>Ga0326727_10000302_pt1 | contig 208136 bp, 195 predicted proteins | sample MB2enrmetagenome_FD_207643 | JGI IMG/M metagenome (GOLD analysis project Ga0326727, IMG submission 207643) | Lab enriched peat soil microbial communities from McLean, Ithaca, NY, United States - MB29MY | ecosystem: Environmental > Terrestrial > Soil > Wetlands > Peat | place: USA: New York... | reverse complement strand
GTTGTGATTCAAGGGCATTACTTGTAAAAAGTTGGTAGCGGGGGCAGGATTTGAACCTGCGACCTTTGGGTTATGAGCCCAACGAGCTACCGGACTGCTCCACCCCGCGCCGGAATAGTTACGATAGCACCCTCGGCTGATCTTGCCAAGCCTGTTCTGGCGGTACCCTCCGGGCCAAACGCGCTAATCTCAAAGGCGGTTCTGAGGTAGGCATGGGGAAGCGGGGGGTGTTCCTGGGGTTGGTGCTGGTGCTGGCGCCGGCGCTGGTGCAGGCCCGCACTCCGGACCACTGGTTCGACCGGCCCCGCTCCCCGCGCATCGCCAACTACCGGATCGAGGCGGCCCTGGACTGGCAGGACAAGGTCCTGAACGGGCAGGAGACGATCACCTGGAGGAACACCGGCACCGCACCCACGGCCGAGTTCCCCCTGCACCTCTACCTGAACGCCTTCAAGGGCCCCCAGAGCCTTTATTTCAAGGACAAGGGCGGGGCCCTGGGCCCCCGGGCGGGGGGCTGGGAGACCGGGGACCCGCGCTGTTGGGGCTACTGCCGCCTGCTTTCGGTCCACCTGGAGAACCGCGCGCTGGATGGCCATCCCGGCGAGGACCAGACGGTGTACTGGGTGCGCCTGCCCCGCCCGGTGGCCCCGGGGGAGACCCTCAGCCTGGACATCGCATGGGAGAGCCGCTTCCCCCAGGCCCACGGCCGTTCCGGCCGGATCCGGGACTTCCTCCTGGGCAGCCGGTGGTACCCCAAGGCCGGAGTGTACGAGGGGGACCGGTGGAACTGCCGGGCCTACCGTTACGGCACCGGGTTCTACGCGGACTTCGGCACCTACGACGTGGACCTGTCCCTGCCCGGCGCCCTGCTCCTGGCCCACACGGGCACCCCGCGCCGCCCGGACGCCCTCGAGACCCAGGAGCCGGACCCCGGGCGCCCGGGGAACCAGGTCTGGAAACTGCACGCGGAGGATGTGCACGACTTCGCCTGGGCGGCGATGCCCAGGAACGGCTGGGTCCGCCGCACGTTCGAATACCGGGGCATCCGGGTGTCCAGCTTCTTCCAGCTCCGCTACCAGGGCAGCTTCGAGCGCCAGCGCCTGGCGGTCCAGGCGGCCCTCAAGTACGCCGGAGAATGGTTCTTCCCCTACCCCTACCCGGCCCTGACCCTGGTGAACGTGCCCAGGGGCGCCGAAACCGGGGACCGGCTGGAATTCCCGACCCTGGTCACCGCCTCCCTGCCCAGGTTCGACCCCCTGGCCTGGCGGATCCGGCCGGAACTGGCCACCATCCATGAATTGGGGCACCAGTGGTTCTACGGCATGCTGGCCACGGATGCGGCGGAGGAACCCTGGCTGGACGAGGGCCTCTCCGCCTGGTTTGCCGAGAAGGCCACCGAAAGGACCTACCAGGCCCTGTTCGCCAGCCGCCGGTTCCAGGTGGGCACCGACGCGGGCGAGCTGGCCGGCTATTGGCGCAACCCTTCCATGGACCCCCTGGCCCGCGCCGGCTACCTGGCCCACGACCTGCGGTCCGCCGCCGCCGCCGCCAGCTGCAAGGCGCCCCTGGTCCTGGACCAGCTGGAGGCCATGCTGGGACGGCCGGCGGTGGAACGCCTGCTGCGGGACTACACCCGGGAGATGGCGTTCCGCCATCCCACGTCCCAGGATTTCCAGCGCATCGCCGAACGGGTCGCCGGCAAGGACCTGTCCGGATTCTGGCGGGACTTCGTGACCGGCACGGACGCCCTGGACATCGTCATCCAGAACGTGGAGGCCCGGGAGGTGCTGGAGGGGGGCTGGATGGAGTCCCCCCAGGGTCCGGTGTTCGCGCCCCCCCAGCCGGCCTCCCCAGGGCGCCGCGGGCGGGTGACCCTGCTGCGCCGGGGTGGCCTGAGCCTGCCGGTCACCCTCTGGGTGCGCCTGGAGAACCGCACCGAGCAGCGCCTCACCTGGGACGCCCAGGACCGCTGGGTCACCTTCGAATTCGACAGCCCGGTCACCGCGGCCATCCTGGACCCGGACGGCAACTACCCCCTGCTGAAGGACCGCCTGCACTCCGCCTATTCCGCCCAGCCCCCCCGGCGCGGCCTGCACTACTGGGCCCAGCTGGTGTGGAGCGCCGTCACCGGCCTGCTCCAGGGGGCGGGGCTCGGGTGAGCCGTCCGCGGTCAAACCTGACAGAATGTCCACGACCCGACCGCGTTCCTCATCCCTTCCGGGAGAATCGCCATGACCATCGACAAGTCCATCGTTGACCGGCTCGTCGTCGCCCTCGACGTGCCCACCGCCGCGGAGGCCATCGCCCTGGCCCGCCGGCTCCATGGGCGGGTGGGCATGCTCAAGGTGGGCCTCGAGCTGTTCTGCGCCCAGGGGCCGGCCTTCGTCCGGGACATCCAGACCTTCGCCCCGGTGTTCCTGGACCTCAAGCTGCACGACATCCCCACCACGGTGCACCGGGCCCTGGACGCCCTCCTGCCCCTGGACCCGGCCCTGGTGGACGTCCACACCCAGGGCGGGCCGCTCATGATCGAGGCCGCCGCCGAGGCGGTGCGGGCCCATCGCCAGCGGGGCGGAAGGACCCGCCTGCTGGGGGTCACCGTGCTCACCAGCCTGGACCGGGAAGCCCTGACCCGCCTTGGCCTGGCCACCGACCCCGGGGACATGGCCCTGCACCTGGCCCGCCTGGCCAAGGAATGCGGCTGCGACGGGGTGGTGTGCTCGGCCCAGGAGTCGGTGGCCGTGCGCGGCGCCTGCGGCGAGGATTTCCTCCGCCTCACCCCGGGCATCCGTCCCCGGGGCGGGGCGGCCCAGGACCAGGCCCGGGTGGTCACGCCCGCCCAGGCCCTGCGGGATGGCTCCACCTGGCTGGTGGTGGGACGCCCCATCACCCGGGCCGAGGACCCGGCCGCCGCCGCGGACGCCATCCTGGCGGAAATGGCCGAAGCTTGAACCGATGACCGCCATCACGCCCCTGGTCTTCCGGCCCAGCCTCACCCAGCGCGCCATCACCGCCCTGCTGTGCGCGGGTTCCTGGCTGGTGGGGATCCGGGGGCTTTTTCTCCTCCTCACCAGCCTGCCCCGGCTCACCGGCAGCCTGCGCCAGGCGGCCGCGGCCGGGGAGTCCACGGTCCTCCTCTGGGTGTGGCTGGTGGCCGGGGTGCTCCTGTGCCTGGCCGCCGGGTGCCTGGTGCTGCTCGCCCTGCTGGGCCTGATCCTCATCGAAGGCACGCAGGTGGTGGTGGATGAGGCCGGCATCACGGTGGAGCACGCGGGACTGCCCCGTCCCCTGGCGGCGCGCATGGGCGCCGGGCACTTGCCGTGGAAGCAGGTGCTCCGCCTGGAGAAGGGCAGGATCTTCTTCATCCTGCGGGGAGGCCTGCCAGCCGGCGAGTCCAGCAACCTGGCCACCCAGCATTTCGCCAAGACCACCCTGAGGTTCCTGATGGTGGATGAATTGGAGCGGCTGATCCTGCTCATCCTGGAGCGCAGTTCCAACCTGACCTTTTCCTGACCGGGCGCCGGTTCGGATATGCTGGAGCGCAAAGCCGAAACCCTTTTCCCGCTGTCCCTCCGATGACGGATCCATCCCGATTCCGGTTCCCAAGAACCATGCAGAAGGCCCCGACCCCATGAAACGGTTCCTCCCCGCCCTCCTCGCCCTGGCCCTTCCCTTGACCGGCCAAAGCGTGCCGCTGGTCGATCGGTTCAAGGAGAACCACGCCGTGTGGGAGGAGGACCTGGACAAGGGCCAGGGCGTCCCGGTGCGCAAGGCCACGGAGGCTCTGCTCCAGCAGGAAGAGGGCATCGTGAACCCCTCCGACTACAACGCCATGCACGCCCTGGTGGCGGTGCACAACCTGGCCGCCCGGGCCTGCGTGCTGGAAGGCGCCTGGGAGGACGCGGTGGCGCACCTGGAGAAAGCCAGCCACGCCGCGGCCGAGAACGTGGCCAACGCCCAGGGCACCTTCGCCAAGCTGGTGACCGAGCATCAGGAGAAGCTCACGCAGTGGCGGGACGAGGTGGCCCAGCAGCAGAAGCGCCTGGATGACCTGGACGCCCTGCCCGGCCTGAACTCGGACCAGATCAAGCTGCGCGGGCAGATCCGCAGCTTCCTGGACGAACACCAACGGGCCATCGCCCAGAGCGAGAAGTCCCTCAAGGAGATCGACAGCCTGCTCGCCCTGCTGCGGAAGGAACAGGAGACCTACACGACCGCCCTGGCCGATTGGCAGGGTTTCCTGGCCAAGGAGAAGGCCGACATCGCCAGCCTGGGCTCGGTCCATGCCTATGTGACCGAGAAGCTGGAACAGGTCAAGGCGGATGACGCCCGGCCCCGCCCCGAACGCCTGGCCTACGGGCGCAGGCTGCTGCGCCTGGATCCCACCAACCGGGATTGCCAGCGGTTCGTGGACGGGCTGGAAGGGAAACCCGAGGAACCGCCCGCCCCCAATCCGGCGCCGGGCAAGAAGGCCAAGGCCAAGAAACCCGCCCCCGCTCCGGCCGATTGACGCCTGGCACCGTCGGCTGCATCGGAATCTGAACGCCGGTCCCAGGCACCAGCACACCTGGCGGAGCAAGCTCCGCAAGGTGTGCTAGAAGATGATGGCGTAGGTCAACCGCAGGAAGTCCGCCGCGGGGGTGGGCGGGGTGGGGAAATTGTAGGCGGTGGAGCCGGGGTCCAGGGTCTTGTGGTAGGCCACTTCCACGTCGCTGTGCCATCCGCGGTAGGGGCGGAAGGCGTAGCCCCAGCCCAGGAGCCCGCCCGCGCGGGTCTTGTTGACGCTGTAGCTGGTCCAGTACGGGTAGTCGTAGTCGAGGGTGAACCGTTCCAGGTCCATGGACGCGCCGGCCAGGAGGAATGTGCCCCGGTGCCGGTAGGCGTCCCCGTCGGCCAGGAACCACTGGGCCTCCCCGCCCAGGCTGAACAGGGTGTGGCGGAGATCGTAGCTGGCGTACCCGGGAGCGGTATCCTCCCCGGACGTGCCCTGGGCATAGATGTCCAGGCGCCAGGCGAAATTGGGCTGGACCGGGAAGCTCACCGTGAACTCCCCGCCCACGGTGGTGTCGTAGCTCTCGTTGGAGGGGACGGTCACGCCTCCGCTGGGAGCGTAGTTCGTGCTGTGGAACGCGCCGGTGGGGAAGGAGAGGCTGAGGCCGAGGCCGAAATTGGCCTCCTGGGCCGCCAGGGGCGCACCCAGGGCCAGGGCCAGGGCGATGACGGAGAAGCGCAGGGTTGCCATGGGACCTCCCGATGCCTTGGACCCGGGAGCCGGGACCCGGTTGAGTGAAGTTTCGCAAAGGTGGTGCCGCCGAGCCAGAGCGGGATACCCTAGTTCCAAACGGAGCTGACCATGGCTTGGAAAAAGGACTTGGCGAAATTGAAACAAACGCTGGATAAGGAGGAGGACCCCCCGGCCAAGGCGGCACCCCCGCCCAAGGCCAGACCCGCCGCCCCCGCCTCGGGGTCCATGGAGGAGGAGGACAAGGTCTTCCTGGCCGCCATGGGGGTGCGGGCCAAGCGCCCAGCCCAGGCGCCCCTGCGGGAAGAGCCCATCACCGCCTTGACGCCGCCGCCTCCCGCCGGGGGTGGAGAGTTCAACGCCGCCATGGGCGACCTGAAGGGCATGAAACCCCTCCACCCGGACCGGGCCCAGCCCGCGCCGGCCCCGGCACCGGTTCCCGCGGCGGCCGCTCCGCCCCTCCCGGAGACGGCTCCGGCGCCCCCGGCGGACCCGACCCCGGCCGCCCCTCCCCCGGCAGCGGCCCAGGCCGTCGCGCCGGAACCGGCCAGCCCCGCCCAGGCCCCCGCCGCTCCCGCCGTCCCGCCCCAGGTGCAGATCCACCTGGCGGCCGGGATGGCGGTGGTGGTGGACGGCAGCCTGGACCTCCGGGGCCATGCCCGGCGGGACGCGGAGGAGCGTCTCAAGGAACGCATCCTGGACGGCTATGCCTTGGGGTGGCGCACGTTACACGTGATCGTGGGGTCATCGCCGGAACTCCGGCAGATGGTCCTCGACCTCCTGGCCAGCCCGGCCGGGGGGTGCCTGGCCCGGTACGCCCAGGCTCCGGTGCCCATGGGCGGGACCCAGGCTTGGATTCTTTATTTTCGTGCTTCCAGTCAACCCGAAAACTAACCAGAATCATTTCCATCGGTTGAACCTATAATGGCTCCATTCTTACCAGGGAGAACCACATGGGTCAGAGGAAAAGGCTTGGTCTACTCGCGGCGATCCCATTCCTGACCTTCAGCTTGAGCGCCCAGACCGGCGGGAGCGACGCGCCCCCGGTGGATTCCCAGGGGCCGGCCCAGGCCGTGAAGGTCGTTGCCCACTGGTCCAAGTGGGAGTACCCCACCGAGGTCGCCCCGGCCCAGGGTCAGCAGGTCCACATCGTGGTGAAGGGCGACACCTTGTGGGACCTGGGCAACAAGTACCTGGGCAACCCTTTCGCGTGGCCCCAGATCTGGGAACTGAACAAGTGGATCAAGGACCCCCACTGGATCTACCCTGGCGATCCGCTGGTGGTGGAGCCCGGGCGGGGCGTCGTGCCCCCGGGAGGACCCATGGCGCCCGGAGAGGTCTCGGAACTGCAGCCGGACCTGCGGCGCGTCCCCAAGCCGGTGCTGCAGGAGTACGGCTTCTCCTTCCAGGACTTCATCCAGATGCCCTACCTGGTGCCCGGCACCGCCGAGGCCTACTTCAAGAAGATCGGCGCCTTCAGGCTCGTGGGCCAGGAGGACCAGTCCCGGTACGAGCTGGCGGACGGGGATAACGTCTACATCGGCGGCGGCTCCAGCCAGGGCGTGAAGGCCGGTGACCGGCTGGTGGTGACCGCCGTGGTCGCCCGGCGCTTCTACCATCCGGAAGACACGCGCCATACCGCGGTCCTGGGCGACATCCTGGAGCAGCGCGGCGTGGTGCGGGTCACCACGGTCTATCCGGACCAGTCGGTGGCCATGATCGAACGGTCCATGGACGGCATCACCGCCGACTGCTGGGCGGCGCCGTACACGGAGCCGGCGGCCATCCCCAACGCCCTGCGCCAGGACGTGGCCAGCCCGATCCGCATGAAGCCCCCGGTCTCGAAGGTCATCTACATACGCATGAACAAGGCGGTGGCGGCCGGCGGCGACATGGTGATCATAGACCAGGGCGCCAACCAGGGCCTCAAGGTGGGCGAGGTCCTGCTCACGGCCCGCACGGAACCCCTGGAGGGCGCCGAGCCCGGCCAGACGGGGGCCATCAGGCCCGGCCAGCCCACCACCAACTACTACCTCGGGCAGCTCATGGTGGTGCATACCGGCGAGCGCACCGCCACCTGCCGCATCCTGCGCAGCACCAAGGAAGTCATGGTGGGGGATCTCCTCACCCGCTAGCGCGCAGCTCCACCACCAGCCGATCCCCCCTGCTGGGCAGCCGGTAGGGGTGGATCCTGAGGCTGAAGCCGGCCGGCGGGACCAGGGGCCCCTGGGAGCCCTTGAGGGCCCAGAAGGGAGCTCCCGGCCGCCCATGGCGGCGCCACCACGCCCCAAGCAGGTCCAAGGTCCCCACCGCCTTGGCCACCCCGCCGTGGGCCCCCAAGGGGGGCAACGCCTCCGCCGGGCCGGCCAGGGGCACCAGGTTGCCCAATCCCAGCTCCAAGGCCGCCTGGCGCACGAAGGCGATCTTCTTGCGGGACTTGTCCAGGGCCACCACCTCCAGGTCCGGACGGGCCAGGGCGATGGGCAGGGCGGGAATGCCCATTCCGGTGCCGAAGTCCACCACCCGGGAATGGGGCGGAAGATCCTGCAGCCAAGGCAACAAGGCCGCGGAATCCAGGATCAGCTCTTCGAACCGGTCGGCTTTCCCCAGGGCCGTGAGCGCCTGGGCGGAGTTCCAGCGGTCCAGCAGTTCCAGGTAGAGGGCCAGGGGTTCCAGGGTCCATTCGGGCAGGGTCGGTTCCATCAGTCCAAAATACCGGGCTCTTCCTCCCGGGAGAATAGATTGGGTTGATTGTCCGGTCTCCTGGCCCATTCATCCTTCACGCCCAACCAAAACCGGGGGTGGAGGTTTATGAATGGTGCGGAATTCATCATCTTTCGCTTTAAAAGAATTTTGCCCGTTGTAATGTGGCTATTGACAAAAAAAAAATCGCTTCGAATACTAGTCCCATAAGGATGACTTTTTTTTAGCGAGGACAGGATGAACGCGGATACCAAGCCCTTTAAGATCGATTGGTCCAGTCGCAGCAAACTGAGAGGACCCGGCGAACGATCCCTGGGCGACCTGCTGTTAAAACTGCGAACCCGCCTTGCTCCCGAAGCGGAAGGCATTTCCATCAGTTATCTGGACGACCGGGCCATGCGCAAGCTGAACCGGGAGCACCGTGGGATCAACCAAACCACCGATATCCTGAGTTTTCCCGCAAATCCTGAAAAAGGCGAAGTCCAACACCTGGGCGACCTAGTGATAAGCCTCCCCGTGGCCGATAAAATGGCCAAGAAATTGGGAGTCAGCAGGCGCCGGGAAGTGGAGACGCTGGTGATTCACGGCTTTCTGCACCTGTGCCGGCATGACCACGAGGCCGACAACGGCGAGATGTTGGCCCTGCAGGCCCGGCTGGAGCGGGAGCTGCTGGAGTCGGAACCTCTGGTCATGACCGTCAAGCGGGGCCGCAAGCCCGGAAGCAAGGTGAAGCGGCTCAAGGACGGCAGCCGGGTGGTGGTCACCGGCCGGGCCGCCAACGCCCTCGCCCGCAAGGAAGCCTTGAAGAAGGCCAAGCCCGCGAAGAAAGCCGTCCGTGCCCGCAAGCCCGGCGAGAAGCCCAAGCGCGCTCCGGGCCGCCCGCGCAAGGTGACCGAGGCGCCGGCTCCGGCCCCGCGGCGCATCGTCCGCCGCCGGCGCGCCCCGCGCCTGCGCACCGGGGTGCTGGCCTAACAACTGGAACAAGCAGGAAAGTGCAGGTATCATGGGCATTCGGCCGGTTTTCGGCCCGTCCCCGGGGAGTTCCTGTGCTGAATTTTCTTTCGGGCCTTGGCGTCGCCATCGTCGCGGCCCTGCTGCTGTCCCTGTTGAAGATCAGTTTCTGGATCGCCTCGCCCATCGGCATCCTGGCGGGGCTCGGGTTCTTCATCTACCTTGGCCGCAGGGTCCAGCGGCAACTGGAGCAGGTCTTCAACCGGGCCGCCGAGCTCCTCAAGAAACAGCAGTTCGACCAGGCCATCGAGATCATGAAGGAAGGCTACCGGTTCAACAAATGGCAGTTCCTGGTCAAGGGCTCCATCGACGGCCAGGTCGGGGTGGTGCAGTACCTGCGCAAAAAGAACGCCGAAGCGGAACCCCTGCTCCGCTCCGCCAGCCGGCAGCACTACATCGCCAAGGCCATGCTGGGCATCCTGCAGTGGAAGCGGGGGGAGAAGAAGCAGGCCAAGACCACGTTCCAGGCGGCCCTCAGGTCCGGCAAGAAGGAGAGCCTGCTCTACGCCGTGTACGCCTACGTGCTGACCGAGATGAAGGAGAAGGCCCAGGCGGTGGAGGTGCTCAACCAGGGCCTCAAGGTCCTCAAGGACGACGAGCGCCTGCTGGTGAACCGCAACAACCTGCAGAACAACCGGCCCATGAAGATGAAGGTGTACGGCGACCAGTGGTACCAGTTCATGCTGGAGCGGCCCATGATCCGCCAGGAACCGCCGCCGTTCGCGCGGGTCTCCAAGCGCGCCCTTCGCGGTTGAAAGACGAATCCATTTTCGGGAGTCCCCATGTCCGGCCACAGCAAATGGTCAACCATCAAACACAAGAAGGGTGCCCTGGACGCCAAGCGCGGCAAGGTCTTCACCCGGGTCCTGAAAGAAATCACCGTGGCCGCCCGCCTGGGCGGTGGTGATGTGGCGGCCAATGCCCGCCTGCGCCTGGCGGTGGACCTGGCCAAGTCCAGCAACATGCCCAAGGAGAACTGGGAGCGGGCCATCAAGAAGGGCACCGGCGAACTGGAAGGGGTCACCTACGAGGAGGTCCTCTACGAGGGCTATGGTCCCGGGGGCGCGGCCATCATCGTGGAGGCCCTGACCGACAACAAGAACCGCACCACCCCGGAGATCCGCAGCTACTTCAGCAAGTTCGGAGCGGAACTGGGGGCCGCCAACTCGGTCGCCTACATGTTCACCAAGCGGGGCCAGATCGTGGTGGAGCCGGAGGTGTCCGAGGACAAGGTGATGGAAGTGGCCCTGGAAGCCGGCGCCGACGACGTGCAGGACGAAGGGGGGGCCTGGGTGATCACCACCGATCCCGCCGATTACCAGGCGGTCAAGGACGCGGTGGACGCGGCCAAGCTGCCCATCATCGAGGCCAAGATCATCCGCGCCGCCGCCAACCAGGTGCCCATCGCCGGGGACAAGCTCAAGTCCTTCCTCCGGCTGGTGGACCTGCTGGAAGACAGCGACGACGTCCAGAACGTCTGGCACAACGCCGACTACGAGGAGCCGGAGGAATAGCCCGGGTGCGGGACCCAGCCCGCACTCCCTACCGCTCCGCCAGCCTCTGGAACCGGAACCGGACCCGGCGCTGGAGGGCGCGTCCCTCGGGCGTGTCGGGGTTGCCGTCCGGCTGGGAGTCGCCGTGGGCTTCGGCGGCCATGGTGGCCGGATCCAGGCCCTGGACGGCCAGGATGCGCATCACCGCCTGGGCCCGCAGGCCGCTCAGGGCCAGGGCGTCCACGTCCGGAGCGCGGCCCCGCTCGCCGGGGGCGGCGTGGCCTTCGCAGACCAGGGTGAAGCCCGGGTAGTCCCGGGTCATCTGGGCGATGCGGGTGAGCATGGGCTGGAACTCCCGCGGGAGCACCGCGGACCCCTCCGGGAACAGCACCGCACCCCGGAAGCTGACCACGCGCATGCGCACCCCCACGTCCTCCCCCGCCACCGGCTTCAGGTCGGCCAGGTGCTTTTCCAGATCGGCGGCGCGGTTGGGATCCAGCCCGGTGGCGCCGGGCAGGACGCCCTGCCCCTTGACCCCCAGTTCGTGCTGGAAGGATTGGAGCACCAGGCGGAGCTTCTGCTCGTCCTGGGCGGAGAAGGAATAGATCACCGCGAAGAAGGCCATGAGCTGGACCATGAGGTCGGCGAAGGTGATCAGCCAGAGCTGCTCGACGTCGGATTTGCGGCGGGCCGGGCCCAGGACGACCCTAGCCATTCAAGGCCTCGAAGCGCCGGGTCTTGTACCGGGGCGCCAGGGAGGCGTTCAGCTGGGCCTCCAGCTGACCCGGGTTCATCTCCGCGGCGATGCCCAGGATCCCCTCCAGGATCAGGCGCTTGTTCTGGAGCTCCTCCCGGGAGCGCAGTTCCAGCTTGCCGGAGATGGGGATCGCGAACAGGTAGGCCACCACCGCGCCGTAGAAGGTGGACAGCAGGCTCAGGGCCATGCCCTGGCCGATGCCGGCGGGGTCCTTGATGCTCACGAACAGCTGGACCATGCCGATGAGCGTCCCCACCATGCCGAAGCTGGGGGCGGAGATGGCGATGAACCGGAAGATCTCCTGGCCCAGGGCGTGGCGCTCCTGGGTGGCGTGGATCTCCTGGGTGAGCACGTCGTGGATGTAGTCCCGGCCGGTCTGGTCCACCACCATCCGGATGCCCTGGCGCATGAAGGGATCCTCGGGCAGGTTCTTCTCCAGGCTCAGGAAGCCGTCCCGGCGGGCCCGCTGGTTCAGGCCCACCAGCTGGGTCACCAGGGCCTGGGGCGTGGCCGCCTGGGTGAAGAAGGCCCGGGAGGCCACCGCCAGGGCCGAGCGCACGTTGCCCAGGGGGAAGCGGATCAGGGTGGAGGCCATGATGCCCCCGAACACCACCACCACGCTCGCCGGGTGCAGGAAGATCCTGGGATTGGGGCCCCAGGCGATGACCAGCACCAGCAGGCCGAGGCCCAGCAGAAACCCGATCCACGTTCCTCGATCCATGACATGCTCCCAACCGGTTTATCGGCAAGCGACCGAAACGAAGAAAGTTTCAAGCCAAACCCGGGAACGCGTCATCCCGCGGGGCCTCCCTGCTCCATTTCCGGGGACGGCTCGCAGCGGATCCCAGCCCCTGGCGAAACTGACGAAACCGGTGTCGAAAGCGTAACCTTTGGGCGATTTCACGATTGGGGCCGCCCTAGGACACCCGCGCCCGGATGGCCAACGCGGCCAGGGCGGCGGCGTTGTGGAGGTCCAGCTTGCGCATGATGTTGGCCCGGTGCACACAGACCGTGCGCGGGCTCAGGCCCAGGTCCACGGCGATGTCCTTGGTGACCTTGCCGCGGCCGATGAGCGCCAGCACTTCCAGTTCCCGGCCGGTGAGCAGCTCCCGCAACGGACCGCCCAGCACTTCGGCGGTCCCCGGGCCGGCCGCCACCTGCCCCAGGCGCTGGAGGCGGCTCTCGATGGCTGTGATCAGTTCATCGGAGGCGATGGGCTTGGTCAGGTAGTCGTCCGCCCCGCCGACCATGCTCCGGCGCATGGTGGCCCGATCCGCGTGGGAGGTGATGAAGATCAGCGGCAGCCCGGCCAGGGCCGGGTCCCGGCGGATCTCCGCCAGCAGGTCCAGGCCTCCCATCACCGGCATGGCGATGTCGGTCACCAGCAGGTCCGCCGGCTCCGCCCTGAGCATCCGCAAGGCCTGGAGTCCATCGGTGGCGGTGCGCACCTCCCATCCGGGCCGGGCCGCACGCACGCTGCGAACCATGAAGGCCAGGAACAGCCGGTCATCGTCTACCAGGAGGATACGCATGGCGGGTTGGTTCCGGGGAGCCTGCAGGAATCCAGTGCAGAACAGGAGAGTTCAAGGGGCAGAAGGTATTATGCCAGTTTCGGGCGGGGGCACGTAAGGGAAAATACGCTTGATTGATTAGTACCACGATAAGGGTATTTCCGGGCGGCGCTGGCCATGGATGCCATTGACAAAGGCAAGGCTTTGAATAATTTTTTAATATTTCGGGGTTTCCCTTGCCGCTCCGTTCCACCCCCTCCCCATCCGCGCTCGGGCTTGGCCTGGCCCTGACCACGCTCGCAGCCGCCGCCTTCCCGGCCCGGGCCGCCCACCGTTCCCTGGCCGGGCCGGACATCCTGGTGGCGGGCTGCCGGGACCACCAGCGACCAGCGGCCACCCTCTGGAAAAACGGCCGGGCCACCCCGCTGACCGGTCCCAGGATGGTGCGGGTCCTGGCCATGGCCGTCTCCGGACCGGACGTGTACGCGGCGGGCACCGAGTCCAACGGCCAGGTGAACGTGGCCATGGTCTGGAAGAACGGCGTGCCCCTGCCCCCCCTCAGTGACGGCCGCCGCAACGCCGAGGCGGAGGCGGTGGTGGTGGCCGGAGGCGCGGTGCTGACCGCGGGTTTCGAGTCGGCCGGGGCGCCGGCGCTCGACAGCACGGGAAATCCGGCCGCCTACCTGCCGGTAGCCACGCTCTGGCGCGACGGTTCGCCGGTGCGGCTCTCCGACGGCTCCCGGTTCGCCATGGCCCACGCCCTGGCGGTGGACGGGACCACCGTCTACGTGGCCGGGGAGGAATCCCGCTCCGGCGGCATGGATGACGAGGCGGCCTTCGCCACCGTGTGGCGCGTGGACCCCTCCGGCCCGGTGCCCACCCGCCTCACCGACGGCAGCGCCCCCGCCAGCGCCGCCGCCATCTGCCTGGCCGGGCCCCGGTGAGAACTACAGTCCCGGCGGGAACCCCATCACCAGCCGCACCATGGCGATGCTTGGGTGCACCCGCCCGTCCCGGCGGCGGATGGTGATGGGCGGCGCCTGGGCCGGCAGGGCCGCCGCCTCCTGGAAACCCTCGGGCAGATCCGCCCGGCGGCTCCCGGCATACAGGGCCAGGCCGTACGGCTCCCCTTCCTTGAACAGCACCTCCTGGCGCTGGAGGATCAGCAGCCCGGCGTCCGCGTAGGCCCGCTCGGCCCGCTCGGCCTGGTCCAGGGGGAACACGCAGGCGAACACCCCTCCGGGCGCCAGGATCCGGGCGGCGGCCCAGGCGTAATCGCCGATGTGCCCGCGCACCTCCAGGCGGGCCGGGACGGCCTGGGGATGGGTGGCCTCCACCCGGGTGCCCATGGGCCAGTACGGGGGCGAGGCGAACACCAGGTCGAAGGGTTCCTCGCCGAGGAACAGGTCCGGGTCCCGCAGGTCCCCCTCGTGGATGACGAAGCGGTCCAGCAGGCCGTTGTAGGCGGCGCTCTTGCGGGCCAGGCGGGCGGAGATGGCCTGGGCCTCCACCGTGTGCACCACCGCCCCGGGGCAGCGCCAGGCGGCGGCCATGCCCACGCTGCCGATGCCCGAGCCCAGGTCGGCGATGCGCCGGGGCTGGGGACAGCGGGTGGTGCCGAACCAGGCCACCAGGATGTCGTCCCCGGAGAAGCGGTGGCCCTTGGCGTACTGGAAGATGCGGAAGTGTCCGCACAGGTGGTCCAGGGTCTCCCCCGCTTCCGCCTCCGGGCCGCCGGGGGGACGGATCCCGGGCCGGGTCCAGCCCTTGAAGCTCACGTCACTCATGGGCTTCGTTCTCCCCGGCGGACTCAGGTCCGTCTTCCAGGCCGTCGAACAGCCCTCCCTCCGGGGGCCGCTCCGCGGCCTGCAGCTGGGCCAGGGCCTGGGCCTCCAGGTTGCCGTCCCCGAAGTCCGCCAGGCGCGGCAGGTCGTTCAGGCTCTTGAGGCCGAAATGCAGCAGGAACTTCATGTCGGTGGCGTACAGCATGGGCCGGCCCACCACCGCCTTGCGCCCCACCGGCACCACCAGCTCCCGCTCCAGCAGGCTCTTCACCTGGTTGGCGCAACTGGTGACGCCCCGCAGCTCGTTGATCTCCGGCATGGTCACCGGCTGGCGGTAGGCGATGATGGCCAGGGTCTCCACCTGGGCGGGGGTGAGCCTGCCGCTGCGGATGGTGGTGACCAGCTTGGCCACCAGGGTCTGGTACTCGGGCGCCGCGGCCAGGCGCCAGCCGCCGCCCACCTCCAGCAGGCGCAGGCCCCGGGGCGGCCGCAGCCGCTCCTGGAGCTTCTCCAGCCCCTGCAGCAGGACTCCTTCGCCCAGCCCGGTGAGCTCCCGCAGCCTGGCCATGTCCACCACCTCGCCGCTGGACACCAGCAGGGCCTCCAGGGCTCCGGCCAGGTCGCCGCCGGCTTCCCAGAGGGGTTCGAAGCATTCCAGGGTCGTCTCTTCCATGTCATTAGTCTAAGGATGGTACCGGCCCAGCCGCTGCCCTACCTGCACGGGTCCTTCGGGCACCGCGGGGCGCCACCGGGCGGCTTCCGGCCCGCCGATGAGCAGGACCACGGTGGAACCGAACTGGAACGTGCCCAGGTCCTCCCCCGGCCGGCAGGGCAGGCCGTCCACCGCCAGGGCGCCGTCCCGGGGCAGTTGCCGGCCTTCCAGCCAGCGGGGGTCGATGACCACCCCGCCCACGTGGGTGGCCCCCACCAGCACCGCGGCCACCTCCAGTCCCGCGTCCGGGCCGGCGCCTTCCGCCACCCAGGTGGCCCGGCGGTTGCGCTCGTACAGGCGGGGCACGTGGGCGGTGCTGGCGGCGTTCACCGGCCAGAGCTCCCCCTCCACCCGCCCCACGGCCCGCACCCGCCCGGCCAGGGGCACGTGGATGCGGTGATAGTCCTTGGGGGAAAGGTACAGGGTGAGGTAGTGGCCCCCTTCGAAGCGGCGGGCGGCCGGGTCGTGCTTGAGCAGTTCGTCGATGCGGTACGGCAATCCTTTGGCCTGGATGGCCTGCCCGGCCTGGATCACCCCGGAAGCGATGAGCCGGCCGTCCACCGGGCAGTTGACGCCCCCCCCCGCCAGGTCCGCCTGGGGACGCAGCCCCGGCTTGAGCCGGCGGGTGAACAGAGCCTGCAGGCTTGGGTAGGCCTCCAGGGGCCGCTCCGCCTCCCCCAGGTCCAGTCCATAGGCGCGCGCGAACCGGCCCAGCAGCGGCGCCCGCAGAGGCACGGGCAGGGTCCTGGCGGCCGCCCACCCCGCCGCGGCCGAGGCCAGGCGCTTGGGATACAGGCGGAGCAGGTTGAGGGACAGAGGCCACGGCTGCATGGGGTTCCAACTTATCACGGCCGGGACGGCGCACCGGCGCGGGAGGGAGGTGGGTTTTCGGGCGGTCCCAATTAATCAAAAATACAAATCAGCCTTAGTCAACTTAGAGAGGCGATTCCCCCGATTGATATCGATCACAATTTATCGGTTTAATTCCCGATGCACCCTATCCGAGTCGCATAATCGCTTACATATTGAGAAAAGAAGCCAATGAATCCTCCTTGAAGCAGGGGAAAGCACCCAGCGAATCAGGAGGAAAGTCGAGAGGATGCACCGCCTCCAGGAGAGTCCCATGACCAGTGCGCCCCACCCTTCTGCCCATGGGGATACGCTGAAAGCCCGAGTCGAGCAGGCCACGGGCGTCAAGCTCAACCATTGCTACCAGTGCGGCAAGTGCGCGGCCGGGTGCCCGGTGGCCCAGGACATGGACTCCACCTCCTGCCAGGTGCTGCGCATGGTCCAGATGGGCGACCCGGAACTGGACCGCAAGGCCCTGCAGAGCGAGGGCATCTGGCTGTGCCTGGCCTGCGAGACCTGCTCCACCCGCTGCCCCCAGGAAGTGGATGTGCCCAAGGTCATGGACCACCTGCGCCGGGAAGCGGTGGCCAAGGGCCTGGCCCATCCCAGGAGCAGGGACATCCTGGCCTTCCACCGGGCCTTCATGGATTCCGTGGAGCAGACCGGGAGGCTTTACGAGATCGGCCTGGTGGCCGACTACAAGCTGCGCAGCCGGCACTTCCTCAAGGACGTGACCCTGGCGCCCAAGATGTTCACGCGGGGCAAGCTGCCCCTGGTCCCCCACCTGATCCAGGGGCGGGAAGCCATCAAACGGATCTTCCGGCGCACGCTCGGGAACGTCAGGTAGCGGGAGGGTGAAACCATGAAGATCGGCTACTATCCCGGTTGCTCCCTGCTGGGCTCCAGCAGGGAATTCGACGAATCGGTGCGGGCGGTGGCGAAGGTCATCGGCCTGGAGCTGGTGGAGGTCCCGGACTGGAACTGCTGCGGCGCCAGCAGCGCCCACGTGCTGGACCACACCCTGTCCCTGGCGCTCCCGGCCCGGATCCTGGCCCAGGCCGAGCAGGCCGGGCTCACCGAGGTCCTGGCCCCCTGCGCTGCCTGCTACAACCGCCTCACCTCCGCCCGGGCCGCCCTGGAAGCGGATCCGGAGGAGGCCAGGAAGGTGGCCGAGGTGATCGAGATGCCGGTCACCGGCAAGGTGGCGGTGGTGAACATCCTGGAGGTGCTGGACCGCTTCCAGGAGGTGCTCAAGGCCAAGACCGTGGCCCCCCTGGGGCGCAAGGTGGCCTGCTACTACGGCTGTTTGCTGGTGCGTCCGCCCAAGGTGGTGAACTTCGACCGGCCCGAGGACCCCACGTCCATGGACCGGATGGCCGCCGCCGCCGGCGCCGAGCCCGTCGACTGGAACTACAAGACCGAGTGCTGCGGCGCCGCCTTCTCCGTGACCCGCACCGAGATCGTGGCCCGCATGTCCGGCAAGATCGTGGCCAACGCCGTCAAGCACGGCGCCGAGGCCATCGTGGTGGCCTGCCCCATGTGCCATTCCAACCTGGACATGCGCCGGCCGGAGATCAATGCCTACCTCGGCGGCCGGCAGGGCGCCGAGGCTCAGCATCTGGCCGGGACCGAGCACATGCCGGTGCTGTTCATCACCCAGGCCCTGGGCCTGGCCATGGGCCTGGATCCCGCTGCGCTGGGCCTGCACCGGCACATGGTGCCCGCCCTTGCCCTGCAACCCGTCGCAGTCAGCAAAGCCTGAGGGAGAACGACCATGTCACGTATCGGCGTCTTCATCTGCCATTGCGGCGAGAACATCGGCGGCACCGTCGATTGCGCCAAGGTGGCCGAAGTCACCCGCTCGGTCCCGGGCGTGGTGCACAGCGTGGACTACAAATACATGTGCTCGGACCCCGGGCAGAACATGATCAAGGCCGCCATCAAGGAGCACAGGCTCACCGGCGTGGTGGTGGCGGCCTGCTCCCCGCGCATGCACGAGCCCACCTTCCGCAACGCCGTGGCCGAGGCCGGCCTGAACCCGTACCTGTGCGAGATGGCCAACCTGCGGGAGCACTGCTCCTGGGTGCACGAGAAGGGCGAGGTCACCACCCAGAAGGCGCTCGACCTGGTGCGGGTGATGGTGGAGAAGGTCAAGCGCAACGAGCCCCTCACCCCCATCCGCGTGCCGGTCACCAAGCGCGCCCTGGTGCTGGGCGGCGGCATCGCCGGCATCCAGGCGGCCCTGGACATCGCCAACGCCGGGCACCAGGTGGTGCTGGTGGAGAAGTCCCCTTCCATCGGCGGGCACATGAGCCAGCTGTCCGAGACCTTCCCCACCCTGGACTGCTCCCAGTGCATCCTCACCCCGCGCATGGTGGAGGCGGCCCGGCACCCCAACATCACCCTCATGACCTACTCGGAGCTGGAGAAGCTGGAGGGCTTCATCGGCAACTTCAAGGCCACCATCCGCCGCAAGGCCCGCCTGGTGGACGAGAAGCTGTGCACCGGCTGCGGCCTGTGCACCACCAAGTGCCCCAACAAGAAGATCCCCGACGAGTTCAACGAGGGGCTGAGCACCCGGGGGGCCATCTATGTGCCGTTCCCCCAGGCGGTGCCCAACAAGCCGGTCATCGACAAGGAGCACTGCACCTTCTTCAAGACCGGCAAGTGCAAGGTCTGCGAGAAGATGTGCCCGACGAAGGCGATCCGCTTCGAGCAGCAGGACGAGCTGGTCACCCTGGACATCGGCGCCATCGTCCTGGCCACCGGGTTCAAGATCATGCGCACCTCCCAGTTCCCGGAATACGGCTACGGCAGGCACAAGGACGTGGTGGACGGGCTGCAGTTCGAGCGCCTGGCCTCCGCTTCCGGCCCCACCCTGGGGGTCATGAAGCGCCCCAGCGACGGCAAGGAGCCCGAGACGGTGGTGTTCGTGGCCTGCTCCGGCTCCCGGGACCGCGCCAAGGGCGTGCCGTACTGCTCGAAGATCTGCTGCATGTACACCGCCAAGCACGCCATGCTGTACAAGCACAAGGTGCATCACGGCAAGGCCTACGTGTTCTACATGGACATCCGCTCGGCGGGCAAGGACTACGACGAGTTCGTGCGCCGGGCCATCGAGGAGGACGACGTCAGCTACATCCGCGGCCGGGTCTCGCGCATCTTCGAGGAGGACGGCAAGCTGGTGGTGATGGGCGCCGACACCTTGCAGGGCGGCCGTCCGGTGGAGATCAAGGCCGACATGGTGGTGCTGGCCACCGCCGTGCAGTCCCAGGACGGGGCCGAGGCACTGGCCCAGAAGCTGCACGTGAGCTACGACCCGTACAAGTTCTTCGCCGAAGCCCATCCCAAGCTGCGCCCGGTGGAGACCAACACCGCCGGGATCTTCCTGGCCGGGGCCTGCCAGGCGCCCCGGGACATCCCCGAGACCGTGGCCCAGGCCAGCGGCGCCGCCGCCAAGGTGGCCGGACTGTTCAGCAACGACGAACTCACCCGGGAGCCCCAGATCGCCGTGGTCAACCGCATGCCGCCGCCGGTCTGGTCCAAGTGCGTGGGCTGCTTCCTGTGCCAGACCGCCTGCGCCTACCAGGCCATCGAGGCCGAAGAGATCAAGGCCCGGGACGGCAGCGTCATCAAGACCATCGCCAAGGTCAACCCCGGCCTGTGCCAGGGCTGCGGCACCTGCGTGGCCACCTGCCGCACCAAGGCCATCGATATCCAGGGTTTCAGCAACGAACAGATCTTCGCCGAGATCCAGACCCTCTAGGGGAATCGCGCCATGGCCGAATTCGAACCGAAAATCACCGCCTTCGTTTGCAATTGGTGCACCTACGCCGGCGCCGACCTGACCGGCACCAGCCGCATCAAGTACCAGTCCAACGTGCGGGTGCTGCGCCTGCCCTGCACCGGGCGGATCGACTTCATGCTCCTGGCCAAGGCCTTCGCCCGGGGCGCCGACGGCATCATCATCAGCGGCTGCCATCCCAACGACTGCCACTACACCTCCGGCAACTACCACGCCCGGCGGCGCTGGATGGTCTACCGGGACCTCATGGACTTCATGGGCATCGACATCAACCGGATCACCTTCTCCTGGGTGTCGGCGGCCGAGGGCGCCCGGTGGGCCGAGCTGGTGAACGAGGTCACCTCCAACATCCGGGCCATGGGCCCTTACAGCGAATACAAGGAACTGGTCGCAGCGGGCGTCGAGTGAGGACATGGCCATGGAACTGAAAGAGAAAGCCAAACAGCTGCTGGAATCCGGCGAGGTGAAGGCGGTGCTGGGGTTCTGTGCCGGGACTTACGGCCGGCGCCGCCCGGCTTTCGCCCGCACCCCGGAGCAGGCCGAGCGCCTGGTCCTGGACGAGGCCTGCGAACAGAACCTGGCCACCTACGTCACCCGCAAGGAAGTCAAGCGCCTGGGCAGGGTGGCGGTGGCGGCCAAGCCGAGCGTGCTGCGCGCCATCCTGCAGCTCACGGCCGAGCACCAGGTGAAGGAGGGCGACCTGCTGGCCCTGGCGGTGGACGCCTCGGGCCAGGTGCAGGAGCTGCCCACCGCCCAGGCCATCGAGGAACGCCTGGCCCTGGAACCCCACCAGCTGCCCGCCAAGGACAAGGAAATGCTGGACAAGCTGCGCAAGATGAGCCGGGCCGAGCGCTTCGCCTTCTGGCAGGCGGAGTTCTCCCGCTGCGTCAAGTGCTACGCCTGCCGCGCCAGCTGCCCCATGTGCTACTGCGAGAACTGCACCATGGACTGCAACCGGCCCCAGTGGGTGCCGGTGCCCAGCCACGCCCAGGGCAACCTGGAGTACCATACGGTCCGGGCCATGCACCTGGCCGGCCGCTGCGTGGAGTGCGGGGACTGCGGGCGCGCCTGCCCGGTGGACATCCCCATCCACCTGCTCACCTTCAGCGCTGAGGAGAGCGTGCACACCCAGTTCGGCCAGAGAGCCGGCGCTTCGGTGAAGCTGGACTATGCGCTGTCCACGTTCCGTCCCGACGACAAAGAGTCTTTCATCCGGTAGGGTGCCATGGCCGACACGTACAAGCTTTCCAACGCATCCCTGGACACCCTGTTCGCCGCCATCCAGGCCGACGGCAGGCGCATCCTCGCCCCCACCGACCGGGACGGCCGTTCCGAGCTGAACCCGGTCACCAGCCCGGCCCAGGTGGCCAAGGACTACATCCAGACGACCCTGTCGGGCAAGGGGACGGTGTTCCCCAAGGTGGAGAAGCTGCTCAGCTACACCACGCAGCCGGGCCAGGTGGACCTGCAGGACGCGGTCCCCAACGCCGCCCCCACCGTCCTGTTCGGGGTGCGCCCGTGCGAGGCCGCCGGCTTCCAGGCCCTGGACGCGGTGTTCAACTGGGACTACCGGGACACCTTCTTCAACGCCCGCATGGACAAGCTGGCGGTCATCGGGGTCAGCTGCACCCGCAAGGACGAAGCCTGCTTCTGCACCTCCGTGGGCGGCGGCCCGGGCTCCACCAAGGGCAGCGACATCCTGCTCACCCCCACCGCCGACGGCTTCCTGGCGGAAGTCCTCACCGGGAAGGGCAAGGCCCTCATGGCCCTGGCTCCGGACGCGTTCCAGCCGGGGAACGGGGTGGACAAGGCCGCCCTGCTGGCGGACGTGCCCCAGGCCTTCGACCAGCCCGCCCTCACCGCCAAGCTGCCGGCCCTGTTCGACACCCCGCTGTGGGCCGACCAGGCCCTGCGCTGCGTGGGCTGCGGCGCCTGCGCCTTCGTGTGCCCCACCTGCGTGTGCTTCGACATCCAGGAGGAGGCGGACCCCAAAGCCGGGCGCCGGCTGCGGGCCTGGGACTCCTGCGGCTACCACCAGTTCACCCTGCACGCCTCCGGCCACAATCCCCGGGAGACCCAGGGGCAGCGCTGGCGGCAGCGGGTCTACCACAAGTTCTCGTACTACCCCGAGCGCTACGGCATGCTGGGCTGCGTGGGCTGCGGCAAGTGCACCCGCGCCTGCCCGGTGGACATGAACCTGCAGGAACACCTCGTCGAAGCGTCCAAGGCCTAGGATAGGGTGACACCATGACTGACAAGAACATCTACCTGCCCTACCTGATGCGGATCGCCAAGATCACGGAAGAGGCCCCCAACGTCCGCACCTTCCGCCTGGAATTCGTGGACGAGGCGGCGGCCCAGGCCTTCGACTTCAAGACCGGCCAGTTCGGGCTGTACAGCGCCTTCGGCGAGGGCGAGAGCACCTTCTGCATCGCCTCCAGCCCCACCCGCAAGGGCTACATCGAGTGCACCTTCCGGGAAGTGGGGCGGGTCACCGGGGCCCTGGCCGACAAGGAAGTGGGCGACATCGTCGGTTTCCGGGGCCCGTACGGCAATGTCTTCCCCATGGAGGACTGGAAGGGCAAGAACCTGCTGTTCATCGCCGGAGGCATCGCTTTGCCGCCCCTGCGCAGCGTCATCTGGAACTGCCTGGACCTGCGGGACTGGTTCAAGGACGTCAGCATCGTCTACGGCGCCCGCACCGTGGCCGACCTGGTGTACAAGCCCGAGCTCGAGGAGTGGCAGGAGCGTCCGGACGTGAACCTGGTGGTCACGGTGGATCCCGGCGGCGAGACCCCCGACTGGAAGGGCCAGATCGGTTTCGTGCCCCTGGTGGTCGAGAAGCTCAACCCCAGCCCGGACAACACCGTCGCCCTGGTGTGCGGCCCGCCCATCATGATCAAGCTCACCCTCCCGGTGCTGGCCAAGCTGGGCTTCACTCCCGACAGCATCTACACCACCCTGGAGAACCGCATGAAGTGCGGCCTGGGCAAGTGCGGGCGCTGCAACACAGGCAGCAGCTACGTGTGCAAGGACGGGCCGGTCTACACTCTGGCACAGCTCAACCACCTGCCGGCGGAGTACTAGCTCTGGAACCGGCACTAAAATAGATCATGATCCGTCCCGCCAGCCCCGCCGATGCCGAAGCGATCGCCCGCATCTACAACCCCTATGTGACCGGGACGATCATCTCCTTCGAGACCGAGCCGGTTTCCGCCGCGACCATGGCCGAGCGCATCCGCGGCGCCCAGGACGCCTATCCATGGTACGTGCGGGAGGACGACGGAGCCCTCGTGGGCTACGCCTACGCCAGCAAGTGGAAAGAGCGCCAGGCGTACCGGCACGCGGTGGAGGTCACCGTCTACGTGGCTCCGGGCCAGGCCCGCAAGGGCATCGGCGCCAGCCTCTACCAGATCCTGCTGGCGGACCTGCGGCGGCGCGGCTTCCACACCGCCCTGGCCGGGATCGCCCTGCCCAACGACGCCAGCGTGGCCCTCCACGAGCGCTTCGGGTTCCGGAAGGCGGCCCACCTGCCCCAGGTGGGCTGGAAGCTCGAGCGCTGGGTGGATGTGGGCTACTGGGCCCTGGTGCTGTCCCCGGCTTGATGCACCCTCGCCCGACCGGCGAAGATCCTTATGGCGCCTGGAGGAAATGAGATCCAGAATCCTCTGGGGCCGGTCCTTCCCGCTCTGACGCGGAAACGCTTCAAATCTCCGCCCCCTGGACGGCCCAGGCCCGGCGGGCGCGGTTCGGCAGCGGCGCGGCACCTGATCGCAACCCTTGAAAACGGGGAAGCCAACATGACCACGAAGCGTGATCCCGACAGGAACCCCAAGCACCCCGGTCCGGCGCCGGAACGGGAGGGCCCGCAGGTCGGCGACGGGGCGCAACCCGCTTGCGACCTGGCCATCGCCCCGGACCCGGGCACCGCGTTCCCGGTGGTCGGCATCGGCGCCTCGGCCGGGGGACTGGCGGCGTTCGAGGCGTTCTTCTCCGGCATGCCCGCCGATGCCGATCCCGGCATGGCCTTCGTCCTGGTGCAGCACCTGGCACCGGACCACAACAGCATCCTCACGGACCTGGTGCGCCGCTACACCCGCATGCGGGTCTACGAAGTGGAGAACGGCATGCAGGTGGAGGCCAACTGCGCCTACATCATCCCCCCCAACCGGGACATGGCCTTCCTGAACGGCACCCTGCAACTGCAGGAGCCGGCGGCGCCAAGGGGGCAGCGCCTGCCCATCGACTTCTTCTTCCGCTCCCTGGCCCGGGACCAGCGGGAGCGGGCCATCTGCATCGTGCTTTCGGGCTCGGGGAGCGACGGCACCCAGGGCCTTCGGGCGGTCAAGGGCGAGGGCGGCATGGCCATGGCGCAGGATCCGGACACCACCGACTACGACGGCATGCCCCGCAGCGCCATCGCCACCGGGCTGGTGGACTACGTGCTGCCGCCGGAGCGCATGGCGGCCCAGCTCATGGCCTACGTGGCCCACGCCTTCGGCCACCCGCCGGTGACCACCCCGGCCAAGGCGCCGGAAGCGGAGAACACCCTGAAGCGCATCCTGATCCTGATGCGCACCCAGACCGGCCACGACTTCTCCAAGTACAAGATGAACACCATCCACCGCCGGATCGAGCGGCGCATGGCGGTGCACCAGATCCAGGCCAAGGACGAGTACGCCGCCTTCCTGCGCCAGAACCAGGCCGAGGTGGATGCGCTGTTCCACGACCTGCTGATCGGGGTGACCAGCTTCTTCCGCGACCCGGCGGAGTTCAAGGTGCTGGAGGAACAGGCCATACCCAAGCTGTTCGCGGGCAAGGCGGCGGGCGGCGACGTGCGGATCTGGGTGCCGGGCTGCTCCACCGGGGAGGAGGCCTACTCCATCGCCATCCTGCTCCAGGAGCGCATGGAGATCCTGCGCCAGCCGTTCCGGGTGCAGGTGTTCGCCACCGACATCGATCCCAACGGGATCGTCAATGCCCGCACCGGCCTCTATCCCGCCAGCATCGCCGCCGACCTGGCCCAGGAGCGCCTGGGGCGGTTCTTCACGGTGGAACCCGACGGCAGCGCGTACCGGATCCACAAATCCATCCGCGACATGCTGGTGTTCTCCGAGCAGGACCTGATCCGGGACCCGCCGTTCTCCAAGCTGGACCTGATCAGCTGCCGCAACCTGCTCATCTACATGAGCGCCGAGCTGCAGAAGAAGCTGATCCCCCTGTTCCACTACGCCCTCAACCCGGGCGGATTCCTGTTCCAGGGCACGTCCGAGACCATCGGCGACTACAGCGACCTGTTCACGGCGGTGGACCGCAAGGCCAAGCTCTTCCTGCGCAAGGATACGCTGCTGGGCACCCGCCCGTCGGAGCTGGGCCCGGTGATGCCGCAGCTGGCCCAGCGCCGGGGCGGGCGCTTCTACCCGGAGGCCGAGGGCGCCGCCTTCCCGGCCAGGCCCAGCGTGCGGGAGCTGACCGAGCAGGCGCTGTTCAAGCAGATGCCCCAGTCCGGGGCTCTGGTTGACGAGCGGGGCGACATCCTCTACCTGCACGGCCACACGGGCCAGTACCTGGAGCCGGCCCCGGGCGAGGCGGGGATCAACAACATCCTGAACATGGCCCGGGAGGGCCTGCGCCTGGGGCTGGGCCACGCCCTGCAGCAGGCGGTCGCAAGCCGGACTCCGGTGGAGGCGGGGAACCTGCGGGTGAAGACCGACGGCAACCACGTCAAGGTGAACGTGGCGGTGCGCCCGGTCAAGGCGGGCGGCGAACGCAGCGAGGCCACCTTGTACCTGGTGGTGTTCTCCCAGGCCCAGGAGCAGGAGGACAGCCGCGCTGACCAGGCACCGGCCGAGACCGGCCTGGCGCCGGACGCGGACCTGCGCATCGAGGCGCTCCGCCAGGAGCTGCGCGCCAAGGAGGATTTCCTCAAGGCCACCAACGAGCAGCTGGAGACCTCCAACGAGGAGCTCAAGTCCGCCAACGAGGAGATGCAGTCGGTGAACGAGGAGCTCCAGAGCACCAACGAGGAGCTGGAGACTTCCAAGGAGGAGCTGCAGTCGGTGAACGAGGAGCTGACCACGGTCAACGCCGAGCTGCAGACCAAGGTGGTGGACCTGTCCCGGGCCAACAACGACATGAACAACCTGCTGGCCGGGACCGGCATCGCCACTATCTTCGTGGACCACCAGCTGCGACTGCTGCGCTTCACCCCCGCCGCCACCCGGATCATCAACCTGATCCATTCGGACGTGGGCCGCCCGGTGGGGCATATCGTCTCCAACCTGGTGGGCTACGACCGCCTGGTGCCGGACCTGCGGGAGGTCCTCGACCAGCTCGCCCCCAAGGAAGCGGAGGTGCAGACTACGGAGGGCAGGTGGTACAGCCTGCGCATCCAGCTGTACCGCACCCTGGACAACATCATCGAAGGGGCGGTCGTCACCTTCCTGGACATCTCCGACCGCAAGCGCACGGAGCAGTCCCTCAAGGAGAACATGGACCTGTTCCGCCTGCTGGCGGAATCCATGCTCAACCTGGTCTGGACCTGCCGTCCGGACGGGATCTACGAGTACGTCTGCCCGCGCCTGGCGGACTACATCGGCATTCCTGGGCCCCAGAACCTGGCGTTCCGCTGGATCGACCAGGTGCACCCGGAGGACCGGGCACGGGCGCGGGCCGCCTGGGACCAGGCCGCGGAGGCCGGGCTGTCCTTCCAGGCGGACCTGCGCATGCGCCACCACGACGGCGACTACCGCTGGTTCCAGACGCGCATGCTCGGCCTGCGGGACGGGACCGGGCAGGTGGGCAAGTGGCTGGGGGTGGGGGTCGACTTGACCGGGCCCGGAGCGGGCGCGGCGCAGGAGGGCCGGGATCCGAGTCCAGGGGAAGGGGGCCAGGAGGTGGAGCATGGCAAGCCGGGATGACCCCATGGCCAGGGCGGCCGAGTTGCGGCGCCGGGCGGAGGAGGAGGCCAGGAGGATGCCCGGCCCCGCGCCCGGAAACCTCGCGGCCCAGCCGCCCGAAACCCTGCTGAGGACGCTCCAGGAACTGCAGGTCCACCGCATCGAACTGGAGTTGCAGAACGAGGACCTGCGCCGGGCCCAGGCGGAACTGGAAACCGCCCGGGCCCGCTACTTCAGCCTCTACGACCGGGCCCCGGTGGGCTACTGTGCCCTGTCCGGGGACGGCATCATCCGGGAGGCGAACCTCACCGCCGCCATCCTGCTGGGCACCGAGCGCCAGTCCCTGGTTTCCCGGCCCTGGCGGCCTGCATCTTCCCTCCGGACCAGGAGGCCTTCCAGTCCCGCTGGAGCCGGTTCCTGGAGTCCGGGGACACCTTCGCCTGCGACCTGCGGATGGTGAAGGGGGACCGGCAGCCGGTATGGGTGCGCATGACCGGCAACGTGGCGGAACACCTGCCGGACGGTGCCGGGCTGACGCCGCAGCTGCTGGATTTCATCCAGGACTGGGTGGTCTGCCACATGCAGACCGAGAACCTGCAGCTGGCCCGCCACCTGCGCGGGGGCGGGCACTGATTCGTCAGGCCAGCCGTTCCAGGGTCCGCAGGTGATCCGGATCCGGGCAGGCCCCGAGCCCGGGCGCGTCCGGCAGGGTCATGACCCCGCCCTGGTAGGTGACCCCGCCGACGATGGGGTTCGAGGCATGCTCCCACCACGAGTCCAGGTCGAAGAACTCGATCACCGGGTGGGCGCTGGCGAAGTGGGCGGCGGCGGTGATGCCCAGGCGGGATTCGGACATGCACCCCATCATGCACGGGCGGTGCCCGGCCTCGGCCAGGTGGGCGATCTTGCGGGCCTGGTGCAGGCCTCCGGCCTTGGAGAGCTTGATGTTGAAGTACGGGGCCGCGTCCTGGCGGATGATCTCCAGGGCCTGGGCGGGGGAGAACAGGGCCTCGTCGGCCATCACCGGGATGGCGGCGGAGCGGCTCACCTGGGCCATCCCCTGGAGGTCGTCGGCCCGCACCGGCTGCTCGCAGAACTGGATGTCCAGGGGCTCGAAGGCCCGCAGGTTGCGGATGGCCCGGGTGCGGTCCCAGCCCTGGTTGGCGTCGATGCGCAGCCATGGGTCCGGGCCCACCGCCCGGCGGACGTTCTCCAGGCGCCGCAGGTCGGCCCGGGCGTCCAGCCCCAGCTTCACCTTGATCATGCGGAAGCCTTCGGCCAGGTAGGCGAGGGCCTTCTCCCCCGCCTGCTCCGGATCGCCGATGCCGATGGTGAGGTCGGTCTCCATGGGCCGCCGGCGCCCGCCCAGGTAGGCGTACAAGGGCAGCCCGCAGGCCTGGGCGGCCAGGTCGAACAGGGCCATGTCCACGGCGCTCTTGAGGGTGCTGTTGTGCGGCAGGTGGGCTTCCAGCTGGTCCATCAGGGCGCCGGCCTCCAGGGGGTTGCATCCTTCCACCAGGGGCTTGAGCTCGTGGGCCGCAGCCAGGTCGATGATCTGGGTCTCGCCGACGATGGACCGGAACGGCGAGGCCTCGCCCCACCCGGTGAGACCCTGGTTGGTGCGCAGCTCCACCAGCAGGTTCTGGGCGGTGGCCAGGCTCATGGTGGCGATGGTGAAGACTTCCCTGAGCGGGAGGTCGAAGCGGTGGACCCGCATCTCCTGGATGCGCAGGGCGGAGGGCTGGGAGGCGCCGGAGATCATGGTTGTTCTCCTCGGGAATCGGCGATGGCCTGGAGCAGGCGCTCCACTTCCTCGTCCGTGTGGACGCTGGACAGGGCGAAGCGGAAGTGCCCTCCAGGGGGACAGCCAGGATAGTTGATGAAGGTGGGGTAGATGCCGTACCGCTCCAGGATCTCCCCCAGGCGGCGGTTGCGGGCCTCGTCCCGGTAGGTGACCGAGAAGATGGGCGCCCGTGTGCCCGAGACCGGGAAGCCCAGGGCGGACAGGCGCCGGCTCATGGCCACGGCGCGCGCCTGGAGGGTGGCGATGAGTTCCGGGTGTTCCTGGACGATGCCGATGGCGCGCACCGCGGCGGCGGCCAGGAACGGGGGGATCGGGGTGGCGCCCACGAAGGCCCGGCTGCGCCCGGCCACCTTCTCCATCATCCCGGGGTCGCCGGCCACGAAGCCGCCGAACAGCCCGAACCCCTTGGACAGGGTGCCGGTCTGCAGGAAGGCCTGGGGCGGCAGCCCGGCCTCCTCCGGACTGCCCTTGCCGGTGGCGCCCAGCACCGCCACCCCGTGGGAATCGTCCACCAGCAGGCGCCCGCCCAGGTCCCGCACGGCCTCCCAGTACGCCTTCAGGGGCGGCACCTGGCCGTAGCCGGAGACCACCCCGTCGGTGAGCACCAGGGGCTTTTCCCCCGGGCGCAGGTGGCGCTTCAGCTGCCGGGCCAGGTCCTCGGGGTCCTGGGCCCGGAACCGGTGCAGGGCCTTCCGGGGCATGCCTTCGGCCGGGGTGGCCACGCTGGCGTGGGCGGACGCGTCCAGGAAGAAGTGCTGGTAGTCCTCCGCCACCGCTTCCAGGGCCACGGTATTGGAAAGATAGCCCCCGGAACACAGGGCCGTCTCCCGGCCGCCCAGGAACTCGCCCACCTTGGCCTCCAGGGCGAGCAGCGCCGGGTGGTTGCCGGTGGTGACCCGGGACCCGGCGCAGTCCATCCCCTGGCTCTCCGCCGCCTCCCGAACGATGGCCAGCACTTCCGGGTGGCTGCCCAGGCGGTGGTAGTCGGTGCCGCCGAAGAAGACGTAGGTCTTCCCCCGGTGCTCCACCTTGGTCCGGTCGAAGAATCGCAGTTCAGGCCCCAGTGGCATGGCGGTCTCCCATGAACAAGTCGTTGACGGCCGCCTCCTGCACGTGGCAGCGCACCAGCCGCCCGGCCTCCCCGGCCACGGGCCGCAAGTCCTGGCGCATCTCGCAGCCTTCCCGGGCCAGGGGGCAGCGGTCGCGGAAGAAGCAGCCCTTGGGCAGGTGGCGGTTGCTGGGCAGCTCCGTGCTGCTGGAGACGGCGTCGTCGCCCACCGGCACGCCCAGCTGGGGCACCGATTCCAGCAGCAGCCGGGTGTAGGGATGGCGGGGCGAACCCAGCACCCGGGCGCAGTCCCCCAGCTCCACGATCTGGCCGAGGTACATCACCGCCACCCGGTCGCTCATGTGCCGGATCACCGAGACGTTGTGGGAGATGAGCACGTAGGTGAGGTGGTGCCGGCGCTGCAGGTCGTTGAGGAGGTTGAGGATCTGCGCCTGCACCGAGATGTCCAGGGCGGACGTGGGCTCGTCCAGGAGGATCACCTCCGGGCCGGAGATCAGCGCCCTGGCGATGGCGATGCGCTGGCGCTGGCCGCCGGAGAATTCGTGCGGATAGCGGTCCAGGTAGTCCGGGGGGATCTCCACCTGGGCCGCCACCTCGGCCGCGGCCCGGCGCAGCTCCGCCCTGGTGATCCGGCCCCGGCGCTGGACGTGCAGGGGCTCGCCGATGACCCGCCACACCGGCAGGCGCGGGTCCAGGGAGGACTGGGGGTCCTGGAACACGATCTGCATCCGGGTCCCCCTGTCCCCGTTGGCGCCCGGACGCTGGATCCGCCCGCCGGTGGGCCGCACCAGGCCGATGAGCACCTGGGCCAGGGTGGTCTTGCCGCAGCCCGATTCCCCCACCACGCCCAGGGTCTCCCCCGGGCGCAGCTCCAGGTCAACGCCGTTCAGGGCGTGCACGCGCTCGGTGGTCCGGCCGAGCCAGTCCTTGCCCGCCGGGAAGTGCACCTGCAGGTCCTGCAGGGTGAGGATCGGTTCCGCGGTCATGGCCGCACCCCTTCCCGAACCGCCCAGCAGGCGGCGTGATGGCGTCCCTCCAGGTCCAGGGGCATGGTGGGCGGACGGGCGCAGCAGGCTTCCCGGACCAGGGGGCAGCGGTCGGCGAAGGGGCACCCCGTGGGCAGGCGGGTCAGGTCCGGAACGCTGCCGGGAATCGCCTCGATGGCCGTGCGGGAACCGACCCGGTCGGGCAGGGCGTTCAGCAGGCCGCGGGTGTACGGGTGGCGCGGCTCGGCCATCACCTGGGCGGTGGGCCCGTCCTCCACCACCCCGCCGGCGTACATCACGTAGACCCGGTCGCAGAACTGGGACACCACGGCCATGTCGTGGGTGATGAACAGGATGGCCGCGTTCTTCTCGCGCGCCTTCTCGCGCATCAGGAGCAGCACCTGGCGCTGCACGGTCACGTCCAGGGCGGTGGTGGGCTCGTCGGCGATGAGCAGCTTGGGCTGGCAGGAGAAGGCCAGGGCCAGCATCACCCGCTGGCGCATGCCGCCGGAGAGCTCGAACGGGTAGCTGCGCTGGATCCGGTCCGGGTCGGCCACGTGCATGTCCCGCAGCAGGGCCACCGCCTCCTCCCGGGCCCGGGCCCGGGCCATGGGGCGGTGCAGGCGGATCACCTCCACCATCTGCTCCCCCACCCGGCGGGTGGGGTTCAGGGCGGTCATGGGCTCCTGGAAGATCATGGCCACCTGGCTGCCGCGCAGCTTGAGCATGTCCGCCTCCGGGGCCCGGAGCACGTCCTGGCCCAGGAAGGCGGCGGTGCCGCCGGTGACCCGGTAGGCGCCCTCCACCAGGAGGCGCATGACCGCCATGGCGGTGACCGACTTGCCGGAGCCGGATTCGCCCACCACGCCGACGATCTCCCGCGGCTCCACGCGCAGGGTGACGCCGTTCAGGGCCTTGACCGCGCCCTTGTAGATGGGGAACTCCAGGCTCAGGTTCTCGATGCTCAGGATGCTGGCCATGGTCACCGGCCCTTCTGGCGGGGGTCCAGGATGTCCCGCAGACCATCGCCGAACAGGTTGCAGCCCATGGCGGTGATCAGGATGGCGAAGCCCGGGAAGGCCGAGTACCACCACTGGTCCAGGATGTAGTTGCGCCCGGTGGCCACCATGGCGCCCCACTCGGCGGTGGGCTGCTGGGCGCCCAGGCCGATGAAGCCCAGGGCGGCGGCCATGAGGATGGTGCCCCCCACGTCCAGGGTGGCCTGGACGATGATGGGCGGCAGGGCGTTGCGCAGCACGTGCCAGCGCACCACGTGCCAGCGGGAGCCGCCGAAGGCCACCGACGCCCTGGAATAGTTCAGCTCCCGGATCAGCAGCGCCTGGCCCCGGGCCAGGCGCACGTAGAACGGGATGCGCACCACGGTGATGGCCAGCATGGCGTTGAACAGGCTCGGCCCCAGGGCCGCGGCCAGGGCCATGGTCAGCACCAGGGAGGGCACCGACAGCACGATGTCGGTGCAGCGCATGATCACCGTGTCGACGACCCCGCCCACCGAACCGGAGAAGCAGCCCAGCACCGAGCCGATGATGCTGGACACCGGCACCACGAACAGGGCCACGGCCACCGACTGGCGGCTGCCGTACAGGATCCGGCTGAACAGGTCCCGGCCCACTTCGTCGGTGCCGAACCAGTAGACCCGGGACGGCGGCAGCAGGCGGTGCTCCAGGTCCACCAGGTTGGGGTTGTGGGGCGCCAGCACCCCGGCCAGGGCCATGGTCAGCAGGACCGCGACCATGACCACCAGCCCGGCCATGGTCAAGGGGCTCTGGCGGATGCGGTACCAGAGGAAGCCGGCCTGGTGGCCCAGGCCGAGGGTCCCGGCCGGGGCCGGGGCCGGCACGGGCGGTTCGGTGAGGGCGGTGGCCATCAGCCGGCCTCCTTGATTCTCGGGTCGATCACCATGTACAGGAGGTCGACCACCAGGTTGAGGATGACGTAGGCGAACGAGACCACCACCGCGAATCCCATCACCGCCGGGAAGTCCAGGGCCTGGATGCTGTTGACCACGTAGGCCCCCATCCCCGGCCAGGAGAACACCGTCTCGGTGAGCACCGCGCCGTAGAGCAGGTCGCCCAGGGCCAGGCCGAGCATGGTGACGGACGGGATCAGGGCGTTGGGCATGGCGTGGTGCAGGATCACGGTCCACTTGGGCAGGCCGTTGGCCCGGGCGGTGCGCACGTAGTCCTCGCCCAGCTGCTCCAGCATGGCCGAGCGGATCTGCCGGGCGACGATGCCCAGGTGCACGAAGCCCAGGGCGAACCCGGGCAGGATGATGTGCTTGACGCTCTCCACCAGGGTGGCGCGGTTGCCGGTGAGCAGGGAGTCCAGGATGTAGAAGCCGGTGATCTTGGCGGGGGGATCCAGGCCCTCGGGCAGCCTGCCCCCGCCGGGCAGCACGGCCAGCTTGCCGTAGAACACGATGATCAGGATCAGGCCCAGCCAGAAGGCCGGAGTGGAGATGCCCGTGACCGCCACGGTGCGCACCGCCTGGTCGGTGGTCTTATTGCGGTACACCGCCGACAGGATGCCCAGGGGGATGCCCAGCAGGGTGGCCAGGAACAGCGCCACCAGCGCCAGTTCCAGGGTGGCCGGGAAGTAGGCCCTGAGGTCCTCCAGCACCGGCCGGGAGGTGCGGATGGAGATGCCCAGGTCCGCGTGCAGCAGCCCGTCCAGATAGCGCCAGTACTGCACCACGAGGGGCCGGTCCAGGCCCAGGGACCGGCGCACGCCGGCGACGATGTCCTCGGTGGCCTTGTCCCCGGCGATCAGCCGGGCCGGGTCGCCGGGGATGAGGTGGGAGACCACGAAGGTGATGACCGAGACGCCCAGCACCACCAGCACCAGGAAGGCCAACCGCTTGACGATGATCCGCAGGTAGGACATGGGAGAACCTCGACCCGGGGTCCGGCGCCGGACCCCGGGCGGGAAAGGGAGGGGAGGGGGGCCCGGCCCCGGGGAGCCGGGCCCCGGCCGGGGACGGCTACTTGCTCATGGTGTCGATGTTGAAGATCTGTTCGAGCATCGGGTTGAACACGAAGCCCTTGACGTTCTTGCGCAGTGCCACCTGGGAGTTCTTCTGGTACAGGTAGACGTAGGCGGCGTCGTCGATGACGATCTTCTCGGCCTCCTGGTACAGCTTGGTGCGCAACTTCTGGTCGGTCGTGGTGGTGGCGTCCAGCACCATCTTGTCGACCTTGGGGTTGTCGTAGAAGGAGCGGTTGCCGGACAGCCCCTTGCGGTCCGACTGGAACCAGGCGTTCATGAACTGGGAGGGATCGGCGAAGTCGGGGCTCCAGTTGCCGATGGAGAGGTCGAAGTCCCCCTTGTTGAGCCGCTCGCGCATGGTGGCGTTGGCCATGCTCTCCAGCTTGACGGTGATGCCCAGCTGGGCCAGCTGGGCCTGGGTGCTGAGGACGATGGGCTCCCAGTTGGGGTCGCGGTTGGAATACAGGAAGCCCATGGTGAGGTTGGTGACCCCGGCTTTGGCCAGCAGGGCCTTGGCCTTGGCCATGTCGGTGGAGAACTGGAACGCGGTGGGATTGTAGGCCCACATGCCTTCGGGGATGGGCCCGCGCATCTGCTTGGCCTGTCCCTTCATGATGTTCTTGATGATGCCGTTGTAGTCCACGGCGTAGGAGATGGCTTGGCGCACTTCGGGGTTGTTCAGGGGCGGCCGTGAGTTGTTCATGTAGAGGTAGGTGCACAGCAGGGACGGGTTCTGGGCCACCTCCAGGTCGGGCTTCTTGGCCACTTCGGCGAACTGGTCCACGGGCAGGGTCTCAACGATGTCCAGGTCCCCGCTCTCCAGCTGCAGACGGCGGCTGGCGGCCTCGCCGATGATCCGCACCACCATCTTCTTGAGCACAGGCTTCTTGCCGGCGTAGTAGGGGTTCTGCTCCAGGGTCAGGGACTGGCCCTTCACCCACTCGGACATGCGGAACGGCCCGGAGCCCGCGGTGTGGCCGGCCAGCCAGGCCTTGGCGTTGTCGCCGTTCACCTCGTGCTCCATCACCTTGGGATTGATGATCCCGCCGCAGTTGTTGGCCAGGACGTAGAGGAAGTAAGGGCAGACCTTGGCCATGGTGAACTGGACCGTATTCGGGTCGATCACGGAGCACTTCAGGTCGGAGGGGAACGGTTCCGAGGGCCCCTGGCGCAGCTTCATCAGCCGGTCGAAGGTGAACTTCACCGCGTTGGCGTCCAGCGCGCTGCCGTCGTCGAATTTCTGCCCGGCCTTGATCTTGAAGGTGAAGGTCAGGCTGTCCTTGGAGACGGTGTAGCCGGTGGCCAGGTCGGGCTCGACGGTGGTGCTGGACCCCTTGTACTTCATCAGGCGCTGGTAGGAGGGATAGGTGATGGTCCAGTCGTTGTTGTCCTCGGAGATGCAGGTGTCCAGCATCTGGGGATCCGAAGACTTGCCCAGCACCAGGGTGTCGGGCGGGGTCATGGCCCAGGCGCAGGCCGCGCCGAGGGCGAGCAGGGCGGTGACCATCCCGGAGGCGACCCGGCGCCCCGCCCTCGCGTAGTTGCTGGTGTGGATGTTCATGGTTGAGTCTCCTCTGGAAAGCGGTGCGTTGCGTTGCTCTTCTGGTCCTTCATGCGTCCATCCGGAACGCGGGGGGGAAGCTGGGATCCGCGGGTCTGTATCTCACCCCTCCTTTCCAGGCTGAGAGCCCTCCCCCGCGGGCCGCACCCGGTCGTCCTGGAGCATCGGGTAGCTGCGGGCGCCGGGCAACTGGTAGTGCCACCACTCGGTATCGCTGGCCTGGAACCCGGCCTGGGTCATGATCCCCAGGAGCACCGCCCGGTTGCGCTGGACCGGCGGCGGCAGGGCCGGGAAGAAGTGCCGGGCCGGCTCCTCCATGGCGTCGAACGGGGTGCCCATGTCCAGGTCCCGGCCCTGGCCGTCCACCAGGGTCACGTCCACCGCCACGCCCCGGCTGTGGCTGGATCCGGTTTCCGCGTCCGCCACGTAGCGCGGGTCCGGCAGGTGGCGCCACAGGCGTTCCTGGGCCCAGGGCGGGCGGTAGGCGTCCAGGACCTTGAGCCTGAACCCGCACAGGGCGGCCAGCTCCGCCGCCCGGGCCAGCCCCTGGGCCGCCTCCCGGCGCAGCAGACAGCAGGTGTTGGCGTAGATGGCCCGGCCGGTGAAGTTCCCGGGGGCGGCATAGGCCAGGCCGATGACCAGGCGATGCCGTTCCGCCGTCAACTCCACCAACCGACCTTCCACTGCCTCAGCCACCGCCACCCCCTAGAATTCGAACTGGCCCAACTCCTTTTGCAGACTCTTGTTGCGCACCAGGCGCTGGTCCAGGCGGGGACCGAGCCGGGCGATGACCCCGTCGCCGATCAGGTTGAACAGGCAGCAGAGGGGCGCCAGGGTGTCCCAGAACTGGCCCACGTCCGTCTCCACCTGGAGCAGGTCCACCGGGTAGTCCCGGGCCCAGGTGCAGTACTTGTCGCACACCAGGGCTGCGGAGAGGTTGCGGGCGCAGGCCGCCGCGCACAGGCGCCGGGTCATGACCGAGTACGCGCTCAAGTCGGTGATGACCAGGTAGGGTGATGAGAACTCCGAGTTGAGGGATTCCACGTAGGTGCCGGACAGGCCGTCCACATAGTAGACCCGGGGGCGGATGTACTCCAGGTGGCAGAACAGGGAGTTGACGATGCCCCGGGTGGACTGGATGCCCACCAGGAACACCGCCTCAGCCTCGGCGATCCGCTCCACCACCCGCTGGAATTCCGGGGTCCGGGCCAGGTCGTAGGCGGCCTCGATGGCCCTCTTCTCCAGGTCCAGGGAACGGGCCAGGGTGTCGCCCTGGGCCGCCAGGGCCCGGTACGAGCCCAGCCGGTCGGTCATGAGCCACGGCCGGCCGCCGCGCAGGGCCCGCTTCAGGTCATCCAGGTTCCGGTAGCCCAGGCGGCGCAGGAACCGCCCGACGGTGATCCCCGTGACCCCGGTGCGGGACGCGATGCCGTCGGCGGTCTCGTAGGCCAGTTCCCGCAGGTTGGCCAGCAGGTAAGTGGCGACCCGCTTCCCGGCCGGAGTGAAGGCCGGAAAACCCTGCTTCAGGCGTGAGGCGAATTCGGACTCCTGCATGGGAGATCCCGGGCGAAGCTGGTGAACGGTCAGGCTAATTGAAATATGTTATGAAGATACCTTTGGTTAGGGGTCTGTCAAGAACAATCCGGGTCCGGCACGGCCCGGGCCCCGGCGCTGGTGGAATTAATGAAAATGATTTCCATTTGGTATAGAGTTTGATCTTGGACCCGGCGGCCCCCTGCACCCGCTCCCCAGGCCCGAACCAGGATGGAAAGGCTGCAATGACTTGTCGATGGATATCACGGCTGGTGGCCGCGGCGAGTCTCGTGGCCGTGCTGGGCGGGTGCGGCCGCAGCCGCCCTCCCGCGACCGCGGGCAGGAAGACCATCGTCGCCACCTACTCCATCCTCGGGGCGGCGGTGCGGGACCTGGTTGGCGACGCCTTCACGGTCACCACCGCCATCCCCAACGGCCTGGACGAGCCCGCCGCCAACCTGGACGCCGGTTCCCGGGACACCTACCGGCGCCACCTGCGGGACCTGGCCGCCGCCGGCGGCGCGGTCATCGTGGCCACCCACGACATCGACGAGGCGGCGGAAGGGGACTGGACCATGCTCCTGGCCCACCGGGCGGTGGCCTGCGGCCCCAGCCGGGACATCCTGACCCGCCCGGCCCTGCTGGCCACCCTGGGGATGGTGGGCAAGTACCAGGAAGGGGGCATCGTCATCGTGGAGCGCGAGCACGGCCACGACTGACCAAGGTTCAAGGCTTGGCCGTGAACGCGTCGGCCATGTCCACCACCACCATGGTGCCGTAGGTCCTGTGCGGCCCGATGGCCGCCCCGGCCACCTTGAAGTCCGGGTTGAAGATGTTCTTGCGGTGGCCCCGGCCGGGCACCCCGTCGTCGATGACCAGCTGGATGACCATCATGCGCGGGGTCTCGTCGCCATAGTTGATCACTTCCCCGATCAGGGAGCCCGGCTGGCCCCGGCCTTCGATGCGCTGCCGGAAGGTGGAGCCGTTGGCCCCCACGTGCCCGGTCTGCCCCGTGGGGCCCTGGTCCGCCACGTGGTCCCAGGCGGCCAGGTGCAGCTCTTCCGAGAACGCCACCACCCCCGGGACGGGCTGGACCTTCTCCAGGAACTCCGCCGCCTCCAGCACCGCCGCGCGCCCTTCGTGGGTGCGGATGGGCACGTGGTTGCGCAGGCGCCACAGGGTCCCCTCGAAATGGGTGCCCAGGGCCCGCAGGTACTTGGCGTATTCCCTGGGGAACACGCGGATCTTGTTGATCTCCCGCACCACCGCCCGCTCGGCCTCGGTGCTGGGAGGCGCCGGGAGGACCTGGGCCTGGGCACAGACACACGGGAGGGCAAAGAGGACCGCAAGCGCCGGCCGGTTCATGTACAGGCTCCCAACTCGGCTTCGCGGCGTCCGGGCGCCGCGGCCTGCCATGATCCTACCTGATCCCAGGGTAGAATGTTGCCATGCGGAGTTACGGATGACCCCCTACCTGAGCGTCGTCATTCCCATCTTCAATGAGGAAGCCAACATCGCCAACCTGTGGGGACGCCTGCGGGCGGTGCTGGAAGGGCACTTCACCGATCCCGACCGGCCTTGGGAAGTGGTCTTCACCGACGACGGCAGCCGGGACCGCAGCCTGGACCTGCTCCAGGAGATCGCCCGGGAGGACGCCCGGGTCTGCGTGGTGGAGTTCAACCGGAACTACGGCCAGCACGCCGCCATCTTCGGCGCTTTCGCCGTGGCCCAGGGCCGGGTGATCGTGACCATGGACGCGGACCTGCAGAATCCCCCCGAAGAGGTCCCCAAGCTGGTGGCCAAGATCGAGGAAGGGTTCGACGTCGTGGGCGGCTGGCGCCAGGGACGGATGGCCAACGACAGCCTGTTCCGCACCCTGCCCTCCAAGATCGTCAACGCCGTGACCCGCAAGACCACCGGCGTCCGCCTGCACGACTACGGCTGCATGCTGCGGGCGTACCGGCGGGAGGTGGTGGACGCGATGCTCCTGTGCAGGGAACGCTCCAGCTTCATCCCGGCCCTGGCCAACAGCTTCGCCAAGCGCATCACCGAGGTGCCGGTGGAGCACGCGGAGCGCGCCGCCGGGGACTCCAAGTACGGGTTCTGGAAGCTGATCAACCTCCAGTTCGACCTGCTCACCAGCTTCTCCCTCCTGCCCCTGCAGATGCTCAGCGTGCTGGGGGTCATCGTCTCGGCCCTGGGCATCGGGTTCGGCATCGTGCTCCTGGTGTACCGGGTGCTCCACCCGGAAGGGACGGTGGAGGGCGTGTTCACCCTGTTCGCGGTGCTGTTCTTCTTCGTGGGCGCCCAGTTCCTGGCCTTCGGCCTGCTGGGGGAATACATCGGGCGGATCTACCAGGAGGTGCGGGACCGGCCCCGGTATGTGATCAAGAAGGTGCATAAACTGGAAAATTGAGCAGACTCTTGCCACATTTATTTGAATTAATTAATAATTGACCTTGACCCCCGGCAGCCGGGGCCGGAAGGTGGTTCATGGCGTCCAAAGGCAGGATCTTGTTTGTGGACAGCGATCCCGAAGAGCTCGGGGAGCTGCGCCGCCAGGCCTACCTGCTGGGATGGGACTGGGAAACGGTGTTCGCCGCCGGCGCCACCCAGGGCCTCCGGGCCATGGCCAAGGAATTCTTCGGGGCGGTGGTGGCCGACCTGCGCCTCGCCGAGATGGACGGAACCCGGTTCCTGCAGGAGGTCATGGCCCGCTCCCCGGGCACCGTCCGGTTCCTGCTGGCCGCGGACGGGGACCGGGAAGCGGCGCTGCGGGGCCTGGCCCGGGCCCACCAGTTCCTGGCCAAGCCCTGCAACCTGCGCTACCTGAAATCCATCCTGGAATTCGCCAGCGCCCAGGGCCGCCAGGTGGCCAACGACCACCTGCGGGAGCTGGTGACCCGCATCGGCCAGCTGCCGGCGGTGCCCGACCTGTACCGGCAGATCACCGAGCTCATGGAGTCCGACCGGGGTTCCATCGAGCAGGTGGGCGCCGTCATCGCCCAGGACCCGGCCATGACCGCCATGATCCTGAAACTGGCCAACTCCGCCTTCTTCAGCTTCCGCCAGCCGGTGACCTGCGCCAAAGAAGCGGTTGCCTGCCTGGGCATCGACATGCTCAAGGCCCTGGTGCTGGCCCACGGGCTGTTCGGCCAGGTGGGGGCCATCCGGATCCCGTCCTTCACCCTCCAGCACCTTTGGCAGCACTGCCTGTCCGTGGCGGCGGCCAGCCGGTGCATCGCCCTGGCCGAGGACCCCGGGCTGCGGAGCGCCAACGCGTGCTTCACCGCCGGCATGCTGCACGACGTGGGCATCCTGATCCTGGCTTCCCGGTTCCCGGACGACTACGGCCAGGCGCTGGACACCCTCCAGCGCTCCGGCGGCGACCTGGAGACCGCCGAGTTCCACGCCTTCGGCGCCACCCACAGCGATGTGGGCGCCTACCTCCTGGCCCTGTGGGGCCTGCCCGGGCCGGTGGTGCAGGCCGCCGCCCACCACCACGCCATCGGCCGCCAGCCGTCCAAGGGCTTCTGCCCGGCCCTGGCGGTGCACGTGGCCGACTTCTTGTGCGGGCAGAAGCCCGACCACCTGGCCTTCTCCCGGGTGAGCCTGGACGAGGCCTACCTGGCCAGCGCCGGCCTGGCGGACCGCCTTCCCGCATGGCAGGCGGCCGTCCAGAAGGAACTGCACCTGACCTAGGATGGTTCGGCGCGCAAGGTCCTGGCCATCCTCCGGAAGGCCTCCGACTGGGGGCTCTGGGGGTGTTTCGCCACCAGGGGCCAGCCTTCGTCTCCGCCCATGCGGATGGCCAGGTCGATGGGGATCTCCCCCAGGAAGGGCAGTCCCATGCGCCTGGCGGCGGCCTGGACCCCGCCGTGCCCGAAGATGGGCGTCTCCATGTTGCAGTGGGGGCAGTGGAAGCTGGACATGTTCTCGATGACCCCCGCCACCGGCACCTTCACCGTCTGGAACAGGCCGATGGCCTTGCGGGCGTCCAGGAAGGCCACGTCCTGGGGCGTGCTCACCACGATGGCGCCGTCCACCTTGGCGTTCTGGACCAGGGAGATCTGGGTGTCGCCGGTGCCCGGGGGCAAGTCGATGAACAGGTAGTCCAGGTCCCCCCACAGCACGTCCCCGAGGAACTGGGTGAGGGCCTTGTTGAGCATGGGCCCCCGCCAGATCACCGGGCGGTTCTCGTCGATGAGGAAGGCCAGGGACATGAGCTTGATCCCGAACTTCTCGATGGGCACGATCTTGCCCTCGGCGGTGCCTTCGGGCGTCTCCTTGATGCCGAACATCATGCCCATGCTGGGCCCGTACAGGTCCGCGTCCAGCAGGCCCACCTTCAGCCCCAGCCCCGCCATGGCCACCGCCAGGTTGGCGGCCACCGTGCTCTTGCCCACCCCGCCCTTGCCGGAGGCCACCACCAGGCAGTGCTTGACCGTGGTGAGCAGGTTCTTGAATTCCGGCTCGGGGGTGCGCTCCCATTCCACCTGGACCTCCACCCGCTCCACCCCGGCCACCTGCCCCAGGGCCTGGGCCACCCCTGCGCGGATGGCCGCCTCCCGGTCCTTGTAGGCGTCCAGCAGGTGCAACTGCAGGGTGACCGTGCCGTCGCCCACGTCGATGCCACGCACCGCCTTCAGCCCCACCAGGGAGGCGTCCACCCCGGGCACCTGGTAATTGTTGAGCGAATCATAAACGGCAGCGCGACTGATTCTCGTCCCCATGAACGTCTCCATCCCCCTATAGCCTGCCACACTCCTAGATTTCGGAATCCCAGGAATCCGGCAGTTTCTGGGTGATGGCCCGGACGCCGCTGGTCAAGAGCCCATGTTCGTAGAGCCGGGACTGGCTGCGCAGGGGCGGCCAGGACGGATCCAGGCCCCGGCGGAGCACCCGTCCGTCCGGGCCCAGGATCCGCCCCTTGGTGGTGTCGTGCAGCTGGAGCTCCAGCATCTCCACCACCTGGGCTGCGACGATGGGATCCACCAGCGGGAAGGCCACCTCCACGCGGTGGTCCAGGTTCCGGGGCATCAGGTCCCCGGAGGCCAGGAGCGTCTCCCCGTCGCCGTCGTTCTGGAAGTGGTACACCCGCGCGTGTTCCAGGAACCGGTCGATGATGGACACGGCGCGGATCTGCTCCGAGAGGCCCGGCACCCCCGGGCGCAGGCTGCAGGCGCCGCGCACCAGGAGGTCGATGGCGACCCCGTCCTGGCTGGCTTCGTAGAGCCGCTGGATCATCAAGGGATCCACCACCGAGTTGACCTTCAGGACCATCCGGGCCGCCTTGCCGGCCCGGGCGTGGGCGCGCTCCCGGTCGATGCGGTCGTACAGGGCCTGGCGGAACTGCTGGGGGGCGAGGATCAGGCGGTGCATCCGGGGCGGGCGGGTGTAGCCGGTGAGGAGGTTGAACAGGTTGGAGAGGTCCTCGCCGAATTCCGGCTTGGCGGTGAACAGGCCGATGTCGGAGTAGAGGCGCGAGGTGCGCTCGTTGTAGTTGCCGGTGGACAGGTGGCAGTAGCGCCGGTAGCCGCCGGGCTCCCGGCGGATGACCAGGCACACCTTGCCGTGGACCTTGTAGCTGGGCATGCCGTAGACCACGTGCACCCCGGCCTTCTCCAGGCGCCTGGCCCAGGCGATGTTGGCCTCCTCGTCGAACCGGGCCCGCAGCTCCACGATGGCCGCCACCTGCTTGCCGCGCTCCGCCGCCCGCTCCAGGGCCGCGGCCACGGGGCTGGTGGGGCTGATGCGGTACAGGGTCGTCTTGATGGCCAGCACCTTGGGATCGTCGGCCGCCTCGCGCAGGAACCGCACCACGCTGTCGTCGAAGCTCTGGTACGGATGCATGACCAGGATGTCGTTGCGGGCGATCAGGTCGAAGACGCTGGCGTGGCTGTCCAGCTGGGGCACCGGCAGGGGCGGCAGGGGCGGGTCCTTGAGGTGGGGCAGGTCCAGCTGGGCGTAGATCTGCATCAGGTCCGAGAAGGCGGCGAAGCCTCCGGTGGGGTACAGGTCCTCGGGCGCCAGTTCCAGCTCCTCGATGAGCATCTCCAGCAGCACCGGGCTCAGCCCCTGTTCGTACTGCAGCCGCACCACGGCCCCGCGCCGCCGGCTGCGCAAGTGCTCCTCGACCAGCTTCATCAGGTCCTCGTTGGGGTCCTCCTCCACCGGCTCGTCCGAGTCCCGGGTCACCCGCAGGGCGTGGCAGTTGCGCACCGAGTAGCCCTGGAAGACCTGCTCCAGGTGCAGGCGCACCACGTCCTCGGCCATGACGAAATGGTGCCCGCCGGTGGCCGAGGGCACCCGCAGGAAGCGCGGGGAGCCGGTGAGGGGCACGTGGATGATGGCCAGGGCCGAAACGGGCAGGTTCTGCTCCTCCAGGTACTCGGCCGCCTCCAGTTCGGCCATGAGCACCAGGACCCGGTTGCCCAGGCGCGGGAAGGGATGCCCCGTGTCCACCGCCAGGGGGGTGATGAGGGGCAGCAGGTTGCGCTCGAAGTGGTCCCGGGTGTAGTCCCGCTGCACCGGATCCAGCTCCTCGGGCTTGTGGATGAAGATGCCCTCGGCGTTCAGCAGGGGCTCGATGGTCTGGTGGAACACCCGGTGCTGGCGCGCGGCCAGCTCGTGGATCCGGGTGGACAGGGCTTCCAGGAGCTGGCGGGGCGTCTGCCCGTCCGGGCCCGGCTGGGTGATCCCGGCGTCGATCTGCCGCCAGATGCCAGCCACCCGCACCATAAAAAACTCATCCCAATTGTTGGAGACGATGGCCAGGAACTTCACCCGCTCCAGCAGGGGCACGGTGGGATCCTCAGCCTCCTCCAGTACCCGCTCATTGAAATCCAGCCAGGCCAACTCCCGGTTCAGGTAATTTTCCGGCTTGGGCGCAGTTCGACTCATGGCCTACATTATGCTCCAGCCCGGTGGCCGGACCTCATCCTGGGGTTCGGCCATCCGGGTTGAAACGTGTAACTTTTTCGGTTACCCCCTTGCGCTCACAGGGCCTTGTCGGCCAGGTCCAGCAGGCCGTCGATGATCTGCATGCCCTCCCGCAACTGCGCCTCATTGATGATCAAGGGCGGGCTGATGGAGATCATGTTGGCGGGCATCATCATGGACAACCCCTTGGCGCGGGCCTGCCTGGCGATCTCCGGCACGATGAGCGGCTCCTTGGTGGCCGGGTCCTTCACCAGCTCGATGGCCGAGAACAGCCCGATGTTGCGGGCATCGCCCACGGACCGGTGGCGGGCCTTCAGGTCCACCAGGATCTCGTCCAGGACCTTGCCCAGGCGGGCGGCGTTCTCGATCACCCCCTCGTCCTTGTACGCCTGGATCGCCGCGCACCCGGCCGCGCAGGCCAGGGTGTGGGAGCTGTAGGTCAGGCCGCAGGACAGCATCTTGTTCTCGAAGTGGTCGGCGATGGCCCCGGAAACCAGCACCGCGCCCAGGGGGATGTACCCGCAGGTGATGCCCTTGGCCAGGGTCATCATGTCCGGCTGGATGTTCCAGTGGTTGATGCCGAACCACTTGCCCGTGCGGCCGCAGCCGCTCATCACTTCGTCGGCCACCAGCAGGATGCCGTACTTGTCGCAGATGGCCCGCACGCCGGGCCAGTATTCGTCCGGAGGCGCGTAGGTGCCGTTGACCGTGCCGGTCACCCCTTCCATGAAGATGGCCGCGATGCTCTCCGGCCCTTCGAACTTGACCATGTCCTCCACGTGCTTGATGCACTCCCGGTGGCAGGTGGCCTTGTCGTGGCCGAACGGGCAGCGGTAGCAGAACGGGTCCAGCATGTGGACCACGCCCGGCGCCGTGGGTTCGGCCGCGACCCGGCGCGGGTCGCCGGTGAGGGCGGCGGCGCCCAGGGTGGCGCCGTGGTAGGACCGGTAGCGGGCCAGGACCTTGGGCCGCTTCGTGTAGGCCCGGGCGATCTTGAGGGCGTTCTCGTTGGCGTCCGCGCCGGCCAGGGTGAAGAAGACCTTCTTCAGGCTCGGCGGCGCCACGTGCACCAGCATCTGGCCCAGCCTGCCGCGGGGCTCGGTGGCGAACGCCGGCTGCATGCAGCACAGCTGGTCGGCCTGCTCATGGATGGCCTTCACCACCGCCGGGTGCTGGTGGCCCAGGTTGAGGAACACCAGGCCCGAAGCGAAATCCAGGTAGCGCTTGCCGTCCGCGTCCCAGAAATAGACGCCCTGGGCCCGCGTGACCGGGATGGGGTTGGTGGTGCTCTGGACCGACCATGAGAACAGGGTGTAGTCCCGGTTCTGTTTGACGATTTCCTCGCCGTTCATGGATTCCCTCCTTTGGCAAAGGCCGGCGGGCATCCGCAAGGGCTGCCCGCCGGCCTGCATGGCTATGGCTCAGCGCTTGTCATCGGGCATGGAGATCATGCCGTCCCAGGTGTTGGCGACCCCGGCCGCGGTCGCGGTGTCCTCGAACCAGTGCGTGGTGACGGTCTTGGTCTCGGTGAAGAAGCGCACCCCGTCCAGGCCCACCGCGTGCTGGTCGCCGAAGAAGGAGTGCTTGTGGCCGGTGAAGGAGAACATGGCCATGGGCACCGGAATGCCCACGTTGACCCCCACCATCCCGCCGTGGCTCCGGCGGGCGAATTCCCGGGCGTAGTGGCCGCTCTGGGTGTAGATCGCCGACCCGTTGGCGAACTCGTTGGCGTTCATGAGCGCCAGTCCTTCTTCGAAGCTCTTGACCCGCTTGATGCAGCACACCGGGCCGAAGATCTCCTGGTCGCCAACCGACATGCCCGGCTGCACATGGTCGAACAGCGTGGGCCCCAGGTAGAAGCCCTTCTCGAAGCCGGGGACCACCAGCCCGCGGCCGTCCAGGACCAGCTGGGCGCCTTCGTCCCTGCCCTTGTGGATCCAGTCCGAGACGAACTTGCGGTGGTCGGCGGTCACCAGCGGGCCCAGCTGGGAGGTCTTGTCGTAGGCCGGGCCGACCTTCAGCTCCTTCATGTGCTTCTTGATCAGGGCCGCCAGCTGGTCGGCGATGGGCTCCTCCGCCACCACCACCGGCAGCGCCATGCACCGCTCCCCGGCGCAGCCGCACGTGGCGTTGATGATGCCCCTGGCGGTCCGCTCCAGGGCGCAGTCCTTGAGCACCAGGGCATGGTTCTTGGCCTCGGTGAGGGCCTGCACCCGCTTGCCGTTGGCGGCCGCCGTGGAATAGATGTGCAGCCCGACGGAGGTCGAGCCCACGAACGAGACCCCCCGCACGGCGGGATGGGTGAGCAGGATCTCCGCCTCATTGCGGCTGCAGGTCACCACGTTGATGACGCCCTTGGGCAGCCCCGCCTCCTGCCACAGCTCCATGATCCGCAGGGCGCTCTGGGGCACGAAGCTGGCCGCCTTGATCACGATGGTGTTGCCGGTGGCTATGCAGATGGGCGCCATCCAGCCGTGGGGGATCATGGCCGGGAAGTTCCAGGGGCAGATGCCGGCGAAGACCCCGAGCGGCTCGGGGAAGGCGTTGGTGTCGAAGCCGGGGGTGGCGTTCATCAGGGTCGCGCCCTTCATCAGGTGCGGGATGCCGGAGGCGAACTCGATGGCCTCGGTGATCTTCAGGACCGAGCCCATGGCCTCGTTCCAGCACTTCCCGTTCTCCTTGGCCACCAGGTAGGTGAGCTCGTCCAGGTGCTTGTCCATCAGGGCCTTCATCCGGAACAGCACCTGGACCCGGATGCTGGGGGGCAGGTCGGCCCAGGCCGGGAAGGCGTCCTGGGCGGCCTGGATGGCCATCAGCACCTCGTCGGCGGTGCACTGGGGTGCCTGGGCGATCACGTCTCCGGTGGAAGGGTCATAACAGTTCATGTACTTGCTGGTCTTGGACTCCACCGCCGCCCCGTTGATGAAGGGCATCAGCTTCTTGAGTGTATCGGCCATGGCTGGACCTCCATAGGTTGACCAATTCAACAAAAATTGCGGCCTGGGAAGGAAAACCCCATTGGTTCCCTTGAAAAAGATAAAGGAGTGACGGCAGAGTTATAGGTACAATTCCTGAACTTCACGGCCAAACTGTGCCAACCGCACCGGTCGACTGTTATGGTCCCGGCACCATGACGATCCGATGTCCATGTTTCTTTCACTAGGGGGGGACTCATGATCAACCTCGATCCCAGTTCCGGCAAGCCCCTGGTGGAGCAGATCGTCAGCGCGGTCACCCAGAGCATCCTGTCGCGCCAATGGCGTCCGGGCAGCCGGGTCCAGAGCATCCGGGAGTTCGCGCGGACCCATGCGGTCTCCACCTCCACCGTAGTGGAAGGGTACGACCGCCTGGTGGCCATGGGCCTGCTCACCGCCCGACGGGGCGCGGGCTTCTTCGTGGCCGAAACGGGCCGGGGCCTGAACCTGCCCGGCATGCGCCCGGAGATGATCCACCAGCACGCCATCGACGACAACTGGCTGCTGCGCAACATCCTGGAACACCGGGAGGGGGGCATCCAGGCCGGCTGCGGTTGGCTGCCGGAGAGCTGGCACGACCTGGAGGAAGTGCGCAAGGGACTTCGCCACCTGGCCCTGAGCCCCCACGGCATGGTCCGGTACGGGCCCCCCAAAGGCTACGAGCCGCTCCGGGAACAGGTGACGCGGCAACTGGCCGAACTGGAGATCGATGCCGCCCCCGCCCAGGTGCTGCTGACCCATGGCGCCAGCCAGGGCCTGGACCTGGTGGTGCGCCGGCTCACCCGGGAAGGGGACACCGTGCTGGTGGACGATCCCGGCTACAGCAACCTGCTGCTGGCGCTGCGGCTCAGGGGCCTGCACCTGGTCGGGGTGCCCATGACGCCCACGGGCCCCGACGTGGCCGTCCTGGAGAACCTGCTGACCCAGTACCAACCCCAGCTCTACATCACCAACACCCAGCTGCACAATCCCACCGGGGCCAGCTACAGCGTGGCCACCACGTTCCAGGTCCTGCGCCTGGCCGAGCGCCACGGGCTCCGGGTGGTGGAGGACAACGTGTCCGCGGACCTGGTTCCCGGGCGCTCCGTCACCCTGGCCGCCGCCGACCAGCTGCGCCGGGTGGTCTACGTGGGCAGCTTCTCCAAGTCCGTGGCGCCGGGGCTGCGGGTCGGGTTCGTGGTGGCGGAGCCGGGCCTGCTGGAGGAACTCGTGTACTACAAGCTGGTCTCGGGCCTGTCCAGCTCGGCCATCAACGAGCGCCTGGTCCACGCCATCTTCATGGAGGGCCACCTGCGCAAGCACCTGGAACAGCTCCGGGACCGGCTGGCCAAGGCCCAGGAGCGCACCTGCCGGAGGCTGGAGAACGCGGGGTTCAAGCTGTTCTTCGAGCCCGGGGCCGGCATGTTCGTCTGGGCCCGGCCCGCGGACGAAACCGTCGACACCCTCCAGCTGGCCCAGATGGCTCTGTCCCAGAATATCCTGCTGGCACCCGGCCACCTGTTCCGGACCGACTTGTCGCCCTGCCCCTGGATGCGTTTCAATGTGGCTTATTGCGACAACGACAGGCTGTTCACCCTCATGGATGAGGCTCTGGCGGCTTGTCGACAGCAGGGTCCCCGGGAAACCCGGGCGGCCGTCCGGGAAAACCAGATGGAAGATCTTCATTCTTAAATAGCTTAAAAAAAACAGAAAATATCGTTTAGGGATTATACAAACACTTTTCCCGCCGTAGTGATGGCCAGGGCATCAGCACAGTCCAGGGTGCTGGCCAACACAGTTCGCTTCCGGAAAAAGGGAATTGTACCTGTGAGGGATGACCTGCGGTCCATAGGCTTTACCCCATCTTCAGAACCACAGTTTTAAATTTTCAATCTACTGCCGCTTGCTTGCACTTGCCGCAGCTTGCCGGCATTTTCGACACGGGCGGCGGCCGGGCTCGTCCGGCCCCCCCAGGAAGGAGGTGACGCACGCACACGGACCCCATGACTCTACCCAGACTCCGATCCTGCAACTCGCTCATTCCAAGTATTGAAACACGGCATGCTTAGACAGGAGCCACCATGCAGAAAGCCATCCTACGCACCACGCTGACAGCGGCGGCCCTTTGCCTGCTCCTGGGAGCGGCAAAGGCAGGTCAGACCATCAAGATTGCCTCCCAGACTCCGCTCTCCGGCCCCCTCTCGGTGATCGGCGTGGATATCAAAGGCGGCTGCCAGTTGGCCGTCGAGCAACTGTCCGGGCCGCTCAACAAGATGGGGTTCAAGATCGAGCTTTCCCCGTACGATGACCAGGCCAACCCCGACACCGGGGTGGCCAACGCCAAGGCCATCGTCAGCGATCCGGACGTCCTGGGGATCATCGGCCACTACAATTCCGGTGTCCAGATCCCGTCCTCCGAGGAATACCACGCCGCCAACCTGGCCAACATCTCCCCGGCCAACTCCAATCCCAAGGTCACCGACCGGGGCTACCTGGAAGTGAGCCGCGTGTGCGGGCGTGACGACGTGCAGGGCGCGGTGGGCGCCAAGTTCGCCAAGAGCAAGGGCATCAAGAAAGCCTGGGTGGTCCACGACAAGACCGCCTACGGCCAGGGCATCGCCGAATACTTCAAGAAGACCTGCGGAGAGGAAGGCATCCAGGTGGGAGGCTTCACCGGGACGGAGGAGAAGTACAACTTCGACGCCATCCTGTCCCCGATCCTGGCCGCCAAGCCCGACGTCATCTACTTCGGCGGCATCTTCGACCAGGGCGCGGCCATGTTCAAGCAGGCGCGGCAGAAGGGCTACATGGGCATGTGCCTGTCCGACGACGCCTTCGACGACCCCGAAGCCCTCAAGATCGGCGGCGACCTCCTGAGGCAGGGAACGGGCACGTACTACTCCACCCTCTGCGGCCCGGCCAGCCTGTACCCCGACACCAAGAAGTTCGTGGAGGAGTTCAAGGCCAAGTTCGGCCACGAGCCGCACACCTACGCCCCCCAGGCCTATGACGCCACCCACATCATGCTGATGGCCATCGAGAACTGCATCAAGGCCAACGGCGGCAACCTGCCCAACCGGATCGACGTGGCCAAGGAAGTGCGCGCCCTGTCCGGGTTCAAGGGCATCGCCGGCACCTACAAGTTCGACTGGAAGGGCGATCCCGTGACGTCCCAGTACTTCGTGCTGCAGGTCACGGCCAACAACGCCGACATGTGGTTCCAGAACAAGGTCATCCAGTCCCTGGACATCAAGGCCCCGTAGCCGTCCCCTTCCGGGGCCCCCGGGCCCCGGATCGAATGCTTGCGCCCAGCCGACCCTCGCGGTATGCTGGGCGTTCGCGTTTTCACGGGGCTGGACCAGCCCCCGATCCCAACGAGAGGGCCGGATCCCCGGCCAGGTAGGAGGAACCCATGAGCGACGAAATCATTGTTGTGGCCAAGCGTGACCTGACCGGCAAGTCCGCCAGCCGGGGCCTGCGCCAGTCCGGCCTGATCCCCGCGGTGGTCTACGGCCTGAACGAGCCCCCGGTGGCCATCGCCATCAGCCCCAAGATCGTGGCCCGGGTCATCGCCAGCGACACCAGCCTCAACACCATGCTCTACCTGCAGCGGGAAGGCACGGACATCAAGCGCCACGTCATCATCAAGGAAGTGCAGCGCAACCCCATCAACGGCCGGCTGAGCCACGTGGACTTCATGCGCGTCGACCCGGCCCACAAGGTGCGGGTGAAGATCCCCATCCGCCTGCAGGGCACCCCCATCGGCGTGAAGGAAGGCGGCATCCTGGACTTCACCCACCGGGAGATCGAGGTGGAGTGCCTGCCCGGCTTCATCCCCCCGCACGTGGACGTGAACGTGGAGCACCTGAGCGTCGGCGACTCCATGCGCCTGGACCAGGTGACCCTGGACGCCCGCCTCACCCTCCACGGCGATGCCCACAACGTGATCTGCTCGGTGAAGGGCAAGCACCCCGACGAGGAGGAGGCCCCGGCTGAGGGCGCGGCTGCCGCCGAAGGCGCCGCACCCGCCGAAACCGCCGCCGCCGCTCCCGCCGCCCCGGCCCCCGCCCCCAGGGGCAGGAAGTAGGAGCCCCAGGAACCGGTCAGGGCGGGCCTCCAGGCCCGCCCTTCGGCTCACTCCCCAGTCCATGTGGCTGCTCGTTCCTCTCGGCAATCCCGGCGGCACCTACACCGCCACCCGGCACAACCTGGGCCGGCTCATGCTCATGCGCTGGATGCAGGAGCACTGCGCCGCGCCCCGGGTCCTGCGCCGCCTGGGCTCCGGCACGGTCTACGGCCTGGGCCCGCCGTTCCAGGCCCTGGTGCCCGGCACCTACATGAACCTCAGCGGCCTCGCCTGCGCCGAGGCGGCGGCTGCGGGCTACGACCCGGCCCGGATGATCCTGCTCTACGACGACAAGGACCTGCCCCTGGGCCTGGGCCGGTTCCGCGCCAAGGGCAGCGACGGCGGCCACAACGGGCTGAAGTCGGTGTTCGAGCGCCTGGGCCGCCAGGACCTCCCGCGCCTCCGCCTGGGCATCGGCCCGTTCAGCCGGCCCCTGGTGGATTTCGTCCTGGAGGAATGGACCGATCCGGAATGGGCCAAGATCGACGCCATGGACACGCCCTTCGCGCGGTTCATGGACCTGCTGCGGGAGGCCGATGACCTGGGCGCCCTGGCCGGGCAGGTGAACGCAGCGGCCTTCTGGGCCCAGGACGCGTCAGGATCCCTTGATTCCACTGGGAATCCCTGAGAGAATGGCGGTTCGCGTCCCCGATCGCGGGGACCTCCTTGCTCCGGCCCGGGCCGGGGCTTCACATCCATGAGGAGGAATGATGCGTCGCTACGAGACCATCTTCATCGCCTCCCCGACGTTGACGGACGAACAGGCAGACGAGCTAGTCCGGCAATTCGAGGGGATCATCGCCGAGCAGGGTGGCGAACTGCTCAAGACCGAACGGTGGGGCCGCAAGAAGCTGGCCTACGAAGTGCAGAAGTTCAGCGAGGGCTACTACACCCTGTTCGACATGAACGCGGGCCCCAACCTCATCGCCGAACTGGAGCGGCGCATGCGCAACCACGATTCGGTGATCAAGTACCTGTCCGTGCGCATGGACGAGCAGGGCAAGGCCGCCGAACGCCAGAAGGCCCGGTACGAGCGGGAAGGCCGGCGCAAGGCGCAGGCCGGGATCAAGGAACGTTCCCTTGAAGAGGTGATGGGATGAAGCGCAAGTCTGACGCCAAAGGCAAGCCCAAGAAGAAGAAGGCGTTCGGTGGACGGCGCTCCAAGTTCTGCAAGTTCTGCGTGGAGAAGTCCACCTTCATCGATTACAAGGACGTGAAGACCCTCACCGGCTTCACCCCCGAACGGGGCAAGGTGCTGCCCCGCCGCACCAGCGGCGTGTGCGCCCTGCACCAGCGCATGCTGGTGGAAGCCATCAAGCGTGCGCGCAACATCGCCCTGCTGCCGTTCGCTTCCGACTAGTCCTGCCGGGGCGTCCGGGTCCCGGCCCGGCGGCAGGCCCGCCATGCGGGTTCCGTGGGTCCGCGCCGCCACACCTTTGGTGGCCGTGAATCGGGGTGCGTGCGCACTCCGATTCACGGCCACCTGCCGTCGAGCCGCATCGGACTTGGGGGTCGGTGATCTACGCGTCAACTTGAAAGCGCCCCGAAGTCACCGCTACCGAACGTCTCTGGCCGGCCCCGACGAGCCAGCGGGCGCTTCGCCAGACCGCGCCCAGCGCGGCCTGGCGAAGCCGGGCACCGGTGGGGCGGCGCGAGGCCCGGGAACCCGGCCGACGCGATCTGCCGCCGACCGGGACGCGCCTGACCGGACACGGTTGCTTTTACCAACGGAGGGCCATCAGGGGGGACCTTATGCGGATGCCAAGGGCACGCTAGACTGGTGCCATGAGCGAAGCCACGCCCACTCTCCGCCTCCTCCCCCCCCTGCGCCACGGCAAGGCCCTGGCGGCCAGTTGGAAGCCCCTGCTGGCCAACTGGCTGGTGCCGGGGGCCGGGTACTGGATGATCGGCCAGAAACGCCGCGCCCAGGCCCTGTTCGGGGTCACGGTGGTGTTCGGCGTGCTGGCCTTCCTGGAGCTCACCTACGGCGCCGTGGACGGCGTCAAGGGCGGCGTGTTCGTGCCCCAGCTCTCCCCGCTGCAGTGGATGCCCACCCTGGGCGCCGCGGCCACGGCCGGGGTGGGCCCCATCTACGCCCTGTTCGCCGCCTGCTTCGGCGGCACCGGCACTGAACCGGTGCGCAACCTCACCCAGGAGTACGGCGCCTCCTACATCATGGTGGCCGGACTGCTGAACTGGCTGTGCCTCATCGACCTGTTCGACCGCACCACCGGGCGCTGGGTGTGGCGCCTGCCCAAGGACGAGCAGGCCGCGCTGGCGGAGCCCCAGACCAAGAAATAGGCTCCAGGGAGGCAGCTCGTGGCGTCTCCCGCCGGTTCCAGGCCGCGCCTCCTCACCCGATCCTTCGCGCTGGTCGCGGGCATCACGCTGCTGACCTTCTTCGCCGCCTTCCAGCTGTTCCCCACAGTGCCCCTGCAGCTGCGCCGGCTGGGGGCCAGCCTGGGCCAGTCGGGCCGGTTCATGACCGCCTTCACCGCCGGCTCCTCCCTGGGAGCGCTGGTCACTGGCCCCCTGGGCGACCGGATGGGCCAGCGGCGCACCGCGGCCGTCGGCGCGGCCGGGTTCGGGCTGCTGCTGGCCGCCTGCGGCTTCCTCACCGCGCCCTGGGCGTTCTACCTCCTGGCTTGTCCCCTCGGGGTGGTATGGTCCGGGCTGCTCACCGCCACCGCCTCTTCCCTGGGCCAGGTGCTGCCTCCGGAGCGGCGGGCGGACGGGCTTTCCCTGTATGGGCTGGCCAGCCCCATGGGCGTGGTGTTCGGCCCCACGGTGGGCTTGGCGGTCTTCCAGCGCTGGGGTTTCGCGCCCATGGCCTGGAGCCTGGCCCTGGTGTTCGGGGTGCTGGGCCTGCTGGCCCTCAGCCTGCCCCCGGCCCCGCCGAGACCCCCGCAGCGCCAGGCTTCCCTGGGATTCCCGGACCGGTCCATGCTGGCGCCCGCCGGGGTGCTGCTGGCCACCGCCCTGGGCTACGGCGCCCTCAACACCTATTCTGCCCAGGAGGCCCTCGCCAAGGGCTTCCAGCCGGTGCTGGGCGTGCCCACCGGGTCCGCCTTCCTGTCCTGCATGGCCCTGGGCATGGTGGGCATGCGGGTGCTCATGGCGGCGGTGGGCTTCGGCCGATCCCCTGCCAGGCTGCTTCCGGGCATGCTCTGGACCACCGTGGCGGGCCTGGGGCTCCTGGCTTTTCTGCCCGGCGGGGTGCCGCGCCACGTGCTGGCCGCCCTGGTGTACGGGGCAGGCTACAGCATGGTGCACACCCTGGTGAACGCCCACGTGCTGGAAACGGCGCCACCCAGCCGGCGCGGGGCGGCCTTCGGCGCCACCCTGTTCGCCTTCGACTCGGGCATCGGCATCGGCGCCCTCGCCTTGGGCGCCCTCATTGGCTGGGCCTGCGGCCGTTATGGCCCTGCCGGCTACCGCCTGGGCTGGGCTGTGGCCATGGTCCTGGCCTTGGCCGCCCTGCCCCCCGCCTGTCGCATGGCCCATAAAGAACCTTGAACCATTGCAAAATTTGGCTGGACGCGCGAAAATAAACCGTATGAGGTTTGACATGGATGGAATTCGACCTGGCTCATGCATGCTCTGGAAGCCTGCGGGGGGCGGGGTCAGCGCGCTGGTGACAGTCATCGCCCTGGACCTGGACCGGGACAAGGCCCAGGTGCACGTGACCCGGGCATCCACCGGCCGTTGCGCCAGCCACTGGGTCGACATGAGCGCCCTTTCCGAAGCGCCCCGGGAAGCCCGTCCCTGCGCCTGCAGCCAGCAGCCCGGCCAGGACGACCACGCCGCGTAGCGGCCCTGCCGCCCCGGGAGGTTCCTGCCCCACCTGCCAGGTGTGCCAGCCGGACTGCACCCGGCGGGCGCCGCGCTCCATCCGGGCGGTGCGCCTGTTTGCGGATGCCCGGCAGTGGAGCCGGCGGTGAAGGCATATTGAATTTCATAACAAAACTTAGCCGGGCCATCTTTTCTTAGGTGACTTTTGTTTGGTTTATATTATTCTCTTGGAAATCCTCAGTTCTCTTTCCCATACTCCACCCCCCGCCCAAGGGCGGCCTTGGAGTGCCATGACCCCTCGCCTGGGAGGTGTCAGGCGAAGATCCACCAGGCTCATTTCTCTAGGAAGTTGATATGGCTCAGGGCACCGTCAAGTGGTTCAACGCGGAAAAGGGTTTCGGCTTCATCACGCCCGATGAAGGCGGCGCCGATCTCTTTGTCCACCACACCGCCATCCAGGACCGGGGTTTCCGCACCCTGCAGGAGAATCAGCGCGTCAGCTTCGACGTCGTGCAGGGCCAGAAAGGTCCGCAGGCCACCAACGTAGTCAAGCTCTGAGCAGCGTGCCATCCCTGGCGTCCTGGCCATGCCGGGCCGCTTTGCACAGCCGGGTTCTCTGTCGTCTCGCGACCGGTGACTCGATAGAGTGCTTTTCGATGATCTGCCCCACCAGCGGATCGTTCTGCAACGTTGCCCGGGGCCAGGAGGGTCCCCTGGCGTCCAATGTGGCAAAGCTCCAGTCCGCGTCGGGCAGCGATTTCGAGGGGCGGCCCCAGGGCCGCTCCTTTTCGTTGCAGTATCCCAATTTAGTCATTGAAACCCGCTGCCGGCCCCGGTAGCCTTGGCGGCAACAAGCCCCCGCCGGGGACCTGCTGCTCCAGGAAGGAAAGGGTCCATGTCCACAGGCATCGTCAAGTGGTTCAATGCCGAAAAAGGGTTCGGGTTCATCACGCCCGACGAGGGTGGCCCGGACATCTTCGTCCACCACTCCGCGCTTCAGAATGGCAACCTCCGCACCCTCGACGAGAAGACCCGCGTGAAATTCGACATCGCCCAGGGCCCCAAAGGCCCCTTGGCGACCAACGTCCAGAAAGTCTAGACGCCTCTCCGAAGGCGGCCCGCGTTCCGCCATTCCAAGCCGGACGATTCCGGCAAGGGAGCGCCCCATGCAGCTCACGGCTCTGACTTTGAACGACCAACTCATCCACCAGCTGTCCCAGGTGATCTATGGGTGCCTGGAGGAGCTTGGCAGCACCAAGGCCGCGCTCTATCTGGTGGCGCCCGACCACCGGGAGTTCCGCCTGATGACCCATTTCGGCTGGCCGCGCGCCCTTCCGCCCCCGCCGCGCCTGGCCCTGAACGACCCCCTCATGCTCATGACCCAACGGGAGAAGCGCTGCTTCGCCCTGAACCACGCCGGCAGTTTCCCCGAAGTCCAGGTGTTCGTCCAGGGCAAGCCGAATCCCCACTTCTTCATCGCCCCCATCTACGACCACGGGGACTGGATCGGCCTGCTGGTCCAGCGGGACCCGCGGGGCAACGAACCGTACCGCCCGGAGCGCATGCAGGTTCCCGCCATGGCCATCTGCGAGGAGGTGGTCAAGGTCATCCGCACGGCCAACCCGCCGCCCATTCCCCAGGAACCCCATCCGGTGGCGGAGGTGGAGGCCGCCCGGGTCCAGGCGGAAACCCCCATCCGCATCCCCGCCCCGCCCACCTTCCCCGAACAGCGCACGTTCTTCTGGGAAACCGCCCGCCTGTTGTTCCAGGTGGTGCCCGCCGCCGCCGTGGCCATGTGGATCTTCGATCCCATGGAGCAGCGCCCGCTGCTGGTCTGCAGCCATGCTCCGCTGTCCCCGGAACTGGAGGCCCAGGTGGTGGCCCAGGCCAAGACCCAGCGCCCGGACCTGCAGCAGCCGGACCTGCAGTGCCAGTCCAAGGCCGAAGAGCCCGAGCTGGAACCGCTCGCCACCCCGTTCTGCACCCTGCTGCCCATCATGCTGGAAGAGCAGTTCGGGAAGCCGGACCTGCTGATGGTGTTCCGCGCCGAGGACAATCCGTTCACATCCCAGGAACAGGAGTTCATCCAGAGCGTTGCCCGGTTGCTGGGGCTGTACCTGGAGGAAGGCCGCCTGCACCAGCGCTACCACACGTCCTTCCTGTCCGTGAGCCATCGCATCCTGGCCTCCGCCGGCAGCAAGCTGCCCAACCTGCGCGCCCACAGCCTGAACACCGCCGAACTGTCCCGCGCCATGGCCCGCCGGCTGGAGCTCACCTCCCCGGAGGTGGAGGCCGTGACCATCTCGGCCATCCTCCACGACGTGGGCACCCTGCTCCTGGACTTGAAGATCCTGGACAAGCCCGCCCTCACCGCCGAGGACCTGGAGAAAGTGCAGACCCATCCCATCCTGGCCTCCACCTTCCTGCAGGGGTTCCACTTCCCCTTCGACATCCTGCGCATCATCCGGCACCACCACGAACGCTGGGACGGCCGCGGCTACCCGGACGGCATCTCCGGGGAGGCCATCCCCATCGAGAGCCGCATCATCCACCTGGTGGAGTCCTTCCAGATGATGACCACCGGGACCGCCTACCGGGCGGCCAAGACCGTGTCGGCGGCCCTGGCGGAACTGCGCCTGCTGGCGGGGCTGGAGTACGATCCGAGGATGGTGGAGGAATTCGTCAAGATGGTGGAAGCCGGCCAGCAGGGCGCCTGATCCTCCGAAGCAGCAGGCCAACCGGACAAAACAGCCTGGACACACCAGCCGGGTCCCGGCATAAGGCACCGCGTCAAAATAATCCGAAAAGCACGGATTATTTTGACGCGCTGCCTAAACTGGATCGGGGACCGTGCCGCCCATGGCCGAACGAACATCATTGAAGTCCGCAGGATCCGCCGCCGAGCGGGGCTACATCATGGTCATGCTCCTGGCGCTCATCACCATCATGGGCATCTTCCTGATGGTGGCCATGCCCAGCGTGGCCACCGAGGTCCAGCGGGACCAGGAGGCCGAACTGATCTTCCGGGGCGAGGCCATCGCCAGCGCCATCCGGGTGTACAAGGCCAAGACTGGCGGCTATCCGCTCAGCCTGGAGGACCTGACCAAGCTCCGTCCGCCCATTCTGCGCAAGCTGTACCAGGATCCCATGGTCCCGGACGGGGAATGGGACCTGATCACCGCCGTGCAGCCCGGCGCCTCCGGAGACAAGACCGGGCTCCCCATCGTGGGGGTCAAGAGCCATTGCCAGAAGGACAGCTTCATCACCTACAAGGGCAAGACCCTCATCAGCGACTGGGCCTTCTCCGCCGCCGACAACATCCTGGGTGTCCCCGGGTCGAACCTGCCCGCGGGGGCCGCCGACGCCCTGAAGGCTCTCGGGGGCCAGCCCCAGGCCCCAGGCCAAGGCGAGGGCGTCGACCTGAGCCAGCTGCCCACCCCGGCTCCCAAGGCGTCCCCCGGAACGGTCCCCACGCCGGTCCCGGGCCCCACCCCGGTCCAGGGCCCCACCCCGGTCCCGGGCGCCACCCCTGCCCCGGGCGCCACCCCGGTCCCGGGCCCCACCCCGGTCCCGGGCGCCCCCCCCGCCCCGGGCGCCCCCCCTGCCCCGGGCGCCACCCCTGGCCCAGGCGCCACCCCTGGCCCAGACGCCACCCCTGGCCCAGGCGCCACCCCTGGCCCAGGCGCCACCCCTGCCCCGGGCGCCACTCCGACGCCGGCCCCGGACCCGGCCTCCGATAATTGATCCCCCGGAGTGCCCGTTCCCCTATATTTGAGAGGTCATGCCTCTGCGCGCCGTCCTTGCACTGCTCCTGCTCATCGCCTGGCCCGGAAGGGCCGACGACCTGTCCGGCTGGGTCCAGCGCATGGAGACCCGGGGGATCAAGTACTCGGTGGGCCTGTGGGACCTGGACACGGGCAAGCTCCTGGAGGGCCGCCAGACCGACCAGGCCCTGGTGCCCGCCTCCACCACCAAGGTGGTGTCCACCTACGCCATCCTCAAGACCCTGAAACCGGACTACGAGCTGGAAACCGAAGTGTGGGGCGACCTGCACGGCACCACGGTGCTGGGCGACCTGGTGTTCAAGGGCAGCGGCGACCCCCTGTTCACCTCCGAGCGCATCTGGCTGCTGGCCAGCGAGCTGAAAGCGAGGGGGGTCCTGCAGGTGGACGGGCGGATCCGCCTGGACCAGAGCGCCTTCGATGCCCAGCGCTACGGCAACGGCTGGGAGAACACGTCCCGGAGCACCACGCCGCCGGTGCTGCCCCTGTCGGTGAATTTCAACAAGGAGGACGGCCGGCTGGTGACGGATCCGGAGCGCCTGGCGGTGGAGACCCTGGAGCGGATCCTGCGGGAAGCGGGCATCACCATCCGCAACGAGCCCATGGCCCAGGCGGAGAGCCAGCCCCAGAAGCTGCTCACCTTCCATTCCCCGCCCCTGCGCGAACTGGTGGCGGACGCCAACAAGGTCTCCAACAACTTCATGGTGGAGATGCTGACCAAGCACTTCGGCGGCGGCACCTGGCCCCAGGGCGTGCTGCGCATCCAGATGTTCTGCTCCAGCCTGCTGGGCCTGGGCGCGGACAAGATCGTCCTCACCGACGGCTCCGGGCTGAGCAAGGAGAACCGTCTCTCCGCCCGCACCCTGGCCATCGTCCTGCGGGCCGCCTGGAACGACTTCGAAGTGGGCCCGGAGATGGTCGAGTCCCTGAAGGTCATCGGCGGCGAGCCCTGGAAGCTGCGCGTCAGGGACCCCAACCTGGCCAGAAGGGTCCGGTGCAAGACCGGGCACCTGGCCGGGGTCGACACCGTGTGCGGCTTCCTCCAGACCCCGGACGGCAAGCTGCGGGTGTTCGCCGTCCTCCTCAACGGCCCCTGCGACGACGGCGACGTCTGGGAGCTGGTGAGCCGCTGGGCGAATTAGCCTAGAGATTGGCCGCCAGCAGATCGGTGAGGGATCGTTTGAGTTTCTTCAGGTCGAAGGGCTTGCCCAGGTACGGGGCCTGCACCCGCTCCAGGAAGGCGTGGGTGTCCGGATCGAACGAATCGCCGGTGGTGAACAGGATCCGGCCGGCCATGTGCGGCTGTTCGGCCCTGATCCAGTCGTACAGCTGGATCCCGTTGAGCCCGGGCATGCGGATGTCCGAGACGATGAGATCGTAGCGTCCGGATTCGAGCTTCTGGATGGCCTCGGCGCCCTGGGAGCAGGGAGTCGCCTGGCTTCCCCAGGAGCCGATGGCGTCCACCAGGCATTCCAGCAGGAAGGCTTCGTCGTCCACCACCAGGACCTTCTGGCCCTGGAGGGAGGCGGAAGGTTTGGGGGCCGGGACATCAGCCATGGGCAACTCCACGAGAAACGCATTCCCCTGGCCTTCCTGGCTGCGGACCGTGATCCGGCCGCCATGGGCCCGGGCGACGCTGGCGATCACGCACAAGCCCAGGGACTCCACGTCCCCCGCCTGGGGGAAATCGAGCAGGCGGTCCGGATCCTGTTCCTTCAAGGCGTGCCCGGTGTCGTGGCAGACCAGCTGCTGCACCGGCCCGCTCTGGCGGGTGCCCACCCGCAGGCGCCGTGCCGTGGCGTTGCCGGGCTGCCGCAATCCGTGGCGGAGCAGGCAGGCCAGCCCTTCCCGCATCATGGCCGGGTCCAGGGCGCAGGGCTGCAGGCTGGGGTCCAGGGTCAGCTCCAGGATCACCTTGGCCGCGGCGGCTTCCGCTTCCAGACCCTGGGCGACCTCCTGCACCAGGTCGTTGAGGTTGCAGGATTCCAGGCGGGGCACGGCCGGGTACAGGAGCATGAGCAGGGGCTGCGCCAGGGCCTCGGCGCGCTCCACCGACTGGAGCAGCTTGGCCACGAGCACGCCGCGCTCCGCCTCGGTCCCCTCCAGCACCATCCCCTTGTGCAGCAGGATGGGCGTGAGGTGGTTGGCGACATCCTTGAACAGCTGGGGCATGATCCGCGTCAGCCCATGGGAGCTCTCCACCTCCTGGAGCCGCTGCTCCAGCCGCTGCTCGGTGCCCATGTCCCGCACCAGCGCAGAGAAGGCCAGGACCCGGTCGTCGGCGCCGCGGATGGGAGCGTAGGTGATGCTGACCGGGAACTCCGCGCCGCCCTTCCGGAGCCGCGTCGTGGCCACGCCCCGGATGGTCTGCCCCTTGGCGACCTGGGCGATGGCCTGGTCCAGCTCCCCTTCGTGGCCCGGCGGGGTGAACTGGTGGAACGTGCGCCCCACGATCTCGTTCCTGGGGTAGCCGAAGATCTTCTCGGCGGCGGCGTTCCAGGTCAGGATGCGGCCGTCGGCGCTGAACGAGATGATGGCCTCGGCCACGCTCTGGATGAGCCCCTCCAGGTAGCGCCGGGTCTTCAGGTTGTCCTGGTTGGCCCGTTCCAGTTGAGCGTAGATCTGGCGCAGTTCGTCGTTCTTCTTCTCGAAGGACTCCTTCACCGCCTTGAGTTCGGTGTAGAGGCGGGCCGTCTCCATGTTGGACTTGAGGGCGTCCTCCAGCAGGTCCTGGGCATTGGCCGCCGGATCCAGGGCCACGTCGGCCACGCTCGCGTTCTGGCGCAGCACCACCCGCGAGTCCTGCTGGCTCTCGGGCGGCGGCGGCGCGGCCTGCATGTTGTCCCGCACATTGGACTCGACCTGGCGGAGCATCTCCTCGAAGTCCTTGATCTTCTTGTCCAGGTGGTACTTCCGGAAGGTGGTGGCGACGGTCTCCCGGGCGATGGCCAGGAAGGTCTCCAGCACGCCTTCGCCCCTGCTGGCCACCGATTCGAAGTACGGCACGGACCGGAAGTTCAGCCTGCGGTTCATCACGCCCACCGGCATGGCGTCCGGAAGATCCCGTTTGTTGTACTGGATCACGAATGGGATCTGCTTGATATTCAGCCGGTTGGCATTGAGGTTGTGGTACAGGTTGGACAGGGAGTCCACGTCCTCCTGCATCTTCGCTTCGCTGGAGTCGGCCACGAACACGACGCCGTCCGCCCCGCCCAGCACCACCCGGCGGCTGGCGTCGTACTGCACCTGCCCGGGCACCGTATAGACCTGGAGGTGAATGGAATTGCCGTAGATGTAACCCAGATTGATGGGCAAGAGATCAAAAAAAAGGGTTCGGTCTTCCTGGGTGTTCACCGAGAACATCTCGCCCCGGTTGGCTTCCTTGCACATGGCGTGCAGTGCCCGCAGATTGGTGGTCTTGCCCGAGAGGCCCGGTCCGTAATAGACCAGTTTGAGCAGGATTTCATTCGCACGGGTATTGAACTGAACCATGGGTTCACATCCAGGGGCTTCACGTAGGATAGATTATCATTACTTCCTATTCCTCATCCGGCGCCAGGTGGGAATCATCTCCCTTGAACTGCATGATTTTCCCCTATTCCCAACCGAGTGAAATAGTCTTGAATGTGTAAATCCGAAGAAATCCGTGCCCGGGCCGCCGGCCCGGCCCCTGGGCGGGTGCCGGTTGGCGCCCCATGGTAGAATTTCCGGCACTTGGTCTTTTCTGGGCTGGTTCCGGCGAACATCCTTGCCCTCCGAATTACATGAGTTTGGGAGTCTTCCCCGGTGAACCCGCCAGGTTATCCCGAAAACCCGATTAGGTTGCCCGTGAGCGTGCCCCGCCACGTCGCCATCATCATGGACGGCAACGGCCGCTGGGCCGCGTCCCGGGGCTGGCCGCGCATCAAGGGCCACAAGGCGGGCGTGCAGGCGGCCCAGGATGTCCTGGAGGCGGCGGCGGACCTGGGGATCGAGCACCTGACCCTGTACGCATTCTCCACCGAGAACTGGAAGCGTCCGGAACTGGAGGTGACCATGATCATGGCCCTCCTGCGCATGTACTTGCGCATGTTCCTGCCCAAGCTCCGGAGCAGGGGCATCCGGTTCCACCACCTGGGGGCCAAGGATGGGCTTCCGGACGGAGTGGTGCGGGACCTGGCCGGCCTGGAAGCCCGGACCGCGGACCACCGGGGCATGGTGTTCCACCTGGCGGTCAACTACGGCGCCCGGCTGGAACTGGTCCAGGCCGCCCGGCGCTGCGTGGAAGATGGCCTGGCCCCCGCGGCGGTGACCGAGGAGGCCCTGGGTGCGCGCCTCTGGACCGCCGGCATTCCGGACGTGGACCTGCTGGTCCGCACCTCCGGTGAGATGCGCATCTCCAACTTCATGCTCTGGCAGGCTGCCTACGCGGAATTCTACCTGACCGAGTGCCTCTGGCCGGATTTCCGGGGCCCGGAGCTGCGCCAGGCGGTGGCGGCCTACGCCCAGCGGGAGCGCCGGTTCGGCGGATTGTGAGCCCACCATGCAGAAGCCCCAGACACCACCCCCCGCCCCCCTGCGCCACATCGACCGCAAGAACCTGGGCGTGCGCCTGGGCACGGCCTTCGTGTTCGCCGCATTCTTCCTGACCCTGCTCTACCTGGGGGACCGTCCGGCCGCCCAGGCCATCTTCGCCCTGTTCCTGGCCGCGGCCCTGTTCATGGGAGCGCGGGAGTTCGTCCTCATGGGCCGCAAGCTGGGGTACCAGCCGTCCCTGCCGGCGGGCGCCCTGGCCGGATGGCTCCTCCTGGCGCATTTCCTGCTCCAGGGCCTTTCCTCCACCGACCCCCTGCCCTTGTGGCTGGCCCTGACCCTTGCCGGAGCGGTCATCCACTTCAGCGCCCTCTGGTTCGACCGGGACCTGGGCAGCGCCCTCACCAGCCAGGCCATCACCTGGCTGTCCGCCCTCTACCTGGGGCTGGGGCTGGGCTTCCAGCTCAGGCTCTTCCTCACCGCCGAGCCCCTGTCCAACATGGGGGGCCGGTTGATCTTCGCCCTTTACCTGATCGTCTGGCTGGGCGATACCGGCGCGTATTTCGTAGGCAGCCTGCTGGGGCGCCACAAGCTGGCGCCCCGGGTGAGCCCCAAGAAGACCTGGGAAGGGGTCCTGGGCAACTATGCCGGCAACCTGGGCGCAGCCTGCATCGTCAAGGCCACCCTCTTCGCCGGCCAATGGAGCGCCGTGGACGCCGTCGCCATCGCCCTGCTCCTGGGCACGGTGGGCCAACTGGGGGACCTGGTGGAGAGCACCTGGAAACGCAGCGCCGGGGTCAAGGACTCGAACATGGGCGGGGTGGCCATCCCGGGCCACGGCGGCCTGCTGGACCGCATCGACAGCCTGGTGTTCGCCGCGCCCGCCCTGTACGCGTACGTCCACCTGGTGCATGGATTGAGCTGACCTATGCGGCACGTGGCGCTCCTGGGCAGCACCGGTTCCATCGGCACCTCCACCCTGGACGTGGTGGCGGCCCATCCGGACCGTCTCAAGGTGGCGGCCCTGGCGGCGGGCCGCAACCGGGAGCTGTTCCGGGCCCAGTGCGAGCGCTTCCGTCCGGCCTGCGTGTCCCTGGGCCGGGCGGAGGATGCCGCCTGGCTGGCCCGTGAACTCACCTACCGGCCGGTCATCCTGCACGGCATGGATGGGCTCATGGCCTGCGCCCTGGAGGGCGGCTGCGACACGGTGGTGGCGGCGGTGGTGGGCGCCGCGGGCCTGGCCAGCGTGGCTGCGTCCCTGCGCCTGGGCAAGCGGGTCTGCGTGGCCAACAAGGAAAGCCTGGTGGTGGGCGGCGCCCTCATGCGCCAGGCCCTGGCCGAGGGGAGCGGCGAGCTGCTGCCGGTGGATTCGGAGCACTGCGCCCTGCACCAGCTCCTGGCCGGCCGCCCTCCCGAGGACGTGCGGGAAGTGCGCATCACCGCCAGCGGGGGCCCGTTCCGGGAGTGGGACCTGGAACGCATCAAGGCCGCCACCGTGGCCCAGGCCCTCAACCACCCCACCTGGAAGATGGGCCCCAAGATCACCATCGACTCCGCCACCCTCATGAACAAGGGCCTGGAAGTGATCGAGGCCTCGGTGCTGTTCGGCCTGGCCGCGGACCAGATCCGGGTCACCGTGCACCCCCAGAGCCAGGTGCACGCCATGGCCGGGTTCCGGGACGGGACCTACCACCTGCAGGTGTGCGCCAACGACATGAAGCTGCCCATCCAGTACACCCTGCTGTACCCGGAGCGGCTCCCGGGCCCGGTGCCCCCGTACGACTGGGACCAGGCGCGTTCCTGGAGCTTCGCCCCCCCCGACCTCCGGCGCTTCCCCCTGCTGGACCTGGCCTACGCCGCCCTGCGGGCCGGGGGCACCGCCACCGCCGTACTCAACGCCGCCAACGAGGAAGCGGTGGGCGCCTTCCTGGCGGGGCGCGCCGGGTTCTGGCACATCCAGGCCTGCGTGGCGGAAGTACTGGCGAGCATTCCGGCCGAACCGGCCCACACTTTAGAGCAGGTCATGGATGCCGACCGGCGTGCCCGGGCGGCCGCCAACGCCTGGATCAACCGGCTTCCCAGTTGAAAAGCCCAAATATTGCAAGGATTAACATGATACGCCTGTGCTACCTGGTTCCCGCCGTCGTCCTGGGCGGGCTCGTGCCCGGCGCGGGGTTCTGGGGCCCGGTGGTCCTGCTGGTGGGCCTGATCTTCTTCCATGAGCTGGGGCATTTCCTGGTGGCCAAGTGGATGGGGATGCCGGTGGAGGTGTTCTCCCTCGGCTTCGGTCCCCGGCTGGCCGGGTTCCGCTGGAAGGAGACCGACGTGCGCCTTTCGGCCCTGCCCCTGGGGGGCTACGTGCGCCTGGCCGGGTACAACCCCGAGGACCCGGACGCCCCCGATCCCCACGGCTTCCTGGCCCAGCCCGCCTGGAGGCGCCTGGTCTTCTATTCCGGCGGGATCCTGGCCAACGTCCTCATCACCGTGGTGATCTTCTTCGGCATCGGCGTGGACCAGGCCCGGGTCACCGACCGGCATCCGGTCCCCTCCCCCCTGGTGGTGGTGGACGTGGCGCCCGGCTCCCCGGCCGCCCAGGCCGGACTGCAGCCCGAGGACCAGATCCGGGCCTTCGGCGGCCTGACCTTCCCCGGCAGCCAGAGCCAGGACGCGGTGGCGTACATCCAGGCCCGGCCGGGCCAGTCCATTCCCGTGACCCTGGACCGGGACGGCGCCATCCTGACCCTCCAGGTGGTGCCCCGCAACGAAGGGGGCAAAGGCAAGCTGGGCATCACCTTCGAGGCCTCCGGCTGGCTGCTGGACCGCCGTCCCATCCAGGCGGGGGACCTGGGCCGGGGCGCCTGGTTCGCCACCCGCAACAGCGGGGAGCTGGCCTGGGAGATCCTGGCGAACTTCGGCAAGCTCGTCACCCGCCAGGTGAGCCTGCGGGAGGTGGGGGGACCCATCACCATCGTCCGGGCAGGCAGCCGTGCCGCCAAGGAGGGGCTGGCCCCGTTCCTGTTCCTCACCGCCCTGATCTCCATGAACCTGGCCGTGCTCAACGCCCTGCCCATCCCCTTCCTGGACGGGGGCCACGCCGCCATCCTGATCGTCGAGCGGATCCGGGGCAAGGAACTGTCGGTGCTGGTGAAGGAACGGATCCTCACCGGCGGCTTCCTGTTCCTGGCGTCCCTGATGGCCATGGTCCTCGCCATGGACCTGATGAGGCTGAAAAACTAGGACGCGTAGTCGGCCTTTTTCAGCCGGTCCATCTCCCGCTTGGACTCCCGCTCCTTCAGGGCCTCGCGCTTGTCCCCCTGGGTCTTGCCTTCGGCCAGGGCGATGCGCACCTTGATCCGGCCCTTGGCGTCCAGGACGATGGCCAGGGGGATCACCGTGAAGCCCTTGCGTTCGGCCCTGGAGGTGATCTTGTTGATTTCCGCACGGTGCAGCAGGAGCTTGCGGGGACGCAGGGGGTCGTGGTTGGCGTAGGTCCCGAAGGTGTAGGGGCTGATGTTGGCCTGCTTGAGCCACAGTTCACCGCCGCTTGGTTCCACGTAGGCGTCCTGGAGTTGGCCGTGGCCGCCGCGCAGGGACTTCACTTCGGTGCCCAGCAGGGCGATGCCCGCCTCCCAGGTGTCCAGGACATGGTAGATGTGCAGGGCTTTGCGGTTCCGGACCAGGTCTTCGTTCATGGCCCATCCAGGTTACCCTTTAAAGTTCATGCGCTGGAGTACCCTTGCTGCATAAGCTGCTGGTTCCCGTCATCGCCTGGATGACCGCCCTCATGGTTGCGGTGGGCCCCCTGGGAGTCACCTGCCTGATGGCCATCGAGAGCGCCTGCATCCCGCTGCCCAGCGAAGTGATCATGCCGTTCGCCGGATTCCTGGCGCATAAAGGGCAAATGGATTTCCTGGGCTGGGGAACGGCCTGCCCCTGGGCCCAGATCTGCATCGCCGGGATCTTCGGAGCCCTGGGTTGCAACCTGGGTTCCCTGGCGGCCTATGAACTGGGCGCCTGGGGCGGCCGCAAGGCGGTGGAGCGCTACGGCAAATTCATCCTGCTCAACCTGGACCACCTGGACCAGGCGCACCGTTTCTTCGACCGGTTCGGCCGCGGCGCCATCCTGCTGGGGCGCATGCTGCCGGTGATCCGCACGTTCATCGCCCTGCCCGCGGGCATCGCCCGCATGGACCGGGTGCAGTTCCATTTTTATACCTTCCTCGGCAGCCTGCCCTGGTGCCTGGGCCTCGCCTGGGTCGGCTACATGCTCGGCGAACGCTGGGACACCCTGGGAGGGTACTTCCACCGCTTCGACTTGGCCATCGTCCTGGGGCTCGCGGCCGGTGCCGCGTGGCTCCTGTGGCGCCACGCGCGCGCCGCCCGGCCCAAAGCCTAAACTGGAGTGATGGGAGTACAATGGGCTCCCTTGCGGAGGCGGCCATGGAGATCCCCGAAAACCTGCGAGAGATCGTTGACCGCCTGGGAGTGGCCCTGGTGAAGGCCCTGGCCAACGACGCGAGCAGCCGCGCCCTGGTGCAGGAGATCCAGTCGTACGGGTTCGACATGGCCTTGATGCTGGAAGCCACCGTGGCCCTGCACCGGCGCGAGGAGGCGGAACCCGGCGGCGACGGACCGGAAGCGGAACCGGCGGAGGGCGGCTTCACTCTGGATCAAGGCGGCACCCAATGGTCGGAAGAAGACAAGGCCTTCCTCAAGACCTTCAAGATCGCCCTGGAATGACCCGGGGCTGGGAGCAGCCGGCCCCGGAACTGGCGCCGGGCGCCCTTCCCAATGCCGCCGGCATGGACCTGGCCGCCCTGCGGGACCAGGTGGCGGCCCTGGGGGAGAGCCCGTTCCGGGCCGCCCAGATCTACGAGGGCCTGTATCGCCACCGGTGGACCCGCTGGGAGCAGTTCAGCGGCCTGTCCAAGGACCTTCGTGCCCGGCTGGAGGCCCAGGTGGCCCTCCGCTGGCCGGACATCCAGGAGAGCCTGCCCTCCGAAGACGGCGCCACCAAGCACGCCTTCCGCCTGGACGACGGCAGCGTCGTGGAAGGGGTGCACATGCCCTACGGCGGACGCACCACCCTGTGCCTGTCCAGCCAGGTGGGCTGCGCCATGGGGTGCACCTTCTGCGCCACCGGGCTCATGGGCATCCGCCGCAACCTCACCCGGGGGGAGATCGCCGGGCAGGTGGTGACCATGCTCAATGCCCACGGCCACCAGGGCAACGAGCCAGTGAACCTGGTGTTCATGGGCATGGGGGAGCCGTTGCACAACCTGGACCAGGTGATGGGGGCGTTCGCCCTGCTCGCGGACCCCAAGGGCTTGGCCATCTCGCCCCGGCGCATCACCGTGTCCACGTCCGGGCTGGTGAGCGGCATCCAGCGCCTGGGCGCCTACCCCAGGCGCCCGCGCCTGGCCTTGAGCCTCAACGCCACCACCGACGCCTACCGGGACCGGATCATGCCGGTGAACCGGGCGTGGAACCTGGCGGCCCTGGCCCAGGCCCTCAAGGCCTTCCCCCTGGAGCCCGGGGAACGGATCACCCTGGAGTACGTGCTGCTCAGGGGCGTCACCGACAGCCTGGAGGATGGGCGGCGCCTGGCGGCCTTCGCCGGGCAGTTCCCCAGCAAGGTGAACCTGATCCCCTTCAACCCCCACGAAGGTTCCGGGTTCGAGCCGCCCACCGAGGCGCGCATCGGCGAGCTGTGCGCCCTGCTGGGGGCCCGGCACCTCACCGTCAGCGTGCGCCGGAGCCGGGGCCAGGATGTGGCCGGGGCCTGCGGGCAGCTGGCACGGGGAACCCGGAAGGACCATGGAGGATCCGGGGTGCGGGCCCTGGGAAAAACGTCAGACGATAATGGATAAATTGTCCGACAAAAGCCTTGACAAGGTCGCCGCCCAGCCGCATCTTACCTTCGCAAATCCAATAAACTCCGCGCGGCTCCTGCAACTGTACTCATAATCCCCCACCCGGCCTTCTGTCCGGGCGGTGGTTGTTTATTTCCTGCCTTTCGGCCATAAACTTTTCTTATGGAGAGAAATCTATGGGCAAATTCTCTCGTCTAATCGCAGGTTTCGGGGTGGCAGCCTCGCTCTGCCTGGCCACGGCCATGGCGCAGGGCCTCAAAGAGTTCAAACTTGCCATCCTCTCCCCCTATTCCGGCCCGGCGGCCCAGACTGGAACGGAGGTCAAGAACGGGGTCACCTGGGCGTTCAACGAAGTCAACTGGACGGTCGGCAAGTACAAGATCGTGCCGGTCTGGATCGATTCCCAGTCGGACCCGGCGAAAGCCTCCAACGCTTACGAACAAGCCATCGTCCAAGAGCATGTCCAGGCGGGCCTCATGAACTGGCATAGCTCGGTGGCCGTGGCGGTCATGGAAATCACCGCCAAGTACAAGATTCCCCACATGCTGGGGACGGGCTCCACCGAAATCATCAACGAGAAATTCCACTCCAACGTGGACAAGTACGGCTACTGGATGCTCAAGTCCTGGCCCATCCCCTACAAGCTGAGCGGCGCCTACGTCGAGGCCCTGGAGGCCGCCATCAAGGCCGGCACCTACAAGCCGAAGAACAAGACCGTAGTCCTCTACGCGGAGGATACCGACTTCGGGCGGTCCTTCTCCAACGGCTCGGCGGCCGAATTCCGCAAGGCCGGGTGGAAGGTGCTGGACCAGGAATACTTCCCCATGGGCCAGACCGAGTTCTATCCGCTGCTCAACAAGATCAAGGGGCTGCACGCGGATGTGGTCTGCGGCAGCGGCACGGCCGAGCCGGCCGTGACCGCGTTCGTCAAGCAGGCAGACGAAGTGGGCCTCGAAGGCATTCTCATCGCTGACGCCCTTGGCTATTTCGGCGACTGGTACAAGCTCTGCGGCCCGTCCTCGGACTACGTGCTGGACGAGATCCCCTCCTGGGGCTCCGCCAAGGGCAAGGCCTTCGCCACCGCCTACAAAGCCAAGTTCGGGATTCCTCCCAGCCCGGCAACCACCGGCATCGGCTATGACAGCGCCAAGTTCTTCATCAAGCTGTGCAACGACATCCAGGCCAAGGGGCAGCCGCTCACCAGCGAGAGCATCTACAACTTCGTGAAGGAAAATATCTGGACCGGCAAGTGGGCCTTCACGGACGGAATCGTCATGAAGCGGTACCGGTACACGCCTGAAACGGTCCCCGACCCCGTGATGGGCCCCAACGATTACATCTTCCCGGTGATCCAGTACCACAAGGGCGTCGGCAAGATCATCTTCCCGACCGAGTGGGCTGAAGGCAAGCTGGAGGTCAAGCACTGAGTCAATCCTCAACAACTTATCAAAGGGCGGCAGGAAACATACCGCATGGGTATGCTGCCGCCCTTTCCATGAGGTGTGCCGATGTTGCTAGAGGCTCGGGACATAACCAAGAAGTTCGGCGGGTTGACGGCGGTCTCCCAAATCTCCATGCGCGTGGAGCCCAACGAGATCGTCGGCCTCATCGGACCCAACGGTGCCGGGAAGACCACGTTCCTGAACTGCCTGGCCGGCACCTACAGGCCGACCTCCGGCGCGGTCGCCTTCCTGGGCCATGACACCACCGGGCTGAAGGCGGACCAGATGTGCCGGATGGGGCTGGCGCGGACGTTCCAGATTCCCCGGCCCTTCCCGAGGCTCTCCGCCCTGGAGAACGTCCTGGTGGGCGCCGTGTTCGGCGGGCACCGGGACCGGCACGTGGACCCCCAAGACACGGCCATGGACATGCTGGATTTCGTGCAGTTCAGGCTTGACGTCCACACGCCGGCCCAGAGCCTGAACGCAGTCCAGCTCAAGCGCCTGGACCTGGCCCGCGCCCTGGCCTGCAGGCCCAGGATGCTGCTGCTGGACGAGCTCGCCTCGGGCCTGACGGAAGCGGAACTGGACGGGATGATCGCCCTGATCCGGACCATCCGCGACACGATGCACCTGGGGATCATCGTCGTCGAGCACATCATGAAATTCATCACGGGGATCTGCGACCGGATCGTGGTGATCCAGTACGGCGCTCTGCTCGGCGAAGGAACCCCCGCCGAGGTCATGAGGAATCCCCGGGTCATCGAAGCCTACCTGGGAACGACGGCGCACCGCGTGGGGGGGGGCCAGCATGCTTAGGGTCGAGAACGTCGGTTCAGGGTACGACTTCCTCCAGGTCCTGTGGGGGGTCTCCCTGGAAGTCAACAGGGGCGAATTCGTCGCCCTGATCGGTCCCAACGGGGCCGGCAAGACCACGACCCTCCGGACCATCGCCGGCATCCTCCCGGCCAAGTCGGGAAGGATCTCCTTCAAGGACCGCGACCTGGTGGGGGTGCCCGCCTACAAGGTCAGCCGCCTGGGCCTCAGCTACGTCTCCGAGGAGCTGAACCTGTTCACCAACATGACGGTGCGGGAAAACCTGATGATGGGCGCCTACTGGGTGAACGACAAGCGCAAGGAGCGGGAGAAGCTGGAGTACGTCTACCAGGTCTTCCCCCGGCTGAAGGAACGGGAGACCCAGCTGGTGGGGACCATGAGCGGCGGCGAGCGGAAGATGCTCGCCATCGCCCGGGGGGTGATGGCCGACCCCGAGCTCCTGCTGGTGGACGAGCCGTCCCTTGGCCTGGCTCCCAACACCACCATGGCCGTGTTCGAAGCCTTGATGGAACTCCGGAAGCATGGCCTGACCATCCTCCTGGTGGAACAGAACGTCCATCTGACCTTGGACGTCACCGACCGGGGCTACGTCATCGAGAACGGCCGTATCGTCCTGGCCGGGATGAGCAGGGACCTTGCCGACAACAAGCACGTCCAGAGCGCCTACCTGGGCGTCTAGGAAAGGATCAGCGCCATGACCGAATCGGGCAAGAGCGGTTTCCAGTCCATGCTGTCGTGGCTGACCGGGGGCAGAGTGGCGGCCAAGGTGGTCGTGCTGTTGTCGATCCTCCTGGCCGTGTTCATCGCCATCCAAAGCGGCGCCGGACGCCTGGTGAACGTTTTCGTGACCGGCGGGATGTGGGCCCTGCTGGCGGCCGGGCTGGCCCTGGTGTTCGGCATCACGAACATCGTGAATTTCGCCCATGGCGAGTCCTTCATGGTCGGGGCGTACGTCGGCTACTACGTGTTCAACCCGATCCACGACTACCTGGCGGACCATCCCAGCAAGGTCCTGGGCCTGGGCGCGCCCTTCCTCGGCATCCTGGCCGCCGCCCTGGCCGGAATCGTCCTGGGCGCCGTCTCGGAACGGCTGGTGCTGGCGCCCCTGCGCAAGCGGACCAAGGAAGGCTGGATCATGAACACGTTCCTGCTGACCGCGGGCATCTCCTTCATCCTCGTGAACAGCGCGACCATCATCATGACCGCCAATTTCAAGGGCGTGGCCCAATACTTCGAGATCGACCCGATCCGGATCCTCGGCGTCCGGTTCTCGGTGGACCGGCTGGCATCCTTCCTGGTCGCCATGGTCATCATCCTGGCGGTGAGCTGGTACCTGAAGTGGACCCGCACCGGGCGGGCCATCCGGGCCGTCTCCCAGGATGAGACCGGCGCCCAGATGGCGGGCATCAACCTGAACTACATCTATACGCTCACCTATGCCCTGTCCACGGCCATGGCGGCTGCGGCCGGCGCATCCTTGCTGTTCATCTTCCAGGCCTATCCCACCGTGGGGCACGACCCGAACTTCTTCGCCTGGTACGTGGTCATGCTCGTGGGGCTGGGCAACGTGTACGGAGCCATCCTGGGCGGCTTCATCGTCGCGCTGCTCCAGGCCGCCACCCAGGAATACATCGGCATCGCCTGGGCGGATGTCATCCCCACCGCGGTCATGATCCTGATCCTGATCGTCGTTCCCTCGGGGATCTTCGGAAGCGTGGTGAAAGGCGTCCACGAACAGTCGTAACTGCAGAAGGAAAGGGAACCTGATGAGCAAGAATGAGAACAACCCGATGCAGGACCGGGCCGCCGAGTTCACCCAGGGGCTCGGCCGGATGGGCTTCAGCCCGCTGGGCGCGGCCCTGTTTGTCCTTCTGCTGTTCACCCCCGTCATCCCCGGGCTAGACAACCAATACATCATTCGTTGGATCGTCTTTGGCGCCTTCCTGGCCGCCCAGGCCGTCGCTTTCGATTTCACGGCCGGTTTCATCAACGTGGTGCCGTTCGGGTTCGCGGGCATCGTCGGGGTCGGCGCCTACACTTCGGCCATCTTCTCCAACCAGTCCCTGAACCTGGTCTTCCATCCCGCCATCTCGCCCTGGCTGGCCATCTGGATCGGCGCCTTCGTGGCCGGGTTGGTGGGGTTCGGACTCGGGGTGCTGACCTTGCGCCTACGGGGCATTTTCGCCGCAGTCATGTCCTGGTTCGTGGGCATCGCCCTGATGGGCCTGGCCCGCAACATGACCTGGCTGACCCGGGGACCTTCCGGGATGGCGCCCAACACGTTCTTCGCGTCCACTTCCAACGTGCCGTACCTGTACGTCATCCTGATCATGCTCCTGGTCATCTACGTCACGTTGAACCTCATCACCCGGTCCCACATCGGCCTGGCCTTCCGGGCCATGGGGCAGAACTACGACGCCGCCTGCGCCTCGGGCATCAACCCGACCCGCTACCGGGTGATGAATTTCACCGTTTCCTCCCTGTACGCAGGATGGCTGGGAGGGTTCTACGCCCACTATGTGGGCTCCCTGACCCCCACCTCCATCATGGATACCTCCAAGACCATCGAAGTCCTGGCCATCGCCTACATCGGCGGGCGGGGCAGCCTGTGGGGCGGGATCGTCGTGGCCTTCCCCATGGTCTTCCTGATGGAAGTGATCCGGTCCCACTGGACCGAGCTTCCTGGGATCCAGTTCATCATCTACGGCGTGCTGTTGATCCTCACCATGATCTACTACCCGCTGGGCATCGCCGGCATCTTCCATTGGCTGAGAAAGCGCCTGGTCCCGGCGGCCGCCAAGTGAGGGCTTAGCGATTGAAGGAGGGGTTCCATGCGCTTCAAACGTCTGATTTCAGCCATTGATTCCCACACCGAAGGCGAACCGACCCGGGTGGTCATCGGCGGCGTCCCGGTCATCCCCGGTACGACCATCCAGGCCAAGTGGGAATGGGCCAAGGCCCACCTGGACGGCCTCAGGAAACTGCTCATGTTCGAGCCGCGCGGCAGTTCCTTCATGTCCGGCAGCATCGTCACGGCTCCCTGCACGCCCGGTGCGGATGTGGGCGTGATCTACATCGAGGTGAGCGGCTTCCTGCCCATGTGCGGGCACGGGACCATCGGCACCTGCACGGTCCTGGTGGAAGCCGGCCTGGTGGCGGTGACCGAGCCGGTCACCGCCATCGTGCTGGACACCCCAGCCGGCCTGGTGCGGGCCGATGTCGAGGTTGCGGACGGCATCGCCAAGTCGGTCACCATCCGTAACGTGCCCGCGTTCCTGTACAAGGCCGACCAGAAGGTGGTGGTGCCCGAACTGGGCCAAGTGGTGCTGGACATCGCCTACGGGGGCAACTTCTACGCCATCGTCCAGGCCGAGCAGGTCGGGCTGGAGCTGGTGCCCGGGCGGGCCAAGGAGATCGTCCGCAAGGGCTCCCTGATCAGGGAGGCGATCTTCGACCAGGTACCGGTCCAGCATCCCACCTTGCCCGCCATCAACCGCTGCACCCACGTGCGGTTCGTCTCGCCGTCCCCCGATCCCGGCGTCACCACCCGCAACGCGGTGCTCTATTCGGCCGAGGCCATCGACCGCTCCCCGTGCGGGACCGGCACCTCGGCCGAGATGGCCGCCCGTTTCAGCAAGGGCCTGCAGCGGATCGGCGAGGAGATGGTGAGCGAAAGCATCATCGGCAGCCGGTTCTACGGCAGCCTTCTGGAGCAGACCCAGGTGGGGCCGTTCCCGGCGGTCGTCCCCGCCATCCGCGGCAGCGCCTACATCTCGGGCATCCACCAGGTGGTCCTGGATGAACGGGATCCCTTCCCCGAAGGGTTTTTCGTGGGCGAGAGCAGCAAGTGGGGCGCGGAGTTTCACTGACCGTCTCTGCGGGGATGGGTGCGATGGCAACTGGGAAGAAGGATAGCGTGCAGGCGGCGACCGCAGTGGACCGGGTGGTGCTGGCCCTGAGACAGGCCATGTTCGACGGCGTCCTGAAACCGGGCACCCACCTCCGGGAAAAACAGTTGTCCGAGCAGTTCACCGTTTCCAGGAGCACCGTCCGGGAGGCCGCGCGGGTGCTGACCCAGGACGGCCTGCTCCGGCGGGAGCCCAACCGCAGCGTGGTGGTGCGCCACCTCACCGTGGCGGAAGTGGAGGACATCTTCCGGGCCCGCCGGCTGCTGGAGGGTGCCTGCGTGCGCAACGCGGCCACCTGCCCGGACCAGGCCCTCCAGGGCCTGGCCCAGGCCCTGGAGGTGTACGTCGCGGCGGTCAGGACCGACGACCATCCACGGGCGGCCATGGCCCACACGGATTTCCACGCAAGCATGGTGGAGATCCTGTCCCGGAGCCAGTGGCTGGCGGAGGTGGAACGGTCCCTGCTGAACCACCTGGTGCTGATCCTGGCCGCATTCCATACCAAGAGCGATGAGCTGGCCTACGAGATCGAGATGCACAAGGAACTGGTGGACCTGTGCATGGCCCGGAAGGTGGACGAGGCGCTGGCCTGCCTGGAGCGGGGCCTGGAAGTGTTCGGGGCCATCGCCATCCACTACACTCTGGAGGCCTATGCCATTGCCAGGGCGCCGGGCACCGGCGCCTGAGGCAGCAGCCGGGGCCGGAATATGGGCAAACGGTTCCAGGAACGTTACACTGGATCTTTACCCAGAAGGAAATTTCCATGCCCTTCGAACCTCTCCAGCAGGAACCCCTGATCCAGAAGCAGTGGGCCGAGGCCCGGGCCTTCCGCTCGTCCCTGGCGGCGGACCTGGAGCCCGGCTCCCGGACGTTCTACATGCTGGTGATGCTGCCCTACCCCAGCGGGCGGATCCACATGGGGCACGTGCGCAACTACACCCTGGGGGACGTGGTGGCCCGGTTCCGGCGCATGCGCGGGGACCAGGTGATGCACCCCATCGGCTGGGACAGCTTCGGCCTGCCGGCGGAGAACGCCGCCATCAAGAACGGCATCCACCCGGCGGTGTGGACCCGGTCCAACATCCAGGAGATGAAGGGCCAGATCCAGAAGATGGGCATCAGCTACGACTGGGGCCGGGAGATCGCCACCTTCCTGCCCGAGTACTACAAGTGGAACCAGTGGTTCTTCCTGAAGATGTGGGAACGGGGCGACGTGTTCCGGGCCCTGCGCAACGTCAACTGGTGCGAGGCCCTGGGCACCGTGCTGGCCAACGAGCAGGTGGTGGACGGCAAGGACGAGCGCACCGGCCACCCGGTGGTGCAGAAGCCCATGGAGCAGTACTTCTTCGCCATCACCCGCTACGCCGAGGAACTGCTGGAAGGGCACGGCCGCATCGACTGGCCGGAGAACGTCAAGGCCATGCAGCGGCACTGGATCGGCAAGTCCGAGGGGGCCCGCCTCACCTTCGACCTCACCGACGGGCGCCCGGTGCCCGTGTTCACCACCCGCCTGGACACCCTGTTCGGGGTGACCTTCATGGTCCTCTCCGCCGAGCACCCCATCATCCAGCAGGCGGCGGCCAGCGACCCGGCCCTCAAGGCCTTCTGCGACCAGGTGGCCGCCCAGAGCCGGGAGGAGCGCCTGATGACGGACATCAAGCTGGGCCACCGGGCCCGGCTGGAGGTGGTCCATCCCTTCACCGGGGCGAAGGTGCCGGTGTTCGCCGCCAACTACGTGCTCATGGAATACGGCACCGGAGCAGTGATGGGCGTGCCGGCCCACGATGAGCGGGACTACGAGTTCGCCCGGAAGTACGGCCTGGACATCCCCACGGTCATCGCGCCCGCGGACGGCCGGGCCCTGGCTCCGGGCGAGTTCTTCTCGGACTACGGCCGCCTGGTGAACAGCGGCCCGTTCACGGGCCTGACCAGCGAGGAGGCCATCGACCGGATGGTGGAGCAGCTGGGCGGCCGGGCCGAGAAGGCCGTCACCTACAAGCTGCGGGACTGGGGCCTGTCCCGCCAGCGCTACTGGGGCACCCCCATCCCCACCGTGCATTGCCCCCAGTGCGGCGTCGTGCCGGAGCGGGAGGAGAACCTGCCGGTGCGCCTGCCCGAGGACGTGGCCTTCACCGGGCAGGGCGCCTCGCCCCTCCTCACCTCCCGGTCCTTCCTGGACTGCGCCTGCCCCAAGTGCGGCGGGCCGGGCCGGCGGGAGACGGACACCATGGACACGTTCGTGGACTCCAGCTGGTACTGGATGCGCTACCTGGATCCCAGGAACGGCCAGGTGCCCTTCAGCCGCGCCGAAGCGGACGCCTGGGCCCCGGTGGACCTGTACGTGGGCGGCATCGAGCACGCCACCATGCACCTCATCTACGCCCGCTACTTCTACAAGGTCATGCGCGACCTGGGGCTGGTGGCCACGGACGAGCCGTTCAAGAAGCTCATCTGCCAGGGGATGGTGCTCAAGGATGGGTTCAAGATGTCCAAGTCCCGGGGCAACATCGTGGACCCGGACGAGGTGATCGCCCAGTACGGCGCGGACGCCCTGCGCCTGTTCATGATCTTCGCCGCCCCCATCGAGAAGGAGATCGACTGGACCGGGTTCGAGGGCATCGAGGGGGCCACCCGGTTCCTGAAGCGCATCACCCGCATGGTGGAGGAGCACCGGGCCACCGGGGACCCGCTGCCGTCCAAGGAGCAGCTTTCGGCCGAGGAGCGGGCCCTGCTGGTGAAGATCCACCAGACCCTGCACAAGGTCACCGACGACCTGGACCACCGCTACCAGTTCAACACCCTGGTGAGCAGCCTCATGGAACTGGCCAACGCCCTGGGCGACCTGCCCAGGGACGCCCCGCACCGGGACGCGGTCCTGCAGCGGGCCCTGGAGATCTTCGTGCCCATGCTCTCCCCGGCGGCGCCGCACCTGGCCGAGCAGCTGTGGGCCGCCCTGGGCGGCCGGGGCTTCTGCATGCACGCGGCCTGGCCCGAGGCCGACCCCGCCTGGCTCACCGCCGACGAGGTGACCGTGGTGGTGCAGGTGAACGGCAAGGTGCGCGGCCGCCTGCAGCTCCCCGCCGCCACCACCGACGAGACCCGCCGCTCGGCCGCCCTGGCCTGCCCCGAGGCCCGGCACCACCTGGACGGCAAGGAGATCGTCAAGGTGGTGATGCCTCCCGGCGGCAAGCTGGTGAACATCGTGGTGAAAGTCTGATCCGGTGGCGGCCGCACCGGAATCCCCCCTCAACGCCGGCGACCTGGCCTCCGGGCTCCTGGACGCCGGCGCCGTCCGGCTCTCCCCCCGCAGCCCCTTCACCTGGGCCTCGGGGCTGAAGGCTCCCATCTACTGCGACAACCGCCAGCTGCTGGGGTTCCCCCAGCTGCGCGCGGGGATCAAGGCGGCCCTGGCGGAGCGGGCCGCCCGCTTCCAGCCCACCCTCATCGCCGGCACCAGCACCGCCGGCATCCCCTGGGCGGCCATGGTGGCCGACCGGCTGGGCCTGCCCATGGCCTACGTGCGCCCGGAGCCCAAGACCCACGGCATGGGCCGCCAGGTGGAAGGCCCCAGCGCCCAGGGGCACCGGGTGGTGCTCATCGAGGACCTGATCTCCACCGGGGGCTCCAGCATCCGCTGCCTGGAGGCCCTGCGCCAGGAGGGGGCCCAGGTGCCGGCGGTGCTGGCCCTGTTCAGCTACGGCCTGCCCCGGGCCGAGGCGGCGTTCCAGGCGGCCGGGACGCACCTGGACGTGCTGGCCACCTTCGCCGACCTGGCCGCCCGGGCCCAGGCCAAGGGCATCCTGGCCCCCGAAGACCAGGCCTCCCTGGCCGAATGGCGGGCCGACACCGCCGCCTGGAGCCGCCGCTTCGAGTAGGAGACCTTCGATGAAGCTCTACACCCGCACCGGCGACGCAGGCACCACCGGACTCTTCGGCGGCGACCGGGTGCCCAAGAGCCACCAGCGCCTGGTGGCGTACGGCACCCTGGACGAGCTGAACAGCTCTCTGGGCGTCCTGGCCCTGCACCTGGACCCGGCCCTGGAGGCCCACGGACCCCTGGGCTGCATCCAGCGGGACCTGTTCGCCCTGGGGGCGGTGCTGGCGGCGCCCGCCGGCCGCGCCGGGCAGGTGCGGCAGCGCCTCACCCGTCCCACCTGGCCCATCCAGGACATGGAAGCGGACATCGACCGGCTCGCCGCCGCCACTCCGCCCATGACCAGCTTCGTCCTCCCCGGGGGCTGCCCGGGGGCGGCCTACGGGCACTGGGCCCGCACCGTGTGCCGGCGGGCGGAGCGGGAGGTGGTGGCCCTCAGCGCCGCCGAGGCGGTGCCGGCGGAGGTGATCGTCTACCTGAACCGGCTCAGCGACTGGCTGTTCGCCCTGGCCCGGGCCGCCAACGCCCGGGCCGGGGTCCAGGACGTCCGTTGGGACCCGTGATGGGATCCAGGCGCGGCGGGCGCTACGGCGTTAGACTGGGCACTGGACGTCATTCATGAACCCTTCTTCCCTGCTGTTGGCCTTCCTGGCTGCCTGCGCCTTGCACGGAGGCGCCACGAGCCACGGGCTGACCTACATCTACACCTATTACGACCGCAACGGCAACGTTGTGGTCAACAACCTGCCGCCCGCCTACGTCCAGGGCCAGGGGCTGGTGCTGCGCCACGTGGGGGTGGGGCACGTGCGGCTGGCCATCAGCCGCCAGGAAATGGCCAAGGTGCTGCGCAGCCCCGAGCTGCTGGCCCTGGTGGACGAGATCGCCACCCAGGAAGGCATCGACCCGTACCTGGCCCGGGCGGTGATCCAGGCGGAGAGCGCCTTCTACGCCCGGGCCCGCAGCCGGGCCGGGGCCCTGGGGCTGATGCAGCTCATGCCCCAGACCGCCCAGCGCTTCGGGGTGGTCGACCCCTTCGACCCCCGCCAGAACATCACCGGCGGGGTGAGATACCTCAAGTGGCTGTCCGAGACCTTCGGCGGCGACCTGCCCAGGGTGGTGGCGGCCTACAATGCCGGGGAGTCGGCGGTGTTCAAGTACCAGGGCATCCCGCCGTACCCCGAGACCCGGGCCTACGTGCCCCGGGTGCTGGAGCTGTACAGCAAGCGCCTGGTGCAGGCCGATCCCAAGGCCGCCGGTTCCATGGACCTGCTGCGCAAGGGCCGGGGCGGGTTCCAGGTGGAGGAGGCGTCCCTGGCGCCGGGCTCCACCCTGATGGCCGACGCCAGCCGCGGCCCGGCCCAGGCCCCCACCCGCCTCTACCAGTGGCTGGACCCCAGCGGCCGGGTGCAGATCTCCGACCACGCCCCGCCCAAGGGGACGCCGGGGGTCAAGGTGTACCGATCGGACGAGGATCCGAATTAGCGGGCGAGAGCCGTTCCGTTCTGGGGGATCGCAACTCCAGGCTTCAGGATTCCCGCAGGGCGATGTATTGGCTCAGGGCCTCCAAAGCCTCGGCATAGGCCGCCTGCATCCGGACAAAGAGCACCGCCGGCTCCGTGGCGAACGCGCCCTGGCGGGCGCTGCCCTCCATTTCCGCGGCCGTTGCCCGCAGCCGCAGGGTTCCCATGGTGCCGGCGGCACCCTTGATGGCGTGCGCCAAGTCCGCCAGATCGGTCCGGTCCGCGGCGTCCAGGACCGCCTCCATGGCCTTGAAGCGGCCCGGAATGTCCTCCCGGAACAGCCCGTACATCTCCTTCACCAGGCCCACGGCGCCGTCGTCCAGGTTCAGAAGCTGGTCCATCACCGCCGGGTCCAGTTTCCCTTCGAAGGGATCCGGTGCAGGGCTGCCGGAGGGGCGCAGATCGAGTTCCATGGGGGTCTCCTGGTCCCAAGTATAGCGATAGGCCATGCCGGTCTCCCTGTCAGACTTTAAGTTCCAGACGGGAGTCGCCATGAAGACCCTCCTCCTCCAGCACGTCCAGGAAGCCGTCGCCCTCAAGCAGGCTTTCTTCGCCGCGGAGGCCGACCATATCCTGGCCCAGGCGGCGGACATGGCCGAACGCCTCAAGCGCGGCTGCCGCATCCTGGTGTGCGGCAACGGCGGCAGCGCCGCCGACGCCCAGCACTTCGCCGCCGAACTCACCGGGCGCTACGTGAAGGAGCGCCGGGCCCTGGCGGGGATCGCGCTGACCGTGGACACGTCGGCCCTCACCGCCATCGGCAACGACTACGGCTTCGACCGGGTATTCGCCCGGCAGGTCGAGGCCCTGGGGCGCCCCGGCGACCTGCTGGTGGGCATCTCCACCAGCGGCAACAGCCCCAACGTCATCCGGGCGGTGGCGGCGGCCAAGGACCTGGGGCTGCGCACCGTGGGCCTGCTGGGCCGGGACGGCGGCCAGCTCAAGGATCTGGTGGACGATTCCCTGGTGGTGCCCAGCCAGGTGACCGCCCGGATCCAGGAAATCCACATGATGACCTACCACTTCTGGTGCGAGGCCATCGACTCCCACTTCCATTGATCCCCGAACTGGTTCCCCGCCTGGAAGACCTGCGGGACGCCGCCGGCGGGGAGCCCCTGGGGCTCTACCTGCACTGGCCGTTCTGCAAGGACCGGTGCACCTACTGCTCCTTCGTCACCACCCGGGACGCGGACCGCGCCCCGGCGGTGCTGGAGCGGCTGGTGGCCGGGCTGGAGCAGTGGGGCGAGGCCCTGGGCCGCCCGGCGGTGGACACCCTGTACCTGGGGGGCGGCACCCCGTCCCTGCTCACCGCCGCCCAGCTGGCGGAACTCACCGGGGCGGCCGCCCGGGCCTTCGACTTGGCGCCCCTGCAGGAGGCCACCCTGGAGGCCAACCCCGGCACGGTGGACCTGGCCTGGCTGGAACGGGCCCGGGGCCTGGGCTGGGACCGGGTCAGCCTGGGGGTGCAGACCCTGGACGACGCTCTCCTGGCCCGCCTGGGACGGATCCACGACGCCCGCGCCGCCCGAAAGGCCCTGGACCAGGCCCTCCGGGCCGGGTTCCGGCGGGTCAGCGCCGACCTGATGGTGGGCATCCCCGGACAGCGCCTGGAGCGGGTCCTGGAGGATGCCCGGACCCTGGTGGAAGCGGGCGCCACGCACCTGTCCATCTACCTGCTGGACCTGGACAAGGCCTGCCCGCTGCGGGCCCAGGTGGAGTCCGGGCGGCTCGCCCTGCCCTCCGAGGACGAGGTGGCGGACGTGTTCGAGGCGCTGCAGCGGGACCTGCCCCGCCTGGGGCTGCGGCCCTACGAGATCAGCAACTACGCCGCTCCCGGCCAGGAGTCCCGGCACAACACCCGCTACTGGGAGCGCCGCCCGTACCTGGGCCTGGGACCCAGCGCCGCCTCCCAGATGGGCGCCTGGCGCTGGACCGAGAGCGGAGTGATTCCCGCCTGGGCCGAGGAGCGGGGCCGCGCCGAGGTGCAGGAGCTGGACCCGGCCCAGGCGCTGGCGGAGGTGCCCCTGCTGGGGCTGCGCCTGCACCGGGGGGTGGACTGGCCGGCCCTGCGGGTCCGGGCCCGGGAACAGCGCCTGGAGCCCCTGGTGGACGCCTGGGAGGCCCAGCTGGAGCCGTTCCTGAAGCACGGGCTGCTGGAGCGGGAGGGGCCGGCGCTGCGCTTCACCACGCGCGGGATGCTGGTGAGCAACGGGATTCTTCAGGTTTTCGTGTGACCTTTCAGTCCATACTTCCAGCACCGACCGGCAGGAGCCTCGCCATGGCCCATCTCCCCCTCAAAGACCCCGTCACCTGGCTCTACCCGCCCATCGAGCCGTACCGCACCGGGCGCCTGGAAGTCTCGGACCTGCACGAACTGTACTTCGAGGAGAGCGGCAACCCGGGGGGCAAGCCGGTCGTGTTCCTGCACGGGGGCCCCGGGGGCGGGTCCGACCCCAAGCAGCGCCGCTTCTTCCACCCGGACCAGTACCGCATCGTCCTGTTCGACCAGCGGGGCTGCGGGAAGAGCACCCCCCACGCCGGCCTGGAGCAGAACACCACCTGGGACCTGGTGGAGGACATCGAGAAGCTGCGCGCCTACCTGGGCATCCGGCGCTGGCAGGTGTTCGGCGGCTCCTGGGGCTCCACCCTGGCCCTGGCCTACGCCCAGGCCCATCCCCAGGCGGTCACCGAGCTGGTGCTGCGGGGGATCTTCCTGCTGCGCAAGCAGGAGATCGACTGGTTCTACCAGCGCGGCACCAGCGCCCTGTTCCCGGACGCCTGGGCCGGCTACCTGGCGCCCATCCCCGAGCGGGAACGGGGGGACCTGCTGAGCGCCTACCACCGGCGCCTCACCAGCCCGGACCCGGCGGAACGCCTGGCGGCGGCCCGGGCCTGGAGCCGCTGGGAGGGCTCCACCAGCAAGCTGCTGCCGGACCCGGACTTCACCGCCCATCACGAAGAGGAGGCGTTCGCCCTGGCCTTCGCCCGCATCGAGTGCCACTACTTCGCGCACGGCGGCTGGTTCGCGCCCGAGGACCAGCTGCTGCGGGACGCGGTGAAGCTGCGCGCCATCCCGGGGGTGATCGTCCAGGGCCGCTACGACGTGGTGTGCCCCATGGAGACCGCCTGGGCCCTGCACGAGGCCTGGCCGGAGGCGGACTTCATCGTCACCCCGGACGCCGGGCACAGCGCTTTCGAGCCGGGCAACAGCCGGGCCCTGGTGGCGGCCACCGACCGCTTCGCCGAAGGGCGTATATAATTGTTACAAGCCGATAAGATGGTTGGATGCCCGTCCACATCATCGTCCTGATGCTCCTGATGGCGACCCTGAGCGCCAGCTGGAACGCCATGATCAAGGGGGCCGGCAACAAGCTCTACATGACCATCCTCATGACCGGGGGGGCCAGCCTGGTGGGCCTCCTGGTCCTGCCTTTCGTGCCTGCGCCGGCCCGGCCCAGCTGGCCGTTCATCCTGGCCTCCGGCGCCCTCTCGGTGGTCTATTACGCGACGGTGGCCAAGACCTACCACCTGGCCGACCTGAGCCAGACCTTTCCGGTCATGCGGGGCGGCGCGCCCATGCTGGTGGCCATGACCAGCTGGGCGGTGGTGGGCGAGCACCTGACCACGGGCGCCTGGCTGGGGGTGGCCCTGATCTGCGCCGGCATCCTGGGCCTGGCCACCACCTCGGCCGGGCGCAGCACCCGGGGGTTGGCCCTGGCCCTGGCCAACGCCGGAGTGATCGCCACCTACACCCTGGTGGACGGCCTGGGGGTGCGCCGTTCCGGTTCGCCGGTGGCCTACTGCCTGTGGGTGAACGTGCTCACCGGGCTGCCTCTGACGGCCTGGGCGCTGGTCCGGGAGCGGGAGGGGTTCTGGTCCTACGTGTCCGGGCGCCTGGGGCTGGGAGTGCTGGGCGGGGCCATGAACACCGCCATCTACTCCACCACTCTGTGGGCCATGACCCTGGCGCCGGTGGCGGTGGTGGCGGCCCTGAGGGAGACCTCCATCCTGTTCACGCTGCTCATCTCCTCGTTGGTGCTCAAGGAGCGGGTGGGCGGAAGGCGCCTGGCCCTGGCGTGCGCCATCGCCGGGGGGGTGATGGCGCTGCGGCTGGCCTGACCCAGCCAAGGGTGCGGCCGCCGTGGGTGACGTCCGGGAAAAGTGGTTGCACTGTGACCACATTTGACCTAGCATGACCGGACAGGAGCGGACCATGCAAAAGACTCCCCGCGTGCTTCAAGAAGAAACCGTTTCCCTTCGGGGTGCCAAAGCCAACCTGAGCAGCCTCACCAAACAGGCCAGGGAGGGGACCCGTGTGATCATCACCAATCATGGAACTCCCATTGCAGACCTGGTGCAGCACGGCACGGGTCTGGGTTCTGTTCGTTATCTCAAGCGACCTGGTCCCCTCCCGGCACCAATCAAGCTGAAAGGCAAAGGCCCAACAGCGTCGGAACTCATCCTGATGGATCGGGAGGGATGAGGTGGTGGTCCGTCGGTCCAAATATGCGCTCTACATGGATACTTCGGCTTTGATCAAACTTTTCGTCGAGGAGGATGGGAGCGCGCGGGTTCGTGCTTTGGCTGAAGGACGGGGTAGCACGGATGTTCTCTTGGTCAGCCGCCTTGGCTTTACCGAGGCATCCGTGAGTCTGGCCCGGATGGTTCACCTTGGACGGATCTCGGCCGCCGAACTGCCTCGCCACCAGGGCAGCCTGGAGGACTACTGGGATCAATCAATCCAAGAGGTGGAACTGGCCGAAGACGTGCTGGAGGATGCTCGCCAATTGGCCCAGAGGTTTCCCTTGAGAACCTGCGATGCAATTCATCTCGCTTCCGCTCGAGAGGCCAGACGCATGCTTCGCGGCCTGTTCGAGGGGGAGGTCCAGTTCCTGGCCTTTGGTACGGCCTTGTTGAAGGCGGCCCAGGCGGTTGGTTTCACGGTTCCGGGCTGACCTCGGGGGCGGCTGCCTTCCCTTCCATCTGCCCTTTGGCGGCGTCCAGGAGCGCCCGGGCAGCCACCGGACAGTGGCCCAAGTCCGCGCGCACGCCTACCATCTTTAAAAAGGCGCAGCTTGACTGGAAAAGGAGAGGTCGCCATGAACGGTGCCGAAGCCTTGGTCCTCACGCTCCTCAAAAGCGGAGTCGAGGTCTGTTTCGCCAATCCCGGAACCAGCGAAATGCACTTCGTGGCCGCCCTGGACCGCGCCCCAGGGATGCGCTGCATCCTGGGCCTGGCCGAAGGCGTGGTGACGGGGGCGGCGGATGGCTATGGGCGGATGGCGGGCAAGCCGGCGGTGACCCTGCTCCACTGCGGGCCGGGGCTGGCCAACGGGCTGGCCAACCTGCACAACGCCCGGCGGGCCCAGACCGCGATCGTCAACCTGGTGGGCGACGTGGCCACCTACCACCGGGTCCTGGACCCGCCCCTGGTCACGGACATCGAGAGTCTCGCCCGCCCGGTCTCCGCCTGGGTGCGCACCGTGCCCGAGGTCCTCAGGGTGGGCGGGGACGCGGCTGCGGCGGTGGCGGCGGCCAGGTCCCAGGGGGGCGGGATCGCCACCCTCATCCTGCCCTCGGACGTGTGCTGGGGCCCGGGCGGGGTGCCGGCGGATCCGGTCCCGCCCTGCCCGCCGCCCGCGGTCGACGACGCGGCGCTGGAAGGAGCCGCCCTGGCGCTGGCTTCCGGGGAGCCGGCGGTGCTGCTCCTGGGCGGACCCGCCCTGCGGGCCGGGGCCCTCGCCCAGGCCGCGCGCGTCGCCGCGGCCACCGGGGCGACCCTGATGGCCCCCTTCCTGTCCGGCGGCAGGATGGAGCGAGGCCGCGGGCGCGCATCCGTCCAGCGGCTGCCGTACCCCGTGGACCAGGCGGTGGCCGCCCTGGCGCCGTTCAAGCACCTGATCCTGGCCGGAGCCTCCCGGCCGGTGGCGTTCTTCGCCTACCCGGGCAAGCCCTCCCGGCTGGAGCGGCCGGACGCCCAGGTGCACCTGCTGGCCCGGCCCGAACAGGACTGCGCCCAGGCTCTGGAACGCCTGGCCGGCCGGGTCGGGGCCGGCCCGGCCGCCCCGGCGCGGGGCGTCCCGCCGGAGTTCCCCGCCGGCGCCCCCATCGGGCCCGGATCCGTGGCCCAGGCCGTGGCCGCGCTGCTGCCCGAACAGGCCGTGGTGGTGGACGAAGGCGTCACCTTCGGCCTGCCGTTCTTCGGGGTGTGCGGGACCGCCGCGCCCCACGACTGGCTGCAGGTGACCGGCGGGGCGATCGGGCTGGGCCTGCCCATGGCCGCCGGCGCTGCCGTCGCCGCTCCGGGACGGCGGGTGGTCTCCCTGGAGGCGGACGGCTCGGCCCTGTACACCGTCCAGGCGCTGTGGACCCAGGCGCGCGAGAAGCTCGACGTGACCACGGTCATCTTCGCCAACCGGAAATACGCCATCCTGATGGGCGAACTGCTCGCGACCGGGGCCGTCCCCGGGCCGACGGCCGCCAGCCTGTTCGACCTGGGCGCGCCGGCCATCGACTGGGTCGGACTGGCCGCCGGCTTCGGGGTGGAAGCCGCCCGGGCCGATTCCCTGGAGCGGTTCCGGGACCTGTTCAGGCACGCCGGGTCCCGGCCGGGTCCATTCCTCATCGAACTGGAAGTCTAGGAATCTGGCCAAGTTAAAGGTCCGGGTCCCGCCAAGGCGCCCGTGGTTCGTCGGCGCCAATCGCCAGGACCCAGGTCCCACTCGAAGCGAACCGCCGGGACCTTAGGCCCGGTTGGAGAGCCTGGGAGCACAAGCTGCCCCCCAAGCTCAGCGGGGCAAAGGCGTGCCAGTACAGCACCGAAGTCCACCGCCGTTGGTTTTCCGTCGAGGCCGGCCTCGCCGGCGGCGACGAACCAGGGTGCAAATCCGGGACACGTACGTTTACGTATCAAGGCCAGGAGCCTCCCGCCCGGCTCACAGCGCCCGCAGGAACGCCTCCACCTGCTCCCAGTCCCGGCTCAGGGGGAACGGCGGCAGCGCCGCCCGCACCTGGGCGGCGTAGCGCTTGCCGTTGGGATCCTCGTGGGGGAGCATCAGGCGCGGGTCCAGGATGCACACGGCGCCCCGGTCGGTGCGGGTGCGGATGAGCCGGCCGATGCCCTGCTTGAGTTTCAGGGTCATCTGGGGCACCTGGATGCCGATGAAGCCCAGCCCCTGGGACTGGGCGTCCGCCTCCCGCACCCGGGCCTGGAGCACCGGGTCGTCCGGCGGCGCGAAGGGCAGGGCGGTGACGATCACCAGGCTGAGGGCCTCCCCGGGCAGGTCCACCCCCTGCCAGAAGCTGGCCAGGCCCAGGAGCGCCGCCTGGGGGGTGCGGCGGAACCGCTCCAGCATGGCCGCCCGGGTCAGGCCCTCGCCCTGGATGAAGAAGGTCAGGCCCGGCAGGGCCGCCTCCAGGCGGGGCCGGAAGGCCGCCAGCATCTTGCGGCTGGTGAACAGCACCAGGGCCCGGCCCCGGCTGGCGCGCAGGAGCCGCTCCATGGCCCCCAGGCTGGCCTCCACCCAGGCCGGGTCGCCCACCGCGTCCCGCCCGGGCTTGCGGGGGGGCAGGTCCGGGGGCACAAACAGCAGGCCCTGGGTGGGGAAATCGAACGGGCTCTCCACGTGCCGGCTGCGCTCGGCCTCGTCGTCCCGCAGGCCCAGGCGCAGCTTCAGGCCGTTGAAGCCGCGCCCGTCCCGCAGGGTGGCGGAGGTGAGGATCACGGTCTCGAAGCCCCGGCGCAGGTGCTGGTGGAAGAACGGCTTCACGTCCACCGGATTGGCCTTGAACAGCACCGTCTGGGGCCCTTCCCGGGTGATGGTGGAGACCCACCCTTCCGGCTGGGCGAAGATCTGCTCCATGCGGGCGAAGGCCAGGCCCACCCGCTCCGCCAGCTTGCGCCAGGCCATGTCCTCGGGGTTGCCGTCCACCCGGCGGGCGGCCAAACGCTTGGTCTCCTTCCACACCGCCTGGCCCGCCTCCACCCAGGCGCCCACCGCGTCCCCCAGGAGGCCCAGGCCCAGCCGCCGGTCCTCGAAGCCGAAGGTGCCCGGCTCCCCGGGCAGCAGGGCCATCAGGGAGGCCCAGGCATCCCGCCAGGGCAGGAGCAGGGGGTCCAGGAGGGCGGCGTCCGGGTCCTTGCCGGAGGCCTCCTCCAGGTCCCGGAACAGCAGGGTCATGGCCCGGTTGGACCACTGCTCGGCGCAGCTGTCGGTGAGCTGCTCCTCGATCTCGTGGGCCTCGTCCAGGATCAGTACCGGCGCGTCCGGCAGCACCTGGCCGAAGGCGCTCTCCCGCAGCACGCGGTCCGCCAGGAGCAGGGCGTGGTTGGCCACCACCAGGTCCGCCGCCAGGATCTCCTGGCGCAGCCGGGTCAGGAAGCAGTCCTCGAACCGGGGGCACTGGCGGCCGGTGCAGCGCTCGGCCCGGGCGTTGACCCGGTCCCACAGCTCCGACTCCCCTTCCCCGTAGCGGCCCAGCTCCTCCCGGTCGCCGGCGGCGGCCTCCCTGGCCCACCGGGGCAGGACCTGCCACAACGCGAAATCCCTCGCGTCCATCTCCGCCGGGGGCTGGGCCTCCAGCCCGGCCCAGGCGGCGCGGCAGAGGTAGTTGGCGCGGCCCTTGGCCAGCACCGCCTGCACCGGCCGGCCCAGGATGCCCCGGGCCCGGGGCAGGTCGTCCTCCAGGAGCTGGCGCTGCAGCTGCTTGGTGCGGGTGGCCACCACCACCGGCCGGCGCCCGGAGGCCAGGGCCGGGATGAGGTAGCCCAGGGACTTGCCGGTGCCGGTGCCGGCCTCGATGGCCTGGACCACCGCGTCGGGCCTGGCGTCCCGGTCCGAGCCGGCGCGCTTCCAGGCTTCGAACCGCTCCGCCCCCGCCTGGATGGCGTCCGCCACCAGCTCCGCCATGTGCCGCTGCCCGAGCCGCTCCTCCGCCCCGGGAAAGCAGGTGAAGATGCGCCCGTCCGGCGGCGCGAAGTAGAGGTCCATGGGGTGCGGCATGCTCCCAGGATGGCGGAAAAACGGCGAATGCAAAAGGCCCCCTGGAGCCCGGGGCCGGCCGGGACGGTATCATTGTTTCAGAACCCCAATTCCACCGGTCCTTTTCCCAGGGAGTCCATGCGTTGATCCGGGTGCTGCTGGTCGAGGATGATCCGATGGTGGCGGACCTCGACCGCCGCTACGTGAACCGGGTCGAAGGCTTCGAGACGGTCGCCGCGGCCAGGAACGCCGAAGAGGCGCTGCAGGCCCTCCAGGGCCGGCAGGTGGACCTGATCCTCCTGGACGTGTTCATGGCCGGCGGGACCGGGATCGAACTGCTGGCGGAGATCCGCGCCCGGGCCCTGGACGTGGACGTCATCCTGGTGACCGCCGCCCGGGATCCCCGCACCATCAGCACCGCCCTGAAGCTGGGCGCCGTGGACTACCTCATCAAGCCGTTCGAGTTCGAGCGGCTCAAGCAGGCCCTGGACGCCTACCGGGAGACTCACGGCCGGATGGCCAAGGACCGCCCCCTGACCCAGGAGGAGCTGGACCAGTACCTGGGCCGGCACCCGTCCGGGCCCGGGGATCCCCAGACCCTGCCCAAGGGGCTGGACCGGGTCACCCTGGGCCGGGTCTGCCGGGCCATCGGGGCCTGGCCCAAGGACGACCCCTGGTTCACCTGCGAGGAGATCTCCGGGCCGGTGGGCATCTCCAGGGTGTCCGTGCGCAAGTACTGCGAGTTCCTCTGCCACGTCAAGATCCTGAAGATGGAACCCGGCTACGGGTCCGTGGGCCGGCCGGTGCACCGGTTCGCCCTGCAGCGGGCCTACCTGGACGAGCTGCGCCGGTTCCTGGACGCCCAAGCCCCATGACCGGCTGGTCGCGCTGGTTCGGCCCGGTCCCGGTGGTCCTGGCGTTCCTGGGGCTGGGCGCGGCCCTGACGGTGTTCCTGGTGTACGGCACGTGGGTCCGGGAGGCCGACGAGATCCGGCCGGTCCAGCACCTGGCCACCCGCATCGACGATGCCATCTTCACCAACCGCCAGGCCGACCTCCAGTCCCTGGCCCAGTCCGGGGAGGTCATCCGGGTGGCTCGGGGACTGGACGGGCCGGACAACCCCCAGGTCAGCCTGGTGCTCGCCACCACCAGGCGGATCTTCAACGCGGACATCGTCTACATCCTGGACCGGACCGGGGAGGTGGTCTCCTGCACCAAATACGAGGGCGACAAGACCCTCACCGGCAACCACTACGCGTTCCGGCCCTATTTCATCTCGGCGCTGCGCGGCAACCGCACCGTCTACCCGGCCATGGGCGTCACCACCCGCCTGCGCGGGCTCTACTTCAGCACCCCGATCCACCTGGGCGACCGCAACATCGTCGGCGTCCTGGTGGTCAAGGCCGGGCTGGAGGAGATCGACCGCATCCTGGCGGAGAGCCCGGAGCCGGCCTTCCTGGTCTCCCCGGACGGGGTCATTTTCGCCTCCAACCAGAAGGAGATGCTGTTCCACTACGTCAAGCCCATGGGCCCCGACGAGCTGGCGCGCATCGAGGCCACCCAGCAGTTCGGCGGCGAGGCGCTGCGGCCCTTCGCGAACCTGTTCGGGGAGCATTCCGGCGCCACCTTCAACCACGCCAGGTGGTCCGTCTCCCGCCGGCCCATCCTGGGCGACTGGACGCTGGTGGTGCTGAGCCGGGGCGGCCCCAGCTACGTCATCAACCGGCACCTGGTCATCGCGGCGGCCTGGGCCCTGGGGGCCATGACCCTCATCATCGCGGTCCTGATGTCCATCCTCCGGGCCAAGGCCCGGGCGGAAGCGGCGCGCCTGAGCACCGAGGAAGAGTTGAAGACCTACCAGGGGAACCTGGAAGGGCTGGTGGAGCGCAGGACGGCCGAGCTGCGGGAGGCGAAGGAAGCGGCCGAGAGCGCCACCGAGGCCAAGAGCATCTTCCTGGCCAGCATGAGCCACGATCTGCGCACGCCCCTGAACGCCATCATGGGCTATGCCCAGCTCCTCGCCCGGGCGGTGACGGACCCGGCGGACCGGGACAACCTCCAGCGCATCCACCGGGCCGGAGAGCACCTCCTGGACCTGATCAACCACGTCCTCTCCCTGTCCAAGATCGAGGCGGGCAAGCTTACCCTGAACCGGCAGCCCTTCTCCACCGAACGGTTCTTCAAGTCCATCGAGGACCTGACCCGGATCCGGGCCACCGCCAAGGGGCTGGAATTCCGGCTGGAGGTGCGCCGGCCGTTCCCCGAAGCGCTCCTGGGCGATGCCCTGAAACTGCGCCAGGTCCTGGTGAACATCCTGGGCAACGCCATCCAGTACACCCGCCAGGGCAGCGTCGGCCTCGAGGTGGCGCGGACCGGGAACCTGGTGCGCTTCACCGTCCGGGACACCGGGCCGGGCATGGGCGCCGAGGAACGGGACAGCCTCTTCCAGGCCTTCCACCAGGCCCGTTCCGGGCTGGAGGCGGGGGAAGGCGCGGGCCTCGGGCTGCACATCAGCCAGGCCATGGTCCGGCTCATGGGCGGGCTCATCCAGGTGGAGAGCGAACCGGGCCGAGGCAGCGCGTTCAGCTTCGAGATCCCCATGGACGAGGGCCGGCTCGAGGCCGAGGCGCCGGCGCCGCCGGCGCTGGGCCTGGCCCCAGGCCAGCCGCGCCTCAGGATGCTGGTGGTGGACGACGTGGAGGACAACCGCACCCTCCTGGCGCGCATGCTCTCCGCCATGGGCATGGAGGTGCGGGAGGCCCAGGACGGGCCTGCGGCCCTGGCCCTGGTGGAGTCCTGGCAGCCGGCCGGAGTCTGGATGGACCTGCGCATGCCGGGCCTGGACGGCTACGAGGCCCTGCGCCGGATCCGGCAGCGCGAGGCGGAGCTGGGCCGGCCCCGGACGGTCGTGATCGCCATGACCGCCAGCGTGCTGGACGTGGACCTGGACCCGTTCCAGGAGGCGGCCTTCGACGACCTGATGACCAAGCCCTTCCCGGAGGGCGAACTGGTGGACCTGCTGCACCGGCACTTCGGGCTGGAGGTGGCCCGGGCGGCGACGCCGCCGGCCCTGCCCGAGGCCGAACTGGCCCCCCGCATCCGCGCCCTGGATCCCGCCTGGGCCCGTTCGTTCCACCATACCCTGGTGGCCGGCAACCGGGCCGAAGCCCTGGACCTCCTGGGGCTCCTCCCGGATCGGGCCCTGGCGGACTCCTTCATCCCCCAGGTGAAGGCCTTCCGGTTCGACGCCGTGCTCAGGCTCATGGGCATGGGGGGCAGCCATGCCTGAGGCGCGGACGGCGGAGCAGATCCTCCTGGTGGACGACAACCCGGCCAACCTGGACCTGCTGGAGCAGGTCCTCCGCGGCCAGGGCTACCGGGTGCGCAGCGCCCTGTCCGGAGCGGCGGCCCTGGCCTCGGCGCGGGCCGTCCAGCCGGACCTGGTGATCCTGGACATCTACATGCCCGGGATGAACGGCTTCGAGGTGTGCCGGCACATGAAGCAGGACGACCGGCTCCGGGACGTGCCGATCATCTTCATCAGCGCCCTGGACCGCATCCAGGACAAGGTGAACGCCTTCCAGGCGGGCGGCGCGGACTACGTGACCAAGCCCTTCCACGAGGAGGAGATCGTCGCCCGGGTCGCCTACCAGGTCCAGCTGCGGCGCCTGGGCCGGCAGCTCGAGGAGCAGATGGCGGGGATGCGGCTGTACGCCGAAGCCCTGCGGGCCCAGACGCACGAGTTCATGAACCGGCTCCACGTGGTCCTCGGCCTGGTCCGGCTGGAGGAGTACGACCGGCTTTCCGCCTACATCGCCGGGCTCCTGGGCGACCTCCGGGCGGAACTCGGCCAGCTGGCCCAGCGCATCAAGGACCCCCTGCTGGCCGGATTCCTCATGGCCCGGTGCAGCGCCGCCCGGGAACAGGACATCGCCATGGTCCTGACGGAGGCCTCCCAGGTCCCCGTCTGCGCCGACGAGGCGGTGGCCCGGGACCTGGTCACCATCCTGGGCAACCTGCTGGAGAACGCGGTGGAGGCCATGGGCGCTTCGGCCACCCGGCAGATCCGGGTGGATCTCCAGCACGACGCGGACCGGCTGGACCTGGAGGTGGCGGACACCGGCCCCGGCGTCCCGGCCGGGTTCCGGGACCGGCTGTTCGAAAAGGGGTTCACCACCAAGCCGGGGGACCGGGGGTTCGGCCTGTATCTCACCGCCCAGAAAGTGGCCGCCCTGGGCGGGCGGCTCACGGTGGGGGACCGGCCGGGGGGAGGCGCGGTCTTCCGCGCCTCCGTCCGCTACCCGGCCGGTGCCTAGACGACCGCCTCTTCCTCCTTCGCCGCCACCGGGGCCAGCTCCTCGAGCCGCTTGCCGCTCAGGACCTCCTTCAGCTTCTTGCGGTCCAGTTCCCCCTCCCACTTGGACACCACCACGCAGGCCACACCGTTGCCGGTGATGTTGGTGAGGGCCCGGCACTCGCTCATGAACTTGTCGATGCCGAACACGATGGCGATGCCGGGCACCAGGGCCGGGTTCATCACCGACAGGGTGGCGGCCAGGGTGATGAAGCCGGCGCCGGTCACCCCCGAGGCGCCCTTGGAGGTGAGCATGGCCACCCCGATGATGACCAGCTGGTTCCAGATGGTCAGGTGGAAACCCAGGGCCTGGGCGATGAAGATGGTCGCCAGGCTCATGTAGATGTTGGTGCCGTCCAGGTTGAAGGAATACCCGGTGGGCACCACCAGGCCCACCACCGGCTTGGAGCAGCCCATGGCTTCCAGCTTGACCATGAGCTGGGGCAGGGCGCTCTCGGAGGAGCTGGTGCCCAGCACGATCAGCAGCTCGTCCTTGATGTAGGCGATGAAGCGCAGGATGTTGAACCCGGCAAAGTAGGCCACGGCACCCAGCACAATCAGCACGAACAGGGCCGAGGTGAGGTAGAAGGTGGCGATGAGGCCCAGCAGGTTGCCCAGGGCCGCGGCCCCGTACTTGCCGATGGTGAAGGCCATGGCGCCGAAGGCGCCGAAGGGGGCGGCCTTCATGACCAGGCCGATGACCCCGAACACCCCCTGGGTGATCTGGTCGATCATGGCGCGCAGGCCCTTGACCTTGTCGCCCAGGGCCATGAGGGCCAAGCCGAACAGCACGGAGAACAGCAGCACCTGCAGGATGTCGCCCCGGGCGAAGGCGCCCACCACGCTGTCGGGGATGATGTGCAGCACGAAGTCGGCGGCCTTCATCTCGTGGGCCTGCTGGGCGTACTTGGCCACCAGGGCCGGGTCCGGGGCCTTGCCGCCGAAGTTGAGTCCCGGGTGCAGCACGTTGCCCACGATCAGGCCGATGGCCAGGGCCAGGGTGGAGATCACCTCGAAGTAGAACAGGGCCTTGACGCCGATCCGGCCCACCGCCTTGGCGCTCTGGATGTGGGCGATGCCCGAGACCACGGTGCAGAAGATGATGGGGGCGATGACCATCCTGATGAGGTTGATGAAGCCGTCGCCCATGTTCTTGACCCAGTCGTTGGTGGCGATGGTGGGGGACCGCCACCCCAGCAGGCCGCCAAGGATGATGGCGCACAGGACCTGTACGTATAGAATCCGGTAGAGGGGGCGTTTCCGGGTGACGGGCAGAGCAGATGCAGCCGCTTTTTCCATGTGGCCTCCGAAAGCTGGGCGAAACGCCCTGGAACGGGTCTGGGGATCGATCGGTTACTCTCCCATTCCCGGGAGCGGCGGCCTGGGTTATGAAACTAGATTGCGAATAATGGAAATATTGGAATCATGACTTGGACGGGATGGAGGCTGAACCATGGGTTGGGCAAGGTTGAGGGGGCGTCGTTGGGCCTGGCTTGGGGCCATCCTGATCCTGGTTCCGGCCGCGGCCCAGTATGAGCGGCCCAAGCAGGAGCTCACCGGCCCGGAGCGGGAGGCCATCGAGATCAACCGCAAGCTGGCCCGCCCCCGCCCCACCACGCCCCGGCCGCCCCTCTCCTCCGGCGAGGCCGCCCGGGTGGCGGTGTTCAAGGCCGCCCGCCACTCGGTGGTGTTCATCTCCTCCATCACCAAGAAGTGGTACCTGGAGGACAACCGCACCGGCAACCGCTACCAGGTTCCCCCCGCCTCCGGCACCGGGTTCGTGTGGGACAACCTGGGGCACGTGGTCACCAACCACCACGTCATCACCGTGGACGACCCGGGGGGCGGCCCCCGGGGCGAGGCGGAAGACCTGCAGGTGACCCTGACCGACGGCAAGACCTACAAGGCCGTGGTCATCGGCCGCAGCCTGACCCTGGACATCGCCGTGCTGCACGTGTTCGCGCCCCTGGAGCAGCTGCGGCCCCTGCCCCTGGGCACGTCGTCGGACCTGCAGGTGGGCCAGATGGTCCTGGCCATCGGCAATCCGTTCGGCCTGGACCACACGCTCACCGCCGGCGTCATCTCCGCGCTGAAGCGGGACATCCTCACCGGCTTCGGCACCCACATCCTGGACGCGGTGCAGACCGACGCCGCCATCAACCCGGGCAATTCCGGCGGCCCGCTCCTGGACCGGGCCGGGCGCCTCATCGGCATGAACACCGCCATCCGCAGCACCACCGGCGCCAGCACCGGCGTGGGTTTCGCCATCCCCGTGGACACCCTCAACCGGGTGGTGCCGGTGCTCATCGCCAAGGGCCAGCTGCACCGGCCGGAGCTGGGCATCGTCACCTTCCCCCCCGCCGCCTCGGCGACCCTGGGCGCCAAGCACGGCATCGCCGTGGACCTGGTCACCCCCGGAAGCCTGGCGGACAAGGCCGGATTCCGGGGCATGCGGATCCGGGAAGGGGCCAAGGAGCCGGTGGAACTGGCCGACGTGATCCTGGGCGACGTGATCGTGGGCATGAACGGGCACCCGGTGGAGAGCGACACCCAGCTCATGGACCTGCTGGAACTGGAGCCGCCCGAGACCAAGCTCAACTTCGACGTCCTGCGCGACGGCAAGCCGATCCGGCTGGTGATCGATCCGGGCAGGATGGCGCCCTGAACCGGCCTATTTCTTCGCCGGCACCTGCACCAGCGGCGTGACCCCGCTGCTGGCGATGATCAGGTTGCCCTTCTCGCCCACGTAGCGCAGCGCCTGGATCCGCTGGTACTCGAGGATCTGCGGGGTGAGGGACTGGGACACGATCTGCTGGGCCCGGGCCTGGCCCTCGGCCTCGATGCGCTTGCGCTCGGCCTCCTGGCGCTCCTTCTGGAGCACGAAGGTCATCTTCTGGGCTTCCTGGTCGGCGGCGATCTTGTCGTTGATGGCCTTGGTGATCTGGTCGGGCAGGATGACGTTGCGCAGCAGCACCTGCTCCATGTTGATGCCCCGGCTCTCGAAGGAGCTCTTGAGGGTCTTGGTCACCTGGTCCACGAACGACTGGCGCCTGGAAGTGTACAGCTCGGTGGCCAGCAGGTTGGCGGCGGCGTCCCGCAGGCTGGCGCGGATCTCGCTGCGCAGGATCTTCTCTTCCACGTCCGGCCCGATCTCGGAGTAGATCCTGGCCACCATGTCCTGCTTGAGGGAGTAGAAGATGGTGCAGTCCAGCTTCACCGTCAGCCCGTCGCTGGTGATCACCTGGATGGAATCGTCGCCCTTCTTCTGGCCCTCGTCCGTGACGTTGGACATGGTGTAGTTGCGGGTGCGCACCTCCATCTCCACCACGCTGGCCAGGGGGTTGATGAAGTGCAGCCCCGAGGGCAGCGCCTCCGGCTGCACCTTGCCGAACACCAGGACCACTCCGGCCATGCCCGGCGCCACCACCACCGCCATGGACACTACCGCCAGCACCACCGCCACCGCCCAGGCCGCCAGGTGCACCAGCCCCAGCCGCTGGGACATGGGGAAGCCCGCCCGTTTCTTGGCGCGCCAGGCGCCAAGCCCGACCAGGAACAGGAGGATTGCCAAGAAGACCATGGAGGGCTCCGGGGGAAGTGGGGGTGGAACAGGTTGTCAAGGGCGTGGAACAGATTCAACCTTAACACCCTCCTCCTGGGACGGCCGGCTCGGCAGGTAGGCCAGGGGCACCTCCAGGGACTCCTCCTCCCCGGAAAAGCGCAGGACCAGCATGGCCCGGGCCGTTCCGCGCGCGGTCCGGCGGATGGCCAGGGTCTGGACCGGCGCCGGTGCCGCGGGCATCGGTCCCACCTGGAATCCCTCGCCCTCCAGGTCCGCCCCCAGGATCAGGAACGGGGTGCCCCCGCGGGATCGCAGTTCCAGCTCCAGGACCGCCGGCTCCGGATCCTGGAACACCACCCGCGCAGGCACCGCTTCGACGGGATGGTGCACCCGCCACTCCAGGTACAGGTCGAAAGCCGGCTGTTGCGGGGCGTTGGTCTCCACCCGCACCCGCTCCAGTCCCATGCGCATCCCGGGCGGGATCCGCGCGGCCCGGAGGGTGAGGGTCAGCTGGACCTGCGGGCCCAGCCCCCGGGTCTCCCACTCCAGGTACGGAGGCAGTTCCGTGGTCACCCGCAGGGCCACCGGTTTGCCGGTCTCCCGGGTGAAGGTGAACACCGCCTGGCGGCTGTCCGCCCCGGGCATGTCCCCCAGGGACCGGCGGACACCGTCCACGGTCAGGTCCGGACGCACCTGGAAGCGGATGGGCAGATAGTAGTTCCCTTGTCCGGGATCGTCCGTGCCCAGCCGCACGTTGCGCGCCTGGGGACCCACCCAGTCCTCCGGATCCACCCGCAGCGCCAGGAAGGCCGAGCCTTTCGGCGGGATGGGCCGCTCCAGCGCCGGGCCCGCCACCATCACTCCCGGAGACCGGTCCAGGACCCGCAGGGCGATGGGGGCGGCGCTGGTATTGGTGAACCGGTAGGCCTGGGTCCTGGGCTGCAGGGGCCCCAGTTCCCCCAGGTCCACCCGCCCGGGAGGGTCGATGGCCAGGCGGGGCGGGGCGAAGGACCGGGGCCGAGAGGCGGCGGCCTCCCCGGGGGCACCGGCCCCGAGGGCGAGCTCGAGGGCCAACCCCAGGGAAAACAATGTATTATTCATTTAAAAATCTCCGGAAGCGTCCGGAACGGACGCCAGCCCAACCATCGCACAAGATTTTCGCCAGGGAGCCGTAGGTTGAATATGATTTAATTATTTTTAATGATTCATCGTCCCGGCAGGAAACCCCTTGATCGAGGCATTCTGCCATCCTGATCACCCTGAAATGGAAGCCTGGAAGGCCGCCCCCCGGATCGACCTGGTGGCACGCATCGTCGAGCGCTACCACCTGGAGGCCCGGCTGGACATGGCCCGCATGGCCATGGAGAAGAGCCTTCAGGGCCACGTGCTCCTGGAGAACCAGGTGCGGTTCCGCCAGGTCATGGACGGGGAGGTCTGAGCCCGCTCCGGAGCTCCCGGTAGAATGCAGGTGGAAGGGAGACCTGGCATGGACTACAACATCCGGACTGACGTGAAGTTCGGGCCCCTGGAGCGTTTCGATGCCGGACGCATGGCCCGGGAGGGCAAGGAGCGCTGGTGGAACCAGACGCTGTGCCGGGTCAACGACTGCGTGGCCCGGCTGGGGGTGTTCGAGGGGGAGTTCCACTGGCACAAGCACGACCGCGAGGATGAAGTGTTCTTCGTGCTGGAGGGGCGCCTGCTCCTGGACCTGGAGTCGGGCACGGTGGAACTCGAGCCGCACCAAGGCATCTGCGTGCCCAAAGGGGTCCTGCACCGCACCCGCGCGTCCCAGCGCGCGGTGGTGCTCATGATGGAGGCGGCCACCGTCACGCCCACGGGCGACTAGGGGGTTTCGGACAGCCGGACGGAGGCCGGCGACAGGTTGGCGATCACCTTGAGGAGGGTCCGGCGCAACTGCACCTTCTCCGTTTCGGTGAGCCCCGCTTCCAGGTCCTGTCCCAGTTCTTCCGCCAGGGCGTCCAGGGCCGGAGCCACTTTGGCCCCATCCTTGGAGATGCTGACGATGTTCCGCCGCCCGTGCGCCGGGTCCGGGACGGAATCCACGAGACCTTTGTCCTGCAGGGTCTTGACGATCCGGCAGGCGGTGGGGTCGTCCATGAAAACCCACTGGGAAAGGCAGTGGAGGGACATGGGTCCCGTGGCCGACAGCACCCGCAGGATCCAGCCTTGCTGGGGCGTCAGTCCGTAGGCGGCGAACCGGCCCCAGAAACCCTGGCGGATCTGCCGCCGGGCCGTGCCGATGAGCTTCACCAGCGGTGCGTTCACGTCCAGGGGAGGCGGAAGAGGATCTTGCATAAGCAAGATTATAGCCCCAATCCGGATCCTACCAGTAGCCGCAACCCACCACCCGGTTCCGGCCCCGGGCCTTGGCTTCGTACATCCAGCGGTCCGCCTCCTCCACCAGGGTGTGACAGGGCCGGCCCTGGGAGGGCCGGCGGGCCGTGGCCAGGCCCACGCTCACCGAGACCTGCCTGGAGATGGGCGAATAGGCGTGGGGCAGGGCCAGCTCGGCCATCTGCGCCATGATCTGCTCGGCGACGATCCTGGCCCCGTCCTGGTCCGTCTCGGGGAGCAGGCAGATGAACTCCTCGCCTCCGTACCTGGCCGCCAGGTCTGCCGGCCGGCGCAAGGCCCGGTCGAACACCTTGGCCACCGACCGCAGGCACTCGTCCCCCCGCCCGTGCCCGTAGCCGTCATTGTAAGCCTTGAAATGGTCCACGTCGCCCATGACCAGGGACAGGGGCTGGCCGTTGCGGCTGCAGCGCTGCCACTCCATCTCCAGGTACTGGTCGAACCGGCGCCGGTTGGCGATGCCCGTGAGCCCATCCAGGAGCGACAGGTTGCGCAGGCGGTCCTGCTGGTGCTTGAGCTCCAGCTGGTTGCGCACCCGGGCAGCCAGGACCGGAGGGCTCACGGGCTTGAGGATGAAATCGATGCCGCCCGCCTCCAGGGCGCGCATCTCCTCCGCCTCACCGCCCAGGGCGGTGAGGAACAGCACCGGGATCTCCCGGGTGCGGGAGTCCTCCTTGAGCCGGCGGCACACGTGGAACCCGTCCAGGTCCGGCATCATCACGTCCAGCAGGATCAGGTCCGGACACCACTGCAGGGCCAGGGCGAGACCTTCCTCGCCGGTTTCCGCGGTGAGCACCCGGTAGCGCGGGCAGAGTTGGCCGCCCAGCAGGTGGCACAGGGTCCTTGAGTCGTCCACCACCAGCAGGGTGTCGGCGCCTTCCGGCGTCGCCTGGGCCGCCGGACCGGCCTCGGATGCGGCGCTGCGGTGGAACGGGATGCTGTCCGGAGCCCGGCGGCACGGATCCGCGGCCGGTCCCGCGCCCTGTTCCGGCATCCAGATGAAGAAGCGGGTGCGCCCGCCGTCCTGGGCGGCGAACCCCACTTCCCCGCCCAGGAACCGCTCCCCCAGGAACCTGGCGCCGTAGGCACCCAGGCCCTGCCCGGAGTTGCCCTTGGTGCTGAAGCAGCGCTGGAAGATCTGCCCGGCCACCTCGGCGGGGATGACCCCGGGGTTTTCCACCAGGAAGCCCCGGCGTCCGTCCCGGCGCTCGTGCCAGACCCTCACCGTGCCCCCCTCGGGAGTGGCTTCCAGGGCGTTCTTGACCAGGTTCACCAGCACCCGGGTCAGGAGCACCGGGTTGCAGACGAAGGGCTCCGGTGTCGCCGGCAGGATCTCCAGGCGCCGCCCTTCGGCCGCACCGCACACGGAAAAGAACCGGCCCAGCCGGTTCAGGATCTCGTCCGCTCGGGCCTCCCGCCTGACCCTCCCCATGCCGCCGTCCTCCTGGCTGAGGAGCAGGCGGTGGTTCTGGATCTCGTCCATCATCTGGCGGGCCAGCTCCTGGACCAGGCCGGCGGCCTCCCGGGAATCCCCGCCCGGGCCCCCCAGGCGGCGGGCGATGCCGTCCAGCCCGCCCACCAGGTTCAGGAGGTCGTGCAGGAAAACCTGGTCCAAGGTTTCCCGGCGCTTCTGGCCGGTGACGTCCATGAAGACGAACAGGAGAAGGTCCTGGCGCCCCACCCGCAGGGGCTCGCTGGCGACCCGGAACTGGCGTGGGCGGACCAGCCCGTCCGGGCCGGGGCCGCAGTGGAACCACTCCCCCGGGGCGAGCAGGCGCAAACGCTCCGGGCTGGTGAGGCCCAGGGCCTCCAGCACTGCTCCATGCCCCGCCAGCACCTGCCGGTCCTGGGTGAGGATCAGGGCGTACCCCGGGATGGCGTCCAGGATCGCCCGGGCCACCGGATTCTCCACCATCGACTCCGCCAGGCCACGCATCCGTTCAAGGCCCGTCCGGGATTCCGGAGCGAGGCAACGCAAGGTGTCGGGCTCCCTCAGTTGGGCCATGAGTGCCTCGGATGGTGGCTGGGGATGTCTTAAAGGGGTCAGTCAAAGGGGTGTCTTAGAGAAATCAAAATAGGAATGCACTCAAGTTGCATCCGGGAAGGGCGGCCCGTCAAGGGGCGATTGAGATTAATTCGCATTCAAATCATCCGGGACTCCGGTCAGAGCGAGAATCGTACCGGTCACCATGGGCGGGTGACCCCTGGGGGAGTTTCCCCTTTGCGGCCGGGTCCGCCCTGGGAGCATCCTGGTGCATGTCCCCTTGACAGATCCCTTCACCCCGTGGGCGCTTTGGCTGCTCGGCCGGTGCCCCTAGGAGCAGCCATGACTGAACCCCAAAGCCTGCGCCGATCCCTGGAAGCTATCGTCGGCCCCGAGAGAGTGCTGGACCGCCCGGTGGAGCGAGTGGCGTTCGCCGCCGACGCCGGGTTCTACCGCCTGATTCCCCGGGCCGTGGCCTTCGCTCAGAGTGTGGAGGAAGTGCGGCAACTGTTCAAGTTCAGTCAGAAGGCCGGAATCCCGATGACCTTCCGGGCGGCCGGCACCAGTCTGTCCGGGCAGGCCATCAGCGACGGCATCCTGGTGGAGGTGGCCCGGCACTGGCGCACCATCCAGGTGCTGGACGACGGTGCCCGGATCCGGGTCCAACCGGGGGTGATCGGCGCCCACGTGAACTTCGCCCTGCAGCGCTACCGGGCCAAGATGGGGCCCGACCCGGCGTCCATCAACACCTGCACCGTGGGCGGGATCCTCTCCAACAACTCCAGCGGCATGTGCTGCGGAGTGGTCCAGAACGCCTACCACACCCTGGATTCCCTCACCTTCGTGCTGCCTTCGGGCACGGTCATCGACACCGCCGCCCCGGACGCGGACGAGGCGTTCCGCCGCCAGGAGCCGGCCCTGGCCCAGGGCCTCCTGGACCTGAAGCGGGAGATCGAGACCAACGCCATGCTGGCCGCCCGGATCCGCAGCAAGTACCGCACCAAAAACACCACCGGCTACTCCCTCAACGCCTTCCTGGACTATTCCCGCCCCGTGGACATCTTCCGCAACCTGCTGGTGGGGTCCGAAGGCACGCTCGCATTCATCGCCGAGGCGGTGCTGCGCACGGTGCCGGACCTGCCGGTGAAGGTCACCGGCTTCCTCCTGTTCCCGGACATCCATGCGGCCTGCGCCGCCATCGTGCCGCTGCGGGACGCGGGCGCCGCGGCCCTGGAATTGCTGGATAGGGCGTCCCTGCGCTCGGTGGAGGACCAACCGGGCATCCCGGAACGCATCAAGAGCCTGCCCGAGGGCGCGGCGGCGCTGCTGGCGGAATTCCAGGGCACCGACCCGGCCAGCCGCCCGGAACTGGAGGGCCGGGCCCTGGGCGCCTGCGCGGCCTTGACCCTGCTGGAACCGGCGGCGTTCACCCACGACGCGGACCTGCAGGCCCAGTACTGGAAGATCCGCTCCGGTACCTTCCCTTCGGTAGGGTCGGTGCGGGCCCGGGGCACCACGGTGATCATCGAGGACGTGGCCTTCCCCATCGAGCACCTGGCCGACGCGGCGGTGGACCTGACCCGCCTGTTCAAGGAGTACGACTATCCGGAGGCCATCATCTTCGGCCACGCCAAGGACGGCAACCTGCACTTCGTCATCACCCAGTCCTTCAACGACCAGGCGGCAGTGGACAAGTACAAGCGCTTCATCGACGCCGTGGTGGACCTGGTGGTGAAGAAATACGACGGCGCCCTCAAGGCCGAGCACGGCACCGGACGCAACATGGCCCCGTTCGTGGAGACCGAGTGGGGCCCCGAAGGCAAGTCCATCATGACCCGCCTCAAGGCCCTGGTGGACCCGGCCAGGCTGCTCAACCCCGGGGTGATCCTCAACGACGATCCCAACGCCCACATCTCCCGCCTCAAGGCCATGCCGGCGGTGGAGGAGGAAGTGGACAAGTGCATCGAGTGCGGCTACTGCGAGCCCAAGTGCCCCAGCCGGGAGCTCACCTTCACCCCGCGCCAGCGCATCGTGGTGCGCCGGGAAATGACCCGCCTGGGCCTCACCGGCGAGGACCCCGCCCTCAAGGCCTCCCTGCAGGACGCCTACCAGTACATGGCGGTGGACACCTGCGCCGCCGACGGCCTGTGCGCCACCGCCTGCCCGGTGTCCATCGACACGGGCGCGCTCATCAAGCGCCTGCGCCGCACCGCCCACTCGGCCCGGGCCAACGCCCTCGCCCTGAAGGTGGCCCGCAACTTCGCCCTGGCGGAGCCCCTGGTGCGCATGGGCCTGCGCTCCGGGCACCTGGTGCAGCGCCTGTTCGGCCCCGGCCCCATGGTGGCCATCACCCGGCTGCTGCGCGCCGCCGCCGGCACGGCCACGCACCAGTGGAGCCGGGAGATGCCCCGGGCCGCCAAGGCCAAGCTCCCGGCCACGCCAGCCGAAGGAGCCGAGGCCATCTACTTCCCCGCCTGCATCTCCCGCCTCATGGGCGCCCTGCCCTTCGAATCCCGGGAGCAGAGCCTGCCCGAGGTGCTGGTGGCCCTGGCCCGGCGGGCCGGGGTGGGCTTGCACATCCCCGACGACCCCCAGGGCGTGTGCTGCGGGGTGCCCTTCAGCTCCAAGGGCTACGCCGAGGCCCACGCCTTCTCGGTGAACCAGGCGGTGGAGCGGTTCTGGCGCTGGAGCCGGGAGGGCCGGCTGCCGGTGGTCATGGACACCTCCCCCTGCACTTACGGCCTCAAGACCTGCCGCCCGTACCTGACGCCCGAGAACCAGGCCCGCTTCGATTGCCTGCGCATCGTCGACTCGGTGGAGTTCGTCCACGACCGGCTGCTGCCCAAGCTGACCGTGACGCGCAAGCTGGGTTCGGTGGCCCTGCACCCGGTGTGCTCGGTCACCAAGATGAACCTCACTTCCAAGCTGGAGGCCATCGCCAAGGCGTGCGCCGAGGAGGTGGTGATCCCCAGGGACGCGGGCTGCTGCGGGTTCGCCGGGGACCGGGGCTTCCTGTTCCCGGAACTCACCGCTTCGGCCACCAGGCATGAAGCGGAAGAAGTGTGCGCGCGCACCTTCGACGGGCACTTCTCCAGCAGCCGAACCTGCGAAGTGGGGATGACCCGGGCGACAGGGCAGATCTACCGGAGCTTCCTGTACCTGCTGGAAGCGGCCACGCGTTGAGGAAGTACCAGAACCGGCCCGGCCCGGCTCAATGCCCGGGCGGGTGCAAGAAAAAAAAATCATCGCAGGGGACACAGAGGAGCAGAGGACGCGGAGCCAGCACCATTCATCCGGGTTCCGAGCCGTCGCCGCATGGGCCCTGGCCCCGCCTGCGGCGGGGTTCCCGGGCGGAGCCCAGGAAGTTTTCCAGGAGCAAGGCCGGAAAACACGCCAGCGTGTTTTCCGGCCTTGCTCCTGGAAAACCCGGGGGCCATGCTCTCCGGGGGATGGGTGGTGCGGCTCCGCGTCCTCTGCTCCTCTGTGTCCTCTGCGTCATTGCAGTTTGCCCGGGTGCCGCCGTCACGCTGCGCTGGGGCGCAGTGACCCGGCAGGACAGGATCAGGTGGGTCCGGAAACCTCCACCATGACGCCGGACCCGCACACCCAGGTTGTTCAGATCCCCAGCAGCTCCTTCAATCGCCCCAGGAACCTCCGGCTCACCGGCACCTGCCGGCCGGAGCGGGTCCTGAGCAGGGCGGTGGAGGGGTCCTCCCGGACGATCTCGTCGATCTGGCGGATGTTCACCAGGAACTGCTTGTGGCAGCGCACCAGGTGCTGGGCCTTGGCCTCCAGCACAGTGAGGGTCAGCTCGGTGAGGAACTCCCCCTTGGCGGTCACCACGTGCACCCCGGTCTCCGAGGAGCGCACGAACTCCACGTCGGCGGCGTCGATGAGCTTGATGCTGTGGGCGCTGATGCAGGGGATCCGCTCGATGGGGGGGCCGTCGTACTTGGGGTGCCGGCCCTCGCCCAGGAAGCGCCGCAGCCGGGCCACGGTGCGGGCCAGGCGCTCCGGCTGCACCGGCTTGAGCAGGTAGTCGATGGCGTTCTTCTCGAAGGCGCTGACGGCGTACTCGTCGTAGGCGGTCACGAAGACCACGCAGGGCATGATCTCCTCGTCGATCATGCTCAGCATCTTCAGGCCGTCCACCTTGGGCATCTGGATGTCCAGGAACACCACGTCCGGCCGGACGTCCCGGATGGCGCGCAGGGCCTGGATGGCGTCCGGGCAGGAACCCACCACGGTGAATTCCCCCGTCTCCGCCAGGAGGGCCTCCAGCTCCTCCCGGGCGGGCAGTTCGTCGTCCACCACCAGCGCTCGCATCATCCGTGCACCTCCCGGGGCAAAGAGGCCGATCCGGCGCCGGACCCAGGCCCGGCCCAGAAAATATACCAGTTCACCGCCCTTCCGGCCCGCGCCGGGCCGCCGGTCAGGTCCGGGTTTCGACCGGTGACCGGGTGCCGGCTGCCGCTGGCCAGGTTTGTCCACCCCGGAGCCGGGTGCCGCAGGATGCTTTTCTGATCAATTCTTGACACCCGCGTGACCGACCTGCTTCCGCCGCCGGATGCGGAGCTTCCTGCGGCCGGTGCCCCTGCTCACCGGCCGCTTCCGCCCTGGCCCCCGCCCACCCCAACCCCTTCGGAGATCCCCATGAACGAATCCTCCGGCACCCTTGCGGCTTCCGGCAAAGCCCCAGCCCTCGCCAAGGACCAAGCTGCGCCGTCCGCGAACCTGGGCCTGACGGCCCTCATCCTGGTCTGCGTGGCCGTCCTCGCGGTGGCGATCCTGCGGCTCCCCGCTCTGGGCGCGCCCTGGTCCCAGGGCTACGACCCCACCGGGCACTGGTGGCTGTCCACCCTGGTGGCCGCCCTGCCGGTGGTGGTGCTGCTGGGCTCCCTGGCCATCTTCCACGTGAAGGCGCACCTGGCGGCCCTGCTGGGCCTGGCCACGGCCCTGCTCACCGCCACCCTGGGCTTCCACATGCCGGCCCGGGCGGCCGGGGCCACCGCGGTGTACGGCGCCGGCTTCGGGCTGATGCCCATCGGCTGGATCATCATCAACGTGATCTTCATGTACGTCCTGACGGTGGAGACCGGCCTGTTCAAGACCTTGTCCGAGAGCCTGACCAGCATCACCCAGGACCGCCGGCTGCAGCTGCTCCTGATCTCCTTCTGCTTCGGCTCGTTCTTCGAGGGCGCCGCCGGCTTCGGCACCCCGGTGGCGGTCACCGCGGCCATCCTCATCGGCCTGGGCTTCAAGCCCCTGCAGGCCTCGGGGCTGTCCCTGATCGCCAACACCGCTCCGGTGGCCTTCGGCGCCCTGGGCATCCCCCTGCTCGCCCTGAACGGCGTCACCGGCATCAACCTGATGGTGCTCAGCGCCAACGTCGGCCGGATCCTCACCCCCTTCTGCATCCTGGTGCCGTTCTGGCTCATCTGGGCCTTCGCCGGCTTCCGGGGCATGCTGGAGGTGTGGCCCCCGATCCTGGTGGCCGGGGTCAGTTTCGCCATCACCCAGCTGCTGGTCTCCAACCTGCACGGGCCCTGGCTGGTGGACATCGCCGCTTCGGTGGTCTCCATGGGCTGCCTGATCGCCTTCCTGTTCATGTGGAAGCCCAGGCGGGTCTGGACCCTGGACGGCGAGGCCGCCCCCGCGGCCAAGGCTGCCGCCGCGCCCACCTCCGCGGGCCAGGTGGTGAAGGCCTGGACCCCCTGGGTGATCCTGAGCGTGCTGGTGGGCCTGTGGGGCACCCCGGCCGTCAAGACCGCCCTGGACCGGCTCTCCATGCCCAAGTGGCCGGTGCACGGCCTGCACATGCTGGTCCAGCGCATGCCCCCGGTGGTCCAGAAACCCACCCCCGAACCGGCCGTGTTCGTGCTCAACTGGCTCTCCGCCACCGGCACCGGGATCCTCCTGGCGGCGGTGCTGTCCGGGATCATCGCCGGGCTCGGCTTCGGCAAGCTGGTCAAGCTGTACGGCAGGACCCTGGTGAAGGTGCGATTCTCCCTGCTGACCATCGCGGCCATGCTGGCGGTCGGCTTCCTGACCCGCTACTCCGGGCTGGACGCCACCATGGGCCTGGCCTTCGCCCGCACCGGGGCCCTGTACCCCTTCTTCGGCACCATGCTGGGCTGGCTGGGGGTGGCCCTCACCGGCTCCGACACGTCCTCCAACGTGCTGTTCGGCAGCCTGCAGAAGATCACCGCCCAGCAGATCTCGGTGCAGCCCAGCCTGATGGCCTCCGCCAACAGCGTGGGCGGGGTGATGGGCAAGATGATCGACGCCCAGAGCATCGTGGTGGCCTCCACCGCCACCCAGTGGTATGGCCACGAAGGCGACATCCTGCGCTACGTGTTCTTCCACTCCATCGCCCTGGCGGCGCTGGGCGGCTGCGCGGTGTTCCTCATGGCCTACGTCTTCCCATTCGTGAATCTCGTGGTCCGGTAGAATTTCAATCAGGCCGGAGGTGCCTTCATGGAATCCCTCTTCGAAACGTTCAAGGCGCGGGCGGAAGCGGTCAGCGCGGAAGTGCACCGGTTTCCCACCCGGCAGGGCGCCTTCGGGTTCATCCTCGGCCTGCTCAAGGAGCAGCAGGTGCTGGAGGGCCCCCAGGGCGGCGCCCTGTGGGCGCCCGGCAGCTTCCTGGACGGCGCCGCCCGGGAGCGCCTGGAAGGCGAGGCCCCCGGCATCGGTTTCCAGGTGACCCGCGAGGCCGCGGCGGCGGCCCGGGTGGGCATCAGCCAAGTGGATTGGGGCATCGCCGCCACCGGCACCCTGGTGGCGGACGCCGCCCCGGTGGAACAGCGGCTGGTCTCCACCCTCCCGCCCATCCACGTGGCCCTGGCCCAGACCGGCAGGATCCTGCCGGACCTGGCCGGAGCCATGGAGCACCTGGATCCGGCGCGGTCCGCCTACCTTTCCTTCATCACCGGCCCCAGCCGCACCGCCGACATCGAGCGGGTGCTCACCATCGGCGCGCACGGGCCGGAGCGGCTGATCGTAGTGTTCGTGGATGATCCGGAGAGGGGGCATTGATGCAATCGACCTTCAGGAAGTCCATCAGCGTCGCCCTCCAGAACCCCAACCTGGCCGGCGCCCTGGGGCGGTTTTCCGTGGCCTACCGGGAAGGCCGGGCCAAGGCGTACGAAGGCATCGACTTCGAAGCGGTGCGGGCGCGCATCCGGGAGGTCAAGTCCGACGCCGCCGGCCGCCTGGATGAGCTGGCGGAGATCTTCAAGCGCCGGGCCGAGGCCCGGGGCGCCAAGGTGTTCCGCGCCAGCGACCCGGCCCAGGTGAGGCAGTACATCCTGGACCTGGCCAAGGCCCGGGGCGTGGCCCGGATCGTCAAGTCCAAGTCCATGGCCTCGGAGGAGATCCACCTGAACGAGCACCTGCGGGAGGGGGGCATCGAGGTGGCCGAGACGGACCTGGGGGAGTGGATCATCCAGCTGGCCCACCAGACCCCGTCCCACATGGTCATGCCCGCCATCCACATGACCAAGGAGGAGGTCACCGAGGTGTTCAACCAGGAGGTGGAGCCCGGGCAGACCCCGGACATCCCCAGGCTGGTGCAGTTCGCCCGGACCAAGCTGCGCCCCAAGTTCCTGGAGGCGGACATGGGCATCTCCGGGGCCAACATCGCGGTGGCCGAGACCGGCAGCCTGGTGATCGTCACCAACGAGGGCAACGCCCGCCTGGTCACCACCCTGCCCCGCATCCACGTGGCCATCGTCGGAGTGGAGAAGCTGGTGGCCGCCTTCCGGGACATCGAGCCCATCCTCACCGCCCTGCCCCGCAGCGCGACCGCCCAGCTGCTCACCAGCTACGTGTCCATCATCACCGGACCGGTGCCCAACACCGACGGGACCCCCAAGGAACTGCACATCATCCTCATGGACAACCGGCGCTCGGACATGGCCCGGGATCCCAAGTTCAAGCAGGCGCTCCAGTGCATCCGCTGCGCCTCCTGCCTGAATGTGTGCCCGGTGTTCCGCCTGGTGGGCGGGCACGTGTTCGGCAAGACCTACACCGGCGGCATCGGCACCATCCTCACCGCCTGGTTCGACGCCCTGAAGCAGTCCGAGGACATCCAGGGGCTGTGCATCCAGTGCGGCAACTGCAAGGTGGTCTGCCCGGGCCTGATCGACATCCCCGAGCTGATCCTGGAGCTGCGCCGGCGCCTGGCGGTGGAACAGGGCCAGCCGGCCCTGCAGAAGGCCATCTTCGCGGTGGTGAACAACCGGCGCATGTTCCACGCGGTGCTGCGGGCCGCCTACCTGGGCCAGAAGCCCTTCGCCAGGGACGGGTTCATCCGCCACCTGCCCTTCTTCCTGGGCCAGCTCACCGAGTTCCGCAGCCTGCCGGCCATCGCCCCGGTGCCGTTCCGGGACCTGGTGAAGCGCATCCGGCAGCCCAAAGGCCTGGAGAAAGCCGCGTTCTATTCCGGCTGCCTGATCGACTTCTCCTATCCGGAACTGGGCGAGGCGGTGGTGCGGATCCTGAACCAGGCCGGCATTGAAGTGGTCTTCCCGGAGGGGCAGACCTGCTGCGGCGCGCCCGCCCGCTACAGCGGCGCCTACGAGGTGGCGGCCCAGAACGCCCAGGACAACATCCAGGCCCTGCTGGCCGAGGACGTGGCCTACGTGGTGTCCGCCTGCCCCACCTGCACCGTGGCCCTCAAGCAGGACTTCGCGGCCGTGTTCGAGAGCCTGGGCATGACCGCCCGCCTGGAGGGCGCGGCCCGCCTGGCCGCCAAGGCGGTGGACTTCTCCACCCTGGTCCGGCGCCTGGTGGACGAAGGCCGCCTGTCCTTCAAGGACGGGGCGGACCTGGGCCGGCTCACCTACCACGACTCCTGCCACCTCAAGCGCACCCTGGACGCCTGCCAGGCCCCCCGGGACCTGCTGGCCCAGGCCGGCTACCGGCTGGAGGAGATGACCGAGTGCGACATGTGCTGCGGCATGGGCGGCTCATACTCCCTCAAGCTCCCGGAACTCTCGGCCCCGATCCTGGAGCGCAAGCTGGGGAACATCAAGGCCGCCCAAGTGCCCCTGGTGGCCATGGACTGCCCTGGCTGCGTCATGCAGATCCGGGGCGGGCTCGACAAGGACGGCGCCCGGGTGCGGGTGGAGCATACGGCGCGGCTGCTGGCGGACCGGCTGGAGCCGGACGGACCCTGAGCCGTGTTCCGCGTCCCGTACGTCGTCCAGCTGTTCCAGACCCTGTCGGCCTTCCTGGTCCTGTTCTACCTGTACTGCGAGTCGCCCGCCTTCCAGCCGCTCACCGCCGACGGCGCCCGGTCCCGGGGCAAGGTGCGCCTGTACCTGCTGTTCACCGCCATCACCATCCTGGGCAACTACCTGGGCACGCCGGTGCTGCGGGGCGGCGCCCTGCTCAACGCCCGGGCGGTGGGCTCGACCCTCGCGGGGCTCCTGGGCGGCCCGGTCCTGGGCGCCCTGGTGGGGATCTCGGCGGGGCTGCACCGCATGACCCTCGGCGGCGCCGCCGCCTTCGCGGGGGCCGTGGCCACCACCCTGGAGGGGTTCGCGGGCGGGATGATCCACCGGTCCCTCAGGAACCGCCCGGAGCTGCTCCTCACCAAGAAAGTGGCCTTCCTGACCGTGCTGGCGGGGGAGATCGTGCACATGGGCATCGTGCTGGCGCTGACCCGTCCGTACGGCGCCGCGGTGGACATCGTCAAGGTGATCAGCCTGCCCATGATCCTGATGAACCCCCTGGGGGCGGCCCTGCTCATGGCCGTGCTCATGCACCGCCAGCGTGACCTGGACCGGGTCGCCGCCGGCTCCTCCGCCGCCGCCCTGCGCGTGGCCCAGCGGGCCCTGGGCCCCATGTCCCGGGGCTTCGGCCCGGGCATGGCGGAGGCGGTGGCCGCCATCGTCCAGGAGGAGACCGGGGTGGGCGGGGTGGCGGTCACCGACACCGAGCGGGTGCTGGGCTACATGGGCATCGGCGCCGACCACCATGGGCCCGGGGTGGCCATCTCCTCCCCGCTCACCCGCCAGGCCATCGCTTCCGGCTCGGTGGTGTTCGCGGACGGGGAGCACCAGGCCTACCACTGCGCCCTGGCCCCGGCCTGCCCCATCCATTCGGCGCTGATCGTGCCCCTGCAGCTGGACGGCAAGGTCATCGGCACCGTGCAACTGTTCGAGCCCCGCAGCCGGCGCTTCCTGAAGCTGAACCGCACCCTGGGCGAGGGGATCGGCGACCTGCTCTCCGCCCAGCTGCTCCAGGCCCGCTACCAGGAGCAGAAGAACCTGCTGGTGCTGGGCGAGCTGAGGCTGCTCCAGGCCCAGGTGAACCCGCACTTCCTGTTCAACTCCCTGAACACCATCGCGGCGGTCCTGCGCAAGGACCCCGGCCGGGGCCGGGAGCTGGTCTTCCACCTGTCCAACTATTTCCGCAAGAACCTCAAGCGCAGCAGTTCCCTGTCCACTCTGGAGGAGGAGCTGGAGCACGTGCGGGCCTACCTGGAGATCGAGAAGGCCCGCTTCGAGGGCCTGCGGGTGGAGGTGGACGTGCCCCCCGAACTGCTGCAGGTGCGCGTTCCCACCTTCACCCTGCAGCCCCTGCTGGAGAACGCCATCAAGCACGGCATCGCCGAACTGCTCTCCCCCGGCGTGGCCCGCATCCGGGCCCGGGAGAAGGACGGGCAGGTGCAAATCGACGTGGAGGACAACGCCGGCACCTTCGAGCCGGACGGGCGCGCCAAGGACGGCCTGGGCCTGCAGATCGTGGAGAAGCGCATCCGCAGCGTGCTGGGGGCCGCGGCGGGCCTGGACATCCACTGCGAGCCCAACCGCCTGACCCGGGTCACCGTCCGGGTGCCGCTCGCCCAGCCCGGGCAGCCCTGGCCGCACTGATAGAATCGACTGATCGCGGCGGGAGGAGCATGGCGTTGGTCTTGGCGGGCTGGGCGGCCCTGTGCTACGGGGTGGCCGATTTCTGCGGCGGCTTCGCGGCGCGCCGCAGCGCCCTGCTCCCGGTGCTGGTGCTGTCCCAGGCGGCCGGGACCCTGGTGGCCGTGATGGCCGCCCTGGCCTTGGGCCAGGGGGTGTGTTCCCGGGCGGACCTGGGCTGGGGCTTCCTGGCCGGGGTCACCGGATCCCTGGGGCTGTTCCTGCTGTATGGCGGGCTCGCCCGCAGCATCGTGGCCATCGTCTCGCCCGCCTCGGCGATGGTGGCCGCCCTCCTGCCGGTGCTGTTCGGACTGCTGCTGGGGGAGCGGCCCCCGGCTCCGGCGGTGGCGGGCGCGGCGCTGTGCTTCCCGGCCATCCTCCTGCTCACCTGGGACGGGGACCGCTCGACCCGCGGGGGGCCGGCCGCCCGCACCGCCCTGGGTTACGGGCTCCTGGCGGGGCTGGGCTTCGGCTGCTTCTTCATCACCCTCTCCCGCACCCACGCCCAGGCCGGGGCCTGGCCCCTGGTGGCGGCCCGGGCCGCCTCCCTCACGGCCTTCGCGGGCGCCCTGCTGGTCTCCCGGCAGCCCTTCCGGATCTCCCGGGCGGACCTTCCCCCGGCTCTGGCCTCGGGTGCCGCGGACATGGGCGCCAACGTGCTCTTCCTGCTGGCCGCCCACGGGGGGATGCTGTCCCTGGTGTCGGTCATCGCCTCCCTGTACCCGGCCCCCACGGTGCTCCTGGCCGGGATCTTCATGCACCAGCGGGTCCCTCCCATCCGCCTGGCCGGCCTGGCCCTGGCGCTCACGGGCGTGGCCCTCATCAGCCTGCGGTGACCGGCACCCCTAGCCGCAATGCAGGTACCGGTTCACCAGCGCCTTCAGGGAGTCGGCATTGCCGAACAGCCGCTCGCTCATGTTGTAGTCGTCGAAGGCCTTGAGGCCCTTGATGACGGAGTCGATCAACCCGGCCGGGAACACCCCGCCCTCCTCGTACCGGGCCCGTTCCCGCTCCAGGCACTGGGCCGATTCCCAGCAGGACGCGGGCAGCTGCTTGAGGCCCGCCACCTTGGTGGCGTCGGCCTGCACGAACAGCTGGTCGGCCACCTTGAGGGCGTCCGGGAGCTCCAGCCCGTGGCGGGCGGCCACGGCCATGCCGGCCAGGAGGAGATGCACGTTGGCGCTGCCGTCCGGGCTGCGCAGCTCCACCGTCTGGGTATCCTCCCAGGTCCGGTCCAGGGCCGGCTCCAGGGGATTGGCGTTCCGCAGCATCTTGTCCCCGATGCCCTGCCAGCCCAGGGGCACCCGCACCATCACCGAGCGGTTCCGGTCCCCCCAGCAGATGCTGGTGGGCGCCTCCTGGTGGGGCACCAGGCGCAGGAAGGAGGTGGGGACGGTGTTGCCGAAGGCGGTGAGGGACTCGGCGCTGGTCAGGAACCCGGCGATCACCTTGCGGGCGGTCTCGGTGAGGCCGCGGCCGCCGGCCATGGCGTTGACTCCGTCGCGCATGAACCGGGTGTGGATGTGCAGCCCGCTGCCCGCCTGCCCAGCGATGATCTTGGGCGCGTAGCTCACCTCCAGGTTGTGCCGGTAGGCCACCTCGCGCAGGGCCCACTTGGCGGTCACCAGCTGGTCGGCGGCTTCCTCGATGGGCATCGGCAGGAACTCGATCTCGTGCTGCACCATTTCCAGGTCGCCGGAGATGATGTTGCCCACCTCCGCATGGCCGTACTTGATGCTGCCGCCCATTTCGCTGATCACCTGCATGGCCTCCCGGCGCACCAGGCCCCATTTGGAGAACGGGTGCGATTCGTGGTAGCCCTTCTGCTCGACGATCGGATAGATCCGGTCCACTTCCGAGAACAGGTAGTACTCCAGCTCGCCCAGCGCCTCCATCACCAGCCCGGTGCGCTCCTTCAGCAGCCGCTGGGCCTTCTGGAGGATGAACTCGGGGGCGCTCTCCAGGGGGTTCCCGCGCCAGTCGTAGAAGCTGCAGATCAGGTCCAGGGTGGGGACTTCGGTGAAGGGGTTGACGAAGGCGGTGCGGTAGCGGGGCACCACGTACAGGTCGCTGGAGTCGGCGGAGACGAACGGGAACAGGCTGGAGCCGTCCACCCGCTCGCCCATGGCCAGCACCCGCTCCAGGTGGGCCTTGCTGTTGATGACGAAGTTCAGCTTCTTCAGGCGGCCGTCCCCGGCCACGTAGCGGAAGTTCACCATCCGGATGTCGTTCTGTTCGATGAACCGGATGATGTCCTGGCGGGTGAATTCCGCCGCCGGCTTCTGCAGGGCCTTGACCACCTTGTTGGGATTGAGGGCGAGTTGGTCGTTCATGGCTGTTGCTCCTGGGTTGCGGTGAGCGGGAAGGTAGGAAACATCCATTTTGGGTTGGTCCATTTTGAACCGATTCCACGCATCGGGAAGCGTTGCCTGGAACTCCCTTGCGAACCGCAAAGGACAAGGGCGGCTGGGCTCCCCGTCCGTCCATGCAGTACGATGGGGGGGACCGTGCCCGTATTGGCCAGCCTGCAGAGGAGTCCACCTATGACCGAGAACGATGTGCTGGGCACCTGGCCGGCCGTGGTGGCCATCCGCGCGCTGGCCCCGGTGGTGCACAACATCACCAATTACGTGGCCATGAACAATACCGCCAATGCCCTCCTGGCGCTGGGCGCCTCCCCGGTGATGGCCCACGCGGAAGAGGAGGTGGCCGAGATGGTGGGGATCGCCTCCGCCCTGGTGATCAACATCGGCACCTTGAGCCGGGAATGGATCCAGGCCATGCACCGGGCCGCCGAGGCGGCCGTGGCCCGGGGCATCCCCATCGTCCTGGACCCGGTGGGCGCCGGCGCCACCACCTACCGCACCAGCACCGCCCGGAACCTGGTGAGCGCCTTCCGCCCGGCCATCATCCGCGGCAACGCCTCGGAGATCATGGCCGTGTGCGGGGACGCGGCGAAGACCAAGGGGGTGGACAGCAGCGAGGCCTCCCACGACGCCCTGGCCGCCGCCAGGTCCCTGCACGAGACCTGGGGCTCGGTGGTGTGCGTGAGCGGCGCCACCGACTACATCGTCGGCGGCGGGGTCCCGGTGCGTGTGCACAACGGCCACCCCATGATGACCCGGGTGACCGGCCTGGGCTGCACCGCCTCGGCCCTGTGCGGCGCGTTCGCCGCCGTCACCCCGGACCGGGTCCGGGCCGCCGCCCAGGCCATGGTGGTGATGGGCGTCGCCGGCGAGATGGCGGCCGAGGGGGCCCCGGGCCCGGGCTCCCTGCAGGCCCGGTTCCTGGACGCCCTCTACTGCCTGGACGCCGGGGACCTGGCCGGCCGGGCCCGGGTGGAGGCCTGACGTGCGCGGGCTGTACCTGGTCACCGACCGGGGCCTGTGCGGGGCCCGCCCCCTGGAGGAGGTGGTGGCCGAAGCGGTGGCGGGCGGGGTGGCCTGCGTCCAGCTGCGGGAGAAGGACCTGGACACGCGCCGGTTCCTGGACCTGGCCCGGCGCCTGAAAGGCCTCCTGGCCCCCGCGGGGGTGCCCCTGGTCATCAACGACCGCCTGGACGTGGCCCTGGCCGGAGGCGCCGACGGGGTCCACCTGGGCCAGGAGGACCTGCCCTGCGACCTGGTGCGCTCCATCCTGGGCCCCAAGGCCATCGTGGGCCTGTCCGTGGAGACCTGGGAGGACGTGGAGCGGGCCCAGGACCTGGACGTGGACTACCTGGGGGTCAGCCCGGTGTTCCAGACCCCCACCAAGACTGACACCAAGGCCCCCTGGGGCCTTGAGGGCATCCGCCGGATCCGGGCCTTCTCCCGTCATCCCCTGGTGGCCATCGGCGGCCTGGACGCCGCCAACGCCCGGGACGCAGTGCGGGCGGGGGCCGACGGCATCGCCGTGGTGTCCGCCATCTGCGCCAGCCCCGAACCCCGGGAGGCGGCCCGGGAACTGGCCCGGATCATCCAGGCGGCCTTGACGGCGCAGCGGTAACGTTCGCGCCTTCCGGAAGCGCCGCCCCGCAGCCGGGTCAAGCCAGGAACGCGAGCCACCCGGCGGCCAGGGCCAAGGTGCCCAGAGTCACCGGAATCCCCACTTTGGCGTGGGTGCGCCAGTCCACCTCCACCCCCACCTGCTTCGCCTGGTCCACCACGATCATGTTGGCGACGCTGCCGACCAGGATGAAGTTGCCGGCGAAGGTCGAGGCCAGCGCCAGGATCGGCCCGGCCAGCCGGTGCCCGGCCGCCGGGAGCAGGAGCATGACCGCGGGGACGTTGGAAACCAGGTTGGACAGCAGCGCCGCGGCCCCGAACAGCATGCGGGGATCCCGCAGGTTCAAGCCCCAGGTGGCCAGGTGCTGCATGCCCTGGCCGGCCAGGCCGGTCTCCTGCAGGGCGGCGTTCACCACGAACAGCCCCATGAACAGGACCAGCAGCTGCCAGTCCACCAGGCCCAGCACTTCCCGGGAACCCATGCGCCGGCTGGTGAGAAGGATGCCAGCCCCCGCCAGGGCCACCGCCCCGTGGGGCCAGGGGCCCAGGATGAAGGCAGTGATGACGCCCAGGAGCACCAGCGTCGCCTTGAGGGTCTGCCATCGGTTGAAGGGCACGGCCGCCACCTGGGGCACGGCTCCCGGCCCGGCCCACCGGCCCCGCCACATCCAGGCGACCACCCCCCACACCAGGCCCAGCCCCAGGATGGCAGGCACCCCGCCCTCCGCCAGGTAGCCGTGGAAAGACAGCTTCAGGGCCTGGCCGATGAGCATGTTCTGGGGGTTGCCGATCAGGGTGGCGGCTGAGCCCACGTTGGCTGCGCAGGCGAGGCCCAGCAGGTAGGGCACCGGGTCCAGGGACCGTTTGCGCGCCAGTTCCACCACCGGCGGGGTCATGGCCAGGCAGACGATGTCGTTGGCCAGCAGGGCGGACAGGACCCCGGCCAGGGCCACCACCCAGCCCAGCAGTTCCGGCGGCTCCAGGCCGGCCCGCGCCAGCCGGGAGGTGATCCAGGTGTAGAACCCGAACAGGCGGAACTGGGCCGAGGCGATCATCAGCCCGAACAGGAGGGCGATGGTGTTCACGTCCACCGAAGCCCAGGCCCGGACGGCGGTGGTCTGGCCCAGGGCCACCAGGGCGATGGCCCCCAGGAGGGCGATCCCGGCCCGGTCCAGGCGCAGCCCCGGGATCTCCCCCAGGATCATGCCCAGGTAGACGCAGATGAAGACCGCCAGGACGATGGAGTGCATAGGTAACCCCGCGGTTGGAGCAGAAACGAGGCCGGCCAAGGTGAGTCAAGGTGCGTTGACCGCAACCCACCGGACAGGATGCCCCAGCCATCAGTACAGGGGTGCGGCGTTTTCTCATCCATTCAAAAAATAATTATTAATGTAATATTTAGCTGGTATTTACCTATTGCGATCCACGTGTCATCTATTATCCTGGTGCTTGTCGGACTTTCATGGGGAAACCCTTTCTGGAGGACGCTGGTGACTGGGCGGCCGGACGGCCTGCGTCAGCGTGCCTTCATCACCGCCTTGTCGGGGAGGCGCGAAAAAGATGGCCAGGAAACAAGGGACGAATCAGGAACGGGACCAGGCTCGGAAAGCCAGAGCGAAAGCCAGGCGGGTGGTGTCCTACTGGGCCGATGGGTGGTTCGGCCCCCAGACCCGCATCCGCCAGGAAAGCATCAGGCAGGTCCTGGGCAGGGACCTGGGCGACGTGGTGGAACGCTACCCCTTGGCGATCCGCAAGGAAGGGAAGAGGAAACTTTGGGACCTGCCGGTCCTGGCGGACAGCCTCGGGTTCGATGACCCGGCGATCATGCTCGACAGTTTGGCTCCCACCGATCCCGGGGCGTGGCTGGACCTGTTCCAGAAGGAGGAGAGGGAAGGCTGCTCCGCGGCTGAAGAGAATGCCATTCGCACGGCCCTGATGCGGATGATGGTCCCCACGTGCGGATCCTTCGAGCTGGCGGCCGATCCCTGGGCCGTCAGGTGGGCCCTCTACCGGGAAAACCTGCTCAAGAGAAAGCTGTAGCCCGCTGCCGCGGAACCCATCGCTGCCCTGGAAATGATGTTCTTCCTTTTGTCGCAGGAGCGAACATGGCCACTCCCGAAAACCGACCAGGACCTGGCCACGCCAGGAGCGGGTTCGCCAGGCTGCTGCGCTGCCATTCGCGCAAGGCCTACTGCCTCCTGGTGAACAGCATCTACCTCATCGCGGCTACCGCCCTGGGCCTGGCGCTGGCTCCGGCGCTGGCCCTGGTCCACGCGCTGTTCGGGTGGGCTTCCCGGATGCCTGTGGTCCCCGCCTACCTGCTCCGGGGCTTCGCCCTGGGGTTGGCCTGGTTCTCGTTCGGCATGGCCTTGCTGGGGGTGGTGGCCCTCTACAACAGGGTCCTGCCGACCCGGCTACACCCCTTCAAGGGGGGATTCTACAGCCCGGCGACCGTCACCTGGTTCCTCCACAACGCCCTGTTCTACCTGGTGCGCTACACGTTCCTGCCCTTCATCACCCTCACCCCCTACGGAGTCTGGTTCCTCAAGGCCATGGGCATGAAGATCGGGCGGCATGCTTTCATCAACACCGAGTACATCAGCGACCCCTCCTTCATCAGCATCGGCGACGACGTGGTGATCGGCGGCAGCGTGCGCATCTGCGCCCACTATGGCGGCGGCGGCAAGCTGGTGATCGCGCCGGTGACCATCGGGCACCGGAGCACGCTGGGCCTGGCCTGCTGCGTGCTGGGCGACGTGGTCATCGGGAACGACGCGGTCATCCTCGCCGAAAGCGTGGTCATGCCCGGAAGCCGGGTCGGCGACGGGGAGACCTGGGGCGGCGTGCCGGCCAGGCTCATCTCCAAAAACGACATGGCGGATTTCAAGCGGGTGATCCGGGGCGAACTGTTCTTCCCGCAGGAATCGAACCGGCCCGTGCCTACGCTGGTCCCCTGACCCGGAGTTGTCCCGGGGACCGGGGGTCCTGGCCATTCCAACCACCCGGGCCGGGGCCATGGACCGGAATCAAACCCATGGACTTCCCGCCCGGTCTGGGGCAAGATTCAGCACGCAAAATCGGCATGATCCAGTGGCAGGGAGCAGCCATGGACTGGGATTTCGTCATCATCGGTTCCGGTTTCGGCGGCAGTGTCAGCGCGCTCCGGTTGACCGAGAAGGGCTATCGGGTGCTGGTCCTGGAGAAGGGGCGCCGGCTCAAGGCCGGCGACTTCCCGGAATCGAACTGGAGCCTCAGGCGGTTCCTCTGGCTGCCCCGGCTGGGTTTCCGTGGCCCGTTCAAGATGACGTTCCTGGAGCACGTCACGGCGCTGTCCGGGGTGGGCGTCGGCGGGGGTTCGCTGGTCTACGCCAACACCTTGCCGGTGCCCAAGGATCCCTTCTTCCAGGCGCCGACCTGGAGCCGCCTGGCCGACTGGAAGACGGAACTGGCCGGGCCCTACCGGACCGTGCAGCGCATGCTGGGTTCCATCAGGAACCCCAAGCTGACCTACCCGGACCAGGTGGTGCGCGAGGTGGGCCGGGAGCTGGGCCGGGAGGACCACTTCGAGCCCACCGACGTCGCCGTCTACTTCGGCCAGCCCGGCGAGACCGTCCCGGACCCCTACTTCGGGGGGGAGGGACCCGGCCGCACCGGCTGCATCCTCTGCGGGGGCTGCATGCTGGGCTGCAACCACGGCGCCAAGAACACCCTGGACCAGAACTACCTGTACCTCGCAGAGAAGCGCGGCCTGCGCATCGAACCCGACACCGAGGCGACCTGGGTCAGGCCCTTGGCCGGGGGCGGCTACGAAGTCACGGCCCGCCAGGGAACCGGACCGGTGCCGGCGCAGAACGCCCGGCGGACCTACACCGCCGGCCGGGTCGTATTCGCCGGGGGGGTGCTGGGCACCGTGCCGCTGCTGCTCAAGCTGAGGGACCATGCCTCCGGGCTCCCGGCCCTCTCCGCCCGCCTCGGCGATTTCGTCCGGACCAATTCCGAGGTGCTGATGGGGGTCGTCACCCCCCGGCGGGACCAGGACCTGTCCCAGGGCATCGCCCTGGGCTCCATCCTCCACACGGACGAGCACTCCCACCTCGAGCCGGTGCGGTATCCGGCCGGAGCCGGGTTCTTCCGCCTGCTCATGCTGCCCCATGCGCCCGGCGACAGGCTGGTGCAGAGACTGGCGAACGCCATGGGCCTGGTGCTCCGCCACCCCATCCGCTCGCTCCAGGCCTACCTGGTGCCCGACTGGGCCAAGTACACGATGATCCTGCTCTACATGAGCACCGTGGACGGGCACCTCCGCCTGCGCCTGGGCCGGGGCCTGCGTACCGGCTTCCGGCGCCGGACCGTGTCCGAACCGGGAGACGGGCCCATGGCCAGGGCCTGGACCCCGGAGGCCACCGACCTGGGCCGGCGCGTGGCCCGGCGCCTGGACGGCTACCCCATCAGCCTGGTCACCGAGACCCTCCTGGGCATCCCCACCACGGCGCACATCCTGGGTGGCGTGCCCATGGGCGATTCGGCCGCGACCGGCGCCATCGACCACCGGCACCGGCTGTTCGGCTACGAGGGCCTCTATGTCGTCGACGGGTCGGCCATCTCCGCCAATCCGGGGGTGAATCCCTCGCTCACCATCGCCGCCCTGGCCGAGCGGGCCATGGCTTTCATCCCGGTCAAAGGGCAGGAGCGGGCCGATGCGCCGGTCTGCCCTTGATCGGCTGGAGGAGCGCCAGCTGGTGGTGGTGACCGGCAAGGGCGGCGTGGGCAAGAGCACCCTCACGGCGGTTCTGGGGCGCCTCATGGCGGGGCGCGGGAAGCGGGTGCTGCTGCTGGAAGTGGACCCCAGGGAATCGCTGCACCAGGCCCTGGGCACCGAGCCTTCGGGGGGCGCCATGGTGGCGGCGGGTCCGGGCCTGACCCTCCAGAACCTCCAGCCGGCCACCGTGATCGAGGGTCTGGTGCGGGAGAAGGTGGGCATCCCCTACCTGGCCAGGAAGATCACCGAGAGCGTCGCCTACCGCCAGTTCGTGGACGCCGCGCCCGGCCTGAAGGAGACCGCCGTGCTGGGCTATGCCTACCGGGTGCTCCAGGGCAGCCGCCGCCCCGTTGCCGACCAGGTGATCCTGGACGCCCCCGCGACCGGGCACAGCGCCACCATGATGGCCGCACCCGGCCTGCTGGCCGAGGCCTGCCAGGGCGGGCAGCTGGGCGGGATGGCCGCCGACCTCGCCGCCTATCTGGCCGATGGTTCCCGCTGCGGGGTCATGGTCGCCACCCTCGCGGAGGAGATGCCGATCCAGGAGACCCTCGAGCTGATCGAACGGCTCCGGTCCGGACCGGGGATCCGGCCCGACCTGGTGGTGGCGAACGGGCTCTACCCCGCCCTGGACCTGGAAGCCGCCGGCGGGCGGAGATCCGATCTCTGGGCAGCCCGGCGGCGGATGAACGAGGCCGAACTGTCCCGCCTGGCCGCCGACTGGGACGGCCCCCTGCTGGAACTTCCCCTCCTGCCCCTGGACCGCGGCCCGGAACTGGTGGCGGCTTTGGCGGCGGCCCTGGCCGAGGTGGACCGGTGAGCCGCGACCTGCTCGGGCGGCACCTCACGGTGGTGGTGGGCGCGGGCGGCGTCGGCAAGACCACCCTCGCGGCCGCGCTGGCCCTGGGCTCGGCGCGGGAGGGGCGCCGGACCCTGGTCATGACCATCGACCCTTCCCTGCGCCTCAAGGATGCGCTCGGGGTTGGGGAAGAGGCCAAGGACGAACCGGTCCGGGTGTTCAAGGCTGGTTCCGGTTTCCTGGACGCCGCCCTGCTGGACGCGAAGCGCACCTTCGACCGGCTGATCCGCACCTATGCGCCGGATGCCCCGGCCGCCCAACGGATCTTCGCCAACCGGTTCTACCAGGACCTGGCCGGCAGCCTTTCGGGAATCCTGGAATACATGGCCATGGAACGCCTGTTCGAGATGCAGGCCTCCGGCTTGTATGAATTTATCATCCTGGACACCCCTCCCATCCGCCAGGCCATGGACTTTCTCCAGGCGCCGGAGCGGATGATGAACCTGGTGGACAGCAAGGCCATCAGGTTCGCACTGGATCCCTGGTGGGACGACCAGGGCAGGCGGAACCTGGCCCTGCGGATCGTTTTCAAGGGGGCCATGGAACTGTCCGATCGCCTCATCGGGCGTCGCTTCCTGGGCGACCTGGTGGAGTTCATCAGGGCCTTCGCGCCGCTGTTCGATGGCTTCCGGAGCCGGGCGGAAGAGGTCCGGAGGCTGCTCAAGGCGGAGGGGACCCGGTTCCTGCTGGTGGCCGGCCCGGGCCCGGACCGGGTTCCGGACGCCATGTTCTTCCTGCGCAAGCTCAAGGAGACCGGGCACCAGACCGGTCCGATCCTGGTCAACCAGGTGCATCCGGACCCGGGTCCGGCCAGGGAGGAGGACCAGGGACGGTCGCTCCTGCGCTACCTGGCGGGCCGGGACCAGCGTGGCCTGGCGCTGCTGGCACGGCTGTTCCCGGGCGAGAAGAGGATCCTGCCGGTCGCCCTGGAGCCGGTCCCGCCCACCAACCTGCAGACGCTGGGGCAGCTGTTCCAGAAACTGGCCGCTACCGAATTGATTTAATTAAATTTTTATTGAAAAATGACGCATTGCGGAAAAAAGACTGGCGGATTTTCCGCAATGCGGCATATTGGGGTCGTGCCGAGGTACTGACATGATCCGCCTGATCAAACGCTATGGTGGTTCGAGCCGCAAACTCTACGATACGGAGGAGAGCCGCTACGTCGCCCTGGAGGAACTCTCCGGGTGGATCCGGGCCGGCCAGGAGCTTCAGGTGGTGGATAGCGCCTCGGGCGAGGACGTCACGGCCCAGACCCTGGCCCAGTGCATCTACGAGGACCAGAGATGGGGCCACTCCATCCTCTCCGGCGAACTGCTGCACCAGATCATCCGCCGGGGCAACCAGGCCCTGGTCAATGGGGTCGGCCAGGTCCAGGCCAAAGTGAACGACCTGGTCCGCGGTTCCGTGGGCCGCCTCGCCCAGGTGGGCGGGACCCAGGAGGACATGGCCCTGCTCCGCCAGAGGCTGAGGGAACTGGAACTCGCATTGGCCGAAATGGAAGCCGGCGCGGGCGGCCGCAAGGCTCCCGGCCGCTCCCGCCCGGCCCGCCGCAAATAGTCAACCATCCCGGCCTCAGGGCCGGCAGAAAGGAGAAAGGACATGGCGACCAGGAAGAAGACAACCACCCCGCCCGGGCTGAAGGGCACCGCTTACGAGATCTGGCTTGCGGGCCTGGGGGCCGTCAACCTCGCCGGCGAGGAAGGAGGGAAGATCTTCAAGCAGCTCGTGGAGCGTGGCCGCGAGCAGAAAGTGGCGAACCAGGAAATGATCGACAACATCAAGGAGCGCGCCCAGGGCATGAAAGAGAACGCCAAGGAGGCCTTGAGCAAGGTCACCACCCCCATCGAAGCCGGCTTGGCCTCCGCCATGCAGCGCCTGGGAGTGCCGACCCGTGCCGAGATCATCAAGCTCACCCACCGGGTGGAGGAGCTCACCAAGCACGTGGCCAAGGCCAAGGCCAAGGCCACCGCCAAGGCCCCGGCCAAGGCCAAGGCCCCAGCCAAGGCCCCGGCCAAGGCCAAGGCCAGGAGCAGGAAAGCGGACAAGGCCGCCCCGGTCGTGACCGGCTGAGCGGAGCATGGCTGCCGCTCGCCGAGGCAAAGGGCGGAAGCTGGGGCTGGCCCTGGCGTCCGGAGGCATGCTGGGGGGCGTCTATGAGCTGGGCGCCCTCCGGGCTCTGGAGGAGTCCATCCAGGGGCTCGATCTGAACCGCCTGGATGTCTACGTCGGGGTGAGCGCCGGAGCTTTCGTCGGCGCCCACATCGCCAACGGGATCACCGTGGCCGAGATGCTCCGCAGCCTGCGGGCGGGCTCCGGCGAGGACAACCTGTTCGACCCGTCCATCTTCTTCCAGCCCGCCCTGGCGGAGCTCCGGAAGAGCGGGCTCCACCTCCCGTGGACGATCGCCGAAGCCTTCAGGCAGTTCCTGAACCGGCCCGACACCGCCTCGCTGCTCTCGCCCCTCTCGAGCCTGGGGCTCTCGCTCCCCATATGCGTCTTCGCCAACGAGCCGATCCGGGCCTACCTCCACCAGATCTTCTCCATGCCCGGGCGGACCGACGATTTCCGGGACCTCCCCCGGAAATTCTTCGTGGTGGCCACCGATCTCGAGACGGGTGGACCGGTGCTGTTCGGCCGGGGCGGGCTGGACCAGGTGCCCATCTCCCGGGCGGTGCAGGCCAGCGCGGCCGTACCCGGCCTGTACCGGCCCGTGGAGGTGGAGGGACGGGTCTGCGTGGATGGAGTCCTGCTCAAGACCCTGCATTCCTCGGTCGCCCTGGGGCAAGGGGCGGACCTCGTGTTCTGCGTGAATCCCCTGGTGCCCATCAACACCGGCTCGGCCGAAGCGCGGGAGTCCCTGGGGACCGGGGCGGTGACGAAGGGAGGCCTTCCCGCGGTCCTCGCCCAGAGCTTCAGGATCCTCATCCACTCCCGGCTGGTCCTGGGGATGGAGCGCTACGCCCATACCTTCCCTGGCGCCGACCTGGTGCTCCTGGAGCCCAGCCCCACCGAACACCGACTGTTCACCAACGTGTTCCGGTTCCATTCCAGCACCACGGTCTGCGAGATCGGCTATGAGCAGACCCGCATGGACCTGTGGAACCGCAGGGCCGCCCTGGGCCCGGTCCTGGCCAGGCATGGGCTCGCGCTCCGCACCGGCCTCCTGGCCGACCCCGCGCACAGCGTCTGGGACTGCCTGGAGCTTCCGGCGGAAAGGGCCGCCAGCGTAACCGCCCGGCTGGATGCCACCCTGCGCGTCCTGGAGGCCGGATTCCGCTGATTCAAAGGGCCTGCATGGTCTCGAATTCCTGCTCGAAGGCCTGGACCAGGGCCGCGGGATCGGGCACCAGCGCCGCATCGGCGATCACCCCCACCTGCACCTTGCCCGAGAAGCTGAGGATGGAGATGCCCACCCCGATCCTGGCCCGCTGGGGCACCCAGAAGACGATCGAGCGCACCCGGCGGCCCGCCAGAGTGAGATCCCGGGCAGGCCCCCTGACGTTGGTGACCACGGCGGTGCACTTGTTGGCGAGGAAGTCGATGAGGAGCCGGCTCGCGCGGTGGGGCAGGCAGGCCATGAGGGCCCGTTGCAGGTTGTAGATGACCATGGGCACGGCCGAGCATTTCAGCCGGTCCAGGTTCGCTTTCACGGCCAGGATGCGCCGGGCCTGGGGCCCGGCGCCAGCAGGCAGCTCCAGGGGCACAGGGGCGAAACGGTTGCCGCAGCCCGGGGCTTGGCCCGGGGCCCGCATGTTCACCGGCATGGAGACCAGGAACCGGGGCGGGGCCGGGTTGCCATGCCCTTCCAGGTAATGGCAGAACGCGCCGGAGACGGATGCCATGAGCATATCGTTGACCGTGGCGCCCATGCGGCGATTCGCCTGCTTCACGGCGTCCAGGTCCAGGGGCCGGGTCCAGGCCACCCGTTTGGTTCCGGACAAGGGCGGCCCGTGGATGGGACTGCGGTCCGGGGCCCAGGTCAGGCGGCGCAGGAGAATGCCGGGGATGTGCAAAGGCATGGCCGCGCTGTGCAGGAGACGGCCAAGCCTGCGGACGCCAGCGAAGGGAGGCACTGGGGTCCTGGCCGGGCCACCCTCGAGGGCAGGGGCTTCATCCACGAGGGCGAACAGCAGGCCCAGCAGGGCCGTGCCGTCGCCGATGCTGTGGTGGACGCGCACCAGGAGTACCGTTTCGTCCCGCTCACCGCCCTGGACGACCTGGATGCGCCACGGAGGGTGATCCCAATCCAAGGGTTTGCCCGCTTCCTCGCCCACGAAGGCCTGGACGGCCTCGGGGCCCTGGGGGCCCTGCACTCGGGTGGCGACGATGTGCCGGTCCAGGTCGAAGTCCGGGTCCCGTTCCCAGTACCAGCGATGGCCGCGCGCGCCGATCCGGCAACGGAGCCGCTGGAACCGCCCGGCCTCCGGGCCTTCGAGAATGCGCTGCCGGAACACCGTCTTCAAGGTCTGGCAGTCCAGCTGGTCAGTGATGATGATCGTGTTGATGACCATCGGGTTGGCGGCCGATTCCTGGAGCCAGATGGCGTCGCAGGAGGCGATCGGCTCGCGCAGCACGGTTCACCTCCTGCGCAGGGCCAGGGCCAGGGCGGCGAGGAAGAGGCCGGACCACACCGGCCAGGGCGACCGGAACCCCATGGCCACGACCCCCCCCAGGACGCACGTCCCGGCGATGAGCGAAGGCCCCAGTCCGGCCAGGGGGGGGTCCGGCGGCTGCCGGGTGTAGCGTTCCAGCATCCGCAAACCATCCGTGACCAGCAGCGGGACCTTGATCATGGCATCCACCAGTTCCGGTATCCCCCGCAAGCCTTCGTTGATGATGCGCAGGGGGCTGAACTGTTCCATGAACAGGGCGCGGATATGGGTCCGGCTCACTTCGGCCACGTCGAAACCCGGCAGCAGCACGTTGCCGACCCCCTCGAAGGTGACCAGGGCTTTCACCATCAGCACCAGCTCCACGGGAAAGTACATCCCGTGCCCGGCGCCCTTGGACAGGGATTGGAGGATCAGCTGGCCCAGGGAGAAGTCGCTGAAATTGGCCGCCCGTTTCCAGCGGTTGGCGATGTCCACCGCATCCCGGCGGAAACCGACGGGATCGGCCCCGGGCCCCGGGATGGCGATGGCGGTGAGGTAGCGGGCGGCGTTGCCGCCGTCGCCCATCACCAGGGCGAAATAGTAGTACATCAAGGACCGGCGCAGATCATCGTCCAGCCGCCCCACCATGCCCAGGTCGATGAACCCGATCCTGGGGCCCGGCAGGATGATGAGGTTGCCCGGGTGCAGGTCCGCATGGAAGAACCCGTCCCGGTACAGCATCCGGATGATGGCCATGGCGCCGAGGTCGGCCAGGTGCCGCCGCTGTTCCTCGGGGAGCGCCAGGGCCTCGGCGGAGTCCGGGCTCAGGCCGTCCAGGAACTCCATGCAGAGCACGTCCCGGCCGCAGAAGGGACGGTGGATGCGGGGGAACACCACTTCGGGCACATCGGCGAAATTCCCGGCGAACAGCTCGGCGTTCTCGGCCTCCAGGCGCAGGTCCACCTCGCGCAGGGTGTAGGCGCAGAATTCAGCGATCACCTGGCGCGGATGGAAACGGGGGATGAGCGCCTGGGCCATGAAACCCACCGCCCGGAGCAGGCGCGCGTCCCGCACGAGGGTCTGGCGGATCCCGGGCTTGACCACTTTCAGCAGCACCCGGTCGCCTTCCAGGGTGGTGGCGGCGTGGATCTGGCCTATGGAAGCAGAGCCCAGGGGGACCGGGTCGATGGCCAGGAACATGGCCCCCACGGGCCGCCCGAGGTCACGCTCGATGATGCCCTGGAGCACCCCCAGCGGAACCACCGGCAGGTGGTTGAGCAGGTGCTTGAGTTCATCGGTGATCGCCCTGGGCAGCAGGTCCTCCCGCAGGCTGAGGATCTGGCCCAGCTTGATGTAGGTGGGCCCCAGGAGTTCCAGGCGCCGGCGGAGCTGGACCGGAAAGGGCAGCGAACGCAGGTTCCGGTCCAGCAGCAGGCGCCCGGGGAGTGACGCGATCCAGAGCAGCAGGAAGCGTCCGCCCCGGGGCCGGCCGTCCAGGTCCCGATCGGCCAGATGGGCGACCAGCCCACCGAAGACCAGGCCGAGGAAGTGCCGGCCCGTGACCAGCAACCGGTGGATCAGACCCTGGGGACGCCAACTGGGCATGATCTCGAAGCCCAGGGCCCTGAGCTGGGCCGCCTGGTCCGTCTCCCCAGACGGGTCGGCCATGGCTTGCCCGCCGGCCGGGTCCTGCCCTGCCACGGCCGGTGGATCTTCCTGGGTCCCCGATTCGGCTTCAACGATTGCGCCCGAGTTTTTCATGAGCTGGTACCCACTCCTGGGAGGAAATGGCGGCGGCCAGCGAGATCTCTCCCGCCAGCACCACGCCGGCGACGATCTCCGCGAGCTTGCGGACCTTCCCCGCGCCGACGCAACCCAGCAGCTGCAGGCATTCCCGCTGGGTCGGCAGGGCCGTGCCGCCCCCGTGGGTGGCCACGATGAGGGAGGGGATCGTGATCGAGACGTAGAGGTCGCGCGCGGGATTCTGCTCCAGGTAGATGATCCCCGAACTGCCTTCCGCCACGTTCGCCACATCCTGGCCGGTGGCCATGAACAGGGCCGCGATGGCGTTGCAGCTGTGGAGCCCGTTGTTGTTGGCGCCGGCAAGGAAGGAACCCACGTTGGCCACGCCCCAGTGGTAGGCCAGGCTTTCCGGATCCACATGCAGGACGTCCCGCAGCACCTCCCGCTTAAGGGTGCACTCCGCCGTCACCCGCTTGCCCCTGGAGTGGAGCAGGTTGATATGGGAGGGCTTCTTGTCCGTGGCCAGGTTGGACTCCAGGAAGAACCGGCGGACGCCGGCCTGGTCCTGTTCCAGAATCCACTTGCAGGCCGCGAAGGTGGCCCGGGTCACCATGTTCTGGCCGGCCGCGTCGCCGGTCCTGAAGTTGAAGCGCAGGAAGGCGAACTTGCTGGCCAGGTGGGTTTCCACGTGGCTCAGCTTGCCGACGCCGGTGGTGGCCTCGGCGGCGCGCCGGATCTCCTCCAGGTGGCCCTCGACCCAGCTCCGGAAGCCCCGGGCCTCCCGGGCGCTGTCGAAGACGAACACCGGCGCCCGCTGCATGTGGTCGTCCTGGACCGTGCAGATCACGCCGCCGGACAAGTTGAGCGCTTTCATGCCGCGGTTGTAGGATGCCACCAGGGTCCCTTCGGTGGTGGCCAGGGGGATCAGGAAATCGCCCTGGGCGTGTTCCCCATGGATGCGCAGGGGACCGGCCAGGCCAAGGGGGATCTGGATCACGCCGGTGAAATTCTCGATGTTGCCCTCGGTGACCTCGGGGTCGAAGGAATAGTTCCGGATGTGGTGCAGCGCCGCCCCGGCCGTCTTCTCCGCGAAGTCCTGCCGGGCCGCGATGATGGCCGGGGAGTAGTTGTCCTCCTTCGAGCAGGGCACCGGGCCGGGCTTCACCTTGAGGTTGGCCGTGTGATCCTCCCCTTCGAGGGTGATGGCGCCGAGGCCTTCCACTTCCACTTCGATCTCGATCGGGTGGATGCCCTCGGCGAGGCTCACGCCCCGGGCGCGGAGCTGGGCGGTCTGCTTCAGGGCGAAGGGTTTCGGCCGTTCCCGGGTGACCTCGCTGGCCTGGCACCACCCTTCGTGCCCGAGCGCCATTTCGATGTCGCCGGCGCCCAGGTCCAAGGGGCCGATCCTCACCTTCACCAGCCGGTTGAGGACCAGGTCCTGCAATCGGTTCTTGAGGGTGATGGCGACGCCTTCCGGGCCGGTGTGCAGCGAGCCGAAGGCGTAGAGTCCTTGGAGTCCCAAGACGGTGAGCATGATCCACCCCGTTGGAGAAGGAGGCCACTCAGTGTAGGCGCGCAATAAATTCTATCCATATCTTTTATTGTCGAAACAATTTAATTTTCATTAAAATCATTATTTTTTCCGACTGACCCATTAGATTTCTCGGCTATCTTGATCAGTTCGTCCAGGAGGGCTTCCAGCGTATCGCCGAGTTCACCGAGGAGGGCACTCCGGCTGGCGTCGGATTCGTTCTCCTGCCCCTGGCCGACGGCGGCCCATTCCGCCAGGAAGGCCTCGATCCGGTCCAGGGAGTCCTGCCCCGGAAGGGGGGTCCCGCCGGCCGTTCCGGCGTCCCCGGTTGCTCCATGCTCGTTCATGGGTTGCCTTTCACATGGCGACACGGCACCCGGATGAATTTTATTTAGTGCCCCATTGACCTTCACTTGTTATAATCCGGCCGTTCTGATCGGCGGAGGTCATTCTTGATCCAGACGATTTCGGAACTATTCTACCAGTCCCTTGAACGCGACTACCCCGACGCCCTCGCCCACCGCGTGGACGGGCACTTCCGGGGCATTTCCCACCGGGAGCTCCAGGCCCAGGTGGAGCGGCTGGCCCTGGCCTTGGAAGGCCATGGCTTGCGGCCCGGGGACCGGATCGCCATCCTCGCCGAGAATGGTCCCGGGTGGGCGGTGACAGACTATGCCTGCGCCCTCTCGAACGTCGTGACGGTGCCGGTGTACCCGACCCTCAGCCTGGTCCAGACGGGCTTCATCCTCCGCCACAGCTCTGCCCGCTGGGTCTTCTGCTCCACTGCGGACCAGCTGGCCAAGGTCCTGGAACTCTGGCCGGAGCTCCCGGAGCTGGAAGCGGCCGTCCTCGTGGGGGGTGATCCGCCCGCGGCCGGTGGGCGACAGGTCCACCGCTGGGTGGACCTCATGGCCGAAGGGGCGGCCCAAGAGCCCCGGCGCGCCGAGGTCAAGGCCAAGGCCCTGGCCGTCCAGCCCGGGGACCTGCTGACGATCATCTATACCTCCGGCACCACCGGCGATCCCAAAGGCGCCATGCTGAGCCACCGCAACCTGGTCACCAACATCCTCCAGGCCCTCAAGATCGTGGAGATCAAGCCCGGCCAGCGGTGCCTGAGCATCCTGCCCATTTCCCATATCTTCGAGAGGATGGCCGGCCATTACACCATGCTCTACGCAGGGGTGTCCATCTATTACGCCGAGAGCCTCCAGACCATCCCCCGCGATCTCCTGGAAGCGCGTCCTGACCTGCTCCTGGCCGTGCCGAGGATCTTCGAGAAGTTCTATTCCAGGGTGCGCGAACAGGTGACCGCCAAAGGCCTCGCCAGCCGCCTGGTCTTCCACTGGGTGATGCGCTCGGCGCGCAAGCTGGCGGAGTACCGGTACCGCGACCAGCCCCTGCCCCTGGGCGGCAGGATCGCCCAGTTCATCTGCGATGCCCTGGTGTTCGGCAAGATCCGGGCGCACCTGGGCGGAAGGCTGAAACTGGCGGTCTGCGGCGGGGCGGCCATCCACCCGCGCATCCTGGAATTCTTCTGGGCCGCCGGGATCCCTCTGCACGAGGGCTATGGGCTCACCGAGACCAGCCCTCTTCTGACCATTTCGCCCAAGGGCGGAATCAAGCCCGGCTGCGTGGGCTTCCCCATATACGACCAGTGGGACGGCAGGCCCTTCCTGAAGCTGGCCGAGGACGGGGAAATCCTCTGCCGAGGGCCCAACGTGATGCAGGGCTACTGGAGAAACGAAACGGCGACCAGGGAGGTCATGGACGCCGAGGGCTATTTCCATACCGGCGACATCGGGGAGATGGACACCGATGGGCGGGTGCGGATCACCGACCGCAAGAAGGAGATCCTGGTCACCTCCGGCGGCAAGAACGTGGCGCCCCTGGCGCTGGAGAACGCCCTGCGGGGCGACAAGTACATCGAACAGGCCGTGGTGCTGGGAGACGGCCGGAACTTCATCAGCGCCCTGGTGGTGCCGAATTTCCCTGCCCTCAGGCGCTGGGCCGAGCGCAAGCAGCTGCCCTTCGAATCCGACCGTGACCTGGTGGGCCGGCCCGAAACCCTCGCCAAGGTCATGAGCCGGGTGGACCGGATCAATGCCGGTTTCTCCAATTTCGAACGAATCCGGAAAATCGTCCTCCTGGACGGGGAGCTGACCCCGGAAAACGGCCTGCTGACGCCCTCCCACAAGGTGCGCCGGAGGATCGTGGCCAAGACCTTCGCCGTCCAGATCGACGCGCTCTATAAAGAAGAGGCGGATTGACCGGATCCGCCTGGAACCCGGCGGTCCCCGAGCCCCACCCGGGATCGACACCCCAGGCTGACCGTCCCCCGAACGACCAGCGCGCGCGGCTCAGGCTTGGCACAGAGCCTTGAATTCCTCCTCGCCGATGGTTTCGGCCTCAAGCAGCCTGGTTGCGATCTTCTCGACGGTTCCGCGTCTGCCTTCCAGGAACCCGATCGCCTTCTGGTACCGCTGCTTGATGATCTGGGTGATCTCCTCGTCGATGTACTGCTGGGTCAGTTCGGAAAACTCCCGCTGCCCCGGGGCCGTTTCTCCCGGAAGGAAGATCGGGCTTCGCTGGGAAGACAGGACCACGTTCTCGAACTTGTCGCTCATGCCGTAGTCGCAGATCATCTTGCGGGCGATCTCGGTGGCCCGGGCCAGGTCGTTGGAGGCGCCGGTGGAGACCTCCCCGAAGAACACCTGCTCGCTGGCCCGGCCCCCGAGAAGCACGTCGATCTTTCCCAGCAGTTCTTCCTGGGTCAGGAGAAAGCGGTCCTCGGTGGGGACCTGGATGGTATACCCGAGGGAGCCGATTCCGCGCGGAACGATGGAGATCTTGTGCACCGGGTCGGCGCCCTTGGTGCACGCCGCCAGCAAGGCATGCCCGGTTTCGTGGTAGGCGACGATCTTCCGTTCCTTGGCATTGATCAACCGGTTCTTCTTCTCGAGCCCCGCGACCACCCTTTCGATGGCGTCATCGAAATCCTGGGGGAGGACCCGGTCGCGGTTCGCGCGGACCGCGAGCAAGGCTGCTTCGTTGACGATGTTCGCCAGGTCGGCACCGGAAAAGCCCGGGGTCTCCCGCGCGACCTGCTCCAGGTCGATGGAGTCGTCCAGCCTCACGTCCTTGGCATGAATCTTCAGGATATCGGTCCGCCCCTTCAGGTCAGGCCGGTCCACCAGCACATGGCGGTCGAACCGGCCGGGCCGGAGGAGCGCGGGGTCCAGGATCTCGGGCCGGTTGGTGGCGGCGAGGATGATGACGCCGGTCCTGGTGTCGAAGCCGTCCATTTCGACCAGCAACTGGTTCAGGGTCTGCTCCCGTTCGTCGTTGCCGCCGATCGTGATGCCGCGGCTCTTGCCGATGGCATCGAGTTCGTCGATGAAGATGATGCATGGGGCCTTCTCCGCGGCCTGTTTGAACAGGTCCCGGACCCTGGCCGCCCCGACCCCGACGAACATCTCCACGAATTCGGCCCCGCTGATCTTGAAGAAGGGAACCTTGGCCTCGCCCGCGACCGCCTTGGCGAGCAGGGTCTTCCCGGTGCCGGGGGGGCCGACCAGGAGGACGCCCTTGGGGATTTTCCCGCCGATGTCCTGGTATTTGTTGGGTTGTTTAAGAAAATCCACGACTTCCACGAGCTCAGCCTTGGCTTCGTCAACGCCCGCGACGTCCACGAACGTCACCCCGGTATCTCCCTCCGCGACCAGCTTGGCTTTGTTCGTGCCGAAGGACATCACCCCTTGGCCGGTCTTGCCGAGATATCTGCTGATGTACTTCCAGAACAGCACCATCAGCGCGATGGGGAACACCCAAGGCAGCAGAGAATTCAGCCAATCGCCGGTTTCCGTGGCGGGTGAATAATATTCGACGCCTTTCTGATCCATGACCTGGACCAGCCCCGGGTCGTCGATCCGCCGGGTCCGATAGTCCTTCGGATAGGCGGATGCCTTCAGCTTGTTGGCCTGGGCATTGTCGTACTGGGCCTTGGTCCAGACAAACCCGGTCAACTCCTTGTCTCCGACTTGGACCCGATGGATCTCGCCAGACTGGATTTTCGCCTTGAACACGCTGTAATCGATGGACTCGGGCTTGGGGGCCTGGAGCCAGGTGTTGAACAGAGAGAGGGCCAGAAGCATGATCAGGAAGTACCAGATGGAGAAATGGAACTGCTGGCGGTTCAATGGCTTGAAGATCGGGTCGTGCGGACCGAGACCTGGTTTCCCCTGGCCTTTCCCATCCTTGGCTTGAAATGTTTTTCTGTCGCCATCCTCCGCTGCCATTCAAGCCTCCTTTGCCAATAATCAATTCATTGAAGTCGGGACCGCTGCCACTGTGTCCCAACGGCGGCTGGAGTCATCAAATCCAAGGTAGAGGGGATCCTGATGGATTTGAAGACCGCGGGCAGGAATCCAGACGCTTGGCGCCTGGATCCCAAGGTAGACTTGGAATGGATCCACATGGGCGGATTGGGGGGAGTTGGCATGGAGACCGTCATGAAAAACGTGGATCCGCTGGCTCTGCCAGAATCCTTCTGGCCCCGGTTGGCGGAGGGCGCCTTCCTGACCGCGAAGACCGGAGAGTCCATGAACATCATGACCATCGGCTGGGGGATGGTCGGTGTGGCCTGGCAGCTGCCCGTATTCATGGTGCTGGTGCGGGACTCGCGCCATACCTACTCCATCATGGAAAAAGCGGTGGATTTCACCGTCACGGTGCCGACGGGGGACATGCAGGACGCTCTCGCGCTCTGTGGCACCCGGTCGGGACGGGACCTGGACAAATTCGCAGCCTGTGGCCTGCGGACCCGGCCGGGACGGCACACCACGTCGCCAGTCCTCGACGTGCGGGGTTTGCACCTGGAGTGCCGGATTCTCTACAAGGCACCCATGGACCCGTCCAATCTGGATCCTGCCCTGGGCGCCCTTTACCCGGCAAGGGACTACCACACCTTGTATTTTGGGGAAATTCTGGGGTGCTATGAATTGGAAGGGCGTTAGAGAGTCGCTTGGCTTGCCGCCGCTCAAGCACGCCCTTCCTCGCTAGTCCTCGCCCAGGTCCACCAGGACCTCCACCGGCACGCACTTCACCGGCAGGCGCACGGTGTCCAGCCCATGGCCGAAATGCCTGGCCAGGATCGGGCCGCACACCCGGCCCTGGCAGGGCCCCATCCCGGCCCGGGTGCAGAGCTTGGTCTCCCGCGCGCCCCAGGCGGGATCCACCGCCGAGAACGGCACGTCCTCGCAGCGGCAGACCAGGGTGTCCGGGCGGGGCAGAGCCAGCAACTCCTTGCGGGGCTGGAACAGCTCCAGCAGCTTGGCGCCCATGGCCCGGGCCCGGCGACGGTCCCGGACCAGGGCACGGCCTTCGGGTGAAGCCGGATTCCAGGCCCCGGCGGCGGCCATGCCGGCGATGCGGCCTTCGGCCAGGGCCGCGTCCACCCCGGCCACCCCGCACACTTCGCCGGCGGCGTAGATCCCGGGCAGCGAGGTGCACTGGCCGTCGTCCGCGGCCAGGACGCCGCCGTCCAGGGCGCAGCCCAGGAGGCGGCCCAGTTCCAGGTTCGGCACCAGGCCCAGGCTGCAGAACAGCCAGCGGCAGGGAACCGCCTTCTCGCGCCGGCCGTCGGTGATGACCACGGTCTCCAGCCGCTCGCCGCCCCGGGCCTCCTTGACCCACCAGCCGGGGCGGTACGGCCGCCCCCGGAGGGTCCAGCCCAGCCTCAGCGCCTGCAGGGCCTTGGCGGGGCGGGAAGCGAGCACCGGTGCCATGCCGGACAGCCTGGACCAGGGGGCCTGTTCCAGGACGCCCAGCAGCCTGGCTCCGTGTTCCAGCGCGGTGGCGGCCACCTGCAGGAGCAGCGGGCCGCTGCCGGCCACCAGGGTGGGTTCGCCCCGGAGGTCCAGCCCCTCCTTGAGCAACGCCTGGCCGCCGCCGGCCCCCATAACTCCGGGCAGGGTCCAGCCGGGGAAGGGGGAGAACTCCTCCCGGGCGCCGCAGGCCAGGACCACGGCCCCGGCGGCCACCAGCAACCGGCCTCCGGGCCCGGACACCGCCAGGCGCCAGGCGCCCCCTTCACTCCAGCTGTCGAACACGCTGGCACCGGAGCGCACCTGGACCCCCGGCGCGGCCAGGGCTGCGAACAGGCGCCGGGCTGCGCGCGGCTCCTCCCCGGGAAGGTGGCGCCAGATCTGGCCACCTGGACGGAACGTCTCGTCCAGGATGCAGACCTTGAGCCCCTTCGCGGCGGCCGCGGCGGCGGCGGCCAGGCCCGCCGGTCCGGCGCCCACCACCGCCAGGTCCGCCTGGATCGTTGCCGTGGATCGGGTAGTGGCTTCAATCATGGGTCCTGACCTCCATGCTGTCCCGCACGGGCTCCAGGCAGGCCCGGACCCAGCGGTCGGCGACCCATACCCGGCACTCGTAGCAGGTGCCCATCCCGCAGAGGGGGGCGCGACCCTGGCCGGAGCAGCTTTCCCGGAAGCGCAGATGGCCGCCCTGGAGCAGGGCCACCGCCAGGCTCTCGCCCGCGGTGGCCGCCAGGGGCCGGCCGTCCACCGTGATGGAGCACCGTTCCTTAGACATGGCTGCACTCCCCGGTGATCGGCAGGAAGGGCCGGGTATCGAGCACGGTCGGGATCCCGGTCACGTGGTGGGCGATCAGTTCGGCCGTGCCCATGGCCGACATGATGCCGATGCCCTCGTGGCAGCCGGCCACGTAGAGGCCCTCGCGCCCGGGCCAGGGACCGACCACCGGCACGTTGGCGGGGCCGCAGGGGCGGAAGCCGACCCAGGTGCGGAGCACCGGCCACTTGGCCAGGCCGGGCAGGAACCACGTCGCCCGCCGCAGGATGCGGGTGAGCACTTCCCGGTCCACGTCCGGGTCGAGCCCGACGAATTCCCTGGAGCCGCCTATGAGCAGCTGGTCCGTGCCCCGGGTCTGGCAGCTGAAGGCGATGCTGGCGTCAGACCGCCCGTGGGCGGCGACGAGGTAGCCCAGCTCGATGAGCTGGTGGCGGAACAGGCCCGGAATCCGGTCGGTGATGGCCACGTGTCCCCGGCGCGGCCGCACCGGCAGCTCCGGCAGGAGTCCGGTGATGCCCAGGCCGGCGGCCAGCACCACGGCGTCCCCGTGGTACCGCCCCTGGTCGGTGCGCACCCCGCCGGGGACCAGCTCCCGCACCCGCTCCCGCCGCAGCGATCCGCCCCGTTCCAAGGCCCGGGCCAGCAGGAACCGGGCGGCGCCGATCTGGAACACGCCTTGGCCTTCCGCGACCAGAAGGCCCCCGGCCAGCCCCGGACGCAACGCCGGTTCCCGCCGGGCCAGCTGGGCGGGGTCCAGCCGTTCGCTCTGCACGCCCACACTGGCGAAACGCTCGGCCTTGGCCTCCAGTTCCCGCTTCTCGTCCCCGTTGGTGGCCATGAAGATGACGCCGGTGGTCTCCCGCTCGCAGCCTGGCCCCAGGTCCTCCGCCCGCCACCGGCGTGAGCTCCAGCTGGTGAGCTGCAGCTGGGCCGGACTGTCGTCGAACGTCAGCACCGCGCCCAGGCCCGTGCTGGTGCATCCTCCGGCGGGGAGGTTGCCCTCGAACACGGTCACCGTGCACCCTTCCGCCTGCAGCCGGTCGGCGATGGCCGATCCGATGATGCCGGCGCCCACGACCAGAACCTTCTTGCCCACGTGCCCTCCTCATCTTCCGTCCAGCCGCCGCCGCTCCGCACGGGTCGCCCGCGGCGAACCCTGCCGTCCTGCGCCTTCTTCTGGCACCCGGCAGCGCCGGGGACGTCGCCGACGCCCCCGGTGGCCCCCTGCCCAGGCTCCCCCGCCACGTTTCGGCCCACGGCGTCCAGGGCCCGGTTCCCTTCCAGGGCGGCCTTCCTCCGCGGGCCGTGGCGGACGGGGTTCAGTCGACCAGTCCGGGCAGGTTCGCCGACTTGAGCTGGTCGTAGAGGCTGCGGAAGTGAGCCTTCTCGGCCACGGCGAGGGGCAGCAGGGGCGGCCGGGGGTCGCCTCGCTCCAGGCCGGTCAGCTCGGTGCCGTACTTCACGCACTGGAGGAACTTGCCGCACGTCTCCAAATGGTTGAGAAGCGGCATCATGCCGGCCATGATGCGCTGGGCCAGGACGAAATCCTGCTTCACCGCGGCAGCCTTGTACAGGGCCACGTGCTCCGCCGGGATGCAGTTGGAACCCCCGGCGATCCAGGCGCGGGAACCCCACAGGAAGAGGTCCACAGCCTGGTCGTCGTTCCCGATGATGCGCTGCAGGTTCGGGAAGCGCAGGAAATGTTCGAGGGTGCGGGCGAACGATCCGGCGGATTCCTTGATGCCGACGATGTTGGGGACGTCCTTGACTCCCTCCAGGAAGGCCGGACCCAGGTCCACCCCGGTGCGCGCCGGGAAGTTGTAGAGGATGATCGGCAGCGTGGTGGCCGCCGCCACCCGGCGGAAGTGGGCGATCAGCTCGCCAGGGGTGGGCAGGGAATAGAACGGCGAAGCCATCATGATGGCCTCGTAGCCCAGGTCCTTGACGTAGGCGTTGAGCTCGAGCGTATCCGCCGGACGCGCGCTGTTGGTGCCGGCCGCCAGCCGGACCCGCCCCTTGGCCCGCTCGACCACGAACGCCAGCTGGCGCTTGCGCTCCTCCAGCGTCATGGCGTAGTACTCGCCGGTCGATCCCCCCGGGATCAGCCAGGAGACGCCGTTGGCCACCAGGAAATCGATGTGCTGCCCAAGGGCGTCGAAATCCATCTCACCCCGGCTGTCGAACGGGGTGACGATGGGGGTCATGATGCCTTCAAAGATGGGGAATCCCACGAAACCTCCTCTGGTTGAATGTGCAACTGCCGGCCTCGACCAATACCCGGTCAACTAGATCCATCCGCTGTAAGGCCTCTGTGTTGTTGCTTTGTGTAACCAGTTGATCAAAGTGATGAAGTCAAATACAGGCAGTTGAGTCGCGGCTTGGACCGCCGCTGCATAGGGAGGCATGTCACTGCATTCCAGAAGAATGGCTCCGACGTCACCATCCTCTTCCAGTAATTCCAAGGCAGCTCCGACCACCTCTTGTTCCACTTCCTTATTATCAAATTGCCCTTTGTTTTCAGGAATGACCGAAAATCCATGTGCGTGCCTCAGATCTTTGATCACCAAAAAATCTGGATCATCGATAAAGCAATTTTTAAATAATTGTTTTGACAAAGAAGACGCATCTGCTGTCAAAATGCCAATTTTTTGACTTGGCTTAATGATATTTCTAATCATTGGGATTTGCACCAGGCTTGACAACGCAACTGGAACATCAAGGGCTTCCGCTACTGCTTTATGGAACATCCCGAAAAAACCACATGCCGAGCACAAGGCCCTTATACCTTCTTTTTCGATCATATGTTTCCCTACTTGTATGATTTCTTCGGCAAGCTTCGGGTCACCGCTGACGAGGCGGTCGAAATTCAACTTGGGAACGGCTTTCATCCTGACCGGAAAATCGTATGTATATGCATTCACTACATTGCCTGGCACCATGGGGTACCATACATTTTCAATATAAATGATGCCGACCGAATATCCGCTGAGTTGTTGGTGATTTTGCATATTGATGACGACACTAGTGTTGCCCGGAGTCAAATAGCCGAATTGCCTGTTCTTGAGCCTTTTGTCCATGGCACGTCCCTTTCGAGAACCCCCGACCGGATGGGCTGGTCACAGGCTCCGGGAACCTGGAGCCGGGGGAGCGGTTGGAGAGCTGCAACCTTGAGCAGCCCACATATGAATCGAGGAACCCTGCTTGGATCAGGTTCCAAGATGGCGGTCATGCCTCTCACCCAATCCAAAAAATTAATAAAATACCAAGCTGAATGTAGTTTATGTCCTCCGGTGGATTAAACAATACAGAAAATAGTGGATATTTTCTTACGCTATGCCTAAGTTTTTCTGGCCTGGGCGGCCAGGCGCAAGTGGAGCTCCTCGTCCCGGCTCGCCAGGATCTCCAGTCCGATACTTCTCGATGTTTTTTAACGTGATGGGTAAGCTTTCCTTATGGATCTCGACCCACGCCGACTCAGAATTTTGCGGGCCGTTTCTTTGCGCGGCAGCATTAAAGATGCTGCGTATTTGCTGAATCTCACCGCTTCAGCGGTATCCCAGCAGCTTATGCAGCTCGAGACCGAGGTCGGGATCGCACTTATCGACCGCACCCAGCGGCGAGTCACCCTGACGGCTGCAGGCGCATTGCTTGCCCAGCGGGCAGAGCACATCGAGCAGGAGCTGACGGAGGCTGAACGGGACCTGAGCGCCCTGACCGGCTTGGTGAGCGGTTCCGTGACGATCATGGGGTTCGAGACGGCCATCCGGTTCCTGCTTGTCCCGGCTTGCCAGATCCTTGCCAAGACGCACCCTGACCTTCACCTCCATCTGGTCGAAAAACTGGATGCAGCCATCGCTCTCCGCGAACTGCGAACGGGTGGGGCTGATTTGGTGATCACCGAACAGATAGTCGACAACAACCCCGAACCCGCCCCTCCTGACCTTGAAATCCGCCCCCTTATCGACGATGAGTACAAGATCGTCGTACCCGGTTCGTGGGCCCTGGTACCCGCTTCCATCCAGGACCTGGTGGCCATCCCTTGGATCGTCAGCCCCCCGGAATTCGGCTGCGGCAAGGTGTTCAAGCACCTCACCGAAAGATATTCATTCACCCCCCAATGCGCCCATAATTGTACGGAATTCAATACTATCCTTTCCCTTATCACCGCAGGATTGGGCGCCGCTGTCCTGCCGAAACTCGCTCTCGTGGAGATTGATCCAGGAAAAATTTCTTTCTCCACGATCCCCACGATGTGGTCACGCAGGCTTAACATCGTTCACCGGAAACCACGGTTCGGCCCGGAGCCCAAGGTATCCGCTGCGGTCATCGCCATCGATGAAGCTGCCCGGAAGATGGGTTTTGCAACTGTTTCATGAACCCACCCAAGCACCCCAGTCTTCCTGGGCCTCGCTGGGTTCCAGGCAGGTTTCCGCAGGCCGGCGCGCCATCCCCGGGACCCTGGGCAAACCCTTCCCCGGAAAGGGCGGCCCGTTTCAAAGGCCGAGGAAGAACTTGAGCCGCTTGGCTCCGCCCCGGGAGGCCGTCAGCTTGACCTCCCCGGCCACCGAGACCCGGGCCCGGCCGCCCAGCAGGTGCTGTTCGCCCTGCCGGGCATGTACCCGAATGAGGCCCGCTTCACCAGCGGAGAGGTGCGTCGGGTGGCTGGCGTCGGTGGTCTGCTCAGCGCCCTCGTTGCCTACGTCAAGGGACGTTGTTCGGGTGGAGGTGAAGCATGCTGACCCGACTCGTCACCCGGCTGACCCAGGTCAAGGCCAAACTCGTCGAGATCGCCATCGGCCTGGTCATCCTCGTCGGGCTGCTTTGGATGTTCGCCAGCTTTATCCTGGATAGCGTCGGCCAGTCCCCCGGCAAAGCCGCCGCCCGGCAGAACGTCGTCGCCGTGGCTGACGTCGGCAGGCCCCAGGACGACGTGCAGGCTGCAGCCCAACTCGACCAGGCGGTCGTCTCCGACCATGCCGCCAACATTCCGATTTCAAATCTGGAAGGGCCAACTGCTGCGCTGGCTACACCTACCAACATCAGCAATTCAAATGCCGAAGTCCTGACCGACGTCCAGGCCATCATCGACGCCCTCACCCACCAGGTCACGGACCTGCAGGCCCGCATGGCCGACCGCGACTAGGGCGCCACTACCCACAAGGTGCCGGAGAAGTAATTCAGGGTTAAGAAATAGCCTTTCCTCTGGCCTGTAGCCAAGTGGCGTAGTCCTGGTCCACGGTGGCGTGGTGTTGCTGGAAGATCGTCCCGATCTCCTGCACCAGCTGGATCAGGGGGCGCGCGTGGGGTCCGTCCCGCTGCACCATCTGGTCCCGGAACCAATCCAACAGCAGCTCATGTTCGAACCGGTGCGGCATCAGATCGGGGTAGCTCTGGGCTTCCAGGTAGTCTTCTTCGGTTCGGAAATGGATGACGGCATTCTCGAAGATATTGATGAAGGCGGCTTCGGCCTTGGCGTCGCCGGGCTGGGTCTCCAGGGTCCGGAGCAAGTCCATGACCAGCTTGCGATGCAGACGGTGTTGTTCGTCCAGCTGGGCAACCCCCACCAGTGGTGCGCAGTTCCACTTGAGTTCATCCACGGGAACACCTTTAACTAAAAGTACAATATTCATTCTTCCTAGGCCCACTGCCAGGAAGATTGGGTCTGGCCACTCAATCCGCCCACGGGACACGGTAGCGGGGTAGTCTCCCACCACCTTCGAGGCCCAACGGCTGTTCTGCTTCAGCACAACCATGGGGGTGCCCAGGGTATCCGCCAGGCGCTCCCGGTAGCGTTCCAGCTTGGATTCCGGGACCGGCTCGGTCAGGAACAGCTTCCCGTCCTCCGGGCTGATGGGGGCCATGGGGTCGAGGATCCGGTCGGACTCAGGGTGGAGCAGGAACTGCCCGCTGCACACAGCCGTGAGATTGGGCTGGGTGGCCGTGTGCCTGCCCATTACCAGGACGACGCGGTCGGGCTGGGGCAGGCCATAACAATCCATGGTCCAGTTCAGGGGGATGGCGGCGGGGAGGACCAGCAGGAAATCCGTCATTGAACATGCCCGGCGGTCTCGGTCCATCAGCTTGAACCGGCTGGGGGGCTCGAACTGCAGGGCGGTGATGCCGTAGCGGCGGATGGGGCCGCCCTGGAACGGCACCGGGTCCAGGTCCCCATGGGCCAGGTGGGAATAGATGGCATAGACGGCGTAGACTACGTAGGGCGGGGTGTGGTTCAGCGAGGTACCCCGAAGATCAACGGGCCAGCCAGCCGCCCCGGTGCTCCTTGGGGAAGTGCCTGGCGCAATAGGCATCCACCGCGTTAAACAGTCGGGCCAGGTCGGCGAACTCGCAATCCTGGCAGGAGTTCTCCCCGACCAGCTTCTTCAGGAACCCACTGCAGGCGGCCAGGATATCAGCTCGCCACAGTCGGATGACGCAAACATGGTTGACCAGGATCGGCCATCTGCACAAGTGATGGGGACGGTCCCCATAACTTTCTATTTATTTCCGTTCCATCATTGCCCTTTGAAATCCAGTGGCGCTAGGGCAGGCCTGCCAGGAGCTGGGCCTCTCTGAATTCCCGGACCGCCATGTTGTCGGGGATCCGGCCGAAGAAATACCGGTACGAGGGTTCAGCCGCCTTGTTCCAGCTGCAACCGGCGGCTTTGAGCCGGTTGAACAGGTCCGTGTCGCTGTGACGGACGTGGCGGAAGCCACCCACCCGCTGGAACACCTCCAGACGGCCGAACAGCAGGCCCGTGCCGCACTCCACCTCAGCCAGGTCGATTTCCCGCCCCGGATGATAGTAATCCGCGATCACTGGCCTGGGCTCCGGGGAGCAGTTCACGAGGAGATAGCGCCCCAGGGCGAAATCACGGTCCCCCAAGGCCTTCACCATGAGGCTGAGGTGCCGGGGGCCATACTCGTCATCAGAATCCAGGAAGGCGACCAGCTCGCCCCGGGCCTGGGCCAGTCCCGCATTCAAGGCCGCGGGCTGCCCCTGGTTGGCAGTGCGGATCACCCGCAGCTTGGCAGCGCCGGGACCGCTGCCGGCCCGGCCGAGCCGGGCCAGGATCCGGGGGGTCTCATCGGTGCTGCCGTCATCGACGACGATGTGCTCCCAGTCCAGGCAATCCTGGCCGCGCACGGACTGTATTGCCCCCTCGAGAAACGGGGCCTGATTGTATGTGGCGGTGATGACGGAGATCATCGAGCCCCTACCAGCAACGAAATGGTTCCTCGCTATTTCATGTGGGTGGCGGGGTAGTGGACCCCAGCGGGGATCCCCAGAGCGGGGCCAGCCGCGCGGATGATGGGATGATTTCGAGCATCCATAGCGAACACTCCCGATGGATGGAACAACCGCGCACCCCCGGATCCATCACTTTCTGTCCATGGTGCCTCAGAACCGATCGCCAACCAGACAATTCGTTTGCAAATGCCTACGGGTCCCCACCAGGCAGGAGGCGGGCGCAAGCATCTTCCAAGTATCTGAAGCTCACCATATCAGAAAGGTCCCCGCTAGAATCAGGTGCAACTCCAGGATGGAGCCTCTGACCATGGAAAGATTGCACATCAAAGCCATCGCCTTGCGTCTGGGCGCCGATCTCTGCGGCATCACCCCCGTGGACCGGCTCAGCGGGGCCCCGAAGGGGTTCCACCCCTCGGACATCCTGGCCGAGGCGCGCTCCGTCATCGTCTTCGCCAAGCCCATGAGCCAGACCGCGTACCAGGCGAAGAGCCTGGCGCCATACACCCTCATGCGCAACCTGGTGCTGGCCCGGCTGGACGAGATTGCCGTTGGCATGGCCCTCGAACTGGAAGCGGCGGGTGCCCGGGCCCTGCCCATCCCCTCCGCCGAACCCTACGAGTTCTGGAACACCGAAGCCCGGCAAGGCAAGGGTATCCTGTCTTTGAAGCACGCGGCCCAGTGCGCCGGGCTCGGCACCCTGGGGAAGAACACGCTTCTGCTGAATCCCCGCTTCGGCAACCGACTCTGGCTGGGGGCCGTGCTGACCGATCTGGAACTGGAACCTGACCCCGTGCTGGAACCCCAGTGTTTAGAGGGCTGCACCCTCTGCCTGGAGGCCTGCCCCCAGGGAGCCCTGGACGGCATCACCCTCATCCAGAAGCGGTGCCGCGAACATTCCTTCTTGGCATCCGAAGGCGGCGGCTGGTTCTACAACTGCTGCCGCTGCCTTCAGGTCTGTCCCGCGGGGGTCTGCTGAGTCTCCGGTCACCCAGGTATCCAGGCGTTTGCGGGACAGCGCCACTTGGTAACCCCCCCTTGCCCTTGGCGATGCACTCCACCTCGGGGGCATGAAGGCTGTAAACCATGCCCTTGGTGAACCGATTCTGGGTGAGGATCTGGTCCGCCAGAATCAAGGTGCCCTTGTGGGCCTCGAAGGCGGCGTTGCTCATCTTCCGCTCGACGTCCCGCATGATCCGGCCCGCCATGCTCTTCAGCGACCGGAGCACGCGCTTGGCCCGGCCGTACTGCTTGGCCTTGGAAAGACCGCCGTGCTTGCGGAAGGCCTGCTCCATCAGCTTGCGGTAGCCCTGGCGCAGGACGATCCCTTCCTTCCGGGCTATGTGCAGCATGGCGGAATGGATCTTTCGGTAGAGCCGTGCGTCGGTGGGATGCTCCACGGCTTTGGACTGCACCGTCGTGTCCACGATGACCGTGTCCAACAGCCAGGGGCGAGTTCCAGGATCGACGGCCTCATCGATTTTCCTTAATCGGGTGTACACCTTGGTGATTTTCCGGCCTATATCCGGGCGGAGTTGTCGCAGCGGGTTCCAGCCGTGTCACCCGGGGGGTCAGGGTTGAACGCAAGAAAAGGGAAAACAGGACGTCGGGCCATTGGATATATCCGGGTTTCGACGCCGGACCAGGCAGATCACGGCGTCGGCCTGGAGGCCCAGGAGTCCCGGATCAAGGACTGGTGCATGGTCAATGGATACGTCCTCAGTGAAGTCCTGGTTGACCGGGGCCTCAGTGGCGGTCGTGCAGACAATCGTCCAACTCTCCAGGAGGCCCTGGCTACCGTTCGGCGTGGGGATCTGCTGATCGTCTACAACCTCAGCAGGCTCGCAAGGAGTACCCGCGACACCCTGGAGATCGCCGACGCCCTGGATCGCCGGGGAGCCGACCTCGTGAGCCTAAGCGAGAAGATCGACACGACCTCCGCCGCCGGACGTATGGTTTTCCGATTGCTGGCTGTTCTGGCCGAGTTCGAGCGCGACGTGATATCCGAGCGAACCTCAATGGCTATGAACCACATGCGGGCGTGCGGTAGGTATACGGGCGGCCCCGTACCTTTCGGGTTCCAGTTCCTGGAAATCGGCATCTTGGAACCAGTTCCCGATGAGCAGGCTGTTATCAATCGCGCCCAGGTCCTCCATGAAGAGGGTAAGAGCCTTCGGGCAATTGGCCTCACCTTGGGCCAGGAGGGGCACCGCTCGCGCACTGGGCGCTCATACCTACCGGAGCAGATCCGCCGGATGCTGCGGCAAGAACATAAAGTAGCCTGCCTCTGAGCACGACCTTCCGTATGTGGAGGCTCACCACGATCCTGCTGGTAGCGAAGCCCAAGATCAGGACCGAACTGCGGACCATAGTGCCTGTCAGCCGGATCGCGCGCCTGGAGTCCATGTGCTAGCTGACCTGGCTTTCGATGACGGTGAGCACGGTGCAATCGGCCACCCTGGCCTCCCCTGCCCCCTCCCGCCAAGTGAGGGTCAGTCCCGGGGCAGCGGGCCACAGCCAAATCCCCCGGTCCTATTCCGGGACCTCCGCCATCCGATGCCTTGTCTGGTAGAGGTGGAATTCAATAACATTTATTTATTAATTAGAAAATTTTCCAAATTATTATGTATATATTGCTAAAACATTGAAAGATTTCATCATGATGGTAGAGGAAAACGCCCATCAAAAATAACAAATGAAAAAATCACGACACTGGGATCTCCTAAATATTGCCTTCCTCCTCGGCACCTTCGGTTTGGCGGCCGTCCTTGTGCCCCTGGGCTTCGCACATTCCCTTCATCACTGGGGGGAATGGGTGGTGTTCCTGACCATGGTCACTGCCGTCGGCCTTTCGGTGACCTGCGGCTACCATCGGCTGTTCACCCACCGGGCCTACCAGGCCCGGTGGCCAGTGCGCCTGGCCATGCTTTGCCTTGGTGCGGCTAGTTTCGAGAACTCCGCCCTGAAGTGGGCAAGCGACCACCGCGCCCACCACCGCTACGTGGACCAGGGCGAGGATCCCTACAACGTCCGCAAGGGGTTCTGGTACTCCCACTGGATCTGGGTCATGGAGGCTCACAACCTGCCCCTCACCGGGGTGGCGGACCTGGAGAAGGACCCCTTGGTACGCTGGCAACACCGGCACCACGTCCTGATCGGCGCCTGCGCCGCTGCCCTACTGCCGGTGGCGGCTGGGCTCTGGACCCATGACCTGGCCGGGTACCTGGTCTTCGGGGTGTTGCTGCGGATCGTAGTGACCCACCACACCACCTTCTTCATCAACAGCGCCGCCCACTTCTTCGGCACCCAGCCCTATTCGGACGCCAACTCTGCTCGGGACAACGCCCTCCTGGCCCCCATCACCTACGGCGAGGGCTACCACAACTACCACCACGCCTGGCAGTGGGACTACCGCAACGGGATCCGATGGTATCAGTGGGACCCGGCCAAGTGGCTGATTAAGACCCTGTCCCTGGTCGGCCTGACCAGCGGCCTGCGCACCGTGCCGGAGGCGGTGGTCCGGCGGGCCCGAGTGCGAATGGAAGAGAAGACCCTGAAGGCCCGCCTGGCCAAGGCCCCGCCCCAGACCGCCGAGGCCCTGAATCCCAGGGTAGAGCGCGCCTGGGAGCGCCTGGACCAGGTTCTGAGTGCCCTTCAGGAGCAACGGGAAGCTTGGGGTGAGGCCGGGCAACGGCACCAGGCTGGTCAGCAGGAAGCCTATGCCCAGCGCAAGGCCGAGTGGAAGCGGGCCCTGGAAGCGAACCGGAGGGAGTTCAAGCTGGCATGGCATGACTGGAAGGCGGCCCGGCTGGATGTACGTCGGACCGCGTTCGTCTAAACGTCCTCGCGGGGTCTTCTAATACGTAGTTTTAGCTTCGAGTGAAGGAAAAACACCCGGCCGGAGGAAGACCTGAGAGCACCCTCGAAGATCACCAGAATGGACCCCCTCCTGGCCGTGGCATACCTCCGGGTTTCAACCGATGAGCAGACCCTGGGTATGGAGGCCCAGCGAGCAGCCATCACTGCTTGGGCGCGGCGTCAGGGGGTGACCGTGGTCTGCTGGTGCGAGGACCTGGGGGTATCTGGCGGAGCTGAGCTGGAGAAGCGCCCCGGCCTGCTGGAAGCCCTCGGGGCTGTCCGGGAACACCGGGCTGGCCTACTGGTTGCACACAAGGCCGACCGGATTGCCCGTGATGTCTATGTCGCCGAGCTGGTGAAGCGGGAGGTGCGGGCAGTCGGAGCTGGGGTTGCCCTGGTCGAGGGTATCTGCGGGGATGACCCGTTTTCGGAGATGGCCGCGACGGTCATGGATGCAGCAGCAAGGCTGGAGCGGCGGATGATTGCCGCCCGTACCAAGGCGGCCCTCGGGGTCAAGAAGGCCAAGGGGGAGAAAACGGAAGGCCTTGCGCTATGGAGCCACGACGGGGCTCGCCGTTGCCGCGGCCATCCCCGGCACCCTGGTGCACCGGATCGGTCCCGCCGGCGCCGGCGGCCAGGTCCGGTTCGGCCATCCCTCCGGCACGTTCCGGGCCGGGACGGAAGCGAGGGAAGAGGACGGCCGGTGGGTGGTGTCCAACGCTATGATGAACCGAAGTACGCGGTGCCTGATGGAAGGGCGGTTCTGGGTCCCAGTGGATTGAGGAAATCGAGATGGAAGGGGTTGCACCTGAACTGCTGCAGGAGTTGGTCCCCGCTGGCGTGCTGCGCGCCGCGATCAATTTCGGCAATCCGACGCTGGCGCAGAGGCCAGCGGACGGCGGGTACCCCCGGGGGGTGTCGGCGGACCTGGCCCAGGAACTTGGGCGGTGGCTAGGGGTTCCGGTCGCTTTCGTCACCTTCGATTCGGCCGGCAAGGTCATCGACGCGGTCCCGACGGGCACCTTGGACGTGGTCTTCCTGGCCAGCGATCCGGCCCGCGCCGGGAGTGTCCTGTTCACGGCTCCGTATGTGATCATCGAAGGCACCTACATGGTCCGTGAAAGCTCCCCGCTCCGCGCAGTCGCCGACCTGGACCGGCCCGGGGTGAGGATCGCAGTCGGGCGCGGAGCGGCCTACGATCTGTTCCTCACGCGGACCCTCGAGCACGCGGAACTGGTCAGGGCCGAAACCTCGGCGGAGGCCATGAACCTGTTCGCCGCGGCCGGGCTGGAGGCGGCGGCGGGCGTCAGGCGGACCCTGCAGGACCATGCCACCACCCACCCGGGGTTCCGGGTGATGGACGGGAGCTTCCAGGTCATCGAGCAGGCCATGGGGACGCCCGCTGGACGTCCGTTGGCGCGAGCCTACCTCCAAGCATTCGTCGAGACCATGAAGGCGAGCGGATTCGTCCAGCGCTCACTGGAAAACAGCGGCCAGAACCAGGCCCGGGTGGCTCCCCCCCAAGCGTCCTGGCCCGGCTTCTGAGCCTCGGCTGCAATGCCTGGCCACCCTTCCGCCTTCGCAGGTCTGACTCCGGTGCAGACTCAGGTCGTCCGGGCCATCGTCGCCCATGCCCGCCGGGCGCGCCTCCCGGCCGGGACGCACTTGGCCGAGAGCCACCTGGCCGGGCAGATCGGCACCTCTTGGTCGCCGGTCAACGCGGCCCCGCGCCACCTGGCCCGGCTCGGCGCCCTACAGCACGACCCGAACCGCGGCTACTTCCTGGCCGTGGATGCGGAAGCGTGGACCGACATAGCCGAGCGGATGTCCTCCGAACCGGATGACCCGCTCTACCTGGAGATCGCTGCCGATCGCCTAGCCACCTCCTCCCGGACCAGGTGGGCGAGACCGGACTCATGGAGCGCTACCGGATCCCCCGCTATGTCCTGAGCAAGGTGCTGTCTCGGATCCAGCAGGAAGGCTGGATCGAGAAGTCCGCCGGGCACGGCCGGTGCTTCCTGCCCATGATCGACTCGCCGGAGGCGTACGAGGAAAGCTACTTCTTCCGGTTGGCCATCGAACCGACCGGACTGGTGAGCCTCGGATTCAAGGCGGACCTGGCGGAGCTGGAGCGCCTGCACGGCGAGCAACAGTTCATCATCGAGGGGGGATTCGAAACCATGACCGCGGTCGAGCTGTACCTAGCCAACCGCGAATTCCATGAAAACCTTGCGCGCTGGTCCGGGAACCGGTTCATCCTGCAGTCGGTGCGGCGGATCGACCAGCTGCGCCGGCTGGTGGAGTACCGCCAGGTCCTGCTCCGCCCGCCCCGCCGAGTGCAGGCCCAGGAGCATCTGGCGATCCTCGCCGCCATCGCCCGTCAGGACCTGCCCAAGGCGGCCGGCCTGATGCGGGCCCACCTGGAACGGGCCATGTGCAACAAGGTCAAGGAAGTGCTGATATTTCCCGGTCCACTTGCGCGCCAGTCCTGATTCGGATTGTGAGGCCCCGGAAATTCGGCCACCTGGGAGTTTGGTTTCGGATCATCGAGGCTGGCCGGGAAAACGCACCGTGACCATTAGCCCGGAGCCCGCCGGCGGTTCCCCCAGTTCGATACGGCCGCCCAGGTTCTGGACGATCTCCTGGACGATGGCCAGCCCCAGCCCGCAGCCGTTGGAGGTGGTCGTGTCCAGGCGGATGAAGCGCTCGAACACCCGGGCCCGGTCCTGGGGGGGGATGCCGGGTCCGTTGTCCTCCACCTTCAGCATCAGGCCTTCCGGGTCCCGGTCCAGGGACACGGTGACCACCCCCTTGGGCTGGGTGTAGCGCAGGGCGTTGTCCACCAGGTTCGCCACCAGCTCGTGCACCATGGCGGGGGAGGCGGACAGGTGCGCGTCGCCTGCATGCAGGGCGACCCCCAGGTCGATGTCCTTGGCCTGGGCCAGGGCCGCCTGCTCCTCCAGCACTTGCTGGGCCACCGCCGCCAGGTCCACGGGGACCCGGGACACGGGGGTGTGCCCGCCCGCCTCGGCCACCGACAGGCTCAGCAGCTGGTTCACCAGGCGGATGCCGCTGCGCACTGCCCGGGACAGGGCCGCAAGGGCCTCCTCCTTCACCGCCGGGTCGGTGGCCTTGAGGGCGAAGTTCACCTGGGTCTGGAGCACCGTGAAGGGCGTGCGCAGCTGGTGCGAGGCGTTGGCGATGAACCGGCCCCGGGCCGCCATCTGGGCGTCCAGGCGCTGGATGTAGCCGTTGAAGGCCGCCACCAGGGGCTGCAGCTCCCGAGGCACCGGGCCCGGGTCCAGGGGTTCCAGGGACCCGGGGGTGCGCTCCCCCACCATCTGCCCCAGGCGCACCAGGCTGCCCAATCCCGGGCGCAGGGCGATCCACACCAGCACCGCCACCAGGAGCATCATGCACAGCTCCTGCCAGACCACGACGCTCATGATCTGGCGGACCATCCGGTCGTGGCCCCGGGACGTCTGGGCCACTTCGATCACCACCGGGCTCTCCTGGGGGGCGGCGAACACCGGCTGGGCGTAGGCCACCACCCGCACCGGCTGGTCCCGCACCACGGTGGTGAAGGCCGCGGATTCCTCAGGCCGGACCAGGGTTGGGGGAGGCGGCACTTCCGCGTACCCGGACAGGAGCAGGCCCCTGGCGGAGGCTATGCGGTAGTAGACAAGGTCCCCGTCCGGGGACTGGAACAGCTCCAGGGCCGCCGGGGGGATGGCCACCTCCAGGACCTCCTCGTCGTAGTGGATCTGCTGGGCGATGATGCGGGCCGATCCCAGCAGCAGCTGGTCCTGGACCCGGGTGGCGGTGTTGCGGGCATCATCGTAGCCCATGAAAAGTTCCAGGGCCGCGGCCACCCCCAGGGGCACCAGCAACCAGAGCAGGAGGTGGGCTCGGAGGCTGAGGGGGGCGCCGCTCCTAAGGGTCATAGCGGGGCTTCAGCAGGTAGCCCAGGCCGCGCAGGGTCACGATCACCGCGTCGGCGGACTCGAGCTTCCTGCGCACCCGGTGCACGTAGATCTCAATGGCCTCAGGGCTCACCTCCTCGCCGAAGGAGAACAGGCTGTCCGCCAGGGTGTTCTTGCTGACGGCCTTGCCGGCCTTGATCATGAGCATCTCCAGCAGGGCGTGTTCCCGGCGGGTCAGGGCCAGGGGCTCGCCCCGGAGGGAAAAGACCCTGGTATTGCTGTCGTAGCTCAGGGAGCCGCAGGTGAGGACCGGGTTCTTCTGCTGGTTGGCCCGGCGCATGAGAGCCCGCAGGCGCGCCTCCAGCTCGGCCACCTCGAAGGGCTTGGCCAGGTAGTCGTCCGCCCCCGTGTCCAGCCCCGCCACCCGGTCCTGGGTGCCGCTGAAGGCGGTGAGGATCAGCACCGGCACAGGGTTGTGGCGTGCGCGCAGGCGCCGGAGCACTTCCCGCCCGTCCAGGCGCGGCAGGGCCAGGTCCAGGACCACCAAGTCGAAGCTCTCGGTGGTGAGCAGCTGGTCCGCTTCCAGGCCGTCGTAGGCGCGCTCCACGGTGTACTGGTCGGCCTGGAGGGTCCGGGCCAGCCACTCGGAGAGGGTGCGGTCGTCCTCCACCAGCAGGATCTTCATGGGCGGTTCTCCGGGCGGGCCGCGTTGACGAACTCCAGCGTGTAGGTGCTGGGCAGGTCGATGGTGGTGGCCTGGATGGACTTGTCGATGTGGGCCAGGATGCGCAGCACGTTGGCCGGGCCCTGGGCGGGCATGCGTCCGTCGGGGATGAAGATGGGCTTGGTGTGGGCCAGGGCTTTGACGTAGGTGGCCCGGTCGCAAGTAAGGAAGGAGGACGGCAAGCGGTCGGTGATCTCCGCGGCGGTGTGGGCCTGGATGAAGCGCAGAGCCTGCACCAGGGCGTTCACCAGCTTCTGCGTCTCGGGCTTGTGCCGCTCCACCCAGGCGGACTCCATGTACATGCAGGCGGCGGGGTACGGACCGTCCAGGGCCCGGGCGGTGTCCTCAGGGGTGCGCAGGTCCACCAGCACCCGGGCCTGGCCGTCGTCCAGCAGGCGCGAGGCGGTGGGCTCGGTGGTCATGCCGGCGGCGATGGCGCCCCGGTTCAGGGCCCGGATGAAGACGTCCCCGGTGCCCACCGGCACGAAGGTCACCTGGTTCAGCCGCAGGCCCGACTTGAGGGCCAAGTACCGGGACAAGTACTGGGTGGACGAGCCCAGGCCCGTGACCCCCAGCGTCATGCCCTTAAGGTCGGCCATGGTGCGCACGCCCTGGGCCTGGGCGGACACTAGCTCGACCTCCCCGGGCGCCTGGGCGAACTGGATCAGGGACACCACCGACTTGCCCATGGACTGCATGTAGATGACGTGGTCGTAGAAGCCCACCACCCCTTGGGCGGCACCCACCAGCAGCTCGTCCATCCCCTGCCCGCCCGAGTACTCGCTGTGCAGCTCCACCTCCAGGCCCTCGGCCTTGAAGTAGCCCAGTTGTTCCGCGAGCTTCACCGGCAGGTAGATGATCTTGTCGATGCCGCCCACCATCAGGGTGATGCGCTCTCCTGCCGGGGCGGGAACGGCGGCGCCGGCGAGCAGGGCCAGGGCGAGCAGGACGGACTGGAACGCGCGTTTCATGGGAGGTAGTCCCGGAGGGGCGGGGGGCGGCTTTCTGGAACGGTTATCTCACTCCGCCCGGGCCTCCGCCAGGGGAAAGGCGCCGATTCCCCGGCTGAAAGCCAATTGAAAGGTTCTCGAAAGGTAACCGAAAGGTGCCGGAGGGCACACTGGCTTGTTCCCATTTCAAGCTCATTCGATTCAGCTCCTCCCCTCCCCGGGCCGGCGGCGACGGTCGCCGACTCCGGTGGCTTTCCACCTCTATTTCCCACCTTGAAAGGAGCCACATGAAAACCTTGTACAACACCAGCCTCACCCTGCTCCTGGCGGCCGGCGGCCTGCTGCTCGCGGCCCAGGAAACCCCGAAAGCCCTGACAACCGACGTCAACGGCGCCAATCTGGCCCCCTTCAGCCGCCCGGTCATGCTCTACGATGACGGCAACACCGCCGTCCACTTCTACGGCCTCATCGAGGCCACCCTCGGCTACGCCACCCACCAGAGCTCCACGGGAAACACCACCTTCGGCTACCAGGTGGCCTGGTTCAGCGGCAACCGCTACGGCTTCGACATTGATCATGCGCTGGGATTCGGCGACCAGATCGGCCTCCCGGACCTGAAGGTCATCTCCAAATTGGAAGGGGAGTTCGAACTGCCCACCGGCGGCTTCGACACGGATAACACCATCTTCAACCGGGATTGCTGGGTCGGCTTCTACAGCGACACCCTGGGCAAGCTGACCTTCGGTCGCCAGAACACCCTCACCCGGGACTTCACCCAGACCTGGGGCGACGCCTACGGCACTGCGGACGTGGTCCTGCGCGAGGGTGGCTACACCAACGTGAACAACTTCAAGCAGTTCATTTTCTACTCCGGCGATCCGGGCGGCACCCGCAACAACAGCTCAATCGTCTGGAAGAAGAAGTTCGGCGACACCATCGTGGCGGGCCTGGCCTACGGATTCAGCTATGCGGGCGGCGGCGGCAGCGCCGACCCCGGGCAGGGCGGTGAGGTTCCGGGCACTCCCTCCCAAGGTCAGAGCGAAGCGGCCTCCATCGCCTTCAACCACCTGGGGATCGGCAGCGGCTTCCTGAGCTTCAACGTGAACTATGACCGGGGCAAGGAGAGCAACACCAACGCCAACCTCAACCAATCGGTCCTGGTGGGCGGCGACTACATCATCGGCATGTTCCGCGTGAACGGCGGCTTCGTGTATTTCACCGCCGACCAGGGCTTGAACGGCACTGCCACCCAGCGCAAGGACAAGTCCTGGACCGCCTCCGTGGACCTCTCGGTCACCAAACACACGACCGTCGCCGTGGGCTACGTGCAGATGGCCGGGCGCAATGCCGGCACGAACGCCAGCGGAGTGGTGCTCAACCCGATGTTCGGCAATACCAGCGGCGTCACCGACGCCACCGAGGTCAACGGCGCCAAGGGCACGGCCTTCGGCTCGATCATGTACAGCCCGGACCGGAATGTGGACCTCTACATTGTCGGCGACTACATGAAGGCGCACGGCAGCTGGGTGGTCAACGACGCCCTGGGCAACACTGGCGGTCCTTACGGGGTAGGCCACACGTACAGCACCGTGACCGAGATCGCCACTGGCATCCGGTTCAAGTTCTGACAAGGCCCAAGGCATCCTGCGGGAGGTTACATGCAAGAAACACAGCCGAAACAATCCAAGTTCGCGACCGTGCTCAACGTCACCAGTGGCAATTTCCTGGAGATGTTCGACTTCTTCCTGTTCGGGTTCTACGCCACCAACATCGCAAAGGCGTTCTTCCCGTCCGCGAATGATTACGCTTCGCTGATGAAGACGTTCATGACCTTCGGTGCGGGGTTCCTCATGCGCCCCATCGGCGCCATCGTCATGGGCGCCTACATCGACCGGGTGGGCCGCCGCAAAGGCCTGATCGTGACCCTCAGCCTCATGGCCGTGGGCACCTGCATGATCGCTTTCATCCCGGGTTATGCCACCATCGGCATCCTGGCCCCGCTGCTGGTGATGCTGGGGCGGCTCTGCCAGGGCTTCTCCGCCGGGGTGGAGCTTGGGGGCGTGTCCGTCTACCTCTCGGAAATGGCCACCCCGGGCCACAAGGGCTTCTACGTGGCCTGGCAGTCCGCCAGCCAGCAGGTGGCCATCGTCGTGTGCGCCGCCCTGGGCTACGCCCTGAACCTGTGGCTGTCTCCGGCCACCATCGCCGAATGGGCCTGGCGCATCCCCTTCTTCATCGGCTGCCTGATCGTGCCGTTGCTGTTCTACCTCCGGACCAACCTCGGGGAGACTGAAGAATTCCTCAAGCGCAAGCATCACCCCGCTTTCGGCGAGATCCTCACGTCCATGGTCAAGAACCTGGGCATCGTGGTCGCCGGCATGTGCATGGTGGTGATGACCACCGTGACCTTCTACCTGATCACGGTGTACACGCCCACCTTCGGCATCAGGGTGCTCAAGCTCGGCACCCTGCACACCCTCATCGTCACCCTCTGCGTTGGCGTCACCAACTTCATCTGGCTGCCCATCATGGGCGCCTGGTCGGACAAGATCGGCCGCCGGCCGATCCTGATCGCCTTCACCGTGCTCACCCTGGTCACGGTCTATCCGGCCATGCACTGGCTGGTGGCCGCGCCCACCTTCGGCAAGATGATGCTGGTGCTGCTGTGGATGTCGTTCATCTTCGGCAGCTACAACGGCGCCATGACCGTGGGCCTGACCGAGGTGATGCCGGTGCACGTGCGCACCGTCGGGTTCTCCCTGGCCTACAGCCTGGCCACGGCCCTGTTCGGCGGCTTCACGCCGGCAGTTTCCACCTTCCTGATCCAGACCACCGGCAACAATGCCGCCCCGGCCTACTGGTCCATGACCGCGGCGCTCCTGGGTCTGATCGGGACCCTAGTCCTGTTCCGGCCCAAGCTGATCGAAGCCCGGTTGGTGGAGGCTGCGAAGGCTTGATGCCCTCCTGCATCAAGATCCTGTAACTGCACGCTTATAGCAAGAAGACAGCCAGGAATGGGAATGGGAACGGCTGGTACGCGGCCCGGCTCAGCCGCGGCCCGCCGCCTCCATCCTGGCTGTTCTTCTCCCCGCATCCTGAATTTCTCCCTGTATGAACCCGGGACGCGCTGAAGGCGCTCAGTGATGGTTGGGGGCCATTAGCAAGGTATCGCCCAACAGAACCGTGCTGTAGACGCCGCCCAGGAACACCTTTCAATTTCTAGGCCCGACAGAGGGCTGGCTGCGGCTCCACGTCACCCCCAAGGTTGATGCCCAGACGCCCGCGGGCGGCGTGTACCCGGCCCACGGGCTGAACCCCGGCAATGACGGCGCCGACATCGTGTTCTTCGAGACGCCCCAGGTGGGCGGGGTGCTCTCGGCCGGATCCATCAGCTTCTGCGGCAGCCTGGTGGTGGACCCGGCCCTGCGGACCCTGGTGCTGAACTTCCTGAAGGCCTACTCCTAGCCTTGGGTACCATTAGAGTTGGAGTTGCCCATGAAGAAACTGATCCTCGCGGGGATGATCCCGGTCCTCCTCCTTGCCGCCACGGCGCCCATGGCCGCCACCCCCGCCGCCGTCGCGCGCCAGGAATGGAAGGTGTCCGGCTTCACCTGGGTGAAGCTGGTGCCCCGGGAGGCCGGCTCCCCCCCCAACGACCATCCGGCCGCCTTCGCCACCGCCAACCTCGCCGTCCAGCTGGGGGCCGTCCAGTTCGGCTCGGCCGGCGGCGACGTGCCCCTGTTCGCCCAGAAGGAACTGGCGGTCATCCTGGAACCCCTGCGCCAAGCCTTCGCCGCGGCCGGCCCGGACCAGGACGTGCAGCTGCTCAGCACCTACCGGCGCGAAGGCTCCGTCCTGAACCCGGCCACGGCCGCGACCGTGCGCCTGTTCCACCAGGGGGGCGCCCTGCAGATGATCGTCCACGACGCCCGCAAGGATTTCCTGGGCGAGTACTACGCCACCGAGAAAAAGCCCGCCTTCACGTTCGGCTCCCGCACCTCCCCGGGCGAGGTCCAGGTCCATTGCCCGGGCGCCGCCAGCCAGCGCCCGGACTGGCTCCGCTTCCCGGATGCCCCGACCGCCGCGTCCGTCCCGCCCGCCTTGGTCGCCCCGGCCGCCCCCGTCCCGGCCGCGGCTCCAGCCCCTTCGGCACCTGCTCTGGCTGTGACCGCAGCCCGGCCCGTCGGCCACCCAGGCTGGGACCCGGCGGACTTCGAGCGGCAGGAACAGCGCCTCAATGGGCTCAAGCGCCTGAGGGAGGAAAACCTCATCACCGAAGAGGAATACCAGGAGAAGCGGAAGAAGGTACTGGACGAGCTGTGACCGTGCCAGGCAGGAGGCGCGGGGGGAGTGCTTGCTCTCAAAGGGTGTTTTAAAATAATCATGCAGCCAACCTCACCAGCATTAGGCGTGTCATTGCGAGGTAGATCGAGAATTCAAAGGCCTTACAGAGTTGTTCGTAGTCCTTACCGAAGCGCCGGTAGCGGCCAATCCAAGCGAAAGTGCGATCAACGGCCCAGCGTCGCGGCAGCACCTGGGACCCCGTTGGCAGGATGGGGGGGGCCAACGCCAAGCAACATCCAGACGCCCCGTTTCCAGTTCGGCTTCCGAACGATCTCCGTCCGCCACCCGGTCGTCTCCTTGATCCAGTGAACCAGCGTCCCTTGATATCCGTCATCCGCGAATAGCAGAGAAACCCTGGACACTGATCCTTCGCGGCATTCAACAGCAGACGGGCACCGTCCCGAGCCTGGATATCAGCAGGAAGGACCTTTACCTTGACGAGGAGCCCTTAGGACAGGCCCGTTCCGGCCCAAGGCGACCGCACCCGCTGCTGACGGCCCTGGCGGCCGCGACCCGGGAGCCGGCGCTGGCGCGGAGCTGAGTGCAGGGGATTCGAGTCCATAATGGAGGTCCCTCAGGGCTGGCCCATGGAACCCACGCTCGATCCCCGCGCCCGGGAACGGCGGTAGCGGGTCACTGAACTGGTGGTCCTCATCCTCGCGGCAGTGCTGGGCACGGCCCTGTTCTGGCGCACCGGCCTGGATGTGGCCCTGGAGCGCTGGTTCTACTCCCCCCCCCGGGGGCGCCGAGCCGTGGCCCCTGGCCTGGCTAGGGGTCGGGCGTGTTACCGAGCGGCGTCCTGGATCACCGCTAGCCTGGCCCTGGCCGGGACCGGGCAGCTGGTGCTGGGGCTGGGGCGCCGGGGCTCCAGGCAAATGCGCCTATACGGCCTGTTCGTCCTGCTCAGCGTCGCCCTGGGCCCGGGCCTGCCGGTGAACCTAATGTTCAAGGAGCACTGGGGCAGGCGCCGGCCGGGGCTGTCCGCCGCCTCCCTTGGGACGGGCCTCGCCCTGGGTACCTTGTCGGGTCTGGAGCGCATGGCAGCCGGAGGGAATTTCCCATCCGACGTGCTGTGGTCGGGCCTGATCGCGTAGGGGATTGCCCACGGGCTCTACCACTTCGGGCTGCGCATCCCCGAGCACGAGGAACTGGGCCAACCCCTGTTCCGGGGCGTTGAGCGTACCCCGCGCCGGCGTGCCTCCACCAATCCGAAGGTCCCGTCCGCAGGCAACTACGTGTTCCGGATCAACCTCAGCGACGCCTCGGCCGGAGCCGAGATGGCCAAATACACCATCCAGAAGCTGAAGGCCAAGAAGATTGCTGTGATCATGGGCCAGAGCGACTACTGCCAAGGTGTGTTCAACGCCTTCGAAGGGAAGGCCAAGGAATTGGGCGGAACAATTGTCACGCTGCAGAAGTTCGTGCCCGGCCAGGACAAGGATTTCAGCGTGGTCCTGACTTCAGTCAAGGCCGCAGGCCCCGACATTATTCTGGTGGACGCCTATGCTTCTGATGCAGCGCTGATCACTCAGCAGGCCAGGGGTCTTGGCATCAACACTATGCTGGAGATCCCGGACGGAGCGGCCGACCCGGATTTTATCAAGTTGGCTGGGAGGTCGGCTGATGGCGTCATCGCCTTCTCCTACTTCAACCCCACCATCAAGGATGCAAAGATTCAAAATCTGGCCAAGAAATACGAGGCCAAATACCATACCGAAATCCTGACCTACGTGCCGTATGCCTACGATGCGATGACCGCGGTGGCGGAGGCGATCCGGATGGCCGGCAAGGCCGACCGGGCCTCGATCTATGCCGAATTGCCCAAGGTCAAGTACCCCAACGGCATGACCGGCGAGATCGCCTTCGTGAACCGGGACCGCGCTTCGGGTTGGAGCGTAGTGTTGAAAGTCCAGAACGATAAATTCAATTTCCTTGCCCTGACGACCGAGTAACGCCACCGGATCGTGGGGGAGGACGAATGAGCCCCTCCCCCGCGGCCCCTTCCCACACCCGGACGCCCATACCATTTCGCCGAAAAGGAGTGTATCAAGCCATGCCTGAAAAAACGTTTTTGCTCGGTACCCATGCCGCCGGACATAGGATCGCCATCCTGGGTGTCCCATATGACAGCGCCACCTCCATCGGCCGTCCCGGAGCTCGGTACGCGCCGGAGCGGATCCGCGCTGCGCTGCGGTGGAATCTGAACCGAGTGAGAGGCAATGCCTTCTTCGACGTGGAAGCCGGGGGAATTGTACGCCTGGACGATTACGCCATTGTCGATCACGGGGACACACCCGTGTTCGGAGACGACCACCTGGCCACTCTGGACCAGGCCCGTATGCTGATGCAGGAAGCCCTGGAGTCGGGAGCGTTCCCCATCTCCCTGGGAGGCGACCACGCGGTCTCCACCCCTCTCTTGAAAGCCTTCCATGACCATTTTCAAGGTCCGCTGGGGATCATCCACGTTGACGCCCATCTGGACCTAGTAGAGGAAAACCCGAGGCAGGGACGCCATTCTGGCTCCAGCCCCATGCGCCGGGCTCTGGAGATGGGACGGTTCCAGCCCCACAACCTGGTGCAGGTAGGAGTCCGGGGGTTCAATTACCCGGACCAGTTCGAGTACATCGCCAGTCAGGGCATCCACCACATCACCGCCTCGAAGGTGCATGCCATCGGCGGCCAAGCCGCGGCCGAACAGGCCCTGGAGTTGGCATCTGCCGGCGGCGCCAAGGTCTATCTGACTTTTGACATGGACTCCCTGGATTATGCCGGCGCACCCGGCACCGGCGCGGATGAGGCGGGCGGGCTCACCTCGGCCCAGATCCTGCAGTTCATGCGGATCGCGGCGCCCAAGGTGGACGCTATGGATATTGTCGAAGTGAACCCCATGGTGGACCAACAGGACGCCACCAGTGGCCTGGCGGCCCAAATCATCTTCACGGTCATTTCCGCCCGGGTGGGTTTGAGCTGACAATAGAGCTTCGCGACCGATAAAGTCCCGTTTCCGGGCGGTTCCGCGGAGGTGGACAATGGGCGACCAAGGTGACCGGATCCAGGCCGAGGTTCTGGTGGTCGGCGGGGGGGTTGCTGGATTGACCGCCGCCCTGTCGGCCCGGAAACGGGGCGCCAGGGTGTTGCTGGTTTGTAAGGGAAGTACTGGTCGCAGCGGGAATACACCCATGGCCGAAGGGGCGATCCAGGCCTGCTTCCAGCCGGATGATGACCCCGGCCAGCACGTCCGGGAGACCCTGGCGTCAGGGCGGAACCTGGGCCATCGGAAGCTGGTGGCAGCCATGGCGGAACGGGCACCGGCTTGTGTGAAGGAACTGGAAGACCTGGGAGTCGAGTTCCGCAAAGAGGAAGACGGTTCCTTCTTCCAGTACGTTTCCGCCGGCATCACGGCGCGACGGAGTCTGTGGATCATGGGTGGCGGGCCGGGCCTATCTCTACCCCTCCTGCGCGCTGCCCAGAACCGGGGCGTCAACCTCGTCGACGACCTGATGGTTACCCGGCTGCTGACCGGCACGGCTGGCGTGGCAGGCGCCTGCGGAATCAACTTGCGGACTGGCGTTTTCACCGTTCTGGAGGCTGGGGCAGTGGTGCTGGCAACCGGCGGCAACGAAGTCTTATACAGCCTGTCCGACGCCTCTCTGGACTCCACCGGTGACGGTACCGCCCTGGCCTGGCACGCCGGAGCCGAATTGCTGGATATGGAGTTCATCCAGTTCTTCCCTCATTCCCTGGTCCACCCGGAATCCCTGCGGGGGGTAATCATCCCCGAGGAGGTCTATTTCCCCGAGTTCGGGGGTGGCAGACTCACCGACGGCACTGGTGCGCCGTTCGCGCACCGGTATGACCCCGAGCGCGGGGAGCTCACCACCCGGGATGTACTGGCCCGCGGGATCCTGGCTGAGGTGGCAGCCGGCCGGGGCAGCGCCCGCGGCGGTGTATTCATTGACCTGCGGTCGTGTCGGCGGGAGCAATTGGTGGAGATGATTCCTGCCCTCTACCGGTACTTGTTGGCAAACGGGGTCGACGTGTTCGCCCAACCGCTGGAAGTGGCTCCAAGCGCCCATTACCAGTGCGGGGGAATCCGCATCAACGAAAGGGCCGAAACCTGCATTGGCGGCCTGTTCGCCGCGGGTGAATGCACCGGCGGCATCGACGGTGCTAATCGGTTGGCCAGCAATGCTCTGGCCGAGGGTGTGAGCTTCGGCACCATCGCCGGCGAGAACGCCGCCTGCTACGCCTTTGCCCGAGAGCGTCCAGACCAGGATCCGGCCCAGGCAGGGCTGGAGCGGGCGCGGATCGCCGAGGTGATGGACCGGCGCCATGATGCCGGCTTAGATGTGCTGGAGGTGAAACGAGAACTGCAAGCCATGATGTCCGACCAAGTAGGGCTGGTGCGGTGCAGCACTGGCCTGGTTGAGGCGCTCGTGGGACTGGAAAAAATCCGCGATGACATGCTAGGCCGGATGGCCCTGCAGCACCGGGGCGGCCGGTATAACTTAGAACTGATGGAATACCTCGAGCTGTGCAATCTGGTGGACAATGCGAGGATGGTTGCCTCAGCCGCCCTGGCCCGGCGGGAAAGCCGAGGTTGCCACTTTCGGTCCGATTTCCCCGAGGAGGACGATGCGGCCTGGAGGCGGAACCTGGTCATAACCAACCGGGATGAGCAAGTCGTCATCACCGGTGTGGGCATTCCCGTATGCGATGGGGGTCCGCTATGAGCCAGAAGATAGCCAGGGTTGAAATCATCCGCCGGGACAATCCCTCCGAGCCGGGTGCCGCTGAGGTCTTCATGTTACCCTTCGCCCCGGACAAGACCGTGCTGCAGGTCCTCATGGAGGTCTACGGTCGGCATGACCGTTCCCTGGCCTTCCGGCGCGTCCGCTGCAACCGTGGTGTCTGCGGCGCCTGTATGGTGGTGGTGGACGGGCGAGTGAAACGGGCCTGCTGCACCCTCATGGCCGAGCAGATGTCCCTTGAGCCAGTCGGTGGGTTCCCACTGGTCAAAGACCTGGTGGTGGACCTATGTAGCCAGCGAGACTGATCCCAGCAATCTGGGCATGCTTGGAGACGATTCCCGCGAGGCTGTCCTCTGATTTTCCTTGCTGAAATCCTGCACAACCTTTTGACATTTGTATTGGTCCTGGTTGTGTCTGTTGCTTGATTCGACCCAGGAACGCCCCATCAGTTTCATGTTGAAAGCATTTACCATCCGGATACTCGATGAAGTCATCACCAATCCCCACGTATGATTGAATTCTGCACCGAACCCCAAATTTGACCTAAACCGATGTCTCAATCAACGCAGGCTTGGCCTCGGTAACCAAGCCCCTAAAATTCACTCGGAGGTGGCGAGGTCAAGCGCCCGACCTTGCCGTGTGCCTCTCTGAACCCGGGGATCGCCGCCCAGCCCTGGTCCCGGAATTGGCCGCCCATGATCCGCGACCCCAGCAGGTAGCGTTCCGTCAGCTCCTTAAGCAGGTCGGCCACGAAGTCGAACTTCCGGTGCACCTGGAAGGCCAGGTCCTCCAGGTTGGAGCGGTCTGCCGCCAAGGTGATCTCCAGCACGAAAGCATCGCCCAGAAACTCCTGGACCTGTCCCGGTACCCAGGGATGGATCACGCAAAGGTTTTCCACCGGCCTTCCCGCCGAGCTCTTGCCACCAAGGGTAGTGAGCAGTCCAACCTGGCGCCTGCGGGAGAGCTCATCGAGGATGATCTTGGCTTCCTCCCAGGTGCGGACCACCAGGGCGCTCTGGGGGGTGACGTATTTCTCCGGGAACATTGAAGCAGCGTGATAACGGAAGCTGGCCCAATGCAGCTGCCACACCGAAACGGTATAGCGGGCGGCGGTGACCGGATCGGGCTCGGTGGGCATTGGGCGACTCCAGGGGTGGGTCGCTCCAGGCGCAGATCCTGGACCCCGCGTTGGTGACGAGGCGGCCCTATCGCCCTGTTCCAGGTTCAGGCCTTTCTCGACGCCCGCTCCGGTGATCCACCACCTCTTGCCCTGGCTGGTCATCGTCTGGGCAGCATAGCCGTGCCGCTGCAGGATCTGCAGGGCCGCTTCGATGTCCGCGGGGGTCATCCCCGGCAGCTTGACCTGTTCGGGGCGGAAGTGGGTGGAACCGTGAAAGTAGGCAAGGTGGGCCAGGACTTCGGCAGGGGTGGAAATGGCCATATCAATCTTCCTGGACAGCGTGCGCGATGGTGGGAGGCCCATGGGAAGGCGAAAACCGAGCCTTTGCCCCAGGAAGTGGATCAGTTGCACGTCCCTCCCGGCCCCAAACCCACCACCCACGGTGGTGCCCACTGAATTTTCCCACCACACATACACCACAACCACCGGAACCCAGTGGCTAAACAAAGGACTTACGAACACCAGGATGCTCCGGACTGCACCCAACTGCACCGATTCCCGCAGGCATCGGAAAGCCCCGGGAAGCAGTGTTCCCGGGGCTTTCGGCTGGGGCGGATGAGGGGACTCGAACCCCCGACACCTGGAATCACAATCCAGTACTCTAACCAACTGAGCTACATCCGCCGTTGGATCCACCAGAATAGCCGGTCATCGGGGGTTTGGATAGCGCGAAACCCGGCACCGGCCCGGCTCACTCCCCCCGCCCCTCCCCGAAGCCGCCCGGGGCCCCCTGATTTGCAGGAAATTCATGGAGATCTGCCACCATAGGAGGGGTGCACCGGCCTGGCCACCCCGGCCCGGACCCTGGAGAGAGAGTTGAGAATGCCGCGCCACCTGAAGCAACTGGCCCTCCTGTCCCTGTTCGCGCTCGTCTGCATGGGGATCGGGATGGCACTGAGCTTCCGCCGGGTGGTGATCGCCCAGAAGGAGATGCCGGTGCTGGTGGCCGGCAGGCCGGTGGAAGCCCTGCCCCCCATCGCCGAAGTGGCCGAGAAGCTCAATCCCACCGTGGTGTCCATCCTCAACACCAGTTTCGTCAAGAGCCGGAGCCGGGAGGACGGGGACACGCCCAACGGCGACGACTTCTTCAACTGGTTCTTCGGCCCCCAGCGCCCGGGCCCCCGGCGGCCCCAGGACGACGAGGAGCGGGTCCTGGCGGGCGGCTCGGGGGTGCTCATCTCCCCGGACGGGGAGATCCTCACCAACAACCACGTCATCGAGGGCGTCAAGGGCGGCGAGACCTCCATCGAAGTGAAGACCTCCAACGAGCGTACCTACAAGGCCACGGTGCTGGGCCGGGACAAGGAGCTGGACATCGCCCTGATCAAGATCGCCGCCCGGGGCCTGCCCTACGCCAAGCTGGGGGACAGCGACGCCCTGCGGGTGGGCGAGTGGGTGGTGGCCATCGGCAACCCCCTGGGCCTGGACCATACCGTCACCCAGGGCATCATCTCCGCCAAGGGCCGCCAGTTCTCCGGCCCGTCCCCGGAAGCGTTCCTGCAGACCGACGCCGCCATCAACCGGGGCAACTCGGGGGGGCCCCTGCTGAACCTGCGGGGCGAGGTCATCGGCATCAACACGGCCATCCGCCCGGATGGGCAGAACATCGGCTTCGCCGTGCCGGTGAACAAGATCGCCCAGGTGCTCCCCGACCTGCGCAGCGGCAGGCCGGTGAGCCGGGGCTACCTGGGCGTCGGCACCCGGGACCTGGACAATGAATTCCGGGACTACCTGGGCATCCAGGAGGGGGCGGTGGTGTCCGAGCTGGCGCGGGGCGGCCCCGGCGACAAGGCCGGGATCAAGCGCCTGGACGTGATCACCGCCGTGGACGGGGTGCGGATCCGCAGCGGCAGCGACCTGGTGGGGGCCATCTCCAGCCACCGGGCCGGGGACACGGTCAAGATCACCCTGTTCCGGGGGGGCAAGTATTGGGAAATCAAGGCCATCCTGGGAGACCGCCGGGTGCTGCTGAAGGCCGATGCCCAGGCGGACGAAGGCCACGAGGACGACACCCCCCGGGGCGGGCGCCGGGAGAGCGGAGCCATGGACCTGGAACGCCTCTACGGTTTCACCGTGGAGGCCCTGACTCCGGCCAACCGCCGCGAGTTCGGGGTGCCCCCGGACTGGGACGGAGTGGTGGTGACCTCCGTCTCCTCCCGTTCCGCGGCCATGGACAAGGGGCTCCGGGCGGGCCTGGTGATTTCCGCCGTGGGCACCCAGGACGTGGCGGACCTCCAGGCCTTCTTCCAGGAGGTCAAGCGTCTGGGTGGCCGGAAGCCTCTCCTGGTGTTCGTGCAGTCCCCCCGGAGCGGTGCCCAGGCCACCCTGGCCATCCCTCCCCGTTGACCCGGACGTTTCCCCACCTGGATAGATCCAGCGGTCCCTTCGCCAATCGGTTATCTTATTAATCCAAACCCAAGGAACGACCATGGGCCAACGTCTCCTTATCGTGGACAGCGATCGGAGATTCCTCCAGGAGCACAAGGAATCCCTTGAATCCGCTTTCGAAGTGGACTTCCGGGAGGTCACCGACGGGGCCCTGGCCCAGCTGGAGGCCGGCACCTACGGCGCCGCCCTGGTCTGCGTGGAGGCCTCCGGGAACAAGGGCTACTCCCTGTGCTCGGCCATCCGCCGGACCCCGGAGCTCGCCGGGCTCAAGGTGGCGCTCATCAGCGCCAAGGCCACCGAGGAGGAATACACCCGCCACCAGAGCCTCAAGGGCCGGGCCGACCTGTACCTGCACAAGCCCGTGCGGCCCAACGCCCTGGTCTCCGCCCTCACCACCTTGCTGCCCCTGAAGCCGGTGGAAGCCGAGGAGCCCCTGGGCAACCTGGAGGACCTGGGCGGCGGCGACCTGGGCGACGAGTGGCTGGAGAGCCTCAAGAGCGAACTGGAGCTGGACATGGTCACCCGGCCCCTCGGCCCGGAGTCGGTCCTGGCCCCGGCTCCGGCGTCCCTGGAAGCGGAGCGGGCGAGGGCCCTGGAAACCCGGATCCAGGACCTGGAAGCCCGGCTGGAGGCCGCCGCCCAGCAGCTGGACCACACCACCCGGGAGCTGGAAGAGCGGCGCCGGCAGGAGGACGCGGCCCAGAACCTGTTCGAAGAGAAGACCCTGGCCGCCATGCAGCTGGAATCCAGCCTGGCGCAGGTCCAGGATGCCCTGGACCAGGCCCGGGCGGACGTGGAGGAGGCCCACCGGCGGGAAGAGGATCTGCGCGGCCAGTTGCAGGAGGGGGGTCGCACGGCGCGGGAGATGGAAGACCGGCTGGGGACCGCCCGGGACCTGGAAGCCCGGCTGGCGCAGGCCCAGGACGCCCTGGACCTGGCCCGGGCGGACCTGGAGGGGGCCCGCCAGCGGGAAGAGGACCTGCGCGCCCAGCTGCAGGAGGGGGGCCGCACGGCACGGGAGATGGAAGACCGGCTGGGGACCGCTCGGGACCTGGAAGCCCGGCTGGCGGCGGCCCAGGACGCCCTGGAGCGGAGCCTCGGGGAGTCCGGGGCCCTGCGCCGCCAGGCGGACGAGGCCCAGGAGCGCCAGCGGGAGCAGGCCCAGGCGGCCCAGGACCTGGAATCCCGCCTGGCGCAACTCCAGGAGAGCCTGGACCGGGTCCGGGTGGACCTGGAGGACGCCCGCCAGCAGGAGGAGGCGGTCCGGCTGGACCTGCAGGAGAAGGGCCAGGTCACCATGGACCTCATGGAGTCCAACCAGCTGCTCCAGGCCCAGCTGGCGGAGGTGCGGGAAGACCTGGACCGCTCCGCGGGCTCCGAGCGGGCCCTGCAGGCGCGCAACCGGGAACTGGAACTGGAGCGGGACGAGAGCCGGAACGCCCAGGCCCAGGTGGAGGCCAGCCTGGCCGAACTGGACCGCCAGCACAACGCCATGGAAGAGGAACATGAACGGCAGCTGATGGAGCTGCAGTCCGCCCTGGCCGAGCGGGACACCGACCTGGCCGGCCTGCGGGGGGACGTCCAGCGCCTGGAGCAGGAGCGGGATGAGGCCCAGGAGCAGGTGCGCCAGCGGGCCGAGCGCCTGCAGGCCCTCTCCACCGGCCTGCTCAACCTGGAAGATCCCCTGCGCCAGGCCCTGGAACTGGTCCGCACGGAGACGGGCCAGCAATGACCCCAGGCGCCCTGATCGCCACCCCGGTGCTCATCTTCCTGTCGGGGTGCTTCGTGGCCACCGAATTCGCCGCCGTGCGGGTGCGCTCCACCCAGCTGGAGGCCATCCAGGCCAGCGATCCCCGGGCCGCCCAGGCCCTGGAAGTGCACCGCCATCTGGACCGGCACCTGTCCAGCATCCAGGTGGCCATCACCCTCCTGACCATCTCCCTGGGCGCGGTGGGGGAGAAGGCGTTCGTGGTGCTCTTCAACGCCTGGTTCGGTTTCCTGCCCTGGCCCCGGCTGGGGCTGCTCCTGGGCACAGGCCTGGGGCTGATCGCCATCACCCTGGCGCAGGTGGTCCTGGCGGAGCTCCTGCCCCGCAGCGCCGCCATCCGCGCCGCCCTGCCGGTGGCCCTGGTCACCGCCGGCCCGCTATTGCTGTGGTCCCGGACCATCGCTCCCATCACCTGGGTGCTCATGGCCCTGACCCGGCTCATGGAGCGGATCCTGGGCATGGAGCCCCAGGGCCGCGGCACTGAGGAGCCCGCCCCGTCCCAGGAGGAATTCCGGCGCATGCTGGTGAAAAGCGAGGCCGACGGCCAGATGGCGACCGACCGCCGGGAACTGATCCAGAACGTCTTCGACTTTTCCAGGCGCACCACCAAGGAGATCGCCGTGCCCCGGGCCCAGGTGGTGTTCCTGGACCTGCGCCGCCCCTTCCAAGAGAACCTGCGCCTGGCCCGGTCCAGCCCCCACACCCGGCTGCCCCTGGTGGAAGGGGACCTGGACCACTCGGTGGGCATCATCCACATGAAGGAACTGCTCTGGGCCCTGCACGACCGGGGGGACGCCATGGACCTGCGCAGTGTCGCCCGGCCCGCCTTCCTGGTGCCCGAGATGCTCCTGATCCAGGACCTGCTCCTGGACTTCCAGAAGAAGAAGCAGCACATGGCCCTGGTGGTGAACGAGCATGGCGGCGTGGACGGCCTGGTGACCCTGGAGGACGTCCTGGAGGAGCTGGTGGGGGAGATCCAGGACGAGTTCGACCGGGAGGTCAAGAACCTGAACCGGACCCGGGGGGGCGCCTGGGTGGCCCAGGGCACGGTCACCCTGGACCAGCTGGAGGCGGTCCTGGGACTCCGGCTGGAAGCGGAAGCCGGATCGGTGAGCCTGGGAGGCTTTTTCCAGGAGCGCCTGGGGCGGGTGCTCAAGGCCGGGGACGAACTGCGCCTCCAGGACTGGCGCATCCGGGTGCTGGAGATGCGCGGCATGGCTCCCCGCAAGTTCCTGCTCAAGCCCAACGTCGTCCCGGATTCCGGGCCGGAGCCGGGCCATGGGGCCTGAGGTCGACGCCTTCATCCTGGCGGCCGGGCTGGGCACCCGCATGGGCCCCCTGTCCCAGGTGCTGCCCAAGCCCGCCTGGCCCCTGCAGGGCCGGCCCCTCCTCCAGTGGTGCGCCGACAGCCTGCGGCGCGCGGGTTTCCGGAACGTGGCCTGCAACGCCCACCACCTGCCCGGGTCCCTGGAGGGCGCCCTGGCGGGAAGCGGCATCCAGGTCTTCCGGGAGCCCCGGCTGCTGGGCTCCGCCGGGGGCCTGGGGCATGTGCGCGGGCGGGCCGCGGAGCCTCTGGCGGTCTGGAACGGCGACATCCTGGCGGATGCGCCCTGGCCCGCCTTCCTGGAGGCCCACCGGCGCCTGGGCGCCGACCTGAGCTGGCTCCTGGTGCCCCACCCGGGCGGGCCCTGGAACCCGGTCTGGCTGTCCCGGGACGGCCGGATCCTGCCCCCCGGCGAGACCGGCGCAGGTCCCTACCACTTCTGGGGGCCGGCCCTGTGGGGTCCCCGGGCCCTGGCCTTGATCCCCGAGGAGGGCCCCGCGGACACCAAGGCGCACATCCTGCCGCGCCTGGAGCGGGCCATGGGCGTGGTGGTCGAGCCCTTCCCCTGCCTGGAAGTGGGGACTCCGGACCAGCTCATCGAAGCGGCCCGGATCCACGCCCCCCGGGACGAAGGGCGTTTGCCCGGCTGTTATGTCCATCCCACCGCCGTGCCCGGAGGCCGGCTGCGCCGGTGCGTCCTGGGGCCCGGTGCCGCGCCGCCCCCTGCCGTCCAGGACGAAAATGCACTATGGTTCCAGGAAGGCGGTCGCCAAGTTCGGCTTGCGCTATAGACTTAACCCATGGATCAGCGATTGCAGGCCGCCCTGGAACGTTGGGATTGCGTCCGTCCGCAAGCCCTGAGCGGCGACGCCGGCACGCGCCGGTACTACCGGGTGGACCATCCCCTCCTGGGCACCGCCCTGGTGGTGCTCTATCCCCCCGCCAACCCCGACACGGGCGAGGATCCCTATTTCGAATTCCGGGCCCTGCAGGCCTACCTGGACCCGGTGGTGCGGGTGGCCACCATCATCCAGTACGACGACGACCTGCGGGCCATGCTGCTGGAGGACCTGGGCCGGACGACCCTGGAGACGCGCCTCACCGCCCATCCGGAAGAGGAGCTGTACTGGGCCCGGGAAGCGGCCAGCCTGCTGGCCACCTGGCTGGGACTGCTCACCGAGGCGGCCCCGCCCCGGGCCTTCTTCATGCTGCGCCGGTTCGACCAGGCCAAGTTCCAGTTCGAATGGAACTTCTGCAAGCAGAACTTCTTCGCCGAGTTCCTGCAGAAGGACCCGCCGCTCTGGCTGGAGCGGATGATGGACGAGCTCCATTCCGGCCTGGATTCCCGCACCCATTTCCTGGTGCACAGGGACTTCCATGTGCGCAACCTGATGATCCACGGGGAGCGGCTCATCACCCTGGACTTCCAGGACGCCCGCAAGGGCGCCGCCACCTACGACCTGGCCTCCATCCTGTTCGACGGCTACTGGGACTGGTCCGAGGAGGCCAGGGAAGTGCTCCTGGGCGGGGTGCGGGAGGAACTGGGCTGGAGCGAGAGCCTCCTGTGGGAGGAGCTGAACCTCAGCGCCATCCAGCGCAACTTCAAGGCCCTGGGCACCTTCGCCCACCAGATCATCCACCAGAACAAGCCCCATTTCGCCCCCGCCATCCCCCGCACCCTGCGCCATCTCCTGGGCCACTTCCAGCGCATCCGCCAGGGCGAGGCGGTGCTGGCCTCCGAGCACTGGCTGCGCCTTTCCGAAAAGCGCCTGCTCAAGACGGCGGGCGGCGACTAGTCTCCCTCCACCCCGATGCCGTGGGTGACCGCCTGGTGGTGGAAGTGGGCCCAGGCCAGATGGCGGAAACGTTCCGTGTGGCCGAAGTCGGCGCCTTCCTTCCAGAGCTTGTAGTGGATCAGCTCGTGCTCCAGGATCCGGCGGACGATCTCCTCGGGCGTGCGGCAGTTGATGCCGCACACCTGCTGGGGCCAAGGCCAGTCCCGGCGCTTCAGCAGCGGTATGGAAAGACGGATCTCCGGGCGGCAGACCTTGCGGTAGTCCCGGTCCACCACGAACAGCCCAGCGCAGCGGTGCATGCGCGGCGACCAGATGACGGGGCAAGGGGGAAGGTCCCAGCCGGCCTGGTGGAGGATGGCCTGGGCCAGCTGGCGGAGCGTGATGGGCATGCCTCAAGTTTGCGGCAAATGCGGCGTTTCGTCCTGGGAGCCGGGCCGCTGGGTCTATGATTCCTCTTGAACCGCCGAGAAAGATGCCCGATCCCGCCTGGAGGCCTCCCCATGACCGACCGCGCCGCACTCGATTACGGACCGCTCGCCCAGGCCGCCGAAACGATCTTCCGGGCCGGCCTGGAGCGGGTGGATCCGCTCGCCATGATGGCCCGGACCCTGCGCCTGGAAGGTTCGGCCCTGGTGGTGGAGACCGAGCAAGAGCAGGCCCGGTACGACCTGGACCGGTTCCGCACCGTGACCGTCACCGGCATGGGCAAGGCTACGGCGCGCATGGCGCTTGGCCTGGAGCGCCTGCTGGGGGACCGGATCGGCGGCGGGCTGGTGGCGGTGAAGACCGGGCATGTGGAGTCCCTGGACCGCATCCGCATCCTGGAAGCCTCCCATCCAGTTCCTGACGCCACCTCCGTGGCCGCCGCCGAGGCCATCCTGGACCTGGCCGGGCGCTGCGATGAGCGGACCCTGGCCATCAGCCTGATCTCCGGCGGCGGCTCGGCCATCGCCTGCGCCCCGGTCCCGGGGCTCACCCTGGACCACAAGCAGGAGGTGACGCGCCTGCTCCTGGGCTGCGGGGCCACCATCCACGAACTCAACTGCGTGCGCAAGCACCTGTCCCGCATCAAGGGCGGGCGCCTGGCCCGGGCCTTCGCCCCGGCCACCTCCTTGAGCCTGCTGCTCTCGGACGTGGTGGGCGACGACCTGGACGTGATCGCCAGCGGGCCCACCGTGCCGGACCGGTCCACCTACCAGGATGCCCTGGAGATCCTCCACCGCCATGGGCTGCAGGACCGCCTGCCCGGGAGCGCCCTGGAGATCCTCCGGACCGGCGCGAACGGGGGCCTGGAGGAGACCCCCAAGCCCGGCTCCCCCGTCTTCGCCCGCACCCGCAACATCCTGCTGGGGACCAACCACCAGGCGCTCCTGGCCGCCGAACGCAAGGCCCGCGACCTGGGCTACCACACCCTGGTGCTCACCGCCCGGCTCACCGGCGAGGCCAGGGAAGCGGCCCACTTCCTCCTGGGGATCGGCGAGGACATCGCCACCCGCGGCTTCCCCCTGCCCCGCCCGGCCTGCATCATCGCCGGCGGAGAGACCACGGTCACCCTGCGCGGCACCGGCAAGGGCGGGCGCAACCAGGAACTGGCCCTGGCCTGCCTGGAGGCCATGCGCCGCTCTCCGGACTCCCGGGACGTGGTGCTCCTGGCCGCCTCCACCGACGGCAGCGACGGCCCCACCGACGCGGCCGGCGCCTTCGCCCACCACGGCGTCCTGCGCCAGGCCGTGGCCCTGGGCCTGGACCTGCACGCCTACCTGGCCGCGAACGACTCGTACGCCTTCCACCAGCGGGCCGGCTCCCTGCTCAAGACCGGGCCCACCAACACCAACGTGAGCGACCTGGCGGTGCTGCTGGTGCCGTGAGTCAGGAGGTGGCGCCCACCTGCAGCCCCACTTCCGCCAGTTGCCGGGGTTTCACCGGTGACGGGGCGCCGGTCATGAGGCACCGGGCCTGGGCGGTCTTGGGGAAGGCGATCACTTCCCGGATGTTGCCGGCGCCCACCAGGAGCATGACCAGGCGGTCCAGACCCAGGGCGATGCCCCCGTGGGGCGGGGCGCCGAAGGACAGCGCGTCCAGCAGGAAGCCGAACTGCTCCCGGGCCTCCTCGTCGGCCAGGCCGATGGCCTTGAACAGGCGGGCCTGGATGCCGGCGTCGTGGATCCGGATGGAGCCGCCGCCCAGTTCGAAGCCGTTGAGGACGATGTCGTAGGCCTGGGCCCGGCAGCTGCCCGGGTCGGCCTCCAGCTGGTCCAGGTCGTCCGGATGGGGCCCGGTGAAGGGATGGTGGCAGGCCACGAAACGCTGGTTTTCTTCGCTCCACTCCAACAGCGGGAAATCCACCACCCACAGGAATTCGAACCGGGACTCGTCGATCAGGCCCAGGGCCCGGGCCAGGCGCAGGCGGAGGTCCCCCAGGACCTTGGAGGTCCCGGCCGGGCTGCCCACCGCGAACACCGCCAGGCCCTCGCCGGCGGCGCCCAGGGCCGCCTTCAGGGCCGCCTCCCGGCCCGGGTCCAGGAATTTCTTGAAGCTGGAGGCCAGGCCGTCCTTGCCCCACTTGGCGTACGGCAGCCCGCCGGCGCCCAGGTGCCTGGCCGCGTCCTGGAGCTCGTCCAGCTGCTTGCGGCTGAAGCCCGCCGCGGGCTCCCCGGCGAAGAACAGCGCCCGCACCCGCTGGCGCCCCTGGCTCTCGGCCGCGGCCCGGAACAGCCCGAACTCGCTCCCCTGGAACACCCCGGTCACGTCCTGGATGCGCACCTGGCACCGGGTGTCCGGCTTGTCCGAGCCGTACCACTCCATGGCGTCCCGGTAGGACAGGCGGGGGAAGGGCGCGCGCACCTCCTTGCCCACCAGGGCCGCCAGTTCCACCAGCAGGGGCTCGATCATGGCCTGCACGTCCTCCGGGCGGACGAAGCTCATCTCCACGTCCACCTGGGTGAATTCCGGCTGGCGGTCCGCCCGCAGGTCCTCGTCCCGGAAGCACCGGCACAGCTGGATGTAGCGTTCGAACCCGGCCACCTGGGTCAGCTGCTTGTACAGCTGGGGCGACTGGGGCAGGGCGTAGAACTGGCCCGGATGGATCCGGCTGGGCACCAGGTAGTCCCGGGCCCCTTCGGGGGTGGACTTGCCCAGCACGGGCGTCTCCACTTCCACGAAATCGTTGCGGTGAAAATAGTTCCGGATGATCCCCGCCACCTCGCTGCGCAGCACCAGGTTGCGCTGCAGGCTCTCCCGGCGCAGGTCCAGGAACCGGTACTTCAGGCGCAGGTCCTCGTTGGCCTCCGCCCCGTCCTCCAGGGGGATGGGCGGGGTCTGGGCGGCATTCAGGATGAGCAGCCGGGTGAGGCGCACCTCCACGTCCCCGGTGGGCAGGTTGGGGTTCTTCTGCTCCCGCTCGGCCACCACGCCCTCGGCGCCCAGCACGAATTCGCTGCGCACCGCCTTGAGGCGGGCCAGGAGTTCGGGCGCCACCTCGGTCTCGTTGGCCACCAGTTGCACCACCCCCCAGCGGTCCCGAAGATCCAGGAAGACCAGGGAGCCCAGGTTGCGGATGCGTTTGCACCAGCCGAGGAGCCTGACCGTTTGCCCGACCAGGCCCAGGTCCACCTGGCCGTTGCGGTGCGTGCGTTGGAAGTCGCCGAGCGGATCGAGTTTCATATCCTCCCAGGATCGCAGCCGCGGCGACCTTTCTCAAGAGCGCGCGGGATCAGATGCCGGAGGCGCGGGGTTGTTCTTCCGGAGACTCGTGGTGGTGCTGGGGGCGGATGGGCATTCCGGGCAGTTCGCTGGCCACCATCACGTCGAGGTTGCGGATGTACTTGCACAGCCCTTCCCGCAGGGTCGCCACCTCCTCGGCGGTCATGCCCTTCTGGGAGTTCTCCTGGAACTCGCCCCCGATCTTGAGCAGCTTCTCGCACAGGGTCAGCCCTTCGGGGGTCAGGCGGATGCGGATCCGGCGCCCGTGGGTGGGGTCGGGCCCCACCGTCAGGAAGCCGCGCAGCCCCATCTGCTGGACCATGCGCGACACGGTGGGGTTGTCCATCCACATGGCCCGGGCCACCTCGCCCAGGGACATGGGCGCGCCCTTGAACAGGATCATCAGCATCCAGTAGTGGTGGGGCGTGATGTCCAGGGGCACGACCTTGGCGGCGATCAGCTGCCGGATGGACCTCCGGGCGGCTACGATGAGCATGCCGACAGTGGAGAGGGTCAAGCCAATTTCTGACGAATTATTCATTTCGGTGACCTCACGAATGGTGAAGATTCAACGTAATAAATTTCTTGCGAATTCAAATTAAGTCAATGAGAATTTTATGGTATTTTTTGCCTATACATTATGAAAAAAAATGAAAGAATCGATCGCTCCCATAAAGAGTCGTGCATTTTTGCCCATATCTTGAAAAAAGCGACTCCGGTTCAGCCGGCCCCAACCGGTTTTCATGCCGCATTCACGGTCATTTTTACAAATAAATTGTTTGGGTTGAAAGGGTTGCGCCGACCTCTCCGGAAGGCCGTGCCAATCCCATTTCCTTCGACCGATGCACTACCTTACTAATATCAACATAGTCGTTGGAAAAAACAATGAACCTATATTGTAAAAAATCAAAAAATAAAATATTCACAACAAAACCCACCGTTCCACCCCTTGGATCCGCTGCCCTCCGGCGGACCCAGGCTATTTAGCGCCCATCTTGGCTCCGCCGGTTCGCAGCCCGGAATCTGCCGTTGGCCGGATGCAGCCAGCGAAGCCCGGCCCTACTCCCTCCCCTGGAAATAGCCGGCCAGTTCCCCCCGGGGCACCCGCACCTGGGCGCCGGTGCGCAGATCCTTGACCGTGGCCTCGCCTCCGGCCATCTCATCGGGCCCCATGACCACCGCGAAGGGAATGCCGGTCCGGTCCGCATACTTGAGCTGGCGGCCCAGCTTGGCCGGCTCCAGGTGGATGTCCGTGTTCACTCCATGGCTCCTCAGGTCCGCCGCCAGGGCCAGGTACTCGGGCAGCAGCGCCGCGTCGAACTGGGTCACCAGCACCTTCACCGTGCTGGGCCCGGGGGCCGCCAGCCCCGCCTCCGAGAGCACGTAGAACAGGCGGGTGAGGCCGATGGAGATGCCCACCCCCGGCAAGCGGCTCCGGGTGTACTGGCTGGCCAGGTTGTCGTAGCGCCCGCCCGAGCACACCGAGCCCATCCCCGGATGGTCGGTGAGGAAGGTCTCGTAGACGGTCCCGGTGTAGTAGTCGAGCCCCCGGGCGATGCCCAGGTTGATGCTCCAGTGGGACTCGGGCACCGCGAAGGCCCTCAGGGCCGACACCACTTCTTCCAGCTCCCGCGCGCCCTGCACGAACGACGGATTGGCCCCCGGCCGCCCGGCCATGGCCCCCAGGCGCGCCAGCACGTCGGCCGCCGGGCCCCGGATCCCGGCCAGTTCCAGGATCCGGTCCGCCACGTCCCCGGCCAGGCCCAGCTCGTCGCCCATCAGGAGGCCGCGCACCCCGTCCGGCCCGACCTTGTCCAGCCGGTCCACCTGGCGCAGCACCGCCATGCGCCGCTCCGGTTCCTGGATGCCCAGGCCCTCGAACAGGCCCTGCAGCACCTTGCGGTTGTTGAAGTGGATCCGGAACGGGCCCACCCCGAGCTCGGTGAACAGGGTGTGGATGACCGCCGGGATCTCCGCGTCGAAGGCCAGGGGCAGGGTGTCCTTGCCGATGACGTCGATGTCGCACTGGTAGAACTCGCGGTAGCGGCCGCGCTGGGCCCGCTCGCCCCGGTAGACCCGCTGGATCTGGTAGCGGCGGAAGGGGAAGGCCAGTTCCGCCTCGTGCTCGGCCACGTAGCGCGCCAGGGGCACGGTCAGGTCGAAGCGCAGCGCCAGGCCCGGCCTGTGTCCCTGCTCCAGGGCGCCGGTGGACTGGACGAAGTACACCTGCTTTTCCGTGTCCCCGCCGCTCTTGGACAGGAGCACGTCGGACACCTCGAACACCGGGGTCTCGATGGGCAGGAACCCGTAGAGCTCGAACCCCCGGCGGATGGTGTCCATCATGCGCTGGAAGACGATCTGCTGCCGGGGCAGCAGCTCCATGGTGCCTGGCGGGGTGCAGGGGGTGGTTAAAGTCATGGGGCAACCTCGATAGACTTGGAGTATCTGGACTCATCGCCGATTGGAACCTGCCCGCCTCTGCCGGATCGGACCATCTTGAAACTCCTGCGCGTCTTGCCGTTCCTCACCCTTAGCCTACTGGCTCAGGCCCAAACCCCCAAATCCCCGCCCGCGGAACGCCTCCTGGTGGAGGTGGACCCGGGCCACGGCGGCGAGGACGACGGCGCCCACGGGCGCAAGGGACTGCTGGAGAAGGACGTGGCCCTGGATCTGGCGCAGGAGCTGGCCGGCCAGCTCACCACCGCCGGATTCGATGCCCGCCTGACCCGCGACAGCGACGAGTTCGTCCCCCTCTGGGACCGGGCCCGCAAGGCCAACGCCGAAAAGGCCGACCTGTTCATCAGCCTGCACCTCAACGCCGACCCCAGCCGCCGGGCCCGGGGCTCGGAAGTCTATTTCCTCAGCCTGGGCGCCGGCGACCGCGCCGCGGCCCTCCTGGCGGCGGCGGAGAACGCCGGCGACGGGCCCGGGAGCCAGGCGGATCCTAGCAACGTGGTGGCCGGCATCCTGGACGACCTGTCCCAGGAAGCCTTCCTGAGGGACTCGGAGCGCCTGGCGGTGGCCATCCAGGCCCAGCTCAACCTCCTGGGCGGCATCCGCCAGCGGGGCGTCAAGCAGGCCCCCTTCGTGGTGCTGCGCGGAGCCGCCATGCCGGCGGTGCTGGTGGAGACGGCCTTCATCTCCAACCCCAAGGAAGAAGCCAAACTGCGGGACCCGGCCTTCCGGGCCCGGGTGGCCCAGGCCATCACCCGGGGGGTGCGGCGCTACTTCACCACCACCGGGACGGTGGTGCCCCGCCGCTCCAGTCCGGCGGTAGCCCATCCGTAACGCCGATGTTCCCGCGGCGCTACGCCCGGGCCACGGCTGCAAGGCACCCTGGTACCATGCGCGAGCCAGGAACCTTCCCGCCCTGCCACCCCGGTCCGGCCTTCCGGATGGCCGCGGTGCTGGGCGGCACCTTGTGGACCACCTGGCGGGTGCGCGGCTCCCGCTGCCCCGGCCCGGCCGTGCACGCCTGGGCCGGCCGGATCCTGCGGGCGCTGGGAGTGGACGTCCGCCTGGCCGCGCCCATCCCGCCCGGCGCCCAGGTGTGGGTGTCCAATCACCTGAGCTGGGTGGACCCGCTGATCTACCTGAGCCTGCGGCCTTCCCTGGCCATGGCCAAGGCGGAGGTGGCCTCCTACCCCCTCATCGGCCCCGGCGCGGCCCGCATCGGCCTGCGCTTCGTGGACCGGGCCAACCTGTTCAGCCGCGCGGCGGCCCTGCGGGCCATGGTGCGGGACCTGGCCGCGGGCGAGCCGTTCCTGCTCTTCCCCGAAGGCACCACCACCGCCGGCCCGGGGCTGGCCCCCCTGCACCAGGGGGGGCTGCGCATGGCCTACCGCCTGGGGGCGAAGCTGCTGCCGGTCCGCCTCTCCTCCCCGGACCCCTACTACCCCTGGATCGGCGACGCCACCCTGGTGCCCCACCTGCGGCGCCTGATGCGCAGCCGGAACACCCGGGTGCTGGTTCGCCCGGGACCGGTCCTGGATCCGGCGGACTGGCCCGACGAGAACCAGTGGGTCCAGGCTATCCGGATGCATCTTCATTAAGTTACGCCGTTTTCACCGGCTGCGAGCCATTTTGGCCCGGTACCCGGGTTCCAATGAATGCATGCAGATGACTTGTGTTGAAGCATCAGTGCCTGCCCTGGCTTGGCAGGCCGCTTGCGGGGGTCCATCCATGCTCGCCCAGTGGAACGTCCCGGACGGTCCGGCCGGGTTTGAAGCGGAACTCAACGGGCTCGGCGAGGAGCTGCGCGCCATCATCGCCGAGGACCGGCTGCGGCCGCACTACCAGCCGATCCTGGACCTGGGCAGCGGCCGGGTCCACGGCTTCGAAGGCCTGATCCGCGGCCCCTCGGACTCCCTGCTGCACTCCCCCCTGAACTTGTTCAAGGTGGCCCTGCTCACCGGCCAGCAGGTGCAGCTGGAGGCGGCCTGCTGCCACACCTTGTTGATGGGGTTCAAGGCCAGCGGGCTGCCCCAGAAGCTGTTCCTGAACGTGAGCCCCGGGTGCCTGTCCCGGACGCCCTTCCTGGACCTGTTCCAGAAGGAGGGCCTGGAGGCGCTGGGCTTCACCCCCGACCGCATCGTCATCGAGCTGACGGAAAACCAGCCCACCTACGATTTCAACCAGCTGGTGGGCACCGCCCAACTGTTCCGCAAGCTGGGCCTGGCCATCGCCATGGATGACCTGGGGGAGGGCTTTTCCAGCCTGCGCCTGTGGTCGGAGCTGCGCCCGGAATACGTGAAGATCGACAAGCACTTCATCCATGGCGTCAGCCAGGATCCGGTGCGCCACCAGTTCCTGCGCTCCCTGCGGGACATCGCCGCCAAGACCGGTGCCCGGATGGTGGCGGAGGGCGTCGAGCTGGAGGCGGACCTGGGGGTGGTGCAGGACCTGGGCCTGGACCTGGGCCAGGGCTACCTGTTCGGGCGCCCGGCCCCCACGCCGCATCCGGCCCTGCCTCCAGGCGTCCTGAACCTGCTGAGCCCGCGCCCCGCCGACCCCTCGGGCACGGCCTGGATCCGGGACAGCCGGGCCACCGCCGCCCAGCTGCTCATGGACATCGAACCCGAGACGCCCGAGACGCCCACCTGGAAGGTGGAGCAGCGCTTCACCCGGGACCGGGAGCTGCAGACCATCCCGGTGGTGCACCAGGGCATCCCGGTGGGCCTCATCAACCGCCACGTGTTCGTGGACCTGATGGCCAAGCCCTTCTCCCGGGAGCTGTTCAGCAAGCGCCCGTGCGGTACCCTCATGGACCAGTCCATCCTGGTGGTGGACCACCGCACCAGCCTGCACGAGCTGAGCAAGCTCATCGTCGAGTCGGACCCCAGGCACATCCTGCACGGCTTCGCCCTGACCCGGGACGGGCGCTACGCGGGCATGGGCAGCGGCCACGACCTCATGCGCGCCATCACCCAGATGCAGATCCACGCCGCCCGCTACGCCAACCCCCTCACCGGGCTGCCCGGGAACGTGCCCATCAACGAGAGGCTGGACGAGCTGCTGCAGCAGGAGCTGCCCTTCGTGGTGTGCTACTGCGACCTGGACCACTTCAAGCCGTACAACGACGTGAACGGCTACGGCCGGGGCGACGAAGTGCTCCAGTGGACCGGCAAGCTGCTGGAGGCCGCCATCGACCCGGACCTGGATTTCGTCGGCCACATCGGCGGCGACGATTTCCTCCTGATCCTGCGCAGCCCGGACTGGGAGGAGCGCTGCCGGGGGATCCTGGGCCAGTTCGACCAGGACAAGGCGCGGTTCTTCGACGCCGAGGCGCTGGCCCGGGGCGGCTACGTGAGCGAGGACCGCCGGCACCGGCCGGTGCACCATCCCCTGGTGTCCCTGTCCATCGGAGCGGTGCAGGTGTCCCCGGGCATCTTCCCCACCCACCACGAGATCGCCGCCGCCGCCACCGTGGCCAAGAAGGAGGCCAAGCGGGTGGAGGGTTCAAGCTTCTTCATCGAACGCCGGGCCTATTCGTAGCGCAGGGCCTCGATGGGGTCCTGGCGGGCGGCCCGCACCGCCGGCCAGAGGCCGAAGGCCAGCCCCACGACGGTGCTGATGCCGAAACCCAGGGCCACGCTCCACCAGGGCGCGGCCGTCGGGAAGTCGAACAGCGCCCGCACCGCAACGGCGGCGCCCAGGCCCAGGGCGATGCCCGCGGCGCCCCCCAGCCCGGTGAGGGCCACCGCCTCCACCAGGAACTGGGCGGCGATGTCCTTGCGGGTGGCGCCCAGGGCCTTGCGCACGCCGATCTCCCGGGTGCGCTCGGTGACGTTCACCAGCATGATGTTCATGATCCCCACCCCGCCCACCAGCAGGGCGATGGTGGCGACGAACACCATGGCCGCGGCGATGCCCCCGGTCACCTGGCGGAACGTGCGCAGGCTCTCGTCACTGGTGTAGATGGCGAAATCGTTGTCCTGGTTGGCCTTGAGCCCGCGCCGCAGGCGCAGCACGGCCACCTCCTGGTCGGTGAGCTCCTGGACCCGGGCCGGGTCCCGGGGTACCGTGGCGATGTGCAGGGTGTCGCCGCTGCCGTTCTTCACCTGGGGGAACAGGGTGTCGAACACGGTCAGGGGGACCAGCACCAGGCTGTCGGCGCTGCCTCCGAACTGGGAGCCGCGCGGTTCCAGGATCCCGATCACCCGGAACGCCAGCCCCTGGATCAGGAGTTCCTGTCCCACCGGATCCCGGGCCGGGAACAAGGCCTTCACCAGGTCCTCCCCCACCACGCAGACCCGCGCCTGGTGGGCCAGGTCCGGGTCGCTGAAGAAGCGGCCGTCGTCCAGGCCCCGGCTGTTGGCCCGCACGTAGTCCGGCCCCACCCCCTGGACGACTGGGCCGTTGGCTTCCGTGCCCTGGCGGTTCTTCACCACCGCGGTGAGCTGGTTCTCCAGCAGGCCGCGCTCCGGGGACACCGCCGCGGCCAGGGTGGCCAGGCGCTTGAGGGCGGCGGCGTCCTCCAGGGTCAGGCTGCGCCGCCGGCGCTGCTCTTCGGGGATGAGCTCCGGGGGGCCGCCGAAACGCGGCTCGAACTTCTGGAACTGCACCAGGGTGGTGCCGCTGGCGGCGAACGCCCCGGTGACGGCCCGGTCGAAGCCCGCCACGAAACTGACCATGGCGATCACGGTCGCCACCCCGGCCAGGATCCCCAGCAGGGTGAGGAAGCTGCGCAGCTTCTGGGCGGCGATGGAGCGGACCGCGAAGCGGACGGTTTCGGGCCCCAGGGCCCGAAGCAGCGCGCTGCGCTTGAGGAGTGCGCCCATGGCTATTCCGCCCGCAGGGCGTCGATCACCGGGAGGTTCGCCGCCCGGCGCGCCGGCAGCAGCCCGGCGGCGATCCCCACCAGGGTGGACATGGCCAGGCTGGCGGCGACGATGCCCGGCGTGATCCGGGCCGGGAAGCCCACCAGGTCCCGCACCCCCCAGGTGATCCCGGCGCCCGCCAGCAGCCCCAGCAGCCCGCCGCACAGGCTCAGGGCCGCCGCCTCCAGCAGGAACTGGCGCGCCACGTCGCGCTTGCGTGCGCCCAGGGCCAGGCGGATGCCGATCTCCACGGTGCGCTCCGCCACGCTCACCAGCATGATGTTCATGATCACCACCCCGCCCACGCCCAGGCTCACCGAGGCCACCAGCGCCATGAGCACGAAGGCGGCCCGGCTGACCTGCTTCCACAGGTCCTGGAGCACGTCCTGGGTGAGGATGCCGAACGGGTCGGGGGCCTTGAACCCCGTGTGGCGGGCCGCCCGCAGCAGGGTCCGCACCTCGTCCATGGACGCGTCCAGGCCCGCCACCCCGCCCCGGGCCTGGATCTGCAGGTTCAGGGAGTCGCCGGGGCCCATGCAGTTCTTGCGGTAGACCTGGATGGGGATGCACACCACGTTGTCCCGGCTGAACCCCAGCGCCTTGCCCTGGCGGGTGAGCACCCCGATGATCCGGAACGGCAGCCCGCCCAGGGTCAGGGTGCGCCCCAGGGGGTCCAGGCGCGGGAACAGCTCGTCCCGGGTGTCCGCGCCGATCACCGCCACGTTGCCGGCGGCCTGGTCCTCGTTGTCCGAGAAGTAGCGCCCGGAATCCAGGTCGAGCTTGAACATCCCGGCGAAGTTGGCGGTGGTGCCCACCACGAGGACGTTGTCCAGGTGCCGGGTGCCGTGCCTGGCGGTCATGGTGCGGAAGGCCCTCGTGCTCACCTGGGCCGTGCGGGGCAGCCGGGCGGTGCGCACCCTTTCGTAGTCCGCCCAGGTGAGCGGCGGACGGCGCAAGGCCTGGATGAGCTCCCGCTGGGACTGGATGATGCCCAGGCGGTCCACCACGTAGACGTCCGGCGCCAGGCGGATGATCTGGGCCTTCACGTAGCCGTCCAGCCCGGAGATGATCCCCACCACGCTGACCACGGTGGTGACCCCGATGATCACCCCCAGCAGGGTCAGGAAGCTGCGCAGCTTGTGGGCCCGCAGGGCCCGCAGGGCGGCGCGCGCCAGGTCCGCCGGGAGCACCGCTACCCTTCTTTCCGGCGCTTTTCCGGGTGCGCCGGCTGGCCGTCCTGGAGCTCCCGCAGGGCCTTGAACGGCCCGACGATCACCGCCTCGCCCCCGTCCAGGCCGGACAGCACCTCCACCGTCAGGTCGCCCATGAGCCCGGTCTTGAGGGGCCGGAACCGGGCCCGGCCCCCTTCCAGCACGAACACCCCCTCCTCCTCCGCCCGGGGCGCGCCGGAGGGTCCCCCCGGGGCCGGCGGCCGGTCCTTCATCACCAGGGCCTGGATGGGCACCGCCAGCACCTGGCTCCGGCTGCCGGTGGCGATGTCCGCCTGGGCGGACAGGCCCGGCTTGATGGTGAGGGGCGGCTGCTTGATCTGCACCTTGACCTTGAACTTCACCGCCTCGTTGGCGTTGGCCTGGACGATGGGGCTGCCGCCCACCTCCGTCACCACCGCCTCGAACACCTGGTTGGGATACGCGTCGATGCGCACCTGGGCGGACTGCCCCAGCCGCACCGAGGGGATGGAAGCCTCGTCCACCTCCATTTCCGCCTCGATCCTGCTCATGTCCGAGACGGTCAGGAGCACGGTGCCCGGCTGGTTCTGCAGCCCCACCACCGCCGTCTCCCCCAGCTCGATGTGCTTGCCGGTCACCACCCCGTCCATGGGGGAGGTGATCCTAGTCTTGTCGACGGTGTCCGCGGCCCCGGCCAGGTCCGCCTTGGCCTGGCCCATGTGCTGCTGGGCGCTCTGGGCGGCGCTCTCGGCCACCTGCAGGGCCGTGCGGGCCTGCTCGAAATCGCTCTGGGAGATGATCCCGGCGTTGTGGTTGGCCTCGGCCCGGCCGTAGTCGTTGCGCGCCTGGCCCAGCTTCACCTGGGCCGCCTCCAGGTCGTGGGCGCTGGCCTTCAGGGCCGCCGCCAGGGACTGGGCGGCCGCCTCGGACCGGATCGGGTCGATCTCCAGGAGCAGCTGGCCGGTCTTGACCGCATCCCCCTCCTGCACCAGCATGCGGGTGACCTGGCCGATGGCGTTGGCGCTGATGTCCACCTTCTTCACCGCCTGGATCTTGCCGTTGGCGCTCACCTTGGCCAGGATGTCCTGGCGCGTGGCCGGCTCCACCTGCACCGGGGGCCCCGGCTCCCGCCGGGCGGCCAGGAGCCCCCCCAGCGCCAGGAGCCCCAGGACGGCGCCCAGAATCCACCACTTACGATTCATCCGCACGATCCCCCAAGGCGGGCCATGGAAAAAGCCGTTGTAATTTCGTTCATCGGACTAGTAGATCACAGCTGGCGTCCGCCAGGAAGACTCTCGCGGGGTTCCCTTGCGGACCGTCACCGTTCCACCATCCTGGCCTGTTCCGGCCGGTACCGCTCCCCGGAGACCAGGGCGGCCAGGTGCCCGAGTTCTTCCAGGTCCTGGGCGGTGAGCCGCACGGCTTCGGCGTCCAGGTTCTGGTCCAGGTACTTGCGGCGCTTGGTGCCGGGGATGGGCACGATGTCCCGCCCCTGGGCCAGCGCCCAGGCCAGGGCCACCTGGGCCGGCGTGGCCCCGTGCCGGTCCCCCACCGCGCGCACCGCCGCCACGATCCTGCCGTTGGCCGCCGCGTGCTCCTCGTGGAACCGGGGGATGTTCACCCGCCAGTCCCCCTCCGGCAGGTCGGCGACGCTGTGGAAGGCGCCGGCCAGGAAGCCCCGGCCCAGGGGGCTGAAGGGCACGAAGCCGATGCCCAGTTCCCGGGCGGCGGGCAGGATGGCCGCCTCCACCCCCCGCTCCAGGAGGGAGTACTCGCTCTGCAGGGCGGTGAGGGGATGGACCCGGTGGGCCCGGCGCAGGGTCTCGGGGCCCACCTCGCACAACCCGATGAACCGGACCTTGCCTGCGGCCACCAGTTCCCCCATGGCGCCGACGGATTCTTCGATGGGGACGGCCGGATCCTTGCGGTGCAGGTAGTACAGGTCGATCACGTCCACGCCCAGGCGGCGCAAGGAAGCCTCCGCCGACCGGCGGGCGTTGGCCGGGGAACCGTCCAGGCCTCCCGCCAAGGCGAACTTGGTGGCGATCACCACCTGGTCCCGCCGCCCGCGGATGGCCTTCCCGATCAATTCCTCGTTGGTGTAGGGTCCGTACGCGTCTGCGGTGTCCACCAGGGTGAGGCCCCGGTCCAGGGCCCGCTGGATGGTGGCGATGGCTTCGTGCTCGTCCCGGTCTTCGGGCCTGCCGTACTCGTCCGACATGCTCACGCAGCCGAGCCCGATGGCGCCCACCTCCAGGCCCTGGCTCCCCAGCGCTCTCCGTTCCATGGCTTGGCCTCCCAACACTTGACAGTGTAAGGCCATCACCCTGGTTTCAAGGCCGATCGACGCTGACTTCCAGGTCCCGCAGCATTCCGTCCCGCAGATCGTAGATCCAGCCGTGCAGGGCGAGCTTCCGGCCCCGCCCCCAGGCGTCCTGCACGATGGCCTGGGAGCGCAGGGAGCGCACCTGGGCCATGACGTTCCACTCGCATAGGGCCCGCCACCGGGCCTCGGGGTCAGGCAGGCGCTCCAGGTCCGCCCGGTGCGCCAGGGCCAGCGCGCGGATGGGGGCGACCCAGCCCTCCAGGGGCTCCGGCAGGGGCGGCCCGAAGGCCGCCTGGACGCCCCCGCACCGGTAGTGGCCGCACACGATCACGTGCTTCACGCCCAGCACGTCCACCGCATACTGCAGCACCGCCTGGCAGTTGGGGTCGTCTTCCGGGGCCAGGTTGGCGATGTTGCGGTGCACGAACAGTTCCCCCGGCGCCAGCCCGACGATCTCGTTGGCCGGCACCCGGCTGTCGGCGCAGCCGATCCAGAGGTGGTCGGGCCGCTGGATGGCGCACAGGCGCTGGAAGAACTGGGGATCCCGCCCGACCTGCCGGGAAGCCCAGGCCCGGTTGTTCTCGAAGAGCCGGGGAAGGAATCTCATGCCCCGCAGCTTACCCGTCCCGGCTGCCGGACACCACCTGAACACCCCAAGGCCAGGTGCGCGCAGGTTGCACGAAGCACCCGGACCGCCTGGCCTGAACATGGGTTTTGGTGGCATGGATGGAAAAGCAATTGGCCGGGGATAAAGGCGATGAACGGGGATAAAGAAAGCCAGGGAAGCGGTTACGGATAATCAATGGCGCCGCGAGCATGCGCACCATGGGTTCCGGAAAGCCGTGGCCGGTGCCACACGCCCCAGGCGCATCCATGTTGGTTGCCCCATCCCTCCAGGGCGTGTGGCACCGGCCACGGCTTTCCGGAACTCCCGGGCGCAGCCCGGGACCCCGCCTGCGGCGGGGCCAGGGTGCACATGCGGCAATGGGCCGGAGCTATTGCATCCGCTAGCCTTATCCCCGTTTATCGCCGTTTATCCCCGGCTATTTTTTTAACGACCTGGACCGGAGTACGCGGGTCCACTTGGCTTGGGAAAGGATCCGCGACAGCAATTAACCCGCTGGCATCCGGCAGTCAAATCCTGGCATCTGGATGGAGGCGGCCAGACCCGTCCTGCCACACGCCGACCTGGACGCTCCGGATCAATCGCGCTAGCGGTCCAGCTCGCCGGCGATGACGTTCATGCCTCCCAGCACCGCCACCGCGTCGGCGATGATCCGCCCGTGCACCTGCTCGTCGAAGCTGTTGAAGATGGGGAAGCAGGGGGGCCGCACGTGGATCCGGTACGGGCACTTGCCCCCGTGGGAGACCAGGTAGAACCCTAGTTCGCCGTTGGCCGCCTCGGTGGCGCTGTACACCTCCCCCACCGGCATCTCGATGCCGTGCATGATCAGCTTGAAGTGGTGGATCAGGCTCTCCATGCGGGTGTAGACCTTTTCCTTGGGGGGCAGGGCGATCTTGTAGTCGTCGATGATCACCGGGCCGGGCCCCAGTTCCTCCAGGCGGTCCAGGCACTGGCGGACGATCCGCAGGGACTGGCGCATCTCCTCGGCGCGCACCAGGTAGCGGTCGTAGACGTCGCCGGTGGTGGCCACCGGGATGTCGAAGTCGTAGGTCTCGTAGCCCAGGTACGGCTGGGCCTTGCGCAGGTCCTGGGGCACCCCCGCGGCCCGCAGGCAGGGGCCGGTGTAGCCCCAGCTGACGGCGTCGCCGGCCGAAATGGCCCCCACTCCCTTGGTGCGGTCCGCCCAGATGGGATTGCGGGTGAGCAGCATCTCCATCTCGTCGATGGTGCGCGGGCAGCTGTCCAGGAACTGCTCGCACAGCGGCGCGAACTCCGGCGGGATGTCCCGGAACAGCCCGCCGATGCGGGTGAAGCTGGAATGCAGGCGCTGTCCCGCCATCATCTCGAACAGGTCGTAGATGGTCTCCCGCTCCCTGAACAGGTACAGGAAGGCCGTGAACGCGCCGATGTCCACCGCGTTGATGCCCACGCACACCAGGTGGTCGCCGATGCGCGCCAGCTCGGAGCACAGGACCCGCAGCACCTGGGACCGGGGCGGGTCCTGGATGCCCAGCAGCTTCTCCACCGCCAGCACATAGCCCACGTTGTTCATGAGGGAGCTGCAGTAGTTCAGGCGGTCCGTGAGCGGGATGAACTGCTGGTAGGTCAGGTTCTCCCCCAGCTTTTCCACCCCCCGGTGCAGGTAGCCGATGTTGGGGGTCGCCTTGACGATGAACTCCCCTTCCAGCTCCAGGACGATGTGCAGGGTGCCGTGGGTGACCGGATGGGAGGGCCCCATGTTGACGATCATGCGTTCGCCTTCGGGGCGGGGGGCGGTGGCGTCCAGGGTCATCTCAGTGCTCCAGGGGCTTGGCGTCGGGAGCGAAGGAGGCCCCCAGGTCCTCGGTGCAGAACCGGTCGCCGCCGTCCAGGGGAAAATCCTTGCGCAGGGGATGCCCGGGGAAATCGTCCCACATGAGCAGGCGGGTGAGGTTGGGATGGCCATCGAAGGGAATCCCGAACATGTCGTACACTTCCCGCTCGGCCCAGTCGGCGCACTTGAAGCGCCCGGTGAGGCTGGGCAGGGCGGTCCCTTCCGGTACCGGCACCTTGATGCGCAGCCGCTCCTGGTTGACCAGGTTCAGCAGGTGGTAGACCACGTCGAACCGGGGCTGGCGGGTTTCCAGGTCCACCGCCGTCACGTCCAGCAGCAGCTGGAACCCCTCGTTGTAGATGAATTCAACCACTTCCAGGAACCGCTCCCGGTCCACCACGATGGTGGCATCGCCCCGGAACTGGTGCCGGTCCACGACGGCCCCCGGCAACTGTGCTTCGATCCGCTCGATCACCATGCTTCATTCCCCGAAATGGTTTCACCAGATCCGCTGGGCGCCCTGGTCCCCGGCTTCCAGGACCATCTCCCGCACCACCTGGTACGAGGACAGCCCGCGGGCCCTCTGCCGCTCCTCCTGCCGGGCCAGGGACTGGTAGAACAGCTCGATGTGCTCCTTGCGGGCCGTCAGGGATTCCCGGCCGATCTTCTTCTGCAGTTCCATGACCCCGTAGATCATGGTCTCCGGGCGGGGCGGGCAGCCGGGGACGTACACGTCCACCGGCACCACCCGGTCGATGCCCTGGAGGGTGGCGTAGGTGCGGTACATCCCCCCGGTGGAGGCGCACACCCCCACCGCAACCACCCACTTGGGCTCGGCCATCTGGGCGTAGATCTGGCGCAGCACCGGCGCCTGCTTGTTGGTGACGGTCCCCAGCACCAGCAGCAGGTCGCTCTGCCGGGGGCTGAAGCGCAGGGCCTCGGCGCCGAAGCGGGAGAAGTCGTAGCGGGAAGCCATCATGGACATGAACTCGATGGCGCAGCAGGCGGTCCCGAAGGGCAGCGGCCAGAGGCTGTTCTTCCGGGCCCAGTTCACCACCGCGTCCAGGCGGGTGGTCATGGTCGAATCGTCAAGGTGGATGCCGGCCATGTCAGCGCTCCCAGTCCAGGGCACCCTTGCCCCAGGCGTACACGTAGCCCACCAGGAGGGTGGCGACGAAGCTGACCATGGCCCAGAAGGTCCCGAGGTTGGCTTTGTACTGCACCGCCCAGGGCAGCAGGAAGGCGGCCTCCACGTCGAACAGGATGAACAGCATGGCCACCAGGTAGAACTTCACGCTGTAGCGGTGCCGGGCGCCTTCCTGCCGGGGCGGGGCGCCGCATTCGTACGGGGTCAGCTTGGCCGGCTGGGGGTTGCCGGGCTTGCACCACCCCGGCAGGATCCGGCCGGAGATCACCAGGATGGCCGCCCCCACGCCCAGGGCGATGAGGAACAGCAGCAGGACGGGCAGGAACGGGGGAACGGCGGGTGTCATGGGTCATCCAGGGGGAGCAGGGTCCCAGGCCCGATCATACCGTCTCCGGGGTTCCTTGGAGCCCCCCGCGATCCGGTATAATCCGCCATGCCCAGCCGCGATTCACAGACCGTCATCCTGAGCCGCCAGACCATCCTCCTGGTGACGGCCGTGGGCGTCGGGCTGCTGACGCTGTGCTACGTGCTGGGGGTCCAGGTGGGCAAGCAGAGCGCCGCCCTGCGCCGCCCGGCGGCCCGGGGCGCCGGGGAGGACCTGCAGGAGCTGCCCGCCTCCATCACCGACCAGCTCAAGGCCCTGGAAGCGGCCGGGGAAATTCCCGCCGGGCTCCAGACGCCCCCTGCCCCGCCCGGGCCCGCCAAAGGAACCGCCCCTCCCGCCGGACCGGCCCAGCCCCCCGCCGCCCAGCCCCCCGCCGCCCAGGCTCCCGCCACCCAGGCCCCCGCCGCCCCGGCTGCGGCCGCCCAGGCGCCGCCGCCGGTGGAGGTGCACGTGCCGTCCCCCCCCAAGGCCGCGGCCCCCGAGAAGAAGGCCGGACCAGCCCCGGACCCGAAGGCCGAGCCGGCCGGACGCTGGACCCTGCAGCTCATTTCCACCCCCGACCAGGCCGAGGCCAAGCGGATGGTGGACCGGGCCCGGGCCGCCGGGTTCCAGGCCGGGATCGTCGCGGAAAAAGGCTTGTTCAAGGTGCGGCTCACCGGCGGCGGCCCCCGGGAAGCCATGGACAGCACCACCCAGAAGCTCAAGAACCGGGGCTTCAAACCCTTCGCCATAAGAATCGAATAATTTTTCTCCGGAAGCCGGCCATGGCCACTCGGGCGCTGTTAAGCTTTCGTGCGTGGGGTTTCGCCCCAAGTCCATGAGTTCCCGCGCTTAACTGAGGCCGCCGGGATGAAGAACGTCATTTCAGCCTTGCTGCCGATCCCCCGGTTCGTGGAGCCTCCCGAAGCGGTCAGGCTCCCCCATGCGCGGAAGGTGTTCCCCCTTCGGGACATCCACTTCCGGGACATCAAGGCGCTGGGGTTCGACATGGACTACACCCTGAGCCACTACCGGTCCCCGGAGATCGACGAACTGGCCTACCGCCACTCGGCACAGCTTCTGGTGCAGGAACGGGGTTATCCCGCCTGGCTGCTGGACACCCACTTCGACCCGGCCTTCGCCATCCGCGGCCTGGTCCTGGACGGGACCCGGGGCAACCTGCTCAAGCTGGACAGTTCCCGCCAGGTGGCCCGGGCCTGCCACGGGCGGCGGCCCATGACCCGGGACAAGATCGACCAGGCCTACGGGCGGCGCCGGGTGGTGGCCTCGGGCGCCGGGTTCCGCAGCGTCGACACGCTGTTCGAGATTCCCGAATGCCACCTGTACGCCACCCTGGTGGACGGCCTGGACGAAGGCCGCATCACCGGCAAGGACTGCTTCCAGGTCTTCCAGGACGTCCGCTGGGCCATCGACAGCGCCCACCGCAACGGCGGCTTGAAGGCCGAGATCCTGGCCAACCCGGAACTCTACATCCTGCGGGACCCCCAACTGCCGGCGGCCCTGGACCGCTGGCGGCGGGCCGGGAAGAAGATGTTCATCCTCAGCAATAGCGAGTGGACCTTCACGGACGGGGTGCTGCGCTTCCTCCTGGACGGCCTGGATCCGGCCCACCCCGACTGGCTGGATTATTTCGATCTGGTGGTGGTGAGCGCGCGCAAGCCGGTGTTCTTCCAGGAATCCCCGGCGCCCGTCCCCCTGGAGGGGCAGAACAAGGCATTCATGGGCGGCAACGCCCTGTGGCTGGAGGACAGCCTCCAGACATTCGGGGAACAGGTCATGTATGTGGGTGACCATATCTATGGGGACATCCTCCGGTCGAGGAAAAATGTTTCATGGCATACCCTGCTCCTGATCCCCGAGCTGGCCACCACCCTGGAGCAATTGGAGGAGCAGGCGGGCGAACTGCAGGAATTTGTTCGTTTCGAGAACGTCCGCCGGAAATCGGAACTCCAACTGTCTCTGTTGGAAGACAATCTCCGGCGCAACCATGAACATCGCCGCCTGCTCGCCCCCCGTCTTTCCCCCGAAGCCCTCCTGGCCATGGACCAGGAAGCCGCCCGGCTGCGGGAGGAACTGGAGGCGGCGAAAATACGAATGGAGGTGGAGAAAAAAGTACTTGCAGAACTTGATGATCGATTAGAATCTGCCTTCAATCCCGTTTGGGGGAGCATCTTCCGGGACGGGTACCAGCAAACCCGGTTCGCGGATCAGATCCAACAGTACGCTTGCGCATACACCGGTCGTATCAGTAACCTTTACTTGGTGGACCCGACAACAGCCCTTTATGCTCCGGTCCCCACCCTCCCACACGAACGAATCTAGTTTTTTTCAAACGAGGGGCACACTGGGACTGGAACAGCGCACTTTCTCGCATCATCCAAGGGTAGTGCCGCTGCATAATGTGAGGCATCCGGACATTCCGTAATAATTCGAGGAGTGATCAACTTGAAGCGATTCGATTCAAATTCCGACGCCCCCCTGGCCCTCTCCACGCTGGGTGACCGCATCAAGGCGGTGCGCCTCACCTGGCGGTGGTCCCAGGAAGAAATGGCCGAAGCCCTGCGCGTTGACCAGGCTTCCATCTCCTTCTGGGAGCGGGACAAGATCAAGCCCTCCGGTTCCGCCATCGTCGCCTTGGCTTCCCTCTTCCGCACCAGCACCGAAGCGCTGGAAGGAGGCCTGGGCTTCAAGATTCCGGATCCGCCATCACACCCCGAGTCCGCCAAGGTGGACCGGGAATTTCCACGCAGCGTGAGCCTCCCGGCCGGGAGCGAGGACGTGGTCATGGTGGTGGACCTGGGCGATGGCTCCTCCAAGGGCAAGCAGCTCTCGGAAGCCATGATGAGCCTGGTCCAGGGAGTCAAGGACAGCCGCCGGGTCTGGGTAGTCCTGGAGTAGCCGCGCCCCTGGCGCCTTGAGCGGATCCTGGCAGGGTATTGGCCTGCCAGGGGTCAGTTCTTTTGAGTCATTAGGAGTTTCGTTTGGGCCTCCGCCGCCCGTCGGAGAAGACTGGCGTCGAACCACCTGCTCAATGGATTGACCATACCCTCTGGGGGGCCGGGCTGGGGCAACCGGACCGGTGCCGGGCGTGGAAGCAGGGTACCGCCCGCCTCGAGGATCGTCAGCTTGGCCACCCGGCGGCATATGGCGTCTTCATAAAAACCCAGGTCCGCCAAGAAGTCAGTGCACTCCCCTGCGGGCGTCCGCCAGCACCTGACGGATTGCCGCCACCACCTGGTCCTGGTCCTCCTCCGTGAGCCCGGGCCAAAGGGGCAGGCTCAGCAGCCGGTCGCCGCTCCATTCGGTGTGGGGCAGTCCGTCGGCGGGCAAGGCGTGGGTCCGCCTGGCGTAGTAGTCCCGGTAGAAGGCATGAACGTGCACCGGGCGGTAGTGGATCCCGGTGCCGATGTTCTCCTCCTTCAGGCGGGCCACGAACGTGTCCCGGTCCAGGCCGGCCTTCTCGGGACGGATCCGCAGCACGAACAGGTGGTGGCAATGGCCGTGCACCGCATCGCCGGGGCTGGGCAGCAGCACTTCCTCCATGTCCCCCATGAGTTCCAGGTAGCGCAGGAACAGCTTCTTGCGCCGGGCGTTGAAGCCGTCCAGCTTCTTCAGCTGGTGCAGCCCGATGGCCGCCTGCAGGTCCATGAAGTTGGCCTTGCGGGCCGGTTCCATCACCTCGAAGTGCGGGCTGCCCTCCTTCTGGAACCGATTCCAGGCATCCCGCTCGATGCCGTGGAAGCGCAGGCGCTTGATCCGGCGCACGTAGCGGTCGTCGTGGCAGGCGATGGCGCCGCCTTCGCCGGTGGTCATGTTCTTGTTGGGGTGGAAGCTGTACACGCTCATCACCGACCGGGGGTCGGCGCCGATCTTGCGGCCCCGGTAGTGGGCGCCCATGGCCTGGGCCGCGTCCTCCACCACCCAGAGGCCGTTCGCCTCGGCGATCTTCCAGACGGCGTCCATGGGCACCGGCAGCCCGGTGAGGTGCACCGGGATGATGCCTTTGGTGCGGGGCGTGATGGCCGCCTCGAGGCGGTCCGGGTCCAGGTTCAAGGTGGCGGGGTCGATGTCCACCAGCACCGGCACGCCCCCCTGGAGCACCACGGTGCTCAGCGTGGACACCCAGGTCAGGCCGGTGGTGATCACCTCGTCCCCGGGGCGCAGGCCCAGCACCTGCAGGGTGATCTCCTGGGCGGTGGTGGCGCTGTTCATGGCCAGGCAGTGGGCCACGCCGTTGTAGGACTGAAGCGCCTCCTCGAATCGGGCCGCCTTGGGCCCCGTGGTGATCCAGCCGGACTCGATGGAATCCACCATCTCGGCGATCTCTTCGGCTCCCAGCATGGGGCGGGTGAAGGGCAGGAAGGCTTCCCGGCGCGCGTAGGTCATGGCCGCTCCTCCCGGGCCTGGCAGGCCTGCAGGGTGTTGGCCATGAGGCCCGCGATGGTCAGGGGGCCCACGCCGCCCGGGACCGGAGTGATGGCCCCGGCCACCGCCGCCGCTTCGCTGTAGCGCACGTCGCCGCACAGGACGGACCCCTTGGCGCGCAGGGTCTCCAGCTTCCCGGGGTCGGCCTGGAAGATCCGCTCGCCCAAGGCCAGGTCCTCCACCCGGTTGATGCCCACGTCCACCACCACGGCCCCGGGCTTGACCCAGGATCCTTCCACCAGCCCGGGACGGCCCACCGCCGCCACCAGCAGGTCCGCCTCCCGGCACAGCCCGGGCAGGTCCTGGGTGCGGCTGTGGGCGATGGTGACCGTGGCGTGCTCCTCCAGCAGCATCAGGCTGATGGGCTTGCCCACGATCTCGCTGCGGCCCAGCACTACCGCCCGCTTGCCCTTCAGGGCGATGCCGTAGGCCTTGAGCATGCTCATGCAGGCGGAGGGGGTGCAGGGGCGCAGCCCCCGCTGGCCGCCCAGGAGCAGCCCCTGGTTCACCGGGTGCAGCCCGTCCACGTCCTTGGCCGGGTCGATGCCCCTCAGGGCCCGCTTGGAGTCGAGGCCTCCGGGCAGGGGCAGCTGGAGCAGGATCCCGTCCACCTCGGGGTCGTGGTTCAGGTCCCGGATGAGGGCCTCCAGGTCCCCCTGGGTGATGGCGGCGCCCGGGCGGTGCTCCAGGGAACGGATGCCGGTCCGGGCGCAGGCGGCGATCTTGCCCCGCACGTACACCTGGCTGGCCGGGTCCTCCCCCACCAGGACCACCGCCAGGCAGGGCGGCCGCAAGCCTTGGGCGACGCGGCGCTGCACGCCGGCGCGCACCTCGTCCAGCATCCGGTCCGCATGGGACTTCCCATCAAGGATCAAAACCATCGGTCGCTCCCGAAAACAGCGCCCATTGTCCCATAAGGAGTGGGCAAAGGCCCGGCGATGCCGGGATTTTCCCCTTGTCTCCTTGTTCAATTAGCGATAATCTATTGCGTTGAATTCGGCCTGGGATTCCCTGGTTCTGGGGCACCGGAGTGGCATCGTGCGGATGCGCCGGGAACCATGGGGACCGCGTCGGGTGGGTTTGACCCCGCCCCCTTCACCATTGATCAAGGTTGCCCGATGGATCTGAACAAGTTGCAAGCCCCCGTGGAACGGCAGCTCGCCCTGCTGGGCTACGAGCTGGTCTGCCTGGAGGAGGGGCGGGAGGGGCGGGATCCGGTGCTGCGCCTCTACATCGACCACCTGGACCGGGGTCCCGGCGGCGACCGGGCCGTCACCCTGGACGACTGTGTCGCCGTCAACGATGGGCTCGTCCCATGGCTGGACGTGGAGTTCCCCTCCCTGCGGGAACGGGTGAACCTGGAGGTCTCCAGCCCCGGGCTGGAGCGCCCCCTGGTCAAGCCCGAGCATTTCCGGCGGTTCCAGGGCCGGCTCTGCCGGGTCCAGACCGGCGCGCCCATCAACGGGCAGAAACGGTTCAAAGGCTGGATCGGAACTTCGACCGAAGCGAGCGTCACCTTGGAGGAAGACGGGGTGTTCAAGACCATCCCCTTCGAGGCCATCCGGCAGGCCCGCCTCGCCCCTTTCGACGAACCGAAGGCCCCACCCCCCCGGCACCCGGCCCAGACCGGGCCGCCGGACCAACCTGAAGCGGCCGGCGTAGAGACAAGCGCCGGCAAGGAGAACTTATGGCACTCGTAGCTACAAGCTTTTTCGACAGCGTGAAGATGATCGCGGCGGAAAAGGGCATCCCCGAAGAGGAGGTGTTCAAGGCGGTGGAGGAGTCCCTGGTCAAGGCGGCCGAGAAGTACTTCCAGAGCTTTGATTTCTATGGGAATTTCCAGGCCCAGATGGAACGCGACACGGGCGAGTTCCACGTCTACGCCCTGAAGCAGGTGGTGCCGGTGGTGGAGGAGGAGGACCTGGAGATCAGCCTGGAGGAGGCCCAGGCCCTGAACCCGGACGCCGCCGAGGGGGACACCCTCTGGCTGCCCCAGGACACCTCCCAGCTGGGCCGGATCGCGGCCCAGGCCGCCAAGCAGGTGCTGGTGCAGAAGGTGCGGGAAGCGGAGCGGGACCGCATCTTCACCGAGTTCGCCGACCGCATCGGCGAGGTGGTGGTGGGCGAGGTCAAGCGCTTCGAGAAGAGCGCCATCATCCTGGAGATCGACCGGGTGGAGGCCATGCTCAAGCGCAGCGAGGCCCTGCGCGGCGACCGGTTCGACAAGGGCCAGCGCATCAAGGTGGTCATCTCGGCCGTGGACAAGTCCGCCAAGGACCCCCAGGTGCAGGTGAGCCGCACCGACCCCCGGCTGCTCATCAAGCTGTTCGACCAGGAAGTGCCGGAGATCCACGACGGCACCGTGGTCATCCGCAGCTGCGTGCGGGAGGCCGGCGACCGGGCCAAGGTGGCGGTGCACTCCCTGGACCCGGACGTGGATCCGGTGGGCGCCTGCGTGGGCCTCAAGGGCAGCCGGGTGCAGGCCATCATCCGGGAACTGAAGAACGAGAAGATCGACATCGTCCGCTTCGACGAGGACAGCTCCCGGTTCATCGCCAACGCCCTGAACCCGGCCAAGGCCCTGCGGGTGTCCATCACCGACCTGGAGCACCGCCGGGTGGAGGTGGTGGTGGACGATGAACAGCTCAGTATCGCCATCGGCAAGCGGGGCCAGAACGTGCGTCTGGCCGCCAAGCTCACCGGGTGGAACATCGACGTGCGCAGCGAAGCGGAGAAGCGGCGGGAGACCGAGGCCGCCATGGTCCAGGCGCTGCCCGAACCGGCCGCCCGGCAGGAACCGGCCGAACAACCGGAATCCTACCTGGTGGCGGAATTGGGAGCCATCGAGGGGTTGGATGAGACGGTCGTCAAAAACCTCGCCTCGGCTGGCTATACGGACGCAAAATCCTTGTACACTGTAACGGTTGAGCAGTTGCTCACGGTTGCCGGCATCGACCAGGATCTCGCTTTCCGCCTCATCGACGCCGCGCACGCCCGGTTCGGTGAGTAGGGCCAGGTCGAACCGTAACTGCCTTCCGCCCCCTTCCTTCCGATCGAGGTACTCTCCTTCATGCTGCGCATCAACCAGTTAGCCAAAGAGCTCGGCGTGAGCAATCACGTCGTGCTCGAAGCCCTCGAGAAGCACCTGGGGATCCAGGGCAAGAGCCACAGTTCCAACCTCAGCGACGAGCAGGTGAACTCCCTGCGCCGGGTCATGGAAGGCAGGCCCAGGGGCGAGGAGCACCCGGCCGCCCCGGCGCAGCCCGCCCCCCCCGCACCCCGGGCCGCACTGCCCAGCGTGAAGATCGTCAAGTCGATCGGTCCACCGCCGGCACCGCCGGCACCGCCGGCGGCACCGCCCACCGCCCCGGTCCTCATCAAGAGGACGGAAGCTCCCGGGCCGGCCCCCGCCGCCCCGGGGGCGGAAGCGGAACCGGCCTCGCCCGCTCCGGCTCCGGTGGAGAGCCAGGAGGCTTCCGCCGCCGAGCCGTCCCTGTCCGCCGGTTCCCGGGTCCAGGCCTTGCTTGGGCGCGCCCCCGCCCAGGGCGGGGAGGGGTTCTCCCGCCTGCGCATCTCCCAGGCCCCCGCCCCGGCGCCCAAGCCCCAGGAGCCGGCCCGGTACATCCAGTTGCCCCAGCCTCAGCCGCCCAAGGTGCGCCCGGAAGCGGGCGCCCGCCCAGTCATCCAGCGCCCCGGGCAGCAGGCCCAGGTTCAGCGCTCCGGCCAGCCCCAGCCGGAGAAGACGCTCCTGCCCATGGCCGCCAACACCGGCAAAGGCGCCGTCAAGCACGAGCCGACCCCGTCGCCGTCGCGCCGGCCCTTCATCCCCCCCTCCATCACCGAACTGCGTTCCGATTCCAGCTTCACCCGCATCAAGATGTCCGACAACCCTGCCCCGGCGCCCCGCCCGACGGAACCGGCCCGGTACATCCAACTGCCCCAGGCCCGGTCCCAGGCTCCTTCCCGCCCGGGCGGTCCCGGGGGGCGTCCCGGCGGCCCCGGCCGTCCGGGGAGCGGCCCTTCCAGGCCCGGCGGGCCCGGCGCGCGGCCGGGCGGACCTGGGTCCCGTCCCGGCGGCCCCCCCCTGAACCGGGGGCGCGGCCCCTCCCTGCCGGCGCCCACGGCCCCGGATCCCAACGCCCAGAAGGGCCCCGGCCGCGGCGGCCATTTCACCGGCAAGAAGAAGGACGACAAGCGCAGCCGGGCCGAACGCATGGCCGAGGAGCTCGAGCTCAAGCTCCGCCAGCCCCGCAGCAGGGCCCAGCAGATCGCCACCGAGTACATCAACGATGAGATCGGCATCGTCATGCTCTCCGAGGGCGTGACGGTGAAGGAACTGGCCGAGAAGTGCAACCGCCCGGCCAAGGACGTGGTCGCCAAGCTGCTGCACCGTGGCGTGTTCGCCACCATCAACCAGCCTTTGGACACGGAACTGGCCAAGGAGATCGCCCGGGAATTCGGCTACCTGGCCGACATCGTGTCCTTCGAAGAGGACGTGCAGATGACCGCCGAGGAGTCCAGCGAGGCGGTGGGCGAGAAGCTGTGGCGGCCCCCGGTGGTCACCATCATGGGCCATGTGGACCACGGCAAGACCTCCCTCCTGGACGCCATCCGCACCACCAAAGTGGCTGCCGGCGAGGCCGGCGGCATCACCCAGGCCATCGGTGCCTACCACGTGGACGTGAAGAGCGGCGAAGGGGCGGACCGCCAGATCGTGTTCATCGACACCCCCGGCCACGAGGCCTTCACCAAGATGCGGGCCCGGGGCGCCAAGGTGACCGACATCGTCATCCTGGTGGTGGCCGCCGACGACGGCGTCATGCCCCAGACCGTGGAGGCCATCAACCACACCAAGGCCGCCGACGTGCCCATGGTGGTGGCCATCAACAAGATCGACAAGGCCGGCGCCAACCCCGAGCGGGTGGAGCAGATGCTGCTCCAGCACGGGATCCAGACCGAGAACTTCGGCGGCGACACCCCGGCCGTGCGCGTCAGCGCCAAGACCAAGCAGGGCCTTGAGGTGCTCCTGGAGACGGTGCTCCTGGTGGCCGACCTGAAGGACCTGAAGGCGGTCTACGACTGCCCCGCCGCCGGCAGCATCCTGGAAGCGCGCCTGGACCGGGGCCGGGGCCCCGTGGCCACGGTGCTGGTGCAGCAGGGCACCCTGCACGCCGGCGAGATCTTCGTGGCCGGGGCCACCATGGGCCGGGTGCGGGCCATGTTCAACGACCGGGGCGACAAGATCAGCGAAGCCACCCCGTCCATGGCCGTGCAGATCCTCGGCTTCGAGGAAGTGCCGGTGTCCGGGGACAACCTGCAGGTGGTGGAGGACGAGACCAAGGCCCGGAACATCGTCGGCTTCCGCCAGGAGAAGGCCAAGGCCGCGGCCCAGGTCAAGCAGCGGGTCACCCTGGAGAACCTGTTCTCCACCCTCAAGGAAGGCCAGATCAAGGAACTGCCCCTCATCATCAAGGCCGATACCCAGGGCTCCGTGGAGTCCCTGGTGGGCAGCCTGGAGCGCCTGTCCACCGAGAAGGTGCGGGTGCGCATCATCCACGCCGCCGCCGGGACCGTCACCGAGAACGACGTGCTGCTGGCGGAGGCCTCCAAGGCCACCATCATCGCCTTCAGCGTCAAGGCCGAACGCAAGTCCGAGGAGCTGGCCCAGGAAGAGGGCGTGGACATCCGGTTCCACGAGATCATCTACAAGGTCACCGAGGAGATCTCGGCCGCCATGCTGGGCCTGCTGGACGCGGTGGAGAAGGAGACCGTCCAGGGCCAGGCGGAGGTGCGCCAGCTGTTCAAGGTGAACAAGGCCGTCATCGCCGGCTCCTTCGTCACCGACGGCAAGGTCCAGAAGGGCTTCAAGGTCCGGGTCAAGCGTGGGGCCGACGTGCTGTGGGAGGGCGACATCAGGTCCCTCAAGCGGTTCAAGGACGACGTCCATGAAGTGAAGAACGGCCTGGACTGCGGCATCGACCTGGACGGTTTCGACGCCCTGAGGGAAGGGGATGTGCTGGAATTCTTCACCCGCGAAAAGTTTGCGGCCACCAGCCTGGGGTGAGCGCCCCAGGTAGGCGTTCGGGTTCCTCCAGTCGCCCGTCAGTTCCGTGGTCTTGGTGAAGCGCCTCTGGGCCGACGTCTGCTCTTGGAGCGGGGGCCCAGAGGCGCTTCACCAAGACCACGGGGTGGTTCCGACCCCTTTCCCGCTGGGAGGAGGCGGGCTTTCGGGGTGGTCCGGTGAGGCCGGCGTGAATCCGTCCGTCTCGACGGTTCTGCCGGCCCGAGGCCCCTCCGGCCGGGACTCTTCCCCGCTGGTTTGGCCAAGCGCCTCTGGGCCCCAATCCCAAGAGCATCCGGCGGCCCAGAGGCGCTTGGCCAAACCAGCGGAACGGACGGCGCGCTGAGGGGGACCCGAACGCCACCATTGATTTTCATAACTCCAGGAGCCGGGCGTGATGCGGCGGGGTTTTTGCCGTATCTTCCTGGTAAGGTTCTGTCATGGTCAACCCTTCACCCTCCCGCCGACGCTCCCGCGGTTTCACGCTCATTGAACTGCTGACGGTCATGACCATCCTGGCCCTGCTGGCCACCGTGGGCATCGTCGGCTACCGGCGCCACACCAAGGCCGCCAAGGAAGCGGTGCTCAAGGAGGACCTGTTCCAGCTCAACCACTGCCTGGAGGAGTTCTACGCCGACAAGGGCAAGTACCCCACGTCCATCGCCCAGTTGCGGGACGAACGGTACATCCGCGACATCCCCTCGGACCCCATGACCGGCTCCAGCAGCACCTGGATGACCGAGGAGGAACCGCCCGACCCGGACAACCCGGACGCGGAAACGGGCATCTTCCGCATCCGCAGCGGATCCACCGACATGGGGGAGAACCAGATCCCCTACAATGAGTGGTGATCCGCCGGGCGCGACCGGGGGCATGGTTCGGAGTATCCATGAAAGGTCGAGGGCTGGTCCGGATGGACGCGCTGGCGGCGGGGCTGCTCCTGCTCTGGGCGGGGATGGTGCTGGGGTTCGCCTTCCTGACGGCGCCGCTGCTGTTCCGGGTGCTCCCCAGCCGGGACCTGGCCGGGCTGGTGGCGGGCAAGGTGGTGGCGCTCCTGGACTGGGGGGCCTGGATCGGGTTCGCCGGCGCCGCCGTCCTGGTGCAGGGCGTCCGCTGGGCCCGGGAGGTCCGGGATCCGGAGCCGGTCGGGCCCCTGCGCCTGTGGGGGGCGGCGGTGCTGCTGGCCCTGCTCATGTGCTTCACCAGCTCCTGCATCGTCACCCCGAGGCTGACGAACCTGCGCGCGCGCATGGGCGGGGCGGTGGAAACCATCCCGCTGGACCACCCGGACCGGGTGTCCTACCGCCGGGTCCATGGGCTCTCCCGGCAGCTCATGCTGTTGCGCCTGGCCCTGGCCCTGGCCCTGGCCGCCGGGACCGCCGCCCTGCCCCGTCCCCGGGACGGCGGCGGGCCTGCTGTCTAGTTTCTGTTGCCATTAGATGAAATCCACATAAACTTCCGCCAGAGATCATCGGCATGGGCACCCTGGGGTTGAAAAGCGAGCTGCACGACGGGACCACCATCCGCGCCTACCTGGATGAACTGGTCCTGCGCAAGACCCCGGTCCAGTTGTTGGTTCCTCAGCCGGACGGCCTGCCGTTCGAGACCACCATCTCCAAGGTGGGGCGGGACACGTTCGCCACCACCCGGACTCCCCCTCTGGCGGAGGGGCAGCAATTGAATATCGCGTTCATGCTGGATGCCAGGCGCTTCACCGCCCCCACCCGGGTCATGGCCACCGGTGTCTTCCGGATCCCCTCCTCGGTGGCCCAGGGCGAGCGCCGCCAGCGGTTCCGGGCCCCCTTCGCCCGGGGCGAGGGGGTTGAAGTGTTCGCCTGCGAGCGGCTCGCCGTCCCCTTCGCCGGCGGGCGGACCCTGGTTGGCCGGCTGGTCGACCTGAGCGTGGAAGGGTTGCGCATGGTCCCGGAGGAGTTGGCCGGGTTGGACGGCGCGCCCGCCCCCCTGCGGCGGGGCGACCGGTTCGACGTGATGTGCGTCCGGGGCCTGCCCTTCACCCCCACCGTCCAGTGCGCGGGCGTGGTGGCCCACGTGCGGGCGGATCCGGAAGGGCCCTCGGTCGGGTTCCTGCTCATCGGGATGGGGGCGACGGACCAGAACAACGTCGAGCGGGTCCTGGCCCCGCGGTACCCCGCCACTTTCGGTCAGGCCTTCCCGCGCATGCACCGCAAGACCGACCTGGCGGACCAGCCGGGGCCTCCCCAGCCCACCCGGGAAGTGGTCAAGGCCCCGGAGGTGGTGATCCGGCCGGCCGCTCCCACGCCGCCGCCCCCGGCGCGCCCGCCCCGCCCGGAAGTGACGCCGGTCCTGCGCCTGCGCAAGGCGGTGCGGCGGATCCTGGTGATCTCCGCCGGGGGCGACGGCCTCAAATCCCTGGCCGAGTGCTTGCGGGAGGAGGATTTCAAGCAGGTGTCCGAGGGCCGGTCGTACCTGGATGCCCAGCGTCTGGCCCAGTCCGGCCGCCACGACCTGGTGCTGCTGGACGTGCGGGTGGGGGGGCACTACGGGCAGATGATCCTGGAGGCCCTGCGCCGCCACGGGCTGCTCCTGGACGTGCCGGTGATCCTGGTGGCGGACCGGCGCGACGCCAGCGTGGAGGCGGTCGCCCAGGCCATCGGCGCGGTGCATATCCACGAGAAGCGCGCCCCGTTCGAGGAGCTGCTGCCGGTGCTGTACCGGCTCATCTAGCTGCAGGTTCAGGCGATCCGAACGGATTTGGCACCGTCCCATTCCAGCAGGACCGCTCCGAACTCCAGGTGATCGAACCGGACCGCAGGGTCCTGGAAGACAGCAAGGCAGGCGCCGCCGGCCCTTCTTACCCTCGCATAGTGGACGCCGTCGATTCTGGCGGCACGGACCTGGCGGCCGAAATCCCACGAGGGCGCGTACTCGGTGGGATTCAAGCCAATAATGGCGGGCCCTGAACGGCCACGATCCGGTCAGATTTCCCAGGCTTCCTTCACCCTCGGTCGGGGCTCGCCGGGAATGAGGCCCAGCAGCCAGGTCCGGATGCCTTCCACCCCCTCCCGGGTCAGGGCGCAGGTCTGCACCGCGTCCGGGTGGCAGCGCTTCAGGTCCAGGCGCCGGGGGCGGGACAGCCGGTCCACCTGGTTCAGCACCAGCAGGCGGGAGTGCTCCCCGCAGCCGATCTCCTTGAGGGTGGCGCCCACCACCTTGAGCTGGTCCTCCAGTTCCGGGCTGGCGCCGTCCGCCACCACCACCAGGGCGTCGGCGGTGCGCACCTCCCCCAGGGTGGAGCGGAAGGCCGCCACCAGCTGGTGGGGCAGCTTGCGGATGAAGCCCACCGTGTCGGAAACCAGGGCCTGGCGGGGCTCGCCGCTGTCCGGATCCTCCCCCAGCCAGGCCTTGCGGGTGGTGGTGTCCAGGGTGGCGAACAGCATGTCCCTGGGCTCGCCCTCCCCGGTGAGGGCCTTGAGGATGCTGGTCTTGCCGGCGTTGGTGTAGCCCACCAGGCACACCCGGGGGATCCTGGGCGAGCGCCCCTGGCGCTGGGTGTCCCGGACCTTCTGGAGGTGGTCCAGCTCCTTCTTGAGCTGGCTGATGCGCAGGCGGACCATGCGCCGGTCCACCTCGATCTGGGTCTCGCCGGCCCCGCCCCGCACGCCCACGCCGCCCACCTGCCGTTCCAGGTGGGTCCAGGCGCCCTTCAAGCGCGGCAGGTCATATTCGCACCGGGCCAGCTCCACCTGGGCCTTGGCCTCCCGGGTCTGGGCCCGCTGCTCGAAGATGGTCAGGATCAGGCCGGTGCGGTCCAGGCAGTCCATGCCCGTGGACCGCTCGATGTTGCGCAGCTGGCCGCCGGAGAGGTCGTTGTCGCAGATGAGGATCCGGGCCCCCTGGCGCTTGGCCTCTCCGGCCACCAGCTGCAGCTGGCCTTTGCCGTAGAAGGACCGGGCCTCGATGGTGGCCCGCTTGAGGCGCTGCCGCCCCACCGGCTCCAGGTCGCAGGCCCGGGTCAGTTCCCCCAGCTCGGTCAGATGGTCCTCGATGTCCGTTTCGCTGTCGTCGGGGCCCTGGTGGGCCAGGAGAAAACATCGGGGGCGCAGTTCTTCCATAGCCAAGGAGATTACCATCCCTCATCCGTGAATCATTGGGGATTACGCAGGTGCTTGAACTCAGCTAGGCTGTCCCCTGTATTTAATCGAGGCCTCATGGCACTGTTTGGGTTCGGCAAGGACAGGAAAGAGGCCGGCGCCGCGTCCGAGTCGGTCCTGGCCTATCTGGAGGAGGCCCAGCGCACGCGCGCCCCTTTCACCTTGGCGGGACCCCGCCGGACCGAGGTCCAGGCGACCCTCCTGGGGATCGACGAAGCGGCAGGGACCCTTCATTTCCAGGTGGCGGCGGCCCCACCCGTGGACAAGGGCGCCCGGGTGGAACTCCTGTTCATCCAGGACGGCTTGCGGGTGGGCGGTTCCGGCACGGTGGCGGACGTGCGCGCCACCCAGGTGCTGGTGGGCCTGCCGGAAGCCCTGGAACTGAAGGAGCGCCGCAGCCAGCCCCGGGCCCGGCTGAACCCCAAGGAAGGCGCCACCCTCACGGCCCTCACCGGGCTGTTCGAAGGGGTCGGCATCACCGGGGTGGTGGAGAACCTGTCCGAAGGCGGGGCCCGGGTGCGGGTGGAGAAGGCCATGAACCTCAAGGGGGAGAAGCGCCTGCCCCTGAGCGCCATCCTGGTTCCGGCCGGCCAGCCGTTCATGCTCGTCAAGCTCAACCATGCGCCCAAGTGCCCGGGGGTCATGGAACTGGAGGGCCGGGCGGTGTTCCTGGACCAGAATGCCGGCGGCCTGGTCATGGGCATCGCCTTTGCTCCACCCAGGGCGGACGTGGCCGCCGCCCTGCGCGGCCTGGTGGCGTCGCGCACCGTGCCCATCCCGGCGGCCCTGCCGCCCAAGGCCCGGCGCAAGCTCGAAGCGGCCCCCGTGGAACTGGGGCTGGCCGGCGGCGGGCCGGGGGAGCACCGCCCGGCGGGCACCACCCCGAAGGCGTCCAAGGAGCCCGATCCCGCCCACGAAGAACCCAGACCGGCCGATCCCGGCCCCCCTGAACCGGCCGCGGCGGCCGCTCCCGCCCAGGCGGACGCTCCCGAGGCGCCCCCGGCCGCCCGCAATGAAGCGATCCTGCGCCTGCGCAAGCGTTCCCGGGCGGTGGTGGCCCTGGCCCCGACACCGGCCTGCGCCGACCGGATGAAGGCCTTTCTGCGGGATCAAGGGTTCGGCCGCGTCCTGGTCACCACCGACCGGACGGAGCTGCAGGGACACCTCCAGCAGCCCAACCTGGCGGTGCTGTTCCTGGACGGCAGCCTGGGCACCCTGGACGCCCTGCAGCTGGTGAACGACCTGCAGAGCTCCCTGCCGGCGCTTCCGCCCATCATCCTGGCGGTGGAGGAGGCCTCCGCCAGCCTGGTGCTGGCCGCCCGCCGCCACGGGGTGGCCCAGGTGCTGGTGAAGCCCTACGCGCTGGACGCCGCGTTCTGCGACGCGCTCATCCAGAAACTCTAGGCGTTCAAGGCCCGGCCGTACACCGCCCGCGCCGCCTCGGGGAAGGCTTCGTTGAGGGTGGGGTGGGGGTACATGGTTTGGATCAGCTCGTCCACGGTGTACTCGCCGCCGATGAGGGCCAGGCTCGAGGCCACCAGCTCGGTGGCCTTGGGGCCGATGATGTGGATGCCCAGGATCTCGCCGTAGGTCTTGTCGGCGACGATCTTGACGAAGCCGTACGGCTCGCCCAGGATGTTGGCCTTGGCCAGGGGCATGAAGGGGAAGATGCCCACTTCCACGTCCTTGCCCTGCTCCCGGGCCTGGGCCTCGGTGAGGCCGACACAGCCCACTTCCGGGTCGCAGTAGGTGCAGCTGGGCACCCGGTCGTAGCGCACCGGGTGGGGCTGCACGTCCTTGCCCAGGTCGCGGGCGGCGTGCTCGGCGGCGACGATGCCTTCGTCGGAGGCCACGTGGGCCAGGAGCGGGGTGCGCACGATGTCGCCGATGGCGTACAGCCCCGGTTCGGCGGTGGCCAGGTACTTGTCCACGGCCACGAAGCCCCGGTCCACCTGGGCCCGGGTGGCCTCCAGGCCGACCCCGGCGGTGACCGGGCCCCGGCCCACCGCCACCAGGACGTGGGAGCACTCCACGGTCCCGGGCTTGTCCCCTTCCAGGGTGCACACCACCCGGTCCTCCCGGCGCTCCAGGGCGGTGATCCGGGTCTTCACCCGGATGTCCATCTTGTTCTGCCTGGCGAAGACCTTGGCCAGCTCCTCGCCCATGGCGGCGTCCTCGATGGGCAGGAGGCGGTCCAGGAGCTCCACCAGGGTCACCTTGGAACCCAGGCGGGCGAACACGGACGCGAACTCCACGCCGATGGCGCCGGCGCCCAGGATCACCAGGTGGCTGGGCAGTTCCGTGAGGTCCAGGAGGTGGTCGCTGTTCAGGACCCGCACCCCGTCGGTCTCCAGGCCGGGCAGTTCCTTGGGCACCGAACCGGTGGCCAGGATGATCTTCCGGGCCTGGTGCACCTCCACCGCCGCTCCCGCCACTTCCACCTGGCCCTGGCCCAGGAGCCTGCCGGCGCCCTTGAGCACAGTCACCTTGTTCTTCTTCATGAGGAACTCGACGCCCTTGCCGTTCTTCAGGACGATGCGGTTCTTGCGCTTGACGATGGCCGCCAGGTCCGCGCGCATCTGGGCCGTGTCCACCCCGGCGATGCCGTATTCCGCCAGGTCGGCCATCTGCCCGAAGCGGTGCGCCGTCTCCAGCCAGGTCTTGGCCGGGATGCAGCCCCGGCGCAGGCAGGTGCCCCCCAGCCCGGCCGGGTCCTTCTCCACGATGGCCGTGGCCAGGCCCAGCTGGGCGCTCCGGATGGCGGCGATGTAGCCGCCCGGACCGGAACCGATGACGATCAGGTCGAATTGAGCCATTTGACCACTCCTGGAAAGTCCGTAGCGCCTTCCATGGTCCCATCGGCGGCCGGTTCTGGCCAGCCGTCATCCCCCCATGCCCGGAGGCGGCTATGCTGGCTCCATGCCCGCCATCGACTTCCCGCCCTGGTTCCTGTCCATCCTGCTGGCGCCCTTCGGCCTGATCCTGGGTTCGTTCGCCAACGTGCTCATCCACCGCCTGCCCCAGGAAGACCCGGCCGAACGCAACGTAGTCTCCGGGCCCAGCCGTTGCCCCCATTGCCATGCGCGCATCCGCCCCTGGCACAACATCCCCCTGGTCAGCTGGATCTGGCTGCGGGGCCGGTGCGCCAGCTGCGGTTGGCGCATCCCCTTCCGCTACCCCCTGGTGGAATTCCTGGGCGGGGCGCTCCTGGTCGGCTCCGTGTGGGTGTTCCCGGTGGGCACCCTGATCTGGGCCAAGGGGGTGGTGTGCGGCTACGCCCTGCTGGTGCTGTTCTTCACCGACCTCACGGCGTTCATCCTCCCTGACCCGGTGCAGGTCCCCCTCATGGTGCTGGGGGTGCTGTTCACCCTGCCCCAGCTGGCCTGGCCCCTGCACCTGACCTCCGTGTGGGCTTCCAGCCACGACGTGCTCCGGGTGGAGGCCTTCGCCAACGGACTGCAGCCGGCGCCCGCGTGGGCCCTGTTGGGGCGGCCGGTGACCTGGGTGTCCAGCCTGGTGGGGCTGGCGGTGGGCTACGGGGTGCCGGCGGGGCTGAACGCCATCTACCGCCTGATCCGCAAGACCGACGGCATCGGCATGGGGGATTTCAAGATGCTGGCCTGGCTGGGGGCGTTCTGGGGGGTGGGCCCCATGCTGGGGATCCTGTTCGGGGGCGCCCTGCTGGGCAGCGCCGTGGGTTTGCCCCTGATGATCCTGCGCAAGGCCCGGGCCCAGACCATGCTCCCCTTCGGCTGCGCCCTGGCCCTGGCGACGCCGGTGGTGGTGTTCTACGGGCCGGCCCTGTGGGCGGCCTACATGGGCTTGATCCGCTACTAGGGCCTGGGTGGACGCCTCGATTCAGATGAATCCGGCCGTGCCGGCGCAGGTCCCGCGATCCTCCAGGAGCGTCCGGGCCCGCCCCTGCCGGGATGCCTTTCGCCAGGATGTTTTGGTTTCCGCATTCCAGACACATGGTTTCGACCGCCGGGTGCTTGGGAGTGGCAAGGCAGCCCCGGATGACTTCAAGGCCCAGCGGCCCGGCTTATTCCGGGCCAATAGAAAATATAGCCGGGGATAAAGGGGATAAAGGGGATAAAGCTAGCGGCTGCAATAGCTCCGACCCATTTTCGCATGCACACCCCTGGCCCCGCCGCAGGCGGGGTCCCGGGCTGCGCCCGGGAGTTCCGGAGAGCCGTGGGGGGGGGGGCCCCCCCCCCGGGGGGGGGGTGGGGAA
>Ga0326727_10000301_pt1 | contig 208150 bp, 201 predicted proteins | sample MB2enrmetagenome_FD_207643 | JGI IMG/M metagenome (GOLD analysis project Ga0326727, IMG submission 207643) | Lab enriched peat soil microbial communities from McLean, Ithaca, NY, United States - MB29MY | ecosystem: Environmental > Terrestrial > Soil > Wetlands > Peat | place: USA: New York... | reverse complement strand
CCTCTGCGAATAGCCGACGGCAAGCATGGGATTGTATGCTACCAGAGTCAGGGCACAGATACTCATCAAGATAGGGCGAGAAATGGGTCGCATTGAGGTCACTAGATGAGCATCGTAAGTGCAAATAACTTTTGATTTCATGCCTCCGCAATCTGAGGACGGCGTTTTGTTACCATCCAGTTAGGTGATCTACCGGGCTGGATACTGAAGGGAGATAGTTAAATACTTAGGTTTTCGAACTATTCGAAAGTCGAATGAAAATGCAGCGATTGCAAGGTGCTCCGGATGAATGCGCGCACGAGGTTTTGGACGTTGTTCCGCTCGCTATGCGAGTGATAAGGAAAAAGTTGAGGGAACACGCAACGCAAACTCTGTCCTTGCCACAGTTTCGCACGCTTGGCTTCATCAGCCGAAATGAAGGCGCTTCGTTATCCGAAGTGGCCGATCACATAGGCTTGACGTTGCCATCGATGTCGGCGCTAGTTGACGGCCTCGTGACCCGACATTTCGTGATTCGTAGTACCCATCAAGATGACCGCCGCCGAATGGACTTGACGCTTACAGAACGGGGAGAGACAACGCTGCAGTCAGCCAGGAAGGAAGCTCAGGAAGATCTGAAGAAACGGTTCGCAGACCTCACCGAACAAGAACGGATCACGCTTGTTAGAGGAATGAAAATCATGAGACGAGTCTTCTCGGATGGTGACGCATGATGTCGACCCAGCGAACAGAACTGGTGAACTCCGCCCAAACCGATACGAAACCTATTCTCGTAATGCAGGATTTGACGAGACGATTCAAGGCTTTGACTGCAGTCGACCGATTGAACATGGCTATTCAACCAGGTGAGATGTTCGGCCTAGTAGGTCCAAACGGCGCCGGCAAGACGACCGTAATCAAAATGCTGACCACAATTCTACCCCCAACATCAGGCAACGCGACAGTCGCGGGATACGACATAGTCAGACACTCAGCCCAAGTGAGAAGAGTAATCGGCTATGTCCCCCAACTACTCTCCGCAGACGGCTCTATCACCGCATACGAAAACCTACTGATATTTGCAAAACTCAACCACATACCTCGAAGTGAACGCAAGGACCGTATCCGGGACGCCTTGGCTTTCATGGGACTTGCTGGAGTTGCAGATAAGATGGTTCATGATTACTCGGGAGGGATGATACGACGACTGGAGATAGCAGAGTCCATGCTGCACCGACCGAGGGTGCTCTTCCTAGATGAACCAACCGTAGGGCTGGATCCAATCGCCAGAAAAGCCGTCTGGGATCATATCCAGCGCCTCTGTGCTGATTACGGGACTTCGATTCTGCTTACCACTCACTACATGGAAGAGGCGGATACGCTCTGCAATCGCGTCGCGATCATGCACTTGGGAAAAGTTGCGGCGATAGGTACGCCAGCAGAGCTCAAGGCATCCGTAGGCGAAGGAGCAACACTAGACGATGTCTTCGTGCATTATTCGGGTTACGAAGTAGATTCAGGAGGGAATTACCGTGAAGTCTCAAGGACAAGGCGGAACGCAAGGCGATTGGCCTAAGATCGCGTCGGGGCCTGTCGGCAGCGCGCTGACGGCCGTCTTCAATTTCATGACGGATACGATGACGGTAGCGGAGCTTGAGGCACGCAAACTTCACCATGACTCCACGGAACTGTTAACCCGTGCCGTTCAGCCGGCGTTATGGTTGTTGATTTTCGGAGAGGTTCTAGCTCAAATCAGAGCTATCCCTACCGGGTCGCTCCCCTACATTGATTTCATGACCCCCGGCATTCTCGCCCAGAGCGTCCTCTTCATAGCAATCTTCTACGGGATAGCGGTGATCTGGGAACGCGATCTGGGAATTCTCCACAAAATGCTCGCGAGCCCAGCCTCTCGAGATGCGTTAGTCTTGGGTAAGGCGCTTTCCGCCTCGGAAAGAGGACTATCACAGGCCGTAATCATTTACCTGTTAGCCTTGCTAATCGGAGTGCACATCAACTGGTCTATAGCCGCCGTTCTGGGCGTAATTTTGGTAGTTGTTCTGGGTTCGGCGTTGTTCTCCACGTTTTCTTTGATTATCGCATGCCTAGTCAGGACGAGAGAGCGTTTCATGGGTGTCGGCCAGCTGCTGACCATGCCACTGTTCTTCGCCAGCAACGCAATCTATCCCATCTCAATAATGCCGAAGTGGTTACAGGATGTCGCAAGACTAAACCCACTAACGTATGAGGTTGATGCGTTGCGTTCCCTCATGGTCATGGGAGGAACTCCAGTCTACGGCATCGGGATTGATCTGATAGCGCTTCTTGCCTCAACAGCGGTCCTAGTCGTCATCGCCGCGAGGCTTTACCCGAGAGTGATTTGAACCCGAACGATTAAGGATCAAAATATAGCCGGTCACCGTCTTTGCAATACAAATGGGTTGTTCTTTCGAACACGACGCTAGGAGTTCTCATGGCGTCAATCGACATTAACATCGTCATTATCGCACTACCCGCGATTTTTCGCGGTATCAACATTGACCCGTTCAACTCCTTTCAGTACCTACTATGGCTCGTCTTCGGGTATGATATCGTAACGGCAACCCTGCTCGTCGCTTTTGGTCGAATTTCAGACATGTTCGGCAGAGTGCGGCTATACAACCTTGGTTTCGCCATCTACACCGTCGGATCTCTTCTGCTGTACCTCGCTCCAGGAATCGGCGATGTCGCTGCGTTGGAATTGATTTCTTTCAGGCTCATTCAAGGAATAGGTGGGGCGTTTCTGTTCGCTAATGGCGCTGCTCTAATCACAGACGCTTTTCCGCCCGAAGAGAGAGGGAAGGCCCTAGGGATAAACCAAGTTTCGTGGCTCATCGGCTCTTTGCTGGGACTCGTTCTCGGAGGAATACTCGCGGTCTTCGACTGGCGGTACGTGTTCTTAATCAGCGTTCCCTTCGGATTGTTCGGTACCATTTGGTCCTATTGGAAACTCAAGGAACTTGCCGTCATCCGGAAGAACCAGAAATTAGACGTCTGGGGCAACCTGACCTTTGGAATAGGACTTACCGTCTTCTTGGTTGCGGTCACATATGGATTGCTTCCCTACGGTAATTCCGAGATGGGGTGGGGTAACCCGTACGTCATCGCCGGACTCGCCTTATCAGGCATGTTGCTTGCAGCATTCCCGTTTATCGAACGGCGTGTGAAGGATCCGATGTTCAAACTTCAACTATTCAAAAACAGAATGTTCTCGGCGGGCAATTTCGCCACCTTTCTGGCTTCGATATCGAGAGGCGGAGTGACATTGATGCTCGTAATACTGCTTCAAGGAATATGGTTGCCACTGCACGGCTTTGCTTTTGAAGACACACCATTTTGGGCCGGCATCTACATGATACCGATGACCATCGGGTTTGCGGTCATGGGCCCGCTGAGCGGATGGTTGTCCGACAGGTACGGCGCAAGGGGGTTCTCAACCCTCGGAATGCTGCTATCCGCTGGCGTTTTCCTCTCACTTACGTTGCTCCCGTACGATTTCGATTACGTCGCGTTTGCTATTGCAATCTTTGGTTTAGGCCTAGGCTTGGGTATGTTTGCATCTCCTAACACGGCGTCGATCATGAATTCTGTCCCAGCCGACGACAGGGGAGTGGCGTCCGGAATGAGGAGCACGCTACAGAACACGGGTTCAACCGTTGGCATGACCATCCTCTTCACTATAGTGCTTGTAGCACTCTCCGATAGCCTAGGACACGGCCTGTCTACGGCGGCCGCCAACGCGGGCGCGCCTCAACTAGGTTCCCTACTTGGGACGATTCCCCCGACAACGGCGCTATTTGCGGCGTTTCTAGGATACAATCCCATGAGAATAATGCTGAGGCAACTTCCACGAACCGTGACTTCATCCCTCAGCGCTCAGTCAATCGCCGTTCTTACGAATACGACCTGGTTCCCAACAGCAATCGCACCAGCCTTCATGTCCGCCCTCGACATCGCCTTCTACTTCAACGCTGGACTCGCGATCATCGCCGCGGCGGCTTCGGCGCTCAGAGGGAAACGTTTCGTTTACAGCGAACAGCAACGTCTCTCCACGAAAGTTCCCCTCGAATCTAGGGTCGCGCAAAGATCATCGTCAATCGAAAAGAAGCGATCGAAGGCATGAACCAGCCAACCAGCGGCAGAAGTTGTTCGGACGGAGAACCATTATGGATCTAGCAGTGCAGACTTTTGGCATAACGAAAAAATTCGGCAGCTTCATGGCAGTAGATCATCTGAACCTCAAAATCGGACATGAGGTCTTTGGCCTCCTCGGCCCAAACGGCGCGGGCAAAACAACTCTGCAACGCATGTTAGTAACGGTGCTTGCTCCAACTGAAGGTACGGCCACGGTCGCTGGGGCAGATATCGTGCACGAGGCGGACAAGGTACGAGAGCGAATAGGGGTTGTCACGCAGGCATCGACATTGGACATTGAGCTGACGGCTCTACAAAACATGAATCTCTACGGTATGTATTACGGAATTCCTCGAAAGGAACGCCAGGAGAAAATTAGCGAACTTCTCAAGGTGGTGGGGTTGGCTGACCGCGCCAAAATTCGTGTGGCCGGCTATTCGGGCGGTATGAAACGCCGTCTGGAAATCGTGAGAGCGCTAGTGAGTGATCCGCAGATCCTATTCCTCGATGAACCTACCACGGGCCTAGATCCACAAGCTCGCGCTGCCGTGTTGGAGTATGTCGAAAAGATCCACAAGGAGCATGGCATAACGCTTGTAATCACTACGCACTACCTTGACGAAGCGGAAAATCTCTGTGACCGGCTCGCAATCGTTGATCGTGGCAAGATAGTTGCGGAAGGATCCCCCACGGAACTCAAACGGAAGATTTCGGGGGGAGACATTATTGAAGCCGACTTCTCATCTCTTCCCGATACGGCTCTCCAAGCTCTACAGAGCGCGGATTTCGTTCTAAGCGTTAAGAAGCGACCGGGCGGCCTAACGATTCTTGTAAAGAACGGAGCTGAAGCTGTGCCTAAAGTAGTCTCATTAGTCGACTCGAAGGGAGGAAAGCTACGCACCATCACCCTTCGGGAACTAACGCTTGACGACGTATTCCTAGAGGTCACGGGACGGAGTTTGCGAGAATGAAAGGAGCCTTAGCCGTCTGTTTACGTGACATCCAAAAGTTCTTGGGCCAACCCGTCCTTATGGTCTCAACTATTGTGGGGCCATTCCTTACTCTAATCTTACTTGGGAGCGCGTTCGGAGGCGCGATAACACACGCTCCGATCGCTATCGTGCAGGACAGCTATGGCCCGTACTCATCCGATTTCATCGGGATCCTGCGGAACCAACAAACTTGCCAGTTTGGCGGGATTAACTGCCAGAATTCATTCCAATTAACAAACGTGCCCGACCTCGACACAGCACGACGAATGCTCCATGAAGGACTCGTAAAGGCTATTGTATATGTCCCGTTAGGATTCGACGATTCCTTAGCCGCGAACTCAAAAGTCACGGTTACTATAACCCTCGATAATACTGACCCACTGAGTGCTGCCGCCATCGGCCCTGAAGTTGCGCAAGCAGGCCAGCAACTCTCGTCGTTAATTCAAACATCTTCTGCGGATAATTCCAACATGACATTTGATTTGGAAGACGCTTACAGAGACGTCCTATACATCGAGTTCATGGCGCCCGGAACATTTGTTCAGGCAATCATGTTCGTCTCGATTATCGCGGGGGGTGTGCAACTCGTAGTCGATAAAGAGCGAGGAATTATAGAGGGATACTTGGTCACTCCACTGAAAAAATATGAGATCGTCCTCGGCGTATTGCTCTCAGGCGTCTTTAAGGCGCTTTTCTCGGCGGTTACAGTATTCATTTTAGCTGTCACGATTGCCGGCGTTCGGCCTATGAGCATCTTCCCGAACCCAAACGTCTCAGAGATCGCGCTGATTTTCGTCACCCTGCTCCTGACTGCGCTGGGCCTGATCGCGATGATGACGGCTTACGCTGTGAGATCAACCTCTGCCGACTTATACAGAGTTACATGTTTTCCAATCAATCTGATTTTGTACTACACTAGCGGAGCGATCTATCCGTTGAATGGGATGCCAGTTTGGATGCAGGAAGTGTCCGTGATTAACCCCGAAACTTACTCCGTGGAAGCATTGCGGCTTTTAATGTACAAGGGCGCGAATCTTCAAGCGGTCATAGGAGACTTTACGTTCCTTGGAATCTTCACCGGACTGATGCTAGTTTTGGCGATAGTTGCGTTTCGTCGGGGCATATGACACCTTGCCCTACTCACGAGAGACGAGAACCCGCGACTCCATTGACGCTGTGTCAAACGAAGAATGAGTTTTTGTTCACGTGAAGGTATTCATCTACGGGGGCGCTGGTTCATGGAGGAAACGAAATTCGGGCGAATACTTGTCGCTGTAGACGGCTCGGAAAATGCTGCCCGCGCGGCAAAGGTTGCGATCACGTTAGCCGAAAAGTTCGGGTCCGAGCTGATCGTCTGCCATGCGATTCAAACTCCGTTCTATTCATTTACACAAGATGGTTTGGCAGTTCCCGCCGATGTGCTAAAGGAATACGTGGATGCAGCGCGCGAGGACGCGAAGCTTATGGTTGGAAAGCTGGTGGAGTCAGCGAAAGCCGCACATGTCAATGCGAGTAGTGTGATTCAGGAGAACGCGTTCTCCGTCGTTGAGGCGGTGGTGAATCTGGCAGCAAACCGAAGCGTTGACCTAATCGTAATTGGAACCAGAGGGCGGACCGGTTTCAAGAAACTACTGATGGGAAGCGTATCCTCCGGAGTATTGAACCATGCAAATTGCCCGGTACTGGTCGTCAGGTGACGCGAAACCCAACAAGGCAGGCGCCTACCCGTATTTTGCGCCGGCTTTTCCTGGGACCCATTGAATACGCGCCGCCTTTTTCGGGGACCCCGCCGGGGGGTGTAGTTTTCTATGGCAGGATTCAATAAAGTGGATGTACGTTTATGTACTGTGTAGACTTAAATAGGGTATTAAGGTAACGTATGCGACGTTCTGTGTTTGGGGAATCTAAATGGGGTATAGCCTTTGGACGCCTGCAAGCGATCGCGTCGAATCAAACTAGACTGAAACTCCAGAAGTTCCGCTATTCAACAAACCCCCTCCAGACCTTCCTCAGCCTCTCCAATCAAAGTGAATACTGCTACCTTCTAGAATCCGCCGAAGGCCCACGTCGACTGGCTCAATATTCATTCATTGGATTCTCCCCTCAAACAATAATCGTCTCCAAAGACCGACGCTACCAGGAACTTTCCGCAGATAATCATTCAACCTCCCACCCCGACGATCCATTTCTCGCCTTGCGTGCAACCCTAGCCCGGAATCACACTTCCTACCGCGGATTACGTTTCGTTGGCGGTTTAGTGGGTTATTTCTCGTACGATACCGTACGCTACCTGGAAGAATTGCCGGCACACGCGCGAGACGATTTGCGGTTGCCAGATTTCGAATTTGGTGTCTACGACGACGGCATCGTCTTCGACCACATAACCGGTCAGGCCTACTACTATTGGTACAATGAGAACAGAATTCGAGAAGTGGAACGCCTCCTTCGGAAGAAAACGGAGGAAGGCCATCTTAGGGCTAACGGGCTTCGTACGAACCTGAGGCGCAGCAGATTCGAGAACAACGTCAAAAGGGCGAAGCAATACATTAAGGCGGGAGACATCTTCCAGGCAGTACTGTCCAAACGATTCGAGTTTTCGTTCAGAGGAGACCTCGTACACTTCTACAGGACTCTACGGGAGATTAACCCGTCACCTTACATGTACTTTCTTAAGATGAAAGAGAGGGCGATAATTGGTTCCAGCCCCGAAATGTTGGGAAGACTAGACGGTGAGGAAGCAGAAACCTTTCCAATCGCTGGCACGCGCCCTATCGGCAAGACCCTGATTCGGGATAAACGATTAGCAGAAGAATTGTTGAGGGATCCCAAAGAACGTGCTGAACACGTCATGCTCATTGACTTAGCGCGTAATGATCTTGGAAAAGTCTGCCGATTCGGAACAGTTACCGTTCCGGAGTTTATGACGGTTCAGAAATACAGTCACGTGCAACACATTGTCTCTAGAGTCACGGGCCAGCTTAGACCTGATCGTGATGCGATCGACGTCTTCAAAGCCATATTCCCGGCCGGAACCGTTTCCGGTGCGCCCAAGAAACGGGCGATGGAAATTATCGAAGAACTAGAGCCTTCGAGAAGAGGACCGTACGCCGGCGCCGTAGGTTACTTCTCGTACAACGGCAACGCAGACTTCGCCATTACAATACGCACACTAGTGACCAACCGAGATCGAGGGTACATCCAAGCAGGGGCTGGCATCGTAGCCGAGTCCAACCCAACAAGAGAATGGTTTGAGACCGGGCATAAGGCCGAAGCGCTTCTCCGCGCGCTGAAGATTAGGAGGAGTTGAAATGAGAGTCCTAATCATCGACAATTTCGATTCGTTCGTCTACAACCTCGCCCAATATGTCGGACAACTTGGCGCCGAACCCCATGTCCGGCGAAATGACGCGATAACGGTGAGAGAAATTGCGAAGATGAACCCGGAACGGATCATAATCTCACCCGGACCAGGGCGGCCGGATGAGAAGAAGTACTTTGGAGTTAGCTTGAACATCCTTAGAACGATAAGCCCCCACACACCAACCTTGGGCGTTTGCCTCGGCCATCAAGGAATCGCCTACGCCTTTGGGGGGTCAATTGTCCAGGCTAAGAAGCTAATGCACGGAAAGACCAGCTCAATCAAACATACTGGAAAAGGCCTGTTCAAGGGTGTACAGAACCCTCTCCGTGCAACAAGATACCACTCCCTGATATGCAAAAGAGACGGATTCCCAGATTGTTTGGAAGAGACGGCGACTTCAATCGAGGATAAGGAGATTATGGGAATTCGCCATCGCACATACCCAATCTATGGCATCCAATTCCACCCCGAATCAATCCTAACCTCCGAAGGCCTCAAGATCATCAAGAATTTCCTAGAAGGTCCATGAAGAAATGATCAAAGAAGCTATCCAGCTCCTAGTCGAAAACAAAGAACTCCCGTTTGAAATCGCCCAGCAATCGATGAGGGAGATCATGGCGGGGGAAGCAACTCCCGCTCAAGTAGGTGCTTTCCTGACAGGGCTCAGAATGAAGGGAGAAACCGTTGAAGAAGTGACGGCTTTCGCGATGGTGATGCGCGAGAACTCGGTTCGAATAAATCCGAAAGTCAACGGCAGAACCGTAGACACGTGTGGTACAGGCGGTGACAGACTCAAGACATTCAATGTCAGTACAGCCTCGGCCTTAGTGGCGGCCGGTTCTGGAATCCATGTGGCCAAACATGGTAATAGGTCAGTAACTAGCAAATGTGGCAGTGCGGACGTCCTCGAGGCGGTCGGAGTCAACCTGAACACCCCACCCGGCACGGTACAGCGCGCTATAGAGGATGTTGGGATTGGATTCATGTTCGCTCCGACATTCCACCCCGCGATGAAGAACGCCGTAATTCCGCGAAGAGAAATTGGTATCAGAACGGTCTTCAATATACTCGGGCCGCTGACCAATCCAGCTAATGCAAATGCGCAAGTGTTGGGGGTCTATGACTCTAGCATGGTTATGCCCATAGCGGAAGTGCTGAAAAAGCTTGGAACGGAAGAGGCTCTAGTAGTTCACGGATTGGATGGGGTTGACGAAATCTCCACGGTTGGCAAAACGAAGCTTGCCTGGGTAAGAGAGGGGGAACTCATCAGCAAAGAGATTACTCCTGAGGAATTGCACCTGAGACAGGCTAAGCCAACCGAAATCTCGGGTTTTGACGTGGAGCAAAGCGCAAGGCTCATGGTAAACATCTTGAAGGGCAATGAGGATGAAAACTCTGCTCGTCTTGAAATGGTGCTCGCCAACGCAGCAGCAGCTATCGTAGTCAGCGGGAAGGTCAACGACCTAGCGGAGGGAGTTGAAGAGGCTAGGAACACGATCAGCAACGGACGTGCGTATGAGAAGTTGAAAGCTCTAATCGAAATCACACACGGCGACGAGTCAAAGCTAGAGAGGATGGAGAGCAGAAATGCCTGACTTCTTGGCCAAGCTAATTGACGACGCACGAAACCGAGTACGAGACGGGTATTATGACGTAACAGATCATTCCTCCCACCAACCAGTAAGCCTCAAACGAGCGATCAAATCAGCCGAGAGAAACGCGATAATAGCCGAGATAAAACCGGCTTCCCCAAGCCGCGGCCCCTTGCGGCCAGAAGTCGATCCTATTAAGGCAGCGGAACGGCTTGTCGATGGCGGTGCAATCGCTCTATCGATCCTTACTGAGCCTGACAACTTCGGGGGAAGTTTGGAGAACCTTCGCAAGGTAAGGGAACATGTGACCTTGCCGCTGCTGATGAAAGATGTAATTATTCACGAGAGACAGATTGAAGCAGCCAGAAGAATGGGTGCAGACTGCATTCTACTAATCGAACCTATCTTCTCAAAGTACCCAATATCTTCCCTCGCGAGGATGATTCGGTACGCACATGAGTCTAGTCTAGAGGTGCTCTTAGAGGTGCACAGCGAGGACGAATTAAACCGGGCGTTAAACAGCGAAGCTGACCTTATAGGACTGAATAATAGGAATCTCTCAACATTCGAAACCAACCTTGAAACGACCATTCGCTTGATGGCGAAAGCGAAGGAACACGCGGGCAAGGTTATGATCAGTGAGAGTGGTTTCGAGTCGGCGGAGGACATACGCAGAGTAAAGCCGACTAGAGTAGATGGATTTCTCATCGGTTCCTCCATAATGTTAGCGGAAGACTGGGAACGCAAAGTACGTGCGTTCGTGCTCGCTTAGGCGATAAGAAATGCGCGTCAAAATCTGCGGTCTCACTCGGTTAGAAGACGTGAATGCGGCGCTGACCGAAGGCGCCGCCGCTTTAGGCTTTGTAGTAGAGAGCCCGGCGTCCCCACGCAATCTAACACTTCCGAAGGCTAAGAGATTGATGAGGGCGACACGCGTTTTCACGACTCCGGTCGCCGTGACCTCCACTCGCGACCCGAAGCGCCTGCTCAAGATCTGCACCCAACTCAAACCGGGCGCACTTCAGCTTCACTACCACACGCCCAAGCTGATTCGTTTGATTCGAAAACGAGAACCATCGACTAAACTCATTCTAGCCACCCCGATAGCTGGCAAGTCATCTTTGAGAAGTGCGAAGGCATGTTCACATTACTCAGACGCAATTCTAGCGGACTCTCCAAGCTCGACGGGGATGGGCGGGACAGGCCGAGTCACAGACTGGGGCCTAACCGTACGTGTTAGAAATTTGATCTACCCTCATCCGCTCATTTTAGCGGGCGGATTGACGGCGAAGAATGTTAAGGCTGCGATCGAGAACGTCAAGCCCTATGCCGTCGACGTGTCAAGTGGAGTGGAACGCTCGTTCGGCATAAAAGACCATGGAAAGATTAGGGAGTTCATAATGAACGCACAGGAGGCAATGTTATGACGCGAGAATATTCACAGCCAATCAACGGCAAATTCGGAAGGTACGGGGGCCGATACGTACCCGAGACTCTAATGAGCGCTCTGCTCGAGTTAGAGCGAGAATACTCTCGAATAAAAAACGACATAGATTTCAAAACTCAATTGGAATATTACCTCCGAGAGTTTGTCGGGCGCCCCACACCCCTCTACTTCGCGGCCAACCTCACTCGGAAACTCAAGGGAGCGAAAATCTACATTAAACGCGAAGATCTTGCACACGGTGGAGCTCACAAAATCAACAACACAATGGGCCAAGCCCTACTAGCGAAACGAATGGGAAAGAACAGAATCATTGCCGAGACAGGGGCAGGCCAACACGGCGTAGCAAGCGCAATTGCATGTGCCGCCCTGGGACTGAGGTGTGAAGTGTATATGGGCACTGAGGACGTGGAACGTCAGAAGCTCAATGTTTTCCGCATGAACCTCCTCGGAACGACCGTGCACCCGGTCAGTTCAGGGTCAAGAACCCTAAAGGACGCAATTAACGAGTCTTTTCGAGATTGGGTAACAAACGTAACCAACACGTACTACCTTCTCGGCTCGGTAGTGGGCCCACACCCATACCCAACGATAGTGAGAGACTTTCAGAGCGTTATCGGCCGAGAAATACGAGAACAAATTTTGCGAATTGAGGGAAGACTACCCGACGCCGTCGTAGCCTGCGTCGGAGGAGGAAGCAATTCGATGGGCGCTTTCTACCCATTCGTAGGAGACGCCCAAGTAGGATTGTACGGAGTTGAGGCTGGAGGATTGGGCCTGGGAACAGGCAAACATGCCGCTACCCTCTGTGCCGGTCAAGAGGGAGTTTTCCACGGAATGCTGACCTATGTTCTCCAAGACGACGATGGACAAATCCAGCCAACACACAGTGTCTCGGCGGGCCTCGACTACCCAGGCGTCGGGCCGGAACATGCCTACCTCAAAGCGACCAAACGGGCTGTCTACACTTCAGTGACCGATAAACAGGCCCTAGAAGCATTCACGGAACTGAGCAAGACAGAGGGAATTATACCCGCGCTAGAACCGGCCCACGCCGTTCACTACGCAATTAACCTCGCCGCGAAAATGAAACCAGACCAGATCCTCGTTATCAACCTCTCCGGGCGCGGCGATAAAGACGTCAACGTAGTGGCGGAAGAACTAGGCGTAGAAATATGAGCGCAATCTCGAACACTTTCAAGGACCTTGAAGAGCGGAACGAAGCCGCTCTAATCGCCTACATTACTGTAGGAGACCCCGCTCCGAAAAACACGCCCCGCCTAGTGTCGGCATTGATTGAAGGCGGAGCCGACATCGTAGAGCTTGGAATTCCTTTTTCAGATCCAATCGCTGATGGCCCAACGATTCAGGCAGCTGTCAAACGGTCCCTGATGAGCGGAACTAGGCCTGTTGACGCTTTGCATATAGCACGCGCAATTAGCGACAAATACGACACTCCCCTCGTCCTAATGACCTACTACAACCCAATCTTCCGGTTGGGTCTGAACAAATTCTTGGCGCCGGCAAGGAAATCCGGAATTTCCGGGATCATCGTCCCAGACTTGCCAATCGAAGAGTCTTCGGACTACAAGAAGGAGTGTGTCGCAGCATCACTCGACACTATATTTCTCGCATCACCTTCTACGGATGAGCAAAGACTGAAAGAAATTATCTCGCAAACGACGGGTTACCTATACCTAATCTCTCTCTACGGCGTGACTGGTGTTAGACGAGTTCTCCCGGACGCAGCATTGTCGCTTGTGAGGAAGTACAGCATCGCCCTTCGAGAGACGCTTCCCCTGGCGGTTGGGTTTGGAATATCGCAACAGAATCATGTTCGGAACCTGGTGCGAGCGGGAGCCGACGCGGTCATAGTCGGCAGTGCGTTCGTCAAGATAATTGGAGAGAATACACGCAACGTTTCCCGAGCGTCGACCAAGTTATCGAGGCTGGCACGAAACTTGAAGAAAGCAACCAAAAAGGCTCGATAGATGCATGATCTACTGTCCTTGGATGTAGTGCAAAACAAGACCCGCTATGATTGACAAATACCCGATTGCCCTGAGTGGAATTAGAATCAAAGAACTCCCAATTCCAACAATACTGAGCACGTATGACGCGGCGAAGAAGCAGAAAGCCACAGTGACCCATAGAAGAAGAGTACCTCTCTTCCTGCCGTAGGCATAAGCACCCACCAATACTATGATCACATCGAAGAGAAGGTTCAACGCAACAACCGGATCCAAATGAAGCACCTTCAAAGATGAACTAAGATCGGCATGAACTCTTAAACCATCGCGACGGGATAGGCCCTAAGCGGGCGCACTGGATTCGATAACCCGTTGGACTTTTCTGAGAACCGAGTCGAACATTGGTGCAGTCAATTTACGGGTTTGCGTATTCTGCCGGCTAGGATGAAACGATGCAGCCAAGACTGGGTGGGGACTCGGAGGCTTGTAGAGCGCGCCGTGGCGAAACTTGAATTTCTTGGTTTCAACGCCACGTTCCTTCAAGTGCTTGACATAAGTCTCGAACGCGACTTTGCCGAGTGCAAGAACAACACGCAGGTTTGGGAGCAATTGAAGTTCTTCGGTCCAGTAGCGTTTGCAAGTCTGAATCTCGCCGGGAGTCGGTTTATTCTTTGGGGGAGCGCAACGTACGATCGCAGTCATGTATGCATCTTGTAACCGTAAGCCATCGTTGATGCTTAGCGAGGAGGGCTGGTTCGCAAACCCAAATCTGTATAGTTCCGCCATAAGGAATTGAGCAGAACCGTCTCCAGTAAACATTCGACCCGTTCGGTTGCCTCCATGTGCGGCGGGCGCAAGTCCTAGAATGAGAAGTTTTCCAGCTGGGTCGCCGAAACCTGGGAGCGGCTTGCCCCAGTACGTCCATTCCATGAATTGCCGACGCTTTGTCTTTGCGATGATTCTGCGGTAGCGAGCGAGTCTAGGGCAGAGTTCGCAGCGGATTACGGTGCTGTTGATTGCTTCGAGAGAGTGGAATCCCGCCTTCTGCTTGCGCAAACTGACCGCTACGGAGAGGCTACAGGTTCTCGCCGGGTAAACTGACTAGCTGCTGGACACCCTGATGCTGTGTATCGCCGAAGTATACTACAGTCAAGGGTAGCCAGCCGGTCCAGTTCATCGGGAAATGTATCTGAAAGAACCCATTTGAATCCGTGACTCCAACCTGCGTCCTGTATGATCCTTCTAAGTAGTATTGGACGTATACAGACGCTCCCGATACGGGTTGGCCCGATGAGGTGGTCAGGTAACCTTGAACGCCGACGGCAAGATTGTTTTCCTCTATTGGCGAGACCGAGTTAAGCAGGACCACAGTGCCCGTCTTCGAGACGGGGGTAGTCGGCATTGTGACAAAGTTGGAGGGACGGATTTCGAAGGCCCTGCTAACCGTAACTAAGGCGAACGCGGCTAAGGCTACCAATACGATGGCAACAATCCCGAGCAGAATTGTCTGTTTGCTTAAGCGTCTCCGTCCTGCTTCGACCAAGTTAGCATAACCACCCGGGCAAATTCAAAAATCTCTTGCCTAGCGGCTCCATAATAGTCTTTCCGGAACCCGACGGTAGTAGGTTTTTCCGGACGAAAGGGTTCCGCCAAATTGCTTAACAGGCTTATCCAGTAAAGAAGCTTCGTCACAAATGAGCCTGACACTGGTCTAGTTTTCTTCTACCGACACAGTTGGCCTTTGATTGTGGCGGATTTCGATTCCGAATAACCCTAAGTTTCGGGGTAGCGGGACAGCGAAAGCTGTAACGCGACTGAGAAGCACGTTGATAGAACCGCTTATGTATGGCGGTTTGCAACAGCTCGCCGGAGTTTCAAGCGATGTCAGAAGGAAACATACCAGTACTAATATTGAAAGAAGGTTCGAGTAGAACGCGTGGGCGGGATGCGCAGCGAAATAACATCCTAGCTGCCAAAGTTGTAACAGAGACTATTCGGACCACGCTAGGCCCGGAGGGCATGGACAAAATGCTGGTCTCGGGTATGGGTGATGTTGTAATTACCAACGATGGCGCGACAATCATGAAGGAACTGGACGTCCAACACCCGGCTGCAAAAATGCTCGTTGAAGTAGCGAAGAGCCAAGACAACGAGGTCGGGGACGGTACGACGACTGCCGTAGTGCTGACGGGAGAATTGTTGACCAAGGCCGAGAAACTACTGGACCAAGAAGTTCATCCAACGGTTATCGTGGAAGGATACAAGAAAGCTTCTGAGAAAGCTCTGCAAATCTTAGACAGCCTCGCCATCCCTATTCGAGCGGACGACGAGAAGGTGCTAAAGCAAATCGCGATGACTTCCATGGCAACAAAGGCAACTGTGGGTACAAGTGACCATCTTGCAAAGCTGGCGACGGAGGCAATAAGCCAGGTCGCCGAGCAAAGAGACGGGAAGACTGTCGCCGACATCGATAGGGTCAAAGTCGTGAAGAAGAAAGGAGAGAGCATGGATCAGAGTGAACTAGTCAGAGGTGTAGTAATCGATAAGGAGGTCGCCCATCCCCAAATGCCAAAGCAAGTGAAGAATGCCAAGATCGCGTTGCTTAACGCTAAGCTTGAGATTGAAAAGACCGAATTCGATGCGAAGATCAACATCAACTCGCCAGACCAAATGAAACTATTCCTCGACGAGGAAGAATCCATGCTAAGAGAGATGACGGATAAGGTAGTCAAGAGTGGTGCGAACGTGGTACTCTGCGAGAAAGGAATAGACGACATGGCGCTTCACTTCCTCTCAAAGAAGAATATCCTAGCCGTCAAAAACGTGAGCAGCGGCGACATGGAGAAACTCGCGAAAGCCACAGGAGCATCGATACTCGCAAGCACAAAAGACATCGCGCCGGAAGCACTCGGCGATGCGAAGCTCGTTGAGGAGGTAAAGATCGGAGACGATAAACTCCTCTACGTGCGCGATTGCAAGGACCCACACGCCGTTACGGTGGTTATTCGAGGCGGGTCTGAACATGTCGTAGACGAGGCCGAACGGTCCTTCCACGATGCGCTCTGCGTAGTAAGAAACGCTGTCGAGGACCAGAAGATCGTAGCTGGGGGAGGTGCACCCGAAGCCGAGACGGCAAAGCAGCTTAGAGATTTCGCCGTGAAGGTCGGTGGCCGAGAACAGCTTGCCATCGAAGCCTACGCTGAAGCACTCGAAGCCATTCCGATTACAATAGCCGAGAACGCAGGTCTGGACCCTATCGACATAATGGTCGAATTGAGATCAAAACATGCCGACCCAGCGAACAAATGGTACGGCGTCCAAGTCAAGACGGGTAAGATCGCGGATATGTACGCGGACAACGTAGTCGAACCACTGCGAGTGAAACAGCAGGTCATCAAATCGGCGACTGAAGCGGCAAGTATGCTACTGCGAATCGACGATGTAGTTTCATCCAAAGGAATGAAGGAAGGTGGTCCCCCTGGCGGAATGCCTGGAGGAATGCCGGGAGGCATGCCGGGCGGAATGCCACCGGGCATGATGTAAAGCTACTAGACCAGATCAATTAGCGTCGAGACTTCCTGTTGCCAACGAGACTAGGCGAGAAAGCGACTAAGCTAATCGAAGGAAAGAATTTCGCTTTTCTAGCCATTGTTCTACCTGACGGTTCCCCTCACGTGGCGCCCGTATGGATTGACCACGAGGGCGACATGGTTCTCGTGAACACGGCTATTGGCCGAGTCAAACAGAAAAATGCGATAAGAAATAAGCGAGTATCAATCGCAATCGCAGACCAAGACAACATGTACGAGCGGGTGACCGTTCAAGGACGAGTAGTCGACCAAACTAAAGAGGGAGCCGACGCCCACATAGACAGATTAGCTAACAAATACACTGGTGCAAAGAAATACGAACGTTCGTCTCCCACGGAGCAACGAGTCATCATCAAGATAGAGCCGTTACAAGTGATCTAACGTACGACCATCGAACGCGGAAAACAAACGAAGATTTAAACCACGGATTCAGCCTTCGCAAATCAACCTGTGAAGGTTTGTTGAAAACCTGCGAGAACTGCGGTACTCAACTCGGCGACGAAGCCAGGTTCTGCCACATCTGCGGCGGATCTCAGCTCAGTGGCGGAGGGCGAAGGGATGCGAGCCAACAGCTGACGATGCCGAGGAACATGTTCTATTTGATGATGGTGGCGCTTGCGGTAATGGGGTTGATCGTGGCGGGACTTGCCATCCGCGGCCCTACCGTGGTCACGGAAACAGAGTCGAGTTATGTGACTCAGATGCAATATACGACCTATACAGCAAACTTCGTCGCGACAACGACAGAGACTCAAGGCTACACTGTTACAATGGGGTCATTCACGACTTTGCCAGCCGGACCACCTCCGTCTTGGTTTAGCGGCCAATAATGCGGATACCCATTCAACCCGTACACATGCAACGAGGGCCCGCCAGTAACAGTCACCGGATATTTGACCGGTGATACGTCATGTTTGGACCTATACGTCGGGACGGGCCAGACATACGTGGTCTGGAACCTGCCCAATACCACCTATTACATCCAACACCAGGGCGCCTACCAAGTGTACGGATTCGTCTACCCCAACTGGCCCCAAACACAACCGTTCCCTCCGTACCCATTCCAGAAGACCATCTGCGTCGGGATCCCGATGTGGGCAGTACCCCCATACATTCAAACCTTTAGTTGAACCCTGGACCGCCGGGTCTGTTCGTCGATTCTTCTAACGAAACCTTGTTCCATTGGAATGGTTACCTTTTAATGTCCTGAACCTGTTCGTGCCTCAGGTTCTCATTATGGCCTCCGAAGCCGAAGAAGTGATGTTAGCGCAGGAGCAGGGCGTTATCATGCGACGCGCTGGAAAGGAGAAGGAGCTTGAAGGCGGCCTAGGCGGCGAATTAGAAGGGACGCTTGTATTGACCAACCGGCGATTAATCTTCGTCTGCACCGACGCCCGTGAGGAGGACTTCAAATTCATGGAGGGGGCAAGAGTAATGCGCCTTGTATACTCCGACGTTGAGGATCTTGCTTCAATTCCGCACTCCGGCGGTAACACGTTCATACCATTATCGTCAATTTCCCATGTGAAAGGCCATTCCGGGCCCGTGGAGAGGCCTAGCTTGGATGTGAAATGGCAAGAAGCTACGGAAGAAGAAAGAGTGTTCATTGAGCGTCTGAGCGGGCGAAGCAGGCGAAAGAACCTAAACGATTGGGAAGCCGTGATCGAACGGCTAAAGGCTGGAAACCAGAAACTTGTGCAGCTTCCGCGAGCACCCTCAACAGATACGCTCGACGGAAAGATCATGCGTGCCCTTGCCGATATGCAAAGGAGAGGAACTTTCGAAGTAGAGGAAGACACAGAGAAGCAGTTCGACGTCAAATTAGATCCAGACGAAGTTGAAGCCGCCTGCCAAAGGCTAGCCAATAGCGGGCTCCTTCAGAAGTTTCCCGATAAGAGCGGAGACGTGTATTACCAGAAACGTTCGCCGTTAGGCGACGATGCCCTGTAACCCCCTTTTTAGACCACCGTAACTCCGTCGACAGAAATACGGTGAAGCGGAAGCACCCAAGATTAGGATGATGGTCCAATAACAAACTAGAAGGCCAACTTCAGGTCGTATATGGCGAAACGGAACACTCGCCCGTGGGATTTGACGGTAAGTAGCTGAGAACGATGACGAGAAGAATTAGCTGGCTCAAGCTTATGGTGCTCATGGCTATGTCGGTCTTCGGCCTGTGGGCATCTTCGGAGGTGCTCATTGTCTATTACACATTGAAACAGGCGCTTCCTTTCTGCCCTCTGCAGCGAAGCCCTGGAATCGCTATAGATTGTTATGCCGTGCTAAGTAGTCGGTACAGTCAAGTCTTCGGGATTCCCCTCGAGTTACTCGCGGTATGGTACTTCATCGTAAATCTTCTGTTAGTGTATTTCTTTGCTTTCGGAAGCGATGCCCTATCGAGAATCTCACTGAGAACCTTGTTTGGGTGGAGATTCATAGGCATTGTACTCGTCCCATATTTGGTCTTCGTGGAATTGTATCTTGTCAAAGCTATCTGTATTTACTGCACTATAATGCACGTTGCCATTGTGGCTGACTTCATAATTATCAGCTACGTTCTATTCTACAAGAGCCATAGCTCGATTCGGGGAACGGAAACTACACTTGAAAAGTAAATTCCCGACCCTTTGAGCTAGAATGTTGCGTGAGAACATGACTCAAATCGACGAGGAAATCATAGGTTTTCTGAATCAGAATGGAATCACGTATGAGCTTCGAGAACACGAGCCCGTCTACACGGCACCGCAGATGGCCGAGTACCTCGGAACGTCGGAGCAACGCATAGCAAAATCTATGATTTTGAAGAAAAGCGATGGTGGTTATGTGCTTGCAGTTTTGCCGGGGAGGCTGAAGATTGATTTCAGTCGCTTCGCCACCGTTCTGGGTGTCGAGAAAGTCTCGCTAGCGCCAATTCCCGAGGCTGAGAAGATCGCCAGATGCTCGGTTGGGTCTGTGCATCCATTCGGAAACCTACTCAATTTGGCAACCTACTTTGACAGGCATATGCTGAATCTTGACTTTGTTTACTTCAACCCGGGGTTGCATACAAAGAGCATAAAGGTTGGCACAGATGACCTCGTTCGCCTAGTGAAACCGACGGTTGCCGAATTCGCAAGATCCGGTTAGCCGAACGCTTTCATTCTCTCGCAGCCTCATCAGGTAGGCACGGCCGTGGTTTGTTCGAGGCGTAAGAGTTGCCGCTTTCTGACTTTGCCCCAACGGTATCCATGCACTTTTCCGTCTTCGCCAATCACTCTGTGACACGGGACAATTAGCGCGACAGGGTTTGTTGCACATGCTCGCGCGACTGCTCTGACCGCCTTAGGGTTACCAACTGCTACGGCGATCTTGCCGTACGAGGCGGTGGCACCATACGGTATAGACCTAACCTGTTCCCACACGCGTGACTGGAATGTTGTCGCCTGACCGTCGAGAGGAAGATTGAGGTTGAATTTCTCTCCGGAAAAATATTTTGAGACTTGTTTCACCCATTCGCGCATTGATTCATCATCGCGCTGAATGTTGGCGGATGGATACTGCTCCGAAAGCGCCCTCTCTACGGCCCTATCGGAATCTGCCATACACACGGCACAGACGCCGAATTCTGTGCCTGCGACTAACAGTTTCCCTAGCGGACAATCCACAATCGTGTATCTAACCCGCATTTCCGCTCCTCCACGCCGAAGCACACCGGGGCTCATTCCGAACCTGTAGGAACCCTTTTCGTAGAACCTACTCTTTGAACTGAAACCAGCGCCATAGATTGCTTTCGTCACAGTTTCTCCATTCAGGAGTGAGCGCTTCATCTTTGCTAGGCGGAGGGTCTCAATGTACTTACGTGGGGAAACCCCGACGATTCGTTTGAACGTTCGTTGCAAATGGTATGGGCTGACTTTCACCTCGACGCTAAGAGCTGAAAGCGTTAACCTCTTGTCGAGATTGTTCTCGACGTAAGCACACACTCGAGCAATCATAAGCTCTTGTTGAGACTTGCCGTTTGTGTTTTCGTTTGGTTTGCATCGGCGGCAGGGACGGAAACCCGATTGTTCAGCCTCGGAGGGCGTCGAGAAGAACAAAACTTGTTCCGGCCCGGGGCGTCGGGCCGGACAGGACGGATTACAGTAGACTTTTGTCGACGTGACAGCGAAGACGAATCGTCCGTCGAAGAGTCGATTGCGATGAAGCACCGCCTCCCATTTCTCCGTCTCCGTCAGTGATTTCGCGCGTTCTCCTTCTTCCAAGCCGTTTTCTAATGTTGAGATGGGCAAGGCTCTTGATTACCTCATGATGGTGCAAGGTGACTTTGCTGATTCCATCCATGTGCGTCTTGAGTATTGGTTGATTCGAAAAGCCCGGCTCTGCTTGATGGAATCACACGGTCTATGGGGCATCAGACAAATATTGGGCTTGCGGACCGCTAATCTTTCTTTCAACGGCCTAAGGGCCTGAAGTTGCATGCCCTTCCAAGGCACGATGACTAGGGCGTCAACGCATCTTCGGAGTTTCAACGCGAACAAAGCTTTCACACCGCAAGTTACCCGCCAGAGAATAAGGGAGTTGACTCCGAATCTTGCGCTCAAACCTCGTTTCGTCAGTCCGATTAATAGGACGGAAGGATACTAATGGCTAGCGTGAAGCTCTATGTTTGCAATAACAGAACTGTACGAGTACTCCTCACGCGTCCGCCGAAGCTTTGCCAAGAAACTCGCCGAGTTGCCGCCCGATTCTGTCGCGAAAAACCGCGAAGCTAGCTTCCACACAATGAAAAATATCATGCTCCACATGATCGATAACGAGGATTGGATAGTCAACTGGGTGATACCGGGCAGGTCACAAGCTTATACCCGAAAGAAATGGGATGAGTATACGGACATGGCTGCTGTCCTGAGTCACCTCAACGAAGTCGAAGCTAGGACCCGCGCATACCTAAAGAGCCTGACTCAAGATGACTTCGGCAAACGTGTCGACTTCGTCCTCACGTCGGGGTTAACGTTCAATCTTTCCCTCGAAGAATGCCTCTTCCAATCGTTCACGGAGCAGTTATACCATCTAGGGGAGCTTATCGCACTGTTATGGCAGGATAATATTGAGCCGCCGAAGATGCAGTGGTTCTGGAATAACCCGAGGGCATCAACGAAACAGTGACGATTCGGGAAAAAACCGAATAGAACTTTATAATCGCTAAGCAGCCGGGACCGGGACGGCCAGCGTCTCTTGATTGATAACACAGGCGACTGGGAGCTTCGTTGATCCGACTTTTAGAGCGTGTTTCGCGGTTTCGACTGCGTTGCCGTTGACGTAGATGTCCAGAATTGATTGGCCAGCCTTAATCCTAGCTGCTCTGCCTGATGGTTTTCCGAACGACCTACGCATGCCTTCCTGAAGTCGATCGGCTCCGGCGGTTGCGATCATGCGGTTCTCACGTAGAATTACGTGGGGGTATACCTTTAGGTGAATCTTGTAGCCAGTTTCCCCCAGCGCGTCAAAGAGGACTTTGTTTCCGGCGACACGAGCGGCCTCAAGAGCATTATGTCTGATCTGAACCGGGCCCTGGGCCACGAGCGAAAGCCTATACTCAAAGTTGGCTTTGAGGTCGCCCATCATGAACTTAGAGATCTTCGGCGGCGGCGTACCGTGTATGTACTTGTTCCTCGTGTACGGCTGTCCTTTTGGTTGTCGGTAGTTCCTACCTCTCATGGCCGTGTCCTCGTAGAGCCAGCGAGATTGTTGCGGTGTTACTTAAGTTTGGTTGATCCTCTTCGGAACAGGCCCACGAGAAGCGACGCCTCACGTCTCGTAATGAACGAGCGAGAGATGATGTTACGGAATGAACGTTGAACGAGTTCTCTTCTATGTGTTTGAACTCCGCTATGGGTCACCAGATGTGAGAACTCTAGCAGCAGCCGTGTTTTCACTGCCTGTGATGCTAAAGGGGGGCCGGGGCGAATGGTTCGAGTTCGGAAGAGTTCGTAGAATATGATGGATGCGGCGGAGGCTATATTCAACACGTTGTAATTTCGGTTAGCAGGTATCGTAACCATCAAATCGCAATTCTTCATCTCCTCGTTGCTTAATCCCGAGCTCTCTCTTCCAAAGACGATTCCTACGTTTCCTTGGAAGGTTGAAATACGGTGCGCGAGGTCGATGGGAGTGATAGGAATTCGCGTGACGTTTGATCGGCTGGTCGCTACTATTGCACTTGTACCTACGACTAGATTCAGGTTATTGAGCGCTTGCCCCATTGTCTTGACTTTTCTTGCTTTCTTAAGAATGTCGTAACCATGCATCGCAAAAGCCCTCGCCTCCATCGTTACACGCGTCTTCGGGTTGACAATCCACAGATCCGACAGTGCAAAGTTCTTCATGGAACGTGCCACCGCACCGATGTTTCCCGCGCTCTCCGGTTCTACCAAAATTACTCGTACTGGCATCTGATTGGGCCTCGAAATCAGGGCTGTATTGAGTCGGCGATCGAGTTAGATAACCTAACGAATTCACTAGGGGTTAGCTCGTAGACCCTCTTATCTTCTAAGTCCGTTCGGGCCATGATTTCCTCCCTCTGATCGCGATAGATTTCCTTCAGGTAGCGGGAAAATACGCTCTGAGATTTGCGTCGGCGTTGTGTGAACATGGCTCGAACGAGTTCTTCTAGTACTCTATTGTTCTTGATGACTAGAGTTTGAGGGATTGGATGGATTGTGGCAATTGCGGAGTCCACTCTAGGTTCCGGGTAGAATGCGGATCTTGAAACCTTAGCAATATATTCGGCGCGAGCGCGGATCTGCAACATGACAGTTAACCGTCCATAATCACGGGTGCCGTTATACGCGGTTAACCTATTGACGAAATCCTCTTGCAACAGCAAGCTGGCTAACCTGAATTTGCTGCCTAGGATTCGCAGGACCAGCTTTGAGGAGATGTTGTAGGGGGGGCTCGACACGATCTTTGCGTCGTTAGGAATGGGTACAGCCAGAGCGTCCCCTTGTATGATTTGCACGTTATCGTTCGTGGAGAATTTGCTTTGAAGATGCTTGGCCAGCGTCCTATCCTTCTCTATTGCCACAACTCTTCCGGCCCTAGACGCCAGAGCCTCGGTTACGAAACCCAGTCCGGGACCTACTTCAATGACCGTATCCTGCCGTGAGACGTCAGCCTTGTCGACTAGGTGATCGCGAGTTTCTCGGCTCACAAGGAAATGCTGGCCGTAGCGTTTGAGTGGCGGGATGTCGAGTTCCCGAAGCTCGCGACGGACCCAACTCAAGGTCAAATCCTCGAGCTGCTAACGTGAATCGGGGGTGCCTTGTGCAGTTAGGAATGTGGACATATCCAATTGTCCGGTCTCCTTCGTGAGACCCGAGGCCTTGACTCCTAACCTACGAAGGGCTGTTTCCGGGTTTGACTGCAGGAATTCTTGAGTCAGTTTCTTGGCGGCGGCCTCGATGAGTTTTGCTTCTGATGATGGCGATTCCAACATACGCGATCTGCTGTGAATACTCAGATCGGTCAGTATGGCAATGATGGCAACAGATTTGCAGGCCATTCCTTGTTCCTTCAATTTGTCGGAGACAGACTGTGAGAGCTCAGTGAGAAGCTGGAACGTCTCTTCCGCTCGGCTTGTGTCTCGTTTTAAAGTTGCAATTCGGCTGAATTGGGTTGGCTGTCCCCGCTCCTTGACTGGATCGTCGTCCTCGCCTTTGGCGGCGCGGTACAAGTAACCCCCGAGGTTTCTTCCGAACGTTTCAACGAGGATGGTTGGATTCAGGGTTGCCAGTTGCGCAACCGTTGAAACGGTCAGTTGGCTGAGTTTCTCCTCCACCTTTTTCCCAACGCCTGGGATTCGACTTACGGGTAATGGGGATAGAAAGTCCATAACTTGTTCTGGTTTTACTACTGTTAGGCCATCTGGTTTCGACTGGTCCGATGCTATCTTCGCGATTACTTTGTTGGGACCGACTCCAATAGATGCCGTCACGTTTTCTTGTGCGAGAAGTTGCTTCTTGATCTCGATTCCTGTGTCTCGGGCGGACTCGTAGTTGAGTTCCGTACGGTCGGAAAGGTCCAAGAATGCTTCATCTATGCTCGTTTGTTCAAAGGCGTCTGCTTGAGTCCTGAGAGTTTCCATGATCTTCTCGGAGACTTGCTCGTAATATGGGTGGTTCATTGGGACGAAGACTGCGTCTATTGATTCAAGCAGTTTCTTTGCGCGAGCAATTGGTATTCCCGCCTTGACGCCGTATTTTCTTGCTTCGTAATTGGCGGTGCTTACGGCTCCGCTGTCCTCCGTCCTGCCGGAGTAGACGCATACGACTACTGGTTTTCCTCTGAGGCTGGGCTTCGCGTTTTCTTCGCATCGGGCGTAGAAGGAGTCGAGGTCGAGGTGCATGATTACCCTAGGCGGCAATCTATGCGCTCTCTACATTGCCCTGGAGAAGATGCGGTATTTTTCTCCTCCGCTCAACTCATCTAGTATTCGCTTCGCTATTACCTTGATCGGGTCGCCAACGCTGGTACGATCCTGAATGTCCTTGAAACTGGTGAACGGTTTTCTTTCTCGGGCGTTGATTATTTGCCACATGGATTTCTTCCCGATGCCGGGGAGTAGCTCCAATGCGTGCATCCGGGGTGTGATCGCCTGAGAATTGTTGAAGAAGGCCACGAATCGCTGTTCCTGATTGGCGATGAGTTCCTCCAAAACCGAGAGTAACTCCGCTTTTGCGTTGGCAGTCAGGTCACTGTAGCCTATTCGTCCGATTATGCGGTTGATCTTCTCGCGGCGGTCCTTACCTATGTAAACTCGCTCGTGGAGGTTGGCCTGCGTGCCCGCCCGGACTTCAGCTTCGAGCAATGTGAAGTATGTCTCTCCAATGACTTGAACCGTTGGAAGGGCCAAGTGCCGCGGTTTATCGGGTGCTGGCCTACCAAATTGCAGGTAGTCTAAGACGTAGGCGTACTCTTCATACAGCCTCGGAGGCAAGCCAGTCTCCGGACCGTTTGCTCCATGCCTGAATCTCCGGTCGTCTGAGCTCCCTGCTCGCTCAAATTGTGAATTTCTTGTAATCTCATTCATTTTATTTTCCTCCAGAAGGGCGCGCGTTTGTATCTGTGGGCTAACGGCGCGACCGGTCGTTTGGCCTGATTGCCTTCTCAGTGAAAACTAGAATGGAAAGGCGGCCAAAATCTGACAAGGTCCAGCATATCCACTTACTAGATGGTTTGCGAGGAAAAAAAGCCTTCCTGTCTAAGCGCGCCTTAGCTCACGGGTGAGTCAGTTTTGGCCACCTTTCTGCTTATGGCGTGTGCAGATTTGGCTCAGATTTGACTCATCGAGTAGGCGCGTCTGGAGGTAAAGCTAGGGGGAATGCGCTGGGTTGGAGTTCGCGGACTTGTATTAGAGAGGGACTAGGCCTCTCTGTACCCCTTAATCAGCTTGAGCATGTCTTCCAGCTGGCTTCCTGCGATAATCCTACCCTTTACAGTCAGGATAGTGCGAAGTTCTTCGATATATTGCGGCATAGTATTTGCGATTTGTATTGCGTCCTTACGTTCCAGTTGGAACTTCTCGCCGAGCTCCTTCACTAGCTTCTCAGCCTTTGGTGCGGCAGTCTTGGAGAACTTAGAAGTATAGTCAAGAGTGCGCCTCTGGAATTCGCCCAATTCCTCTTCCTTTGCCTTCTCCAATGTCCTTCGTGCTTCAGCCGTAGTCGTGGGCTTAGAGTCAACGATCTTCCTTGGCAAAGCGGTCACTCAGGTTGTTGGGGATAAGTGCTCGGGGCGTGCGATAATCTGTTTCGTTAGACTCCCAATCTCGACACGCACCACATAGGACTTTCCGCGTTTCTCGTGAATAACCCCAACTCGCCCATGGTAACGTCTATGGGGCATTCCCTTGTGAACCGACGGTTCAATCAATATGGTTACCTTCTGTCCGGGTTCATAGACCCTTAGGATTCTGCTCAGCCCAATCTTGCCTCTTTCACGGGGCCGTTTGCGAAGAAGGGTCCTAGTCCTCGACCGATAACCCTTCGAACGTCTCACCTTAGTACACCTTGAGATTTCGCATGCACATCGTTCTGAAGCTAATTAACCTTCTCAACCGAGGATAAGCCAGATGTTTACCGCCCTAAGTCCTTTGCCCACTCATCGGGAAAGGTAGCTTGCCTCCTCTGAGAGCACCGCCGCGTCGTTTCATACTCTTCATCATCTTTTTCATCATGAAATATTGATTGATCATTTCTTTCACTTCCTTATCGCTGGTTCCCGATCCCCGTGCGATCCTTCTCGCTCTGGATGAATCTACGAGTTTGGGGTCTTCAATCTCGTCCCGAGTCATTGATTGAATTATGACTCGCCAAGCGTCAAGCTTCTTTTCAGCGGTTTCCATAGCGCCGTCTGGGATGTTCATTCCGCCGGGCACCATCCCCACCAGTTTCTTTAGTGGCCCCATCTTTCTTACGGCCACCATTTGTTCATACATGTCTTTCAGAGTGAACTTTCCCTCAAGAAACGCTCTGACTTTCTTCTGCGGAATCTCAACTTGAGCTTCTCGGACTCGTTCGACTAGTGACTTGATGTCGCCCATTCCGAGGAGGCGGCCAACGAATGTTGCAGGAACGAATTGTTCAATGTCATCGATCTTTTCCCCGGTTCCAATGAATTTGATTTTAGCATGGGTGGCAGCAACGGCGGAAAGTGCTCCGCCGCCCTTCGCCGTGCCGTCTAATTTCGTGACGAGGATTGAGCCTATCTTTGTGTTTTCGTTGAAGGCTGCGGCTTGTGACATAGCTGCTTGGCCGATGGAGGCGTCGATTGCGAGTATGATTTCGTCTGGGTGAATCTGTCTCGCGAGGTCCTTCATCTCATCCATAAGTTCGGTTTCGTTCTTATGTCTCCCAGCCGAGTCGACGATTATCAAGTCGTACTTCTGGGCAACAAACTGTTCCATCCCCTTCCGAACGATCCTAAGCGGGTCCTTTGAACCAGGTTCCCCGTACACCGGAACATTTACTCTGTCCGCGAGCTGCTTCAGCTGGTCAAAGGCGCCGGGCCGATAGGTGTCTGCGCATATGATTGCCGGTCGTAGGCCTCTTTTCTGGTAAAACCTTGCTAGTTTCACTGAAGCCGTTGTCTTTCCGGTTCCTTGTATCCCAACGAGCATGATTGTCTGCGTCTTACCAGGTTCGATGGTGAGTTTTGCAGGTTCTTCTCCAAGGAATCGCGTGAGTTCTTCGTAGAGCACCTTGACGACGTGATCGTGGCGGGAGATCCCTGGCGGTAGCTTCTCTTCGAGCGACCGTTTCTCCACAGATTGGGAGATCTGCAGGACGAGGTTCACGTTAACGTCTGATTGGAGTAGGGCTCTCTGAAGATCGCGGACCAGTTCCTTGACGGCTTTCTCGTCGACCACAGCCAACCTGAGCAGTTTCTTCACTGCGTCCCTAAGCGATTGGCCGAGCCCCTCAGACATACTCATTCGTTATTCCTCCCAGAATCGGGTTCAAGAGCGGTTTAAACTAACCTAAATGTTATCGTCCGCAAGCACAATCGTTTAACTATCCCCGTCGGTTGCCATCAGTTAGCTTCACGGAAAGGTGTGTTAGATGCCTCCTGACGGGTCTTCCAAACCTGGGCTGAAGATCGTTGAATCTGAACCCATTCCAGGACATTCTGTTATGATTAACGGCTTGCCGGACGTAGGACTTGTGGGGTTGCTGGCTGCCTCCCATATCATTAGCTCCTTGAAACTTCGTGAGGTAGGTGCAATCGAATCGGACCTTCTTCCACCAATGATTGTTCTACACGGCGGAGTGCCCAAGGCTCCGGTCCGCATATTCGCGGGAAGTGGACTCGTCGTTGTAATATCTGAGACCGTAATTCCCGGCTCGCTAATCAGGCCGCTCGCAAATACCCTTGTTGAGTGGGCGGGTCAGAATAGTGTTCGATTGATGGTGTCTTTAGGGGGAATGGCGGTGTCGAACCGACAGGATATAGAGGTGCCAAGAGTCTTCGCGGCTCTTTCCGCAAAGTCTGTCGAATCACAGCTTAACGGCGCCGCCGAAGTGTTAGAAGAAGGCTACATTGTCGGAGCGTACGGTCTACTGCTTCGAAATTGTGCTCAAGCCTCCATTCCGGCGATCACCTTACTAACCCAATCTCACTACAACTATCCAGACCCCGAGGCGGCCGCCGCAGCATTAACCGCGATTAACAAGATTCTAGGCCTCAAAGTAGATGCCTCGGAACTCTTGAAACGGGGAGAAGAGATTCGATTACGAAGCAAAGATATGATGCACCGCACGCACGAAGAGATGAATAAAATGGACAAGTCGCATGAATACGACCTGCCTCCTCTCTACGGGTGATTGACGACGAGCACCACAAGAATCGACACTTCACCGCCACAGGGTTCGGGATGGAACGTCGCGGCCGCGTGCATTCAACCCCTCTACAACCTATTCGTCACTGCGGAAGAAGTAGTCTTGACGGTCGATCTTCCTTACGTCGAGGCAAAAGGCGTGAAACTCAAGCGCTCCTCAAAAGACTCGGTTGAAGTATACGCGGTTACGACCAAGAAGATCACATTCAAAGACCTCGGAGCGAAACACCGCCGAGGTGAGTTCACGTGCTATCACGCCATAATACGGATGCCAGTTCCGGTTAAGGAAAAGAAGATCACTAAGAAATTCAAACGCGGGTTGCTCGAAGTACATATTCCAAGATTGCAGTGAACGTGTCGCTTCTGCAGGGTTCACTTCGTTTGCTGAAGGGCAGCAACGGCAAGAATTGGGAAGAGAACACTGGCGTCCCCTACGACCGTAACCAAATTCTTGGGAGTCTTGACTTTACCCCAACTTATCGCTTCTTCCAGAGGAGCCCCGCTAAAGCCTCCACCATCCGGTCGGTCGAGAGTGATTTGAACGGCCGCATCCACGCCGCCCCTGTAAGTATTTGCGATTAGAACCTGGTGTTTGGGCATTCCACCTCCCAGGATTATCACTCCAACCCGCTTCCGCTCGTAGGTCATATCCACGAGCCTTGAGAAATCCTTCAACGGGTTAAGGACGAACTGGTGAAGTCGACTATACGTCCAGAGGTGAAGGCCAAGCATGGAATCAAAAATACCGGGGCAGAAAATTGTTGCCCCACGAATCTGCGCTGCTCGCACAAAGGAATTCCTGTCCTTCAACTGCTTGCCAAATTCCCACAGCAACTCGTGGCTGGCCATGTTTCGTCTCTTTGTTTCCGGAATGCGGTTTAGCATCCGATACGTTGCCTTCTCGAGATCTTCAATGGAACGTTGCGTTACGTACAAATCATAGATTCTGGAGAGGCCGCGGCGCTTGAGTCGGACATCATCGGCGGTTTCGGATCCAACGATATGCCTGTGTCCTAAAGCTTCAAGGATGTCATGGGTCACATTCGCGCCAGTCGCCACAACGCCGTTAATGTAACCGCCGTCAATTAGATCGGTAACGACGCTTCTGAGGCCCCCTGGAACTAATGGCCCCGCGAGGGAGACGAATTTCGTACAATTCTTGTCGTGAAACATGTCGCCGAGAATTCTCGCAGCCTTTCCAAACCTGCCAGCTCCGAGAACCCTCGCCGCCTCCATTTGCTGGGCTAAGCTGAGAACGGACATGCGTTTGTCGATCTTGATGTGAGACACTAGTGGCATAGGGATGCACGTTGAGTAGCGCGCAGTAAGCTTTGGATTAACCCTTCGTTCGCATTATCTTGTTCTGGCCTAACATCTGCCAGTACTCCACTTCGACTCCCGCGGCTAGCTTGGATTTTATTTCCTCTTCTTCAGGCATAGGAGTCTCAAACGTTTCGTAGCTCTCCATATCCATTATTTGCACGTTGTTTCCTACAAACGCCAATACTTGGCCGGTCCGCTTCTCAATCATCGGGACGTCAACGCGAGCATCGACGGGGCTAATTAGGTTCTTTTTCGCTCCGGTAGTTACGCTAATCGCAACAATCCTAGCTTTGGCGGCTCCATGCTTCCCGGGTTTCGACTTCTCATATTCCACGATCTTGCAAGGTTCTCCGTCGATAACGAGGTAGTGGCCAATCTTTAGGGAACCCACGTCTACTGGCTTGCTCAGTTTCCTTCGCCTGTCCCCTCTAAGTTCGGAACTTGGATACGCCTCTCCTTCGTCTAAAAAGTTTGTCTGGGTCAATCGGTAATGGTTTTTGCGCGCTCACGACCTGACAGGGGGCTTTGGCAAGCGAAGAATTTCCTTAATTATCCTGTCCGTCAGTACAGGATTGGCCGGTTGAAGGAAAATTGGTTTTCAGAGTCGGCCTTGTCTCACGCCTAGACGAGTCGGAGGCCCTTGACGTCGCAAGAAGCCTAGCCCGGCGACTGAGGAAGGAGGGCGTCTCAGTCATCGTCGAGTCAGAATTGGCGAAAGTTGGTCGGCTGGGAGGGGGCACATACCTCAGGGAACTCAAGGCCGACCTCGTTGTGACTGTTGGCGGTGATGGAACCGTACTGAAGACTGCAATGACCCTTCCTGAACAGGAGACACCGATCCTTGCCGTCAATATGGGACGACGAGGGTACCTAACGGAAGTGGAACCAGGAAAAGCCATCAAAGCGATTGAGCTCTTCAGAAGGGGCAACTACAGGATCGAAAAACGCGCCAAACTGGCCGTAGACATGGATGGAACCCACATCGTGGATGCGCTCAACGAAGTCGTTGTCTCATCGGGAAGCCCCGCCAAGATGCTAGACCTCAAATTAGGAGTGGAATCGGAAGAGCTCTTGAGGTTCAGGGGAGATGGTGTAATCGTGTCAACGGCGACCGGCTCAACGGCCTATGCTATGTCCGCCGGTGGACCGATTGTGGATTCGTCTGTGGACGCATTCGTGGTCACCTTCATATGCCCTCTTGACTTCGTAAGGCCGACGGTGGTTTCCATGGATCGCACTCTCTCCATCGAAATGACGACTCCGAAGGTGAAAGCTCTTATCGTGGCAGACGGCCGGTTCCAGCGAGAACTGGTGCGCGACGTTAAGTTGCGTATTAGGAAGTCGAGACATTACACGTCCTTCGTCCGATTGGCCCGGCGGGTTCCTATGGGTAGCTTGACTAGACTTCATGAAATGGAGCGAGCGAGTTTCTGAAAGTTCTGGTATTGGATACGTCCGCCCTGATAATGGGGCTCGACCCGCTCGGACTTGAATTCGAAAGTTACTCAGTACCAGAGGTCACAGATGAACTGCGCCAACAGACGGGGCCATTTTACCGCCTAAGTGTATCAACTTCATCCGGCAAGCTGAAAATTCAAAGCCCTTCGCAAGCGTCGCTAAACGAGGTTCTGGATGAAGCCAAAACACTTGGCGACAGGGTTGTGCTCTCTAAGACTGATACGAGCATAGTTGCCTTGGCCCTAGATCTTAGCAAGGAAGGCAACACGCCGATTATCGTGAGTGACGACTACGCCGTGCAGAATGTCGCCGAAGCCTTGAAGCTAAACTACCAATCGTTGGCCACCTTCGGAATCCGCCAGAAGTTCAATTGGATCCTCTACTGCCCAGCATGTTTCAAGCGATATCCAAACGGCGACTCGCAAGAGTGCTTGGTGTGCGGTACAAAGTTAAAACGCAAACCCATCGAAAAGGAAACGGCCAAACAACGGAGCAGCTAACCACTTCATTTTGTTAGTAGAGGAAAATCTCCTACACTTTCTCTCTCCGAGCATAATCGAAAAGATACAATTGTGCGTACCCAGCCCAGTCACGGAAACGTTCGCGCAGAAACTCTCCTGTCTTCGTCCTGCTCGCTTTCCTACCACGCAAATAGAGTTTGGAAACGATTCTGTGGATCCAGACATCGACCGGCGCCGCCTCAACTCGCCCTAGGCCGTACAGCAGGAAGCAGTCAGCAACCTTCGGACCAACACCGGGAAGTTCAAGAAGCGTATCCTTAGCCTCCTCATAGGATACGCTCGCAAGTTTGCTTAGGTCAAGTTCCCCGCCGACGATCATGCGCGAAACCATAACGACCGGTTTAGCTCTATAACCCATAGAAGTCTTTGATCTAAGCCCTCTGGGGTTCAACCTCGCAAGTGTCTCCGGCCGAGGGAAGAGGAATTCATGAGATCCATCTACGAAATCGACCCTTCTGCCATATTCCTTCATCATGAGCCGAGCAGACCTATTCCACAACCTTACGGAGTTGTTCTGTGAAAGAATGGAACAAATCAGCGCCTCGAAGAGGTCTGTCGCACGCATCAATCTTAACCCCCTCAGGTTCTGAAAAGTCACCGAAAGCACCTTGTCTTTATCCGCGTACATACGATAGAAGAAAGTCAAATCATCTTTCAGACCGAGCACTCGCATTAGGTGGTTTCGTAGATTTGCAGCAATTTCCTCGCTATGTTGAGTTGGTTTCCCCGTAATCGCATGCGCTTCAATTGAGAAATTATCTGTGTCGCCCATCTGAGTTAAGATGTACTTGACCGGAGTTCCGTTGAGAATCTCGATATCGGTGAAGATCGACCCATTCCTGACCCATTCAGGCTCAGGTGTCTGTCCGCTCAGAACTGTTTCAGTCAGGTTCAATGGGCCATTTACGAACTGCATTGGAATCGTGAATGAGAAGCTTCTTGTCATCGTTGATAGCCCAGCCTTAAGCGTCCATCCAACGGAGTTCCGACCGATGGAATTCCGCTACCTCTTATAAGACCTCGTTAGCAAACAACCGATCAGGAGCTTTCCAGAATGGTTCCACAAGAGTTGGTTAGAAAGGCTCAGCAGCTCAAATCCAAGGGGCTGTCGAACTATGAGATAGCTGACGAATTGAAGGTGCAACCAGACACCGTGGTGTGGTTACTACTCAAAGGTAAGGAACGTGCTTCAATTCATCCCCCACACGATGTTTTCGTTGACTGGAGTTCGGTAGCTTCCCATGCGAAGCGAATGGCCGCCATCGCGAACGCGTTAGCGGATCTGGAGAGAGAATCGGTGCGCGCGAAGGATTTCGATGAACCTGACGTCATTGCAGCGGTAGAAGGCAGCGGTATGGTTCTTGGCGTCGCCATCGCGAAGGAACTCGACAAACCCTTCGCCGCCGTACGGCCGCATCGCATCGCCCAAAGAAAACTACCCGGCCTAGTCAACCCGTCATTTCACGGCGTAGCAGGCAAGAAGGTTCTAATCGCCGACGCCGTCCTACGCGCGGGAGAAACACATAGAGCGGCTATTCAGACCCTTAGAAAAGCGAAGGCGAAACCCGTGGGAATCATCGTTTTGGTGAACAAGAGCGGAAGGACAAAAATCGATGGCGTGCCCTTGAAATCCCTACTTCAAATCCTACCCGTCACCGTCACCTAAACGGGCGCCGGAAGGATCTTACGACAAGCCTAGCGCGCGAGTTTCCGACGGAACCTCATTAGGCCCCTGCCTAACTTTCGGCGGGCCGTTCGTGCACCTTTCTTTACTCTGCGCTTGACTTTCGACGTCTTGCCTTTCTTTCGTCGTCTTGTCCTTCTTCGCTTCGGCATAGCACTACACTGAGGATTATTCACCTCTTCGAGTATATAGCGAAACCGTAGGTTGGTTCAGGGTCTCCTAACGCCCACATTTTTCGATTATCTGCAATAGTTTGCTTGAGACTACGAGAGCGCAGAGAAATAGAGTCGAGAGAGCTGTACCCACCGTCGCCACGATCATGAGTGGCCCTAACCTCGCAATGTCTGCCATGGCGATTCCCGCAAGCGACAGTGCCAGAACAACCGCCAGAACGGTTTGGCTTCTCTTAGAGATGGATCTTCGCTTCAGACCAAACCACGATAATGCCGTTAGTGGTAAGGAAATGTACGCGACGCCGATCATTGATGTTATTAAGAGTCCAGAGAGGACCGCCGCAAATTCTGAGTGCGGGGGCAGTAGACTGAACGGGGTGGCTCCGATTCGAAGTATTGTAATTAATGGAAAGAGAACTACTCTCATTGTCTGTTGTAGTGTTGGTTGAGTTGTTATCGATTGGGCTAGGACGGGGCTGAATGAGTAGTACCATGCGTTGAATGCGATCATGAAGTTCCAGCCAACGTACGTATTCATTATGTCCTCGTCGCGCAGATTTCTGAGGAATTGAACTTCAGGCGCCAGACTGGATCCGAAAGTCGCGGTTGCAATGAAACATTTCGGCCCCGCGGTAGAACTGGTAGTCGAATTAGAGCTTGAACTGGATGTTGAGTAGCTGGTCGAAGTCACCGCGCTCGTCGTCGTAGACTGACCGGAAATTTGGATCGAGACAGAACTGCTATGGATTAGCGGCCCATTGGTTCCAGTTACGCTTAGCGTGTATGTCCCGACGCTGGACCCTTGTCCCGCGGAGACGGTGAGTGTTGACGTAGCCGCGGCGTTTGCCGGTGGTGTAATCGGACTGGGGAGGTTGAACGTTACTCCGCTCGGAGCCGTACCCAGCCATGAAACGGACAAGGCCACCGGCGAGCTGAAACCATCCTGTGAGAGGACGGTGACAACAGAGCTTCCTGACGATCCTTGGCTAATCGAAATCACAGTTGGAGTGGCGCCCACCGAAAAGTCGGGCGCAAGCCCTTGACTAATCGTTATGGTAATAGTCACACTGTTGGATAAGGACCCACTAGTGCCAACGACCGATAATACATAGGTTCCAACAGATGCACCGGACGTAGCCGAAATGGTAAGAGGCCCAGAGGTGGACCCTCCCGGCGGCGGTGTAAGAGTTCCGGGAGTAGTAACCGTAACGCCTGCGGGCGTTGAGCCGACCCATGTTGCGTAGGTGTTCACAGAAGACAAGAAGCCGCCAATGGATGACACTATGATTATGACGGTCGTGCTCCGACCTTGGGCAACGGTTACTGAACGGTATGACGTCGTGAGCGAGAAACTCGGTTGGGATCCTTGCGAAATTGTCATCGTGAATGTCGTGGCGTGGCTGAGGCTTCCGCTGGTTCCTAGGATTTGGAAGCTGAACGTCCCAGTTGGCGCCGACGATAACACATTGATAGACATTGTCGAGCTGCCCGGCGCGGTTGGGTTCGGAGAGAAGGCAATCTGGACACCCGAGGGAACGCCGTTGCTGGTCGAGAAGCCGACCTGAGCGTTGAAGCCTCCTACTGCGGTTACGACGACCGTCGCGGTCTTGGATTGGTCTTGCTGAATGTTCAGGCTTGATGGGTTGACGGTTAGCGTGAAATCTTGTGGTGAGGAAACCTGCAATCCGAGTCCGGTGGAATGCTGAATGACAATTGCAGCCACGCCGCCGCTTCCGGACCCAGTTAGGGTGAGGGGATAGTAACCTTGCGCGACATAATTCGCGACGGAGATGGAGACAGCTGAGTCAGCGTACCCTCCTGGGGAGGGCGTGACCGTGTCTGGGGAGAAGTTGACGGTTACTCCAGAAGGTTGGCCATTTGACGTGAGCGTCACGGGGGACGAGAATTCGTTATTAGAGGTTATTGTCACGATTGCCGACGTAGAGCCGCCCGGAGAGGCGGAGACGGTTTGAGGGGCAACGGCGATACCGAAGTCGCCAGGCGTCGGCTGGGCGGTGACCTGCAACGAGAAGTCGTAGTTCTTGATGTCAGAACCACTCGATCCAATCAGCGTCATTTGATAATTGCCGGTCGGGACGCTTGAATCCACGCTGAAGGAGGCTGTGCTTGAAGCCGTGCCGCCAGGAGATGGTGTCACAGGGTTATTGTCAAAGCTAATTGAAACACCAACGGGTGCACCCGAGAATGACAGAGACACAGGAGCGCTAAAGTTGTTGATTGAAAGCACTGTGATAGATACCTGCCCCGAACCACCTTGCATCACGCTCAAAGAGCTCGGGGACGCGCTGAGGCTGAAAGTGTCCAGAAGCTGCCCGTTTACTGAGGAATAAACGGTGACCGACGCGATGAGAAACGCGAGAATTAGCAACGAACGAATAGTTCGATTTCGCAATTAGCTTCTCTCGATCTTCAGTTACTTGATCCGGTTATATACTCTATGTAACTGGCGGTATCAGCGTTCGAATTTTGCAATAAAATACCCGATTTCGTCCAGTGCTGGGTGGAATCGTTGGCATAGGGTCGACCGGTTAATATCGGAAGCGAGGAATGGTGTCTGCTCGACTAGATGGAGTCCGCATTCTTTCCTGCCATATTCTACGACGCCTTCGCACTCATCGGCGGTGTAAGTGCAAACGCTGTAGACTACAACCCCTCCGGGCTTGGCTAATCTGCTTGCAGCCTTCAGGAATTGCTTCTGGTATTTAGACAGAGCAATTACTCTGTCCTTTGAGGTGAGGTCGTAGACTTTTGGTCTTAGTCCGAGAGCGCTGCAGGGGGGATCCACCATCACACGGTCGGGCTTTAGATCGAAATCCACATCAGCATACCTAGAATCGTGGATTGAGACTGTGGTATTCGAACAGCCTAAAGCTACAATATTGCGGCGTGTGGTTGCGATCTTCTCGCCGTTTCTATCCAATCCCACGATCCGCCCGGTATTATGCATTAGCTGGCTGATGTGGGACAGCTTGCCGCCAGGGGCACAATTCATATCCAAAATAAAATCGCCAGGCTGCGGGTCGAGGACCCGTGATGTGGCCATTGCTGCTAGTGACTGAGGATAAAGAAGGCCTTCAGAATATTCTGGTAGATCTCGGATTTGAGGAGCTCGATATCTTCGTTCAGCCACGTCTACCGCTAGGCCTTTTCTAAACTTCAGAATCTCATCCGCACTCATTTTACTTCGCCCAACAGCGAGCACTTCGCCCATCTCCGAGACGACTGTAACCTCGTCTCCGCAATGAACCGAGTCGCAATCCACGATGCCCGGAGCGTACACGTTGGCCCCTTGCAATATGGACTCAGCCGCGTGTTTGTCGACAACTATTTCCTTTCCCGTAGAGGAAATGTCAAAGGGTCCCTCGACGCTGATCCCTATGGCCTCGGGAATGGCTGGATTTGGGGTAACCTTGAGGCCTCTCTCCACCAGCCTACGCGTCAGGTCGTCGGGCGATGTTTTGAGAGTGTTGCAACGAACATAATACGTGCCCACCGGCTTCGAAAGGGCCTCTAACACGGCCTTAGTCTCTCTTCCATAGACTGCCTCCGTCAAGCTTTCCACGTCAGAGGAGAATCTTGAGCTAGGCCGGGTTAAGGGGGGCTGGATTGTCCGTTCCAATGGTGCTCTCCTCTGTATTCTACCGGTATCCTGACTCCCCGGGGAGAGTTAGCTGTTCCCTCCTCGTTGAAATGTGCTTCGACAACCTCAACAGAAATATACGCCGCTGAGGCGATGGGTCTAATCGGTCTAGGGGCTGTGTTTCAGTTGAATGAACAGCAACGTTTGGTTCTGATCAACATCGTTGGGCTGGCTGCGTTGGCGACATTTACTGGTCTGGTATATGAGCGGACTCAGGAGCCACTCATTCTCATCGTTGGGGGATTAATCTCCGTGGTTGGCGTGTTGGGTATGATGACGAGCAAAGCCTAGCCGTCCCATCAGAGTTCAAGTCGGGGTTCGGATTGGTTCAGGTTTATCCGGAAGCCACAGTCGGCGCATTGATCGTCAACGAGAGGGGTGAAGTGTTGCTTGTTCGATCCCATAAGTGGGGGGAAAAGTACACCGTGCCAGGGGGGCACATTGAGCTTGGAGAGCGAGCCGAAGATGCGATTGAGCGAGAGGTTAAGGAGGAGACTGGTCTTGACTCCGTCGCTGAAGATTTGCTTATTGTGCAGCAAGCGATTTATCCGAAGGACTATCACAAACATGAACACTACATCTTCTTGGACTACGTATGCAGAGCCAAGAGTACAGAAGTGAAATTAGACGGCCGAGAGCTGCAAAGTTACATTTGGGTCCAGCCGGAAGCTGCCATCAAACTTGATTTGGAAGAGTATACTCGACTCTTCATAACGAAGTATTTGGAGAAACTTCGACATTAGCTCCGTGTGTCTTTCACGCGTAGGGTCTCCAAGAGTCTCGCATGGTCTTCCTTCGTTATCCACTCGACGTACAGATATTCGGCGATTGCGGATTCGGACATTCCGATTTTGCGCGCTTCCTCTACGCAGCATCGATAGGCTTCAATCTCTGTCGGCCTGTCAACGTAACTGTACCTATGATCGAATAATTCGCGGCCTTGCAGGAATTGTTTGACGTGTACTAATTCGTGGATGACGTCTAGGTACAGGTGAATCTCTTCGCCAGTTTTCAGGTACTCTAGGCCCACTACTAGGCTGCCGTCTTCGTCGTTGACATACATGTAACCATCCTCATCCTTCAATGTTACGCGCGTCCTCTCTAAGATCTGCCTCAGCGTTGACGGATCGCCCACGCATTTGATCAGCGGTTCGACATCTTCTAGGCCTAGAAACACGTCTCGAAGGATGTAATTTCCCTCGGACAGTGCCCTGTTTGCTGTAAATGCCATGTTGAATCAGGCTCTCGTCAGAAGATTGATCTCGAGTCAGTGGGTTACATCATTATGGGCACGAATCGTTCTTCGTTGACAGCCGAACTCAGCTTACCCACTATCGGAATCTCGTTTCCACAGGACTTGCAACAATTCCGTGAATCAAGGTTCCAACCGGTTATGTCGAATCCCATCCGCTCCACCGCGATCGCGCCGCATTCAGGGCAGTATGTATGTTCGAGAGGATGCCCCGGAACGTTGCCTATGTAAACATAGTTCAACCCTACTCCTTTCGCTATGCTATGGTGTTTCTCTAAGGTCTCGATTGGTGTAGCTGGTAGGTTCATCATCTTATAGTCAGGGTGGAAGCGTAGGAAATGGATCGGGATGTCAGGCCCAAGGTTATCGTATATCCATGAAGAAAGCTTCTTTGCCGCTCCTAGGTCGTCGCCAACCTCCGGCACAATTAGGTCCGTGATCTCGATGTGGACCCTCGTCCTATCGCGCAACTCAAGCAAGGTCTGAAAGATTGGGTCGGCGTTGGCGATGGTGATGTACTTCCGCACAAACCCCGTCTCGCCATTGCCCTTGAAATCAACCGTTATGCAGTCCAAGAAATCTTTCATCAAACCAACCGCGTCGGGCGTGTCATAGCCGTTCGAGACGAAAATATTCTTCAACCCCGCCTTCCGCGCTTGCACTCCGATGTCGTGAGCGAACTCGATAAAGATCGAAGGCTCGTTGTATGTGTACGCCAGCCCCTCACAATGGTAACGTTTCGTCATCGCAACAACGGAGTCCGGAGTCGCATCCATACCCTCGACCTTCCGTCGCTGACTGATGTCCCAATTTTGACAGTAGGCGCAGGCCCAGGAGCATCCGGTTGTGGCGATGCTGAAGATCTTGCTTCCCGGCATATAGTGGGTGACGGGTTTCTTTTCGATTGGATCTATGTGACCGGCTATGATCTTACCGTAGACAAACAGCTGCAGTTTGCCGGAGACGTTGCCTCGAATTCCACAAAAGCCCACCTGTCCATTTCCGATATTACAGTACCGTGCACAGGCCGTGCATCGTACTCTGCCGTGAGGCAGCGGTTCGTAAAGTGTCGCTTCCTTACCCGCAACCATTGTTCACAGTTCTCCTTGAGGTCGCCGGGCGGCGAGGTTGAAACCCATAGATGCTTTTTCTCGAGTTCTTTTCGTTCGGCCGCGGAATAAACGTATCTTCAATCCTTCCGGACTAACAGGACGCTTGGGGGCGTCAATTGAACGGAATGAATGACATTGCCATCCGGAGATAGCGCCGACCAGTGTCTACTATACGTCGGCAAAGCAGAATATGTGTGTGCATCTCAATGTCAGGGCGGGTCGTGAAAGCACTCTTGCCGCTAAACCTCTTGGACCCTAAGCAGGTCAGTTGTTCCACCCGGCGTTGAGGGGTCGCCGCACACGACGACGATCTTGTCTCCTGGCTTCACGATTCCGCTGCTCTTCGCTGCTTGTTTGGCAGCTGCGAAGATTCCGGCGGTAGTGTTCAGCTTCTTGACTTTGTATGGGTATACACCCCATAGCACAGACAGTCGGTTCATCACGGGGGTAGTGTACGTGAGCGCAATCACAATGACGGGTGAACGATTCCGGGACACGCGATGTGCGGTGAGGCCAGTTCTGGTGTTTGCGACTATACAACCCGCCTTCAGAGCGTAAGCTACGTCGCAGGCTGAGAAGCTGATTGATTCCTGGACAATAGGTTTCAGTCGTGCTCGTCGGGCATCCAGGAGCGCTTCATAGTTCAGGTTCTTCTCGGTTGCCGCAGCAACTTTCCTCATCACTTTTACGGCTTCAACCGGGTACCTGCCCATCGCGGTTTCCTCAGAGAGCATAACCGCATCTGTTCCGTCAATGATCGCGTTAGCGATATCCGTTACCTCCGCCCGGGTTGGAGTAGGATTATTGACCATTGATTCAAGCATCTGAGTGGCGGTTATGACCGGCTTGCCGGCGACGTTCGACTTCTGTATGATCTCTTTCTGTAGAGCGGGTATGTCTTCAACGTTCATCTCGACGCCGAGATCGCCTCGAGCCACCATTATTCCGTTTGATTCCTTCACAATACTCGCGAGGTTCTCGACGGCCAGCCTGGTCTCAATCTTCGCAATCAGCCAAGCCTTCGAGGCGGAGGCCTTAACCAGACGTTTTGCCCTAAGAAGGTCCTTACTTGTGGTCACGAACGAGATGCCGATGAAGTCCGCATCGTTTACTAACGCAAATTTGAGAAGGCCGACGTCTTTTCTCGTCATTGCATGAAGGTTCAAGTCTTTGTCCGGTAGGTTAACACCCTTATCCGATGAGAGAGGGCCTCCGGTGACGACCCGGCAAAACGCCTCATACTTTTTAGCGATGAGGACTTCAAGCCTGACTGTGCCGTCTTCAAGGAAAACTCGATCACCCTTTCTCAAGTGTCGGAATATCGTGGGATGGCTGATAGATACGATCCGATGATTTCCTACGAGCCGTCGCGCGGTGAGAACCAGTTCCGAACCGCTCTTCAGCTCAACCGGTTCCGGTGAAATCCGACCGACTCTGATCTTTGGGCCAGGTAGATCCGCTAGGATGCCAATTGCGGCCTTCTTCTTCCTTGCCACGGCGCGGATCAATCGGATTTGTGCGGCATGTTGCTCAACCGTCCCATGGGAAAAATTCAGCCTCGCAACGTTCATCCCAGCGTCGATCATACGGCCGATGACTGCGGGAGTCGAGCTCGCAGGGCCAATAGTGCAGACGATCTTAGTCTTCGTCTTCTCCGAAGGCATTACCAGCACTCAGCCGCACTGGCGGAGGAAAGGTCATATGAATATATTGAGGAGACCAAAGACGGGCCAAGACGACCAACCCTTGGGAACCCGTATCCTATTTGTCGTATTAGACGGCGTGGGCGATCTTCCTACGAGCACGCATGATAATCAGACGCCGCTGGAAGCCGCCCACACGCCAACGCTAGATAGGATGGCTATGAAGGGAGAGATGGGTATGGTTTACACGGTCGGAAGAGGCATCGCTCCCGAAAGCGATGCGGGCGTCTTCTCTCTCTTAAGCTACGACCCGTCCCGGCTTGACCTCTCGCGTGGGGTCGTCGAAGCATTGGGGTCAGGAATTGACTTCCGCGACGGCGATTTGGCTTTGAGGTGTAACTTCGCAACGGTAGAAGGCAATCAGATTGTTGACCGGAGAGCGGGTAGGAATGTTTCAACGGAGGAGGCAGCTCAACTTGTCGCCGCACTGAATGAAAACGCGGAGCTTCGCCGGTTAGCCGATTTCGAATTAAGAGCGACCATTGGCCACCGTTGCGCTCTCGTCTTTCGGCGTGACGGTAGACAGTTTTCTTCGGCAATCTCAAACCTTGACCCCGCCTACGAACGTAAAGGTAACCTAACGATTGCACGAACTGACCTTCGACTCCCAACCTCTATTCCCCAATGTGTTCCCTTGGACAAGACGAAAGAAGCTGAGCAGACAGCCCAACTAATCGGCACCTTTGCACACAAAGTTCGTGAGGTACTCGACACCGAAGAAGTGAACAGTGCCAGGATAGCGCGCGGCTACCAAGCCGCTAACTTTCTGCTAATGAGAGACGCCGGAGTAACAACCCCCAAAGTCGAGAGTTTCAGGCAGAAATTCGGTTTCAACGGAGTGGCAGTTGCCGATATGCCCGTTGAACTCGGAATTGCAAAGGTCATCGGAATCGACACGCGGGTCTTCCCCCCCGATCGTTCCTTGAAAGCATACTCCGAACGAGCAGAAGAAGCGATGAAGCTACTAGCCAGTTACGATTTCGTATACGTTCACTTGAAAGGCCCTGATGAGCCCGGGCATGACGGTGATTTCGATGGGAAGAGAAAGTCGATCGAAGACATCGACAATGGTTTCTTCTCCAAACTAGGCGATCTAAGTGGCAGTGTTCTTTGCGTGACCGCCGACCATTCAACCCCATGCGTCTCGAAGGGCCACACGGACGACCCGGTTCCAATATTAATTGCAGGCGGGGGTGTCACGCCGGACGGATCGAAGCGATTTACAGAAGCCTACGGTAGGAAAGGGGCGATAGGGACTCTCGATCATGGATACGAGATCATGGGGCTCCTCAAGAAGCAATCTGGTTAGGGTATTACTCGGCACCAGGCTGTGGGGCAGTGAAAGACCATTGGCCCATCTCCCTTATGATTTGCCTAAGAATGCTCGTGGATTTCCCATCGTCAAGAACTAAGAACACTTTTCCCAAGTGTTTGCACAGATTTTTCGAACTCATATTGTTCTGCCAGTCTTGGCAGTCGTGTGTAATCGTGCGGTTCGGGATGTCTATCCTAAACGTGTAATCCTTCACACGACCTTCAGTTACGTCCGAGTCTTCTTGGGATATCGAGACGAGTGAATCATCCATTTGTCTCGCTCGCTCAAGCCGGGCCTGCCCCAAGAATAGCGCAAGTAGGTCCTGTAATGAGAGCCCATCCATTTGGGCGGGAGAAGGAAGTGGGGGGCTACGGGCTTGCGTCTTCAATGTTTTGCGTCCGATTTTGGCTTTGGTCAAGGCTTCGTTGATACGCCAGTCAATGTAGTCCCGTTCCTCCTCTGAGTACTTGTTTCTGTTGGCCGGATCATCGAAGTAGCGGCGCGCTGCTCGCGCGTGCCAGGAGGTGTGAAGGGGATAGCGCCAATTTTCAGGGTCAGCATAGAGGGATCGGTCCTTTGGGTACCCTTTAGGGGGTTCGTCTCGTCCGAACGGTTTCTTTTTCGGTTGTGTTCCTACCAAGGCTTATTTCTCCAGAGGATATGTAGGTAAGTTTCCGTCGGCTATAGAACCATTATACTACATGCCAAGAATCTTTCTACGAGTAGACTAACTCCAAGGTGCGATAGCCTAAACGGATGGTGTTTGATTGTGAGCCATGAATTCTTTACCGCTCCTGAAATGTACCTTAAGACAATTTACAACCTTGAGCTGAAGAACGGTTCCGCACGGACCGGAGACATCGCTAAGATTCTTAACATAACTCCGGGAAGCGTAACGAATACTCTTGAGGTTCTGGAAGGCAAAGGGTTGGTGGCGAGGGAACCCTACAAGGGAGTTAACCTTACCGATCAGGGACGAAAGCTCGCCCTTTCAGTGTTCCGGCGGCACCGTCTCGCCGAAAGACTCCTTGTCGATCTACTACACATCGACTGGGCAGAGTCACATCAGGAAGCCTGTAGGCTTGAGCATTCAGTAAGCGACCAGGTGGCAAACTCAATCGAGAAGATGCTTGACAACCCGAAGACTTGCCCACACGGAAACCCAATTCCAGACCAGTCCGGCTCTATAGCCCACCTGAAGGCTGATACCCTTTCAAACCTCGACAACGGCGAGCACGCCGTCGTATGCATGATCCCCGACGAAAGCACAGAGCTTCTGCACTACCTCTCCACCCTAGGAATGCTTCCAGGCGCCAAGATCTCGATCGAAGAGAAAGCTCCGTTTAAAGGCCCAATGCTAGTGAAAATCGGCGATAACTCATACCCCATAAGCCTAGACGTTGCCTCCGGGATCTTCGTCACTAAAGAAAAGTAAAAACCTCATACGCAAATCGCTGCCAACCTACAAAGATCACATCCAACCAGTTATCCCCCCTCTACTAGGGGGCCGACCCTTCCGGCAACTGACCATTCGCAAACAATGGATAAGGGTATAACCAGGTTATACCGCAATCCGCCCCCCAGAAATTTAGAGTGAACGGTTAGTGAATCATTGTTTGTGGTTTAGGTGGTTACGTGGTTGGTGGTGCGCGACGACGACGATAATTGTGCTTGTTGTTAGCGGGAACTATCACCCGACCATCCCTCTTCATGTCGAGGCGGGAGCGGGCGGGAGTTAAGCTAGAGTTTTTCCGTCCCGACCACGCGTCGTAGGACAGGGTTCCGACTCGGACCGACTTTCCGCACCGACGACGAACGGACGGAGGGCGGACGGTTCAAATTCCGATGCCCGCACCAGTAGAGCCACACACACACACTAAAACTAACGATCCGAATTAGATGGCTACATCATAGGAGACTTAATGTCAATGGAAATTTCCGCCGTCTAACGACGTAGGGTTCTCCAGTCCGGAAGTAAGGGAGATACGAGGCCAAGAAATCCGAAATGTCCCATTGCGACACGGTTGCTTTGATAATGCAATAAAGGGCAAGATCCATGGCCCTGTATGCGTAATTTGCGATGACATCAAAATGCTTCACGTCCACCACCATTTCAGCAATCGAACTAACAGGAACGAAGCTTTTTGTCGAAAGATGAGAAAACTTACAAAGTGAACTATAGAGGTCATTACACGATTGCTGCTGTGTCAAGGAGAGTCCGATTGCTCCGAGACTGCGTCTTCTAGGGAACGTTACTGAATGCGCGTCATACTGCCGGAGCCAATTCTCGAATTGATTAAGTGTCAGGTGGCGACGCCCACTGGGACCGAGAAGTAGACGGCCGTCAATCAAAGCTACTGCAGAGCCAAGGGATGATTCATAAATCCATCGCAGAGTTCTGGCAGCGGCGTAATATGATCCAATGCAATGGTCAACCACAAATCCTAGCCATTCGTGAAAAATCAAGGACACTTCCAGCGCCGTGATTCGTAGGGTCTTGGGGCGATCCCCATATTCTTCGGTAAGGAGGACATCGAAAAGGTCCAAGTGGTAAAGAAGGTTATAGAAATCAATCGCGACTTGAGGTCTGCACTCTAAACTAGTCTTAAAAAGACCGCCATAATACTCTGCTCGTCGTGTTAGCTCGTCAGGGACAAAAAGTCTCGAAGAGCTCGAATTCGGTTTCGACGACATTGTTTTCAGATCCAGGCGGCCTAAATTGACTAATGAGTTATCCGCGTTTGCCGTATAACAGTTCGTTTCGTTTTGACAGTCGTGTGCGTCCTTAGTCTAACAGTAGGAAGCGGACTGTTGGTGCTGCGCGTAGTATGTGTGGTTCTCGTGGTGCGCACACGCATTAAAACGTCCAAATCCATGTGTTTCCAATTCTAACAAGGCGCTGAAATGGCAATCCGAATTAATTGAACTCTAGAATGCTAAAGACTAAGCTAGCCACTTACTATTGGTCTGGAATGAGACTGGGTTCGCTCGCGGAATTTCCGTATAGTTTCTTTCATGTTGGCATCTTCCCTCCAAGGATAACGCTCGACACAAGCTTGCGCTTCTCCTTTTGACTTCTCTCGAATGCAAATCGCCAAATCTGCACGGAACTCATACTTCGCTAACTTGGCGTACCCTTTGAACATCTTGCGCGAGATAGTATAGCAGAGTACACTCCCATCTGCAAGCAGCATTCTGAATCCTAGGACCTTGCGATTAATCCTTCGTCGCCAAAGCTCATCAACCCGTCTTGTGAAGCACTCCCTTTCTTCTGGTGTCAGCGATAGCAGCGTCACAATAGCGTCAATGAAGCCAGGAGAACCAATCTTCTCAACCGCTTTGATTAGCATGGCCATGGTTGCGCTAATTAGTAGTCGAGGTTTCTGAATTGCAGGGTTACCCGGTACAATTCCAGCGTAGTAATCATTAATGTAATGGGCCCAATCTCCAACCATCATAACTTTCCGGTTGAACTGTCTTATCGGTTGGCCCCCGAGATTGAAGAATAAGCCCAGCCAGTCCAATTCCTCTGTAATCAAGAATTGGTCAATGTTGTCTGCAGCTAACCTGAACTCCAGAAAACCGACGAACTCGCCCGCACCCCGAATTAATTCGGTAACAACCTGGAGGTCCAAGTCATAAACCGACCAAGCGGATTCGCGCTTTACTATTCCTGCTTTCAATAACCAAGACTTGTGCGCAGTGAAGGCATTTAACGAGTCGAGCGTGACAGACAGGAGATAAATGCGGGATAGTTTCTTGCCCCTAATCCTAACGATGCCGTTTGAACTCCGGAAGCATCCGTCCTCAACCGACCTGAGGTATCGAGCGGCACGAGCAGACTGTTGCTGAGCTTCATCGACCAAACGCTTGATCTGATCAAACGCGCTGCGAGAACCTCGACGGGCTGCCGGAGTCAACCCCCCTGCTTTTGCCTCTATCAGGAACGCGGTTTGGTCAATTAGTACAAGACCATCTAACTCAAACGCTTTTAGTCCGTCACCATCATCGAAATCATATTTCAGGTGGGTCCATCCACTTGCGTGAACTGATGTGGATTTTATCAGGTCTACAGCATGCCTTTCGAGATACTGTGATCTATGTTCCTCGTATCGGTTCCAGAGCGCAGCATTACCCTCTAACGCCTTTTCGATGGCTGATCTGAACCTGAATATGGAATAGATCACCAAATGGACCAACCACCTATCGGAGGATAATTTGAGAAAAGGAGCCTGCTCCAAAGCTTCATGTACTGTCGGCCTGCCCCCGGTTGAATCTGACTGGCCGAAACATATAGTGAAGAATTCAAGAAAACTTCTGACGACAAAAGGATCGCAATGAGATGCCTGTGAGACTTCATCGCAGGTGACTAGGAATATTTCGTGTGCACTTGGTCGTATTTCCTTGAAAGCGGATCGAAGAAATTCATTTCTCAACTCGCGTAATTCAGGTCGGGTAGGCATATGATCCAGTTGCAAAGATTTGATTTCCGAATCGCGGAGAAAAAGACTGACAAGGCGTTGAGTGCGATCGTTCATCATCTTCATGAGGCTTTCATAGATTGCAACCGCTTCACCTATGTCGAATCCTAGCTTGGATTTGAGCTCTGAGCTAAACGGATCAAACAAAGAATGCAGTTGGATAGCCAGATGATGTGGATAGGCTTCTCCGCGAATACTCATATTTGCTATTCTTGTAGCAACCAGTATGTCGTCGATGCGATCGCCGATTTGTACGTTCTTCTCCCTCTCGGCATAGCTATACTCCTTCGCCGACTGAATGATCTTATTCGTGAGGTCTCTCAGACGCTCAATGTGATCCTCGGCAACAACATCGTTGAGCTCTGCAGGTGTGGGTTCGGACTTATTTAGAGAAACGAATAGCCAAGTGACATATTCGGCAGAAATCGAGAGCGTCTCAGTTTCAAACACTGAACTAGGCTCAATCATATACGTTCTGAGCGCTACGTTGCTGAGTGTCGACGCGATCGGTAGCTTACGGATCAGTTCACATAAGTCATCAACATTTTTTGAAACGTCATCGCGAGTATCTTGATTCCTGTTCTCCATTCTAGACTTCCTTCATGTTCCCCACGTGCCCTCATAAGTTGCACCGAAGATTTTTCTCAGTGTTCTTGCATCGTAATTCTCTTACGTGATTTCTCGTTCTTCTCTTCGAGCATCGAAGCATAGAATGACCTGTCCAATGTTTGCTTACACTGGGTCAATAGTTCAGACGGATCGATATTGTTTGAAAGTATATCTGAGAGCTTCTGTCGCAAGTCAGCCCTTACTAAGCAATAGTCCAATATTCCGGTAAGCCAATCCCTTCGTTCGTTACTGTCTTTACCCAACCAATCCTTTTTGATTGCACTGTCGGGTGCCTCGTTGATGAGAATCAACAAATTGAGAACACGCCATATGCATCGACGAGTATACCAATGCAACCTCCCTATTGCTTCTGTTGTCTCAATCTTTGTTCCTCTAACCTTGAGTTGCTTTGGCCAGCGTCCGTGAACTAGCGTACTTCGCATGGAGTATGCCCTTTTCATAAAATCCACTGTGTCTTGACAATCATCGTCTGTCCCTCCCATGAGGATAGAAACTCTATTCGCCAGCTTGACACTGGCTTCATCGCTCTCCCCTAACAGGGCTTCAAGAGCGGAAATGTAATCCACGAATTGGTAGGCAGGCTCTTCTTCTCCTAACCCTGACACGGCGTTGGTAAATCGGTTTACAGCGATGAGGAGGAAGGTTGGATCAGGATCAAAGAAGATCGTCCAACCAAGTGCATCGAATTTTCTCCACCATTGACGAAACTTCTCCAATTCGCGATAATTCAATCGTGGTTCAAATCTTTCAAGCATGGGGAGAGAAGAAGTCCATGTTGGAGTAATTTGCCGAGCCCAATCAGGATGCGAGTTTAGGGCTTCGAAGGTACCCTCTCTTATGGTTCTACTCTTAAGTTTGGAAATGCCAGGGAAGTGTAGCAGCATGGCTATCCAAACAAATCTTGAGCGCCACCAAAGCATACGAGAATCTTTGGGAGATTTGCTGATAGCTTCGATGATGCAGCATAGGTTGTCTATCTCACGCGAGGTCCCTTTCCTGGGGTCCTTGCCCTGCATTCGGTAGCGTTCTATTCGTTCAGATTCCAAAGTCGGTCGGATTCGCAGATTGCTATCCAAGTCGAATGCTGCCGAATTAATTAGAGGTGGTTTTCCGCCTCTTAGATAGGGCATTGGTATAACGTTGAGATTCTCGATTGATAGCTGACCCAGGCTCGACGAGTTCCTTGAGAGCTTGGCTGCAGACGAGGTCATGTTAATGCGACTCTAGTGTACTCTTTGACGCGAGTTCTAAATCTCACGGGCGTTCAGTTTCACGTATCAGACTGCTACAGATTTTCTGCCTCTTACGGTCTTCGTCCTGCACGACCCAACCCCTATTGAATCAGCTTCTCACTAATCTTCCTTCGAATTGCAAAAGAACCGTGGTGCTTGGCATGGAGACGGAGATAGTGAAGGGTACTCTTACGAATCCCACGCTTTTCAGCCTCAGCTTGTGTTAAGCTCAAAATCTTCCTCCTCATTTCCTGACTGTCCGCACGCTGAAGCGAAACAGTTGGTCCGGAGAAATCCGGCTTGCTCGAGCGATCGGATAAGTATCTTGCTAGTTCAATGGTTTTTTCTTGAATTATCGTATCCCACTTGAGTAATTGACTATGGTACTTTGCGCCTGAATTAAACCGTTCCCGTACAACCTCAATGAATCGCTGCTTTGCCTCTGCCTCGAAACGGTAGCGGTAGTCGTCTCCGGTGAAGTAGAAGTCATGCAACTCAAGAGTCTTCGACTCAAACGCTTGAATCACAGCTAAGTCCACTAGCCATCTGAACGGTTCCTGTAGATCGTATGCTAACGATTCTTTGGTCTGATAGTTGCTAAAATCGTGCAGGAAGCCTACGCCAAGCTCTAAGCCGACGGCGTTAATCGCCATCCTGCATTCAGCCTCAAGAAACCCGTAACCGTAATTCAAAGCCGCATTGAACGGATCTGAAGCATTCTTCTGATGACTCGTGATCATGCGGCCTTGGAAATCAAGCCAGTCAGGCAGCGCCTTCCTGAACGCTTCCCAATAACGCAACGCAACACGACCCTCAACAATGCGTAGTTGACTGACTGAGGAGACTTTGCCTAGGTTTGCAGCCTCACCTTTCGCCTTGCGCACTTCACGTTCAATCTCATATCTCTGCGCAAGCCAATCTAGGACCTGTAAGCTTCTAGTGATCTTCGCCTTCCCGAACGCATGGGCAATAGTGAACTTTCGCTTAGGATCATTAGCCGCCTGAAACTGTGCGGCACGCAAGTCCGCAAATAGGCTACGCGGTAGTTCACGCGTTTCAAAAAGAGGAATAACTTCGTCCGTTGATTATGGAGGCAGAAGTCAAGCAATAATGGTGTTCACGTTGTTAACGTGAAGTTGACGGTTGACGACTTAATCGTGAAAAGTCGGTTGAGCGGTTCCCTCGACTCGGGCTGAGGTGGGGCGTTCTCACGCCAAGCATTATCTACCGATCGGGTCAGTAACCAATAATTATGACAGGTGTTATATATTACAAAGAATAGTAAGGTTACTCTAGATTCTACCTTGGTCGCATCACAACCGAAGGCGGTCGTCCTTGTTCATGGTGGCTTTGTGGACGGTTCGGGCTGGGAGAGCGTGTATCAGATTCTGAAGAAAGACGGTTACGACGTCGGCGTGGTACAGAATCCAACAGTATCGCTTACTGGCGATGTAGCAGCCACACGGGCCGTTATCGAGGCTCAAAACAAGCCGGTAGTTCTTGTCGGTCATTCTTATGGCGGAGCTGTCATCACGGAAGCGGGCAACCACCCGAAAGTTGCTGGCCTCGTTTACATCACAGCCTTTGCACCCGACGCGGGTGAATCTGTCGCTACGCTCATCGCGAACCCCGCGCCTGGGGTGCCCGTCCCGCCAATCCTACCGCCGCAGAATGGGTTTCTAGCTCTTGATAGAATGAAGTTCCCCGCGTCCTTCGCAGGAGACGTCGATGCTGAGAAAGCGGTCTTCATGGCTGACTCACAGACGCCTTGGGGGGTTGATGCGCTAAATGGCAAGGTCACGACGGCAGCATGGAAAGCCAAACCGAGTTGGTATCTGGTGGCAACCGATGATAAGATGATTCCACCCGATGCACAACGGTTCATGTCGAAACGTGCTGGCTCGACAGTCGCCGAGGCGAAGGGTAGTCACGCGATATACGTATCTCAACCCGAAGCGGTAGCCAAACTAATCGAAAAGGCTGCCCAAGCCCACTGACAAATCCACAGCGCTGAGCCAAGGAAAGTAAGGTACGAAGTTCAACTAGAGTTTCACAGCACATTCTATCAACCGTAGACTTCACGTTACGTTCACGTTCGACCCGGTCTTGTAACGAGGTCCAACTTCTACCGTTCTGCAAGTCTTATCATCTGTAATTCGTCGGCGTAGCGTATCCGGGTTGTTAGTGGTTCGTGGGTTCGGTCGTGGTTGTGTAATTTTAAATTTTAAAATTCATTCAGGGAGTTTCGGGCGTTCATATTCGTTCAGGTACATGTACACAAGCGTATTTAGGGTGGCGGCGGCGCACCAGTAGAGGCACACACAATATTCCACTACCCGACCACGGAGCTGAAATCTCAAGACAGTGACGATAGCTAAACCGTTGCCGCAATTCGGCGGGACCCGTTGCTAGGGGCCTACGTTACGGCCGGAACAGGCTTCTGGTGTTTCGCAGCCTTTCACCCACCAGTAGAACTGGTTGGCGCCGTTCCAGAATGGATTCTCTTGGTAGGAGATTTGGCCCTGGTAACCGGTCATGTAAGGTTTCACAAGCAAGAAACCGTTATCGATGCTCAAATAGACGTACATGTATAGGTTGATTGCTATCTGTTCTATCTGCTTGTAGTCTTGGGCTGCCAACGTTGAATTCGTCGTTGAATCAGCTACCTGGATAAGTGAATTCATCTCCGCAAACATCGCAGCTTCATCCTGATGGCCTGTCTCTTTGAGGTACTGTGCTGTCCAGCCGTCCACAGCCGGTTGCCCAAGGCCGCCCTGTGCATAGTACGTCTCGACGGGGGATGATGCGTAAACATCGTTAGGCCCGACATTGAAGTCAATCGGCACGGGGTCGGAACCCGGAGTGGAGTAGCTTGTAATCGTTGGAAGTGAAAGGTATGGGCCCGGGGTCATTACTATGTTGGGGTCAATCGAGTTAAGAGCGGCAGCCCACATTTGAAATGTTTGGAACAGAGAGGCGTCTCCGATCAATACTGGTTCGGGTATGTTGATTGAGACACCATATTCGCCTGATTGCTGCAAAAGCTGTTTGGCGTATGTCAGATTGTATGTGGGGACGTTTTGGAGTTCACTTTCGGGCACATGGTACTGCACTCCCGGTATTATGGCGCCCGCGTAACCACTCCCGAAATTTACGCCGTAACTTGGTTCATTGTACCACGTGTAATTGAAGGCGTATGCGAATGCCTTCCTAACACTCAAGTTCGCGAAGTAGTCTGATGGAATGTGGTACTGCGAACCGAAATCCGTCTTCATCAGGGTTTCATTCACTGCGAGGTTGAAGCTAAAGGATTCAGTCCACAGCGTAGGGAACTGATACACAGCAGCCTGACCGTTAGCGACCTCTTGCTCTGTCCTGTTATCACAACACAGGCCACGGGCAATGTCCGCTTGACCGCTCCGGAACAAGTTGTAGGCCGTGTCCGCATCCTTGACATATTGAACCACCACGGTGTTGTGGACTGCAGGTATTCCGGGGACGCCGGGGTATCCGGGATTGGAGGCGAGGGTGATTGTTTGGCCCGGGGTGTAGCTTTGAATCATGTAGGGGCCGGATGCGACCGGGTCGTACTGGACTTTCAAGTTGTAGTTTCCGGGATTGACTTGGTTCTGGTAGGCGTAGAGGCCAGCGGGAGTGAACGTAATGCCGGCCCCTACCTGCTCAAGCCACTTGGAATCTAGAATGCCAAATGAAGGAGCCACATCGAAAAAGTGTGTCGGGGCAACGGGGCTAAACAGTTTGAATGTAACGGTGTTTGATGAGTTGCTGTAGGTGACTGCGCTCATTATAGCGTTGAAGTCTGCAGTGTCGCTGGCGTTAGCCATTATGGGAAACGCGGCTGGGACCAGGTAAGACGACAAGCCACCGTAGAAAAGTAGCGTCCTGATCGTTGAGTACCAGACGTCGTAGGCGGTGAGAGGGTCGCCGTTAGAGAATTTCATTCCGGACCTTATCTGGAATGTGTAGGTGGTGTAGTCGGGTGAGATTTCGCCATTCGATACAGAAGGAATCTGCGTGGCCACCATCGGTATGAAGTTCGTTGTTGATGAACCATTCCAGGGGAGCAGCGCGCTGAATATGTTGACGGTTGCATCGATTTCAATACTAGCAGGATCAAAAGCCAACGCTGGGTCCAAAGTGGACGGCCCACCTGCAAACTTTTCGACCACGTTGATTACCGATGGGTTCGGCACATTACCCGCGTACAAGAAGACGGTGAAAGGCTGAGATGGGGAGCTAACCGCAACTGTTTGTTCGACGGAGGTCCGGTATGTGGTCATGCTTTTCGCGTTCTCAGTTACCAGAGTCAATCTAACCGGATAAAGGCCGGGTTGACTATACGTTGCCGATGTCGGGTTGTCAGTAGGCTTGAATGAGGCGCTGTTTGCGCGAAGTGTCTTGGTGACTCCGTTACCGAAATCCCAAACATACTGCGTGATGGTCACGTTCATTCCCGTTGGGAGTTCAAGGAATCCACCGTACAAGTACGCATTACTGTTTACCGGAAAGATGGGGGCGTTCGGGTTCTTGGTGACGTCAAAGGTAACAACGGGGACGGAGATAAGTGGAGCAAGGGACACGCTGATTTGAGGTGTGACTTGGATGGTTTGGAGGGCGTTGAACGTTGAGGATACAGGTTCGCCGTTGACGAACTCTTGAGCCGCCACCAGATACCTTCCCGGAGTCAGGTAAGTGTAGGCTACAAATGACGTTGTATTGGCTGCGTGGCCATCGCCGAAGTAGACAGTGGCAACTCCGTTGGACTCCAGTCCGAATACGGTGAACGTTATCGCCGTTCCCTGTTCAGCGACGAAGGTTGATGGTGCAAGTGAGATTGAAGGTGCAACCCACAAGCGTGAGAGGTACAATGCAGTAACCGAACCCACTACTATGATGAGAAGGATCGCGGCAGCAGCTAGTTTCTGAGAGGGCTTCAAAACCAACAATCAAACACCACGGGTCGCTTGAATATTTAGCATTTACCAGCGAGTAGCTTTGCTTTGGTCGCTTTGCTTTGGTAGAATCGCTCCACTTTCACTAATGTTTTCGGAGGGATATGATGGCACTTGTATTTGGAAAAGCGGCGACTTTTCAATCAAATAGTAAAAGGCATAATAGACTTAGACCTAACTCATTGATAATGCCGTGGGTTGATTAGTACGGCTTCTTCAGCGTTGAGGCGAATAAGCTCCGGAATTGGGAGCCTCGACGCTATTACCTCGGGAGGCATTCCTGAGAGCACGGTAACGATGGTGTACGGGCCTCCTAAGGTTGGGAAGTCTGTTTTTGCGTATCACTTCCTCGCCGAGTCAGTCAGGCTGAATGAAGCCTGCGTCGTTGTAACCACGGATTATGGTGCGGAGGAACTTGTTCGCGCCATGTCAGGGTTCAACTGGTCTATCCAGGACGCGTTGAAACAGGGCGGCATACAAATCATTTCAATGACGCCCGTCACATCATCCTCCAATAGAGAGGCTTCACTCAAAATTGTATCGTTAGCAAATCCAACCGACCTCATGCTGAGCCTCAATGAGGTCTTGTCATCCTTCGCTAAGGGTAATGTCCGGTTTCGAGCAATCTGGGATTCACTCACACCCCTCTTCATCTACAACCCCCCAATGCTTGTCGCCAAGATTCTCAGGGAATTTAGCTCGAAGATGAAGAAAGCAGGGTCTGTTGGAGTCCTTGTCACTCTCGTTCAGGGTTCGATTGACCCGCAGTCGGAGAATATCATCAAAGCCAGCGTTGACAACCTCGTCAACTTACACCCCGAGGGGAAGCTCGTTGTTGAAGGGATGCTTGGCACGCCTAGAATGACGGTTGCCTATTCGGTCACGAATACAGGGATTGAAGTGACGAAGGCATGAACTCAAAGTCAGGAAATCCGGTGAGGTTTGAGTTCAACAAGTACGCAGTAGCGATTACCGCCCTATTCGCACTCACCATAGTTCTGATTCTTGCTTTACCGCCCTCATTATCCGACCTCCGGCTGTTACCGGTTGGACTGGAAACGGTTGTTGCGGGGATCGTTGGATGGAGGGCGTCTCGGATGTTTGGGGGAAGAAAGAACTTCATAGGTAGAGTTCTGATTCTCTTCTCCCTTGCGATATTCGGCTACACCATTGCGACCGCTCTCACGGCTCTCGAAGACCTGCAAATTATTCAAGCACCGGCCCTCTTGTCGGTATCGGGGATCAGTACTTGGGTTGGTGTCCTGGCAAGTTGTTTTTCCGCGTACGCGCTTGTTGTCAGTGTACGATCTCTCTGGGATCGATATGATCACAGAGCGTTATTGGTTATCCTATTCTCGTTAGCGTTGGCTTTTATTGTTGGATGGACGAACCTTGTCTTCGCGGATCCAGTTTTCGGTCAGACAACCTTCTCCGACACAGTGCTATGGGTGGGTCTCGTTCCTACCTTATCGTTCTTGCAGTTGGCTTCCGCGATTCTTCTGCTGAAGTTCTTGGGTAGATGGTATGCTGCGAAAAGCTTGGTGGTACTTGCGTTTGCCTTTGTGTTTTACAGTGCGTGGATTCCATTGGTTACCTCTTTGGGTGAATACTTGCTAGTCCAGTCTGCTAACTATGATACTGCGTTCCTGTTTGCCCGTCTTAGCATTAATTTTGCAATATACTTGGTTTGTTTAGCGATGACCCAAGTCAGACCACGCGTGGCCGGGCCGTTCTACTAGCTCGGAAAGCTAGTAAGAGTCTCAAGATAAGCGAACTAACCAGACTCTCGTAGAGTATTCGTAGTCGCTGCTAGGGGCCTACGTTTCGGCCTGTGCAGGCTTCTGGTGTTTCGCAGCCCTTAACCCACCAGTAGAACAGGTTCATGTCACCGCCGCCAATCAATGGGTTTTCCTCGTAGGAGATTTGGCCGTGGTAGCCGGTCATGTAGGGTTTCACAAGCCAGAATTGGTTAACCGTACCAAAATAGACGTACATGTACAGGTTAATTGCCAATTGCTCTATCTGTTTGTAGTCTTGAGCGGCCAGCGTCGAATTCGTGGTAGAATCAGCCACCTGGATCAATGAATTCATTTCCGCGTACATCGCAGCCTCATTCGGATGACTAGTTTCGTTGAGATATTGCGGTGTCCAGCCGTTTAGAACCGGTTCGAAGCCACTCTGCGCGTAGAACGTATCAACAGGGCTTGACGCGTAAGGCAACGGAGTATTCTCGTCCAACCAAATCGGCATCGGATTGGACCCCGGATGAGACAAGTAGACTTGCAACGTTGGCACCGGAAGTATCGTAGGCGTCATTACTATGTTGGTGTCGATCGAGTTGAGGGCGGCAGCCCACATCTTGAGTGCTTGCAAATCGTTCGTGCAACTTGTCGGATCGCCTCCGCAAATTACAGGTATGTTGATCGAGACATAATATTCGCCGGATTGCTGCAGCAGTTGCTTGGCGTATGTCAGGTTGTAGTTGGGGACGTTTTGGAGTTGGTTTTCCGGTACGTGGTACTGTACTCCAGGCACTATGGCGCCTGCGTAGTCGTCCCCGAAATCTATGCCGTACTTCAGGTTTCCCTGTATGTTATCGAAATATTCCGTGTAGTTGAATGCGTATGCGAACGCTTTTCTCACGTCTAAATTCGCGAAGTAGCCTGGTGGAATGTGGTACTGCGAACCGAAATCCGTGTTCATCGCGGTTTCATTAACCGCAAGGGTGAAGTCCCAGAACCAGGAAACAAGTGACGGGAATTGATACACCGCAGCCTGCCCGCTAGCGACCTCCTGCTCTATGAGTGGGATGTATTTTCGGGCACCGCCACTGCTGAGGAAATGAGTGGCAATATCCGCCTGACCGCTTCGGAATAGGTTGTATTCGGTCTCAAGATCTTTGACCCACTGAATCACTACGGTGTTGTGGACTGCGGGAATTCCTGGAACGCCTGGGTACCCGGGGTTGGGTACGAGGGTGATTGATTGACCTGGGGTCCAGCTTTGAATCATGTAAGGGCCCGAGGCGACAGGATCGTTCTGCACTTCCGAATTGTCACTTCCAGCAAGAACTTGGGTCTGGATAGCATAGAAGCCAGCAGGAGTGAACGTTATACCGGCTCCCAAATGCTCAAGCCATTTAGAATCGAGTATGTTGTAAGCAGTTACAAGATCGAAGACGATTTGCGGCAGAACTGGTTTAAACAACTTGAATGTGACCGTGTTTGATGAGTTACTGTATGTGACCGCGTTCATTATCGCGTTGAAGTCTGCGGTGTCACTGGCGTTAGCCATTATTGGAAAATAGCCGGCCCCAGGGACCAGATACTCCGCAAGTCCAACAGAGGCACTATTCGTGGCTGGAACGTAAGCCACGAAAAGCATTCCTCTAATGGTCGAGTACCAGACGTCGTAGGCGGTCAGCGGGTCGCCGTTTGAGAATTTCATCCCGGACCTTATTTGGAATGTGTAAGTTGTGTAGTCTGAGGAAATTTCTCCGTTCGATACCGAAGGAATTTGAGTGGCTGTCATCGGGATGAAGTTTGTAGTCGATGAACCATTCCAGGTGAGCAGATCACTGAATGCGTTGAAAATGACTTCGTAACCCAGGAAATAATTATTGGGCCAGTCTGGGTCGAGGGTGGTTGGGCCACCTGCCCAGGCGTCGGCTACGTTGATTACCGATGGGTTCGGCACATTACCCGCATACAAGAAAACGGTGTAGGGCTGAGCTGAGGAGCTAACTGCAATTGTTTGTTCGACGGAGGTTGTGTATGTTGTCATGCTTGTCGAATTCTCAGTTACCAGCGTCAATGTAACCGGATAAAGGCCGGGTTGAGAGTAGGTAGCTGTCACGGGGTTGTCGGTAGGTTTGAGTGAGGTGCTGTTGGCGGCAGAGCTCTTAGTGGCTCCGTTACCGAAATCCCAAACATACTGCGTGATGGTCACGTTCATTCCCGTTGGGAGTTCAAGGAATCCACCGTACAAGTACGCATTACTGTTTACCGGAAAGATGGGGGCGTTCGGGTTCTTGGTGACGTCGAAGGTTAGGACGGGGATGGAGATTAGTGGGGCAAGGGATAAGCTGACCTGGGGTGTGATCTGGATTGTTTGCAGGGCGTTGAACGTTGAGGAGACAGGCTGACCGTCAACGAACTCCTCAGCAGCCACCAGATACCTTCCCTGAGTCAGGTAAGTGTACGCTACAAAGGATGTGGTGTTGGCTTCGTGGCCGTTACCGAAGTAGACGGTGGCTACGCCGTCAGACTCTAGTCCGAATACAGTGAACGTTATCGCTGTTCCTTGTTCAGCGACGAAGGTTGATGGTGCAAGTGAGATGGAGGGCGCAACCCCTGAGCGTGAGAGGTATAATGCGGTAATTGAACTAAGGGTTATGATAACTAGGATCGCCGCAGCGGCTAATTTCCGGGAGGTTTGCAAGACGACAAATCGAATGTTTACTGCGTCTCGTCATTATTTATCCTTTATCAGGGGAGAAGCCGCAGAAAACCTGCCAGCCCGACCCTAGTCTTACTCAGACGCCACCAATACTAGACTAGAAATGTATGAAGTGTATGATGCGGGGGGTATGACAAAGTTTCAATTCGTTATCCCCCACTCCACTCAACGGTGGGGTACAATGATTTTCGTTCAGATTTCGTTGAAGTTAACATTCATGAACTTAGATAATCGTCTGATTTCTTCAAAGTTTTCTCTCTTGACTTTAGATCGCCCACAATAGAGGGCGTGCGCCTGAAGCAACGCTCGTAGTTGCTTATGGAGCCTAAACCCTGTGCACTAATTAAGAGCTGAAAACGCCGGGGATGGGATTTGAACCGATGGGCTAACTAAGCCACCGGTTAATCAATCCATGCGAGATACTCAGATTGCACCTTTTGAGTATAGGATTTTCTTGTATTTGTAGAACGTGCCTCGCGAGAGACCGCCTTGCTTGATCAGGTCCTTATCTGAATCACCTGGGTTATTCTTGATGAGTGCTAGGACGCGGTTTTCGATTCCCATCGCTCCCATACTGTTGAGGAATAGCGGGTGGATCGTACGGGTACAGGTCGGACTTGGTCACCTTGGCTCGATTGTTGAGTAATGCGTTAGCCCTCATGAACGTCTTAACGTAGTCCTGAGCACGGACAGCGCTCTGCACCCCGTAATTGTCCAACTCCATGGCGTACTCCACAATTCTATCCTCCAACTCCTTTGAGCGCGGAAAAGCTACGTTCACTTTCTTTTCATCCTCAATTTTCGCTGGAAGAGGCATGGTACGCAGCGGTTCCGTCGGATCTCCTGATACGCGCACCGCTAGCAACCAATCACATAACCACTAAACCACAAACAATCACTCACCAACCGTTCACTCGTAATTTCTGGGGGGCGGGTTATGCCGCAATCCCACTATTGATTGAGCCCATGGATCACCCTTTGTTAACGTGACTGATGCTCATTCGCCAAGAAGTTAGCCCGCTCGCTTCCACATATTTTTTTCTGGCATGCAATAGTAAAGGTACCTCTATTGCGAGGAAGCCGTCGTTCCCGCAGGAATTTGCTGCGTTGTGTATCCTCTCGTGCGCGCAATTGGGTTCGTCAGCTTAGGCGTTCTCTTGTGTGTGCGCCAATCGCCTCCACTCGACAGAAACGTTTGAAACAAATTACCCGCTTTTATAGCTCACAAAGCATGGGGTACAGATACAGGCGTAAGCAGACCTACAAGTGTATACGGTCGGATGCCGGTAAGTAACTTGATCGTCTCGAAGCATAGACCAACCGCCCCACCGCATCAATCTACAGGAGTCGCTAAAAGTTCTATTAATCTTCCAGAGTACTTCGACACGATAGCCGGTGGAACGATTTGCCCCCTAGAAGTTTCTTACATTTTCTGAGGGCAACTATCGATTGATCTCTGGTCCAATGAAGCTTAAATGCATCTGGGTGGATGCATGATCGGGGATCGTGTTGTCGGTCGTTCTTGTTAAGAAGTCAGGTATAGTTCCTGAGAAGTTTGAAGCGGGAAACTCCGATTTGAAACTAGTTGATGTAGTCGACAAGAAGCAAGGGGCTCCGGTTACCGCTGGAATAATCGAAGTCGTGAAATCCGAACCCTGCGAGTTCGACTACGACAACGATTGCGCTGTGATCTACTGTACCGACGGTTCGTTCCTTCTGCAAGAGGGCGAGATCAAAACCGAGGTTCGACCCGGGGATGTCGTGTATATTCCACAGAAGAAAGGACTGAGAGTCAAGTGGTCTTCCCCGAGTATGGGCCGGGGTTTTTACGTGACATATCCACACTGGCGATAGCCAGAGAAACTCTGCAGACGTAGGAAGCATAGGATACTACCGGCTATAGTACCTTGAACCTCGATTCAAGCCGATGTAGATTGGCAAGTGACTATCCCGTAAGCTTCGTCCCGCATTCCTCGCAGAACGCGCTGTCATGATGTGTCGTCGCTCCGCATTCACGACAGAACATGGGCATACCATTTGCAGGCTCTGCTGGGACCTCAACCTTAGGCGCTTCCTCTATGCTCGGCTGAGTATCGGTGGGAAGTTTGCTTGTGGGTCTTCTGCGCAGTTCGACTAGCGCGAATGAGAGCGCAGCAATGAATGAGAGGGCGAGAACTGCGATAATTGTGGGTGTTGAGTTCTCGGGCGAACCAAGGTAAGCATAGGGTGGAACAATGTTACTCCAATGACTTGTAACGCAGTTGTAGGTTGTACCTTGAACGGTTGTCTGAGTAGTTATCAATCCGGCCAGCATGGCTGTTGTTGTAAATGTTATGGAGTACACTGGGTAGGCTGGGGAAGAGTAGTCATGACAATCGTTGTAGAGGCATGAGGTAGAGAAAGTTGTTTGCGTTGTGGAATATGGCAGTATTCCCGTGGTGGAATGGGGAAGCATTCCTGTCGATGTGTAGGTTTCTGTGGTCGAACCAGATACTTGTAGTGACGGATAGACCATGTAGAATATACTGCCCATCGACACAGAGACAATCAATATGGAAATAATGATCGGGGTCACGTTTCGTGTTCTCTTCGGCTTACCTGTCTCGGCTCCTACTGCTGGAGGCGCAGATTCGGGCGATAACGAGCCCAAGGTTGCACTCTCTCATCCAATGGGCGCCGGAACGATTAGAAGGATCGCATGGCTCCTCGATCTCAAGAATCGCATGAGCGGACACGGTTAACCTTGATGTTGTTTGCGGGTTAACGATTAGGCATGTATGGTAATTATTCCTGTCTATTCACTTTCTCACATACATCATACGTTATGCTGGCTTCTTTTCGTCCGTGTAGTTTTAGGAGTTGTAGAACGTCGTTGTTTGCGGATAGCTCAAGGCAACCCGGCAAATACTGCGATTAGACTCCCAGCTAAGCATAGGGATTTCTACAACAGCCGCAAGTCTTCCTTTACCGTGGTGAGGACGACATGCGTGTTGCTTCGGTCGATGAAAGGCATGCTAAGAAGACTTTTCGTGAACTTGCTGAGTTCCTCCCTGCTTCTGAATTTCGCAAGAACCACGGCATCCGTTAGGCCGGTGACATCGTAGACGGCGCAGGTATTCGGGAGTTTGCTGATTGCTTCCTCCATTTCCAGCAGTTTGCCTTTGGAGACCGTTATCTCAGCAAGAACGGTTAGCTGATAGCCTAGTTTTTCATGGTCAAGAAGCGCCGAGTAACCCTTGATGACGCCCGATTTCTCCATCCTTCGAGTCCGGGTTAGAACTGTTCCCACCGAGACTCCGGCCCGCCGAGCAATGGAACGGTAGGATCGTCGACTATCCCGCAGCAACTCGGTGAGAATCCTTCTGTCAACTGCATCAATGTCCAAATGTTCAGTTACAGCCAAAATGTTGACCTGCTTTCTTAACGATTGTTCATAAATATGGGGCAGTTATGCTATAAATGTCTATTCATGGTCGCATAAGGATTATATTTGTTCAGACCTTTCTCTGCGGGTTCATTGAATGTTCAGATGGGGCGCTGAGTCTTCTGCATCAATTCGAAACCACGGGTCTTGCTGCTCCCGACGCTTCACAGCAGAAGACTGCGCCGATGTACCAGCGGTATACTATCGAGACGAAGAATGCGGCGCCGCGTCGGAAATTGCCGCACCCGTTTAAGCCGAGAGTAAGAAAACTTGGGCTAGCGAAGATTCTCCTGAAGGAAGTGTTACACTATAACCTAGGACTTCGCAAGAGAGAGTACAGACACGCTCTGTTGAGCCGCCCGTGTATTTACGGCGTCTTCAGCGGACGGTTCGGCGGGTTTCACCCAATCCCGGAAAGATGTGTGGGCTGCATGCGATGCGTTCAAGAATACCCTGCCGTCTGCACGGTTGACCGCAACCCTGAGTTCTACAAATTCGCCGACTCCTACTGGTCTTCCGAAGCCGAAGCAACCGTAAGCGGTTCACCATTTGGGACGGTATCCTATGAGGCGGAGACGGGCAAGATTCCTATCAAGGGGATGGGCTATAAGGGGGCCTTCGCGGGGCCGGGATGGGATTCCATATGGACGGATATGTCGGAAATCGTGAGGCCAACACGTGATGGAGTCTATGGAAGAGAATTCATCTCAACCGTAGTTGATGTGGGCAGAAAGGCCGGGTCACTCAACTTCACCGACGAGAACCGCCCGAGGTTTTCGCGCACAACCGAAGTTTCGTTACCGATAATCTTCGATTATCTACCACCTCAGCTAAACGGACCAAGCATACTGGCATCCCTGGCGGGTTCTTCGGCGCGAACTGGTACCTTCTTCATCGCGTCCCCGAATCAAGCGAACCAACTCTCAAATTCCCAACGCGAACGGTTGATTCCGCTGATTTCCAAAAGCATGGAGGATAGTCCGGATCTCATTCGTGAGGCACGATGGATCGAATTAGAAAATTGTGACGCATTCCCGTCCAAAGATTTTGAATTTGAACGCCTCAAGTTCGATCCAGATACTACGATCGCAGTGCGACTGCCGCTGAACCGGGGTGCTGCCGAGACGGCGGTTCAGCTTGTCCAGAAGGGGGTGGATGTGATCCATATAACCGCCAATTACCACGGCAGAGGATGGGACAATGAGGATCCGAAATTCATTAGGGACTTAATCCGAGAAGTTCACGGCAAACTCGTTTCAGAGTCATGTAGGGATCAAGTTACGCTTGTGGCAAGCGGCGGAATTACAAGGGCAGAACATGTCCCGAAAGCGATTATCTGCGGTGCCGACCTCGTTGCAATAGATACGACGGTTCTCGTAGCCCTACAATCCCGGTTCGAAGGCGAATGCACCTCACCCACGACCGGGCGCATCTTTCAGGAGGCATTTGATCCAAAATGGGGTGAGCAGCGCCTTGTAAACCTCCTCGCTTCTTGGCATGATCAGCTGATCGAGATACTCAGCGCCATGGGTATCCGGGACGTGAGGAGACTAAGGGGAGACGTGGGCAGGGCGATGTTCAACGAAGACCTTGAGAAGGAGGCTTTCAAAGATATTGCAAGCCGAAACTGAAACCATACTGAAACATACGCAACTCATTCACGGTGGCCTCGAAACCCTTCCCACCCTGAAGCACGGTATCGCCGGAGCCTTCGGCAACAAACGGTGGACCCCAGAACTAATCTTCGCAACCTACGAGCAAGCGACCACAGGGAAACCACCAACCTCGTTGCAGTATAAAGTGGGAAACTCAGGCGGCGGCTTCGACCGACTAGACTTCAAAGATCTGCATGTCGGCGGGGTAGCGGAAGAGTTTGACCTATCAATCGATCTAAACCGGCGGCGCGTGGGTCCCCGAATCTCTATCCCATTACCCGTCTACGGAGCGGGAATGTCTTTCGGCTCAATCAGCCTAAACTTCATGCTCGCCCGTGCCATGGCCGCTAAACGCCTCGGGACGTTCACCTCCACCGGCGAAGGCGGCTACCCGCCTCCGCTCTTCGAATACAAAGACAACGTGATCACTCAGATAGCGACCGGTATGTTTGGCGTGCGCGAAGACACCATGCAGGCCGCGAGAATTATCGAGATCAAGTACGCTCAGGGCGCGAAGCCAGGGCTTGGGGGGCATCTGCTCGCGGATAAGGTTACTTCGGAAGTTGCAGGCATGAGGGAATCGGTTCCCTTCACCTCTCTCTACTCACCGTTTCCCTTCCACAGCGTCTACTCCGTGGAGGATCATAGGAAACATGTGGATTGGATTCGTACCGTAAACCCACGCTGCTTGGTCTCCGTAAAGGTGTCAACTCCGGTCGACGTTGATATGGTTGCAATTGGAAGCTACTACGCGAACGCAAACATACTCCATATCGACGGCGGCTACGGCGGGACCGGAGCCGCACCAGAGATAGCGAAGAAGAATATCGCGATGCCGATAGAATACGCGATCCCGAAAGTTCACCGATACTTAGTTGCCGAAGGGGTCAGGGACGATATCGTAGTCATGGCGAGCGGCGGCATCCGAACCGCATACGACGTCGCAAAAGCCATCGCTCTAGGCGCCGATGGCTGCGTAATAGGATCGACTGAAGCCGTTGCGGTGGGATGCACACAATGTGGGAACTGCGAACGAGGCAGGGGATGCCAGGTGGGAATCACAACTACCGACCCAGAGCTTAGCCAGCTCATAACGCCCGAATGGGGCGCCCAAAGGCTTGTCAACCTGTATTTCTCTTGGGCCACGCAATGGAAAACAATTCTCGGAAACCTAGGACTGAACTCAATCAGAGAACTCCGAGGAAGAACGGACCTGCTCGTCTACGGGTGAAATTCAATGAACACTCCTTCATCTGTAATTGGTTCTAGAAAGCGAGTCACGGAAGGCCTGAGCCTTGGTAGAAAAGTTGAGGCGGAAGGTGGCTGTGGCGTTGTCGGAGCCGCATGCTCAGTTCCAATATCCGGAAAGCATTTTCTAACGGCACTCACGCAGATGAAGAATCGCGGAAACGGGAAAGGGGGCGGGACCGCCGCTCTCGGCCTAAAGCCCGAACAATTAGGCGTCTCCGCCCGCATACTTCATGAAGATTACCTAATCCAGATTGCCTACTTAGATCGCTCAGCCTCCAAAGCGGTCGAAGATGAATTCATCTACCCTAACCTCGACGTCGAAGCGGACGGTTGGCTGGAAACTGTTGACGACTACCGAACCATTCCAGGCTTGGAGGTCAGACCGCCCGACGTGCGACGGTACTTTTGTCGAGTGAAAGAAGACGTCCTCCGCCACTTTATGGAGCAGAACGAGATAAGCGACAGAACCGTAGCAGAGGACGAGTTCATCTACCAAAACAGTTACGCGCTCAACAAGAAATATTACGCCTCACTTGGCGAGAAGAAAGCCTTCGTCCTATCGCACGGAAAGGACATGATCGTCCTCAAAATTGTCGGCTGGGGTGATCAGGTCATACGCTACTACAGATTGGAAGAGCTTGAAGCACATGTCTGGATCGGGCATCACCGTTATCCAACGAAAGGGAAGGTTTGGCACCCGGGCGGAGCCCATCCATTCGTCGGCCTACATGAGGCATTGGTTCACAACGGCGACTTTTCAAATTACTATTCGATTTCAGAATATTTGGCGCAACGAAACGTATACCCACTATTTCTAACCGACACGGAAGTCGCCGTGTACCTCTTCGATCTATGGAGGCGAGTTTACGGCTACCCCATGGAATACCTAATCGAAGCAATGGCACCCACGACTGAACGAGACTTCTTCCTCCTCCCCGAAGGAAAACAACGAATCTACCGCGAAATTCAGAGCACGCACATTCACGGTTCACCCGACGGCCCGTGGTTCTTCATAGTTGGGTTAAGCGAGAAGGGGGGAGATCAACTTCACCTACTCGGAATTACTGACACCTCAATGCTCCGCCCCCAAGTCTTCGCACTTCAGGAAGGGCAAGTGAAGATCGGCCTGATCGCTTCTGAACGCCAAGCGATTGATGCGTGCCTCAGAAGCCTCGCCACAGATGACCCCAGGTTCACCGCCAAAGCCGACCGTTACTGGAACGCCCGCGGAGGAAGCTACACCGACGGAGGCGCTTTCATCTTCACCGTCGACCGAACATCAGGAACACCCCAGCTGAAGTGCGTTGACAAGTTCGGGAGAGAAGTCACGGCCCCCAAGAGCCAGGTCGCGGAGTTTCTTGATGCGCTTCAAGAGCTGGCGCCTGAGAGTCTGAAAATAGAGATCCCGGCTGCTAGGAATCGAAGCTCATTCCAGGGCTTCCTCGCGAAATTGAAAGAAAGATCGAGCGGCGATCTGAGTCAACGCGTCGAATCCTATCGTGCATTGACATGGCTTTTGGACAACCTCCATACGATGCCGGGAGGCGAGAACGGGTGGATCCGGGCAGAAACGGAATCAACGCTATTCTCGATCCTACGTGAATTTCCACATATTTCAGAGACAAACGATTCCGAGTGGGTTTCGATGGATTGGGGTACACGCGGAAACTTGAGGCCCCCGCGTCGTGGGACGGACGTTTTACTGCTAGATGTTTTAGGGTTCGCTGCGGAAGGCGACGATTCGGCTTCTTTGGCTATAGTGGCAGCCTACAAAGCTGGGTGGAGGCACGTAGTTTCGTTCGATTGGCGGGGACAGAGGTTCTGCGGCGCGGGCTTGGGCGAACATAGTGAAGGGTTCAGGCTGGATGTTTTCGGAAACTCGGGCGACTACTTGGGGTCGGGCCTTGACGGGGCGGAGATCTACGTTCACGGACCCGCGCAGGATCAAGTCGCGCAGATAATGAAGAGCGGAAAGCTTGTCATCTACGGCGACGTGGGGCAGACGTTCATGTACGCCGCGAAGGGTGGAGAAGTGTACGTGCTTGGGAACGCAGCCGGTCGCCCGCTAATTAATGCGGTCGGTCGTCCTCGCGTCGTTATCAACGGCACATGCCTCGACTACCTTGCCGAATCATTCATGGCAGGGGAACCCTTGAACGGAGGCGGATTCGTTGTAGTCAACGGAATACGCATGACCGGGGGACAGGTTCACGAACTTGATACTCCATACCCCGGCGGCAACCTCTTCTCCTTAGCCTCAGGAGGGGCGGTATACCTTCGAGATCCTTCCGGCAAGGTTGGCACAGACCAACTCAACGGAGGCCGACTGGCTGCCCTCACCGAAGACGACTGGCATCTGGTCCTACATCACTTGCAGAGCAACGAACAGCTGTTTGGTATCAAGATACAGGACCTCGTAACCACAGAGGCTCAGAGTATCTCCAATCCATCAATGGTATACCGAAAGATCCATGCGACCCCCCTCAACGCACTTGTCGCCCAACCCCGTAAATGACCTCAAGCTCGGTTCGGTGCGGTAGGGCAAGTCATATTTGCATTCGAAACACTATACAGAGGCATGCCAGTAGAGGATATCGTCAAGAACCACGAACTTCTGGCTAAAGTCATGAGCCACTACAGGCATCAACTAGAACACTTGCATGAAGACGAGGCCTCAATTAGCAATGCCATGAAAGAGAATCTGCTATTCCGCGACACCATCAAGCAAATCGAACAAATTCTATCACTCAAAGGTGCGAAAGCTACAGAAGAAGCGAAGAAGTACGTGAAGCTTCTGACAATCGCCATCTCTCAATATGCAAAGGACTTGGAATCTCTCTTCGAGAAGACCAAGAAACTTCTTCCAGACACTGCGGAGGGAGATTTACGCCGGCTGGAAGCCGAACTCAAATCGTTGAAGACCTACCTTACTGACTGACCTCTCTACTGCAATTTCACGCCTGAAGTTGGAGTTCCCAGCGCTGTTCACGTGCCCAAGACGCCCAAGTGCACCCATTAGTTTCTTCAACCAGCTTGAAGCCGATTTGCTCGTACAGATTTCGAGCCGCATGCAAGTCGCTCACCGTCCACAGGAAAATTCCCCTGTAACCCGCCTTCTGGCAGAAGGTCACCGCACTTTCTAGGAGCTTGGAACCAAGCCCTCGCCCCCGCGCCTCCTTCTCCACAAGGAACCAGCGAAGTTTCGCCCATCCAACACGGCTAGCAACGTGATGGACAGCGATGGAGCCGACGCGGCGTCCTCCCATCTCAGCGATCCAAAGCCTATCCTTCTTCGGATCATACTTTTTCATGAACGGCGATAATCCCTCACAGACGTATACCTCAAACAGTGGACCGTAACCAAACTCCTCCCCATAGACGACGCCATGACGCTGGAAGACCCAGCCGAGATCACCGGCCTTGTGCCCACGAACTACCATGGGCAACGCTTGAATGGAGGGGTCTAGCAGGCGGTGAATGGTTTCGAAGGCCTGACCCAGTTCATCTAATGCGTCGGAACTCAAGTTGCCTAGAAGTTTCCTTGCCTGACTGTTTGCACGTTGATCCAGGGTTCTGAAGGCCAGTTGTCCTTCCTTTGTAAGGAATAGTTCTTTTTCGCGGCGATCATCAGCAGATTTTCTTCTGCGTATAACTCCTGCCCGCGTCAATCGCGTAATTACGCGGCTCAAGTAGCCTTGGTCGAACCCGGCACGGGATTGAATTTCCCTTGCGGTACAACCTGAGGCTGTCGCCACCTCGAAAATAACTCTGGCCTCTTGAAGACTATACTCTGTTTCCAAATACTCGCTGGAGAGAGATCCTAGGAGGACTGTGTAGAATCGGTTGAATTTGCGGAATGTTTCCGTAATAGCGCTCGTTGACCCTTCGGAAGGCGTCGTCGTTTCCGGCATGGATTAATAGATGCCGATGACATCTAATTATACATGCCGATGACATGTAATCTGCACACGCGGATAGGCACGATTGACTTAGTCTCCGGTTGGGACTATCGTGGCTGTCTCGATCATTAGAGCCACGGTTCGCGTCGGGGCTCTTGTCCGATGTAGGATTCCTTTGGGAACTACAAACCCTTGTCTGGGGGCAAGTTCGATTATTCGATCTTTGAGGTCGATGATTAATTTTCCTTCCACGACATAGAAGAATTCGTCATCGTTGTCGTGCTTATGCCAATGATATTCCCCTTGGAACACTCCAAGGCGGACTACTGAATTATTGACCTGACAGAGTGTTTGATTGTACCACTTGTATTCGCACGCATCGGCGAGGGCTTTCTCGTCCACTATCTCTAGCGGCTTGTAAAGGATATTCAACCTCGTAACGTACGGCGAGTCAGGCGGATTTGTCATGAAACTTGCGATTTCTAATCTACGTATTATCCGTTTTCATATAGCCTGACGGATATGACGAAGGAACCCAACCAGAACGTCCTGGTTATCTCGCTATTCAGTCGAGACGAAAACCAACTAACCGTTCTCGCTCATCCATGCGTCTCAATGCCCGGGACACACAACGTAACTCGCACTCTTCCGCCTCTTCAAGGTCGCTGTACACAAACCCACAGAAACCACATCTAAACGGAAGAACTTGCCCATGCGTCCGATCACTTAGCATTGGCTCAACCAGCGTGAGATGTACACGGTCAGGAATGATAAGGGTAAGTGGAATATGTGGTCTTGGACGCTTGTGGTTCCCCTCTTGGAAACCACTTCAGAGAGAGAATTCCGGCGAAGGTAGATCAGAAAAAGAGATGAAAAGTAGAGGAATCGAAGCAGTACAGTCTGAAACTTAGCTAGCTGAAGGGGATCTGGGTTGTCCAGAGATCTCCGTACAGCCAGAGTGAGTATTGACCTTCTAGATTGCTTTGTTGGGGAGTGAATAGTAGAACGTATCCTGTCCCTGCAGGATACTCGTACGTCCCTTGAAGTACGAGTGACCCTGGATGACTTCCGCCTACCTGCAAGTTGAGCTGCAAGGTGCTGGTCTGATTATTAGTTGAGCCCTGGCCTCCAATTACCGTGTAAAACACTGGGCCGATTTGCAAAATACCTGTCATTTGGCTGAGCTGTAAATCTCCACCGTTTAGGTTCACTATCCCCTTCAGGTAGAGATTTGCGCTGGGTGAAACGAGGCTGTTTTTCGTCGGGGTCGCGCTGCCTCGGGCCGTGATCAGTACCCGTTGCGAGGTAGCGTGAACCAAAGAAGGTTGAATGGCGATGATTGCAACGGCTGCGAGCAGGACTGCAAGCGTAAGGTTTCTGGTTTCCGTGTTCAAAATCACATATCCTCTTTCGCCGTGTTACATCCCAGTTTACGAAAAGAGTTCTGACAGATACCTGTCATGAACCGTATTTTTCCGGCGACTAAGGTGCCATTTGGTCTGTTAACTTCATGTGACGCCACAATATTCGGGTGCGCCTTCAAGACAGTTTCAGGATGGATGGGAGTTCTTAACAGCGAACTGGGCTGAGCGTCTCTGGATTGGTTTTGATGACTTGTTTTCTGGCGTTGATGCCGCTTTCACCAGCGAGCACGACCGCCCCGTGCTCCCATACGTGGAGTTGGAATCCCAGCTTCACGGATTCGCATTGAGGGTCGAACACTTCACTAACCGTGCCCTGTAATTGAATTTTGAATGTTAATGGAGTAAGATCTACAATCAGTCCTTGGCTACGGGACTTCCGGAACTAGGCATCAGTTGGGCGTCTATCATTTCTCGACTTCTTGCAGCTGAGTCGTTCACGCTACTGCAAGTCTGTCTACCTGGAAAAAGAGAATGAAAAAACAAAGCGGGAAGCGGGGAAATAGGGCTTGGAATGTGGTGTTTTACTTCGCTACGACTGGTGTAGGTGCGACATCCTTCCCACACTTGTCACAGAAGGTCGCGTAGCCTGGGATCTGCGATTTACAGTTTGGACATGCTTTGAGTCTGAGGCCCTTCGACCGAATGTATTGGTGCATGCTCTTGGTAAGTTCGGTGTAACTCAGAAGAGCTCCCTTTGGTTGACCCGTTAACAACGAGAGTGTATCGTCCGTCATGATCGACTTCTGTGTAAGCATACTCTCTCTAGCCATCAAATCACCTCCACGCAATCAAGGCGACCCTTATGCGGAGCCCACGCGGTTTGCCCGTGTGGCTTCGTCGCACCCAAGGAGGCCGGAGCCGATTTTTCGGTTGGACACTCGCACATGCACACCGTGAGGGCATCAGCACTCCGAATTTCACACGTTTGAGCGCTAATTAGGTGAGAATAGAGCCGTATTTTCGCTTAAATTCAGCCGGCCACGGGTCAATAGCCTCGGACCATATAAGATACGGGACCGCCCAGAGAGACAAAAAATGTGCCCTGACGGGGCTCTGAGCTTATAGTTGAGAGACCTCAAAATGAGGCGTTCGCACCCCTCCACTCTCTCACCCTACTACAAAATGCCCCTATTTCCTTCGAGACGACAATTGACCATTGTGCCTGAACGAGAAATTTGGCGGCAGTGCTCTTAGAAAACTAGATTATCCCTCTTCGCTTTCCTAACCCCGAAGTTCCTTGTCCGAGAAGAACGCGCTTGATTTTCTGCTCGATATCAGATCCCTCATGACGGTGGGGCGGTTTAGTGTATACAAGTGCCATTTCCGTGAAGATGTAGCCCAGCACTCTTACTATACGACCTTATACGCCATGGTTCTCGCCGACTTAGAACGAAAGCAGGGTACGGCGGTTGACGTCGAGAGACTCATGAGAATGGCCGTCCTTCATGACGCTGAAGAGGCAAGAACCGGTGATGTGCATCATCCGTTCAAGCATCAGGATAACGCCTTCGCGGAAGCGTTGGATAACCGCGCCTTTGAGTGGTTCAGTAACTTGTTGAGTGGCCTGCCGCAGGACATAGCACAGCGGTATGTCGGGCTTCGTAAGGCTGCACGGGACACTTCGATCGAGGCTAAGCTCTTGAAGGCGGCGGACAAGATCGAGGCCCTCCTTTGGGCGTATGAAGAATACTTGCTCGGAAACGTACATGTTCGCAAGGCGCTCATAGTTGAAGACATAACCTCCAAGCTAGAGGAAATCCAACTTGCCTCCGTCAAAGCCTTGGTAGCCGAAATAAGAACGAGATTAAATGTAGAATGAAAAGCCCGTGAGTAGCTTGGTAAGGCGGAAGCAGATTCTAGTGATCGGGTTCGATAAAGATCATTGCACTGAAACAGCCTACCGCACAGCCTACTTGGTTGGGTTAGAGGTCGCGAGACACGGCGCCGTTCTTCTCACCGGAGGCTTGGGAGGGGTAATGGAAGCAGCCAGTAAGGGAGCCCAGGAGGCCGGAGGTTTCGTAATTGGCATCGTCCCACAAGAAGAAAAAGCGGCGGCGAACCCTTACTGCGACGCCGTGATCGCAACGGGGATAGGCTCTGCGCGGGACTTCCTCACCGCATACTCCGCCGACGCCGTGATAATTGTTGGCGGCGGGGCGGGAACACTGATCGAAGCAGCCGCTGCATACCAAAAACGGATCCCAGTCATCGCTGTGAGGGGTAGTGGCGGAACGGCGGACAAAGTGGTTGGTACCTACCTTGACGATCGCAGGATTGAGGACGTTCTCGGGGAAGATTCCCCGGAGAAGGCCGTCGATACGGCCTTGCGCCTTATCGAACATGGACCAATGTAGCGAAAATGGTCGGGATAGCTTCATTCGTGATGGAATCGTATTTTAGCCCCCTACAATTCCCTCTGGCCCATGCAGTTTCGTTATGAGCGGGCGCCAGATGTATCCGAGCTTCTCTATCGAATCGTCGACAAGCTAGGGTTCACGCACGTGCCAAAGAACCGCGTCTATTGCTACCGAAGTTACGGCTCAAAGGCAAGCAATACCATCGCACGTGTTCACTCCCTGCCGAAAATTTGGCAACAAGCTCTCAGTGAACCCGCATATTACGCGGTGGAAGTCTTGTCCGAGCAGTATGATGAACTTCCAATTGATGAGAAAGAGAAGACTCTGATCCACGAACTCTTGCATATACCGAGGTCTTTTGGAGGGGGGTTCCGTCACCACAAGGATTGGGTGACTCAGCGGCGGGTGGAGGAGCTTCATAGAGTCTTAAGAAAATGATTCAGGGTTCCGTTGCTTCACTTGCGCCTGCCCATTGCTAGACGCCACACAATCCAACACGCAAATAGAATCATGACCAAGTAAACTAGGAGGTTAATGTATCGAAAGAATGAGGTCGCTTTCTCCCACGAGGCCCCAAGCCACCACCCAACGTAGACCAACAGAATGTTCCAGGGCAAACATCCCAGGATTGTGCACAGTGCGAATTTGAAGGGGTTCATTCGGCCGGCTCCGGCTGGAAACGAGATAAGCACGCGTGCGGTGGGAACCAACCTAAGAAGTGCGACCGCTGCCGGCCCATAGACGGTGAACCAAGCTTGAATCCTCCTAAGATGTTCGACGCGAACGTAAGGTAGCTTCGTCTGCCCCGTAAACAGGGGAGCTCCAAGTTTCATACCGAGGTAGTAGTCGACGAAGGAACCAAGTAACGCTGCTACTGTGCTGTAGAACACTACAGGCCAATACTGTAAGACTCCCTTAAAGACGAGGTATCCCGCCAATGGTAGAATTACTTCGCTTGGAACCGGGAATGCTGCGGATTCCAGCAGCATCAAGAGGAAGATGCCGGCGTATCCCGCCCCGGCGGCTAAGTGGATTACGTTGGTCGGCAAACTTGTGATTAAGGCCACTATCAGGGTGGATCCTTCTTGTCCGCCGGTTTCCACAAGGTCTTCGAGATAACTTGCCACTACGAAGCACGCTGGCAGGATAAACAGTAGCGAGATCAGCACATTTCGAAGCCAACGTTTCATTAGTAGGCCCAGCCAGTCGCTCTTGGATGCTCGGCTTGATGAAGCAAAGCATCCTACGAGGGCCAGAGCCTAATACTATGGTTTTCCTTTCGTCGGACGTCTTTTGCGCATGCTGACTGCGATTGTGGTCGAGGCGAGCGTTACAAGGAGCAGTAGTTCTGGGTAGTCTGTCTCCGGAATTGGGGACATAGCAGGCGACTGCAAGACCGTTCCTTGGCTGCCAGCGGCACCGGGCGCGCCGACGACAAATCCGAAACCATTCGCTAACGTGTAGATCGAGTTGAGGTTGGGGTTGCCTGAGAGTGGGGGTGTGGGGTAGTACTGGTACCAACCAATTCCTGTCCACTGGAGAATTACCCCCGCATCACCTACGGCCCAAGCCTGTTTCGAGTTGACTTGTGTTACGGAGTTCAGGTTCGTCGAGACCGGGCCAGTAACGGTCAACCATATCGAGCCATCGTAGTGCAGGATTGTACCCGCGGCTCCCACCGCCCAGCCGTTTGAGTCGTCGGTCAGATACAGAGAATTCAATTGTGAAGTCGTCGGGCTTGGGTAGCTGATCCAAGATCCTGTTTGATATCGTAGAATCGTCCCGGAATCGCCTGCGGCCCATCCATCTGATGCCCCGAGCATGAAAACGGTGCGCAGTGTGTTCGATGTAGGGGAAGAGACCGCGCCCCAAGCGCCTCCTGAATATCGAAGTATTGCTCCGTTATCACCAACGGCCCAGCCGTTAACTGAATCAATCATGAATACGGATCGCAGGACTCCGCCGGTAGAAGGTGAGGGCACCTGCGTCCAGGTTCCTCCAGTGTAATGCAGTATGACGGGTGTCGTGTCGATGCCTCCCACCGCCCAACCTTCTGAAGGATTCAGCATTGAGACTGAGAAGAGGTCCGAAGTGATGGCCGATGATGTTCCGCGGGTGAATGTTGCGCCGTTCCAGTGTACGAGTACGGGTTCGCCTGCACCTGAACCGCACCCACCGGTGGAGCATCCAACTATCCAGCCGTCTGCTGAATTTGAAAGATATGCCGATGTGAGAGTTGCGGAAGGGAGCCCTGACGGCGTGGGTGTGGTCAAGGTTATGAATGTCCCGGCGTTGCCGGCGGCCCAACCGAGGCTTCCGGAAAAGGAAACTGAATTGAGGTCCTGGTTTGTTCCGGATTGGTTCTGCACCATCGTCCATACCCCGTTGATGTAATGCAGAATCGTCCCTGACGTTCCGACCGCCCAGCCTTCGGATGTGCTCAGCATGAAGACGGAGCTTAGGTTCTGACTGGATGGTGCAGGCGATATTGGGCCGGTCCAGATGCCGGAGGAGTAATGGTATATGGCACCGTTTGCTCCGACAGCCCATCCCTCGTTCTGATTGATCATGAAGACGGAGTTGAGGGTCTGGCCTACACTCGTATAGAGAGACCAGCTGCCTCCTTGAAATCTGTAGATGATTCCGCCCGTTCCGACCGCCCATCCATCCGTCTCGTCGGTCATGAACACGGAGTTTAGCCCAGCAGAGGCCGAACCAACATTAATCCACCCTCCACCCAACCCGGCGGAACCAGACCAATGCCAGAATGCCCCCGTGACTCCATCTACGGCCCAAGCGTTCGTCGAGCTGAGTTCGAAAACTGAACTTAGCCTCTGTGCTTGGGGGCCGGTCAGTCCAGTATCGATTGCGAACCATGACGTGCCTCCATAATAGAGGGCATTAGCGCTGCCTCCGCCACCGCCGACCGCAAAGCCTGAACCAGAGGTAGGGCTTGACGGGGGACCGAAAGAGACCCCAAAGAGGTCGGACGTGGTGCCCGAAGCGATGAGCGACCATGAGGATCCATCATAGTTCTGAATGGTCCCCGAATTTCCAACCGCCCAACCATCACTCGCGCTAACCAGATAGACTCCATTCAGGGTATCCGTTGTCGATTGCGCCGGCGCGACGGCGTGAACCGGGCTCAAATAGACTGCCAAAACAAGAGCCAGGGCAAGGAGGGTAAGCGGGTGCACTCGCACTTATGCCGACCTCAAGACTCTCCTTCTGGGTTGAACTGGTGAGATTTAGTGGCTTCCGCCACTTACAAGGCATAATGGCTCCAGAAACCGAGGAATAGTACACAAAGCAGTTAACAAAAGATGCTTCGAGGTGTTGTTCAAGGCACATCCGGCACCGGGCGTCTACCTTCGCTTACGCTTGCCCATTGAATGTGTATCCCAGTCGACACTTTCGCATGCGAACTTGAACAAGTTCCTACGAGGGGGTTCCCCCAAGGAATTGAGCCGCAAGCCTCGCGCCAAAATCTTCCAAGCGGCGTTCGGCCTGTTAAGTCGACCCGAATCTGCTGTGCATTCAACCGTAATAGTTGATATCTCACCGTCCTTCACATTGGCTCGATTAGTAATGCCGCGCACTCGAAAGATAACTCATGTCTCGGCACGGGAGATTCTCGATTCGAGGGGAAACCCAACCGTGGAATGCATTATCTCCGCGGGAGGCATGTCCGCGACTGCGGCTGTGCCCTCCGGTGCTTCGACTGGAATACATGAGGCTCTTGAGCTAAGGGATCGGGATTCCAAACGTTATAATGGGTTAGGCGTGCTGAAGGCGGTTGATAATATCCGCCGCATTATTGGTCCGAAAATCAAGAATTTGGACCCACGCGATCAGAGGAAGATAGACGAACTCATGATAGGCCTCGACGGGACACCTAACAAATCCCGCTTGGGCGCAAACGCGATATTAGCGGTGTCCCTTGCCGTAGCCAAGCTCTCGTCGCTGCTCGAAGACGTTTCCCTATACAATTACCTAAGCAAGGGTAGGGGACGCACGCTGCCGGTTCCCGTAATGAATGTGATAAACGGAGGAAAACACGCCGGGACGGGCCTGAAAATGCAAGAGTTCATGGTTATACCAACCGGCGCCAAAACATTCGGCAACTCGTTACGTATGGGCGCCGAAGTCTATCATAGACTCAAGGCGGTAATCCAATCAAAGCATGGGACACAGGCCACGAATGTCGGCGATGAAGGCGGCTTCGCTCCGCCAATCGACAAGACCGAAGAGGCACTTGAGTTAGCGCTGCAGGCGATTTCTGACGCCGGTTACTCCCCAGGAAAGGATGTTTTTGTCGGCTTTGACGCTGCTTCTTCCGAATTCTACGAAGAAGGAGCGTACTTGCTTGATGGCGAGAGGAAATCACCGGACGAACTCATTGACTTCTATCTACAGCTAACACAAAAGTTTCCAATACTCTACGTCGAGGATCCGTTCGAGCAGGAGGATTTCGAACACACGGCACAGCTGACCAAGAAGATTGGAAACAGTGTCGAAGTAGTCGGCGACGACCTATTCGTAACAAACATCCCCAGATTGAAAAAAGGAATCGAGGCGGGAGCCGCTAATGCGCTTCTGATGAAAGTGAACCAGATAGGCTCGCTGACGGAAGCGATCGATGCCGCAAGAGTCGCTTTAGGCAATCACTACGCTGTAGTGACAAGCCATAGGTCAGGTGAGACGGAGGACACGACGATCTCGGATTTGGCGGTAGCATTGAACTGTGGGCAGATCAAGACCGGAGCTCCGTGCAGAGGCGAGCGCACGGCCAAGTACAATCGATTGCTTCGCATCGAGGAAGAGCTAGGCCCTAAAGCGAAGTTTCAGGGAGCCGCCTCGTTTCGTACTTCAAGATAAAGGAGTGACCGCGGGTGCGCGGTCCGATTCTGGTCGTATCTACTCTGGCGGGATGCTGCTGTAAATGTACTTTAGTTCCAGGCCTTCTTTGGATCGCACTGTCTTTGCTGCATAGAAAACTACAACGCCCGCGATGACGACGCTAAGGAAGAATTCAATCACGCCGGGGGTTACATATCCACCGACGGCGGGGAAGAGAAAACTTGCAATAACCATCCAGACTAGGTAACCGAAAGTTACGCAACCCACCAGTGAAATCGCAGGAACGGGTCCAATCATCTTGTTGACTAGGGGCGGGGCTTGTTTGAATGCTTCCTTGTTCTTCCAGGGGAGGATGATTGCGCTGAAAACCGGAATCATCATCGTAATCACCGCGAACAACGTGAAATTAAGCTGAACGAATATCGTGGTCACTTGACTCAAAGCTAGACCTATTTCCGCTAGAACTGTAATTAATAGAACGGAAATCCAAGGCGCCCCATTCGGTCTAACTTCCGCCAGTTTCGCTGGGGCAAGCCTATCGAACGACCATGCAAAAATGCTTCTGCTCACGTAGTAGAAGTACGTGACGGCTAGCCCGATTAGCGAGAGTAGGAACCCCACGAAAACGATTCCTCCGAGTATGAGGTTGGGTTGTGCCACGGCTGCATAGAATGAGATGAAAGGCATAGCTGTCATCGCGCTCGGGGCCGCGTAGAATAGATAACCTTCCGCGCCGAGCCACGCTGTTGGTGTGAGCCTGGTTAGCAGAACCGCGCCGAATGCGAAGAGGGCCCACATGAAAACGAGTGAGCCAACGCTACCCAGAAACAGCGTTCTTGGAGCGCGTTTTACCTCTCCCGCGAAGAATGTCGGGATGTAATAGCCGTAGTAAATCCAGAATGCCATAATGAGACCAGCCAGCGAAGCTGTACCCGTATCGTAATGATAGACTAGACCGTTGTTCTGTGCCGTCGTTATTACCGATTGATAATTGTTCGGACCCATGAAGGAGTTCCAGTTAGCTATGAACGTGCTTGAGCTGATAGAGGCCAACGAGACAAGAATAATGGCCCAAGAAATCATGGCAAGATAAAACGAGTACTTGAGGTATGCAACGGTCTTGGTTGGGGAGATTAGCATCAAGCCAAGCGTGACTAGGGTCGCGATACTCCCTATGATGAAAACCCAGATCCCTGAAGTAAGCATGCCTGACCAAGTTAGCAGATAGGGCTGTCCAGTAACGGTGCCCACTTCAAACAGGTAGCTGGACATCAACGTGCTGGGTATCCAAGCTATTAGCGAGCCTGCCACCAAACCGCTGAAGATGGCCAACGTGAAACTTGATACGAAACCGCCAATTGGACTCAATGTTCTGCTAGCAAAAACATAGTCGGCACCGCTCCGCGGGTAAACGCTGCCAATTTGGCTGTACGTGATGGCGTGGATTAAAGAGAAAAACATCCCTATAGTCAAAATCAGAATAATGTCTGAGCCCGGCCACAGATACGGGAGCCAAGCATAAGTAATGAATCCCGAGGAGGGCGGACTGATGCACTGCGCGCCGAACAGGAATGCGGCGAAAGGCCCAATCGCTTTGACTAGCCCGGTTGCGTCTCGAACAAAAACTGATTTGCTTGCCAAACCTTACCCGATACGTTGCGCCATATGCTCTGGATTTAACACTTTCCACTAAATTCCATACGTACGCCGGCATCAGTTGATGGGGGTTCCTTCGCTTGATTTCTTTATCGATTCTTTGAACTTACCGAGAATTCTCGAAAAGATCGGCCCAGGTCTTCCTTCACCTATTTTCCTTCCGCTGATTTTGACGATGGGGACGAGTTCCGCCGCCGTTCCGGTAACGAAGACTTCGTCGGCGTTGTACAATTCATGAACGGTCATCGGGCGTTCTTCTACGGGGTAGCCCAACTCCTTGGCTGCGTTTATGACGGCGTCTCGGGTTATGCCTCTCAGGACGCCTTGGGACGGATGAGGCGTTGATACGGTTCCGTTCTTTACAACAAAGATGTTCTCTGTGGAGGTTTCGGCAACGTGGCCCTGCTCGTTAAGCATGATGGCTTCTTCGACCCCTGCTTCTATCGCCTCGATCTTGGCCATGATGTTGTTCAGGTAGTTTAACGTCTTAATTCTCGGATCAAGGGACCACGACGGCGTTCGCCGCAACGATGACATGATCGCTGAGATCCCCTTCACGTTCTCTCCAAAGAGAGGCTCGCGAGGTTCCACCATAATGACTACGGTTGGTTTAGTGCAATTTCGAGGGTCCACGCCCATCCTGCCACGTCCACGTGAGACGACGATACGTATGTAGCTGTTCTTTAGTTGGTTCTTGCGGAGGACATCGATAACTAACCGGTTCAGTTCCTCCCTTGAGAATGGAATTTCAATCTTGATTGACTTCGCGGACTCGTAAAGTCGATCGATATGCTCACGAAGTTTGAATACGATTCCGTCGTAAGCGCGAATTGCCTCGTATACACCATCGCCGTAGAGAAAGCCGTGGTCGTAAATCGAAACTGAGGCTTCCTCCTTGGGAACGTACTTTCCGTCAACGTACGCGTATAGAGTCCTGTTCTCAGTCAATGGAAACACGGCGCAGCGCTTCGTGAGTGGGATTCAAATTCTTTTGTTACGCGTTCCATCCTCGGGAGCGTGCGACCGCCTTTCTCCAACCTGAGAGTAGACGCAGGCGTTCAGTTGAGCGCATCTTGGGCTTGTAGACGACTTTTCTCGTCGAAGCGATAGGTTCCGAGGGATCGCTCCATAACCCTACACCCAGTCCTGCGAGCATTGCCGTCCCAATTACAGTCACTTCGCTGAGCGCGGGCACTTCAACGGGGAGGCCCGTGATGTCGGCTTGAAATTGCATAAGAAACCGATTCCCCGTCGGACCCCCATCGACCTTCAACTTTCGGACAGATAATCCAGAGTCCGCTTCCATGCAGCGCAAAACGTCCTCAACCTGGAATGCTATTGATTCAAGAGTAGCCCTTGCAATGTTTGCCCGGTTTGTTCTATCCGTCATGCCCACAATAGTGCCCCGTGCCTGTGAATCCCAGTAAGGCGCGGCCAGGCCTACAAATGCTGGAACAAAGAAGACGCCTTCGTTATTGGGAATCGATGAAGCTAACGTATCCGTTTCGCTTGGGGTTCTTATGATTCGGAGGCCGTTGATAAGCCAATCAATCGCCGAACCGGCGGTGTACACGCCTCCGTCTAGCGCGTATGTTCTGGCACCGTCGAGAACCCAAGCAACCGTTGTGAGCAGGCCGTGGCGTGAAAGCTTCGGTGTGTTTCCGGTGTTCATTAGCGCGAAGCAGCCGGTCCCGTAAGTGTTCTTCAACTCTCCCCGCTTGAAGCAGCCGTGGCCGAAGAGAGCCGCTTGTTGGTCAACTATTAGTCCGGAAATAGGCGCTTTGATGTCGAGAAAAGAGTGCGGATCCGTATAGGCGAGTTGGCCGGAATTTTCAACAATGTTCGGCAAGGAGTCAGCGGGAAGCTTGAAGAGCCGAAGGAGGTCCCCGTCCCAAGCCATTTTGTGAATGTTGAATAACATTGTCCGGGACGCAGTGGCTGGGTCGGTAATCAGATAACGTCTCCCAGTCATGTTCCAACTAAGCCAACTGTCCGACGTACCTAGAAGCAAATTCCCTGACTTCGCAAGCTGAGGCGCAACTTTGACGTTGTCAAGAAACCACCGAAGTTTGGTCGCGGAGAAGTACGGGTCAATGACCAGGCCAGTTTTGCTCCGAATCGTTCGGTTTAATCCTGCTTGAGATTTCAACTTCTCACATAACTCACTGGTCCTGCGGCATTGCCAAACTATCGCATTGTAAATTGGGCGTCCGGTCGCCTTATTCCAAGCAACAACCGTCTCGCCTTGGTTGTCGAGCCCAACCCCAACGATTTGCCGAGGCCGGCATCGGGCCATCCTCATCGCACTTCGCGTAGCGATGAGTATTGACTTCCAGACTTGGGAGGGGTCTTGTTCAACCCATCCAGGTTTCGGGTATACTCGTCTTACCTCGGCTGAAGCGAAACCACATAATGTGCCACGCCCGTTAAAGATGGCCGACTTCGTGCGAGTTGTACCTTGGTCTATTGCGAGAACGTATCTTACCACGACTGGATCTCCTCGTGCAGGTGGTTGAGAAGTGATCTCGCTAACTGAAAAATTAGTTGATTACAATTCCCTCTCAGAACAGAGCCCAGTCCAAGTACGACTTTGTATTCCCGCATTGGCAGGAGGCATCCTTGGAATCGTAAGAGAGTGGTTAAATATTGAACCCAAAGTGGAAAGGCGGCATGGCCAATACGCGAATTTTCTTCACGTCGGATGTGCACGGATCCGAAGTTTGCTTTTTGAAGTTCTTGAACGCGGCAAAATTCTACCAAGCAAACGTGCTGATTCTTGGTGGAGACATTACCGGGAAGATGATTGTGCCGCTCGTGGATCAAGGTGACGGAACTTCTGTAGGTGACTTTCTTGGAACACGTGAAGTGATAAAGACTCCTGAAGAGAAGGCGGCGCTTGAGAAGAGAATCAGGAATAGTGGATATTATCCATACAGTACAAACATTGAGGAATTTGAAAAACTGCAGGCAGACAAGCATCTGGTCGATGAACTATTTTCGAGAGTTATGGCCGCGGGCGTGAAGAGATGGGTTGGGATTGCCGAAGAACGTCTGAAGGGCTCGGGCGTCAAATGCTACATCAGTCCGGGCAATGACGATCGCTTCAACATTGATGAAGTGCTCCGAGGTTCTTCCGCAGTCATTTACCCAGAGGAGGAAGTGCTCTCGATAGACGATAATCATGAGATGATTACTAGCGGTTGGGTTGGCATAACTCCCTGGAAAAGCCCGAGGGAGGTACCGGAAGAGGAGTTGATGAAGAAGTTCCAACCTATGATCGACAAGGTGCAGAAGATGGAGAGTGCAATCTTCAACATCCATAACCCACCATACGAGACGCCGCTTGATCTCGCCCCAGAACTCGACGCAAACCTGAAACCCGTGATAAAAGGCGGCGCGATCAGCATGATCCACGTCGGCAGTCCCACCGTAAGGCAGATGATTGAAAAGTACCAGCCGTTGTTGGGCATTCATGGCCACATCCATGAATCGAGAGGATTCGTGAAGATCGGTCGCACCCTGTGTATAAACCCCGGAAGCGAATACGGAGAAGGTATCCTCCGAGGCGCAATCATCAACCTCGACCAGAAAGGCGTAAAGAACTACATGCTAACCCAAGGTTAGCAAACCCTGCGTGTCGGCGACGAACTCATAATTCGCGAACCTTGAGGACGGCAGAAAGTCTATGTAAAGCCACGAAGTTTATTCACGCCCGCTCCGCACACTGACCCTGGTGGGCTTTGTGGATGCATTTGAAGCCGTCGCGTCGAAGCTTGATGTTGCTGAGTTTGCTTCGAAGCCTGTGCCGTATGATGTTAAGCTCATGGTACTTGACGCCGCTCGACTTACTGGAAGTGGAATGAACTCTCAACACTGGAAATTCATTTTGGTTCAGGGACGCGACCGGATGAAGATTCTTGCGGGAGACAGCACATCTGGGCAGTGGGTTGAGGGTGCCGACTTCGCCGTCATAGTATTAACAAACCCAAAGTATGTTTTCCATTTGATCGATGCGGGTAGGGCGGTACAGAGTATGCAGATCGCAGCTTGGAATTTCGGTGTTGCCTCAAGAATGTACACGGGAGTTAACCGACAGGGGCTGGAACGTGACTTCGGCGTCCCGAAGGACTTAAGCCCAAGTGTGGTCGTGGGTTTCGGGTATCCGGCAAGGAAAATCGTGGGAAAGAAGAAGAGAAAAGCGATGGGCGAGGTTGCGTTTCTGGATCGGTTCGGAACGCCGTTGGTCTCGGGACAACAGGGTTGAAATAACGATGCCTCTAACCAAGTCGGAACTTACCGCTTTCCTCAGCGAACCACGAATGGCACATCTCGCAACAGCTTCCGCACAGGGCAAGCCGCGCGTCAGCCCGATCTGGTATGTCTACGAAGATGGCTGTTTCTACTTCACAACTCGGCTTGGACGCCTGAAGGGTAACTACATTCAAAGAAATTCTCATGTCGCGATAAGCATCGCTTCAGAAGACCGACCATACCGCGCCGTATGTGCATTCGGGACAGCTAAGCTTGTTCAGAACGGCCGCGACAAGTGGCTAGAGCGGATCTCGACTAGATATGGAGAGCGAGAGGGAAGGGAGTGGCTAAACGAAGCGGTAAAGCAAGAGGGCAGGGTCGTATTCAAACTGCAGCCCGACCGTGTCATGTCATGGGATTATGGGCGAGGGGACGCTGAACGGCAGGAAGAAGGAGAATCGATGGCAACGGAGACATCTTAGCCACTCAAACCAAGCTTGGAACCGAAAGTCCGCTTTCTCTTCTTGACTATGGCGTCGCGTGTACGCTTGAGGTAGCTGTCGTTTTCCTGGATCTTCCGTTCGAAAAAATCGGCGGCAGACCAACACTTTACGGGATCTGTCACCGCGTACTTCGCTAGGAACGGGATCAGCAGCCTGTAGGCTTGCTCTCTCAGGTTCGGCTCCGGTCGTCCGTTCCTAACGCCTTCGTCTACGAGTTGAGAGATTTCCGTTTGGATTTTTCGCCATTCAACCTCATCGAAACTCAGCTTGGGTTGTGAAGCGTCTTTTCTAAATGCAAAGATGAAATCTCCCACGAAAGCGCCAATTTGCATGGCATGAAAGGTGGTCGCATACGGCTTGATGGGGGCTTGATACTTCACGCCGTTAGGAAGAAGCGTGAATCCAGCCATCGATGCTGCTAGAACGAAGCTCGCCACGATGCGAGAATCTCTGCTGTTGAAGGTTGAAACAAAACACCCACCTTGCTTCAAAACGCGATAACATTCCCTGAACACTAACTCAAGGTGTCTCCGGTATTCATCGACCGCCTTCCCCTGAGTTCTGTTTATCACCACCTCCCTTGTCTTATCGATCGTTCGGCCATTACTCAGCCAAACATACCAAAAATCAGAAAGTTCGGCGTAGTTGACATTGCCCCCGTATGGCGGGTCGGTAATTACAGCATTCACCGCGCCGTCGGGGATTGGTAACTCGGCCGCATCTCTATTCGCCAAGAAACATGTTGCATCCCCGTCTGTCAACTCAGTGAAGTCGTCTGTGAATTTGCAGTATGGCCCTATCTGTTCGTTGCTGTATTGTTTCCCGCGCAAAATCGCTTGGTATCGTCGCTTGAACACGTTCCACACGTTCATCTCGAGGCTTTTTGGGTAGATCCAGTAGGCGTGCATTGCCCAGCCTTCAACTATCCGCCCCCTAAGATGGGATTGACGACTTGCCCATTTCAAAGAGCTGCTGAACGTGAACAAGAGAATCTCTTGGGCAGCTGTCCTGGTCGATCTCAGAATCTCCCGACGCAACACGGCTAGGGCCAGCAGATTCCTTTTGGTAAATAGCTCGGCGAAAGAAACGATGTTTCGTGCTAGAAGTGAATCCGTCTTGTCTCCCCTGGGAATCTTCGTTTGGGGAAACCAGAGAGTAGATGATTTGATTCGCTGGTCGAAGTCTCGTTCGATTTCCTCAGCTAGCGCTTGATCCTTGTCATCGGCCCGTTTCTCTATCGATCCGCAGTTCGGACAGTCAAGCTTCACTAGTAAAACTTGCTTAGTTTTCTCATCCCACTCAAACCAATCTGCCACCGCATCCGACCCACACTCACTGCATTGCGTCCGGTAGAGAGATTCGAGTTCGCGCTCAACGCGCGCCCGCAGTTCGTCAAAACTTGACGTGAGCTCGGTCAAGTTGGCAGGCGCACATTCCATGCGCGTGACGTAGACAGCAATTGGGTTGACGTCTATCCCGACGGTTTTCCTCCGAAGTTTCATCGCCTCCACAATGGAAACCCCTCCCCCAGAGAAGGGATCCAAGACAATATCCCCCTCCGATGAATACTGACTGACGAGGAACGAAAATACGTTCCACGGACGTCGCGCGAAATACTTGTGCATCCTATAGACTGGAGTGTGAGGCTTAGCCTCCATTGGATCCTGAGGAACGACACTCAACTGAGCCCTCCTCCCCCGCTCTTACTACCCCGATACGCTGGCGCAGATTAGAAGCATACCCTATTTCTTAAGCCCTGTAAAGCAATAGTGTTCGTTTCTCTCTTCGAAGGAAATTAATTTGAAATTTCCAAAGACATTCAGGAACTCATCTCGCGTAAAGTGATGGTGCGGTACTCCGATCTCGTCTCCATTAAGAGGTATGAATGTGTTTGGTTCCGGTTCATCGAACTTCAAGCCCTCTCTCTTCTGCCTCATGACTTCCTCGTAGGCCGGCGCGTCAACGTAAACAAATCCTCCTTCGCGGGTTATCCTACCGATCTCGTATGCTATTCCTGTGATCTTCTCGAGGTACGTGTGGTGCAACACTTTCACCGCTAATACAGCGTCGAAGAAACTGTCGTCGTATGGCAGTGGCAAATCATTCATGTCCCAGACGGCCAGATTCGCCCACAACCCTTCCTTGGATAATTCCCGTTTCGTCAACTCTATCGCCGCTTCGGACCAGTCGAAGCCATAAACTTCGAATCCCATCTTGGCGAGGTACACGGTATGCCTCCCCGTTCCGGTTCCGAAGTCGAGCAGTCTGCGAACTTTGGCTTCAAGAAGTCGCTTGACGAACGAAGTCACACCCTCTTCTATTTGCCTATCAGCGTACCAATCGAGCCACGTGTCCTTAATGGAAGCCATGGGATTCCGGAAACCGCCAACAAGTCGAACGTCCGTTCTCATTCATAATCTGATGCATGACGGGGTTGGGTCGGGGCCAGTCGCTAAATTCCGCACCGTCCAGTAATTGATCTCGTGTTCGAGGATGCAGTTGGAAGGAGGTGTTGAATGCATGTGTTATGGTGGGCGAAGATTCCTAACCAAAGAAGAGAGAGTGGAGTGGCTCGAAGACTACAAGAGCAACCTGGAGAATGAATTGAAGGGCGTTACTGAGAGGATTGCGGAACTAAAGCAGCAGTGACACATAACGAAACCGACGTAACCTTTAGACCAACCGGGTAGGAGTTAGAGACGTGAATCACAACACGTCTCTTTTTCTTTCACTCCAAGGTTCATATTCTGCCATCTAATGCTGATCAACTGACTCTGGGTGTGTAGCTGACGGCTCGGCTTAAGACGGCTGTGAATCTGTTGGTGTATCTCTCCGTCGCACTGGGCGTCGCCCTGCTTCCTCAATTATACGGATTGGTTCCATCTTGGTTGTTCTTCTCGGTGCTAGTGGGATGGTTGGCCTATCTGGCTGATGCCGTCTTGGTTGCCATGGGCCGATCATTTGCTTACCCAGTGGCGTTTGCCTTGGCCCTTCTTACGTTGGCCGTGTCTTTACCCCAGCCGGCGCATTACTCATTCGTTGAAGCCGGCCCTTCCTTAGCTTCAGGCACGTTCCTACTTGGGTCGGTACTGCAATTGGCTCTGATCGTTCTCATCCCCATATACCTCTACCGTCGTAAATCACTGAAAACCTAGCGTCTTAGAAAGATATCCGCGAACTCGAAACCATCCCGGTTTATCCTTTCTCCAACCTCAACCGGTATCGGTGCATTGAAAATTGGTCCGTCGTAAACGAATGTATGAAACTCTCCGTTCTCACCGCAAGGGTCAACTCCTTCGGGCAAATCCGCTAATAGATGATAGTCAAATTGGCGGCCCGCAAAGTTAGGGTCCATTCTTCTTGGATCGACGCAGGATAGAATGGCTCGAAATCCCGCCTCGATCATCTCTTTAGCAAGGCTTGCCGTATCCAGCCCCCAAACTGGGAAAACGGGATTAAGGCCAAGGATGGCCAACTTTTGCTCACGATATCTACGAATGTCCGCCAGGAATAGATCCCCAAAGATGACATGCGTGACTCCTCGCATCTTCCAAATTTCGAGAACATCACGCATCTTTTCCTCATAGACGGCATTTGAGCAAGGATAGGGGATCATAACCTTCTGCAGTTGTATGCCTAATGATTCGGCTTGTCTTTCAAGGAGTTCTTCTCTTACGCCGTGCATTGACACTCTATGAAACGACTCGCTGACGGTTGTCAGGATGGCGGCGACTTCAAACTGCCCTGACGCCAAGATCCTATGAAGGGCCATGGCACTATCTTTCCCGGTGGACCAAGACAGAATCGCTTTCTGTTTAGGGTTCGTCGTGGAATGCAAGAAGTGGAGGGTCCTCCCATGGTTCTGAATTACTGTGGTGCTAAAGGGTTTTAACTGACGTAGCCCACGGTTAGCCCGGTTTAGCTTGTATCGTTTTGGATATTGTGTGGTCTGTGGAACAACGAACCCAGTGGGTAACAGGTATTGTATGATTTGCGGGACGCCTCTCGCACAGCCTCCCCTAGCTGCTGTAACCGGCGTCTGCCCCTTCTGCCAGTACAGGAACCCTCCGTTCGCACGCCACTGCGGTAGATGCGGGTCACTTCTGGCCGGTTCAGGAATCTAACTCGTATTGTTTTCCCGTTCTCGCGGACGGTAGCGTCAAGGTGTGTCATCAGGCGTGACGACATTGGCTGTTGTGCGCTTGCACTACGGCCCTAACTACAGCCTAACTTTGTACAGTTCTGCGTAGCATTGTGCAGATCAACTAAGTAAGCGCGACTCATCGGCGAGTCGCGTCATGTGAGATAGCTACGGCTCAGTCGGTTCTTCACGGATTCTTGACCCTGCAGGGTTCTTGAAGCGGGTTTCTGGACTCAAGATCGTGGTGTATCACACTGTGTGATACACCCATTTTTTCGCGGTGTTTCCGTGCGGAAGCATGGTTAGATATGTTCGCCGATGAATGCCTATCGCAGAGGGTGTCCGCCAGTGGACACCTAAAACAGGAAGGTGTCCGCCGGTGGACACTTAGAAGGGTCCGCTTCATACTCTCGACGGGGAGGTGCGCGTTAACGGAGAGGTAACGGAACTCGTGGGAGTGGCATGGGTCTCCGACAAGTCCGACAACTAACGAAAAGTCGGCGATTGTGCTTAATCAATTCATGAGTTCCTAGTTAGAGTGGTATCTTCGCCCCAGGGTTCATGATGTTGTTTGGGTCGAAGCTACGTTTTATGTTCCGCATGAGTTCGATCTCCTTTTCACTCAGGTACTTCTCGACCTTGGCTATCCGAGTTCTCCCTATGCCGTGTTCACCCGTTATGACTCCGCCGACGACCACCGTCGCCTTGTAGATTCTGTCCGATAAGTCGGAGACGTATTTCGAAACTTCCACGCCTTCTTTGCGCATGATATGAACGTGCAGGTTACCATCGCCCGCGTGGCCGTAGACGGGGAGCGGAAGGTTTGATTCTTTCGCTATATCCTGTATCGCGGTCATGGTCTCCTCAAGCTTGGAGATCGGAACGACGATATCTAATATGTCAAGAACGTTTGGCTTGAGGTACGTGTAGAGGTTGCTTCTGATCGACAAGATGTTTTCCTGATCTCTGGCCGATTCGGCAGCAAAGATATCCAACGTCGTATACTGTTTGCAGGTGTCGGATATTTGCAAGCTTTTCGCGAGTAGCTGATCTCTGGTGGCTTCGGCTAGAATTATGATTAGATAGTACTGGCCGGTTGTAACGGGCCAACGGGTCCCAAAGTGTTCGGCTGCGCGTTCCATTATGTCCTTCTCAACGTACTCGATCGCTTGAGGCGGTCCCGCTTGCTGCAGAATCTTAGGGACGGTGGCGATGGCGGCGGCTCGACTCGTGTAAGGGACGACTAGGGTGATGGTCGCGTTTTCGCTTCCATACAGTTGCAGCGTCGCTTTCGTAATGACGCCGAGTGTTCCTTCGCTCCCGATAATGAGCTGCATTAAATCATAGCCGACGTTGTCCTTGTGAATTTTTCTCCCGAGGTCCACGATCTCTCCCGATGCGAAGACAACCTGCACTGCTCTAATGTTATTTCGCATAACCCCATGTTTAACGGCTCTCGAACCGCCCGCATTTGTCGCTACCAGTCCTCCGACCTGAGCGTTCTCGTCGCCTGGGTGTGGCGGAAAGGATAGTTCCTGCTCCCTTGCGGCTTGGGCTAATTCGCCTAGCGTGACGCCGGCTTCCGCGTCCGCCATCAAGTCTTCCTTGTCCACTTGAATCTGTTTCATCCGTTCAAGAGATAATACGATGCCGTCTAGAGTTGGCACCGCTCCTCCGACCAGGCCTGTCCCGCCGCCGCGCGGAAAGATCGGTATCTTACGGTCGTTCGCGAGCTTAACGATGGTTGAAACTTCGCTGGCGTCCGCGGGTTTGACGACAACGATATCCTTGGCGGGCTTAGGCTCCATCTGCGCGGGGGTTTCGTCTGACAGGTAATTTAGCATGCGTTCTCGTCTTGTAATAACCTGGTCCTTTCCAACGATTAATTCAAGCTCATTTAGGAGACTCTGATCCATTGGGGGTCGGAGTAGGCACGTTAAGCAAAAGTAGATAACTTTGCGGTCGATGTGCAACCCTGTTATTTGGGTTATTTCAGTGCTGGGATGGGCCGACCAGAAAGTGGGAACTTCTCAAAGCGTAATCTGCGAGCACCTCACCAAAATCTACGGAAATAGCGCAGCAAAAGCGCTTGATGATTTGAGTTTCTCCTTCCCCTCGCACGGCATATTCGCGCTTATCGGAAGAAACGGATCAGGAAAGACAACTCTGGTACGAATCTTAGCGACGGAGCTGGAACCCACCGCAGGCAAAGCCTCGATAAACGGTATAGATGTAGTACGAGAAGCGCGGAAACTACGAGAAAGAATCGCGATTGTTCCGCAAGAGGCGAGGCCGATTCCGTGGATGACGCCGATGCAAACGGCCCAATCCTATCTTCTCTGGAGAGGGTTCAGGTACTCCGACGCCAAGGAGAAGGCGTTCAACACGCTTAGCCGGCTAGGATTGGGCGATTATGCTCATGAATTGACCAGGAAACTTTCGGGTGGCATGCGTAGGAAGGTGATGGTGGCTACAGTCCTCGCATCCGACGCGGAGGTCATATTCTTAGACGAACCGACGACGGGCCTCGACCCAATCTCTAGACGACAATTCTGGCAAACGCTAAGGGAAGTCGGGAAAGAACGGTTCACCTTCCTCACTACTCACTACTTGGAAGAGGCTGAGGAACTGGGGGACCATGTCGGTATTCTAGACCAAGGTAGACTAGTCAGGTTCGGAACCATGAAGGACTTGAGGGAGAGCGTTAGCCACAATTACAGTCTCCGAATTCTATCAGCAGCTGGCGATCGAATACCCAAGCCGAAGGAGGGTGAAACAGTCGTGGGGGTCGATGGTAACGTGACCGTTTTCACAACTGAAGAGGAAGCTTACAGGATGGCTCGCGAACTTGCGAGACAGGGATTGAAGTTCGCAGTAACCCCGATCTCGCTAGACGACATTTTTCTGTACCTGGTCGGGCGAGGTGCAACCGGGTGAACTCTCGACAATGAAAAATCGGGTTCAGAGAAGTATTCTTAGCGAAATCATTGCCGGAATCCTAGTCAATTCCGTGTACGAGATGCGCAATTTTCCGATCGTCCTAATCAACACCGTTCTCTCACCACTGTCCTTTCTACTCGTCATCGTCTTCGTTAGCCACGGTGTCTTACTGGGCGAGGCGATTCTTGGGGGGTTCATAATGAGCATGTTCTCTGCAGGCGTCGGACTACAAGGCGACCTTTCTCACTTGAAGAACGATTTCAAGCTTCAAGATATGGTGGTCAGTTCACCAACAAGTTGGCAAACATACATGTTTGGGATGGCTCTCTCTGAAATCGTCTACGCGTTACCGGCCCTACTCGTGCTCATAGTGCTCGCGTACTATTTCATGAACCTCTCCGCACTTGGGGTCTTAACTTTTCTTGGCGTACTTCTACTCATGTTTTTGACTTCAATCGCTATCGGTTTTACGCTTTCAACGTTCTCAACCGACATCGTCCAAAGCTTCGCGTTCTCCCGCCTAATCTCAACGCTGTTCTCAACGATACCGCCCGTCTACTATCCCATAACCTACATTCCCCTGCCCTACCGGTACATAGCATATCTCTCCCCAACAACCTACGCTGCAGAGTTGGCGCAGAATGCCGCCGGATATCTACCCCTTTCCGTTAACGCAACCGTGGCGGACTGGGCGGTTCTTGTCGCTGTAACCGTAGTGTTATTTGTTCTGGCGGGCACGAAGGCGAGATGGAGAGAAGTCTAGCTATCGCTGGGCCATCGATTGGGAATAGAGTCGGATTCGCGCGGGGTTTACTCGGGTGGGAGTTCTTTGAACACTAGGCTTAGGTCTAATCCTTTCTTGCCGTAGTACCATTTGCCGATCGGGTAGAGTAGTGCTCCTAGGATCCAGAAGAATAGCATGATTGCCCACGATACTGGGTTGATGCCGTAATATGGTAGGCCAAGGAGCTGATAGGTGACGTAGAGAAAGAACGGGGCCGTAATTATCCCGGATATTATTAGTCCGGTTCCGGTGCTTCCCAGTTGCTTTCTCTTCCGGTATCCGTAGATTATTGCCGTGATGCCGATGAATGCAAAGAACACGCTTCCGAGCGCCGTCGTTGTGTAAAGTGATGTCCAGTTTGTCAGCGATGATATGAACACCATTGGGATTGCTACGATGAAGCATAGCAGAAGCGCAGCCGAGGGTGAATGATACTTATCGCTGACGTGGGCAAGTTTGACGGGTATTAAGCGGTCGAAGCTCATCCCTAGGATGTACCTTGAAACCGAGAGGATGGTCTGCTGAAGAGAAGCAAGATACCACACTGCAAAGGTCACATTCATCAACCAAGCGACCGCGACGTTGCTCCCAAGGGCCATCGTAGCTATCGTCAGCATGTTCGGGAAGACGCCGATGCCGGCAAGGGAGGACGGCCAAGAGCTGGGTGCCTGCATTGCAAAGTTGAAGCCCAAACCCCAATTGTACAGCGCCATGAATCCCATCAACATGGCTCCACTGAAGATAGCTGGCAGAAACGTGCCGATCCAAGCTGACTTCTTCAGGTTCCTCAATTCACCCGAGAAAGCCGCCGCATTGTTAACCCAAGGGAGGGTGAAGAAGAGCCATGGAATAAGCAGAAGTGTGGCCGAGAAGTCAAAGACGGGTCCGCTGTACTGACCAGCAATTGTAGAGTATGAACCACCATTTGCCGATAGGAAGGAGGAGACGGCACTCTGAATGCCCGTGGGTCCATACCCAAGGAATACCACAGCCATGATGATTGTGCCGATTAGGGGGATTATCGTCAAAGCCGCGAGAAGTTGGAACCCTGATCTCGGCGAGAGTATGTCTACTGCGGTTATGACCGCGATCGACAGTAATCCGACGACCATCAGCGTAGTTGGACTCGTTAATGTGGAAGCGAAAGACGAGAGACCACTGTTTGCCGTAACAGCGGCGATTGTAGAAATGCTAGGCGCAAGTGATAGAGTGATAAACCAGTTCGCGGAAACTGCGAGAAAAGGCATACCTGTAAAGACGAAGCCTAGGACGAGGGCTCCTCCGAGTATGGGGCCAATATTCCTACTCATCCAAACATAATCACCGCCCGTCCTGCCTACTGTACGTACAATGTGGTAGAAGATGTAGGATTCAAACAGGACGAAAAAGAGCAGGAGCGCGGTCGCATAAATTCCGTTTCCTCCCGCGTTTCCGTTCGCGAAGCCAAAGAAAGAGTTCGCGTCGTTCATGAGTAACAGGCCGGTGCCGAACCCAATCTCGCCAAGCATTGCAAAGAAGAGAGTCCACGGGCTGACGCTCTTGACTAGGCCGGTGGCTTCTCTCACGAAAACCTTAGGCTTGCTCATGCCCTAGGAAGGCGATTTGCAACGCATTTAAGACTTTGCAAGGGAGTTGGATGAATTCGATAACATAGGTCATTGTTGCAGGCCATTGAGTATGGAGAGGCTCGAACTAGTCCCTATTCTATTTGCCCCCGCCTCAATCATTTGAACCGCTTGATCAGCCGTTCTAATGCCGCCCGCCGCTTTCACACCGACACTTGATGGAACCATCCTTCTCAGCAGGCGCACGTCTTCCACGGTTGCTCCGGCGGAGCCGAATCCTGTGGATGTCTTCACGAAATCAGCCCCGGCTTTCACCGCTAGTAGGCATGCTTTCTTCTTTTGTGTGTCATTCAGGTAGCACGTTTCAAGAATAACTTTAACGACTGTTCCCCTGTCGCTTTCCTTCGCCAGCGCTGTGATGCTGCTAATCTCGTTCAACACTACATCATCTCTGCCGGAGCGAAGTGCGCTAAAATTCATCACAACATCGATCTCTCCTGCACCCTTAGCGAGCACATCTCTTGCTTCGGCTAGTTTCGTTTCTGTGGCCGACAGACCGAACGGGAATGCGATTACGCTGCAGGGTTTCACTCTTGAACCCTCTAGGGCGGTGACCGTGATTGGGATATGGTAGGGGTTTACCACGACGGCGGCTAAGCCAAGTTCCAGCGCTAATCTGCAGCCTTTTTTGACGTCATCATCAGTTGATTCCGGTCGCAGAACTGAGTGGTCGATCATACTGGCGAGCGTCGCTCGCTCGATCAATTATGTGTAGCTCCCTTTTGCTTTACTGATGGCGGTGAGGGCTAGTTCCTCTGCTCTCGCGAGGAGCATACGTGCTTCATCCATGCTCTTGCCTTCGGCGCTGCATCTTAGTAGAGGTTCCGTGCCGGACGCCCTAACGAGAAACCACGTTAGATCAGGGTATTCAACCTTCAACCCGTCTAGGGTTAGTGCAAGCGTTTTACCTTCGCCTTTCCACAGGTCGACTACTAGTCTCATTGCATGGGTTTTCAGGTTGTCGGAGCACTCAAGGGTTGATTTTGCTTGGTTGAATTTTGGAAGGGCGTCTACAAGCCGAGTTAAGCTCGCATCGCGTTCCTTCATTATTTCAAGGAGCTTGCCGCTGGCCAACCCGGCGTCTCCGTAGAGGATTATGTCTGGCCAGATGTGTTTCCCCGATTCTTCCGTGGCGAATATGACGCCGGGAGTTGACCGGAGAGCTTCGGCAATGGCCGGGGGGCCGACTTTAGTAACGATTAGCCGTGTTCCATACGGTTCGGATATGAGTTTGACGATGCTTGATGTGTTAATGGTGGTGATTATTGTCCCATGCTTGTGCTTTTCCGCTTCGTTCTGAGCGAATAACGCACTAGTAAGATCGCCCCACAACACACCTCCGCGTTCCGTTGCGAATATTGCTCGGTCCCCGTCGCTATCAGTTCCGACTCCAAGGTCTGCTTTCGTTTCCTTGACTACGCGTGAGAGTTGGGTTAGGGTGGAGGGTTGCGGATTTGTTGGTCTTGAGGGGAACCGGCCGTCCGGGGTTCCGTTTATTGTGGTCACTGTGCAACCAAATCCTTCCAACGCCCTACCCAGGGTTGCGCAGGTGGCGCCGTTGCCCGGATCGACCACAACCCTGTAACCTCCCATGTATCCCACGTGCCGTGCAACCTCTCGTATGTACGGTTCGATCGCATCCATTGACTCAAGTGAGCCCTTCTGTTCTGATGGAGGTTGAAGCCAAGGCTGGGAGGCGTAGTCATGTTCGAACAATGCCTCGGTCTGTGGGTCCATTTCGCCGGTGTCGCTCAGGAAGAACAGTATGCCGGCGATCTCAGGCGGTGTGTGACTGCCGGACACCATGGCCGCTGCCACTGCCTTACTGTGCTTCATAGCGAACAGGAGGGCTGGAGTTGGTGCAAGTCCGCAGTCGAGAACGTCTACACCTCCTCTCATCAATCCATCCATTAACGCGGCTTGGATTGCTTTCGAATGCAGCCTCACGTCGCGGCCCACAGAGACCGTTCCCCGTCCTCCGAGCTGAGTGGCGAAAGTTCGTCCTAACCTCTCCGCAAACCGTGGAGTTAGAAAATCACTAGCGGGTCCCCTTATGCCCGATGTTCCGAAGAGTCTCTTGGGGGGAGTGCCTTGTTGAATGCGTCATCCCAACTAGGTTAGGTGTAGTCGCTTCTGTTAATAACGCCCGAGATTCGCTTGTTGTTTAGGAATCGTTTCACGTTCTCGGCGGCATAGGCAGCGGCTACGGTCATCGCGTTGGGGACTAGGCCTGAATTGTGGGGAGAACCGAGGACGTTTGATAGTTTGAGGAAGGGGTAGCTGGTGCGGAATCTTCCTTTGCCAGATGGCTCTGCCCACCAAACATCGATGGCGGCGTTGAATTTCGGGTGCGTCTTCAGCTTTTCAAAGAGCGCCGCTTCATCGATAATGTCTCCGCGCGCAACATTCACCAGTGTAGCGTCGTTCTTCATCCAACCCAGCTCCCGCTTCCCTATGAGGCCACGCGTGGCTTTAGTCAACGGAATTGAAAGAATGACTATGTCCGCGAGTTGAAGCACATGCTCTAAGCCCTCGAGTGTTCCGACGAATTCCACGGGCTCATCGGTTCTACCGGACGTGTTGATTGCGAGAATTCTTACGCCTAAACAGCGTAAGCGTCGGGCACAGGCTTTTCCAATCCCTCCGAACCCTAGGATTGCGCAAGCGGATCCTTCCAGCATCCGGTTATAGTTATGATGGTCAAAGACGCCTCTGACGAGTTTATGGTGGCGATCCAGCAGGTTCTTGTAGATTGCCAAAATCATTGCCACGGCGTGCTCCGCCATCTGCTCCGCATATGCTCCGGCATTACTCGCAATCGTGAGAGCCGGAGGCAGTTCAGAGAATTGAACATGGTCTACTCCTGCCGAAAGTAACTGCAACAATTTCACTTTTGAAATAGCAGAAAGCTCTGAAGGTTTCAACTCACGTGCCAGATTCCAAGAGATTAACACATCGGCGGCCGAAAGTTCAGACCGCCTTTCACTGTGCGGAACATCTGAAAGAAAGGCAACGTTCCCGCTGGGGGACAGAGCGTCGAAAATAATCTTGCGAAACTTCTCGTCAGCAGCGCAAGTGATCAGGATCCTAGTCATTCGGAGCACCGCCTGAACTAAAATAGACTGGACGATATTTGAATCTGCAATTCGCGCGAGCTGAGCGTCGGTTTTTGTTTCGTCCACGCCGGACGTGCATTACGACACTTTATCTTGGTCTGAAAACGCATTCGGGTAGACAGGTGCTTTTCAGGTTGGCATTCGACATTTCGGACTTGAGAGAGTTTGAGAGTGAAATAATCAAGATTCGACGTAGGATCCATGCCTACCCAGAATTGTCCTATAAGGAGTATAACACTTCGGCGTTCGTTGCCCGGAAATTGCGCGCCCTGGGCATAGCTGTTAGGACAAAGGTTGGTGGAACCGGCGTCGTCGGCCTCCTGAAAGGGTCCGGACCGGGGAAAGTGGTAGCACTTAGGGCCGATATGGACGCGTTGCCAGTGACAGAGAAGGTGAATGTCCCATTCAAATCCGTTCGTCCGGGTATCATGCATGCCTGTGGGCACGATACTCACGTTGCCATGTTGCTCGGCGCCGCGATGCTCCTGTCAAAGCATCGTGAGTCCTTGTCCGGTCAAGTGAAATTCCTATTCCAGCCGGCGGAGGAAGCCGGAGGAAAGGGCGGGGCCAAGTTGATGATAGAAGACGGGGCTATGGGTAACCCTAAAGTGGACTTTGTCTTTGGGCTGCACATAAGTGGTACTGAACCGTCGAATGTCTTTGCGCTCCGGCCGGGCCCAATAATGGCGGCACCGGATACTTTTCGAATCAAGATCATAGGGAAAGGTGGCCACGGATCCGCCCCGCATGAGACGGTGGACCCGGTCTTCGCGGCCGCACAAGTTGTGACGGCGCTTCAAGGTGTCACAAGTCGACTGATAGATCAACGTGAACCGTTTGTCATTTCAGTTTGCAGCATCCACTCCGGCACAAAGGACAACATCATTCCAGACGATGCACAGATGGAGGGTACGCTTCGCACCTTCAACGAGAAGACAAGAGCCCAAGCTAAGAAATACGTGAGACATGTTGCGGAATCTGTTAGCAAGGCCTTCAAGGCTCGCGCAGAAGTCGAATTCGTACCTGACGAGTACCCGGTGACGGTCAATGATCCCGTTGTGACTAGGAGAGTCATGTCGATATTGAGAGAGATCCATGGCACGAGAACGATCGAGTGCAAAGTGATAATGGGTGCCGAAGATTTCTCGCGGTTCCTTCAACGAGCACCAGGCGCGTTCTACTTCCTCGGGACACGAAACCCGAGAAAAGGATGTGTGAACACAAACCACAGTTCAGAATTCAAAGTGGACGAAGATGTTCTGAAGTACGGCTCGCTCTCGCTAGCAAACCTGGCGTCGGAGTTCGGAAAACCAAACTAGAATCCAGCCCTATCAGAGTTCCGAGCTGGAAACTGGACTCTAGAGTGGAATGCAGGCGAAGAACTGGGCTTTCAAAGGCGGAATTGCGGCTCTACTGGCGTTAGGTCTCACCTACTTTATTCTCGAACCCGCCCCTACAGCATCGAGCTACGGGTCTCTGCTCGGCTGGAGTGGAATGATTGGCGTTGTCGCCGTCATAGTCCAAGGATTCCGAAAAACGAAGAAGCAATCCAACCCTCCGCAAGAGGACGAGAAGATTGCCCGTTATGACCTTGGGCTTGACCGTTGGGACGGCATCCACACCGCACTCTCCATATCAGTTACGGCGATCCTAGCAGTTCACGCAGCATTCTTCTTCTCAAGCCTCTGGGAGCTTACCCTTGCGATCTGGCTCGGGGCGACAGGTTTCATACTATTACTCGTCTTGAACCTGTCTGGCCTAATTACAGAGTCTAAGAGAAAGTCCAGAACGTTCGGTTCACTCAAGCGGCTGCACGTGATCTTGATGCTGTTTGTCCTCGCGTTGTCAATGCTACACGTCGAATTGGTTGTTGGGATGATGATTCCTCGCTCGATCGTCGGCGGTGTAATCATTGCCTTGGCGGTTGTGTTTGTTGTGTTTGTCAGCGTTCCGATAACCCAGCTCCGCGCAGGGGAAGAAAAGTAGATTCGATTCAGATCAGTAAGGCCTGCGCGTTATCATGTGTAACTAGTCGTAGCTCATTCTCTGTCAGCCCCGCCATTTTTACTCTCTGCAGTTCCACCGAGGTGTGGTGGAATGGGATATCCGAGCCATAGACTACTCTGCCTTCACCCACCGTCCGTACGGCTTCTTTGACCTTTGTGTGCATCGGCATCCCGGAAGTTTCCAGGATAATGTTGTCGTAGCGTTTTGCGGTGTTTATTGCGGCCTGAATGTACACTCCATGCCCGTGCCCCATGTGCAGCATCACAATGCGGACATCGGGGTATACCTCGGCAAGCTCTCCAATGCTCCAAGGTAGCGAGAAGGGTGGATGACCGGAGTGGATTGCGACCGGAACCCGCGCTTTCTTTGCTTCCTCCATGATGGGGTGGACGATTTCGTCGTTTGGGAGAAACGCATTCAGGAGGGGATGCAGTTTGACGCCTCGAAAGCCCCATTCGGTTAGGGCTTCCTTAACCAATGGAACAGCGTTCGGTTCATGCGGGTTAGGCCACACGTATCCAACCAATCTCTTCGGATATCGGGAGACAGTGTTACGCGCGAGGAGATTGTCAGGCGAGAAGACTATTGCTCTTTCCACGTCGAATTGGTCCATCTCTGAAATGAGAGACTCACCGGTGCTAGAGACTTGGGCCCAACTTCCGAAATCTCCCACGTGGGCGTGTGCATCGATGACTGGTATTGTCATGGCTACTCATTCGGGTGGCAGTTGTGCCATCACTTTGCTTAGGTCTAAACCCCGTGATCTGTTGTAGGAGTATGATACAGTATAGAGTGCGATTGGAATGATCATCACGACTAGTATCGTTACTTGTGCGGGGTAACTGAATGGCCCAATTGCTGGATTCGTAACCGAATTGTAGGCCAAGAATGCGAAGAGTGCAGCGCCAAGGATTCCAAGAACGCAAAGGATGGGTACTCCGGCCACTCGCGGTTTCCATGAGGAAGCGTCGAAGATACTCCGTCTCCTGAATGGAAGCAATACGGCGCTTACGGCGGTCAGGAACCAAACGACGGCGAAGAGAAAGACGCCGTTAACTTGGGTGGTGATGAATGTTACGAAGAAGTAGAGGTACATCGGAATTATCGAGAATGCCGCGGCTAACCCGATGGCCACGTAGGGAGTATGGTATCGGTCGCTCACCCTCGCCAACGCGGTGGGAAGTGTTCGGTCGAAAGCCCATGACATGAACAGGCGGCTGATGAAGACGATGCCGAGCCACCCCCACCCGATGTTTCCGATAAACAGACCAACCACAATAATCCATAGGAGTAGGCTGTTTGGGTTAAGCAACGTCACAAACACGGTCGGCACGGTCGAAGCTCCGCCTCCCGCCGTTAACGTCCATGCCTCTAGGAACGAGATTCCGACAAGGTGGTCAAACAAGAATGTGAGGCCGAACCAAACGAGGATGGATACAAGCTCCGCTAAAACCAAGCCATAAAGTAGTGCGCGTCGAGGGTTTTTGATCTCTCCAGCGACCATCTGCATTACGGGGTAGGGGCCGATGCTAACGAACAGCAAAGGCACAATAGCCCCGAGGTTGGCCAGGCTGGCGCCGGGCATGTATCCCTTCGCCGCGGCGGCTGAGAAGACCTTGGCAACTCCTCCGGGAAAGGTTTGCGCATAGGCGGCCGCGAAATCTGCCGGCGTGTGACTGAGAAAGATCACGACGCTGAGGAGCATCACAAAGAATCCGTAAATGAAGAACGAGTAGACAATCGTGCGGAAAACTCTGCTTCCAAATATGATTGCAACCGCTCCAACAGCCTGAATCACTACACCGGCGGCAAAGAGGGTTAACGGCGACGGGGTAGTCCAGGGCGTTATGAATGTGCCGAAGTTCGTGATGTTTGGATTGGCTAGCACTTGGCCTGCGAATGAGAGTTGCGTCCCAGATTCAGCGAAAGCCCAGTAGGAGTTTGAACCGGCGGAGGTTAGAACCGCGATGAAGAAGAGAAAGCTAGCGACGAAGCCAACCGGCCCCGCAATTGATCTTGAAATGAAAACGTAGTCGCCTCCCGAACGGGGCATGACCACTGTGATCTGCCAGTACAGAAGAACTATCACGACGGCGATGACCGCCCATAAACCTAGGCCAGCGTAGTAGTTCACGTTTTGATAGTAAGACGGTGTTACCCAAAAGATTCCGGCCCAGCTGGTCAGCCAAGGAAAGTAAATGATACTCCAAACAAACACGTCAAAAGAGGACAATTCACGGACAAGCCCAGTCGCCTCGCGGACAAAGAGACTCTTGGGCACGTCCTTCGCCAACGCCTTTCACGAGTTGGATGCGGAGTGGCCAATATTAAGCCGTATCCTCACGAAAGATGCATTTGCCTTGGTATCCGTGTGTGCCGGAGAATGGCTCAAGGGAGACTATTTCACTGAGTCTCGACGTGCGTACAGTGTGAGTGAATTGGAGTATCGTGAATTAGGCCGCACCGGAATGAAGGTCTCGGTTGTGAGCTTTGGGGCATGGCCAATAGGGAGCGATTGGGGTCAAGTGGATGACAAGGAATCGCTCGCGGCGTTGAACCGTGCCGTAGACCTCGGGGTCAATTTCATAGACACTGCAGATGTTTACGGGGACGGGCGAAGCGAGAAACTGATCGGTAGGCTGCTCAAAGAAGTTAAGGAAGAGATCTTCGTAGCCACAAAGGCGGGACAGCGTCTTAACCCTCATGTCACTGAGGGTTACACCCTCGAAAACATAGAATCATTCGTTGACCGAAGCCTTAGAAACCTACAAACCGACTGCTTGGACCTACTGCAACTTCACTGTCCACCCACCCCCGTGTACTCCCGGCCGGAGGTTTTCGAAGCCCTCGACCACTTACGCTCCAAAGGTAAGATTCGAAATTACGGAGTAAGCGTGGAGAAAGTCAGCGAGGCACTGAAGTCTATCGAGTACCCCGAGGTGCAAAGCGTCCAAATCATCTTCAACATGTTCCGCCTAAAGCCAACGGAGGAACTCTTCCCCAAAGCAAAGGAGCAAAAGGTTGGGATCTTAGCCCGCGTCCCGCTCGCCAGCGGCCTGCTGACGGGGAAAATCACGGCTAACAGTACGTTTCCACCCGAGGATCATCGCAACTACAACCTACACGGTGAAGTATTCGACAGGGGCGAAACTTTCTCCGGAGTCGATCTGGACAAAGGCCTAGCTGCGGTCGAAGAGTTGAAACGGATTGTTCCTAAGGGTATGGATTTGACGCAAATGGCTCTCCGGTGGATAACGATGTTCGACGCCGTAACATGCTCAATCCCAGGAGCAAAGCGAGTTGACCAAGTGGAGGACAACGTGAAAGCCGCAGATCTGCCGCCATTAGACGCGTCAACTATGGCACGGATTCAAGCGGCGTACGAGCGATGGATTAAGCCCCAAATCCATCACAACTGGTAGATGATCGAGTCACGTTTGACACGCATTAGAATGCATACGTCACCGACATTTGTTCCGGTCGCACCTGTGGTGACGTTGTCGCCGAGTTTTCTGAAGAACGTGTACGAGTCGTTTCTGGCCATGAACTCCCGGCCTGATAGCCTAAGCCGACTTGCACGGTGCAAGCTTTCTCCGTCAACTATGGCGCCGGCGGCCGGACTGTTGCCGTCGATTCCATCCGTTCCTAATGTGGCAATGGCGGTCCCGTCTGAACCTGCGATGCCATCCATAGCCGCGAGCGGTAGTTCCTGATTTCGTCCCCCTCTTCCCGCTCCCTTTACCTCGACGGTGGTCTCGCCGCCGATCACTAGGGCAGCCGGTCGTTTGAGAGTTCGGCCGAATACTTCGCTATCTCCTGCGACCGACGCGAGTAGTTTTCCTAGTGTTCTCGCCTCGGTATTTACTGACGAGGTCAATATCGTTGTGTGGACGCCCCTCCTTTTCAGAGCGTCTCTCGCGGCCGCGCAGGCGGTGTTGTTTTCTGCAATTATGAAGTTGTGGACCTTTCGAAAGGCCGGGGCTCCTTGCTTAGGGGTCTCGGAAATGTGCCCGAATAGCCCTTCGTTAAGATGCCTCTTTACGTTGAGGGGGGCGGAGCCCCAAAGGCCGAATTCTCTCAATACATTGATGGCGTCTTGGAATGTTGTGGGGTCGGGTGCGGTCAGGCCCGAACCGATGTCAGAAAGTGTGTTTCCTGGGACGTCAGAGATTATCAAGGAGATTATTTGTCCCGCTGGGCACTTTTCAGCCAGTTGGCCGCCTTTGAGTTCCGACAGATGCCGGCGAACCGTGTTTACTTCATGGATCGACGCCTTGCTTCGAATCAGCCGCTGAGTGATCATCCGCTTGTCGGCGAGTGTGATACCGGCGGCGGGTGCCGGGAGCATTGCTGATGCTCCTCCGGAGATTAAGCAGAGCAATAGTTCGTCGGAATCCATACTCTCGACTGACTTCATCACGTACCTTGATGCTTTGACCCCTTCCCAATCTGGGCTGGGGTGTCCTGTGTGGAAGGCGATGATTCTTCCATTTAGATTCCTCACTGTTTCGGCTTTCGGAGCCACGAGTATTCCGGAAACCACATGCTCACCGAGGACCTTTAACGCTCCAGAGAGCATCCGCGCGCTTGCTTTCCCTACAGCTAGTACTCTAATTCTCGTCGGCATCGCAATCGAGAAACCGTCAACTCGCAACCGCCCCCGGCTTAACCTAAGTCGAGTGCGCACGTTACTCGTGGGGTCGATAGCAGCTAACGCTGCCTCTAAAGCCTCGAGACAAAGCCGCCTGGCGTGTTGATCCTCCTTGGATCGGCCGTTCCTGATCAGTCGTTCCTTGCCGTCGATGCGTGGGCGTTTGTCCAACTTGCAAAATGCCTTCTGAGTCAAATCGGCGGTTAGTGCGCGTTACTAACTTCTGTGACGTATTCGTTTTCAGCATCTTCGGCATGAAGTCGAACGTCACGCTTCTTCGGGTCGCCGTAGCCTCCTCCGCCCGCAGTTCGGATAATCAAAGTCTCGCCCGGGTTGAGATGTGTGGAGCCTTTGGCGCTAAGGCTCAGGTATGTGCCGTCCTTTTTGCGGATTTGATATTCCGAGGTTTCTCCCGGTAAGCCGCCGTCGAATCCCCATGGGCGCAGTTTATTGCGTTCGCCTAGAAGGGAGACTTGTATTTCGGCTTGGGCTGTAAGTGACCGCTCGATTCCAACTCCACCCCTCCATTCTCCTGCCCCTCCTGTGCCCGACCTTAGGGCGTACGACTCGAAGATTATTGGATAGTAATGTTCTATCACTTCGATCGGAGTGTTCATTGTATTGGTCATGTTGACTTGAACTCCGTCCACGCCATCCAGGCCCAGTCTTCCTCCATAGCCGCCTCCTATGGTTTCGTAGAGGACCCAACCCTCACGCGTTCTCGGATGAACTCCTCCCATCATTAGATTGTTCATACTTCCATGCGAGGCGGCCGGTAACCTCTCGGGCATCGCCTCGATCAATGCCCTAAAGATGGCGTCAACTATGCGTTGACTGGTTTCCAAATTGCCTCCAGCAACCGGAGCCGGCTTAACGGGGTTCACGAGGCATCCGAGCGGCGCGTCTATGCCTATTGTCCGGTTGAAGCCATCATTCGCCGGCAGTTCGGCGGGCATCAAGCTCTTTATCGCAAACGTAACCGCAGACGTTGTTACGCCGAGCACAGCATTAAGTGGAAATCGAACCTCGGGAGACGTCCCCGCGAAATCGACCTCGACACGCTCATCCATCAAACTCACAGACACTCGGATGGGGAGTAATTCTTCCTCCAGCTCCAAGTAGTCTTGACCGACGAATTCTCCTTTCGGCATCTTTCCGTATTCCGCAACAGTGAACCTGTAAGTCTGGTCTAGAACCGCAGCGCATGTGCCAGTGAAAGCCTCGATTCCTATCTTTGAAACGAAATCCACAAGGCGTTGGTCTCCGAGCAGGTTGGCCGCAACCTGCGCTCTTAGGTCCCCTAATACGACGGCCGGCATTCGAGTCTTAGAGGCGAATTCGTTGGCCGCTTTTCCCAATAACTCGTTACACTCTACTAGTTTGGTCGGTTCGATAACGACGCCCTCTTCGCTCAGGACGGTCGCTTGAGTTCCGATGCTCGCGGGAGAAATTCCGCCCACATCTACGTGATGGGCTTTATTTGCGGTGTAACCTATCAGCCGCCCGTTCAGGAATACTGGTCTCAAGATCGTAACGTCGTTCAGATGCGTTCCGGCAATGTACGGGTCATTCAGGAAATACATCTCCCCTTGCCGGAGTTCGATTCCATTATTCGTGAGGTAGGCTAGTGTATTCCTTAGACCTAAGGGCAAGGAACCGATGTGCACTGGGATGTGTTCGGCTTGTCCTATCGTACGCCCGTTCGCGTCTAGTACGGCGCAGCTGTGATCTGCTCGCTCCCTGATATTCGGTGAATAAGCCGACTTTCTCAGTGCAATTGCCATCTCTTCCGAGATGTAGGTCAGAGTGTGTTTGGTGATTTCGACTCCAAGTTTGTCGGTCGTCATTTCTCTCTCTCCAAAATTAAGCAGTTGTGTGCTTCCGTTTTGCATTTCCAGCCAGGCGGCACAACGGTAGTTGAATCATATTCCTCAATTATCGCCGGCCCGTCGATGAGCTGCGTCGTCGATAGGTGGTCGCGCCAGAGAACCGAACTATCATACCAACGATCGTTGAACCAAACGTTTCGGCGAGCGCCCTCGCGGGGTTTGAGATGACCATTCGAAGGGCTGAGACTCGGCTTTGGAATCGCGATCGTCAACGTTAACCGCAAGGCGGTAATTTCAAGAGGTTCTCCGACGTGACGATAACCGTATACCGCTTCATGTTTTTGTTCGAATACTTCTCGAAGTCTCCCGCGGTCGAAGGGCACAAGCACTTCAACCTCTAATTCGAATCCTTGACCTAAATAACGAACGTCGAGGCTCCTCGATGCAGCTATTCTCGGCGCAGGGCCTTCGATTGGTTCTTTGAGGTTGACCATTGCTTCTTCGGTCATCTGCTTCCATGTCCCGTCAAGGAATTCGTCTGGGACTTCATCAAGTTGTTTCAGAATACCTTTCACGTAAGCGTACTTCATATCAGTCATCATCATCCCGAGCGCTGAAAACAGTCCCGGATGCTGTGGCACGATAACCGTGCCAACCTCAATGTATTCAGCAAGTTCCGCCGCATGCATAGGACCGGCCCCCCCGAAGGCGATCAGCGAAAATCTCCGAGGATCTTGACCACGTTCTAGGCTTACGATCTCCAGCGCCCTAGCCATGTGAAGGTTAACGAGTCGGATAGATGCCGCAGCGGTTTCTATGGTATTCATTCCGACTGCAGTCGCGACCTTTTCCATGGATCGAGTCGCGAGGTCGACATCAAGTCTCATCTCGCTCCCGAGTAGTGTGGGGCCGAGGCGGCCCAGGATCAGGTTGGCGTCCGTTACTGTAGCCGCTTCGCCTCCAGTCCCGTAGCAAGCCGGGCCGGGAGAGGCTCCGGCGCTAATCGGTCCAACTCGTAACGTTCCGATTTCATCAGCCCACACCATCGTCCCTCCTCCTGCGCTGACCTCCGCGATATCGACGGACGGATATCGTACAGGGTACCCTGATCCTTTGATCACCCTTCCGAGATGAACTCGGCCACCTACTTCCATTTCGGGGACGATTAGTGGAGTGTAGTCGACGATGCATCCGGCCTTGGCAGTTGTTCCTCCCATATCTAGGCTCAAGACGTTTCTTCGTCCCACAATACGAGCGATTTCGGCTGCTCCCACAACGCCGGCTGCAGGCCCCGATTCAACGGCTACAACGGGTTTGTTCCTGGCTGTTTCCAGGTCGACGAGGCCTCCGGAGGATGAGAGTAACTGCAACGGCGCCGATATGCCCATAGCCTTCAACCTGGCGAGCGCAGAATTCAGGTAGCGAGAAATTACGGGCGCCAACACAGCGTTAACGGCTGTAGTGCTCATCCGTTCATACTCTCTGTGCTCCGGATCGATCTCAAAGGACGCAGACACAAACTTTCCAAGCCGGTCTAGAGCGGCTTTCGTTCTCTTTTCATTCAAGCCATTTAGAAAACTGTTCAGAAAGCAGATTGCCACTGAGTCAACGTTAGCATTCTCAAGCTTCGTCGCCACCCGTTCAAGGTCTTCCTCATTCACGTCACATAGGATTTCGCCGCATGAATTTGTTCTCTCTTTGATCTCGAACCTGAGCTTTCTCGGTATCAACGGTTTCGGGCGCTGAAAGAAGACATTGTAAAGCTCCGGCCTGTTCTGGCGGCCTATCTCAAGAACATCTCTGAAGCCTTGCGTGGTGACTAACGCTGTCTTGGGCATCCTGATTCCGATCTGGCCCAGGAATAGGTTCGATCCAATCGTGCCAACGTGAACAATACCCCGAATCCGGTCTGCGGAAAATTGATTTTCAGCCAAAAGCCGCTTAACGCATTCAACAAACGCTTGCTCAGGAGTAGCCGGTGTACTTTTCACCTTCAAAACGAAAAGCTTCGCGGTCTCGTCGTCGAAGCCAACAAGGTCAGTGAACGTGCCTCCTATATCGACCGCTATTCTAAGCATGAACTGAGCCGCCGACCAAGTTTTCTCTGTTTTCGACTCAGTCAAGAGTCCTCCGATAAGAAATGTTTGCCACGAAACCTGGTGATCAGCCGGAACAACTAAAATTGCGGAAGTCGTAAGGCTCATTTGGTCACTCATGACCGGCGTACTGAAGAGCGACGTTCTGGGCGGCAGGGATCACTTGGCCTTCCAAAGTGACGGACTGGCAGTTGAGGGCAAGTCATGTGCTGAACTTGCGGAGAGGTATGGTACTCCTCTTTACGTTTTGAGTGAGCGCAGTATTCGTCACAACTACCGTAGCTTTCGCGATGCCTTGGTCAAGTATTACCCAAATGTTTTGGTCTGTCCTGCCTACAAGGCAAACTCTCACCTGGCTGTGTGTCGCCTCTATGAAATTGAGGGTGCGGGTGCTGAAGTTGTTTCTTCGGGTGAACTCAGGACGGCACTTGACATCGGCGTGGCACCGGAGCGAATTGTTTTCAATGGACCGGTGAAGACGAAAGCGGACCTAGAGCTGGCGGTATCGTCTGGTGTAGGTCTCGTCAACGCTGATTCTGTTTCAGAACTTGATCGCATGCAAGATGCAGCTCGCGTAGTGGGCAAAAGGTGCAATGTCGGCATTAGAGTAAACATAGGCATAGCGCCCAAGACACATCCATACTTGGCCACCGCTGAAAAGGAAAGCAAGTTCGGCGTCGGGATAGAAGATGCCGTCGCGGCCTACAAAGAGGCGGTGAAGAGAAGTGAACTGAACGTGATCGGAATTCACTCCCATATTGGCTCAAGCCTCTATGAACCGGACGTTATCCGCGAGATGTCGAAGAGGGTCCTCAAGCTATCGATGACGATCAACGAAGAAACCGGCCTGAGTATGCTCAAGATTGATTTGGGCGGAGGACTCGCATTCCCCTACGAGGTGACGTCGCCTAGGATGAGCTGCAATGAGTATGCTGCCGCAATTTTGGGAAACAATGGTACCACGCTTGAGAAATTGAAAAATCCGAGACTCATCTTTGAGCCGGGAAGATCAATAGTTGCCGACTCGGGTATTCTTCTGACGAGAGTACACGTCCTGAAGAGACAAGGGGACGTGAACTGGGCCATGGTTGATGCGGGTATGAACACGTTCATTCGGCCTGCCCTGTATGGTGCTAAACACCAAATCATACTAGCTAATCAACGCCAAGCGGAAGAAACCCGGTACAGCATAGGCGGTCCTTGCTGTGAATCCGGCGATGTGCTCGGGAAAAATGTTGCACTGCCAACTTTGTATAAGGAAGATCTCCTGGCTATCCTCGACGTGGGTGCGTACGGCTTTACAATGTCGAATAATTATAATGGGCAAGCGAGGCCCGCGGTTGTTCTGGTTTCGGAAGACGAAGCGCAACTGATACGACGACGAGAAACGTACGAAGAAATGGTTGTCGACGAGATCATTCCGCCCAAGTTAACGAAATGACTGTTTGCTTACTATCTAGTCTCGATGCCTCTGCGTTTGCGTGATTGCGTTTTACTTGCAGAGCCTGAGGAAATTCCCGAGTATCTTCTGCCCTACTCCACCTGAAGCTTCGGGATGGAACTGTACGCCGTACACATCCTTGTCCGGATGCTTCATTGCCTCCACTGTGTAGCTCTTTGATGTCGCGAGCAGAACGAACTGGGTGGGCAGTGTTATGCCTTCGCAGTGGTCCTCTTTCAATGACAGGTTTGTCTCTAATCCTTCGAACAAAGTGTTGCAGTGAAGAATCTCGACGTTCTGATTTGCTCGGCATTCGGCTCCGCGGAATACCGTCGCACCGTGCAAGAGTCCAATGATCTGATGGCCAAAGCAAATGCCTAGTATTGGGCAACTAGTGGTTCGAATGAAACGGAGAGACCGTAGGTATTCGTTGTATGGGGTCTCAGTCAATAAGGTTGGTGAGCCTGAAATTATGACTCCCGCCCATTCGTCGTGGTTGGCTTTTGAGACTTCATCTAAGCCAAGCTTGAGGGGCTTGAAACCGAAATCGGTCACTATGCGTTGAATCGTGTCAACTCTACCCCCGCAGTCCACTACAGGAATTTTGTGTTCAGCCATGCATTGAGCCCCTGGCGTGCGAATGAGATAACCCAACACAATAAAGATAAACGTCTTTCCACGGGTGCCGCAAAAGCAGACGGCGATCAATGGTTTGAAGGTAATTCAGTACGATGTCGGGCCAATCGGATGTGCGATCGTGAAGCTCCCAATGAAGAAGAAAAGCTCGCAAATAACCTCAAAACAATTATTTCGGAAGCATAGCGTCCACGGAGAATCCACCTCGTTATGAAATCAGTCTGTCTGGGAGACTCGTCATACCCTTCGCAGCTTGACTTCAATTAATTCAGGCGTTTCGGGACATCAGAGGAATGACGATGAGGAACGATGTAAGGGATGCCGTTTCGAGGTTCGATGTTGTGATTCGGAACGGAACGATATACGATGGGAGTGGATCAGCGCCGTTCCGTGGAGATGTGGCGATCAAAGATGATCTTATCGCCGCACTTGGCGCGAACTTGAAAAAAGGTACGGTTGAGATCGACGCGGGCGGCCTTGCGGTTTCACCTGGCTTCATTAACATGCTGAGCTGGGGTGTAGAATCATTGATCGAGGACGGTCGCGGCGAGAGCGACTTGCGGCAGGGCGTGACGTTGGAAGTTTTCGGCGAGGGTGATTCCATGGGCCCATTATCAGATGTCATGAAGGCGGATTTGCTCAAAAGGCAGGGAGACATCAGGTATGATATCAAATGGACTACTTTAGGAGAATATCTTGAATATCTCATGGAACGAGGTGTGTCGCCGAACGTCGCATCATTTGTTGGAGCTACGACGGTCAGGATTCACGCACTGGGATACGAGGACCGTATCGCGTCTACCGGAGAGCTTGCAGTTATGCGTGAGCTCGTGCGCCAAGCCATGGAGGAAGGCGCTGTTGGTCTCGGCTCCTCGTTGATCTATGCCCCGGCATTCTACGCTCCGACAGAGGAACTAATTGAATTGGCCAAGGTCGTAAGCAAGTATGATGGCCTCTACATCTCCCACATTCGAAGCGAGGGAAGCCGAGTCCTTGAGGCGGTCGATGAGTTGATTCGGACAGCGCGAGAGGCGAAGGTGAGAGCTGAGATATACCATCTCAAGGTTGCAGGCAAGTCGAACTGGCACAGGCGTGATCAGGTAATCGCCAAAATTGAAGCAGCAAGGCGTGAGGGTCTCCAGATCACCGCTGACATGTACCCCTACGCTGCCAGCGGAACCGGACTCGACGCTATTATGCCGCCATGGGTTCAGGAGGGAGGGCACGAGGAGTGGGTCAAGCGGTTGAAGGATCCTGATATGCGGCGTCGCGTTGAAGAGGAAATGTGCACGCCCACTGACGAGTGGGAGAATATGTATCTTGGCACCGGGCCGGAGAACATGTTGCTCACCGCGTTCAAGTCCGAAAAACTCAAGCCAATGGCCGGCAAAACGCTTGCGGCCGTTGCGGTGATGCGGGGGAAATCCCCTCCACAGACCGCGATGGATCTCGTCATCGAAGATGACAGCCGCGTAGGCACGATCTACTTCTCAATGTCGGAAGCAGACGTTCGAAGAAACGCCGCCTCGCCTTGGGTGAGCCTCGGATCAGACGCAGGATGTATTAGCCCCGAAGGGGTTTTCATGAAGACACTTCCACATCCACGTGCCTACGGAACTTTCGCCAGATTTCTCGGCAAATACGTTCGCGATGAAAAAGTCGCAACTCTAGAAGACGCGGTCCGACGCCTGACATCCCTACCGGCAGGGAATCTGAAACTCAAACAACGCGGAATGCTAAAGGCCGGATACTTCGCCGACATCGTAGCGTTCGATCCAACTAAGATAAGGGACCATGCAACCTTCGAGAAACCAGCCCAGTACTCGACTGGAGTAGTGCACGTGTTTGTAAACGGGGTACCAGTTGTGAAGGATGGTGACCACACGAGCGCGAAGCCCGGACGGGTAGTGCGCGGTCCGGGTTGGAAAGGATGGATTTAGCACAAGCCGAAAATTCAGCGGTGTTAATCCATCAAGAAGCATAAATCGGCTCTCGATGAGCTCTCTTCTGTATTGCTATGAAGCCGAGTTTCAGGGTTACGATTTCTTCGACAGAACTCGCGGAGGCCGTCAAGCTCCTGCAGGGCCTGATTAGAATTGACACGACTAATCCTCCGGGAAATGAGGGGAGGGCAGCGGAATATCTGAAAACCTGTTTCGACAGCAACGGCATAGATTGTGATGTGATCGGTGAACCGGGAAGGGAAAGCGCGGTCGCGAAGCTAGAGGGTGAGCGAGAGAAACCGAGGGTGCTTTTTCTCTCCCACACAGACGTGGTCCCAGCGACGAATGTCGGCGCTTGGAAGCACCCGCCATTCTCCGGGGAGGTTGAGGGCAAATGGGTCTATGGTCGCGGAGCCTGCGACGACAAATTTGACGCCGCCGTGCAGGCAATGGCGCTCATACTCATAAAGCGCCAACGCGTGCCCTTCAACGGTACGCTCCTCTACGCCTTGGTTTCCGACGAGGAGCTTGACGCACGAGGTGCAGAATGGTTGACGACGAATGCACCGTCAGATGTAGCTTCCGAATATGTTGTGGGGGAAGGCGGGGGCCCTCCCATCAAGATTGGGAACAGGAGGGTGTACAGGATTTCAACGGGGGAGAAAGGACTCGTGTGGTTGAAACTCACCGCCAGAGGAAGAGCCGGACATGGATCCAGGCCATCACTTGCCGACAACGCAAACCTCAAGATGGCGAAAGCATTCCTAAACCTGTCAAGCCTCAGAACGAGAGTCACTCTCGACAAGGATGTTGTGGAAGAAATCAAAATGGTCGCTAGAGGGTTCCTTGGAGAACTACGGGCATCAAAGCTGATCAAGAAACATCTAAACACGAATGGCCTGGACGTGCTGCTTGATAGGATCGCGGCCAAAGACAGGCAGGTCGCGGAGACATTACGATCCTTAACACGAATGACAATTTCGCCCAACGTAATACACGGCGGAACTGAAACCAACGTTATACCCGGCGCTTGTGAAGGGAGGGTAGACGTTAGATTGATTCCGGGCCAAGAGAGGGACGACGCTGTTCGAACAATCAGGAGGTGTACTAGGGGTTTGGATGTGGAAGTTGAAGCGTACAAGTACTCGGCGGTGTCCGTATCTCCTTCCCAAACTCCGTTCTACGAGGCCGTTGCCTCGACTCTAACCGAGTTGGCGCCCGGATCCTTAGTGGTCTCTCAGATCAGCTCAGGAATGAGTGATAGTCGATTCTGGAGAAAACTCGGTTCAGTCGTCTACGGGTGCGTGCCGATGTCCCCCGAAACACGGCCTGCTGACATATCGCCCGGAGTTCACGGACCAAACGAACGCATCGACACGCCAAGCTTAGAATTCGGGACCAAGTTCCTAGTTACACTCGTTCCAAAGGTCCTCGTTTGAATCGATCGACCCCGTCAGCTCTTCTGTTTATAGAGCAAAAGATCGGTACAGCACTTGAAACTGAACACCTGTCCGAGGCAGATGTTAGGGGCGTCCTCGGGGAAAACTGGCTCATGTTCCTCCGAAAGGCTCTCCCACCATAGTCACGAAACTCACGGACTTTTAACCCTCAGGGACTTCAACTCACGCCTGTCTTCAAAATCCTGGATGAAGGAAATCGTCCGCTGACCGCTCAAAGGAGTCAGCAATAAGAGGCCCAATTGATGCTAGGGTTGGGTTGCACTCTCTTCAATCCAGATGCGTCGCTGAGTTGCATCTAATCTCGCTTGAACCCCTAGGGGGATGGTTAAGTGGTGTTTTCCGTGTCCGAAACAAAGTCCGTACACCGCTGGTTTTCCGATCGCCTCAATGCGATCACGGAGCACCTCCCAGAGCGTCGGTGATGGCCTATTGTCTTGGGGTTGATAGTTTGTGAACTCTCCCATAATGATGCCGGCCGCTTGCTGAAGCTTGTTGGCCAACCAAAGATGTGTTAGATAGCGGTCGACCCGATAGGGCGGTTCATCCGTATCCTCAATCAACAGAATCTTATCCTTCGTATCGATCTCGTAGGGAGTACCGAGACCATGAGCCATCAGAGACAGGTTTCCGCCAACCAGCTCCCCTCTAACCTCACCTTCATTTATCGTCTTGAGGATTGGTCCGTCAACCGGATTTGTTATTTCACCCAACGGCGAACTCTCTTGGAGAGCTCTGACCAGCCACTTCTCCGTGTAATCAGTGAACTCCGACCCGATATCCGAAGCGATCATTGGGCCGTGAAAGGTGACGATGTCCGATTTTTGGCGGAAACCAACATGGAGCGCCGTAATGTCGCTGTAACCCACAAAGATCTTGGGATGGGCCCTGATTAGGTCGAAGTCGAGATGCGGAAGAATTCGTAGCGTTCCGTAGCCACCGCATATGCACAAAACTGCGTCTACGGCCTCTTCGCGGAAGGCCTCATTCAGCTCGTCTGCTCTCTCTCTGTCCGTTCCCGCCAAGTAACCCCATGTCCAAAGATGCCGAACACAATTTCCTAACGTAACACTGAAGCCTAGTTCTTGAAGTCTAGAAAGCCCTTTGCTCAAGGAAGCGGAATTGCCTTCACTACTCGCCGGCGCAACCGCACGAATCATGTCTCCTTTGCGGAGAGGTGCAGGTTTCTGAGCCATCTCACACACCCAGAGAGGGATTGCAAATGCCCATATTTCTCCGAGACTCCCTACCTTCAAGCGCGACGCGAGAAGCCAATCGTTTGCTACAACACTGGAAAATCAGACAGTAGTATTCGTTTATCCAACGCTACTCCAGATACGGTCGTAATGTTTCATGAATATCTCTCAGTATCTCGTCAATCGATCCGCGGCAATGGACGGTCCAATGATTGCAATTCGCTCGAAAACCATTAGTGCACGATAATTGACCGATTCACACATGCTTCAGGAGTTGAAAGTAAAACCGATCATCAATGCTCGCGGACCATTTACTGTTCTTGGAGGTTCAAGGCTGGACGACGAAGTAATGTCGGCTATCGACGAAGTCCGAGGACATTTCTTTGATATGGACGAACTCAACAGAAATGCAGGCGAACTACTTGCCAAAATGATCGGTGTCGAGGCGGCGTTCATAACGTCCGGAGCCGAAGCGGGACTGATCTTATCAGTGGCGGCCTGTATGACCAGAGGCATACAAGAAAGAATGAACCGACTGCCAGATACGGAAGGAATGCCTAACGAAGTAATCGTCCAACGGCTGCATAGAAATCTGTACGACTACGGCCTGCAAATTACCGGCGCAAAGGTGAAGGAAGTAGGAAATGATATCGAGACCACTGCCCGTGACATGTCAGATGCTTTCGGAACTGGCACGGCCGCGGTACTTTACTTCGCTTTCGACCCACAAACGGGCGTGCTACCGCTCAGCAAAGTTGTCGACCTTGCTCACAGCAGAAATGTGCCGGTTATTGTGGACGCAGCTGGTGAATTACCGCCGCCGGAAAACCTCAGCGCGTTCACGGCCGCAGGAGCAGACCTTACGGTATTCAGCGGCGGGAAAGACATAGGCGCACCCAACGACACAGGCATAGTGCTGGGTTCGAAGGAACTTATCTCTATTTGCCGCCAGCTGGGGCCCCACAGTTACGAGACAATCGATTCAAGGCTGAGAGTATACCTCGGCCGTCCAATGAAGACAAGCAAAGAAGACGTAGTTGCGACAGTGGCCGCCGTAAAGCGATACCTCAAAACTGATCAGGCGGCGAGGATGCGCGGTTGGGAGAGAATGGCGACTTACATCAGGGACGAAGTATCGCGTAGATTCCCGGGACTCGAAATCAAGATCGTCCGCGATAGCAGACCGAGACCGCCAATGGTCCCCAAAGTGCAGTTGAACTTAAAAGGTTCTGGCGTAAGCTTTGACGAAATTCAACAAGATTTAATGAAACGAGATCCGAATGTTTTCCTGTACAGTCTCGGTGATAACCTAATCATCAATCCGCATTGCTTGGTCGAAGGAGAACAGAAAATAGTCGCTGAGCGATTGATTGAGATATTATGGCGAAGGCTCGGTCAACGCTAGTCTTCTGTTGAAGGAAGGATATTTCTCTGAGGCTCTCCGCCATCAAAGTTGGCATCTGAAATCGCACACACGCGAGATCAGTAGCCCACAGACTGAGACGGAGCACGCGATTCTCTCTCGCCTTCGAGACGACGATGTGTTTATTGTCCGCACCGGTTTAGGCGAAATATTCCTATCTGACACTCCACAGTCTCAGGATGAGTAATAGAAGAAACATGGCAACGATTATGACGAGTACTGGTAAGAGAGTCGTTTGGAACGATGCAATCACGATAGCGACGTAGTCTCGCCAGTCGAGATCGGGATTATCTTTCTTCTTGTTCTTTTCCGGAACCATATTACGGCTGCTCGCTTGGTTTACCCTTGGGAGCCTCTTGAGATTATAAGATTTCGAGCGATTAGCGGCTGCCGTCGTGATTTCTTGAGTAGTCTTTTCAGAAATGAAAATGTGCCTCCGCCGCGAGTAGTAAGACGGGCATGTCCGATTTGGCCCAATCGAGAGTCGAAGGAAAGGCGAACACGGAGCACGGCATGGCCACTTGCAAGTCATGACCATAACGTAGGGAATTCCGCATAATCAATGGGGTAAAGTGACGGATTGTAAGTAGATAACTCGCAAATCATATTTTCACGCAACTGTAAATAGATAACTCATAAATCAGAATTTGAGCCTCTGCGCGACTGATGGTCTTAGTTTTGAAAAAATCAGTTCTAGCAGCGGCGATAGCTATCATCGTAATCGTCATAGTAGGAGGCGCGATCGGCTACTACTCAATGACCCAACAGCCGACAACGACTACATCACAGACAACTGCGACAGGCGCTGTAACCACCTCGCCATCGGGCGAGCAAGTGGTGCGAATAGGAGACACTACAGCCTCAGATTCAACCTCAATGGACCCAGCAATGAATTTCGAAGATCTAGACCCAATCTACTCAATGTACGACAGGCTCGTAACTTACGTGCCCCCAGACTACTCGAAAGTGGCTCCAATGCTGGCGGACTCGTGGGATGCCTCGGCCGACGGGCTCACATACACGTTTCACCTCCACTCCGGTGTGACCTTCACCGGAACCAATGACACGGTAGACGCCAACGCCGTAAAATTCTCGATCGAGAGAGCGGAAGCAATCAACGGACCACCTGCATGGCTTCTCAGACCTGACGGCGGAGTGATCAACATAACAAGCATAGACGTCTTGGACCCCATGACGATAAGGTTCACGCTAGGAGCGGTCTCAGGGTCGTTCCTGCCAGTAATGGCGAACGCAGTATCCTCCGTCATGGACCCGAAGCTCATCGCGGCGAACAACGGCACTGACTTCGGCAGTTCATGGCTCAACGACCATTCCGCGGGAAGCGGACCGTTCTCACTTCAACAATGGATCCGAGGCCAAGAAATAGACCTAGCAGCAAACAAGAACTACTGGAGAGGAGCCGTCAAATTGGACAAGGTCGAATGGATCAACGTGGTGGAAGCCACCGACAAGATCTTCGGCATTCAACGCGGCGACCTGGACGTCACCTATAGCCTTTCACCCGACCAACTGGCTTTAATTGCATCCATACCGGGAGTCCAGTTGGTAAAGTCGGCTGATCTCACTACGGTATACTTCGGCATGAACCTGAAGGCCCCCATAACGCTCCCTAACGGCAGCGTCGCGATGCCTTTCTCCGACCCGAGAGTCCGAATGGCAGTAAAGCTTGCTGTGAACTACACCGCCATAACGGGCGTGCTTGGAAAGGGCGTAACTATACCGTTAGGAGGATTCATTCCAAAGGGAATGCTCGGCTACGACCCCAACCTAGTCCCCACCCAGAACATTGCGGCAGCACAGGAACTCATGAAAGAAGCAGGCTATGCAAACGGTTTCACGGTAACCATGCTAACTCCACCCGGAGCGCAAACGGCAGGCGTAGTGTGGGCTGACATGGGTCTGGAAATAAGGGCAGATCTGGCGAAGATAGGCATCACCGTAAACGTGCAAGTGACGGAAGGCGCCGAACTACTACGAACCTACAGAGCCAGACAGGCGCAAATGGTCATTGAGAACTGGAACAAAGACTACTCCGACCCCGACGATTTCAGCTTTCCGTTCTGTCATGGGTCTCTATCCCGCAGAGTGAGCTACGATAACGCAACTATCGACAGCTTGATCACTCAAGCGTCACAACAACCCGACCAGACGAAACGCGCGCAGTTGCTAATCCAAGCTCAGGAGATGCTCACGCAGGACGGCCCGTGGGTCATTCTGTACCAGCCCCTAATCGTTACCGTCGTCGGACCACATGTGCAACCCATCAGCGCGTTCCAGAACATATTCTGGGGCGACTACTGGCAAATGTACAAAGTCGCTCAGGCCTCCACAACAAGTTCAATGGCTGCCATTGTACTGATTGAGAGCCGCCGAGTTTAACCTCCTCCCTTTCTTTCCTTTTTTTCTTTTCTATGGTATAGTAAATCGGGGCGCTCCTCGTTGGGGTTAGCAGCTTATGTGCTCCGTCGCGTAGTGCTCCTCATTCCGGTGATTATTGGAATTACGACCCTTACGTTCATCATAACTAGGCTTGTCCCGGCCGACCCCATCATTGCATTTCTCGGCGAGTTTGCCAGACCTGCCCAAGTGTTAGCTCTCGAAGAGAAGTGGGGCCTTAATCTCCCGCTGTACCAACAGTACTTCCGGTACATGTACGGCCTGACCCAAGGAGACTTGGGCATCTCTATTCATACGCAGCGACCAGTTTTAGTCGACCTGGAAGAGTTCTTTCCTGCAACCATTGAACTCTCTACGGCAGCCTTGCTATTCTCGATAGCATTGGGTTTGCCTATGGGAATTTTGTCGGCGATCAGAAGAAACAAGGCAGCGGATCACGCGGCGAGGGTCTTTGCTCTCACCGGCGTCTCAATCCCGGTCTTCTGGCTCGGCCTGCTCTTGCTCTTCGTTGTATATTACAAGTTAGGCGGCCCCGGATTCGGCAGAATCGATCCGAACATATCTCCTCCCACCAGGATCACCGGACTCTATATTGTTGATTCGATTATAACCGCGAACTGGCCGGCATTGGGAAGTAGCCTCATTCACCTTGTAATGCCCGCATTCGTACTCGGCTACGCGACCACGGCGGTCATATCGCGCATGGTACGTGCGAGCATGTTGGAGGTACTCTCTCAGGATTATATTAGAAGCGCTCGGGCCCATGGGCTATCTGAGAGGGTAGTTATCTACAAGCATGCTCTAAGAAATGCGATGATCCCCGTTACGACCGTGATCGGTTTGTCGTACGGGAGCTTGCTTTCGGGAGCGGTCCTCACTGAAACGATATTTGCGTGGCCCGGAATCGGAAGGTACATCACAACTGCAATATCCGCTCTAGACTTCCCGGCAGTAACCGGAACCTCAATTCTAATCGCTATCGTCTATGTCGTGGCCAATCTCGTCGTCGACATTGCATACGCATACCTTGACCCTAGAATTAGACTCGGGTGAATGAGGTGAAGTTCAGAGCCCGTACTCCTCTGAAGGCTCCTTTCGCAATTCGTCTGTTAAGAAACAGCCCCCTAGCGATCTTTGGCGTAGCCACAATTGCCTTCAACATACTAATGGCGATTTCCGCGTCTTCAATTTCGCCCTACGACCCCTACGCCATGCAGCTGGGGAACAAATTACAGGGGCCAGATGCGGCCCACATCTTCGGCACCGACCAGTTGGGCCGCGATATCTTGACCAGAGTAATCTGGGGCTCCAGAGTCTCATTCGAGATAGGCGTTGTTGTGGTGGCCCTATCACTCTTTGTCGGAATTCCTCTCGGTTTGGTCTCAGGTTACGCGGGCGGATGGTTGGATGAAGGCATAATGCGGGTGACTGATATCTTCCTCGCTTTCCCTGCGCTTGTACTCGCTATTTTCATTCAAGCTGCAATCGGGCCGGGCCTTACAAACGCCATGTTCTCTATCGCCATAGTTTCTTGGCCGACCTATGCACGGTTAGTTCGAGGATCAGCGATGTCCATCAAGCAAAACGAGTTCATTGAAGCTGCGCGCGCGGTAGGCGAAGGAAAACTTCGAATCCTCTTTCGACACATCTTTCCGAATGTACTTTCCCCGATAACGGTCCAGTCCACTCTAGACATGGGCGGGGCAGTATTGACCGCAGCGGGCCTGAGCTTTATCGGATTCGGCGTCCAGCCCCCCACAGCCGAATGGGGTGCCATGGTTTCTACCGGTCGCGACTACATCGCTTTTGCGTGGTGGATGACCGCATTTCCAGGGCTGGCAATATTCCTCTTCGTGCTCGGATTCAACCTCCTCGGAGACTGGCTAAACGACTTCCTCAACCCGAGGCTCAGAGGAGTTGAGTAGCCATAGAACTCCTAGCCGTCGAGAACCTCAAGACTCATTTCTTCACCTACGATGGCTTAGTGAAAGCCGTTGACGGAGTGAATTTCACAGTCAAGCGAGCCAGCGCGTTAGGGATAGTCGGGGAAACGGGCTCGGGCAAAACGGTGACAGCGTTGTCTGTACTCAGGCTCATTCAAGAACCTGGCAAAATCGTCGGCGGAACCGTAAACTTCGAGGGCAGAGACCTCATGTCCCTAAGCGAACAGGAGATACGTGAAGTTAGGGGACGAGAGATATCAATGATCTTCCAGGACCCAAACACTTCCCTTAACCCCGCTTTCCGCGTCGGAGACCAAATAAGCGAACTGATAGCGCGTTTCAACAAGGAGATTCGGACGGGGGACGTGAATCGAGAGGCAGCTTCTTGGCTGCAGGCGGTCGGGATTCCGGATGAGAAGCGAAGACTCGCGAGCTATCCACATGAGTTGAGCGGCGGAACCAAGCAAAGAATCATGATAGCCATGGCGCTGCTTTCAAAGCCAAAGCTGTTGATTGCCGACGAGCCCACTACCTCGTTGGACGTGACAGTCCAAGCGCAGATCCTAGCTCTAATCCAGAAGCTGAAGGCCGAGATCGGTACCTCACTTCTACTAATTACCCATAACTTGGGCGTAGTCGCCGAAATGTGCGATGAGGTTGCGATCATGTACGCCGGAAAGATAGTTGAACAATCGCCCGTCCACGACATTTTTACTCATCCGAAACACCCGTACACGAAGATGCTTCTAGAGGCAGTGCCAAAGCCCGGGAGGAAGAGACTGATCCCGATACCGGGCACCGTGCCCAACCTAATCAACACTCCACCCGGCTGTGCATTTCACCCCAGATGCCCGAGAGCCATGGACGTTTGCTCCAAACAAGTTCCGTCCCTAACGAAGATGGGGGACGGAAGCTTTGTGGCATGTCACCTCTACCCGGACGAGGAAAACGCGCCAAAGGTGTAGAACCACGGCGAAGGAATCATTCACGGAGATGCGATCGGTACCTCTGATCGAAGTCGACGGCGTCACGAAGCATTTCCCCCTGAGAAAGAGCTTCGCTTTTCTAAGCAGAGAAAAACCGATGGTTCATGCCATAGACGGAGTTTCCCTTCAAATCCTGCGAGGAGAGACCTTCGGGCTGGTCGGCGAGAGTGGATGTGGTAAAACAACTCTCGGCAGAATTATGCTTAGATTAATCGATCCTTCTGCAGGTAATGTATCCTTCGAAGGAGTCAACGTCCTCAGCCTCAAAGGGCCAGAGCTGAAGAAGTTTCGAAAGCGAGCGCAGATAGTCTTCCAGAACCCCTTCGGCTCCCTAGACCCGCGAATGAAGATCAGAGATATTGTGGGGTATCCTGCCAAGCTGCATGGCATAGCAAACTCCCCCGAAGAGATTACAGAATTGGCCCTCAAACTGTTGAAACGAGTCGGATTGGAAGAAGAACACCTTTCGAGACTCCCACATGAATTCTCAGGAGGCCAGAGACAGAGGATAGCCGTTGCGCGAGCTTTGTCCGTGGATCCCGACTTCATACTACTCGACGAACCCACATCATCCCTTGACGTATCAGTTCAAGCCCAGATCATCAATCTCCTACAGGACCTCCAGCACGAACTTGAACTAACCTACGTATTCATCTCGCACAATCTCAGCCTAGTCGCCTCGGTGAGCGACCGAGCGGCCGTCATGTATCTAGGAAAACTCGTCGAAATAGGGCGCACAGACGAAGTCTTCGGAACACCCACCCATCCCTACACGAAGGCGCTCATGGCTGCGAACCCGATTCCTGATCCTGAGGCGAAGCATTCAATCGAATTAGTCAAGGGCGAAGTACCGTCGGCAATATCCCCGCCCTCGGGCTGCCGTTACAGGACTAGATGCCCATTTGTGATGGACATCTGCAGCAAAGTCGAACCGACATTCCACGCCGTATCCGATACTCACTTCTCAGCATGCCACCTAGAAAACAAATAGCCCTTATCATCAGCGTTCGGGCCGCTAGAACGAAAACCAAATTCGGCCCAAGCCAGTGTCTAGGGGACCGCCTCCACAGCCAACCTCCGCAATCGTCCCCGAGTTGTTTCCGAGCCTCGCTGCGAATTCAGTGGCCACTCGATCGTATTGACTGTATGCATGGAAAGGATGCGCACGAGCTAAGCCTCATGGTTCAGCATGGGTATACGTCGATTCAGGCTATTGTTGCAGCAACCAAAGTTTCAGCTGAGGCCTGCCGTATAAGTGAGAAAGTCGGCACCCTCGAATCTGGAAAATTCGCGGACCTGCTGGTGGTCGATGGAAACCCCCTCGATGATATCGCCCTTCTAGAAGATGCATCTAAGCTTCTTCTCGTGGTGAAGCAAGGAAAAAAACTACGTCCGTAAACTCCAGCATTTCGGAGCCCGCTTTCGTGTTGTGAGTGACATAATTTTGCGCTGATAGTGGTGCGCCCCGATGAAGGGCGAAGTTTTGCTAAGCTTGGTCAGGACGTACTCGCGCTTACGATTTCAGGAGATTGGAGTTATTCTTAGATCGTGTATCTTACGAACTCGTTTTCGCAAGGATTGCCTTTGGTGATCCAGGCTTCTCGGGAACGGAGATCATGCCGTCAAGACTTCGGCTACGATGGGCTTTGGATTTTGTGAGGTTTACGTGTGCGCATATGGTGTTGGGTTTGTCTTCGTGGTCTCTTAGGAATCCTTGGATTTTCATGTTGAGTTTGCCTTTGTCGCAGTGGATGAGTTGACATCGATAACATGATTCCAAAAGTTGCCGCAGCCGAACCGTGTCTACTCACGATGGCCGACCTGCCAATCCCGTCAGCAGTTGACGCCGTCACGTAGACCGTGGAAACGCACATATTCACTCCCTGTTCCTATCCGAGGCTAGGCGAGATGGTCTCCCGGAATAAGGTGCGATTTTGAGAGTAGTCAATGGTAACATTCATCAAGAAGCACACGCACGTGAACTCCATAAGCAAGCCACAATCGTGGACGGCCTAAATGCATCTAACTTCGCGGACAGATATTTCTCCATAGTCAGAGCTGCAGGAGTAACCGTTACTATACCGACCGTCGCGTGGATAGAGAACCTATCGGAGTCTATCAAGCTGGTCGCCGACTGGTATTCGAAGATCAGAAGAAACGAAGATGTCGCCGTTCAAGGCACAACCATGAATGACATAAAGCGAGCAAAAGAAGAGGGCAAAGTAGCATACTTATATTCACCCTTCAGAACACGCATCCGCTCGAAAACAGAATCGAACTACTCGACGTATTTCACAAACTCGGAGTTCGGATGGTCCAAATCACATACAACGAAAAAAATTCGATTGGTGATGGATGCGGAGAGAGGACCAACACCGGACTCAGCAATCTCGGCATGGAACTAATCGAGAGAATGAATGAACTCGATATGATCGTCGATCTGTCACACGTAGGAGACAGAACAACTGACGAAGCTATAGACGCTGGCAAAATCGTCGTCTGTTCGCACTCAAACGCACGTTCTCTTTGCAAGAACGTTAGAAACAAGACTGATGACCAGATCAAAGCCCTCGCGAAGAAAAATGGAATCATAGGAGTCGTCGCGCACCCTTCATTCGTTAAGTGGACGAACACGGAGAAGGATGAATTGCCCACATTGGATGACCTCCTCGATCACATCGATTACATTGTCAAGTTTGTCGGCTCGGAACATGTCGGCTTTGGATTTGATTTTGTTGAGAACATAATACCAGAACAACAAACCCAAGATCTGCTTACTAGGCCTGAGATATGGGGCCGGCCGACCTCGAAAGGGACGTATGACTACCCCGTTGGAATCAGTGGAATCTCTGATGCAATCAACGTAACGAAGGGCCTCATCGCACGCGGATACGCCGACGGTGACATTCTAAACATCCTGGGCAGAAACTGGATTAGAGTTCTCAAGAGATCATTGAAGTAGAGACCTTTGCATTCAATGCTGAAGAGGACTAGTGTGCAAGACTTAATATCGCATGAAACAATTCCATTTTCAATTGAGGAATGTGACGTTATGTCCCTGAGGTGAGATTTTGACCGAACCTAATGGGGATGCACATCAAGAAGCGAAGGCACGTGAACTCCATAAGGAAGCCATAATCGTCGACGGTACTCAGGCATCCAACTTCGTGGACCCGTACTTCACTGTGCTTAGGGACGCAGGCGTAACTGTTTCGTTACCGACCGTTGCATGGATAGAAAACTTGTCTGAGTCTATCAAGCTCGTCGCGGAGTGGTATGGGAAACTTGAGCGAAACAAATCGGTTGCACTTCAAGCAACAACTATGGACGATATAAAACGGGCGAAGGCCGAGGCAAAGGTCGCGTATGTTTTCGCGTTCCAAAATGTCCACCCCTTAGAAAATAAGATTGAGTTGCTTGATTTGTTTTACAAGCTCGGCTTACGCATGGTCCAACTCACATACAACGAGAAGAACTTGGTTGGTGACGGATGTGGTGAAAGAACTAACGCGGGTCTAAGCGACTTCGGACTGAAACTGATCGAAAGGATGAATGACCTAGATGTTATCGTCGACCTATCTCACGTTGGAGATAAGACAACAGATGAAGCAATAGAAGCAAGCAAGATTGTTGTTTGCTCCCATTCAAATGCCCGTGCACTATGTAAGAACGTAAGGAACAAGACAGACGAGCAAATCAAGGCTATAGCTGAAAAGGATGGAATTATGGGCGTGGCCGCCTTTCCATCGTTCGTAAAACGGACGACCATGGAGAGGGGTGAACGCCCTACTCTAGACGATCTCTTGGACCACGTCGATCATATAGTCAACCTAGTTGGCTCCGAACATGTTGGGCTTGGTCTAGATTTCGTTGAGAACGTGGTACAAGAGGAACAAACTAAGGGTCTGCTTACTAGGCCTGACATTTGGGGTCTGCCCACACCAAATGGAGTGTATGAATACGCGGAGGGAATCGCCGGAATCGCGGACCTATTCAATATAACTCGCGGCCTTGTTGCTCGGGGATATTCCGATCATGATATCTTAAACATTCTCGGAGGAAACTGGATCAGAGTTCTGGAAAGGTCGCTGAAATGATTGTTCCATGAGGCCTAATTGAATCTGGTGATTTAAGATGCTTGACGTACTTATTGAAAACTCTCGGGTAATTGATGGTACGGGAGAACCATGGTTTAAGGCGAATGTTGGAGTACGTGGGGATAGAATTCGATATTTAGGCTTAAACCGCCCAGATGCTCGGAGGAGAATAGATGGGGCGGGTCTCTTCCTATCACCCGGATTCATTGATATGCATTCGCATTCCGACTTTACACTGATTATTGACCCTAAGGGGGAGAGCAAGATACGGCAGGGCGTTACGACGGAGGTAATAGGGAATTGCGGACTCTCGCCTGCCCCCGTAACGGAAGAGGGCAAGCATGCCTTGCTCGAATGGGAACTGATGGACGCTATTGAATTAGGCCTTGTAAAGTCAAAGAAGATCAAATGGAACTGGAACTCAGTCGAGCAATATTCGGGTCTCCTAAACAGAAAAGGCGTTGGGATCAATGTTGCGCCTGTGATAGGGCACGGCTGCCTTCGCGTGATGGCCATGGGACAGGCTAAGAGAGCAGCTAATCGTCATGAAATTTCCTTTATGAAGAAACTTCTCGCGGAAGGCATGAAAGAGGGGGCGTTCGGCCTGTCATCTGGGCTCGCATACCCTCCCGCCTGCTATGCTCGACAGTCCGAACTTGTGGAATTGTGCCGTGTGGTCAGAAAGTTCGGTGGATTTTACATGTCTCACATAAGAAATGAGGGCGACAGGTTACTTCAGGCCGTTCGAGAGGCAATCGCGATCGGCGCAACGTCAGGAGTACCCGTGCAGATATCTCACATGAAAGCAATGGGACGCAGGAATTGGGGAAAGCCACGTAATGTCCTTGAAATTATGAGAAACGCCAGAAAGAGGGGCATAAACGTTACCGGGGACCAGTATCCGTACGAGGCAGTATCTCTCTCCGCAATGTACCTGGAGGATTTCCTTCCTGATTGGCTTCGAAAGATTCTAACAGCGGACTTGAGCCTCTTGGATTCAGGTGAAACCAAGAAGAGAATGCGCAGGGATCTCCGTAACGGGTTGAGTTGGTACTTAAACGGTAAGCGGGTGTTCGATCATCCGTGGGACGAAACACTCATAGTTGATGCTCCAAGCTCAAGGAGATACGAAGGTAAGACTTTCACAGAGTTGTCTACGCTTCTCAACAAGGAACCGGTTGACATACTTCGTGGGTTCCTGTCGAAGAGAAGCAGAATCCAAATACTTCCCCGCCCAATGTGTGAGGAGGACCTTGAGACGATTCTTCGAGATGAGATGGTGATGATTGGCTCGGACGGCTGGGCCTTGCGGCGAGGGGGCCTCTCGGCACGTGCTGCGAGAACAAAACCTCACCCAAGAAACTATGGCACGTTTCCGAGAGTGATTCACAGGTATGTCCGGCAACGTCGTCTTCTAACATTAGAGGATGCAATAAGGAAAATGACATCCTCCACTGCTCGAAAACTCGGTGTGTTCGAGAGGGGAATAATTGCAGAGGGGATGTCCGCAGATATTGTTCTATTCGACTTCAAACGACTGCGTGACGCAGGAACATTTTCAAAACCTGAAGTCTATGCGAAAGGAGTTGAATACGTTCTGGTAAACGGAGAAATTGCAATAGCTGGAGGCAGACACACCGGCATATTAGCCGGAAGGGCATTGAGACACGTAGGGTTTGTCAAGAAGCAAGCTTAGCCGGCTTCAGTTATCTCTGGCTGCTTGCCAGTGGCCACAGGGCAAGCTACCCACCGTCCCCTCTCTACTTCAACCAATTGTGGCGAAAATTGCTCACAGGTTTTCACTCTCATAGGGCATCTTGGATGGAAACGACATCCAGTAGGAAGATTGATGAGGCTCGGCACTTCTCCAACTGCTTCAACTTTCCGTTTCACGGCTGGGTCGGGAACGGGAACAGAGGATAGGAGCATCTTCGTGTAGGGATGGATGGGCTCGGCCAGAATCTTTTCTGTCTCGCCTAACTCGACTATCTTTCCGAGGTACATTATCCCTATTCGGTCGCACATATATCGTGCAACAGCTAGGTCATGTGTAATGAACAGGTAGGTTAGATCGTACTTTGATCCAAGTTCCTTCATCAGTTCGATGACTTCGGCACGAATGGAGACGTCCAACATCGAGACGGGCTCGTCGGCAACCACGAAGGAGGGCTGGAGTATTAGCGCCCTGGCCGTCGCCACTCTTTGTCTCTCGCCGCCACTTAATTCATGAGGAAACTTTTCAAGCAGTCCCTCTTCTCTTTCGAGCTTGACTAGCTTTAGAATTTCTAATACTTTGTCGCGGGCTTGGTCTCTTGAATCCACCATGCCGTGCACGAACAGAGGCTGTGACACGCTGTCCAACACAGTCTTTCGGGGGTTCAATGATTCGTAAGGGTCTTGGAATATAATTTGAGCGTATCTTCTGAAATTCTTCAATCCTTTTCCTCTAAGCGAGGAAATTGATTCACCGCGAAAGCATATGTTCCCACTGCTGGGGTCTAGAAGGCGTACTGATAGTTTACCCGTGGTGGTTTTCCCACATCCGCTCTCGCCGACTAGTCCAAGAACTTCCTTCTCCTTGACCGAGAAGGTAACTCCATCAACCGCACGGACTGATGCCGTGCGCCTGGACAAGCCTGATATCCCTTGTCTTAGCGGGAAGAGTTTCGTTATATTTGTAACTTCAAGCAGAGCTTTCGATTCGCTCAAACATCTTCAACTCAAGAAATCACTTGCAAAGTGACAAGCGACGAAATGATCCGGCTCGACTTCGCGTAATTTGGGCCTTTCTTTTGAGCAAATCTCTTGCGCATATGGACATCGGTCTCGAAACCTGCACGCCTCTGCAGGGTCAATGAGGGATGGAGGAAAACCTGGTATCCAATGCAGTTTTTGCTTTACACCGACCACGCTGGGGACTGCTTTGATCAGCCCCTGCGTATATGGATGGAGAGGTTTCTTGAATAGTGTGAGTGCTGCGGCATTTTCAACTATCTCGCCTGCGTACATGATGCAGACTCTGTCACAAGTTTCAGCAATCACTGAAAGGTCGTGACTAATCAGGATGAGGGATAGGTCCAATTTAGACCTGAGTTGGCCCAATAGTTGAAGAATCTGCCTTTGGACTACCACATCCAGAGCCGTGGTTGGTTCGTCGGCTATCGCTAAATCGGGATTGCATGCGATAGCCATTGCGATAGTGGCCCGTTGTCGCATCCCACCACTCAGCTCGTGAGGGTACGCGCGAAGTCGCGAAGAGTCGAGGCCCACGGAACTCAGGAGTTCTGAGGCTCTTAGCAACGCATCCTGTCTTGAATAATCTTCGTGTGCAAGTAGAGCCTCAACGATTTGTCGTCCAATGTTCTGAACGGGGTCTAGGGCGTTCATCGCGGCTTGAGGGATATAGGAAATTCGCTTCCATCTTATTTTGTCTAGTTCCTCCCTGGTCTTGGCGAGAATGTCTTGTTGATCGAAGATGATTGACCCTGAAACTATCTTTCCCGGCGGCTTGATTAGCCGCATTAAGGATAGAGCGGTTGTGCTTTTTCCACAACCGGATTCACCGACCAGGCCAAGAGATTGACCACGATTCAGGGAGAACGATACGCCGTCAACGGCTTTGATTGTGCCCCTTGGAGTTGAGAAGTATGTCCGTAACCCGCTTACTTCGAGTAGTTCCAGTGATCTTTCCTCCCTATTTCAACGCATGGTCCTGACTCGCGGATTGAACACTTCGTCAAGCGCTTGTCCGACAAGCGTGAACCCTAACGCGACAAGAACAATGCAGATCCCTGGTGCCGCTATCCACCACCAAGCGCCGTTGATGAATGCGCCTCGTGTCTCTGCGTAGTAGAGCATTTCACCCCAGCTCTTCTGTGTAGGGTCGCCCAATCCCAGGAAGCTTAAACCTGCCTCAGACAAAATTGCGCCTACGACTGCTAGTATCCCATTCGCCAGAACTAGAGGCATGATATTTGGCAGTATCTCGCCGAACATTATGGTGAAGTTGCTCGCTCCGATCGCGTGCGATGCTTCAACATAAGGGCGTTCTTTCATTGACATGACTTGAGATCTGATTGATCTGGCCGTTCCTGTCCAACCGAGGATGGAAATTGCGAATATTATGTTCTGAAGCCCTGGACCGATGTACGCGACGAGTACGATTAGGAGTACAATTGTGGGCAGTGTCAGGAATATGTCGGTTACACGCATGACTACAGCATCCAACTTGCCTCCGTAATAGCCGGAGAGCATTCCGACTAGCAATCCTAAACAGGTTGATACGAAAGCCGCGGTAAATCCAACTATAAGTGATATTTTCGCTGCGTACAGTAGTTCGCTGAAGACATCTTCTCCAGCGTCATTTGTTCCCAAGAAATGCTGCATCGACGGGGGAGCGTATAGCGCTGATGCGTCCGACACAAAGGGGTTGTAGGGAGCGACGTATGGGGCAACAATCGCTATCACCATGAAAGTAGAGATGATTGTAAGTCCGATGAGTCCCATTTTCTTGGTCTTGAATAGTGTCCAAGATTCGTGTAGAACTGTTGCAAATGACAAGGCAGGGGCCTCAATACTTTATTCTTGGGTCTAGGAATGCGTACATCACGTCGGCAGCAAGATTTGCGAGGATTACGGTGATGGCTATGAACAGAAATGCGCCTTGGAGGAGTGGATAGTCCCGTGCAATCACAGCGTCGTAGATTAGTCGGCCCACACCCGGATAATCGAATACGGTTTCGGTGAAAACTGCGCCACCCACGACGTAACCCAAATTCAAGGTAATTCCAGTGACGACGGGTAGCATTGCATTTCGAGCAGCATGACCAAACTTGACCGCTCGTTCACCAATCCCTTTCGCTTCGGCCAGTAGTACGAAGTCCTCTCCCAGTACATCGATCATTGTATTTCTCATGATGAATGAACTCGATCCGATATAGATGATCGTGAGTGCAAGTGCGGGAAGCGTCATGTGCCATAAGGCGTCCGCCAAAAAGGCCAAGGTTGATGGGAATATTACCCCAGGCGTTATTCCTCCGCCTAGCGGAAATAACGGTAGATCGAAGGCAAACAACAGCAACAGCAGCATTCCTATCCAGAAAACTGGGGTTGATGTTGTGGCCAACGAGAAGGAAAGAATACTCGTGTCGATCTTGCTTCCACTCTTCCAGGCGGCTATGACTCCCAAGACAATGCCGATCGCTGCTGAGAAAAGCTGTGAAACTACCAGTAAGGCAACTGACCACGGCAATCTTTGGAGCAACACGGATAAGACGGGTTGAGGGTACAGCGAGAAAGAAACACCAAGGTTGCCCTGTGAAAGATTTGTCAAATACGCAACGAATTGCTGCCAGACGGGAAGGTTGAGTCCGAATTCGCGAAGAAGAGTCTGCCTTACCTGAGGTGCAACTCTTACGTCGGAAACCAGGAATAGTGTTGGATCGCCGGGCATCAATCTTGGTAGCGTGAAGTTTAGTACGACAACAAAGGAGAGTGTAATAGCGGATTGGGCTACCCTCTTAAGTAGGAAGTCCCTCATGCCCATAGTATTCGCCCAGGGGGTAATGGAGCGTCTATCGGCCTGCGGCGTGAAGAAAAAGGCGACAGGCCGATTGATTTGTCCTACTTTGTCTTATTCTTACTCGACCTAGACTTTACGACGTATGCTCCTAATGCAATGACTGCAATGACCAAAACAACCACGGCCCAAGTCAAGTCAGGTGCTCCTGACTGAGCTGTCGAGGTTGTTGCGCTTGTCATCATCGAAGTTGTCATGGGAGTTGAAGTTACGGGGGTAAGCTCGATAAAGGCGCGAACGTTTTCAACGCCGTACAAGCCGGTGCCATCCTGCCCTAGGAATGACGGGTTCCAGCCAGTGTATCGGTCGGTTCTGACGGCATTAACGAGGTTGTCATGGAAGAGCATTATGTAGGGGACGTCCTGCATTAGCATCGTCTGGATCTGGAACACCAGCTGTTTTCTTTGATTGTAATCAACCGTTTGCGACTGTTGAATTAGCAGTTTATCGACGGTGGCGTTAGAGTACCAGAATCCGGCGGTGTTGGCGGTCAGGAAGGTGTCGGAGAGATAGCCGGGTCCATAGACGCCGTATCGCCAATCAGCCATGTCGTAGGTAGTGCCTAGGGTTAGATAGGAATTGAGTGTTCCGACGTCGATGAAATTCACATCGATCTTTATTCCAAGGGGCGCAACCATGGAGCTGAATAGTTCCCCGGGTCTAGTGCCGAAGCCGAGGCCTGCTCCAGCGGTATAATACTGGAACTCCAGGCGGGTTCCATTGGGTGTCACTCTAATTCCGTCAGAGCCTCTTTTGAATCCAACGCTGTCGAGAAGGGCGTTCGCTTCGTTCAACCTTTGCGTTGAGTTCAATCCCGCTCCTAGCCATGTTGCGTCCGGGTTGTACCATGCGGTGAGGGCGGGCGGTATGGCTCCGTCTGACCCTTGATCGCCGAAACCTAACAGAATGGTTGACAACATTGCTTTCTTATCGACAGCAAGCGTCATGGCTTGTCGTACTTGCCTTATAGTGAGCGGGTACTTGTGAAAGTTAAATTGAACGTAGACGTTCGATGGGTTCGATTGCGTAATTACCTGAATGTTGGGAGCCTTTAGCAGCGCTGCAACAGAGTTGGCGGGTACTCGGGTCTCGCCGTCCAAATCACCCTTTATCAGTGCAAGAATTCTCAAGTCGATGTTCGTATATACCGTGAATAGGACGCCATCGTAGGCAGGTTTCTGTCCGTAATAGTTTGGATTCGTAACTAAGCTAATGAATTGTCCGGGCACTCGCTGTTGGAACATGAATGGACCGCTACCGATCGGGTGGTCGTTGGCGTAGTTGAGAGGGTCGGTTACATTCTGCCAGATATGTTTTGGAACAATCGGGGCGAAGCCGGCGTTAAAGAGAAAGTCGGCAAGTGGTTCGTTGAGATGGAACACGACGGTGTAGTTGTCTGGAGTGTCGACCGATGTAATCGCCGTATTAAGCAGCCCGACCGCGAATCGAGGGGCTTGAATCTGCTTGCCCGTGTCGAATGTGTACTTCACGTCGGCGGAAGTCAGGGGGACGCCGTCGTGCCATACTGCATTATGAACGAGGTTAAACGTCCAAGTAAGGCCGTCGGTCGAGGTTGACCAACTTGACGCAAGCATTGGGATCGCAGTACCGTTTAGCGAAAAGGCAACCATCGGATCGAAAATACAATCCTCAACCATGTAATCAATCGTAAAGCCCAGCTGAAACGGGTTAGAGTAGAACTCAACATCGTACATCAGTGGAAGATGAAGTATGTGCGGTTGTGGAGCTTGAGCAGCTACTGGGCCGGTTACGGCGAAGCATATTACGAACACCGACAAAAGGAAAATTGACTTTCTCAAAGAACAATCGAGTTAAATTCTCCGACAGTCTGTAATTTAAGAGTTGTTTGCTAAATCCAGACTTGCATTGTAGCTAGCGTATCTTCGAAGTAGGGTTCTGCTGCTGTGTTCAAGAATTAGGGCAAATCTGTTAAGGCACCTAGAATCGCGAGAGCGTATATCTTCGTGGCATCGATTATCTGTTTGATCTCTACGTACTCGTCGATTGCGTGGCATTGGCGGATTTTTCCAGGACCGAAATAGACGCTCGGTATGTTTCCCTTTGTCCAGAGATGGTAGACGTCACTATCGTCAGATTTCACCACGGGTTGTCTTACTTCCTTTCGCCACCATTTCGGTGTCTTACCTAAGATTGTCTTCGCAGAGTCTTTCACTATGCGTACAATGCGCGTGTTCTCGGGCTGCTCAAAGGGATGAGCTATTATTGTCGGGTCGAGCTTGATCCTAAGATTCTTGTCAGCTTCGTGCAAGTCGTTGACGACCTTCTGTATTAGTGCGATGGCTTTCTTCGGAGTGATTCCGACGCCAGGCGGAAATCTGAAATCAAGACTACCTCTACAAATCTCCGGGACAACATTCACCTTCGTTCCGCCGGAGATAGTGTTCATGGAGAGGATCGGCCTGCCATATTTCGGGTGATCGTACGCTGAGAGTCGCTTCTTCACTTTCTCAAGCGCGACAACGAACTTCGCCATCTTTTCGACTGGGTTGATCGCATAATTTGCCTCGATAGTGTGGGCGGACCGACCGTAGGATTGGATGTCGAACCATACTCCGCCTCCTTCGGAAACACTCAATTTGAAATCCGACGGTTCACAAACGATGGCCATATCGCCCTTGAGTATACCTTTCTCGACTAGGAAACCGGTTCCCAGCCGCCCTCCAGCTTCCTCATCGGCTACGACCGACACGGTTAGACTCCCGTTTAGCTTTACGTCGGAATGCACCACGGCGTCTACCGCCGATATAGCCGCTGCCAGGCCCCCTTTCATATCCGCGGCTCCCCTACCGTAGAGTCTTCCGGATTCGGTAACTCCATCGTAAGGCGGATGCCTCCATCCATCCCCAGCCGGAACCACATCCGCGTGCCCGTTGAGGATAAGAACCGGCTCATGACCGACGTTGTATTTCGCGATTACGTTCGATCTACCTTTCTCGGCTTCGACGATGCTTGTTTCGAGACCCATCTTTTGAAAAACATCTTGAACAAATCCCGCTATCTCGTGCTCACTGCCAGGGGGGTTCTCGCTCGGTATCCTAACCAACTGCTGTGCTAACGTAATCACGTTCTGTGAATCCACGAATCTCAGAACGTCTGTCTTCTTGGTAAGCATAGCATTACAGTCCTACTGTAAAACGAAGCAGGTGAGCTAGTTGTTAGGGTTGCCCTTGCCCTTCAACGTAGGAGTTTCAACCCTGGAAACTCCTAATCAACTTTAATGCTCGAACTCCGGTCGCTTACCAAGGGCAGAAACCGCTCGGATGGGTGGATGATTCTTGACCGATCATTTTCAAACTAGCCAGGCCGAAAAGGATAGAGCTCGCAGGATTTACGAGAAATCTACCGTCGTCGATTTCTTGCAGGCATCGGAGTTCACGGATGAGTACTTCCATCGGGTAAGGAGCGCGGGCGTTTCAGTCGTCAACAAGACGGTTGTCGGTGACGAGAACCTCTCAGACGCCATGAAACTCATTGCTGACTGGAGATTGAGAGTTGCGAGGAACAGTGACGTCGCACTAGATGTGTTCTCTATTCGAGATATTCTAGGGGCGAAGAAGCAGAATAAGGTCGCGTACATACGAGGTTTTCAAAACACGTTAGCTCTGGAAGGGAACGTGGAAATGTTGAATCTCTACCATAAGCTGGGCGTCTACATTATTCAATTGACGTACAACGAGAGGAACCTCATCGGAACGGGCTGCGGTGAAAAGAAGGACGAAGGGTTGAGCCGTTTTGGAGTATCCGTAATCGAAAGAATGAATCGCCTGAACATGATGGTTGACTTATCCCACGTGGGAGACACGACAACCGCGCAAGCCATTGAGCTTGCACGATACCCGGTCGTTTCCCACTCGAACGCAAGAACGGTCTGCAATAACCCACGGAACAAGACAGATGAGCAAATGAAAGCAGTAGCCGAAAAGGATGGTGTCATAGGTATAGTCACATTTCCTTCCTTCGTGAAGTGGACAAAGACGGAGGATGGCGAGAGACCAACGATCGCGGATGTTCTCGATCACGTCGACTACATTGTGAAACTGGTGGGAGCCAAACACGTAGGTGTCGGGTTGGACTTGATTGAAAACGCGGAGGAAAAGGAATACCGAGGGCTAATCAAGCGACCCGATATCTGGGGGAAACCGAACCCCAGACTCAAGAACCCATTCGCTTACGCGGTGGGGATGGAGTCGGTCTCCGATCTTCCAAACTTCGCAGAAGGCTTAGTCGCCAGAGGATATTCGGATAGCGAGATAGCGGGCATTCTTGGCGGGAACTGGCTCAGAGTCGTTCAAAGATCAGTTCCCTCATGAATCGTTCTCTTTACAATCTGAACCCCTCGCAAAAATCAGCTGAGTCAACGATCATGGAATGAACATGAAGGGTCCCCTGATGAGTAACAGAGCCATTACCGCAAACTCCGATGTCGAAAGTGCGAGAGACTTTCAGTCGAAACACTTTGTGTTCGATGCTCACTCAGATGTGCCGCTCATGGACATCTATCCGAGAAGGCTCAGAGGTGAGAAAGAAGTCATGAGCAGAATACAACTACCCCGCTTCGTGGCAGGCGGAGTTCACGGAGCAATCATGACTGTCCAATGCGACTGTTTTCGTCTGGCCACCGAGTACGCAGGCGCTCTAAGAATGACTCTTGAGGTGATCGATGCCGTCTATCAGGAACAAGCGGAGTGTAATGGGAAATTTGTCATAGCTAACTCCGGGTCAGATATGGAAACCGCCCAGAAGCGTGGTAATTTCTCAGTCCTCCTGGGACTGGAAGGTTGCAAGGCAATTGAGGGCAGCATCGAAGCTCTGCGCTGCCTCTACAAACTTGGTGTTCGCGCTGTAGCGTTAACTCACAATGTCACAAACCAACTGGGGCACGGGGCGGGCGTCAAGCAGAACTACGGACTGACTCAGTTCGGCGAGAGTGTCGTCGAGGAAGTTGACAGATTACATATGACCCTTGATCTAGCACACCTCTCGGAGAGAGGTTTCTACGATGCACTCGAAAGGACGACAACGGCGCCTATAGTATCACATTCCGGATGCAGTGACATATGCCCGTTTGATTCCGGGAAAGTCCCTTGGCGAAATGTCACAGACAAACAGATTCATGCACTTGCAGACAAAGGAGGGGTCGTGGGCATCGCGTTCCTGAAACCTTTCGTTACCGAAACCACCACGTCAACGATCGATGACGTGCTGAATCATCTTGAGCACATCATCGACTTAGTCGGAATTGACCACGTCGGGATTGGATCAGATTTTGTTGACTACTCGCGCGTCGAAGATCAGGCATTCCTTGGGGAGTTGGTTCCTTTAGGCCAAGAATTATCCATCGAGGACCTTGAGAACATAACGAAGGTTCCCAACTTCACCGCTGCTCTTCTGAAGGAGGGCTACTCTGAGGGGGAAATCTCGAAGGTGCTTGGAGGGAACTTTCTCCGAGTATTCAAGAAGACACTAGGGTGAATGCAGAGATAGTCGAGCTAGACACCAGGGTTCCAGAGAATATGTCCGCAACGACTCGGCCTCACGTCTTGTACGACGTCAAGATTCCAATGAGAGATAACGTGAAGCTTGCTGCAAACATCTACTTTCCGGGTCACGGTGAAAGATTTCCAGTCTTGCTAAATGTGACTCCGTACGTAAAGGATAGCGCCTATCGGGCTTCCGTTAGATCGATGATTTGGACTTTTGTAAGATCCGGATACGTGGTTGTGCATGTGGACGTTAGGGGAAGGGGAAATTCAGAGGGAAGATTTACACCGTTCTTCCAAGAGATAGAAGACGGTTATGATACGCTCGAGTGGTGCGGCACCCAACTTTGGTCAAACGGTAGGGTTGGCACCTTTGGAAAATCCTACGGCGGCATAGCGCAGCTGTATCCTATGCGCCTAGGTTCGAAGTACCACAAGGCGGCATTCGTTGAGTGCGCTCCATCGATGAACCCCTTTCACGACTGTACGGCATACGCTTTTGGAGTGTTCATGCCCATCATGAGACTGTGGCAAACGCTTCTGACGGGTAGAACGAACAAAGAGGAGATTTACGACGGCGGCTTTGACTGGGAATCGTGGGCTAACGTGCGCCCCATGAAAGAATGGGCATCCAAGGTCGGGTTGAGCGAGGACATATACTCAGTGATCTACGATCATGAGACATACGACAGTTTCTTCAAACACATCTGGGAGGACGACATGGTGGAAAGAATGTCGGTCCCGTGTTACTTTGTCACGGGCTGGTTCGATGACAGCATGAGTGGAGCCCTGGACCATTTTCCGGCTCTCACCAAAAGACATCCGGATCCCAAGATGAGGCAAAGCCACAAGTTGCTTATCGGCCCGTGGGCACATGCTTTGTCCGCTCCCTTTCACAGCGACAGCAAGATAGGTGACTTCTGTTATGGCAATCACTCTGTCGTTCCACTAGACTTAGAGGCGGTTCGTTGGTTCGACTACTGTCTTAAGAATATTGATAACGGCGTTGGCCAAGAGCCACCTGTTAGGATCTTCTTGATGGCTGCCAACAAATGGATGGATTTTCCGGAGTTTCCTCCCTCTTATACAACGGAGAAGTCGCTTTATCTCACAGCAAACGGGCCCTCGAACACCCTTCACGGTAAAGGGATGCTCGACGAGGCGGTTGCAGGTACCTCGGAGTCATCAACCTTCATTTATAATCCATCTAATCCCGCCCCGACTCCGTTCTGGAAGGAGGCGTTCCAGAACGGCACGAATGAGGATCTGAGATACATTCAACGAAGGAAGGACGTGTTGGTCTTTACATCGAAACCGCTGCGGCAACCGATCAATGTGGTGGGAATGTTGTCCGTCGAGCTGTTCGTAAGTACAAGTGCTACCGATACTGATTTTGTCACGAGATTGTCTGACGTGGGACCAGACGGTTATGCCCAGCGGTTGCAACATGGCATCGTCAGACTGAGGTACAGAGATGGTTTCGAGAGAGCGAAACCTGTGAGGCCCGATGAGGTAGTCAAGGTTACAGTGGGTATGTCGGCCACATGTCACCAATTCAGGAAAAGCCATATGGTTAGACTTGAAGTGACTTCCAGTGCGTATCCCTCCTACGCTCCTAATTTCAACACAGGAGAAAGTGCGTGGGAGGAGACTGAACCAATCGCAGCCAAACAGATCGTATATCATTCAAGCAAGTACCCCTCACGTCTCATCCTTCCGTTGCTTCAAAATCCTAAGTTTGCACACGAATGGAAGCCCGCGCGGTGGAAGTCGCACCGCGGTCGCCGCGCCTCTATGTATCTATAGCAGCCTTTGTGCTAGGTCAGGCCAAGCGAAAGCATGGCACTAACCGTTTCTGATGCAGAATCCTGGGTACGAACTATTGCTTAGAGAAGAAAACCTCCGGCGAGAGGATCGTTTTCATCATAATGCAAGGTGTTGAAGCCAGTGACGTGCGCAGAACCCGTCACTTCGGGAACAATGGCGTCATATCTTCCTACTTGGGTTTCGCGGAGAACTCGTCCCTTGAAAGTAGTTCCTAAGATGCCTTCATGAACGAAATATTCCCCAACCTTGATCCTGCCTTGAGAATAGAGGAGGGCCAACTTAGCACATGTACCCGTGCCACAAGGCGACCTATCTATCTGTCCCTGACCAAAGACGACAACGTTCCTAGCATCAGCTTGCGAGTTAAGTGCCGGGCCAGAGAACTCTACAAGTGCAACCTTGTTGATTTCGGGGAAGTTCGGATGGGCGACCGATACTGAAGCATTTACTGAGTTTCTGATTAGTAAACCTGTTTCGATTATCTTGGATTTCGCTGACGCATTAATCTCAACTCCAACCTTCTCTGCCGACACAATGGCGAAGAAATTACCGCCAAAGACCACCTCTACCTGGATTGTTTTTCCAAAGAGGTTGATGCTTGCTGTCTCCAAGACAAAGGCAGGAACATTTTCGAAACTCACAGATTCGACGTGTCCTTTAGAGTAGTGAGGGTGAGTGACCACTATTCCCGCGGGTGTTTCCACCCTGATTGTGGGCTTCTTCTGCACTAGTTTTGTTTCCACGGCGCAAGTGACGGCCCCTATGATTCCGTGGCCGCACATCGTCAGGTAACTTCCGTTATCCATGAATACGACGCCTAAATCGGCATATTCTGATTTAGGCGGGAACAGGACGGCGCCGAACATGTCGTTGTGGCCTCGTGGTTCGTTGAGTAGGAATTTCCTAAACCAATCATGGCGCGTCTGCATTTCCATTCGGACAGCGGCCATTGACCTTCCTTTAACTTTGCGAAAATGTGGAACTATTCGTGTGGGTTCACCACATGTATGAGTATCAACGACCCGATAATCCTTCATTCTACTCAAAGTCGTTCACCGGTGGGCTTCAGAAAATAATCCTTTCCGATTCGGAACCAGTAAGATGATCAGCAACCAAATATGCGTCTCTTATGTAGTGGTCAATGCATCGATCAATTCTTGAAGCCAATTTGCTCGGTCTCCGCATTTCTCCAAGATGGAGTGAGATAACGTAATCATTCCGGTTCGGCTTCCTCATCAATCTTCACTCGAATTCTCACAGCTGATTGTTTTGGGTATCCTCTATAATCGCTGGGCCTTCGGCAAGGCGTACTAGCTCAAACGAGTGTTTCTGTGAAGAAAGGAGTAGATTGACGACGAGAAGGGGCAATATTGGAAGTAGCGTTTCGGGTTTTGATATTGTGATTCGCAACGGAATGATATACGACGGCAGTGGATCAACACCCTACCGAGCTGATGTAGCTATTGAGCGCGATCGTATCGTCGCAATTGGACCGAACCTTAAGGAAGGCGCGTTGGACATTGACGCAAGCGGTCTTGCTGCATCACCCGGTTTCATCAACATGCTGAGCTGGGGCGTGGAATCGCTAATCGAAGACGGTCGCGGCCAGAGCGACCTACGACAGGGCGTGACATTGGAGGTTTTCGGGGAGGGCGAATCTATGGGCCCATTATCAGAGAGAATGAAGGAGGATTTGGTCAAACACCAAGGAGATATCAAATATGAAATCAATTGGACGACTCTAGGAGAATATCTTGATTATCTGGTGAAACGGGGCGTTTCACCAAATGTCGCGTCGTTTGTTGGAGCCACGACGGTCAGAATTCACGCACTGGGGTATGAAGACCGTTCGGCATCTCCGGAAGAACTCGGCTTGATGCGTGACCTTGTGCGCCAAGCCATGGAGGAAGGCGCAGTTGGTCTCGGGTCCTCCCTCATCTACGCCCCGGCATTCTACGCTCCGACAACGGAACTCGTTGAATTGGCCAAGATTGTGAGCAAGTATGATGGCTTGTACATCTCCCATATTCGCAGCGAAGGGAGTCAATTCCTCGAGGCTCTTGATGAGTTGATACATATAGCACGAGAGGCCAATGTGAGAGCCGAGATTTACCATCTAAAGGCAGCGGGCAAGTCGAACTGGAACAAACTTGATGCCGCGATCAAGAAAGTTGAGGAAGCAAGACATGAGGGCCTTCAAATCACAGCTGACATGTACCCATACGCTGCAAGCGAGACGGGCCTCGACGCGGCAATGCCACGATGGGTACAAGAAGGAGGGCACGACGCGTGGGTGAAGCGGCTGAAGGACCCTTCTATTCGACGCCGCGTCGAAGAGGAGATGTGCACGCCTACAGACAAATGGGAAAACATGTATCTTGCCAACGGCCCAGAAAACATGATGCTCGCTTCGTTCAAGTCTGAAAAACTCAAACCTCTCGCCGGCAAAACACTCGCGGATGTGGCCGCGATAAGAGGGAAGTCAGCACCAGAGACAGCCATGGATCTCGTCGTTGAGGACGATAGTCGCGTAGGTACTATCTACTTCTCTATGTCGGAAGCAAATGTTCGAAGAAATGCGGGTCTGCCGTGGGTGAGTTTCGGATCAGACGCAGAATGTGTGAGTCCTGATGGCGTGTTCATGAAGATACTTCCACACCCGCGTGCATACGGAACTTTCGCCAGGTTCTTGGGTAAATATGTTCGCGATGAAAAAGTCGCAACCTTGGAAGATGCAGTGCGGCGCCTGACGTCTCTGCCTGCCGGGAACCTGAAACTCCGCCGACGAGGAATGCTCAAGGAAGGATACTATGCCGATATAGTCTTGTTTGATCCAGCCAGAATAACGGATCACGCAACCTTTCTCAAACCAGCTCAATACTCAACTGGGGTAGTGCATGCGTTCGTAAACGGCGTACCGGTTGTAGAGGACGGCGAACATACAAACGCGAAACCAGGACGAGTTGTGCGTGGTCCGGGGTGGAAAGGACGAGACTAGCGGGTACGGAATGTTGAATGACTATACGAGCTCGGAGAGATTTATTCTCGATAGGATGCGAGAAGCAAAGACTCCAGGCCTTAGCGTTTCGATTGTCTCCAATGGCCGAATGACTTACGCAAAGAGGTTTGGGTTTAGGGACATTGCTTCCGGATTGCCCGTAACTAACGGGACTTTATTCGGCATTGGTGAAGGGCGAAGTTTTGCGAAGCTTGCTCAGAACGTACTCGCGCTTACGATTCTAGGAAGTTGGAGTTATTCTTAGATCGCGTATTTTACGAATTCGTTTTTGCAAGGATTTCCTTTGGTTATCCAGGCTTCTCGCTTCTCGGGGACGTAGATCATGCCGTCAAGGGTTCGGCTATGATGGGCTTTGGATTTTGCGGGGTTTATGTGTGCGCATATGGTGTTGGGTTTGTTTTCATGATCTCTTAGGAATCCTTGGAAGAATTGCATATTGAGTTTACCTTTGTTGTGCTCGATAAGTTGGGCCATTCGGTCACATCTAGCTACGCTATTGGCGCGGTATTCGTTGGATTTGGGGTCGGTGAAACCTTCGGTTCCGTATAGGTAATGGTTGGCGTGGTGTAGAATATCATTGGAACGCTTCACGATCACGCCCACGGGGGTAGCTTCAACGTCCATGATTCCCTTCGTATCGCCGACCATGAAGTTCAATGCAAATGCGCGGTCCGCTCTTTCAATGGATTCAAGCGCGCCGTCCAGGTCCCTTTGATTCAGCAACTCTCTAACGACACAGAGCATGGGCACGGCGATCTTAGGTTTCGGAAATCCTAATGCGTTTATGCAAACGCTGACCCCTGCTGAGTTTATGCCCATCATGGCCGGAGCGCCTGCATAAGTGTAGATTAGGGCGTCAGGCCCCGTTTTCGCCGAGTATTTCGTTAGCGTTGTGCAGTCTCCGTTCAGCCACGGGTCGATTCCCTCGTCGTTATTCTGCCCGACGTATGTTAGATGATCGCTTGTGGCGCCTCCACGGGCTGCAAAGGACGTGCATGCTTTGGATAGTTTGGGGTAGAAGACTTCGTTGAATGCGGTGATCAACAAGACTTCGTTAAGTTGTACGCCCGCGCCTTCCGCGGTTCCTTTCACTTCCTCGGCGATTTCCTGTGAATAATCTCGGATTGGCCGTTCATATCGGGCCGCCTCACTAAGAGCTTCGTCCTTAGAGGTTTGTAGGTATCGAGCGTAAAAGTCGAAGTGTGAATCTATCAGTCGCCTAATGAGTTGCTTATGATAGAATCCATAGGTAAAGCCTCTTTCAAAAGAGGTTCCCTTGGCCTCGAGAACTGCGTACTTTTCAACTTTGAGAAGCTCAGACATAATATTCGCACCGACTTTCGTAGAATATACGTTTTGCCGCGTGCTCTCTCCCATACACTGCCTCGGTCGGGCTACAAATATCACTTCAAAAGTCAAGAGTGGTTACTCTGGGAAGGTGAACGTGCCTGACTCTTTCGTTATCCGACCGTTTACCCCTTTGCACCTTACCTACGCCTTTGCACAGGCTCGATGTGCTTTCCCAGAAGCTTGGCATCGAAGCATGGGTTAAGCGGGATGATTTAACCGGGTTTGCAATGGGAGGCAACAAGGCCCGGAAGGCCGAATTCCTCTTGGCTGACGCGCTCCGAAGACGATGCGATGTAATCCTGACTGCGGGGCCTATTCAGTCTAACCATGCACGCGTCATCGCGGCTGCAGCTCGGAGGTACTCGCTGGAGTGTCATCTTTTTCTTGCCGGACAGGAACCGAACCTACGTACCGGGAATATGCTTCTGAACGATCTGGCCGACGCTCAAATTCACTACGTCTCCCCAAACGAGAGACAGCCCGCCATGGAGGAATTCGCGGAACAACTCAGGAAGAAAGGAAAGAACCCCTACGTGATCCCGGTGGGAGGCTCGAACGAGATCGGTGCTTTGGGGTACGTGTTAGGTTTTCAGGAGCTTGAGAACCAATTACGCAAATTGCCGGAGCAACCGACCACGTTAGTGTTCGCCTCATCCAGTGGCGGTACGCACGCAGGCATTCTTGTAGGCCACGCGCTCGCGGGATCACAGGTGACACCGCTGGGTATACGGGTTGATCGGGATGCTGACCCGGAACGGCACATCTGTTCTGTCGCTAATGCTTTGTCCAAGCGACTCGGCTTGCCCAAGCAATTTGGGGCTGGTGATTTGTTGTTGGACCCAGATTACGTGGGTGAAGACTACGGCGTACCGTCAGTGGACGGAGTTGCTGCATTGAGACAACTTTGGTGCGAGGAAGGTATTCTTCTTGATCCTGTTTATACATCGAAAGCGATGGCCGGCTTCATAGGTTTAGCACGGAAGGGGAAGTGGGCTAAGCAGCGGGTTGTGTTCCTGCATTCAGGCGGAACCCCATCCGTCTTCAGCCTGGTTCCGCAGCTTCTCGCTTCAAGATAAGCCGCGAAGACTCATTGGATTGAGCCAAGAACGCCGCTTGCCTCAACTCACCGGATGGTTCGCTTTTCATGAGTGTTCAACGATCGGAACCCGAATTAGTCTAAGTCAACGGCAGTGTCAGTCGATGAGAGGCGTTCATGAATGAGCTTTGTCACGGTTCTGCGTTGCGTGAGTTGCAAGAAAGAGTTCGATCCAAAGAAGGTACGCTATTCTTGTGACCGTTGCGGTGAAAGGCTTGACGTCATCTACAACTACGAGAACATGAAAGGGAAGATAGACAAAGATCAATTTGCTCATAGGTCATCCTGTTCAACCCTGAGGTACCCGGAACTCCTGCCCGTATTCGAATACGCGAAGGTCACCTCTTTGGGAGAAGGGGGAACTCCACTTCTCAAATGCGACAGGCTGGGTCGAGAACTTGGACTCGACAACCTGTACGCCAAGGATGAATCACGCAATCCAACAGGGGTCTTCAAGGATAGAGCGACCGTCCTCGCCATAAACAAGGCACGAGAATTCGAGCGGAAAAAAATCGCAATTGCCTCCACCGGCAACGCTGCGGCCTCTCTCTCAGCCTACGCCGCAAAGGCCGGGTTAGATTGCAATGTATTCGTACCCGAATCGACTCCGTTAGCTAAAGTGAGTCAATCCATCGCATACGGGGCGAACATAGTTCAGGTCAAGGGTAACTATGATCAAACCTATGACCTGGCGGTTGAGGCATGTGAAGCGTTCGACTGGTACAATTGCAACCCTGCCTGGAACCCGTTTCGGACAGAGGGAAAGAAAACCATCTCATACGAGATTTGTGAGTGGTTCAACTGGAAACCGCCAGACTGGGTCGTTGTTCCCGTCGGGAATGGCTGCAATTTAGCCGGAATTTGGAAAGGATTCAAAGAATTTTACGAGTTAGGATTCATCTCGGAGAAACCGCGCATCCTTGGCATTCAACCGACAGGATCCAGTCCCGTAGTAACCGCGTTCAAGGAAAAGAAGGAGCACTTTGAATCAATCACCCCGAAAACCTTAGCCGGCGCGCTGGCGATTGGTAAACCTAAGAATTTCGTAAAGGCGATTAGGAGTCTGAACGAATCCCATGGGCTTGCGGACTGCGTAGCAGATGATGAGATATTGGACGCACAATCGTTGCTTGCGAGGACGGAGGGAGTTTTTGGTGAACCCGGCGGAGTAGCTGGAGTTGCGGGATTGATTAATGCCGTGAGAGCGGGTGCTATTGACGCGCACGATCGAATCTGCTGCATAATCACCGGTAACGGGCTTAAGGACCCGGAGGCTCCATTGAAACATGCTCGCAAACCCCTGCTAATCGAACCTACCCTCGAATCAATGCGTAAAACCGGACTGAACAATAGCTAACCCGCAGGACATGTACCGTACAGGTTGGAGGCTGCGTTTTGGAGAAAGTTGAAGTGAACGACGAGGCCTACGTGAAGCGCACACCAACTTCCCGTACCATGTTCGAACGCGCGAGGAAGGTTGAACCGGCTGGGGTCTCGTATAAGATTCGTTTCTTCGAGCCCTACCCGTTCTTTGTGAGGGAGTCAGAGGGAGCACGCATAACGGATCTTGACGGTAATGTTTTCACCGATTATTGGTCCACGCACTTTGCGATGATCTTGGGCCATAGGCACCCGATCGTATTAGAAGCTATCAAGAACCAGGCAGAGAATGGCTGGCATCATGGCCTCTCGCATGAGCTTGAGATCACACACGCGGAAGCGATCACCAAACACACCCCAAGCGCAGAGATGGTTCGGTATGCGAGTTCCGGAAGCGAAGCAATGCTATTCGCAACTCGTCTCGCGAGAACATTCACAAAACGTCCCAAGGTTGCCAAATTCGAAGGAGCCTGGCACGGGGCGTATGACCCATTTCACATGGCCCTTAAACCTCCTTTCGACACCCCGGCCACGGGCGGCCTCACCATGGGTTCACAACAGGACACCATTGCTCTTCCATACAACGACATGAACGGGTTCCTCGATAACGCGAAGCATGAATCCCTGGCCTGCGTAATTCTCGAGCCAGTATTGGGGGCAAGCGGAATGATTCCTGCTGAAAGAGAATTTCTCAAAGGCCTGAGGAATTTCTGCGACGAAACCGGAGCCCTTCTGATCTTTGACGAGGTTGTCACGGGCTTTAGGCTCGGCCTCGGTGGGGCGCAGAGCTATTTCGGAGTGAAACCCGACCTTACCGTCTTAGGTAAGATAATTGGAGGAGGGCTACCAATTGGGGCAATCTGTGGAAGGGAGGATGTTATGTCGCATTTCGACCACACGAAATACTCGGGCTTGGATTATGCCCATCACGGCGGAACATTCTCGGGCAACGCACTGACCTTAGCCGCAGGGCTGGCAACAATTGATGTGCTCGAACATAGTCCAGTCTACGAGCACATCGACCGCCTTGGCGCGCATACTCGTGAGCGTCTGAACTCAATATTTGAGGCCGCAGAATTCCCAGCCCAAACCATAGGCTTAGGCTCACTCTTCGGCATTCACACTTCCCTCAAAAAACCGTTGAAGGACGCAAAGAGTTACGCGCTCTGCGATCACAACCAATCCAAGAACATGTTCAGGTTCCTGCTAGATAACGACATTTTCATGCTGACGCCCGAGATGTTGCATGGATGCATCAGCTACGCTCACACGGAAAGCGACATTGCTCACCTCGCATCAACCGTGCAAGGGTACGTCAATCGAACTAAGGAAACGAGTTCGTCTCGCTAATTCCCTAACAGCTTTGGGTTCCCAAGAAGAAAGAGGCTTGGTTCACAAAAGACTCCCCATGCCTAGGCAGATATTACAAATATTCTATTGATGGAAGCCTGATCGGCGAGGAAGAGCATCTCGTCACGGTACAGGCATAACCGGCACCCCATTCTCACAACATCTAGAGCCCTCATGCTAATCGATATTCATGCGTAAACCTCATGGGCTACGTTTGACCCAACCAGTTCTGACGGATAAATGACAGCTATTCCGGTGCGACACGTAGACGTTTTTACGGATCAAATTTTCTCCGGGAATCCTCTGACAGTCGTCCCAGATGCTAAAAGCCTTACAGATTCCCAAATGCAGGCTATAGCAGCGGAATTTGGAACCCCCGAGACCTCCTTTATAGTTCCTCCAAAAGGCGAAGCCGATTATGGCCTTAGAATTTTCAGTCAAGTAAAGGAAATCCCATTCGCAGGCCACCCAGTCCTAGGAGCGGCTCACGTCTTCGTATCAGAGAATAAGGAAGCGAACAGCCTTTCATTGCTGCAGAATGAGACGAGCGTTGGTATCCTCCCTATTCATGTTACCCCGGGGGGCAGTTCACCTAAACTGATAATGGAACAAGGAAAACCTAAGATCATCGCCAAATTGACCGAACAGCAAATCCAAACGGTCGCAGATTCCCTTCGCCTTCAGAGAGGAATGATCAGCAAGGATTCATCTCCTCAGATTATCAGTACAGGTCTGCCACAACTGTTCATTCAGCTCCGTGAGTTGGATCAGCTTACCAACCTAACACCCGACCCGAGTGCCATAAGGAATCTCGAGAGCAAATTCAATCTCACGGGAGTCGGAATCTTCACGCTAGAAACTTCGACTCCCGAAGCTTCTGCTCATCTTCGCTTCTTTGTACCTAGCATTGGAATTAATGAAGATGCGGCTGCCGGAAGTGCTGCTGGAGGATTGGGAGCTTACCTTGCAATTTTCGATCTCTTACCAAGAAACAAGCTAAAGGACTTCTTCATAGAGCAAGGTTTCGAAATTGGACGACGGAGCAGGCTGTATGTGCAAGTAGAGGGCGATGCCGATATACCCGACAACATTCGAGTTGGCGGATACTCGGTTACAGTTTCGAGCGGTGAGATTCATATCCCATAGTTCATGCAGTTGAATGTCTGCCAATAACGTAAAATGCGGGACTCATACAGCCCGCCAAATGGATTTGAGTTTCAAATGTCAGTTTCGTTAAACGAACGCGGCACCAAGATTGAAGATCTCGACACGCCGGCGCTACTCTTAGACCTGGACTTGCTAGAACAAAACATCAAGGTTATGTCGGATTTCTTCCGCGGCAAATCAGCTAGGATGAGGCCACATATCAAGACGCACAAATCCCCTACAATTGCTCATAAACAATTAGCCGCCGGGGCCGAAGGAATTGCATGCCAGAAATTGAGTGAAGCGGAGGTGATGGTGGAGGCTGGAATAGGCGACGTGTTCATTACGAATGAGGTTGTCGGCTGGAGTAAAGTGTTGCGGCTCGCGCATTTAGCACACCATAGCAATGTGACGGTGCTTGTAGACGACCCTGAAAACCTAAACCAGCTGTCAAAGGCCGCAGAGTTGGAGGGCGTAAAGATCAATGCGGTTGTTGAAGTTGACGTTGGTATGCAACGTTGCGGTGTTCAGCCCGGGCAACCTGCATTAGACCTCGCTAAACATGTGGCCCGAAAGCCAGGATTGAACTTCCTAGGAATTCTAGGGTATGAAGGTCATTGCGTACTTATCGATGACTTCGAACAAAAGAAGAAACTCTGCCTTGAGGCTTTATCGAAGAACATTGACACCAAGGAGTTCATCGAGAAATCAGGGTTGAAGGTCGAAAAAGTCTGCGCGGGGGGAACAAGCACATACGCCATTACGGGCATTCAGCCGGGCATTACTGAAATCCATCCGGGCACCTATGCGACGATGGACTTAAAATTCAAGAATATGGGCATGCCATTCGATTGCGCCGTAACACTTCTAACGTCAGTAATTAGCAACCCTGCCCCCGGCAAATTCACACTAGATGGCGGTTTGAAAGCTATCAGCGAGGAGTACGGACTGCCAAAACCCAGGTTAGCAAAAACGAAACTCGTTCATTTGTATGAAGAGCATGGTCTCCTGGAACTGGAAGACGGCGGCCAAAGCTTGAAGCGAGGAGATAAGGTGGAGCTAATCCCGACACATGGCTGCACTACGATTAACCTGCATAACCAGTTCCATTGCGTGAGGAAAGGTTATTTGGAATCGGTTTGGACAATATCGGCAAGAGGAATGTTTTCATGACCCCGGGTTTTGTCCGGAAACTGTTCTGTAGATTCTCAATAACTTTCGATCACGCTCCCTGACCAACTCGACCTCCGGCAAACCTGAATAATCGTAGAATCCCGCGCCTGACTTTACGCCAAATCTATTGTTCTCAGCTAATCGTTTAAGCGTCCCTGACGGCGGTTGAGTCGAGCTATCCAATTCACCGAATAGTTCTCCGCATAGGTGGTAGAAGACGTCCAGGCCACCGAAATCGGACACTCTAAACGGACCTAGGACGGGGTATCTGAAGCCGGGGCCGAATGAGACTGCTGTATCTATGTCCTCAAGGGTTGCCACACCTTGTTCTAGGAGGTGGAGCGCTTCTCGAAACAACGCAATCTGTAATCTGTTACCTACGAATCCCGGAACAGATTTCATGATAGTAATCGGCTTCTTCCCTGCGTTCGTAAGTATTCGTCGAGTTCGTTCCAACGTGTCTGCCGAGGTTTTCTCTCCTCTCATGACCTCAACAAGAGGGATAATCTGTGCCGGATTCCACCAGTTTGTCCCGATAACCCTCTCGGGTTGCGCAGTTTCACTAGAGATATCGGAGACGTTTAGGCCGGAGGTGTTTGAGGCAAGAATCGCATCTTTCGGACTTGCTTCACCCAGCAGCTTGAAGAGATGTTTCTTCACAGTCAGATCCTCGGTAACTGCCTCGGTCACAAATTCCACATTCCGCACCGCTTTCCTCGGGTCTACAACGACATCGATTCTTGACAGGACATCAGCTGCTTGTCTTGAGGAAAGGATCTTCTCCTCTTCGAATAAGGTCAAGTTCTCTTTTATATGGCCAAGGGCCCTCTTCAGAATATCATCGCGCACGTCTACAAGCCAAACTTTGGATCCACTCTGAGCAAAAACTTGAGCTATACCCCGGCCCATAGTTCCGGCCCCGATGACAGCCACCTCCATGGCCGCTTCTTCAGATAATTTACTCGAACTCAACACAAGTCGACCGACTACGCCTTTGCCCCCTTCAAGAAGTTGCCGGGCCAATTCAGGCTTTGAGAGCGGTATAGGACTCAATTTTACAGCCTGGACGTTAGGCGCCTGTGCGCAGCGTGATTTCCATCAACGCGAAGAGATGTCAAGAGTGTTGTTTCATGAAACTCTCGATTAGATCGAACGCTTCAGCGAGCATGGGCTCGTCGGCGAGGAAGACGGATCTGAAGTGTCCGCTGCCGTAGGTAGGATCAAATCCTGACCCATGGACTGTCAGCACACCGGTCTCCTTTAGCAGTTCTGTGACGAATTGGTTGTCGTTACTCCACCGTGTGCCCTGCAAGTCGACTTTCGGGAAGTTGTAGAAAGCCCCTTTTGGCGTCGTAGCCGAGAACCTGGGGATCGCTCTGATTCTCTTCAGGGCGAAGTCGCGCCTCTCCTTGAGCTTCCTAACCATTTCGGGGATGTGGGTTTGCGGTCCAGTTAATGCTGCTACACCGGCTATCTGCGCGGGCGTGCTTGCGCATAGGCGAACTCTCGACATCTTCTCAATTCCGTCCCAGACATGTTTGAGTCTTCCAGTGGGGTCTTGCACGTAGATGTAGCCGAGCCGCCACCCCGTCATCAGGTAGGCTTTGGAGAATCCATTGAGGCCCAGAATCGGGGTCTCCTTGGCTAGTGAAGCGACGCTTGTGAATTTGTCCTCGTAGGTGATTCGGTCGTAGATCTCGTCTGCCGCGACGGGGAGGTTATGGCTTGCAGCGATCTCCAGTATCCTACTTAATTCCTGTTTAGAGTAGACCGAGCCGGTGGGGTTGCTTGGGTTGATGACGACTATAAGCCGCGTCTTCTCTGTTATCTTACTCTCCAGATCATCCAGGTCCGGGGCCCATCCTTCCTCCTCCTTTGTTCGGTACGTGATCGGGGTGCCGTCGAAGAACTTCGCGTACGTAAGATAGGGCGAGTAGCAGGGGCCCGGCACGAGAATCTCATCGCCAGGGTTCACCATGGCTGCCATCAGAAAGGTAATGGCTTCGGAGATGCCCTGGGTTATGACGATGTTGCTGGCTTCTATGTGTGCATGGTTGGCTGTATTCTCTTTCTCGGCCACGGCCTCTCGCAACTCCTTCACGCCTTCCGACGCGGAGTAGTAGTTTTTGCCCGAGTCGACCGCTTTCTTCATCGCCTCTTTGATGTGAGGGGGCGTGTCAAAGCCGTACTTTACGGGGTCTCCAATGTTGAGATTAATTATTCTCTTACCCGTTCGTCTTACCTCTTCGGCCTTAACGATAACGTCACGAATAGCATACTCCACGCCTTCCGCCCGGCGTGAGCACCTGACGGCTTCCTGAAGCATACTGACCAAAGGGCGTGTTTCGCACGCCAGTTTAATAGAGTTACCAATCAATTTCGCGATCTGAGTCAAAGACTGACGTGTGGATTGCGGGGTCATTTGATCGCAGGCAACTACTGAGGATATGCGTCCGGGGATTTCTAATATGTATACGGCCTAGCTATCGTGTGTATGTGCGTTCTACTGGTGCGTGCACACGCACACTTTTCAAACGAACGATGACGGTTCGAATTACGGTGTGCGTGCCGCTATAACACACACAAATTATCGCCTGAATTGACGGTTCAATTTCGGCCATTCGGACCATATAGATCACACGCACAATTTTGTACCCATATGACATGTTTTGTCGGACATGACACTTGGCTAGCGCGCGAGTGAGTGAATCTCTTCTGCATAGTAATATCTTCTGAGATTACTTTATTCTAGGGGTGGTTATGAGCGATCTAAAGGAGACGGAATATGGTATTCAACCAAGAAGCACTCGAAATAATTGAGGGAAGGAATTTTGCGTACCTCGCTACGTTGATGCCTGATGGTTCTCCGCACGTATCTCCCGTTTGGATCGATCGCGATGGAGATATGCTCTTGGTGAACACTGTTCCTGGAAGGACTAAGCAGAAGAATATTTCACGAGATCCAAGAGTGGCGATTAGCATGACGCAAGAGAAGGACCCCTACAGACATTTGTTCATAAGAGGAAGAGTTATCGAACAAACGCAGCAAGGCGCATTAGATCACATCAATCGCTTGGCCAGAAAATATCTCGGCAAAGACTACCCATGGACTGATAGAGAGAGAATCATCCTCAGAATCAAACCCAAATCTGCAAAGATAGTTCTGGACTAAACCCATCTTTGTCCTCATCCGTCATGCATGAAGACGAAGAAGATCGCCTCTTTCTCGTGTGTGGTATTAGTAGTTCGGGCATTGGAAATTGAACCGTCGTGGTACGTCCCAGAAAAAGTGTATGTGTGACTACGGTGGCGCGCGCACATACACTTCAAGACGACGACCGACGGAACGACGGTCCGAGTTACTATGGCTTCGCACGAACCGGTCGCCTCGACTGCTCAAATACTAGCGTCTCGCTAAGGAACAAGAGTGGCCAATGACCACGATTGTAATTGACCCTCGATTCAATGGGCTCCCAGGCATCGCCCTCGGCGGCTACGTTGGCGGAGTCCTTGCCCGCGGACGCGCGAAGGCTGAAGTTACACTTTGTCGTCCCGTCCTATTGGGCAAGCCATATCAAATAGTGGCCGCGGCCGATGGCGCCGAAGCGCTCCAAGAAGGAAACGATGTCCTTGCCGTGGTCTGTGACGCCTCCGTGAACCTTGAACCACCGCGACCGGTTGGACTTGAGGCCAGCAAGGTCGCGGCTGGGGATTACGTCGGCCATCAGCGGCACTTGGTACCGGACTGCTTTGTCTGCGGCCCGTTGCGTCCCGAGGGAGATGGACTCCGTATCTTTCCAGGAAAAGTAGCCGGGCGCGACATGGTCGCCGCCCCTTGGATTCCGTCCGCGTCCCTCGCGGATTTGAATGGTGAGGTTGAATCGAAATTCATCTGGTCCGCACTTGACTGTCCAACGATCTGGGCTCTCGTCCTTCACGGCCAGCCCGATTCCGACGAACGAGCGGTCACAGCTAGCCTAACAGTCGAACTAATGTTTCCCGTTCTCGCAGACCAACCTCAGGTTGTGGTGGGGTGGAAAGTGAGCGAAACCGGGCGCACACGAGTAGCCGGCGGCGCGATCTACTCGATCCATGGGCGGTTGCTTGCAATGGCCAAGCACACACTTGTCACGACCGACTGGGGAGTGCCGATGGGATTGAACCGTTGGCGGTGAGGTTCGGGGGATTCCGCGGGGCTTGAAGTTTCTGGGGGGGGTGCGCACCCTTAGACCCGACGACGACGCCCTTACGACGCTCGCTTCGCTCGCACAACATTCTGTATGGTAGGGGAAGGTGAGGAGCCTGAACGTTAGGAACCTGTAGGAACGATAGGACCTTGTTCCTTAGACGATGTTTGACCCGGCGTTGACGCTCTGCCGTCTTAGCCCAACCGTATCTGTTAACGTAATTCTCCTCCGGCCGTATGTCGCCTACTCGTGTTCTGTCGCGGCCAGAAGGCCCTTTACCTGCGCATCTGCCCCGGTTACGTTCAATTGTCGTCTATCAAACCTTACAATCGACATTGCTAGCGTTCTGCCTACTTGGAAGCTCTTTTGCTGAGTTCTCCGTCCAGAACGAAGAGCGCGCTCGTTTCGCTTCCGATGAGCTGGAGTTTTTGAAGAATATCGTTGGCGCTTGCCTCTTCTTCCACTTGCTCTTTGACAAACCATTGGAGGAATATGGCGGTGGCGTGGTCCTTCTCCGATTCCGCTAGTTCAACTAGCTTGTGTATGGATTCGGTGACCTGTCTTTCGTGATTGTAGGCATCCTCGATGGCGTTCTTGGGTGTCTTCCACTTGGCTGGGGGCGCGTCGATTGCTTCTAAGACTACTTTTCCTTGTCTTTCGATAATGTGCTCGAAGAACTTCATCCCATGCTCCATTTCCTCTTTCGCTTGAATACGCATCCAATGCGCGAACCCACGCAGGTTGGTCGATTCGAAATATGCAGCCATTGAAAGGTAGAGATAATGGGAATAGAATTCCTTTCTTATTTGGTCGTTTAACGCCTTCTGTACCGTTGCCTTAATCAACTTCTCATGACCCCATGCAAACCATATGTGAACCGGACATAAAACTCCTTGCAAACTGACACGCTGATTCTATTACACCTAGGTCGACTCCCTCTCAGTGCGGCCCTATCGGCCCGGCCAGATGCTTACTCGACGGGGGTTGCTTCCTAGTTTTCGGAATACGTTTCATCAGGATAACAACGGCCGATAGAACGAGCGCTATGACCGCGCCGACAATTAGCACGGAGTAATCTGTCGGTGCAGTTGTTGTAGGTAACGTTGACGGGGCTGTCTGAGTGCTGAGTATTTCGATGATATTGGTCGTCGTGTATGTGGACGTTGAGGTTTGAATCGCTTGGCCATACGCTTGTACACTCAAATGGACGTAGCCGCCGACGAACTGCCCTGAGAGGAAGAGTAACACGTACTCTCCGCGCTGAGGCACAACCCAAACCAGATCCGACGCCGGGCCGACTACCTGCAGCTCCCAGCCGGAGAACCCGTTAGCGCAATTGGTGTGGTTGAATTTGTTGAACTGATCCATGTTCAAGATGAGGAAATGGATTGGAATACCTTGCTGCGTGTCGAATTGTATCTTGAACTCATAAGCTGTGGTGGCGTTGAGTAGAAAATAATCGTACATGAGGCACAGAGGGTTCTCTGGATAGTAGGGGGCAGTCTCCGAGTAACCTAGAGTGAATGTGCCCGTTTCTCTGTTGAAATCTGAAGGCGTCAAATCATAGCGAACAGCGTGCGGCGTAACTGCCGTCGACGTTAAGGTCGAAGTGATTGCAGCTACGGATATCGACGCAAACGACTGCACAGTACTTGAGTAGCTTGTAATAGACTGACTGCTCGCAAGCTGTGACGGAGAGAATAGTGCAAGGACCACGCATCCAAGGAAGAGTGCTAATATCAGTTTAGATTGGCCCAACAAACGGATCCTATTCACCAAAGGACCAACCAAAACGAAACCACCGAGCGACCCGACGCCTTCTATGCATGAATCTAAACGGAACCTATTATTTTCCATATTTGTGCTACCACTGGCGCGCACACCCATCAACCAGGAATTCGATGAATGAAAAACCGTCCTGGGTGTCGGGCGAGATATCTAAATTCGAGTCGCCTGACGGGGCTCACCGAAGGTAACGGGGGAGCCTGGGGGAACCCGGCTGAGAGGACGGTTGAACCGCCGTCGACCCTCAAAACCTGACCCGGATAATGCCGGCGGAGGGAAAAAAGATGAGATTACGTAACGTTTCTGCGGGAGTGCGTCTCCGATTCGAATCTCTGGGCACACAGTCAAGTTCTTCAAGTTGGACGGGTGCGACAACGATAGCGCAGTCTGCGGTCATGTCCGCGCTAGTCGCGGTGCTATCGGTGACTGCTATTCCACTGCCTCCTCCGTTGTCTACGGTTACCCTTGCACCCATTGCGATATTCGTAGGCTCAGTATTTCTGGGGCCACGCGTCGGATTCATATCGGGAGTGCTGGGTTCCGCGATTGGATTTACTGTTGCATCAACCGTTGGTATAATTGCTGGCGCCGCTCCGGGCTCAGCCCTCTTCCCAATCTTCCTCGTAGGATTAATCGTTGCGAGAGGCCCGGAAGGATGGATTATCGGAGTTTTGAGGAAGAAGAATGAGATATTGGCTATGGTGGTTGGGACAATTTACGAGACGCTTGCTTTCTTCCTGATAGACTTCTTCTACACTTATCCGATATTGCTCAGCATGCCGAACAGCTTTGCCTACTTGGATTTCGGAACCCTAATCGACTTAGTCTTCATAATCCCTGCCGTTATTGTATTGCGCTACCTGCGAACTCACTTAGGCGTCAGATATTACGATGCGGTTGCCGGATCGGCTCACACGTAGGTCAACGAGATGCCAGACGCAGATATGTCTTGGTACCTACGAGGGGATATTGTGAACTCTTACGAGTCATGGTACGAAGGGAAAGGCAAACGCGCCGACCTTCTGGAGAAGCGGCTGCTCAAGGAACTCGTAGACTACGTGGGCGGCGTAGAAACCATGCTTGAAGTTGGAGTTGGCACAGCGCACTTCGCTAGATGTTTTGAATCCTTCGGGATTCAATGCGTAGGCCTCGACCTATCTCCGCCAATGCTCAGGGAGGCAAAGAAACTTTGGAATGGCGACCTGATTAGGGGAGATGCTCACCATCTTCCATTTCGCGAGAAGACTTTCGACCTTGTAGCATTCATCACGTGCATGGAATACATGCGAAGCCCAATCGACGTATTGAAAGAAGCAAGCAGTGTGTCCAGAAATGGCATCTTGTGCGGTATAATGAACAAGTGGAGCATCCCAGCTCTGCGCCGCAAGCTGCAGGTGATGGTGGGCAGGAATCCATTCTACAGCAACGCCCGGTTCTTCTCGATCAAAGACGTCAAGTACCTTGCGGGAAAAGCGCTCAACCGAGTCGACTACTCGATGAAGTGGTCGACAACCGTCTATCCGAGAATACTCTTAGTGAAAGAGTCACGCCTCCCGTTCGGAGCATTCTTGGGTGTGGCGGCGAGATTCAACCGTTAAGGAATGAAGCAATGCCAGAGCTAGGCAAACCCTCTCCAAAATTTATGGAAGAGGTCATATTTGGGCGGCTCGGTGCGCATCGATCTGAATTGTTGCATGGCCCGAAGCTCGGAGTAGACAACGCCATTATAAGAGCCGGCGAAGGCAGAGTTGCCGTTTGCACTACAGATCCGATTTCCCTCATTCCCGCCCTGGGACCTGACAATTCCGCTTGGCTTTCCGTTAACCTCTTGGCTTCCGACGTGACGACCAGTGGCTTTCACCCGGGGTTTGCGGTCTTCGACCTAAACCTTCCACCTAAACTGGAGGATTCGCTGTTGGAAGCATATTGGAGCGGTATCGACAAGGCCTGCAAAGAGTTGGGCGTGGCAATTGCTGGGGGCCACACTGGCAGGTTCGTCGGATGCGATTACACAATCATGGGCGGCGGTTTCATGCTCGCGTTTGGTTCAGAAGACAAATACTTAACCTCCAACATGGCACAACCGAACGATGTTCTGTTACTGACCAAGGGTGCGGCGATCGTTACAACAGGCATACTTGCGCACTCTTTTCCCAATAAGATCGAGCAGAGGTTTGGCGGGAAGTTCCTAAGGAAGGCGCAGAGCTACCTACGTCGATCCTCAACGGTAAATGACGCACTAACGGCAGTCTCGGTCGGAGTCAGGGAGGAAGGCGTCACCGCCATGCATGACGTTACTGAGGGCGGAGTGTTAGGAGGAATGTACGAATTGGTTTCAGCGTCTGGAAAAGGAGCCCGAATAGAAAAGAGTGCCATCCGAGTGGCCGAGGAAACCCGCGAAATATGCAAACTATTTGACATCAAGCCTCTCAACGCCTTAGGCGAAGGTTCTCTAATCATCTCGGTTCGACCCAACAAATCTGAGAGCGTTCAAAGCACCCTAGAAAAGACTGGAATAGAATGCTTCCGGGTAGGTGAGATTTTAGAACCTCGGAATGGCATTGTGATGTTGGAGGAGACTGGCGAAGTGAGAATTGGGTATCCCGAAAGAGACACTTACTGGGGCGCGTACTGGAGGGCGGTCGAGAGAGGTTGGAGTTAGGTTGCGAGCGGCAAGCAAACAGAGACTGAGTGGCCTATACCTGCTCGCAGATCTCTCAATTCCGGAACAGAAATTGTTGCACGCCGTTAGCAAGGCGATTAGAGGCGGCGTTCAGATCGTTCAAATCTGGAATGCTGCTGATAAGGATCTAGTGGACACTGCACGAGTGGCTAGGAACATTCGCGTGGAGACGTCGGAGGCTGACATTCCGTTAATTGTCAACAATGATCTGGACCTGGCGAAGGAACTAGGGGCGAGTGGAGTTCACTTCGACGATTTCCAGGTCTCGGCTGACGATGCACGCAGGTTGCTTGGAACGGATGCCATCGTAGGGTACACTTGCGGAAATGATCACACGCAGGTTCGCAAAGCGGATGGCCTCGGCGCGGATTACCTTTCATTCTGTGCAGCCTTTTCGTCGCCTTCTGTACAATCATGCGAGATAGTTCTACTAGAATCCATCCGCCTAGCTAAGCGGACCATCTCCATCCCAGTTTTTGCATCTGGCGGAATAACGCGACAAAATGCTCACCTCGTCCTTGAAGCAGGGGCAGACGGCCTAGCAATAGCGTCGGCAATTCTTAGGGCAGAAGACTCCGAGGACGAGACACGTGCTTTCAAACGGATATTAGACAAATTCTTGTAGGCACCATGAAAGCGGTAAAATGGTGCGGGCAAGTGATTCCGACCCCGATTTACCGGTACAAATTTGTTTCCCAGCACTAGCTGGCCCGTGCACACACGGTTTTCGAAAGGCGACGAACTAAGGCGGTGCATGTTGAAACGTGAGCACGGTAATTCTGATGCCGGTCAATACACGAGATGAGAATAGGATAGAATGCTTTTGAGTTATCTCCGTCGATCAATCGACGGCAGCGCGTGACTAGTAATGTTGAATGATCGGCGCTCGCATTTCTACGTTACCGTATTCGTTGCTTCTCTTGGTATGGGTTTGAACATGTATTTCATACCTGTATTTGCCCAATCGTTCGGCGCTACGTTTGCGGATCTTGGACTTATCGGAACGGTTTGGGCTCTTGCGGCGACGATCACTCCGTTTTTGATTGGGTATTTGGTGGACAGGGTGAAATGTGTGTGGGTCTACGTATTCTCCTTGGCGTTAATCGGATTCTCCACTTTGTTTCTTGTTCTGTCACGTTCGGTGGTTGACATCATGGTCTTGCGTTTTTTTGCGGGAGTAGGAATGGAGGCGTTTTGGGTGACTGGGGAAATTATGGTTACAGATTTGTCGCCATTAGAGGTGAGAGTGAAGGAGATGGGTCGGTACGGTATTGCTTTGGTGTTGGGGTTCTTAATTGGCCCGTTGGTCGGAGGGCTAGTGGCTGAAAGTTTTGGCTACGCCAATCTGTTCATAATTTCAACTGTTGTAGTTGTGATCTCCACCGTGCAAGCCCTGGTTTGGCTGGTTTCAGGTTATAGAAGAACAGAGGCGACGCTGTCTTCCCTGAGTTTCTCAGGCTATATGGGAATCATTAAGCGACTTTTGCCCTTGTACATGATGATCGTGTGCTATGGGATCATTTGGGGAGTGATTACGGCCATTTTTCCCGGTTACGCGAATTCTCTCGGGATTAGTGCCGTTCTGATTGGTTTTCTCTTCAGTGCCTTTAGTGTGGCAAGGATCTTCTCTTACGCAACGGCACATCGTTACTCGAGGTTTGGTGAGATGAGAACTCTACTCTTCGTTTCACTTGTAATCTTTGTGGGACTGCTGACCATCGCCCTTTTCCCGGCTTTTCTCACATTACTAGCGGGCGTAATGCTGATTGGGGGAGGCGTTGGTGTCGTCTTCCCGGTGACAATCGATCTCGTCTCGCGTAATTTCTCCGCTGAACGGACAGGCGCGGCTATAGCATCATATGAAACCGTAATTAACATGGGTGAAACCGTGGGCCCGTACATTTTTGGAATGCTAACTGCCATCACAACCGTCGGAAGAAGTTTCTTATTGATGTCACTCTTCGGATTTTTCATGGCTGTCTTCGCGGTTAGCGGAACAACTAAGGCAAGAACTGATTCAGTACTGTGTCGTTCCGCACTGATCGAGATGTCTTGATCAATAGTATTCTTGGCGTTGACTTCTCAATTGGATGGGGATTTCAGCTCCAATTTACTAGTGAGCTAATCGGGGAGTGTTGGTTACTAGTAAGATGGTGCGGGGAAGGGGATTCGAACCCCTGAAGGCTTGCGTGCTCGTTGGCTCTACGCCACAGGATTTCTTTTCCGGCCACGTCAACTTTGCGATCTTAAGTTTAACACCGCCATCTTGTGGCGGTCCTGCCCCTTTGACCTGGCTCGGGAATCCCCGCACTCCAACCGAGCCTTAGGTACTCAATCCTTTTAGTTTGGCGGCTGCGAGGTCGTTGATGGGCCCGTAGCTCAGGTTGGATAGAGCGGCAGAATTGTGCCGAACCCCCTAAGGAACTCCGGAAAAAGCTGTAGAACCCTATCTCCTTGATAGGGTGCAGAGGTCCGGGGTTCAAATCCCCGCGGGCCCGCCACTTTAGCAGTTACAGTTACAGTGAAGGGTTAATTACTGGCTTTCGTTTCGCCATACTGTTGCATCCATTAATTACTATTGCAGGATCACGTTATGTTATTGATCTTCGTCCTGTAGGATTGATCCGGTACGCAACCTTATCAAATCTTGAACCGAGGGATGATACCGGCGCCCGAACCATGAGGTCCCTTGTTGGTAGATGTTGCGGCGTTCAATAACGGGTTTTGGGATTTCGCCGTTGTCCCAGTAGCCGTATTGGTTTTGTAGGTGGTCTAGGATTCGTGCTTCAATTCTGTGTCCGGCCATATCCTCTATTGAGTTGTATTCGATGATGAGGTCGGCGAATCTCCTCAAGATGGCTGTCTTCTTTGTGTCATGCATGTCGTCGGTCGCGATCAGGAAGGCAGTCTGCTCGTTTGTCCTTATGCGGGTGAAGAGTCTGCACAAGAATGAGTATAATCCGGCCGGGGCTGTAGAGACTGATAAGACGTTGTCGAGGAAGTCCCCTATGATGAGTGGGATGCGGCCGTTCCTGGTTTTTGATAGTTTTTCGAGGTTTAGGCTGATGTCCGTTAGGTGGTTTGGCTGAATTACTATGAAGCGTTGGCCGTTAGTTGTGTTGGAGTCATCTGTGAACGTTGCCCAGAGTATCCTTGATGTGGGTGGGGGGTTGAGCGAGAGTGGTGTTGTGGGACCTAGGGCCAGGATTGGGTTTGGGAGTTTGAGTTCTCTTGATATGCTCAATGCGTCTTTGAGAATGTTTATCGCGCCGACATCTCTTTTGAGGACGGCGATGATGATTCGGTAGTCGAGTAATGGGCGGGGTAGTTGAAGGAGGATTGGAGTTGTTGGCGAAAATTCGTTTTCGTCGGTGGGTGATTGTGTTCTGACGGGCATGCCGGGCGCCGAAACATCAGTGTACCGGCTTCGGTATATTAACGTTTCAGGATGCTGAGATGCGACAACCTAACCCGTATGGAAGCATATTGAATCGAAGATTATCTTGGCAACCATAAACAGCAAAATCAAGTACCTTGGCGGATTGGTCTGCACCTTCGGAGGCATTTACCTCGGCAACGCCTACGGCGCATCGTACTGGCGGTTTGGGCCACTCAACCTAGCTTGGGACACCATCTTCCGAGGAACCGTACTGATAGCGATCGGCTTGATGCTAATACGCCTCAGCAAGTGAGTTTTCGAATCTGATCTGAACATGAATGTATTAACCCGCTTCCCTGAAAGCGTTTACGGCTTTGTATCAAGAAATGGTCATGCGCCCCTCTGACTCCCATACATATTGTAGTGTACGCGTCCATGGGTTCGTTGCATTCCGTCCTTAATTTTTTTCAAACTTCTTCCGTGAATCTTGACTCGCGCTTGTCACTGGTCTGGGATACTCTTTATTTCCTAGACTCCTTAGCGCCCCCGAAGGTTCGGAAAATTTGCGAAAAATACTCTTCGCCACAATCGTCGTGGTCCTGGTGGCACTTCCGATCGCTAGCGTAAGATCAGTGCTTGCAACGAACCCACCAATGATTAGCCCGCCCCTGAAGGCAACGAGTCAAAAGACCGCCGTGATCCTATCGTCCCTAGAACAGGTTTTCCCCATGGGAGCCTACGCCAAGAACTTGAACTATTACCTAACACATTCCGGATACAAAGTTACAATGCTTACGAATACTCAGGTAACAATCGACTTTCTGCTGACGCAGCTTAACAATTACAGCATCGTAGTTTGGAGAACTAACACCTACACGTGGAAACACATCGAGTACTGGTACGTGGGTCAGTTGGATAATTCCGGAGTCGAGACGCAGTATGCATCCGACTTCGCGAATGGGTGGATGAACGGTAACGCCGGAATACTTGGAGTGAGTCTCGGCTTCTTCAGCGAACACTTCACCTCGGGCACGTTAAACAACGTAAAACTGATGATACTGATAGCTTCCGATTCAGACTCGTACGCGGAATTCTTCCTCAGGGCAGGTGCAACTACAGTCGTTTTCGCCAACGGCGCCATCGATCTCTCGTTCGGCCAGATTGACGACCTAACCAACCAAGTAGTCGCCAGCTTATCCATGGGGCAGAGCGTCTACAGCGCTGTCTACGGAGTAGTATCGCCGTTCATTCAGAACGCAAACACTGAGGATCCGCTCGACACGAGCTACACGCCGCCGTTCTGGTACCAGGGCGACGGCACGCTAATCATCTAACGCCTAGCCAATTCAAGACCTCCACCTCCCGCCGGGGCCACACCCCTTTTTCTACTAAGCAATTTGTATTAGTCACGAACTGAACCTCAAACCGGTTGACCCTGAAACCTTGAACGCCATCAGAGATCCAGTCGTGATACACAAGGGGCTGGACAACGTATACGTCAAGGAGAGCAAGATATGCTACATCGACGGTGAAGCCAGCAAGCTCTTCTACAGAGGCTACGGCATAGAAGAATTAGCGGCCCATTCCACGTTCGAAGAAACAACCTACCTCCTAATCTTTGGCTGGCTCCCGACCCGGCCGCAGCTTGACCAATTCACTCGTCAGCTGGAATCACATAGAGCGCTACAACCGAAATTTCTAGACCTAATCCGAAAATTTCCGGTGAAAAGCGATCCGATGGACGTACTTCGCACAGCCATTTCAGCGCTGGGAGTCCAGGACCCCCAACCGATGACTGATGACATAACCGCTAGAACGAAGAAGAGCTTGCTGATTCTTGCAGAGGTCCCGACAATTATCGCCGCATTCCACAGGCTCAGAATGGGCAACGACCCTATTCCGCCGAAAGGAGGCCTGTCTCACGCCGCTGAGTTTCTCTACATGCTAACCGGGCGCGAACCCGACCCCTACGATGCTCACGTGATGGATGTGGCGCTAATCCTACACGCAGAACACGAAATGAACGCCTCCACATTTGCATGCACCGTCACTGCGTCAACTCTTGCGGACATGTATTCCATCATAACCTCTGGCATCGGAACCTTGCGAGGGCCTCTGCACGGTGGGGCAAATGAAGCGGCGTTGAAAACCGTCTTAGAAGTTGGGGAAGCAAGTAACGCGGAGAGCTACGTTACCGACGCTCTTGCCCATAAGAAACGCATAATGGGGTTTGGGCATAGAGTATACAAAACATGGGACCCCAGATACTTGATCCTGAAGAAACTCGCAGGGGAGCTCTCTCAAAGAAAAGGCCAAACAAAACTGTTCGATACCGCCGTCGCGATCGAGGCCAGTGCCAGAAGACATCTGGAGGGAACCCCCATCTTCCCCAACGTCGACTCGTACTCGGGAATCGTTTTCCACATGCTTGGTATAGAGACGGATCTCTTCACCCCAATCTTCGCCATGAGCAGGATCTCAGGATGGACCGCGCATACGATCGAATACCTTGAAGCTAACCGATTGATTCGGCCAAAAGCCCTGTACGTCGGAAAGATTGGACTACCCTACACGCCCATCGAGAAGAGAAGCGGAAGAGCCCAGGAGTAAGCGAAAATGAACGTATCTCATATTCTAACCCGTTCCATGATCGCGGTGGCTGATACCGACACCGTTTTGGAGGCTGCAAAGCTATTGGTGCAGAACAACATCGGGCTCCTCGTCGTCAGGGGAGCAGGCACTGACGGGAAATTGGTCGGCGTCCTCTCCGAGAGGGACATCATAAAGGTAGTAGCGTCAGGTCGGGCGCTTGAAGCCCCTGTCGATGCTGTTTGCACGAAGAACGTAGTAACGGTTCATGGAAATTCAGATGTAGCTGAAGCCGCCAAAGCGATGAATAAACACGGGATTAGGCATGTTGTAGTCGTCGATGACAGCGACAAACCGATTGGCGTTGTTTCGATGAGAGACCTGGTGGGAGAGCGCTCAACCCTAACCGCGATTCTACGATCTGATGAGAAAGATGTCTTCCATGGCGCGGACTAATTCAATGAGTGCAGTCTCGCAGCAATCTCATCCATGGGTATGGAACTCTCTACCCTCGTAGCCATCTCTTTGAGCTTGACGATCTTGGATTCGATCTCTTGGGGTCCGACGACAATAAGATAGGGGATCCGGGCAGAATTTGCGTACTCTATCTGTTTACCTAGGGGCCGTCCCTTCAAGTCAACTTCTGCCGGGATTCCATCGTCGCGGAGTCTCTGAGCGAGCCGAATTGCTTCCGGCCGTGCGGGTTCTTGCGCCGAAGCGATGAACACTTTTGCTCCGAGTTGGACCTTAGGAAACAGGTTAGCACGTTCTAGGGAGATCATGAGTCGCTCGATTCCGCCGGCCGCCCCCGTGGCTGGAATGTCCCGTTTACCGTAGACTCTGCAGAGTTTATCGTACCTGCCTCCGCCAAAGATGGATCCTAAGTCTTCGCCTCCCTTGTCGAAGCATTCGAAGACGATTCCGTCGTAGTACCCAATGCCGCGAACGATGCTCATGTCGTACAGGCAGTAATCCAGTCGGCCAAATGCGGCCAATGAATCCGTGAGAGTCTCCAAATCTCTAACCGCTTGCTTGGCCTCATCCTCTGTGAGATTCAGGGTGGCTAATTGGTCCAGCACCGTCCTTGGGTTTCCTGCTAAGGAAGTGTAGGTGAACATGTGATCGACAACACTGTCGCTAACATTAATTTCGCTGAATTCTTTGCTCAATCTGTCGCGGCTCTCTTTTCTCACTTTGTCGATAATTCTCAAGCATTGTTCCAGTTTCTCTCCTGAACTGATTCCTAATTGCTTGAGGTATGACTCTGCTAGCCTCCTGTTACTGACGCGTACGACGAAGTCTTTCAGGCCTACGTTCGCTAGAATATCTATGCCAACGCAAATGGCTTCAGCGTCCGCGAGGGGGTTAGGAGATCCAAAGATCTCGATGTCCCATTGAGTAAAATAGCGATACCGTGCGAATTGTGGTTCGTCGTAACGCCAATTGCCTCCGATCGCGGCGAATTTTACTGGTTCTGGTAGGTCGAAACGGCCAGCCACCATCCTTGCGAGCCCAACGGTGAGGTCGAACCTGAGGCCGAGGTCTCTCCCACCCTTATCTTTGAACCAGTAGATTTCATCCCTTATCGCCGGTCCGCTCTTGGCTTCTAGGGTTTTCAGGTTCTCTAGCGCGGTGGGTTCGACGAGTCTAAACCCATAACGGAGAACCACTTCCCGAATTCTCTGGTACAACCATAACCTACGTGCCATCTCTTCTGGTTCGATGTCCTTCATGCCCCGCGGGAGCGCGAAAACGTTTGAGCTCATTTTCCTTCTTCACAGACACCGCGCAGTGTATCGACGGTATCCTATAACGTTGTAACTCGAATGCATCGTAGAACCGTGGAAGCCTTATAGTGAAGTGTGGATTATCCCAGTTCGAATAGTTATGTTGGCAAAGAGCCGCGACCTTTGGGCCGGTACTCTGGTGGGCGTTGTTGTTATGGGTATACTCACCGCCGTTTTGGAAGCGGCTGGGTTGACCGCCCCTATCTCAGATGGGGTCGGCGCATTCGTTGGAGGCGCCGTTGCGGCGTACGTGCTCCGGGGCAAGATCGGCCAAGCGGCGACGGCCGGTGCATTGTCGGGAGTTTTGGGAACTCCGCTCTACATAGGGGTCGAGGAGATTCTCTACGTCTTCGGCTTGTTTCCATCGCCATCTGGCCCGACACCCCCACGGTCTGAACTGCAGGCTGCAGTGTTCATTATTTTCGCGATAGATTTGATTGCGGGCGTGTTTGGTGGTTCGGTGGTTGGTGCAGTGCGTCGCCCACATGAGGAGGCAGCTGCGCTTCAACAGCAAGCGGTGACTATTCCGGGCGTTCAAAACAAGTACTGTGTTCAGTGCGGAGCCCAGTTACCTGCCGGGGCAGTGGTGTGTCCGGCCTGTAATGCTCGGCAACCCTAACCGATTTCCGTCTAGACCTTCAGGGAACTCAGAGTGTAGTATACGATATCCGTTCGCCTGTCCACCACGGCCAGGATCAATTCCTTCTTCTCCTTGTCCGAATACTTTAGCAGCTTGCTAAGCTTTCTCAGGCTCGCTTCTCCTCCTTCGTAGATGATGGAGATCAGGCGCCTCAGGGGCCCCTTACCGTAAATGTCAAAATCAAACATCCTAGTAGATTCGCGGACAATGTACCCTCGATCTCTCAGGTCCCTGTAAACCAGGTATTTTATCCAGATCTCTGGCTTGCCAGCTGAGAATCTTCTGACAAGGTCTCTAAGCTCGAGTTCTCTATCCCCCTGTTTGTTGTACACTTTGATCTTCTGTTTCTCAAGCAGGTAGAAGGATTCGTAGGGAGCGAAATGCAGCTTGTTTCCTCTAAGGTCACCGAAGCCGCGATCCCTCAGCTCCATCAGCTCGGGTTTGTAGGGCACGTAGACTCCGTGTTGATCGAGAGTAGTGTTCCATGGGACGAACGGCGCTTTCTCTTCGGCCTGAACTTGTGCGCCCGGAGTCGCGTTAGTGTTGCTTTCCATTTGCCGCACTTGAGCATCGCACAGCGTCGCTCAAATTAATGCTTTTGAATTATGGGACGGCGAAGGGTAATTCGTAATTAGTCGGGTGCAATTCGACGTTTGCGTGTGGTGCAAAAGGAATGCGGCCGATGTCGGAATTGAGGACAGTCGAGTGGGTGAACGGCCACGTTCGGATGATAGATCAAACGCAACTACCCGAACGCTTCGTCTACGTCAACCTCAAGAATTATCGTCAAGTCTGCAGGGCAATTAGGGATATGGTCGTCCGTGGAGCTCCAGCTATCGGCGTGGCTGCCGCCATGGGATTGGCTCTTGCGGCGCATACTAACCGGAGGAAGAGCAGAGATCATGTCCTGAAGGAGTTGGAGGTGGCCGCAGAATCAATCAGGGCAAGTCGCCCCACCGCCCAGAACCTCTTCTGGGCTGTGGATAGGATCATGCTCTGTGCGCGGAACGCGGGCCTTGAAGATGATGTTGCCAAGGTTGTCGTGAATGAGGCTAGAAGGATGGCCGAGGAAGATGTGCAGGCAAGCCTGAGCCTAGGTCGGCACGGCGCGGAATTGATCGACGACGGCGATCAGGTATTGACGCATTGTAACACCGGCACCTTGGCCACAGTGAACTTTGGCACCGCACTCGCCCCAATTCGCACCGCCGTACGGCAGGGAAAGCGAGTGAAGGTGATTGCGACCGAAACTAGGCCTAGGCTTCAAGGAGCGAAGCTCACAACCTACGAACTCATGAGCGACAAGATTCCGGTAACATTGATCGTGGACGGAGCCGCAGGCTACGTTATACGAAAGGGCATGGTACAGAAAGTGATGGTTGGCGCGGATCGAATCACACGGAGTTTCGTGGCGAACAAGGTTGGAACATATCTAATCGCACTCGCCGCTCAGGCGGGCAACGTTCCCTTCTACGTAGCGGCGCCAACCTCCACATTTGACCTTCGGCATGACAGTTCGGAAGTCAAGATTGAGGAGCGAGACGCAAAGGAAGTGACGCATATAAATGGAAAACGCATCCCGCCGAGAGGAGTGGCCGTTTACAATCCCGCGTTCGACCTAACCCCCGTCGAATTAGTAAAGGGATTCATTACAGAAAAAGGCGTGTTCACGCCAGAGGAACTGAAGACTGAACACGCAGTCATTCAGACCTAACAGGCAGTGATTCCGAGAGGAGGCATGTGGCACGGCGTATTTACCGTGCCGTCATTCATTTCAGTGAGGCTAGGCTTCTTGGAGAGGCTTCTTGCCTACCTGCAGTACGATTTCCACGGGGCAATGCGTAACTGATTCGATCCGGCTCTTCCACTCTGACCCCATGCTGATGAGCGCGTACATGCCGGTTACCTCACCTTTCGCCTTCTGGACTATCCGTGTGAGGGCAATCTGGGTTTCGCCGGTATCGATCACATCGTCCACGATTAGTACGCAATCTCCCTTCCTCAGCGCGTCCCTCGGGACGTAGAGGCTAACCATGATCGCCGTCTTTCCGGGTATGTATACTTCCTCAATGAACTCTCGAACTCCCACTTCACGGTTCTTCTTTGCAATGACAAGGCCAACACCTAACCTATGGGCAAGCAATGCTGCCAGAGGTACGCCATCGACAGCGGCCGCCAGAATTTTGGTTATGCGCATACCAGCGAAGGCGTTTACGGCGTGCTGAACCGCGCGTTCCAGGAGCAGGGTGTCGGAGATCAGTTTGGTGTTATCGAAGTATCCTGCTTCGTCGAAGCGGATGCGTTGCTGTATCTCGCCCTCAAGACGCATGATCTTCTGTAGGGTTCGGTTGATGTTCTGGGCTCGGTCGATAGTGGGTAGCACGTGGCCTTTCACGTATCTGCTGAGCACGGTTTCGGGGAGGCCGATAATCTGTGCTAACTCTCTGTAAGTGTAGTAGTTCTTGGCTAGGTTGAGTAGTTCTATTGTCATAAGTTTGTACTTGAGGTCGGATATACGGGAACCTGCTCTCAATATGTCGCCTTCTACATGTACTTTGACAGGTTAAGACATTCACATGGGCATGCCGACCAGTAATAATACTTTCGACATGAATTGACACAAAGAATAGGGTGACTACGGCCGGCTATCTACAACTCCTTGACTATCTTGGTACTTCCCGGCGTAAGGCCGAGCCGTCTTCACGCCAAGACGATGAAATACGATCTGCAAAAATCGATCATTTCCCTTCATGGAGCAAGTTTTCTGCCCAGCATTGAACAATGAGACGGTAAGTTGACCGCGAAAACCAGGGTCGACCAAAGCCAAGCTCCCAATCACCCCGGCGCGCGCAAACGTCGATCTGAGATACAACGTCCCCATCAATCTCTCACCCAGCTCAACCCTCTCAAGTGTCGCCACCAACTTATTCTGGCCGGCAGGTATGACCGTATCTTCGCTAAGCCTCAGATCGTACCCCGCCCCGCTAAGACAAGAGGGGTCAAAGGGCGCGATCACAAGCGCACCATTCCGGATCGATTCCTCGATTTCAACATCAGATAGAGCGGTCATCATTATCCCAGGAATACCGCAGAATTCAGAATCGGGACATAAACCACGCTGTGCAAGATCGGATAGTTGGCCCGAGAATTCGATACTGAGCCTATATCTAGAAGTCATGCGGGTAAGAAGGCTTGGGCCCGTAGTCGAGCTAGGATTAAGACACAGAGATCCAAGCGGGGTCGCGAAAGCCTTCGGTGTCTCGACGAAGTCAGCCTGGGATCCGGGGTTCGAATCCCCGCGGGCCCGCCAAATTCACTGTCGATAGAATCGGTGTCGTTATTCTAAGGCTCCGACGGCCTAGCTCAGCGCCTTGACAATTATGGTATGATATGCTGCAAGCGGCTCTATTTTCGAACGAAAAATCCCAGAGCTTAGATAGGACGGCCCCTGCCGTTAGATGGTGAATCGTGTTGCCTAAGGCGTATGTTGAGGTCCGGACTGATGCTGGTTGGCAAGGAAGCCTCGTCAGAGACTTAGCGAATATGAAGAGCGGCGCGAAGGAGTCGCCTATACGAGATTATGATGTTATCTTCGGCGATTACGACTTAATGGTCGTCGTCGAGCATAAAGATAGGAAGGCTTTCCATAAAGCGATAGGAGATATCTCGCGGCTTAGCGGAGTCGAGAGCGTAAACTCAAGAGTCGTAATGGATAAGGAAGATGTTGACGAGAGCTTGGGACCAGCAAGACTCAAACCGTCTAAGCTGAGGGGCGCCCCCTGACGAAATATTCCAAACAATAGTCCTAAGGCACTTACGCACATACGTGATTTCACTGTAGATCCTCATTCAATTCTTAGAGTACATCTTTCCAGTCGCAGCGATTATGACCATCAAAATCGTGAACAATGAAACCGTCATGAAACTTAGCTGAACATTTGAAATAGCCGCTACCGTACCCGCATAGATCGGACCAATCGCATTGCCGATCCCTAGGACGGTCTCGTAGGACCCAACGGCCGCGCCCGCTTGCTCATCCCGGAAATGCCGTGAGATTAGGCCGATGGTCAAAGGGAAGATTATAGCGAAACATCCGCCCATGATCGCGATAGCCCCTAGGAATGAGTAGAAGCTTGGGCAGAACGCTATCGCAAGACAACCGACCCCAATCAAAAGCGACGCCAGCACGATGGCTTTCCTCTCGCCAAAGTGCAAGTACCGTTCCACCGTGGCGTAGGAAGAGATCCTTGTAATTCCGAAGACCGTGAATAAGCCGCCAATCAGGACCGCGCTAATCCCAACAGAACTTGCGTAACCAGGAAAAATTGCAGTGATAATGTTGAAAATCATTCCATAGCAAACAACCAACACGTACCAAGGCCATAATCTGCGCATCACACGAAACGACTCCGACACGCTAAACGTACGGCCCCCAGTCTGCTGATGATGAGGCAGAACCGTTACAACCGCTTGTACGAACGCGAGCATTACTAATGCGGATGCGATGATAAAGAGTTTGACGAATCCGAAGGCCTGAATGATGACACCTCCCAATAAGGGACCAATCAGGTAGGCCGATCCCCACGAAACACTGTACAATCCCATTTCTTTCACTCTCTTCCCCCTCGGCGCAAGCTCCAGGACCAAAGTCTCCGTAATAGGCCAATAGAACGCTTGTCCCAAGCCTCCGAGACCGCGGATCAGAATGATGTCGTTTACAGACCGAGATAATACGAGCGTGATAGTCGCGACGAAGTTCAGCAGGAGAGACAGGGCATAGAGGCGATAGCGGCTAATTCTATCCGCAAGATGTCCAACGAAAATAGGCACCACAGCATAGGTCAATGACGCAATAGTTCCAATATATCCCAAGTCCAGGAAGGTGGCGCCGAAACGTTGCGCGAAGAGCGGAATGAAATACACATACATGCCCAAGCCGAGAGAGCCCACGAAAACTGAAATGTAATATCGTAATCGTTGACTACTCTGCAGCGTGGCATGCCCCGAAGGCCCCGCTCGATTAGACTCTCCTAATCTTGATTCCCTCAGAAAACAGCGTGTGGAAACCAGGTGCTCTCGTGGTCAACCCGATTTTGAGGAAGAAAACTTGCTGCGAACCAGCTGTTTGCTTTGGGCAATACGATCGTTTGTCACTCTTCATGGTGCGGCCGACTAGTTACCTACAAGTTAAAGGAAAGCGACGAAAGGCATTCTGGAACGGGGATTGCTCGGTTGAGGCGCCTATCTTCAAGTCAAGCTGGTTGGGTTAGACGACTGGCGGCGAAGATGCCGTTCTATCGATTCATGGGAATACAACTCACCCAGCTAGGGTACGGGCGTTCGGAGATCCGGGTGAAAGTAGGTAAGAGGGTGACTCAGCTGGAAGGTGTCGCGCACGGAGGCGTTTCCGTCGCGTTAGTCGATTCCGCCGTCGGGTTAGCGGTATGTACAATGATTGAAGTTGGAAGGGCGATTGCAACGATCGACCTTCAAGTCAACTTTCTCGCGCCAACCAAACCAGGGTTACTCACGGCCCGAGGCAGAGTCATCCATAAAGGCAAGCGGATCGCCGTGGGAGACTGTGAAGTTACCGACCGGAACGGAAAGCTCGTCTCAAAAGGAACTGCAACGTACATCATTCTAGACGACAAGGGACCGGTTTCGTAATAAGTCTCGATTATGGCCGGTCGTTATCATCTTGTGCTTCTTCTTCCGTACTCAGCGTTTCTTCACATTCAGAACAATTTGTAGATGGGCGAGCTGAGGCAAGTTACGCCTCCATCGCCTTTTCGAAATTCTGAGACATCAAGTTCCACGGGCTCATAACCAGAATCTTTCAGCTTTGCTGCAGCGGTCGGGAAACCGGCGGGAATGAGGACTTTGCCTCCAGCGATGTACAATGCGTCGCAGGCGTAGGCTTCATGCTCGGGTATTCTGACTAACTTGAAACCCGGGAACAAATCAGGGCTAACTAGATCCGGTGCCATTATCATGGTTCCGTTGTTTAGGAACGAGCACGCACAAAGCAGGTGCATGAGCTCTGTTCGTACCCCGGTTACGGGTTGGTCGGCGAGGATGTTCCGGAATTGCTTGATGCCGTCTACGTTAGTTCGTCTGGACTCGCCCACAAAAATGCCTCTATCCGTCACAACTACGTCGCCCCCTTCCAAGGTGCCGGGTGCAACCATGAAACGAAGTGCGCCAACCTTGATCCTTTGGCCTGCCAGTTCAGCGATCAGAACCTTCTCCTCACCTCTCCGTGCCTCTTCCCCGAACCGGCCCACAACGGAACGGGATGCGCCCAAGAGAGCCGGGTCTTGCATGAAGACTGAATCCGGGTGTGCTTCTAGAGGGTGAAGTTGAATCACTTCGATGCCCGCTTCTTTCAGGATTGAGACATATTCACGGTGTTGTTGCCTCGCAAGTGTCACATCGATCTCTTTTCGCTCGGGGTGCGAGGATACGCAGTTAACGTAACTGTTCCCCGGCGGTCGCACGAACGCAACATCAAACAATCTATCCAAGAAAAGTTCACTTACTCCCTTGAAGTAGTCGCGGTCATACATCTTGGTCCGCCCGAGCCGCGAATGAGTTCTGAAGCTTCAATTTCGATGAGGTCAACGCCGTTTTTCACGAGTTCTCGTCTTACCCGAGAATTTCCGTTATAGGCGATCGCTTTTCGGGCGCCGAGGGGTATGACGTTTGTTGCGCGTCGCTGTCTCTCGTAATCCGTTACTTCAACCAGGTTTATCTCGCGTTTTCTGAGGAACTGTGGTAAATTCACATTCTTCCTCAATCTTGCGTCTTCAAACAAGATAGCTGCTTTCTGGAGAGAGCGTAAGTGGACTATTGCGAGGTCGCTATCGACGGGCATCATGGTTCCGTCTAGATGAAGAGCCCACGAAGGCAAGGGTATTGCAAGTAGGTTCCGCAGTCCCGATCTCTCGCCGATCCGTCTAAGTTGTTGAATCGCCGCCAGATTTGTTCTTTTGCCAATGCCCAGAAGCAGTGTTTCCTCGTCCAGAAAGATCATGTCACCGCCCTCGATGGTCGCGGGAGGCTTTGCTTCTAGGAGGGGCGAGACGGAGAGCTTGCGTAGTGCTGCTTCCACAATTCTTGACTCCCTTCGTCTCACGGGGGTCTTCATTCTGCTCAATATGTACCCGTTTCGGGTTACTGTTGCCGTGTCTCGAGTGTAGATGAGGTTTGGTAGTGTCTCAGTTTCCTTAAGCAACACAGGTCGATCATGCAACAATTCGGTGATTAGAAACACTTTGACTCGTTCGGAGCGAAGGGCGTCAATGAATCGAGTATGGTCTACCCGAAATTGAGTCGGATCGATTGCGTCGCCGAATAGGTAATTCGCATATGATCTGGGCGTGATGAGATCGAGTTCCTTGCCTGGCGAGTGCATCAAGACTGCACGCAAGCGTCCATACTCAGTATATCCAAATCCCAAGGCTCAGCCATCGAACATCAGCCACTATCCATATGGGATGAAATGGTTTCGGCCAATAACCTGCGACGATTCGCTCTCGGTGCCCGCCTTCGCCAAGCTCTTGCGGCCTTCGGCCCAACCGATCCTCCCGTGCCCTTCCCGATATTCTGAAAAGTCTCAGCTCGATAATCGTAGAGAGTCGAAGTAGACCTGTAATGTTTTGCTTTCTTTGCCTAGCAATCTTGAGCCAATTCTGTCTGCGGCCTTGACATTTTCAAGGAATACCTCATGCGTCATGCCTCCGTGGTTGCCCTGAAGACGCGAGCAAAGTTGCTATTCCAGTTCGGCGAATAGCGAAATGGTGTCAAGTGTCATCTTCATTCTCTTCCAAGCTGGAGAGTAGACTGGGTATTCACCCGCGGCCGCTCAAGGAGCAGCTCGCAGTTGTCATATATCGAATCCGCACGCAACGGAACAAGATCGAATCCATGAGCTTAATGATGCAACGGCGGGACAAGGAATTCTTCGACAAATGCGTCGCCGCCCGAGGTGCGGGCGATATGGGGCGCGCCAATCTCTATGCGGAGGAGCGTGCGGAGGTTAGGAAGCTGGCAAAGATTGCGATCAACTCTGAACTGGCCCTGGAGCAATTAATCTTCAAACTGGAAACCGCCGAGATGATGGGCGACATAGCCTACCTCGTGCACCCCATCAAGAGTGTCGTAGCCACAGTCAGGCAGCAGATTCAACACATGATGCCCGATGTCTCGTATGAGCTAAGCCAGATTAACGAAAGCCTGGAGGGTATAATGGTGAACGCGGACGACGTCTCCGAAAGCTTCACCGCTCCAGCAAGTCAATCCTCCGAAGCGGAGCACATCATGCAAGAAGCCAACACCCTAGCGGAACAGAAGATCAAATCCAGATTCCCAGAACTACACCCAACACCCACAACCGAGGCCACGAGTTCACAATAGACAATCCCTACGTCGTTTGATCAATGCGACGCTCATCGAAATGGGTAATGGACGCCAACTTGAAGCGGCATTAATTCTGTTCCTAAGTCCTGTGTGAAACCCTGAAACGTAACGAAATATGGGGTTGAAAGGGTCGGCCTTTGGAGTTAGTGCGGTTCAAATGGTTTGGTTGGAAGCGCTTCGCCTACGATTTCTGCATAATCCAAGTCGGTTTTCTCCTGTTTGGGCTGTCGATCGACGTTATCGTGAAAGCGAGCATCGGCTTGGATTCTTGGGACGTCTTTCAGATGGCCCTAACCTATCACCTACCGATTACCTTTGGAGAATCCAACATCGGAGTTGCGCTTCTGGTTATCTTATTCGACCTGCTTCTCAGAGAACCGTTGGGATGGGGAACCTTAGCTAATGCTATCTTCATCGGCCTGTGGGTCGATGCCCTCCTGCCCTACACCCCCGCAGCTCCACCAATGATGTCTCTCCAAATCGGTTACCTACTCCTGGGGACATTGATCATGGGGTTCGCGACCGCCATCTACATTGGGGTAGACGCAGGAGCCGGACCGCGTGACACTCTAATGCTGGGTATCTCTAGAGTTGGAAGAGTGAGTGTTCGCGTCGCAAGGACTGGTATGGAACTAACCGTTGTCGCTTTGGGGTGGCTCCTGGGTGGGCCGGTCTGGTTGGGCACTCTTATTGCAGCGTTAGCTATCGGACCAGCAGTTCAGTTTGCATTCAAAATCATGAAAGTACGTACAAACACCAACGCAGAGACGCCTACCTTCGACTGAATACGCGCAAGGGGCCGTCGTACCATCCTGGTAGAACACGGGTCTGGGCGTTGAAATTCAGATTCGGGTTTTGCCATTAAGAGCTAATAGTATTCAGGCCGCCGACTGCGCGGTTTCGGGATTGATCCCGCAAGCAAGTCGTAAGATCGAACTCTCACCTCAACTGAAATGGATGAATAAGCGGGCTCTGGAGGATTCTGAGGCTTTCTGGTCGGAAGTTGCCGAGCAGTTGCACTGGTTTCGTCGCTGGGACAAGGTGCTTGAATGGAATTATCCTGCCTTCTCATGGTTCAACGGTGGAGTAACTAACCTAGCCTACAATTGCCTCGAAGCGAATATCAAGAAAGGCAGGGGCAACCATGCGGCGGTGATATGGGAGAGCGGTGAAGGGGCCTCCCCTCGTGTCCTCACATATAATCAACTCTTACATGAGGTGAAACGGTTCGCGGCTGCTCTGAGAGGCCAAGGCGTTGGTAAAGGTGATCGAGTAACCATCTACATGCCGATGATTCCCGAAGCCGCTATCGCCATGCTTGCGACCGTCCGCCTTGGTGCGATCCACTCGGTGGTCTTCGGCGGATTTGGGTACGGAGCATTGGCGGATAGGATCGAGGATGTTGATTCGAAACTCATTGTTACAGCAGATGTTGGATATCGCCGCGGAACATCAGTAGACCTCAAGAAGATCGTTGACCAAGCACTCGAGACGGACCGACACCACGTGCGGAAAGTCATCGTGCTTCGTAGAGAACCAGCGCCGCCACCCATGACTGAAGGTAGAGACATTTTCTGGGACCAAGCGCTTGAGCAGGGCCAGGGCCTAAGCTCCGAATTTGAGAAAATGGATGCAAACGATCCCGCCTTTGTACTGTACACTTCCGGAACGATGGCCAAACCCAAAGGAACGGTTCAGCGCCACGGAAGCTACCAAGTCTACATCTACGCGATGGGGAACTGGGTTTACGACATGGACGAGGAGGATGTCTGGTGGTCTACCTCAGACGTTGGTTGGATCGTGGGACACAGCTACGTTGTATACGCTCCCCTCCTCTTTGGTTGCTCAACAATCATGTACGAGGGTCTTCCAGACCATCCGACACCAGATGTTTGGTGGAGGATCATAGAGCGAAACAAAGTCACAAGATTCTGGATATCCCCCACGGGCGTACGCGCTTTGATGAAATACGGCGACGAATACCCAAAGAAATACGATCTGAGTTCTGTCAAGCTAATAGCATGCGCGGGCGAGGTGCTCAACCCGCCCGCCTGGGAATGGCTACAGAAGAATGTATTCGAAGACCGAATCCCCGTAATTGACCATATGTGGCAGACGGAGACTAGTGGTCCGTTGGTTGGAAACCCGGCCGGAGTTACGCTACTTCCGATTAAACCTGGCTCTGCGGCCGTCCCACTGCCCGGCGTCGACGCCGACATCGTCGACGATAAGGGTAAGTCAGTCGGTCCGGGAATTGAGGGGACCTTCGTCGTTAGGAAGCCATTCCCAGGGTTGACTTCAACGCTGTGGAGGGATCACGAAAGGTACGTGGAGAGCTACTGGAATCGTTTCCCTGGAGTATACACGACCGGAGACGCGGCGATGAAGGATGAAGACGGATACATTTGGTTCTTGGGAAGAGTTGACGAAGTGATCAAGATTTCCGCTCATCGAATAGGCACAATAGAGATTGAGAGCGCTCTCCTGCAGAACCCGAACGTCGCAGAGGCGGCGGTGGTCGGCCGACCGGATGAGTTGAGAGGCGAGACCGCGTGCGCATTCGTCGTTCTAAAGGACGCTTCTCGGGGAGACGAAGCACTCAAGCAGACACTAAAGGACCTCGTCAGAAAAACCCTAGGCCCAATAGTGGTTCTCAGCGGCATCTATTTCGTAAGCAAACTACCAAAAACGAGAAGCGGCAAGATTATGCGGAGAGTCATCAGAGCCATAGTGGCAAACAAACCCCTAGGCGACTATTCAACGATTGAAGACGAAACATCAATCAAAGAACTACAAGATGCATCGAAAGACAATAGCCAACTAGCACCCACACAACAGAAGAGATGACACATTCTAGACAGAGCGTACCGATCATCGGTGCGTCTGCGTATTGCGGCGCCTATTCGAAGAACGGCGCAGCCCGAGTCTGCCGTCTAAGGTGTTCACCCGTGAACACATTGGCTGATGTGTGGATGCTCGACGTGGTTTTCTGTGCAGAATGTTATCATAATGCATCAAAATGCAGAGGATCAGGACACTAGCTATAGGGTGCAATAGCATGCGTTTCTGTTCAATTGGTAGCAAGGAAGAGTGCGAGGGTGCCATCCTTCACGGAAGCCGCGTTGTTACTTTCAAAGACCTTTCCGCTCTAACCGGCATGAATTTGCCGACGAAGCTCGAGATTGCTCAACTCTCGGACACCTCTCCTGTGGAGAAAGCATTATCGAAGATCGGTTCTCAAGTAGGACGACCAAGCGATGGGGTAAGGTATTCGGCACCATTCTATGAGCCGCCGAAGATTCTCGGCATTGGACTGAATTATCGGGAGCATGCGGTGGATCTCGGCGCTCAACAACCCTCGGAACCCGTCAGCTTCATGAAACCGCGGACGGTAATCATAGGCCCTGGAGATAGCGTTGTTCTACCCAAGGAGTCGAACCGAGTGACGGCTGAAGCGGAACTCGGAGTGATTATCGGCAAACGATGTAAGCACGTACGGGAAGAGGATGCGGAAGCGGTGGTCTTTGGCTACGTCCCGATTCTGGACATGACCGCCGAAGATATCCTCCAGAGAAACCCAAGGTTTCTGACAAGAGCAAAGAGCTTCGACACCTTCCTAAGCTTCGGCCCAATCATATTGACCCCAAATGAGATCAGCGACCTTCCTGGCCTGACGGTGCGCACGGTCCTGAACGGAGAGGTGGTCAAGTCAAACCAAATTCGAAACATGTTGTTCTCTCCAAATCGGCTGATCGCGCTTCAATCGGATGTTATGACATGGGAGCCGGGAGACATCTTATCAACAGGGACTCCAGGCGCCGTCGCCATCAAAGGAGGAGATGTTGTGGAGTGCCAAATAGACGGCTTCCCAGTATTATACAACCCTGTTGTAGGAAGTGATCGATGAATGGTCTTGATTCTTACCGAAGCGGATGTGACCAAACTTCTCGACATGAAATCCGCCATAGGCTGCCTTGAAAACGCATTTCGAGAGCAGAGTGAAAAACGGTTCCAGATGCCCGAGAGACAAGTGTTCAAGGCGAGTGATTCGGCTGTCGTAAGATTGATGACGGCCTCGATGCCTAAGCTCGACATACTTGGCCTCAAAGTGCTCCTGGGAGTGCCGGCTAAGCGAAAGCCTAGGTCAACCTACTTCGTAGTCATGCTCTTCAAGCCCGACGACGCAAGCGTCCTCGCAATAATCTCGGCCGGACGCCTAACGCAACTAAGGACAGGAGGTGCTTCTGCAATTGCTACCAAGTATCTTGCCCGAAAGTCGATCTCGAAAGTGGGCATTCTAGGTGCAGGGGTTCAAGGTTTCGGACAACTTGAAGGCATAGTTGCCGGTACCAAAGTCCAAGAAGCGGTAGTATTCGACATAGACGAACCTAAGGTCCGGTCCTTTGCGGAAAAAGCAGAGACAGAACTCCGAATCAGAGTAACAAAAGCGTCACAATTAGAGGAACTCTATCAGGCCGATGTTCTCTGCACTGCCACAACCTCAATCAAACCCCTCATATTCGGAGGAAAGTTGCGGGAGGGCACGCACGTGAATGCCGTCGGTTCTAATGCCCCCAACCGACAGGAAATCGATCACGCCACCTTGCTCAAATCCAGAGTCTTCGTCGATGATCTTGGACAGGCGTTGAAGGAGTCTGGAGATTTGATAATCCCAATCCAAGCCGGGATGTACAAGGCCGAGAGCATAACGGGCGAATTAGCGGATGTCGTCACGGGAAAACTGAAGGGCCGGACTTCGGACTCGGATCTAACGGTCTTCAAGTCCGTTGGTATAGCTTTGGAGGATGTGGCCGTGGGCCATGCCGCCTACGAACTGGCCGCAACCAAAGGCGTGGGACAAGAGATAGACTTCTGAGCCTTGCCCGTTAGCTACTCATTTTGTACAAGATTGACTATATCCCTAACAATCGTGTCTACTGCAAGCTAAGAATTGGGTTTCCCACCAAGCAATACAACGTCGCAAAGAAGCTCTGTGACGACACAATCTTTCAGACACTATTGACTGAGTGGCTCGTTGCCTCAAGAATAACAATCGCCTTGCTCTATTGCGGGAGCGCGTTTCGGAGGAACCTTACCCAGTTTTCGCCGAGTATGTTTTTCACATCGACCTCGGTCACATGTTCGCTTTTCAACGTTTGACCGAGTTTTTGTAGGTCAGCAACAGTATCCAGTTCGGCAGGTATGCTTTCTGCTCCGAATCCTCCGTCAAAATCAGAGCCGATTCCGACATGTAGGCTGTCGCCCGCTAGTGTCCACATGTGCCTCATGTGTCTGACAACGTCGAGCAGTGTCACTTGGGATTTCGCGTTTTCCCCCTTCTTCCAATCGGATCTCAGGAATTTGTTGTAGAGTACAACTCCAATGACGGCGTCTCGTTTCACCAATTCCTGAATCATCGCGTCACTCAGTTGTCGGTCCGTAGGTACATAGGTGCGGCAATTAGAGTGGCTGGCAAGCACTGGCCCATCAAACAATTGTAACGCCTCAAAGAAGCTGGCTTCCGCTAAATGCGAAACGTCTAGAATCAGTCCTGCACGTTTCATTTCTACCATCAATTCGCGGCCCAAGGATGTGAGTGGACCAGGGACACTCGTGCCGCCAGCATATCGTGTCCCGTGCCAAGCAGGGGCGATTATTCGAACGCCGGCGTCAAACCACTCCCCCGCTTGACGGGGGGTGAGGACTGGGTCCGCCCCTTCCATCAAAAGGACTAGGCCTATACGGGTCTCACTTGGATCCAACACGAAATCAAGATCCTTTCGCGTCTCGACCAGCCTAATGCGAGGATCCGCTGTTAGCTTAAGATAGTATTCTAATTGTCCTTTGGCCTGCTCGTATGCTTGCTCGGGTGTACTATAACATGGTACGCCGTGTCTGCTGAAATCAGGGTCGGAGCATGGAGCGACCCAAATCGTAGCGAAGACCACTTTCACGTTTCCTTCGAGAAGTTCAGGCAAGCCGACGATTGCCGCACCCCGTCTCGTGTCAGCACCCTCAAGCCTTCGTTTTTCAAACGTGGATTTGAGGAAATCGCGCCCCCCAACCGCGTTGAAAGCTATATCTTCATGCCCGTCAACTACGACCCGATCTGAACGTTCCGTAGCCTTCGAAAGGCTCAAGATTTACCAATTCCTTAGGAAGAGTAAGACTCCTTAAGCATGCCGAAGGAATCTCTGGAAAGAACGCCAGAAGTTGTACACGAGATAGGGCCAAAGCCTGGTGAATGCTTACATTCGAAGAAATGTAGCAGAGTATCAACATTGCAGGTGCCGTCGTAGGGACGAGAAGCCTTGTTTGCTACCGCTCATAAGTGCGTAAAGTGCAACCAAAGATCCCCACTCAACACAAGAAATGTTGTCTGCTCGAAGTGTCAGGGGCTTCTTGAGATAGAATACGACTACGAGTTAATGAAGGAGAAATTCTCGCAAGAAGACCTGAAGGAGAGTCGCCACCGAGGTTTATGGAGATACGCAAAAGCCTTACCCGTCGGCGAAGACTCGATTGTAACTCTTGGAGAAGGATTCACCCCACTAGTCGCGAGTGAGAGGCTTCATGTTCCAGCACGCCTCCTGACCAAACTGGATTATCTCGCTCCAACCGGCTCCTTCAAAGATCGAGGATCAACGGTTGCGATCTCAAAAGCTAGAGAGCTTGGCGTGGAGTCTGTCGCTATCGATTCCACAGGGAACGCGGCCGCATCAATCGCCGCATATGCGGCCAAAGCGGGTATGCGTTGCTACGTGTTCATTCCATCCTACACGGAACAAGAGAAAGTTGTACAGGTACTTGCTATGGGGGCGACGGTAGTTAAGGTGAATGGAACTCGGCAGGATTGTCACGATGTGGTTGAGGCGGCGTACAGAAAGTTCGGCTGGTACTATTGCGGATTCATGGTTAGCCCATACGCAATCGAGGGCACAAAGACCATCGCTTATGAAATATGCGAACAGATGGAATGGAATCCTCCTGACTGGATCATATTCCCGGTCGGCACCGGTAGCGGAATTATCGGATGCTACAAGGGGCTCCAGGAGCTACGCCGGTTAGGCTGGATCAATAGGACCCCGAGGCTGGTTTGCATTCAGGCGGAAGGTTGTGCACCCATCGCAACAGCCTTCAAACAGGGAGAAAACGATATTCTACCAGTAACGACGCCAAGAACCGTCGCTGAAGGCCTCGCCGTGGGAGCGCCGCCTAAGGGACAACTCGTCTTCGAAGCGCTACGCAAGACGGGAGGCCTCGCCGAAACCGTTACCGATAAGGAAGCGCTCGAAACGGCAAGAACCCTTGCCGCAAGAGAAGGGTTGTTCGTTGAAATATCCTCCGCCCCTTCGGTGGCTGGAGCAATCAAGCTCATGCATGCAGGCGTAATCGACAGGAACGAGAGGGTCGTATGTGAACTAACTGGAACCGGCCTGAAGAGCCGCACGGAATACGCTAAAATGTGCCCGCTGGCGCTCGAAATCGAACCAAACCTGAACTCACTACAAAAGGCCCTCCGTGCCTAGAGCGTGAGGCTGACCACTTGGTCTCCACAAATTTTTCTCCGCGTCGCTTTCATGGACAACTGGAGGGCGTGGGTTTCTATATGGTAGGATATTTTCCGCGACGAGGGTTGTTAGCTTGGTTCTTACGCGCTTCTTGTGATATGCTTATTGTCGCTCTCAGGGGTTTCAGAAATTAGGGGCAGCCTAACTCCTCCTTTAACGACTTCATCAAACGTCAATAACGGTTTTGTCCCGACGATTTTCAGCTTAGCCTCAATTTCATCCCGTGTTATGTCAATTACGTTGTATGAGTGCGCGTAGAAGCCTCGGGTACGTTCGCTCGACAATGTTCCTGCGTGAATGATTTGCGTTCCTTCAACTTTCCAACGCCAAGGCCGATGCCTATGGCCGCCCAGCACAAGGGCCACGTTGCTTCTGAGTATGGCTCGCAACGTGTCACCCGCATCAACTACGGGTATGTTGTCCGGCCCAGTGTCCGGCACCTGAATCAAGTGATGGTGTATAACTGCGATCTTCCTACTTCGCTTGAACTTGGCGAATGTTTCGCCGAGCCAGATTACTTGCCTGTGCCCAACCTCGCCCTCGTTCCGCTCTGGTCTAGCGGTGCTGATTACGGCAAAGACGACTCCGTCTTCCTTGAGAATAGGTTTGCCGGGGAAGAATTCCTTGAAGAGGAGATAGCCCGTCGATCGGTAATCGTGATTTCCGCTGCACAGAACCTTTCTCTTGCACTCTAGCTTGTCTATGGCATGCTTCGCCTCCCTATACTGAGAGATCAAACCGTTCTCAGTCAGATCGCCCGAAACTACGAGCACGTCGGGTTCAAGACTGTTAATCTCTTGAACGGCCGTTTCGAAAACGGCGGTCTGAAATTCCGGGCCACAATGTATGTCGGAGATGTGTACGATTCGCAATTTACTGCACCTTGATTACTTCTTGATTCCTTACTGCGGCGATGAACTATTTGCTTTTCTACGCCGTCGGCATGCACGAAGCCTGTTACAAGGACCAATTCGGAGTCAACTATATTTGACTCAACCGACAGGTGGCACGGTACACCGATGAAGCCCTTACCGGCGGGCTTATTGTCGGCTGTCCCAACTTAACCTAGGTGATGTTATGGTTCACAGAGACGTTCTGAAAGTCGTAGACGACATGCATATTCGGCAGATGAGGGGAGGGACCGTAGTAACACATGCCGCATTGAACGCACTGCGATCGGCCGCTCTCAAGAGCAAGGCTACCTCATCAAAACAGTTTCTTGTTGAGTTTCGAGAGAACGTTAATTACCTCATGAAGATCCGTGCCGCCTCAATGCCTCTAGCAAACAGCCTTCGGTACGTTATGGTTGACGTGCAACAGGCAGCAGATCACGGCGCTTTTGTCAAGGAATTGCAGGACATTGTTTCAAAATCCGCTAGGCATTTCGATAGGAAATTGGAGGAATCGATTCGTGAGATAGCGGAGATCGGCGCTCGCCGCATTAAGGAGGGTGATGTGGTTATGACTCACAGTTACAGCAGCTCAGTCATCGCCATCCTGAAGAAGGCCCACGAACAGCACAAACATCCGAAAGTCTTCGTAACCGAAACACGGCCCGAATTGGAAGGGAGAGATGTTGCACGTGAACTCGCTGCCGAAGGGATCGACGTTACATTGATTATAGATTCCGCCGTGTCGCACTTCATAGAGGATTCCGACAAGGTTCTGATTGGAGCAGAGGCGGTTGCAGCGAACGGCGCGATCGTGAACAAGATTGGTACCGCTACGATAGCCGCAGTCGCCCAGAGAGCCAGAGTCAGGGTCTACGCGGCGGCCAGTACGTACAAGTTCAGCCCAGAGACTATGTTGGGAGAATTAATTGAGATCGAAGAACGGGACCCATCGTATGTTCTTGGTCGTGCGAAAATGAGCAAACGACCTCGTTTCCACGTTAGGAACCCCGCGTTCGACGTGACCTCGGCGCAGGATATTGACTTGATCATCACAGAGCGAGGTGTAATCCCACCGCAAGCGGCGATTCTGATTGTGCGCGAACAAAAGGGCGTATCAGTACCATAAAACGCGGCTGGAGCAAACCGCCCTCTCAGCGGAGGCAAGCAAGATTGCTCAAGATATAAGGACGATGCGCATCAGAGGCGCAGGCCTCATCGCCTCCTCCGCCGTCAAGGCGCTTCAGATCGTGGCACAGAAATCGTCCGCCGAGGGTGCCGAGAGTTTTGTGAATGACTTGTCCGACGCCGCGAGAACGCTGCTTCAAACTAGGCCTACTGCTGTTTCGTTGCCCAACGGGATTAGGTACGTTATGCACCGGGTCAACCAGGCCAAAACAAAAGCAACGTCGGCGGCGGAGCTCAAACTTGTAGCCAGTAAGGCCGCGGACGACTTTATCGAGCTCACAAGAACCGCGGTAGAACGCATCGGAACGATTGGGGCAAAAAGAATCCGAGATGGAGATGTTGTGTTAACCCACTGCAACAGTAAGGCCGCTATTTCGGTCATGACGACCGCTTGGAGGCAGGGGAAGAAATTTGAGGTCTACGCAACCGAGACGCGGCCAAGGTTTCAAGGCCGCCTGACCGCTCGGGCACTAGCAAGCGTAGGGATCCCGGTAACATTGATCCTGGATGATGCGGTTAGGTACTTTATGCAGAATGTGGATACAGTTCTAGTGGGCGCCGACGCGGTCACAGCAAACGGCGCGTTGGTTAACAAGGTCGGCACATCAATGGTTGCGTTGGCGGCGCATGAAGTTGGCGTGAAAGTGTTCGTGGCGGCTGAGACCTACAAGTTCAGTCCCGAGACCATGATCGGAGAGCTTGTTGAGATCGAGGAGAGGGATACTTCTGAAATTATCTCCGGTAAAGCTCTTAGAACGCTTGGACGGGTAAAGGTCCGCAACCCGTCATTCGACTTGACTCCCCCGGAATTCATCGACTTGATAATAACCGAGCGTGGAATCATCCCACCGCTTGGGGCCATGCTTATTCTACAGGACGTTTTCGGAGTCCTAGCGCCTGAAGAACTGCGGGAATACCAAACGTATAGAATCAACGAGCCCTAATCTCCGAAAGGGTGAGTTGGATGCCAGAATGGTACCACGAATTCGTCGATCCCACCTACGTTCCTGGACCTGAAGATCTGTTATGCCTCTTCAGGCTGGAGCCCGCTACCGGTTTTTCAATTCAAGAGGCGGCTGGTCGGGTAGCATCGGAATCATCGGTCGGTACATGGACGGAGGTAACGACCATGAAGCCGCGGATCAGGCGGCTCATGGCTAAGGCATATGAGATTCAAGATAACTGGGTCAAAATCGCCTATCCACTCGACCTGTTCGAACCGGGCAACATGCCTCAAATTCTCAGCTCAATTGCCGGAAACATCTTCGGCATGAAAGCGGTAGAACACGTAAGGTTGGAGGACGTGCGTTGGCCGAAGGAACTAATCAGGTCGTTCAAGGGCCCGAGGCTTGGAACTGAAGGAATTAGAAAACTGTTACGTGTGAAGAATAGGCCTTTAACGGCTTCAGTTCCGAAGCCCAAGCTTGGCCTCACGGCGAAGGAACACGCGAGGGCTGGCTATGAGGCATGGGTCGGCGGCTTGGACCTCCTGAAGGATGACGAGAACCTAACGTCACAACCCTTCAACAAGTTCAACGAGCGAGTGAACGAATGCTTCCGGCTACGTGATAAAGCTGAGAAGGAGACCGGGGAGCGGAAAAGCTACCTCATCAACGTGACCTCGGAAACCAATGAGATGCTTCGACGGGCAAAGGGCGTCGCACGGGCGGGAGGAGAATACATTATGGTCGACATTCTCACCTGCGGTTGGGCATCGCTCCAGACCCTGCGAAAAGCGTGCGACGATCTACACCTCGCAATTCACGCCCACCGAGCATTTCACGCCGCATTCACAAGAAACCGAGTGCACGGTATGTCGATGCTCATGGTCTCCGACGCGGCACGGCTGATCGGAGTCGATCAACTTCACATCGGCACAGTCATAGGGAAACTGGAATCCCCGAAGGAAGAAGTAATCGCCCTACGAGACAACCTGCAACAGCAGAAACTAGAGCCCAATGCCACCTCACTGGGTCAAGACTGGCAACGAGTCAAGTCCGTATTCCCCGTGTGCTCAGGCGGACTACATCCCGGCCTAGTGCCTGAACTACTCAGGTTGGTGGGAACGGATATCATAGTTCAAGCAGGCGGCGGTGTATGGGGGCACCCGGATGGAGGTCGGGCGGGGGCTGCAGCGTTGAGACAAGCCATCGACGTAGCTTTGAGTGGAGGGCGCCTCGAAGACTACGCACGAGATCATAAAGAGCTTCAGAGGGCTATCGACACGTGGGGCGTCGCAACATTCCAGTGAATGATATCCTTTCTACGATAGATACTTCATCAGCGTTTCGCGGGTAGGGCTACCTCGCGTCTCATACTTAGTAGCCTTCAAACCGCCGGCGCAATTGCCCCACCTAAGCGCCTCCAAGTCAGAGCGTCCCTCCGCTAGGGCGGCCGCAAAGGCTCCGAGAAAAGCATCCCCACAGCCAAGGGTATTCACAACCTTCAAGCCGGCCGCGGGTAAGTCAAGGCCCGGCAACACTTCCGTCTTCTCCCCGCTGAACAAGAGGCATCCTCGCGCCCCGAGTTTAACCACTATTTTCAGTCGCTCATTGGCGACGGCCAGTCGCCTCGCAGCCGCTACCGGGTCCTTTTCATCGGTCAAGTTTGCCACTTCATGTTCGTTTGCGACTACGTAGTCAACATCCTTCAGCAGAGGACGGACCATACCAAAGCCCAATTCGGAGTGCACCCCCGGATCCCAGGCCACGACTTTCCGCCGCGCCTTCGCTATCTCGGTTATCCTGAGTGCAGTTTCAAACGGGGGACCCATTATCCCTACAACAACGGCTTCGTCGATAAGCCCGCGTCTTAGGGGATCATCCAAATCACCCGGTGTAATTTGAGAGTTCGCGCCCCAGAGCTTGTACACAATGTTCGCACCCTCAGCGTCAATCGCAACATAGGCTTGTCCCGATTCCGTACCATCACAGAACTTCAGCCCGGAGGTAACTACGCCCTCGGCTTCGAATCTCTTCATCTGCTCCGTCCCGATAGAATCCTTTCCCAAACCGCCAAAGATCGCGACTTGTTGAGGCCCCAGAAGTCTTGCTGCCGCAACCGCGGTGTTTCCTGCCTTGCCACCTGGGACGCGCATGATTCGTGTGACCACGGCTTCCTCCCCCTCTGGTGGGAACTTCTTAACGAAGAGGGTGACGTCCCAGTTGATTGCCCCAATGACAACGGCACGGACCAAGGGAAATCATATTCAAAGAACGCTAGGGAACTAGATAGTATTTCGGTGTACAGCCAAGACGCCGGTTAGCGCAGAGTCGGCGTAATCAGAATTTAGCTATACCCCAAGCGAGGAGGGCGCCGTGAATCCTGAAATGTTTAGCCAACGGTTCCGGCTTCATCATTCCCGTCTATCCTCCAACACTGAGCTAGTTGTTCGTGGCAATATTGTATTCGCAATTCACTTAGTGACGCTTTAGTTCCAATCGCATCTCCCAAGTTCGAGTGAATCCGTATTTTCGGTAGATTGCCCTTCCCTTCTTACTGGCGTGGAGCAGGATTCGCCTATGGTTGTTTCTTCGTGACCATTGAATGGCTTCTTTTAGAATTCGTGACGCTACGCCTTTCCTTCGAAATCTGGGTTCCGTGAACATCGAGAATAGGTATGGTTCGATGGGCTTCGTTAGGTTGGGCCTCGGCTGTGTGGGTCGAAGCCACAAGCACCCTCCGCCAACTATCTCGCGGTCCGAAGTCTCAGCAACCCAGCCAACAACATTGCCTCTTCGCATCTCCGCCCGCACCCATTTCTGAAAAGTCATATCGGCTTGATCCAGGCTGGTTCGGTCGTCGACGCCCATGTCCTCCCACATTCCACGGCGGTGGTGAACAAGCATCTTCAGGTCCCCCAGCGTCGCTCTACGGATCCTCAAACTTCGCTTTGAATTCGGTCGCTTGCTTTTTCGACTCAAAACACATCATATCATCAGTATAGCTTTGATCCGATCTCAACGGATCTCTCAGGCTCAACTAGGACGCATTCTCCATCCTGGCCGGGAACCCCTAGCGTCAATACTTCTGATAATTCATGTCCGATTTGTCTAGGAGAGAGATTGACGACGCAGAGAACCAGTCTGCCTAGGAGGTCGCTCTTAGCATAGTTAGGTACGAGTTGAGCGCAGGACTTCTTTGTCCCAAGTTGGCTGCCAAAATCGATCCTGAGTTTGTACGACGGCTTTCTCGCCTCGGGAAAGTCCTCTACAGCAACAACTCTTCCGATGCGGATGTCTAGCTTCTCGAAATCAGCAAAGGTCGCCATGGACTGCACACGGGGATCCGCGGCAATATTATCTTAGCCACACAGGCTGAGTGGAAGATTGCATCGCATTATTTCCGGCATGGTGAATGAAGAGATTAGATACGACGGCAGCAATCACTGGCCGTTATTCATGGCCAATAACTGGATGAGGTTTGTAGGGGGACTCAAGCCGTTTCATGTCGTCGGAGTCAAGTTTTACATCTAGAGCTTCCACCGCCTCCTCGACATGCTGAGCTTTCGTAACTCCTATGACTGGTGCGGTTACGCCTTTGTGGAGTAACCAAGCGAGGGCGATTTCGGATGGGGACACGCCCTTTTCCTTCGCAACTGCGATCAAAGTTTCGAGCACGTCGAAGTCCTCGGGCCGAAAGTATCTCTCAGCAAGTAGGTTGTGGCCCTGCATGCGCTCATTCTCATACCGAACGGTCTTCGGCGTCTCGTCCCGTTTGTATCTTCCTGTGAGGAAGCCGCGCGCTAAGGGGCTCCATGGAATCAATGCAATTCCAGCCGCCTTGCAGAGCGGGATCATTTCGCGTTCCTCTTCACGGTAGATTAAGTTGTAGTGGTTCTGCATGCTGACGAACCTCTCCAAATCGAGTTTCTCGCTCGTATGAAGCGAGCTTAGAAACTGCCATGCGAACATGCTAGAGGCACCAATGTACCTTACCATTCCCTGCCGGACAAGGTGGTTGAGAGTCGTCATCGTCTCTTCGAGAGGCACGGTGTAATCCCATCGGTGAATCTGATAGAGGTCGATATGGTCCGTCTGCAATCGTTCCAAGGATGCTTTGATCTGCCGCATGATGTGAACTCGTGAGAGGCCCGAGTCGTTCGGCCCTTTTCCCATAGCACCCCACACCTTAGTAGCGATCACTGAGTCATCACGATAACCTTTGAGGCATTCACCAATTATCTCTTCGGAACGCCCCAATGAGTAAGCGTTGGCCGTGTCGAAGAAGTTGATTCCTAAGTCGATCGCTTTTTCGACCAATGGTCTAGCCTTGTCAAGTTCAAGTTTCCATGCGTTGTCGTTCCCAAAGGACATGCAACCGAAGCATATCCTCGAAACCTTGACGCCCGAAGAACCCAAATTCACATATTCCATGAACTAGACCAAGCCAATTTCCGTCCTCGGTAGCTCACACAAAAGCGTGAGCCTCAAGACTCAAACCTGGATTGCCAGACGCCGCGAATCCAGGGAGTTACCGTTTACTTCTTTGAATCTTCGGCTTTCGTAGCCATCTCTTGTCGGCTGTCGATCTGTTTCTGTGTAATTTCTTGGAATAGGTTACACCAGTCGCGACCGGAAACTATGAAGTTATATGGTTTCAGTTTCGGATGTATACATTGCCCTCTTTCCAGGATGTCAGCGTTGATTGGGTCAAACGGCGTGAACCAAACACAGGCTAGACAGTTTTCGTATTGCCAAGTGATTTTTTTCAAACTTTTCTGAGGTTCAGCTTCTTCTGACATACCATGAGTTGCCCTGCCGTTGGTAATTAAAGCTTGGTCGAGTTCAGCGAGCCACATCCCAAGGAACAAAGCAAGTTACGGCAGATGGCTAGAATCACAGAGAGTTTTTCCATGGAGAACCTCCTAGGCATCGCAAACGCGGAAGCAGGCATTTACTAGCGGTCTTATCCAGAAGGCACGTCTCCTCACCAAGCACGTTGGCCATGTAACTATGATTCTAATTGTTTCTTAACACAGCTGAAGACATCGGCGATTGTCTTTTCTGTAGTTCCCCCGATAACCCTTTGACCTACAGAAGCTAGGGTTCCACCAATCTGCACCTCTGCTTTGTACGTCAGCTTTGTGCCTCTATCCGCGACGGCGAGATCTATGGACGTATCCACATTCATGCTACTGCCTAATCCCGTGCCGGTGCCCTTCAGTCTTGCATGTGAAGGCGGAGTTTGTTCAACTATCGCCAATTGAAACTTGAAGTCTCCCTTCATGAGACCGATGCCGACCTTTACAATTGCAGTGAACCTATTATCAGTCCCGACTTCCAGGCTCTTCAAATCCGGCAGGCATTTGCCGATCTTGTTAGGGTCGATCACAAAGTCCCAGACTTTTTCTCTTGGAGCATTTATCTGGTATGTTCCCTCGGAGTTCAATCCCAATACAAATTACACCGCCCTTCATACAACAACTAGCCTGTGATGCTTTTCATCCGCGAATAAGAGCTGTGCTCTATTGCCAGATATCGCTTGCTTTAGAGGAATCAGAAGTCCTATATGACAAACACAGGCAAACGAAGTCATGAATAGCTGTATGCCTCATGCGATGGTGCCAGATTGTGGTGGCTCCATGAGGTCGATAGGGTGACTTGTGTGTCTATCATGATTCGTTGCCCGAATTGCGGTGAGAGAAGCGCGTACGAATTTCTCTTCGGAGGGGAAGCGATGAAGCGTCCACAGGTTGACGCTCCAGACGCTGAATGGTACAATTACGTTTACGGAAGAGATAACGTTCACGGCGTCCAGAAAGAATGGTGCTATCACAGGTTCGGCTGCAAACACTGGTTTCTAGTCATTCGTGATACGAGTAACAACAACGTTTTGGAAACGTTCCTTCCAGCCGATCACAAGGTAAAGGATTGGAAGGTTTGAACGCCTCCAGGCTCCCCTCACAATCAAGGGAGCAAATCAGCCGATCTAAACCGGTCACTTTCAAATACAATGGAAGAAAGGTTGAATGTTACGAAGGCGACACGGTTGCCTCCGCACTCTATCTGCGCGGGTGCCGAATCTTCGGCCGCAGCTTCAAATACCACAGGCCTCGCGGTTTGTTTTGTGTCGCCGGTCGTTGTCCCAACTGCTTGATGGAAATTGACGGCCAACCAAACGTGAAATCGTGCATTACCTTGGTCAAAGCGGGGATGGTGGTTAAGCAACAGAACGCTTGGCCTTCACTCGACCACGACCTGGGCTCGATAGTAGAGAAGTTCAGCCTCCTTCTCCCGGTCGGTTTCTATTATAAGAAATTCATTCGGCCGAAATGGCTCTGGCCAATAGCACGCCGGATTATACGGAGAGCGACGGGTTACGGCCGAGTCAATCCAGAGCTTCGCGATCAAGTAGAATACGAGCACGAACACAGATATGTCGACTTAGCCGTTATCGGCGGGGGTCCGGCAGGCGTCTTCGCAGCTGCCGAAGCATCAAGAGTCGGATGCCAGACTCTGCTAATTGATGATCAACCGGAACTTGGGGGACACCTTCGATACCGTGGCGATCAAAATGAGGATTTTGAAGCCGCTAGAAAATTAGTTGAAGAATCGTCGAGTGTTGATGTCCTTAAGGGTGCGACTTGTTTTGGCGCATACGAAGGCGGTCTTCTGGGGATCTCGAAAGACGAGAAATTATTCAAGGTCCGGGCGAAAGAAATTATCGTTTGCACAGGAAGCTTCGAGAGACCTTACGCTTTCACTAACAACGATCTACCGGGCGTATTTCTCGGCGAAGGAATACAACGGCTCGTTAATCTCTACGGTATCAAGCCGGGACTCCAAGCGGTGGTAGTTACTGACAGTAAGCACGCGCAAGAAATTGCATCAGCCCTAATCAGAGCCGACATCAAAATCTCGGCGATCGCGACAACAAACGGCAGCCCACAGCTCAGTGAGGCTACTCGGACCGACCTGAAGGAGCAGGGGACGCAGCTGCTCGACGGCTACATTGCGCTAGAAGCGATCGGAAAACGAAGTGTGAGCGCGGCCGTTTTGGCCAAGGTTAACACGCAGGGTGAGGTCGATCAATCGTCGAGCACGCGGCAACCCTGTGACCTGCTTGTTCTCTCTTCCGGGTTGGAGCCTGCAAATTCGCTGCTGCTTCAGGCCGGGTGTGAGGCGGTATTTGTGGAAGGCCTAGGCGAAACCGTACCGGTTAGAATGCCGCTCCATATCTACGCTGCTGGCGATGTGACCGGAGTTCACGACCTGCCGATTAGCATTCTGCAGGGGAAGGTTTCGGGGCTTCAGGCGGTCGTAGCCCTATCCAACACTCAGAAAGGAGCAGAGTCGAAAGCACGCGTGTCCGTACATGAGTTTACTGAATATTCTGAAAGGTTGAAGACTTTACTCAGCAAATATCGAGCCGAAGTCCACTCGAATTTCCTGGTTCGAGCCCCCGGGGAGAAAGGAAAGAAGTTCGTTTGCATCTGTGAGGATCTGCTTGAGAAAGACATTACGCTTGCGATAGAGGAAGGGTTCGACGACCTAGAACCTCTGAAACGATACACGACTTTCACGATGGGGCCTTGTCAAGGAAAGCTCTGCAGTCTAACCTGTACTGCAATTCACGCTAACCAAACGGGTAAGATGCTGAAGGAAATCCGACGGACAACCTTCAGGCCGCCGTACCAGCCCTTGACTTTGGGGCTGCTTAATGGGCCGCCTCACAGGCCTGTAAGGCTCTCGGCTATGCACCACAAACACCTGGCCCTGAACGCCGCGTTTATGGATATGGGAGAGTGGAAGCGGCCGAAAGACTACGGCTCAGTGGAACGGGAGTACCGCGCCATCAGGGATGGCGTAGGAATTATTGACGTTAGTACGCTTGGGAGGTTCATAGTCGAGGGGCCGGACTCGGGAAGGTTCCTAGACCTCATTTACGCTCATAGCTATTCCACTCTAAAGGTTGGAAAAGCACGGTATGCCTTGTTGCTCAGCGAGGCTGGCAAGATTCTCGACGATGGCATAATTGCACGGATAGGGGACGACACTTACCTGGTAACCTCCTCCACCGGTAACGCCGAATTTGTCGAGAGTTGGCTGAAATGGTGGCAATCAACCGGGTCGTTCGATCTGACGGTCACTAACGTCACCTCGGGCCTCGCTGCGGTAAACATAGCGGGACCAAAATCTCGTGATCTTCTCTCAAAGCTCGTTGATATTGACATTTCCAACGAAGCGGCGCCCTATATGTCATGTTCCAAGGCGACGATTGCCGGCGTACCCACTTTCATGTTGAGAGTGGGGTTCGTCGGTGAAATCAGTTGGGAGCTTCACTTTCCTGCGGAATACGCAGAATACTTATGGGATAAGCTGATGGCGGAAGGACTCACGTACAACATTAAGCCGGTCGGTGTCGAGGCTATGAGGCTACTTAGCTTAGATAAGAAACACCTGTGGCCGACTCTGGATACGGACGCGGCGAGTGACGCATTAGAAGCGGGCTTGGCCTGGGCTGTGAAATTCGAGAAGTCCGACTTCGTTGGAAAGCATTACCTACTCAAGACCCAGAGAGAAGGGTTTCGCCAACAACTTGTTGGTTTCGTGATGAAAGGAAACGAAACTGCGGAAAACGGCGACGTCGTAGTCGTGGGCGGCAAAATAGTGGGCCGAGTCACAACCGCCGCATTCAGCTACGCGCTTCAGAAATGCGTTGGAATGGCTTGGATCCCCGTGGACCTGGCGAAGGACCATTCGACTATTCCAATCGTTCACGACGGTCGAACCCGAGACGCCGAAGTAACCTCAGCTCCATTCTACGACCCTGAAGGAAGGAGGATGAAATCCTAATGGGCACGTCGCAGGTTGAGGCTAAGAGGTTGAGCCCGTTTCATCATAAGCAGGTTTCTCTCGCGGCCAAGTTTACCGTGGACGACTTTGGATGGGCTCGAGCGGAACAGTTCACTGATCCCGCGAGCGAGAAGTTGGCCGTAGAGCAATCGGTTGGTTTTGCTGACCTAAGCCATTTAACGAAACTGGGACTCAACGGTTCTGGGCTAAGCCGACTGGTATCTGAACGCTACAGCCCAGCGATCTCAGAGGTGAGAGGAACGGTTCTGACGCATGGACGTGGGATGTATGAGAGCACATTGTGTGCGATGTTCAGCGTCGATGAGGGGATGCTTGTTTGCAACGAGTCACTCAAGGATGGGATTATCAAGGAGTTAACGGCGGGGAGAACGGGACACTTCACTATCGTTGATGTCTCATCTGTCTTCGCAGCATGCTACGTCTCCGGCCCTAACAGTAGGGCGTTGCTTCGCAGGCTAACAGAATTAAACGTGAATCCCGACGACTTTCCAGATCTCTCGGTGACTCACACGCCCGTACGGCATGTACCGACAATTATCTTGAGGAAAGACCTTGGGAAGATTATCGCATATCAATTGTATTTTGAGAGGGCCTACGCCGAATACGTATGGGATGTTCTATTCAATTCGGGTAAGGACTTAGGAGTGGTTCCGGTTGGAAGCTCTGCGATGAGACTCCTCGGATTGGGTTGAGTGAGATTGTGATAAAGAAGCTTTGGAAGAAGGCTCCTCTGAAGAGCCGCTATCACGTTGTTATCATCGGTGCCGGTGTGCACGGTCTCTCGGTGGCCTACCACCTGGCGAAGAGCGGGATTACGGACGTTGCCGTCCTTGACCGTACGTATCTAGGCGGGGGCAATAGTGGTCGCAACACGCAGATAATTCGGGCCAACCAACGGACTCCTGAGAACGTCGCCTTCTACGTCCAAGCCTTGAAGGGATGGGAGCATCTTTCGCAGGAAGTGAATTTCAATATACTGATCGATCAATGTGGCTTGACCACTTTAGGCCACAACTTGTTCTCTCTGGAGCGGCTGAGGCTCCGGGCAGAGGTGAATAAGGCCCTCGGCGTGGAGAGTATTATGGTTGGAAAGGAGCGGCTGAGAGAACTCTTTCCATTTCTGGACTTGAGCGACAAGCCACGATTTCCTATTCTCGGTGCGCTTTATCATCCGCGCGGGGGGATCATACGACATGACGCAGCAGTGTGGGGGTATTCAAGCGCGGCTGACAGGCTTGGGGCCGAGATTCATCCACACACAAAGGTTGAGGCGATTAGAGTAAAGGATGGAAGAGTGGCCGGCGTCTCGGCTGGGGGAAAAGAGGTCGCTTGCGATTACGTGGTGAACGCGACGGCCGGCTGGTGTTCCACGATAGCGGAAATGGTCGGCGTGAGGTTGCCAATAACCAGCGTGCCCCTCCAAGCATGCGTGACAGAACCGCTCAAACCAATAATGGACGGAGTCATCATGTCCGGTGATTTAGCGGCCTATTTCTATCAGACCGACCGCGGCGAGTTTATCATGGGTGCAGAGATAGACCCATACAACTCGTACAGTTACGGGACTACCCTACCGACCTTGGAGGCAACGGCGGGTGGAGTCGTGGAGATAGCTCCATGCCTCGCGAACGTAAGCATACTCAGGAGTTGGGCGGGCGTATGCGATATGACTCCCGACTTTTCACCGATCATGTGTGAAGCCCCTGAAGTCAAGGGTTTCGTGCTCGATTGTGGCTGGGGAACGTACGGCTTCAAAACCGCGCCGGCCGCCGGTTTCAACGTCGCCGAATTGATCCGTACCGGCGAAGCTCCGGAAGTGATAAAACCTTTCACGATCGCAAGATTCTATGAGAATCGACCTATAGATGAAAAGGCGTCAGCCGGGACCGCCCATTGAGCACACGTTAGAGTTGAGCGTCGGCTCTGTGGTGTCTTACGAGTTTAAACCACGCTGGAAGGTGAATAGAAAAGCGAGTTCACTCGCCTGATTCTTGTAGGCTAAGGTACCAGAAAAGCACATTTTCTTCCGTCGCGACGTGTGTGCTGAACATTTGTTCCAGCTGGCTGAAGTCTTGTTCGAGTAGTCGGTTTTGTACACACAACCCTTTGGCCGTGCTCATGATTTCTGTCTCTTCATTCCTTAACCTATCACATATGTCCGAGCCCAGAGAACGACGGAGAATTGGAATCAAAAGCAGCCCTTCTCTTCTGAAGTGCTCTTCAAGCAGGTCTGCCAACTGGCTAATCAGCGCGGGTTCACTATAGCCGTCACCAGATTCGAATTTTCGTACCTCTACTCTCATTCGCTTCAAGTGGCGAGTTATTGCCTTGTGCTCGTTCGTTAGTCGAGCCGTTAGCGCAGAGACTCTATTTGTACCAGCTCTGACACTCTGGCATAGGCATCGAGTATGCTGAATGAGTGCAGGTCGCTGGCGTTCCTCTATTGTTTTTGTGTGTGACAATGGTAGTTCGCCAGGGGCTTATAGCTACCTCACATCGCATAGGAGTTATCCCTAACGAGTTCGGGGCCTCAAGAACTCCTATAGGCGCGAGGCGATTCTCGCTTAGTGAAGCTGAATGCTCGAAGCTGTCATTAGCATCACCCCACCTCACAGCTGGATTAGGCGCGTGACCGCGGCGTTTCCTTCCGTAATCCGAGTACTTGACTGTCGAAGCCTACCCAATGGTCAAGGAGTCCAAGAGCTTTTTGAAGTGACAAGCAACGCGGACCTCTCCGAGAAGATTGCCGAGTATCTTCGACAGGACTCCTATGTCTATGACATCGACATTGTAAGAGCCGATCGCGGAAGAGTAATTGGGTCCCTCAAGACACACAAATGCACAGCGTGCAAGACCTTTGCCGAAGCAAACTGCTTCCTCAGCTCAGCGACAAGCAAGCCAGACGGCAAACTCGAATGGGTCGTTCTGGGGAGCGATTCGATGGTGAAATCGCTGATGAAAGGACTCGAAAATCAAAATGTCACAGGAGAGGTTCTTAGAATATCCAGGCTCAGAGGGGAAGAGGAACTGACGTCGAGGCAAGAGGGAATCCTACAGATTGCACTCGAAAAAGGCTACTTCGCATTTCCGAAGAAGATAACGCTAAGGCAACTAGCCAGAGTACTTGACGTTTCGCCCGCCACTCTAACCGAGATTCTTAGACGCGGACAAAGAAGGGTTCTTGAGGAACATTTCAAAGGCCGTCCATCCATGCTCGGGAAAGGAAGCTTCTCCAATATGCGATGATTTCCAGTCTTGGAAACGACCTAACATGTTAGGGACTATTGCTATCACGAGCAATGAGTAAGCTCTCTCACGATAGTACATGAGAGCACCAAAGCGTTTCCCCAAACGTGGAATAAGAGTTAGCATCCTTGTCTTGTTGATGGCGGTTTCCGTTGTATCGTTTACGTTGCCTGCATCCTTGGTTTCGGCTAATGCGGGACAACCCGCGTACGCTCCGAACCGAAGCTTATCCCCAACGGATATTCCGTCTGCGCCTTCGCCAGCTAGTAAGGTGGTGATAAGCCTGATTACGGAGGAAAAGCTCGGGCAATTGGCGGACGGCGTAACATACGATTTCTGGACGTTTAACGGAACAGTTCCCGGCCCCCTGATTAGGCTACGTGCCGGGCAGATCGTGGAGATGCACATCATCAATCCCTCAAACAGTACCATGACGCATTCAATTGACTCTCATGGAATTCTCGGCCAAGGAGGCGGCGGCGCCTATTCACAAACTGCACCGGGTAACGAATCGATCTTCCAATTCACGGCCATGAACCCAGGCCTGTTTCTGTACCATTGCGCAACACCGGATATCCCAACTCATATCGCCAATGGAATGTACGGGCTAATGCTCGTTGAACCCCAGGGCGGGCTTCCGAAAGTGAATGATGAATTCTACATAGTGCAGGGCGAGTTCTACACGATGGGACCGTTCGGCCAGCAGGGTTACCAGTCCTTCAGCTACCAAAAAGCACAGGACGAAACCCCAGACTACGTCGTCTTCAACGGCAGAGTTGGTGCCTTGACGGGAAGCGGAACGATGAGAGTTAAGGTCGGAGATACCGTGCGCGTCTTCTTCGGAAACGCTGGGCCGAATCTTGATTCAGCCCTCCATGTAATAGGTGGAATAATGGATCGGGCGTATGAGGACGGTTCTCTCGCATCTCCTCCACTCCTAGAGGTTCAGACGGTTCTGGTCCCTGCGGGTTCGGCGGCGATGGTGGAATTCACCGCTCATACCCCCGGAATCCTAACACTGGTGGATCATTCACTGTTCAGAATCCACAAAGGCGCTGCTGCAACCTTCACAGTGACAGGAGCGACCAACCCTGCTATCATCGCGTCAATTAAGAATGGTACCGGCCCAACGCCCGTGACGGGCACGATGAACATGACAGAAACGCATAGCACCAGCACCGGAACGCAGAGTTCCTCTAATAGCACCGTAGTCATGATAGAAAACTTCGCCTATGACCCCGCTGACCTAACCGTGCCAGTCGGAACAACCGTAACATGGGTGAACCAAGACTCTGTTGGCCACACCGTCACGGAAGGGAACCCGAGTTCACCTAAACCGGCGAACCTACGCGTCTTCGACTCCTCCGGTGAAGCGCTTACCGGTAAGGTCGCGTTGATCGGGCCCGGGCAAAGTTGGAACTTCACATTCACAACCTCGGGCACCTACGAGTACTACTGCATTGTACACCCCTACATGTTGGGTCAAATTACCGTAACTTCAGCCTCCACCTCAAATTCATCACAGGCCTCCGGATACGAGGCCTTAACCAACGGAAGCATCGGAGGCGAAGGAATCGTGGCGTTCAGCGCTATTGGAGTGGTCATCTTGGTGGGCGTAATGCTCGTGCTCGCTAGGCCAAGTAGAGAACAAAATAAGCCGCCATCTCAAACCCTATGACAATAAGGAGCGAACAAACCCAATCAGCTAGGGTGAGATCTACTTGACCTCTAGGCGTGGCTTCCTGCGGTTAGCCGGATCGATTGCTCTCAGCGCGGGAATTCTATTGACTTCAGAAGGTTTGATCCACACACAACTCTTCAAGAACACTGCTGAGAATCTAGTGGTACCATGCGCTGATCCATGTGAGGCAACGGATAACAGAGCTTCACTGATCACAGTGAAAGTCTACTATACCATGATGGCCCAGTACACAAACCTAAGCGAAGAAGACTTCGTTCTCCAGTCCACAGCAAATGTCAAAGATCTAATGAGCACTTGCGTCGTCAGACACCCGTCCATGGCGCAGATGATCGGTACGATGCTGGTGCTCTTGAACGGAGCCCCTTCAAAACCAAGCGCGGCGCTGAGAGATGGCGACAGCGTTCAATTCATTCCTCTCTCGGCGGGTGGCTGAACTGTCCCAAGGCGCTGTGGCCGCTGTGGTTATGCGGCTAAGTCTCAAATACGTTAAGGCAAGTCTCGTGTATTTGGCCGTTGGTGCGTCCCTACTGCTGCTCACGTTTTCGCACGTGATCACGTTTGATTTGACTGGATTCTATTTCATGCAATTGTATGGTTTCGTGGCGATGATGATCTTCGGGCTCTCCTATCTCTTCGTCCCATCTTTCGCACACGCTTTCCTACATAGCATTAGACTTGCAAGGTTACAATTTTGGTTGATGAACATTGGAGTCGTTGGAATGGCCACAGTGTTTAGCGGGCTCATGCCTTACAACCCAAACATGAGGTACGTCACCGTCGTCCTCCTCCTACTCGTACTCGTCTTCGCCGTGTACGTTCACGTGTACAACCTGTGGACGACGATGCGAGCCTGGAAAATGTCCCCAGGCGAGAAACTCGCCCGTGAACAGCAGACTTCTCCCTTAAGGAATTGAAACATAACCGCCTCAAAATACCGCTTGACGGTTGACAGGTCCGAATCAGACATAAACTCACGGTGGCATTTGCACCATAACTGCGAGTACCAGAATAGCGATCATGAGGCTTAGGTTCGCTATAGAAAGGAACCTGCTCCGTTTTCTAACCTCCATAAGCGTATCCAACTTTCCTTCTCGTGCAAGCCTGACAATTCGTCTTCCCAAATGTAAGTTGTTGACGTAGGTCAGTAGCAGCAGGGCTGCGACTAGGATCATTTTGGTGAGTAGTATGGTTCCTGGGTATTCGAAGAGGCCTCCGACCGTTTGGATGTACCAGGAAGCGTTGTACAGGCCCGAGATTACCAAGACGGCCAGAGTGGGGTGAGTTAACTGTCCAAATTTTTTTGCTACCTTTCCAACGATTTGCGTTCGTTCGGGTTCGTCGTTTGTGATTAGATGAGAGGCTGGTACGACTACGAACCACATGAAGAACGAGCCGCCTACGAAGAATATAGAGCTAAACAGGTGCACGAACAGAACGACGGTATCGAAAAGCAAAAGTGAGCTACTCAAATTTCCACATCCACCGCATGGGGTCCAAAGAGGCTAGTGAATAGGCCTAGCGACCCTTGTTTTTCGCTTTGCCTTTCGTCTCTCCTCGAAGAGGACCGCGAATAATCGGCTAACCAATAGAATCACATTGTAAGCGCTTACTGTTCAACGTTGGGCGGTTTTCAACCTTAATACAATTATTCATGGCGTGATAAATACAATAGCTCCATGAGCGAGGCCGTCGCCCCGAATGCCAGATTCTACAACCGGTAAAACTCGAAGAGGGTTGTCTCGAGGTGAATCGATCAAGATCACAGTAGTCTACTTGTTGCTCTCGGTGGTAACGGCTGCCGGGTTTGTGTTGTCTAGCGTCGTGGGCAGGCTTTCGGTTCTGCTCGCGGGACTAGGCGTCGTCGCCTTCGTATTTGGATTGCGTCATGGAGTCGATGCAGACCATATTGCTGCGATTGATAATACGACCAGGAAACTAATGCAAGAAAACCAGCATCCGTTCACCGTCGGCCTCTGGTTTTCTCTCGGCCACTCAACTATCGTTGTCGCATTGATCGTTGCTTTGGTGTTTGCAACGCGCACAATCGTCCGAGGCATACCTGCCCTACAGATCAGCGGCGCCGTAATCGGATCAACTGTTTCAGGGATCTTCCTCTGGTTGATCGGAATCGTGAACGTTGTCATCCTGTTTAGCATTTACCGGCTGTTCAAGGAGATGCGACGCGGAGATGTGGATGAGGGGAAACTTGAGTCTCTACTGCAGGATCGAGGCTTTATGAACCGTTACTTTCGTCCATTGTTTAAGATCGTGACGAAACCGTGGCAGATCTACCCTATCGGTGTTCTCTTCGGCCTAGGTTTTGACACTGCCACCGAAGTCGCACTCATTGCGATAAGTGTGGGAATCGGAGTTTCCTCTTCGGTTCCGCTGTGGATGATTCTGGTATTGCCGTTTATGTTCACATGCGGTATGGTGTTGGTCGATACTACGGATGGTGTTGCGATGGGTATGGCTTACGGTTGGGCTTTTCTGAATCCAATTCGTAAGATATACTACAACCTGACCGTGACCGTGATCTCAATACTCGTGGCTTTAGCGATTGGAACGGTCGAGCTTCTGCAAGTAATGGCCACAGAACTCGGACTCACGGGTCCATGGTGGCAGTGGCTTGGGGGTCTGGACTTTGAAACAATAGGTTTCGTAATAATCATAATCTTCCTAGTGTCATGGTTCGTTTCAGTGGTGATTTGGAAGTCAAAACGGCTCGATCAGGTCCAGCTGCACGTGCGACTCAAGCGGCAGCCCGAATTCGTGGTTCATGATTAGCTGTGGACCACAGGATGGCGGCAAAGCATTTTTCTCATCGTTGACGGGCCGAAACAAGACTTCCTAGTTTACCGACGGATCTTCTCGACGCTTCTCTAGAGCTCCTGCATGACCACTTGATACTTAGCTGACGCTCATGCCCACATGGTGCCTATGGGGTCAGATTCGCGACTCACGGACGAGTCGCGAAGACATGAGTGACTCACCGGCGACTCGCGTCCACGGCAGGAAGGTGTTCACCGGTGAGCCGTCGCTTCGGGACGGTCATGATTGGGCTGGCATAGAACCCTGTAGGAGACATGCAGCTTCAATAGCCTCATGGAACCCCTCGGCGTCCTACCTAGGGTTTTCTAGACCTCTGTGTACCTGAAGCAGCTAGTGACGTGGTCGTTCACCATACCCGTTGCTTGCATGAATGCATAGCAAATAGTTGAGCCAACGAACTTGAACCCTCGCCTCCTGAGGTCCTCACTCATTCGATCGGACTCCTTGGATTTGGCCGGGATAGATGACATGGATCTAAATCGATGTGTAATCGGTTTGCCTCCAACGAACCTCCAAATGTAATCGTCGAAGCTCCCAAACGCTTCCTGCGTCAAGACAAATTGGCGGGCATTCGTCACCGCCGCGTCTATCTTTAGGCGATTTCGAATTATTTGCTTGTTCGCCAAAAGACGCCGAACGTCAGCGGGTGAGAATTCCGCGATCTTTCTGGGATTGAAGCCCTCAAAGGCGACTCGAAACGATTCCCGTTTCTTGAGGATTATTAACCAATTCAATCCGGCCTGCGCCCCTTCGAGAATCAGAAACTCAAACAGCTTATGGTCGTCATGAAGTGGGAGCCCCCACTCCATATCATGATACTCTCTCAGAAGCGGGTCAGTCTCAGCCCAGCCGCATCGCTTCGCTCCCATCATGCTTCCCTGCTCCCTCTACCCAATCGTCCGTGAAATCGCTGCGCAATTTTGGTCCCTTAATGTTCCTCACCCTTATCCCCGCATAGATAAAACGAAAATTCCTCGGTCCAGTGGAGCGTATTCTAGGTGTGGTCCTAGTAGTTGGCTGTCGTTTATGCTAGGTACTTTTCTTGAAGGTACTTGATCAACCAATGAGGGTTGTATACCTCGCCGAATGCTCGGTTCTGCAGCTCCTTGGGGGAGTAGGTTGCTCCGTATCTGTGCAGTTTCTGTTTCAGCCAATCCTTAATCTTGTCTAACTCTCCGTTGGCCACGGTGGCTTTCAGGTCCAAGTCTTTCAGTATTCGGTTGTAGAACATCCCTGCTATTACGTTTCCAAGTGAGTAGGTCGCAAAGTAACCGAACATTCCTTCGCTCCAATGAACATCTTGGAGAATGCCTTCCGCATCATTTCGCGGTTGCACGCCGACATACTCCTCCATGAGGTCTTTCCACACTGCGGGGGCCTCGGCAACCTCCAACTCTCCCCCAATCAGTTTCTTCTCGATCTCGTACCGAACCATTATGTGAAAGTTGTAGGTCAATTCGTCGGCTTCGACGCGGATTGGGCTAGGTTTGGCTAAGTTGACATACCGGTACACGTCCTCCTCACTATAGGGCGCGACAAACGGTAAGTTGGCTTTGAGGCTCGGGTAGATTCGTCTTATGAATTCCCTGCTTCGCCCTATGAAGTTCTCCCAGAACCTTGACTGGGACTCATGTACCCCCAAAGACGTACCTCGAGCGAGTGGCGTGTAATCTAGCGACGGGTCGATTTGTAGGTCGTAGATCGCATGACCTGATTCGTGTACGGTGGAGTAGAGTGATGCTTTGAAATCTTGTCCCTCATACCGGGTAGTTATCCTTACGTCTTCTATCGACATGCTCGTCGTGAACGGGTGGGTCGACACATCCATCCTGAAAGTCCTCTCGGGCATTTGGAGAAGTTTCAGAGCGTCATCGTTCACCCGTTTCATCGCGGCTTCATCATATCTTGCTTCTTCGAGCGGATGGGTCCTCGGAAATTTTCCTGCCGAAAGTACTTTCGCCAGGGTTCCTTTCAATTCAGAACGAAGCGGGGTGAAAATTCTATCGATATCATCGGTCGTCAGGTCCTCTTCGAATCTATCCATCAACGCGTTGTAGGGATTGCCCTTGTAGCCGAGTTTCTCCGCCTCTTGTCTCTTGAGTCCAACCATCTTTTCCAGGTAGGGTTTGAACATGGCGAAATCGGATTTTCTTCTCGCCTCTCTCCAGACAACCGTGCCTTCCGTGGAGGTTCTGAAGATGTCTTCCAGAAGTTTCGGGGGGATTTTTGTGTAGTAATCCAAGTCGCGCCTCAGAACTCGTAAGAAGCCGATTTCGGGGTCATTCAGACCTGAGGACTTTTCCGCATTCGACACGAGGTCCGTGAGTTGTAGCATTCGCTCCTGTCTGAGGAGTTGCATATGCGCAATTGTGAAACCTCGCGGTTTCGAGGAGCCGAGCGGCATGTAAGTTTCCATGTCCCACTCAAGAAGCGAGCCAACACTATCTAACGCCCACAGCGGCTTGTACTTCTCCGCGAGGTCAAGGATCGACGCATTCTGAAACATGGGGTCGAAAGCACACGATGTGGATATTTAATTATAGTGTGAAATTTACTGACGTCAACCTGCTCGAACTCTCCCCGTCACTCCCGCTTCGTCCGAAGGTGATTATCAAGTACCATTGACGACATACAGCGCGGGGAACCTACGAAGGTAACCTTGGATGGAATCTACGGGGTACTGATTCCTGCCGATGTTGTTTCCTCGATTATATCACTGGCCCTCTTAGCGGCCCACGCTACGAGTGGGAGGCATACGTCTGTGTGGACTTCAGTTTTGTATATCATAGCTCCCTCTGCCGTCTTTAGGTTCGTGTTCGTTAGTTCACGGCATTTGCAAGAGCCAAATCTGATTCGAAAGTCGTTGTAGAATCGGTCAACTGCTCGATAGCATGGCTCTCGGCTTTGTTCACTCTTATCCCGACCCAAGGCTAAGCTGATCGCCATCACTCCGCCGATAATCGCTCCACAGACATCACCGTTCCGGCTGATGCCGCCTCCGAAACCCGTGGCAATGCGTGGAATCACTGGATCACCTGCTCTCCCTCTTGCACCGAGCCCATCCTTCACTGCCGCCAGGGTCGATTCGGCGCAATTAAAACCGGAATCGAAGTTGCGCTTTGCGACTTCTTCAATGCTCAAGGCTTCTGCCCAGAACGACACCTTCAGTAGAAGCCAAATATACTCTGCCGCCACATCCCAAATCGTGAATTAGCGTAAGGCTCATGCCAATCTCAGATGGCTAGGCTGTATAAGCATGTATGCGCTTGACCTTGTTTCCTCAATACCCCTCGTTGGTCTGAACTAAGGAGAGACGTCTCACTGGTGAGTCAAATCTGGCCACGCCCCACACGGGAAAGGTGGCCAAAACTGACTCAGATCGCTGAAGTTCACAGGCACCTCAAGCAATTGCTGGCCGATGTCAAGGCTGCTGATTGTTGAACCATCAGCACAGAACGTCGGACGGAAAGGATAACTTGGTGTGGTCGTTCAATGGCCAGCGAGTCGCGTGGCAGGAGGAACTTGTTGATATGAGCATGCAGACCTGTTCTTGCGGCAGTGGGAAGAAGCCAACAGGGTACTGCGTACAGTGTCGAATGACTTATTGCGACGATTGCAAATTCACTCACCTCTACACTCCTCCGCAGATGAATATCAGTGACTTACTCCAAGTGAGTGTAAATAGGACGGCGTGAAATCGTCGGACGGTCTAAGTTGTGGTTGACGGCGCGTAAGCCAGTCCTTGTATACGATGGTGTTTGCAACTTATGCACCAGCGTCGTTCGTTTCCTTAGCGTTGTTGGCCATGAGCATACGATGGAATACCTGCCCTACCAGAAACTCACCAAGGGCTTGACGCGGGCGTACGGGCTCAGGCATTCGGAACTTCAGGGCCGAATGCACATCGTCAGATGTGATGGTTCAATGGTGGGGGGAGCGGCGGCTATAACCGAAGCCTGTAGGATGCTCGTGCCAATTATCGTGTTATGTGATGTCTTCAATACCCCGTTAGCTCAAAGGCTCTACGATTTCATTGCACGCCGACGCTACAGGCTCTTTGGATGCAGGGAATCTTGTTACGTTCCGTCCATCCGTGAAGCACGACGTTGATCGGAAGCGTCAAAGAACAGGTTGATCTCATCAGGATCCGAAACGAACAGTCTAGCCTGGTTCCCGCCTTCAACTGTGGGTCGGACGCTCAACCGCGAACATAGCTCGCTCAGCGCCGTCTCTGGGATCGTGAAGGCGCAATACTCCAGGCCAATCCAGTTCTTCTTTACGGCAGGTCCCCCGAGGCTTTCCCAGGTATTCATCCCAACATGGTGGTGGTAATGACCGGCGGATAGGAATGCTGCGCTTCCCCAATAGCGCATGAGTTCGAACCCAAGCGCGTCCCGGTAGAAACTGATTGAGGTTTGTAAGTCGCTAACTTTCAAGTGCACGTGGCCAACTCGTGCTCCTTCCGTAAGAGCCTGGGATCCTCCACTTCCGCCCGCTGGGAGCTCCTTGATGAGCGAGTCAAGGTCAAGTGGCTCAGTGGTCATGTCTACTCCGCCGTTATCGAATTTCCATTCACTCCTCGATCGATCGCTGTAGATTTCTATCCCGTTTCCTTCGGGGTCGCTTAGATAGAGTGCCTCGCTGACTCTATGATCCGCGTAGCCATCAAAAACTACGCCCTTACTCCCAAGGGCAAGGTAAGCTGCCGCGAGGCTTCGTCTGTTTGGTACTAGGATAGCATAATGGTATAGGCCTGTGGCGTCAGGCGGAGGTGTGGTTGCTTTCGGGTCGTGATGCAGGATAATGACGGGCTGGGTGGTCGCGCCGGTTCCAAGTGCTGTATAATCTCCCTCGCTCCGAATTACTCTCAGCCCGAGTTCTTCTCCATAGAAAGATAACATTGATTCCAGATTCTTAGTTCTAAGGCAGACGGGGCCCACTTTCAGCTCGGGGGGTAACTTGAACTCGGACTGCGACACCTGCACGTCCCCCTTGGGGACGGGCGTTCCTGAATTTAAGTGAGGGATTGTCCGTTGGCTACTACGCTTGAGGGAGTGGCGTGGGATTTGTTGTTGGGGCTGGTTTGATTGCCTTTCTCATTCGTTTCGCTTCAGCCATTTTCACGACTTTGATGTAACCCTTAGCGTCGGGTTTTAGTTCGCGGGTTTCCAAGTAGCCGGCTTTCGCGGCGTTCCTAAGTAATTCGAGTCCCTTCGGTGTCCTCGTGACTATGGTTGAATACCCTTCGGGGCAGCCGATTCCGCCAACTGATATGTCCGCGTATTCTGCTGTGAAGTCGTCGCATTGCTTGCAGCTGTTTCTCACGAACGCGTCGACCTCTTTCAATGGGACGTGGAGTACTTCGTTTATGCCTGACCAAACTATGAATGAGCCTTTCTTGATTCCCATTCTTGTGATGGTCGAGGGGTCGATTCCCTTGCTCTTAACGTATGCTTCCACGAGCTGATTGTACGCATAGCTCTCCATGCAGAACAAGCCTATGGACAAGGTAATTGCCTTGGCTAGGCGAAGATCGCCCAATGGGGAAGTTTGAATTCTTCTCACCGCCCTAATTTGGCACGGAGTCCCGACCAACCCTACTTTCGTTTTCGCATACTCTTCCACCGCCGAGCGCACGCCTAGCAGTGTCGGGCTGGGGGTGTACTTTGTTCCCGCGTTCCTAACCAGGTCTTCATATTTCGTTGCGACTGACGGTTTTGCTACCCACTTCGAATCTCTGCCCGCGACCACCGCCGCATCAATCATCTTGCTATCTAACGCGTAAGCGAGCAGTGCTGTAACGACGCCGCCGTCTTGTGCTTGGCTCTGTATCTCCGGCCTCTTTGCCTTTCCAACCATTACTCCGCTGTTGATCCCGATCGGTTCGTCAGGTCGTCTGGTTCGGTCGAAGAGGAATGTTTCAACGTCGTCCTTGGAAAATTCTACATTCGGGCATTGGTAGTAGCAGATTTCGCAGAGCGCGCACGATCCAACGAGCGAGGGTTGCTCTCCGGCGGGCCAGAGAACGTTTACCGGGCATACTGCCATGCAGGCCCCGCAGAAGGAGCATTGGTCTTTTCTGATTACTTCTGTGATGAGGTTGCCGAATAGGCGTGGCTTTTCTAGCATTTACTGTTGCATCTCTCTATATACTTGTTCTGTGATCGAAAAGAAAACATGTAGAAAAGGCGTTCCGGTTGTTTTTCAGACTTGAAATGCAGGCTGGATCACAAGAATGGTTGTGACGAAGGTTCAAGATATGCCCGACCTTTCCTATGTCGCTGAATTTTCTGTACGGCCGTGCGGCTACGGCCAAGGAATGAAGTCCGGTCGATTTTGCATCTAACCTAGAGAATCGTGTCTGAGACGGATTTTTTTCTATACTTCACAGTCAAGAGGGACACCATGTGTGAACCAGCGACGATAACATCACGTGCGAGGGTTCAGTGAGGCTCATGTCTCGGTTACGTTGTTTGTCATGTTCATCGTCGGTGTCAAGTGGCTCTCCTGGGTGAGAGACAGGGAAAAGCAAGTTATA